>Ga0207828_100017_pt1 | contig 404491 bp, 383 predicted proteins | sample TtaePargueraPR_11_FD_187276 | JGI IMG/M metagenome (GOLD analysis project Ga0207828, IMG submission 187276) | Aerobic enrichment media microbial communities from Bioluminiscent Bay, La Parguera, Puerto Rico - Tt and P2 (3) (SPAdes) | ecosystem: Environmental > Aquatic > Marine > Unclassified ...
ATATGGTTCATCCCGCCATGGAGTTCGTCATACACAAGAACGAATACAATACCGAGAAATCGAGGTGGGCGGATATGACAGTAATGGCAATATAGAAGGTTATGGAGCAATGAGCACCACCAATTATTCGGCTTTACCTACGAATGCTATTCGCGGAATCACCAACTACGAACTCACCAACCACCTCGGCAACGTCATGAGTACGATCAGTGACCGAAAAGTACCGGTTAATGACGCCAGCAACAATATCACTTATTTCCTCCCCGACGTAGACACCTACCAAGACTACTTCCCATTCGGTATGGTGATGAGTGAAAGGAGTGGGAGTGAGAGCAGTGCGGAGTATCGGTATGGGTTTAACGGCATGGAAAGGGATGATGAAATTAAAGGTTCCGGAAACTCCTATGACTTCGGGGCTAGAATCTATGACCCAAGGTTAGGACGGTGGATGTCAATAGATCCAGCACAACAGGATTATCCATTCGCAAGCCCATATAATTTTGCTTTGAATACACCGATTCAAGCCATTGACCCTGATGGCAAGCGAGTTTATTTTGTTGCAGGTGCAGGAAACGATCCAGGTGGAGCTTGGAATTACCCGCAGCGATTCAAAGAGATATGGGAGAGCAAAGGAATTTCTGATTTTAAGACTTTAAATGTATCACATGGAAAATGGGGAGACATTGGTTTTACAGATACATGGAGACGTGATAATGTTGTTACAGCTCCGCGAAGTGCTGGCCATATTAAATCTATTGATGACAAAATGGTTCAAGCAACAGTTAACCAAATTGTCGCTGACTTAGCCGCTAATCCTTTAGGGGAAGGTGAACAGTTGAATCTTGCGGGATACAGTTATGGTAGTGTTCTTCAAGCACAAGTAGCATTGGCGTTAGTAGAGCAAGGAGTTAAAGTAGATAACCTTATGCTTATCGGAAGCCCTATTGCTGATGACTCTCCTTTGTATCAAAAGTTGCAGGAAGCAAAAGAGAATGGCATGATAGGAGATGTGTTGAGGTATGATATTGAAGGGGATAACTTGAGTAATCCTTCTAGTGAGGCTCAATATTTATTGGGAGGAATGCAGTCTTCAGATGCTCCTATTGTTGGTGAAGGAGATGATGCTCCTCACTTTGATCTAGCAAGGCCTGGAGCAGAAGCGAATGCCAAAATTGGCGATGCTGCTGAAAGGTTTAAAGAAAAAGGAGTCAAGTAATTGATTGAGAAGTTGACATATAAATGGATTTCGCTTGTATCGCTGTTGCTAAGCGCTGTACCGATCTATTTATTAGCAACGATTACGAAAGGTAATTTTCTTGCAGGGCCAGTTACTGTGATTTTTTTCTGTATGCCGTTAGTGATTCTTCAAGTTTTTATTGTGATAAAAGTTTGGATGAATAGTAGTCATAAAAGAAAATCTTACCTGACATTGACAAGCGTTTTGGCATTATTCTTTGAGTTATACCTATTGTATGGTTATATCAATAATATCAGCTAGTCATGAGGAATTAAAAAAGTAGAAAGCCCTCCGTAAGCACCGATTTGCAATCAGTGCAAAAAAAAACCAAAGCCCAGGCTTATCCGCTTGGGCTTTATCATTTAGATAGGAACTGTTTTTTGTGGTAGCTTGTTGATTGCTCTAATTACAGTGATGGAAGGCGTATCAGAATGAATGTTACTGTAAATGTTCAAACCTTCTTTGGGATATAGCTTACTAAAAGCGTAATCAATCAATTGGAACTCAATCTGTGCTTTTTCGAAAGCTGTTGTTGGTCGATTGACTTCAGCAGAGATAATGCAACCGGAATCTTTACCGTTTTGATCTACGAGAGTTCTTATAGTAGCGTTCATACTCAAATCGTTTTAAGTTTAGCGGCTTTAAACAGGTTATCGAGCGCATAGAGCACACCGTTTTTATCGTCTTGGGGTAGTCTTTCAATCTCCTCCATCCTTTTGAGCATTTTTTTATCCTTCACAACCGTAGCCGTAGAACCCACCAAATAATCCAGACTTACTTCCAGGGCTTGGGCAATCTTAGCGGCCACTTCAACGGAAGGGGTAATCTCGCCACGCTCGTATCTTCCGATAATCGCCCCGGAGGTTCCTACTGTTTACCCAATTCACTTTGGGAGAAACCAGCTACTTTTCGATTTGGTCACCAGTGAGGAGTAGTCTTACCCAACGATTTTCATGTAACTACCATTCGAAATATTCCAAAACAATAAGTACCTTTCCAATCATTACATTCGAGGTCAAATTCAGTGAAATGTTTCACAAAATGGATTTGAACGGTTTGTATAACGTTTATTATCAAGTTATTAAAGAAGCGAGCGAAACACCTGCGGGGTCACAGAAGGCAATCGATTTTCGGTTGCCTTTTTTGTATTCTCAGAGCCCGAGGTTCGATAATCGAGGTTCGATGTTCGGGCCCTCGACAAGCTCGGGCACCTTCATTACTTGGAATTTCCGGTCACGGGTCACCGGTGACTGGTCACGACCGTTCACTGTCATCGTAGGCCGAAGCTAGAAAAGCGTAGGCCTATCACCGATCACCGTTCACTGAAAAAACCATACCTTTGCCTCGATTTGCGGTTCTTCTCTTCGGAGGGGATGAAAAGGGAATCCGGTGCGAATCCGGAACTGTTCCCGCAGCTGTAAGTCTTTGATGCCTGCTCCATGCGCCACTGATTTTTTCGGGAAGGCGAGCCAGGTATGAGACGAGTCAGAAGACCTGCCCAAATCACATCATTCATAAGCTTCGGGATAAAGCTTTAGGATGCATCCTTCCGCCGTTTTCCGGTTTGCTGTATTCTATTTTTTTGTCCGCTGAGCTTGAAAGTTAAACATATAAACTACAAGCTATGCGTAATTTAACCATCATTACAACCCTGCTTTGGGCACTCTGTACGAATGCCCAACAAGTAACCGAACTCCATCAAATCGATACGTGGTTTGGTCAAGGCAACGACAGTATCGGCGTCGTTGTCGATTTTCAAACGGGCAACTCCAGCTTTGTTTGGGGTGTGCTATTCTCCGATAGCCTCACAGGAGAGGCTGCTGTTCAACAAATCGAATTAAGCGATCCCGCCTTTTCAACTACCGTCACCAGCGGATTTCTCAATGATTTGTGCTGGGGAAGCTTTTGTGGCCTCGGCGGAAGTCCCGATTATTGGTCTACCTGGTCGGGCGATACAAACGGTACTTGGGAGTCCAATCTCGGATTAGCCACCATGGCCTATCCGGGCGAATGGGTCGGACTGAGTTACACGGATTTTAATCCTGCTCTGGAGCCCAATACACCGGTCAACGCGTCCGTTTCGATTGCTGAAAATATAGCCGAAAATTTCTCCATTGGTCCCAATCCAGCAACCGAGGCGATCTATTGGTACTCGTCCATGATCCCACAGCGCGTTCAGTTGATTGATGGTGTTGGTAGAGTTTCCGAGGTCGAGTACAACGAAGGAACCCTTCGCGTAAGTGAATTTGAATCGGGCATGTACATACTGAAAGCTGTATTTGCCGACGGATCCGTAATCACACGCACCATATCCATATTGTAATGCGAAAATTCCTATCGATCGGTGCGTGCTTGTTGTCCTTGATGGGCGTAGCACAGGAAAACGTACTTCCCGAAGTGGAAGTAACCGATCGTTTTGGAAATACGGGTTTGGGTAAATCCATTACGCTTACGGACTCTACTTCCGATTTCACCTTATTATCCGACCAACTCCAACGGCAACCCGAGGTTTATGTAAAACATTACAGTTTGGGCAGCTTGGCTACGCTTTCCATCCGCGGTACGCAGGCACAACATACCGATGTGGTTTGGAATGGGATTTCACTGCGTTCGCCCATGTTGGGATTGCAGGACTTCTCGCTCTTTTCGGCCGAATGGCACGATGCCTCGCTCCATGTTGGAAGTCGCGCGCTGGTATACGGAAGTGGGAATACAGGTGGAGCATTGGTTCTTCGGTCGAAAATGACCACTGATCAAGGTGCGCAACTTGCTTTGAATACCGGAAGTTTCGGACAAATGGGCGGTAGAGTAAAACTGCGTTACGGGAAAAACAAACTCCAAGCCCAAACTGCCATAAGTTATCGTTCGGCACGTGAAAACTTTCCTTTTGAAATCGCGTCATTCGACACCACATTTCGCATGCCCAACGGACAGTGGCATAATTTTACAGCCGCACAAGATGTTCGCTTTCGGTATGCCGATTCTGCTTACGTAGATTTTCATTACATGGGAACGTTTGCCGAGCGCAATATTCCTCCCGTACAGCATTATGCGCCGTTCAACGCATTTCCCACCACCAACCAGTCCGACCAAATGCACACGGCCGTTGTCGAGCATTTTCGTATGGGACAAAAGTGGAATCATATCCAACGATTGGGAGTAATGCTCTGGGACATTCATTACCGGGAATTGGAGTCCGGTATTTCTGCTCCATCGTTATCTCAGAGTTATTACGCGCAAACCGAACACAATCGAGCTCTGGAAAAGACGCATTGGCGTGTTGGACTCGATTTGCGGTATGACTTGGGAAAAAGCTCCAATTATTCCGAATCCAATACAACGGTCAACGTTTTCTCCCAAATCAAATGGGATTTTTCATCCCAATGGAAAGGGGAGGGAACTGTGCGATGGGATTACAGTTTCGGACAGGTCTATCTACCGGCGGCTAGTTTGGGAATCGAATACACATCCAAAAATCAAAAGTGGCAGCAATCGGTGTTGCTTGGCCGAAACCTTCGACTTCCGACCTTGAACGACCGGTATTGGAATCCCGGAGGAAATCCGGATTTGGTTCCCGAAACCAGCATGTCTGCCGAATGGAATGGCCGGTATGAATATGACGGACCGTGGCGAGCCGATTTATCTGCCTATTGGATGGAAATCGAAAACTACATTCTATGGCTTCCTGCAGGAAATTTTTTCTCACCACTCAATGCTCGTAAGGTGCGCAATCGAGGGGTGGAAGGGAGCATGAGTTATCGAAAGGAGCACTTTGATCTCAGAGCAGGTGGAGCATGGAACGAGGCGCTTCAAGTGGAGGCCATCTCTGAGTCGGCGGGTACGGCAGGCAATCAGGTTCCGTATGTCCCCGTTGGAAAACTCTTTTTATCGGGACAGTTCTCCTGGAAAGGGTTGGTTTTCAGAGCCGCTTGGAACTGGAATGGCACAACGTATATTCAAAGCGATAACTCAGCGTACATGCCTCATTTTCAAACCTTAGACCTCGCTTTGGCATTTAAAAAAGCAGATTGGCAGTTCGTTCTTGAGGTGTTGAATGCAACGGATGTATCGTATTATATTTTGCCTTCGCGGCCCATGTCGGGGAGGAATTGGACGTTCACTATGCGATATCAAATCCCATGGAAAAGAAAATGAAATTTTGGATGGGGTGGTGCGTTGCCCTGCTCATTTCAAGCTGCCAGAACCAAGAAGTCGGTTTACAGTTCGAGCGCGAATCGGGGAGATACAACAGCGAAGTACTTGTGATTAATGAGGGAAACTTCAATGCCGGTAACGCATCCTTGACCGGCTATGAACCGTTTACGGAAGAAACCTCCCAACGGGTATTTGAAAACAGCAACGGGGTAGGCCTGGGCGATGTAGCTCAGGATGCGGTTTGGGTAGGTAGTGAATGCTGGATCGCCATCAACGGTAGTGGGCGAATTTACCGTGTGGATGACAACCTATTGATTCAAAAGCAATGGGATAATGTAGGAACACCAGCACAGATTCTTCGTTTTGGGGATCATATTGTATTTCGCGATTTGTTTCAACCTCAAATCAGAGCGATTGATGTAAACGACGGTCAGATTGAAGTCGTTACCACACCAAGTCGGGTAGTGGACATGGAAGTGTTTCAAGATGAGTTGTGGCTGGTGCTGAATTCGGGAGATGTACTCCGCACATCGAGCTTGGACAGCTTTGAGCCCGTAAATGAATTGCCATCCGTAAGCCGTGGTGTAGTAAATGCTGAAGGATTATTTTTTGTAGATGACCAGAACATCATGTATTCGCGGTTTGGTCAGATGGTGATTGCGCTTCCAGGCACCCCAACTCAATGGGTCGGATTCGAAAACCAAATTCTCTTCACCGTAAGCGATACGCTGTATAAATTCTCTTTTGGAACCAACGAAACGTCCGCCTTATTCGAGTTGGACTTTAGTCCTTACGGCCTTTCGGTAGATCCTGTGGATGGAGATATCTATGTATTTAACCCGAAAGGGTTTAACAGCCTGGGCGAATGCCTTCGACTCAGCAATTCAGGATTTGAGATCGACCGATTTACGTGCGGAATAATACCGGTGAAAGCCGTTTTTCGGCCTTAGCGATTGAAAACCGATTGCACAAAATGGACGGCCAATTCGGGAGCAAGCGCAACACCCATACCGCTCAGGCGCGCCGATAGGTAGACCCGATTCGAAATGCGTTTTTGGATGGGTGACTTTTCTTTTCCCATTGCCATGATACCACTCCATCGCTGTTCAATGGCCACTTCATGATTGGGGATGATGTAGTTTTTGAGTTGACCTTCGAGATCCTTTTGGATGACATCACTGATACCGAGTTCATGTGTCGTTTCGCCTGGGATGTCGCGGTGTCGAGCTCCACCGAACAAAATTCGATTTCCGACATTGCGAAAATAGTAATACCCTTCGTCCATGTGGAAAATGCCTTTCCAGGGCAGATTCGGAATGGGTGCTGTAATGAACACCTGTGCACGGGCGGGGACCACATTTTCTTTTGGTAAAAACGAGTCGGTATGACTATTGGTGGTCAACAGCAGATTTTTTGTACGAAAACTTCCCACCGAAGAATCGATCTCGACGAACTCGGAATGCTCATCATATTGGGAAAGTGAAACACCGTTTAAAATTTCCACGCCCATCCGGCGGCATTTTTTGGAAAGTTGTTGATGGAGTAGAAGAGGATTCAACTGAGCTTCGTGTGAGCTATAGGCTCCCCGCTGAAAACGGCCGGCACCTTCCGGAAGGGGTTTGTTCAAGTCGAAAAGTACTTTTCCCGTTGCAGTGCGAGAAATTTCGTTGAGGAGTTCTTGGTTGGAATTAACTTTTTCCCACAGAGCGAATTGTTCTTCATGGAAAAGCTCCCATCCGCCGTATCGGTTGAAATGGATGTTATTCGGCCGAAACGTTCGCGCTATTCGCTGAATACCATTGAAGCGCCAGCGCAGCAGATCAACGGTGCGTTCAAAACCCATTTGGTCGTAATCGGATAAAATTTCGGAAGGACTACCGAAACAGGCAAACCCTGCATTTTTTGTACTGGCCGTAGAACCAAATGCTTTGGATTCGAGAACTGTTATACGAAAATGCGGATACTTTTCTTTCAGTGAACAAGCCGTCCAAAGTCCTGAGAATCCACCGCCGATGATTATTACATCGCGAAGACCTGTAAGATGCGTGTTTTCCCAAAAACTACGGCTCATGAAATTAAGCCCGAATAGCGTTGCGTTCTTTTAGCCAGTTGAACGCGCCAAAAATAGCAACAGAGAAAATAGCTGTACCGATAATATCATTGCGCAAGAAAGGAATAGCCATTTCGTAGGCCATCAACAAACCTGCTGTGGTTTTGGGGTACATTATGCCAGAAATCCAAACACCAAAGTTTGAAATTAAAAAGAAAACCAATGCGCTCACAATCGAATAGGCCAATACACTTCCTGTAGACTGACGTTGCAGCGTTCTTCCCAAAAGAGCAATCAATACATAAGCACCAGCGAAATAGGCGAATCCTGAAGTGAATAGCGTAAATCCACCGGTGTTGTAAATAATGTTGTTGATCAATAAGTCACTTAAAAACAATGCAAGAACAGGAATAAGCAAAGCGCTATATCTTCTCAACGTGCTACCGGCAAAAAGTGCTACGGCACCCATCGCTGTAAAATTATCAGGGTGGGGCATAAGACGAGATAGTGCGGCAATAACAATAAGAGCAATAAAGAGTGACTTCGAATTCTGCATGACTTTTACGAATCGGGTTTGTAATGAGGTACAAAGATAAGAGTTATGGTGTGAATTCCTGAAATCTTCCGTCTTCATAAAGTAAAATAATCTTACTCACTCGATTTGAGGAAGTTAGAACCTTGCTCAACGGTTGTTCTCCCGAAGGGCTAGAACCGTATTCTGGACCGTCTTCACTGTTTACAATTGTATCAGGACGGGAGGAATCATTCGTATTTACATTTGTAAACTCTACTTTTTCATTTTCTTCTTGTTGCGCAGAATGTTTCGATTCGTCCGAACGATCAGCAGTCGTTACAGGAGGTTTACGTTCGCTTTTATTTCCCGTAATCAAATAGGCTACATCAATATCCGGAAAAGCATTGTAAAGCTTTGTGATAAAGTCCAAGCTGGGCTTATTTCGGCCAGATAGGATGTGCGATATACTTGAACGCTGCACATGAATACGTTCAGCAAACTCAGCAGCTGTAAGTCCGGAGTCTTCGAGTACTCGACGGATACGTTGATTTACTTCTTCCATATTACAAATGTAAAAACTAACTCGATAACATTGAAACATTTGTAAACAATTAATGCTTTTTGATATGTTACAATTGTAAACTGAGTACTAAAGATCTGGGCTAAAGCACTGTATACGGATAAAATAGACTAAAAGTTTAAGTTTATATAATAGGATATAAAACAATGGAAAACAATTATTTAGAATGTAAATAAAACGTCATTTACAGTTGTGTACGTTTTCTGTAAAAACAGTTATAAGGGCTATTTTTTGTAAGAGTAGTCTAAAAAAACCAATATCATTGATGCTTAAGCTTAATTTGGGAAATTGTCAAAAATTAAATGGCCATTGAAGGAGATTGCCTACAAAACAGAATTCGACTTTAGCGCGGGCCGGCGTGAAAGGGCCCACCAGCTCTCATGGAATGTGCGGTGGGTGTTGAAAGGTAAATAGAGCATTTGGGCACTTTGTGAAAGGCGAATTCGTCGTTTTGTTGCAAAGTTCTTCACAGGCCTAGACCTTTTGGATACTTTTGGGGCGATGCCAAAAGTATCATCAATGAAGGTTTGAATATTTTCTTTGGTGCTATAAGCAATGAAAAAATATGTCAAAAAAAATCCCCAGAGAATGAACCCCGGGGATTTTAAACAGAAAAAAAATCCTCTCCTTTATTTTGTCTTACATGTTGAGAGTCCAAAAATAGTATACAATGGACAAAAGCTAATAAGACTAGTCGCAAGAAAAACACCTCCGAGCACGAGTAGAACCGTTCCGAGCGTTCCACTTACTGTTCCGGTAAAATACAATGCGGCAAATACGATGGCCAACAAGATGCGTACGATCTTGTCGGTAGATCCCATGTTCTTTTTCATGATGTATGAATTTTGGGTTAATACTTTCATGGATGAAGGTATGAAAACTTTGAACGAATTAGACCGCTATAACTTGAAGAAGTAAAATGAACCGGCTGTTCTTGAAGTCGTTTAAGTAATGACCTATATTTGTACAAACCTACCTACTACGATGCATTATTTAGAAAAAGAGCTTCTTCAAGAACGAATTAGCGACTTAGAGTTCTTCCATAAAGTTAATCAATCTAGTTTTGACGGAATTTGGTTCTGGAATCTGGAGAATCCTGAAGACGAATGGATGGACGAAGTGTTTTGGAAAACACTGGGATATGATCCCAGTGACAAAAAACACTCGCCTAACGAGTGGCAAACCATAATTCATCCCGACGACAAGGCTGAGGCTCTAAAGCTCATTGAGAAACACCTAAAAAACCCATCTATCCCATACCGTCAACTGATTCGGTACCGTCATGCCGAAGGGCATTGGGTATTTATACGTTGCTCTGGAATGGCTCTGACGAACTCTGAAGGAAAATACGACAGAATGTTTGGTGTTCATGTTGACGTAACGAGTCAAATGAGTAAAGACTCCGAACAGTTGCTCAAACACAGTCAAGATATTTTTTTAGTAAAAGATTCACGTGGATTAGTTCAAAATTACAACAAGTTAGCAGCAGAATTATTCGGTTTCGATGAATTGGGTAAAGAGCAGTGGCCTATTGACTTTACGCAGTTGATTCATCCGGATGATTTGGAAAAAACGAAAGACTTTGTTCACCAGCTCGGTGAAAGTGAGCCGAGTGGAAGGTTTAATAACCGAATAATCGATGCTTCGGGTAAGACTTTATATATGGAATGGGTTTATATCGTAACCAATGGAAAAATCCTTGCCATTGGTCAAGATGTGAGCCAAAGAGTTAAAAACGAAAAGAGACTAACCCGTCAGAACGATCTTCAAAACTTGATGGTTTCGCTCGCCAATAAGTTCATTGATGGTAAACCGGACCAATTGGAGAATATTCTGAACGAAAGTTTACGTGAGATCACGCAATATGTCAATGCAGATCGCGGGTACATTTTTGATTACAATTGGGAGGAGTTCACCACCAGTAACACCTATGAGTTTTGTCAGAAAGGAATATCACCCGAAATCGATAACCTTCAGGATGTTTCATTGGAGCTCTTTGATGATTGGGTAATGCATCATCGCGATTTGCGCAAGTCGATGTTCATTCCGAATGTGGATGAAATGAATGAAGGTGCGGCGAAAGAGGTTTTAGGAGCTCAGGGCATTACAACGCTACTGGCTGTACCCATGAACAATGGCCCCAAGTGCGTTGGTTTTGTAGGGTTTGATTGGGTAGGTCGCGAAGTTAAATACAATTCGGAAGACGAAAATATTCTTGAGGTTTTTGCTGCCATGATTGTCCATATGAGGCAGCGGATACAATCGAGTAAAGAACTGAGTAGGGAAAGGTTTATTACCTCAAGGCTCATTTCCGATTTTAAAGAGCCCATGTTGGCTGTATGTCCTGAGGGCGTTGTAATGGACGTCAATAGTGCCTTTGTTCATTTTTCTGGTTTTAGTGCTGATGAGTTAATTGGATGCAATCATCCATTTCCGTTTTGTTCATGCGCAGAAAATGAAAATGAAACGAAAAAGCTTCAATCACTTTTAAATGGCAGTAAGTCTATACTTGCAACCCGTTTATACAATAGAGATGGAATACCAAAACCTGTACAGGTAAAGGCAACTAGGATTCTAGATAAAAGCGGAAAGTTATTGCGAACGTACCTTAGTTTTTCGGATCGAACCGAACTAAAACGTACGCTAGAACTTTTGAATAAAGCAAGTGATGTAGCCCGCATGGGAGCTTGGGAAATATCGCTTCCAGGTTATAAAACGACGTATAACGATTGGGTGCCGAGAATCCTTGGATATTCTAAAAACCAACCCATTCGTTTTGATGAAGAGTACCTTAAAGTTTTTAAAAACCACGATCCTTTTCCACTGCATCAAAAAGTGCCGGAATATATTGCCGAACAGAAGGATTTGTCGGGTGAGTATCGAATTATAACAGAGAATGAAAAGGAGCTTTGGGTTCAAATTGAGTCAAACTACGAGCGGAACGCAGAGGGAGAAGTATTCAAGGTTTTCGGAACGATTCAGGAAATATCAGAGCTAAAAAAACGAGAGCTCGAGTTACAAGAAGCGAAATATTGGTTGGATGAATCACAACGGGTTTCAAGAATGGGACACTTTGTGATTGACTTAGACGATGATCAATGGGAGGTTAGTGATGTATTAAATACAGTAGTGGGACTAACGGATGACTATCCAACAACTATAGAGGATTGGTTCGCCGCCATGTTGCCAAAATATAGAAATGAAGTACGAGAAGAGTTTAAAAAAGCAATAGAAGAACAAAGAGTTTATAGAGCACGATACGAATGGAAAAGGCCCATTGATAAGCGAATTATTTGGTTGGAAGTAACCGGTGAACAGTCCATCAATGATGCAAATGGTCATCGATTGATGGTGGGTACGGTAAGAGACATCAGTGAAAGCGTTCAGTACTTGCAAAGTATTGAGGAACAAAACCAACGCTTAAAAGAAGTAGCTTGGGCTCAGTCGCATCTTGTTAGAGCTCCAATTACAAGGGTTTTAGGTCTAATTGATTATTTGAACGGAACAGAATTATCAACCACTGATACGAACGAGCTCTTATCACATATTCAAAATTCAGTGCTAGAACTGGATGAAATGGTGAAGGATATTGTAAAGAAAACAGAGCTTCTTGAATTGGAAAGCACATTTAATACGTTTTCTCGGAATAAAGTTCTGAAATCTTTCGATAACCTAATTATCCACGTCATTGACGACGATCCCATTGTCCGAATGATTCACGAAAAAGTCGTGAAATCAGGGTTGTATTCCGAAAATCCAATAATTCATGCCGATGGTGCGGACGTGATTGAGTATCTTAAAAAGGAGGCGGGCGAGTCCGCATTGCATCTTTTGCTCCTTGATATCAATATGCCTGGTATAGATGGTTGGGGAGTTTTGAATTACATCCAGTCCTCCGAAATAGAAGAAAAATGTGCGGTAGTTATGCTTAGTTCATCTTCGGACGGAGAAGACTTGAAGAAGAGTTTTAAGTATAGTTTTGTTTACGATTATATCGAAAAACCTCTCAATAACTATAAGATCGAAAAAATAAAGTCCCTTTCTCCAATCAAAGATTATTTTAAGCGGTTGAAATGAAAATATGAGATTTAACGTTTTCGCTCTGCATGCTACTGCATGCAACTCGCCAGTGATTGGGTAAAAACCTCTACCTTTGCGCCATGAAGTTTCAAGTGGGACAATCGATTGAGTTTTTGGACGAAAAACTGACTGGAAAAGTGCTGGAGGCAAAGTCCAACGGGCGTTATCGGGTTGAGACGGAGGATGGGTTTGATCGGGAGGTGAACGAGTCGGAGATTATCGCACACGGCAATGAGGTGTACGATCTGACACCATTGATCGACCCTGAGGAGCGCTCTAAAATTATCATTGAAAAAGAAGTTGATCCCGCTGCAACAGGTCGGAGCTCGAAAAAGCACGAGATACAGGGCGAATTTATTGAGCGTGAGATTGATTTGCATATCGAAGCGATTTTGGATTATCATCGACATCTGAGTAATGCTGAGATTGTTTTAATCCAAACCAACCATTTGAAACGTGAATTAGATCGAGCCGAGCAAGATGGTCTGCGTCGTATTGTAGTGATCCACGGTCGAGGAACGGGCGCTTTGAAAAGTGAGGTTATCGAGATTCTGGAACAGCGTGGAAATTTGCGTTTCTACGATGCCGAATACAAGGAATACGGCCTTGGGGCTACTGAAGTTCTTATTTTATAACACCAGTGAGACTGTCGCCGCTCCGAATTATTCGGGGAGGAGGAAAGTCCGGACAGCATAGCGTACTGTGCTTCCTAACGGGAAGAAGCTCCGAAATACTTCGGAGTTATAGCAAGTGCAACAGAAAGCAAACCACCTCGAATTCGTTTGAGGAAAGGGTGAAACGGTGGGGTAAGAGCCCACCAGTCGTGGAGGTGACTCGCGAGCTAGGCAAACCTCACAGGCTGAAAGACCATGTATACCGGCGCTCGGCTTCGGGCCGTAGTGAATTACGCGTTCATCGCCGGGGGGTAGGTCGTTCGAGTCTTGCGGCGACGCAAGATCTAGATAAATGACAGTATCCGCTTCGGCGGAAACAGAATCCGGCTTATGATCTGGTGTTAAAACAAAACGTCCCGAAATCAATCTTCGGGACGTTTTTTATTTGATTAAAATTGGCTTTGTATTTCGTTAATACGTTAGTTATAGTAAAAACGGTGATTGAAGGAGTTTGCTTTAAATTCCGTAGACCCGTAGACCCGTAGACCCGTAGACCCGAAACAAGACTTCACTCGAGGCATTTTAGTTCATGGGTTAGATAGTTCAAAAAGGAGTTTCGTCTTGTAAAACCCGTTACCCGTTTTTTTGGTTATTGGTTTTCCATGTGAAGGATAAGTTCGTTCTCATACACTTAAAGTCCAAACCGGCATTTGAAGAAACGGTGTTCTGATCAAAATGGATGCCTAGAGAGACCGGGAAGCTCGGAAGGATGGAGAGATCACCCGGCCGAACTTGGCATTCATGCAGAGCAGGTTGCCGCTTTCTTCAACAGCCTTGATTTTTTGTTTCTTTTGCATCAAGGCAAAAGAAAAGAACAAGACGCAACAGAAAATGTCTTACAAGCAAAAAACGTTCTAATGAACCCGAAATCTAAAAATGTGGTCAACGATTTTTAAGCATTAACCACGGGTCACCGATCACTGTCTTCGTAGGACGAAGCTAGATAAGCGCAGGCCTATCACTGATCAAGCTCTCTTTTCAACCCATTATCCAACTCTTGCAAAAATTCCTCCGTTGTGAGATAATGACTTTCGTTCATTTGGTCACCGTGAATACAAAGCGCTAAATCCTTTGTCATTTTTCCACTCTCCACGGTGTCGACACAAACTTTTTCCAATTTGGAACAGAAGTCGATCAAGCGATCGTTCCCATCGAGTTTCCCTCGGTGAGCAAGACCTCGTGTCCAGGCAAAAATCGAAGCAATGGGATTGGTCGATGTCTTTTTTCCTTGCTGATGCTGGCGATAATGGCGCGTTACCGTTCCATGCGCAGCTTCTGCTTCCATTACTTCTCCGTCGGGAGTTAGGAGTACGCTGGTCATCAATCCCAGTGATCCAAATCCTTGAGCCACAGTGTCCGACTGCACGTCTCCGTCGTAGTTTTTACACGCCCAAACAAAACCTCCATTCCATTTCAAGGCACTAGCGACCATATCGTCGATCAAGCGGTGCTCATAGGTAATGCCTGCCGCCGCAAATTTTTCCTTGAACTCATTTTGATAAACCTCTTCGAAGATGTCCTTGAACCGACCGTCGTATTTTTTCAGAATGGTGTTCTTTGTACTCAAATATAGCGGCCAACCTTTGGTTAGCGATAGGTTGAAGCACGAACGTGCAAATCCTTCAATGCTTTCGTCGGTATTGTACATAGCCATTCCTACACCGCCTCCTTCAAAATCGTACACGTCCCAGGTTTGAGGCTCGCCACCATCTTCAGGCGTAAAGGTCATGGTGAGTTTACCCTTGCCGTGGGTAACAACGTCTGTTGCTTTGTACTGATCACCGTGTGCATGTCGACCGATAACGATGGGTTTATCCCAGTTTTTGACCAAGCGCGGCACGTTTTCGCAAACAATGGGCTCGCGGAATACAGTTCCGCCAATGATGTTTCGAATGGTGCCATTGGGCGAACGCCACATTTTTTTCAGTTGGAATTCTTCAACCCGTTGCTCGTCGGGAGTGATGGTGGCACACTTAATACCTACTTTGTGTTTGAGAATCGCGTTGGCTGCGTCCACCGTAACCTGGTCATCCGTTTCGTCACGGTGCTCGATACCTAAATCGTAATATTCAATCGGAAGTTCCATGTAGGGTAGAATCAATTTATCTTTGATGAACTTCCAAATAATACGCGTCATTTCGTCCCCGTCGAGTTCTACAACGGGATTTTCAACTATAATTTTTTCAAATGCCATAAAAAGGTTTGCTTCTGAAGTGAATAAATGTGAGGCTCACAAATATAAGATTCCGTTTTGGCTTTTGGGAATAAAAGTCGCTCACACCATCAGTCGAGTGATGAATATCACAGAAAAAAGTACGGTAGGGTGGTGAAGTGAATTAAAAATCGAGATCTAATTTTTTAATCAATTCCAATACTGCGGGGTTTTTGTCGGCCATCAGTTTGATCTTTTCCTGTGGTGTTACGGCAAACTTGCTCTCATCTTCCTCACTCGCGGGTTTGACCGCAAGATCGATGTCGACAAAAAAGTTGTTGAGTTTCTTGCGGATGATATCCATAAAGTCCACACGAATACTATCAAAGTCTACCCGTTGAGTGTTATTGTGCACAAAAGCTTTGATCGTTAAACCATCGAGCGTGGCACCTTCCGATTTCAACGAGTTGTACAGATTAAAGCGGTTCAATTGGTCCAAATGGTCTAAAGCATCATTCCATGCTTCATTGAACTGATCGAGGGTGAAGTCGTCCTTCGGATCTGCAGCCCGGCGCTTTCGCTCTGCTTCCTCTTCCTCCTTTTTCATCCGATTCAGCTCTCCTCCAATGCTAAAACGGCTCCGGCGTTGCAATTTACTTTTGGGTTGGGATGAAATCGGCTGCGGAGCGGGGGAGTTGGAAGGGGGTTGCTCTTCGACCGAATCATTTTTCGGTTCCTCTGCCTTTTCAGCAGGCTTAGCTTGTGGTTCATCCGTGGTTTTCTCCGTGGGTTCGGAGGGTGCTACAACCGCGGCTTCGGGTTCTGTTGGTTTAACTTCTTTTGCTTGTTGATTATCGGCCGCAGCAACAGACTGACTCGCGGGCTGCGAATCGGCAACCGTGGTCGTTTCTGTTCGGACTGACTGGGGAGGTGGCGCTGTTATTTTAGTTTTTTTTTTAGCTGCTTCGGATTCTGAACCCAAGCCGCACAAGCGCATTAAGGCGAACTCTACCAACAGCCGTTGATTGTTGCTCGTTTTGAACTTTACATCGGTCTCTTGACAGATTTCCAAAGCATGAAAAAGCCATTCTAATGGAATCTTTCCAGCTTGTGCACCGTACATCTCGCGCGTTTTATCGCCCACTTCGAGTAGTGGAAGTGTTGCGGGATCCTTACACACCATCAGATTTCGAAAATGTTCGGCCAATCCATTGATAAACAAATGACCGTCAAATCCATTTTTGAGAATTTCATCAAACGTGGTCAAGCTCGATCGAACATCGCGTTCTAAAAAATAATCGACCAAGCGGAAGTAGTAGTCATAGTCGAGTACATTCAGATTGTCAATAACGTCTTTGTAGGTAATGGTATCTCCACTAAAACTCACCACGCGGTCAAAAATACTCAAGGCATCGCGCATGGCGCCATCGGCCTTTTGGGCGATGACGTGCAACGCGTCATTCTCTACTTCGATGTGTTCTTGCTCGGCAACACTGCGTAGATGGTTGACGATGTCTTCAATTTGAATCCGTTTGAAATCAAAGATTTGACAACGGGAAAGTATGGTCGGAATAATCTTGTGTTTCTCCGTAGTGGCCAAAATAAAAATGGCATGGGCAGGAGGCTCTTCCAAGGTTTTTAAGAACGCATTGAAAGCGGCTTGAGATAGCATGTGCACCTCGTCAATGATGTAGACCTTGTACTTCCCTTTTTGCGGAGCAAATCGCACTTGATCAATTAGAGAGCGTATATCATCCACCGAATTATTCGACGCCGCATCCAATTCAAAAATATTGAATGAAAAATCATCGTCTCCGCCAGTAAGTGATACGTTGGAGTCCTCCAGGTTAATCGCTTTGGCCAAGATGCGCGCACAGGTTGTTTTTCCCACCCCACGAGGACCGCAAAACAGCAGTGCTTGTGCCAAATGGTCATTGGCAATGGCATTCTGGAGCGTTCGTGTTATACTCGCTTGTCCAACAACTTCCTCAAAGCGCTGGGGTCTGTATTTTCTTGCCGAAACGATGAAATTCTCCATCCGTTATTCTCTTATATCCTTGGTCAAAACAATGCGTTGGAATCCTGCTACAGCACAATACATGCTGATTTCACTCCGTCGAGTCACAAAGATACATTTATAGTGGATTTTCGAAAGGGGGAAGGGGGATTCTTTTTTCGGGGTTCGATACTCGGTAATCGAGGTTCGAGGTTCGAGAATCGGGGATCGGAATTCGTTACTCGAAGTTCGAGAATCGGAGTTTAACCCTGAAGAAGCGAGATTATAAGTTGAGGAAGTTATAAGATGTAAGGTTGATTTGCAATTCAACCGAAGTATCAAAACCACAAAGAACTTCAAATACATAACCCGCAAATAGAAACGCAAAACTATGCGTCTAAACACGAATGCTCAAAGCATACCCGTACATAGAATAATGCGGAGAATCGTTCACCGGTGACCCGTCACCGGTCACTTCGGGTTACCATTCACTGTTCGCAGGTCACTAAATTACGCGAACCCCTTTATATTCCAGAAAAATATCTTATTTTTGCCGACCCTTTTAAGGGAAATTAGATTAAATCGTTTAATTAAATTGTAAAACAATGGTTAATCAGTACGAGGCCGTTTTCATCATGAATCCCGTTTTATCTGATGAGCAGGTAAAGGAAACGGTAAACAAATTTGAGGGACTCCTCAAGGATCGTGGTGCTGAAATCGTTAACGCAGAGTATTGGGGGCTAAAGAAATTGGCCTACACAATGGACAAAAAGAAAAGTGGTTTTTACCATTTTGTCGAGTTCCGCGTTGAAGGTTCAGCTATCCAGCCACTGGAAGTAGAAATGCGTCGCGATGAGCGAATCATGCGTTTTCTAACCGTAAAAATGGACAAATACGGAGTAGAGTACGCGGAGAAGCGCAGAAAAAGAGTGTCTAACACGAAAAAACAGGAGGCCAAATCATGAGTGAATTGAAGAAAGAACTCGAAGCGGAAAGTGGAAACAAGTCGGAAATCCGTTACTTGCAGCCCCTTAACATCGAAACCGAAAAAAAGGAGCGTTTCTGCTGGTTTAAGAAAAACCGCATTAAATACATCGATTACAAAGACCCTGATTTCTTAATGCAGTTCGTTAACGAACAAGGTAAAATCTTACCTCGTCGCTTAACTGGTACGTCATTGAAATATCAACGCAAACTCGCGCAAGCCATCAAGCGTGCTCGTCACCTTGGATTGATGCCTTACGTAGGAGATATGCTCAAATAAAAACAGGGAGGAATTATCATGGAAATTATATTAAAGAGAGATATTGAGAACCTGGGTTTTAAGGACGAAGTGGTAACTGTGAAAAACGGTTATGCTCGTAACTTCCTCATCCCGAAAGGATATGCTACAATGGCTACTCCATCGGCGATCAAGGTTCTTGAAGAAAATTTGCGTCAACGCGCGAAAAAAGAAGAGCAAGCCATCAACGAAGCGAAGAAGAACGCTGAATTGTTAGGCGAAGCTGAAGTGAAAATCAAAGCGAAAACTGCCGAAGGTGGTAAAAAGCTATTTGGTTCGATCACCAGTGCTTCACTTGCTGACAAATTGAATGAAATGGGATACGAAGTGGATAAAAAGTTCGTATCGATCAACGGAGGTTCGGCAAAAGCTATCGGCGAATACGAAGCTGTTATTCGTCTTCACCGCGAAGTTACTACGACCGTTAACTTCTCCGTTATTGCAGAGTAATTTGCACGCATTGCATAACACAAAAGCCATTCTCAACTCACGAGAATGGCTTTTTTTATGACTCGTGTTTTCCAATATACATCCCCATGAAAAGGATTCTAAAGTTTCTTAAAAGAATGATACTGATTATCGCTGGTTTTGTATTACTCCTGGTATTGGTCGGTGTCATTTTCGTCAATACGAGTCCGCAATTTGGCGGAAGTCACACCCAAGAAGATGTGAAGCGCTATCAAGCCTCTGGTCATTACGTAGACGGCAAGTTTGTAAACCTCATTCCGACCGTTATGGATATGGGCATAGCCAAAATGCCGGGTCTTTTATGGCGTTTTATCAAAGGGAATCCCAATAGCAAACCAAACTTTGAACTTCCCATCGAAAAAGTGGATTCTATCGATATCGCACAAAACCAAACCGATCGATTGATTTGGTTCGGGCATTCGGCGTTTTTAATGGAACTGGGAGACAAGCATATACTTTTAGATCCCATGCTCGGAGAATCTCCCGCACCACATCCCACGTTGGGATCTAAGCGATTCCAATCGGAGCTACCCATCGAGATTGAAAAACTTCCGGTTATTGACATTGTGTTGATTTCACACGATCATTACGATCATTTGGATTACGGCAGTATTCAAAAGCTTCGTGATAAGACCGAAATGTTCTTGGTTCCACTTGGCGTGAAAGTGCACTTGCTAAAATGGGGCATCGATTCCTCGCGCATTCGCGAGTACAATTGGTGGGACGAATCGACCATCGGAGGAATTCAATACATATTTGCTCCAGCACGTCATTTTTCTGGACGCGGGTTGACCAATCGGTCGAGTACCTTGTGGGGATCCTGGATTATACGAAGCGAAAATCGAAATGTGTATTTCAGCGGAGACGGAGGTTACGGACCTCATTTTACAGAAATAGGAGAGAAGTACGGTCCTTTTGATTTGGCCATGATGGAGTGCGGTCAGTACAACGAGAATTGGGCGCAGATTCACATGATGCCCGAAGAAACAGCACAAGCGGCAATCGATGTCAAGGCAAAAGTTTTCATGCCCATCCATTGGGGAGCGTTCAGTTTGGCGCTACACGATTGGGATGATCCCGTAATCCGTGTGACCAAAAAAGCAAGTGAATTAGAGATGCCCATTATTGTACCAATGATTGGACAATCCATTCCATTTAATGAAAGCACAGAGAATCAAGAGAAGTGGTGGGCGATCGATTAATACCAAGTACAAGTTAAATGCAGTTTGTCGTTCATTACGGTTTACATTTTCTTTTCCCGCTTGCCATTGCTATTGTTTTCTTTCGCAAAGAGTGGAAAAGGGCTTATTTGATTTTTTTGGCTACCATGCTCGTGGATTTGGATCATTTTTTTGCAGATCCTATTTTTCAACCCAACCGATGCAGCATTCAATTTCACCCTTTGCATACCTATTGGGCAATGGCATTTTATTTCGTTTTGGTCTTTCTGAAAACCCCATATCGCTGGATAGGGATTGGTCTTTTACTGCACATGCTCACCGATACCATTGATTGTGTTTGGACGTATAGCCAATGTGCCTCTTGCCTCCATGACTCCCCAGCTGAATCCCTGGTTCGGTTTATTCATGGTTTTATATTTTGAGTCCATTCACTAAGGCAAGAGTTGAGTTATAAATTCACATCTATTAAATGTGCGAAAAGGGTGAGATTCGATTAAAGGGTTATTTATAAATACATTTTTGATGATCTCATGATTCTAATTGTATTAACTGCTTTAGATTTTTAATTATTTAAAGATTTATTCAATTATCATGGTTCTTAATTTCTTAGAATCTAAAACGGCATTTGAAGAAACGATGTTCTTATAGGTGACTAGGTAAAAGTTTATGTGATCACGGCCCTTGAAGGTTTTTGCTTACAAAACAGCAGTCCTTTAGTTCAGCAAAAGAAAGAGCATAGAGAATAATGCTTTAAAAAGGACTTTCGGCCTGCAAAGAATTCGACTTTTCTCTTAAAATCGAATTCGGCATTTGAAGAAACGGTGTTCTGATCAAAATGGATGCCTAGAGAGACCGGGAAGCTCGGAAGGATGGAGAGATCACCCGGCCGAACTAGGCATTCATGCAGAGCAGGTTGGCGCTTTCTTCAACAGCCTTGATTTTTTGTTTCTTTTGCATCAAGGCAAAAGAATAGAACAAGGCGCAACACAAAATGTCTTACGAGCCAAAAAACATCCAACACCTTTCCCAAACCTCCCTAAAATCAACTATATTCGAAGCAACCCAAAAACGTTCAATTGCTCACAAAAGCAACATATCATCCAAGCAATAAAACCTACGAACTCACCAACACCTCGGCAACGTGATGAGTACGATCAGTTGAAGCCTTCAATTTCTTCAACAGCCTTGATTTTTTATTCACGTCATAATTGACTTTCAAAGGTGTTCATGAGCTCACTTCGTTCGGTTGTTTCTTTTGCATCCCGCGGACGCCATAGGCTTGCCGACGGCGGGGCAAGGCAAAAGAAAAGGCAAAGAGAAACAACGGGTGTTTTTTTTTGTCAGTTAAAAATAAAATAAGAATCCTCATTTTACATGCGCTGTGCATTGAATTTCCTTATATTCTCGGAAATTCAAAATGAATAATGATCGAGCGATATCACACAATACGCAGTGAAACCGAACGCCGCACCCAACCGTTGGAAGAGCAAGACTACCTATTGCAACCCATGGAAGATGTAAGTCCTGCCAAATGGCATTTGGCGCATACCACTTGGTTTTTCGAAACATTTCTCTTAAAAAAGTACAAGAGTAATTATCAACATTTCCGTTCCGAATGGGCGTATTTGTTCAATTCTTATTACGAACATCAAGGAGAGCGGATTGCACGAAACCAGCGGGGTTCAATCAGTCGGCCTTCGGTAGCTGAAGTGTACGAATACCGAGCTTATGTAGATCGTCATATGGCGGATTTACTCGAGGGAGCGAACGATGTAATTTTAGCACACACTGAACTCGGATTGAATCACGAACAACAGCATCAAGAATTGCTGATGACGGATATCAAGTACAGCTTGTATCAAAACCCGCTTCACCCCATTTATGACCAATCTTATTTGGAAGTAGGTCATCAACATAGAGATTGGATCGAATTAGAATCAGGAATCCATACCATTGGCCATCAATCCACTAGTGAATTTTGTTTCGACAATGAGTTGGGGGCCCATCGCGTGTTTATCGAGCCCTGCCAAATCGCATCTAACCCCGTTACACAAGGTGAATACTTAGAGTTTATAGCTGACGGAGGATACGAGCGTTTTGAGTTGTGGTTGTCGGAAGGCTGGGAATGGGTCAAGCAGAACGGTGCTACCTTACCGCAATATTGGTTTCGCGGCGATGGAGAACTACTTCAATACACACTCGGAGGTGTGCAAAAGATTGACCCGAATCTCGTAATGGCCCATATCAATTACTACGAAGCAGATGCTTTTGCACGATGGAAAGGTTGTCGACTGCCTACGGAATTCGAATGGGAAGTGGCGAGTGGTCAATTGAATACTGGTTCGGTATGGGAGTGGACGCACAGTGCATATTTGCCTTATCCCGGTTTTCGCGTGGCTGATGGTGCATTGGGAGAGTACAACGGAAAGTGGATGGTAAATCAAATGGTACTACGCGGTAAAAGTGCTGTAACCCCCGATGGGCATAGCAGAAAGACCTATCGCAATTTTTTTCATGCAGACAAACAATGGCAGTTTTCGGGAATACGATTGGCCAGAACAACAATATAATCAGATGAGTTTTAAGAACGATGTAATTACTGGATTGACGTCCCAGCCTAAAACGTTGCCTTCGAAGTATTTTTATGATGAACGCGGCAGTGTATTGTTTCAGTCGATCATGAAACTTCCCGAGTACTACCTTACGGGAGCAGAGATGGAAATACTTAAAGAGCAATCCGATGATATTTGGCGTGTTTGGGAAGCGGAACAAAACTCGACCAAAGCCCGGGTAATTGAGCTCGGTGCAGGAGATGGACTGAAGACTCGTTTTTTGTTGGAAGCTGGACTACAGCGCGGATTGGAGATTCATTATACGCCCATTGATATTTCAGCCAAAGTGTTCGAAGATTTAGAAAGGAACACTCCGGACGGCGTCTTTTTCGAACCCATTCATGGCGATTTTTTTCAAGGATTATCTGAAATGGCTCAAATTGAAGGCATTCCTTCCATCGTTCTTTTTCTCGGAAGCAACATCGGGAATATGCCCTACGATCAAGCCCGAGATTTTCTTGCGCGGATACGTAAAATGATCAACTCGAATGACCGGCTTTTATTGGGAGTAGACCACATTAAATCGCCCAATATGATTCGGCGTGCCTACAACGATGCAGCGGGAGTTACAGCGGCCTTCAATCACAACTTGTTATTTCGTATCAACCGTGAATTAAATGCGAATTTCGATCCCGATTATTTTGAGCACTACGCTTCGTTTGTTCCCGAAACAGGGGAGGCAAGGAGTTATCTGATTTCCAAACGCGAGCAAACGGTTACCATCGCCGAACACACGATTCATTTTGATCAATGGGAATACATTCACATGGAGGTTTCCAAAAAATACAGCATAAATGAATTGAATGAGCTGCTTGAACAATCCGGTTTTAAGTCCGTACATCGTTTTCGAGATTGCAAGCATTACTTTATTGACGATTATGCAAAACCTATATAAACCAATGATATGAAAGCTATTTGGAAAGGAGCAGTATTGGCTCAGAGCGAGGATACAATTGAAGTGGAGGGCAATGCCTATTTTCCACCGAACAGCCTCAATGAATCGTTTTTTGAGAAAAGTAACACGAATACCACTTGTCCGTGGAAAGGCGAGGCGTCGTACTACAACGTAGTCGTGGATGGAAACGTGAATAAAGACGCGGCATGGTACTATCCGCAAGCCAAGGATAAAGCTAAGCACATCGAAGGATATGTTGCTTTTTGGAAAGGAGTGGAGGTAAAATAAAAAAGTCCGATAAATCGAATTTACCGGACTTTAAAAATCTTATCGTTGTACGATTAGAAACGCTCGCGCATCGAGAAGAAGAAACTTCCTTCGATTGCGGCATTTTCGTCGCTATCTGAACCGTGGATGGCGTTGGCAGAAATAGATTCTGCATACATCTTACGAATGGTTCCTTCAGCCGCTTTTGCTGGATCTGTCGCACCAATCAACGTACGGAAATCCTCTACAGCATTGTCTTTTTCTAAGATAGCCGCAACGATCGGGCCGCTGGTCATGTACTCAACCAATTCGCCGTAAAATGGGCGCTCGCTGTGCACAGCGTAAAAAGCTTGAGCATCTGCGGTAGAAAGCTGAGTGTATTTCATCGCTACGATGCGGAATCCTGCTCCGTTAATTTTTTCTAAGATTGCTCCGATGTGTCCGTTTTGTACAGCATCAGGCTTAATCATCGTGAATGTTCTGTTCGTTGCCATTTCGATATTTGTTTTCATTGCAATTCGAGCGCGAAATTAGAAAATAAATCCCATACAAAACCTCTGCCGTCAATTATTGTCGGGATATAAAGGCATATTTAACTAGAAATTAAAACTGATCGTGCAGAATACCGATCGTATAAATCAACTTTCCGTAGGTTTTTAACAGTTTGAGCTGATTGTCGAGTACTTTCTGTTGCGTTTCTAAGTATTTGACTTCTCGTTGGTTAACGATGAACAGACTACTGCTTCCCTGATCAAACTTTCGGTATTCTCCTTCGAGAAGTCTGCGATAATCGTCGGCTACCTGATAGGTGGCATCCAACTGGTCTTGCCGGTTGTCTATCTCCATCATAAACGACCGCACCTTAATTTCAATATCTCGGCTCTTTTGATCAATCTTGTTTTCCGTCTGCCATTGCTTGATCGAGTTCAATTGCAAATCAGCTCTAGCCGAACGCACAAAAATGGGGTATTCCCATTTCAAGCCAAATGTGTAATCGTTGGTATTGAAACGATTGAAATATTCTGACCCACCAAAGTTGATGGGTTGATTGATCAAGTTGTACTGCGCATTGAGTTTGGGCAAAAGCTTTTGATTCTTTACTCGACGATCAATACGAAGAATGTCCAGTTCATATTGCAACGCTCGCAATTCGGGATTGGAGTTGAGCAATTGGAAAATGGGCAATTCGGTGAGCTCCGGAAAAATCATCATCAAACTATCATACGGTACAGGAACAGCGTTTTCGCTTAGATTCAAAGGGGTTTGCGTACTGTCCCAGAGAAAAGAAGACAACGCCAATCGCGCATTGAAGAGTCTGATCTCCGCTTCATTCAAGTCAATGTTTCTGTTTTGCAACTGGATATTGGCTTCCAAGGTGTCAATAGCCGCAACGTTTCCATATCGGAATGAATTACGGACAAACAAATACCGCTCTTGCGCTGCAATTTGTGTTTCGCGAACTACATCGATATAAAAGTAGGCATAACTCCATTCGGCGTATGCCACGATCGCTTGCAAAAACAATTCGTTGAGCACCATTTGTTGTTCCACCTCATTCAGTTCGCGCATCGTTCGAGCGATCTGAACGGCTCCGCGTCGCTCGTCGAACAGCAATCCACTGATGAGCGGAACTTCGAGCCCGAGATAAGTAAGTCCTTCGTCGGTGGTGTTGTTTTCTGGGTTTAGATAAACGCCTTCATTTTGATCAAAACCTCCGACAACAGAAACTCCAATCGGAGTAGGAACTTCCAGCTCGGCATTGAAGAGGTTGTAATACCTCGAATCTTTGAACTCCTTTCTTTTCCAATCTCCAGAAAGTACAGGATCCCAAACACCTCGGGCCGACATCAATTGTGCCTTGCTCTGTTCATCCCAATAACTCGCGTTGATCGAAATCGGGTGGAAAGTACGCACCCAATTCATGAATTCAACGGGAGCGAGTTGCATCAGCGAATCCTGAGCTGTTACTTGCAGGGAAGCAAGACAGACGAATACATAGAAAGCGATTCGCTTTTTCATTTTTTTCCTCCACTTTTTGGCGCGTTGGTACCCGAACTCGGACCGGTGTAATACTCCGGTGGGAATCCGTTGATTTGTCGCCAAATTTCGTACCAAACCGGCACTTCATTGAGGAGTAACATTCCCTCAGCTCCACCACCAAAACGCAATGGAGGTGGCCAAGGAGCATCGTGCTCATCAGGTTCTAAAAGAACGCGATAAAGTCCATTTTGACTCACCTGACTTTCAACGGCATATATTTTAGCTCCGAATGTACCAAAACTGGTATTGGGCCATCCCGAGAAAACAATGGCGGGCCATCCGTCAAATTCTATACGGGCTTTTTGTCCTTCGTGCAAAAGAGGAAGGTCCACCGGACGCACAAAGATTTCAACAGCCATCTGAAAGTCGAGTGGAACGAGCATGGCGATGTTTTCACCCGCTTTCACGTTTTCACCAATACCTTGTTTTATGGCTCGAGTAAGAATACCATTTTTCGGTGCCCGGATATAGTAATTATCCGCGCGCAACTCATAATTGGATTTTTGGTTTTCAAGTTTAGCCAAACTTCCCTGAGCATCGCGCACCATACTCTCGGTGCTATACAGGTCTGAGCGCGCTTTCGCCAGTTTTTCGGCATATTCTGCTCGCGTCCTTTCCAATTCAGCAATGGCTTGTTGCCACTTGTTGTATGCCCCGATGCGCTTGGCATTGGCTTCTTGCATTTTTTGTTGGTTGCTCTCGTACTTCACCTGAGTAATCAAACCTTCTGCAAAAAGCGTATCCGCACGTCGCAGCTGAAACTCAGCGATCTCAGCACTCACACCAGCAGCTACCCAATCCATGCTATCCGATTCAACTTTTAGTCGAAGCTGGCTCATTTTCACCACTAAAAGATCTTCCAGTGCGGTAATTTGATCTCGTAGCGCTTGAGCTTTCAATTGATAATTCTCAATGGCTTCGCGCTTAGCTTGGATTTGTTGTTCCGTTCGTTCAATCAATCTGGGATCCCAATACTCACTTTTGATCTCACTGATAAACACGATGGTATCGCCCCGAGAAACCGTGTCGCCTTCGTTCACGTACCACTCTTCAATACGTCCATCGATCGCACTTTGAAGCGACTGAACGCGTTGGGAGGGAAGTAATGTGGTTACTTGTCCTTGTCCGCGTACGTTCTGCGTCCAAGGCAAAAACATAATCGCCAGCGCAATGATAAAAAGAAGTCCAACGGTTTTAGCAAACTTCCGAATAATCGGATAGCTGTTAATCATGTTGAGCGACTTTATATCCTTGTGCGCTACTTCGTCTCGTATCGAGTTTTCACTAATATTCAACATGGCTTATGCGGATATAATTCGACCGTCCTCCATTTTGATAATCCGAGTGGCGCACTCCTGAACGATAGGATCTGCACTGGCTATCACGACGGTTGTATTCTTTAATTTTTTCAAGGTATTGATCACGGCTTGTTGCGACTCACGGTCTAAACCACTCGTCGGATCATCCATCAATATCATTTTCGGGTTCCCCAAGAAGCTACGTGCAATCAATATGCGGCGAACTACGGACTTGCTCAAACGCTTTCCATTCGGAATCAGCTTGGTTTCGAGTCCGTGTTCCATTCTGCGCAACGTATCCATCAAGCCGAGATCCGTTAAGACGTCATTGACTTCATCCACCGTAATGCCTGTTCGCCCTACGGTAAGGTTCTCCAGAATCGTGCCTTCAAAAATATCTTCTTGCGATAGGTTGTCACCGATTACCGAACGCAATTCTACGCGGTCGATACTGCGTAACGGAATATCATTGTAGGCGATACTTCCCTCGTAATCCTCATACAAACCAGCCATCATTTGCAGAAGCACAGTTTTACCCGAGCCGTTTCGTCCATTCAACATAATCTTTTCATTCGAGTCGATATGGATGTTAATGTCGTTGAGAATATACTCATTGAGTCGACCCTTGAAGTTAACCTTTTCGAATCGCAAACTCGTAGGCTGCGTATGAAGCGTTGAAATATTGGTTGTTCCTTTCGTATCTTCCAAGGGCAAATCCATAACCTGACCTACTTTTTCCAACCCGGTCAATAAATCGTAAACGGTATCGATGTTAAGGATGATTTTTTCCACCGAGTTAATGATGAGTAGGATAACGATTTCAGCGGCAACGAACTGTCCGATGTTGATCTGACGATTGAAAATCAGTATACCACCCAAAATCAATAGACCACCCGTAACCAACGTTTTAAAAGCGACCATCGCTCCGTATTGCGAAACCAGAATACGGAAATGACTCTTTCGTTCGCGCAAATACCCTCCGACCAACTTATCGGTTTTATCCCACGGCAAATTGGTTTTTCCAGTGAGTTTGAAGGTATCCATTACACGGGCAACTTCCTCGAGCCAGTGAGCAACTTTATACTTTTCGTGACTTTCCTTCAACGAAGTTTCAAGACCTTGAATTCCTGTGAAGCGAAAGATCAAAAGGAGTAGGAGCAAAAGCCCGAAACCAAAAGCCACAAAAACCGGATGATAAAACGACAGGAGCACAATCCCAAAAAAGATCTGGAGCAATGCCGTTGTCAGATCCAATAAAATTTTTGGGAGTCCTTTTTGAATCGTAAGCGTATCAAAAAAGCGATTGATCAATTCAGGCGGGTGTTCGTTCAATAACGACTCGGTTTTAAAACGCGGAATACGAAAAGAAAACTCCAGAGCAGATCGCGCGAAGATTCGCTGTTGAATGTTCTCCGTAAGGGACATTTGCAGAATCTGTACAAATCCAGAAGCGATAATACCAATCAATACAACCCCTACCAAAATCACCCAACTGCTGGATACCTGTCCTACCATAATCAAACTGATAATGGCCTGAATCCCCAGCGGCAACGAGAGGTTGATGAGCCCGATAAAGACGGCGAATAAAATGATGTACGTTATATCGCGGCGGTCTAAATGCAATAAATTGAAAAACCGCTTAAATGGTTTATCTGGTACTTTTACACCCATTTTCTATTTGGTTGTGCAGAATGCTAACCTGCATAATTCATGTTACGAATGTAACACCTCTTCGTGGAACGGGTTCTTTGTCTAATGAAATTCTAATTGTTGTTTTTTCAACTCTCGATCCATTACTCCGAAAAATAACGGCGGTATAAGCGATAACAACATCATGCCTGGGTATCCCGTGGGCATTTGAGGAGAATGGTCAAAGTGCTTTAAAACTTGATATTTCCGCTGTGGGGCGTAGTGATGATCACTGTGCCTCGATAATTCGAACAACAAGAGTCGTCCCATCAAATGATTGCTATTCCAACTGTGAATGGGTTTGGTCTTTTCATAGAGCGTTTCGGTGAGTTTTTTGCGTTGTAATCCGTAGTGCTCGATGTAATTGACCGTTTCGAGCAAAATAAACCCGAGAACAGCACCACCAATGCAATAAAGCGCTACCGTCACCGGGAAAAAGACAAACAAGAGCAATACGGCCGACAATTGAATGACCTGAAAGATGAGCATGGTGTTGGCCCACGAGAAAAAGGATTTCCCACTAGCTTTGAGTTCCATCAACTGTATCTTCCAAGCACTTAAATATCCAGTAGTAACGGCCCGAATCCAAAAAAGATAAAGCGGCTCGCGATACCGCGCTGAACTGGGATCTTCAGGCGTCGCTACATATCGATGATGACCTTTGTTGTGTTCAATATAAAAATGCATGTAGAGACTCGTCAACAAAAGCGACTGTGCCATAATACGTTCAATACGGGTATGCCGATGCCCCAATTCATGAGCGACGTTAATCCCTGCGACGCCACACATCAATCCGAGTGCTGTTATGTTGCCTACCACCTCAATAGTTGACCAGTCGTTCGTTGTGGCCGCGTATAGAAAGTAAAAAACCATTCCCCATTGTGCAAGAAGGGCAGAGTACAGCACGAAGTCATATAAAATATTATCGAGTCTGCTTTTCTCTTCCTTGGCATCGGCATTGGTCGAGTCGGGAGAGAGGATTAACTCAATGAATGGAATCAAACCAAACGCGACGGCTAGGGCTGTAAAACTCCACCATCCACTTAGGTATACAGACAAATAAGCAGAAATCGGTAAGATCCAAAAGAACAGGTATCGAAATGGACGCAACATTTTATGGGTTATTCAAAAACTCGAATAGTTTATCAATTAAATCTTCAATATTTTCATGAATCTCCGTAATGGACGCATTCATCATATAACACGGAGCTGTGATGATTTTGTTTTCGGAATCCACAGCGATTTGATGAACCGTTTTCATAACGGGATGAGCCCCTAAGCTTTTCATGCCATCGCTAATTCCTTTGATGTCGTACGGTGAATCGGCTTCATCACTTCCAACGGTTAGTGTTGCTTTAACATTTGTACCTGCCAATGCTTGGGCTACAACCGTTGGCCCCATACACATGGCCGCGATGGGTTTGTCGTTTTCTACAGCAGAGCGTATCAGTTTTTGAACTTCTCGGTCTAATTCACCCTCCGGGCCATGAATGGCCCATTGATTGAGGTTTTTTGCCGCTCCGAAACCACCTGGAATAACCAATGCATCATAATTCTTCATATCAATGGCCGAAACGGGTTGAATTTCCCCACGGGCGATTCGTGCCGCCTCAATCATCACATTGCGCGTTTCATCCATCGGCTCGCCGGTGATGTGGTTCACCACATGGAACTGTTCTTTATCCGGAGCTACGCAAGTTATCTCGCCTTTTCGCCGATCAATAGCCAATAAACTAAATACGGCTTCGTGTATTTCCGATCCATCGTAAACACCGCTTCCGGCGAGCAATACAACAACCTTCTTCATAAAATATCTTTTCTTCTATTTTTGCTTGATTCGCTCGAAGATACGCTACATCTACAAATTATAAAAGCCTTATATTCTCCTTCTCAATTAAAATTTTATAAGTCGCATGTAATGAATCGATCATACTGCCGTCTGATGTACAGAAATGAATGAGAAAGAATTTGAAATAACAGTATTGAGCTTCCGCGAAAAGCTTTTTCGAGTGGCACTCCGCTATATGCAAAATACCGATGATGCAGAGGATGCCGTTCAGGACATCACATTGAAGCTGTGGAAGATGAAGGAGAAGCTTCGGCAATACGATAGTATAGAAGCCTTGGCCATGACCATGATGCGCAATCGTTGCATTGACATTTTGCGCAAAGAAAACAAACTCTCCGATCTCTCTGTCGTTCATATACAACGCAATTCTACTTCGGACGAAAAACGGATAGAAGCGCGATCGGAAGTAGAAATTCTGCACAGGGTGATGCAGGACTTACCAGAGATGCAACGTTCGGTTTTGCATTTACGGGAAATAGAACAATATGAATTTGAAGAAATCGCAGAAGTATTGGGAATTGAAGTGAACGCGATTCGGGTAAACCTCTCTCGTGCCCGAAAAAAAATGAGAGATGAACTTTTGAAGCATAGAAATTATGGATTGGATAGAACTGGAGAAGTTAATCGATAAGTATTACGATGGAGAAACGAGCATTGCCGAAGAGCGTAGAATGCACGATTTACTTCAACGCGAGGACCTTCCAGAGGCATTTGGAGCAGAGGCAGCAATTTTTGGTTATTACAAGAAAGAAATGGCCATAACCCCAGAATCTGAAGAATTAAGCTTACCAGGCTTGAAACGCTCTTCACGTAGGACATCGTTTCGGTTGTGGTCAATCGCTGCCTCCATTGCTCTTTTGGTTACCTCTGGAGTATTGATCTTTACCAACAATGATCAACCCGAACGGCCTGTGGTTAGGTCAAATCAATCCATGGAATCCGCTTTCCAGTCTACCGCGGGAGCATTCATGGTCGTGTCGGATATGATCGAGGAAAGTAAGGCCGAGGTGAAGAAGTTGGATAAAATTGAAAAAACGAGAAAAAAAGCAGTGGAGAGTTTAGCCGCTGCAAAGGATAACGATTAATGGACAATTCAAACAAACAGAAACACTAAAACACAAGTCAAATGAAAACACAAATGAAAAAAACAGCCCTTTTCTTCGCCGTTGTAATCAGCTTCAGCATAGCGAGTTTTGCACAAACCGAATCAGATGCTCTTTTTGAGAGATATTCAGGAATGGATGGGTTTACAAGCGTTCATATAACGCAGTATATGTTCCAACTCTTTGCGGATATCGATACCGAAAGCGAAATGGAAGAGTTTCGTGAAATGGCGGCTCAAATTGATCGAATAAAAATTCTAACGGCCGAAAACGATTCGGCAAATAGCTCAAGAGCGAAGTCGTTTTACAGTGAGTTAAAGAAGACCATTCCACTGGATAAATATGAAGAGTTGATGGTGGTAAACGATGGCGACGAGCAGGTACGCATGTACATTATTAAAAACGGAAAGAACATCAGTGAGTTTTTGATGTTGGTTAGCGAACCGACCACGGCAGTAATGATTTCCATCTCTGGAGATATTGACTTGGATAAATTGGCTGCGCTTTCTAAAACGATGAATATTGAAGGACTTGAAGGTCTAGACACGCTTAACACGAAGTAAAATGAAAATTACACCCCAATGGATTGCAGCGAGCCTGTTGTTTGCGGGAATGATCGGTATGTCTTCCTGCAGCAATACGCCCTCGGTACAGCGTTTTATAGCTGAAAACGAGATGAAACAAGGTTTTACGAGTATTACGCTGCCAGGAAACACCTTGATTGAAGATAGTCTTGTGGTAACTGAAGATACCCAAGAGATCGGAAAGGCGATAAATACCGTTCAAATCCTAATTTATAATCAAGACAACGATTCGACACAACAGGGAAATTTTGAGGATTATTTATCTGAGCTAAATCGAATCGTGAAGAATACAGAACGGTACGAAGTGCTTTTTCAGATGGTCAAAGACGGTCAGAACATGGCCCTGTATGCACATAATACCGAAGGTGAAATCTCAGAGTTGATCGGCGTAATGATTGGTAAAAAACAATTTGTTATGGGGCGTTTAACAGGAAGTCTCACGGCAGAATCCATGACAAATTTTGCGAGAAGCGTAGACTTCGAAAAGCTCGCCGAAAGCCAAGTTTTGAGCGACTTGAAAAATGCGACAAGCGATAGTTATTAACAGGTTATACGGTATTTTGTTAGTGAATTGTGAATAGTAAAGAACTGATATACTTGGATTTGAAGAAGTTTAATTGTACTTTTCGTTCAGGTTGTAGGTTTCAACTAGCAAATCATTAACTGCATACAAACAGCATCGACATAAAAACGGCGGTTGAGAGACCTTAGTTATTTATGTGATTCGAAACTTACAGTCTACATCCACAAGGGGTGTATTGGTCCGATTTCCTATGGAGATCGGACTTTTTTTATGAGGTATGCGCAATACGGCTTATCTTTCGGCTCGTATTTCATTTTAATAGAGAACAACCATGCGTATAACTTCACTATCAATTGTCTTTTTATTTATTTGGTTTCAAGGCTTTACTCAACCCCTCGACACGGCCATGTTGTCGAATTTGAATGCCAGAAGCATTGGTCCAGCGGGAATGAGTGGACGGGTTACGAGTATAGATGTAGTAAGAGATCAACCCAATACCATTTACGTCGCTACTGCTTCGGGAGGAGTTTGGAAATCGACGAGTGGCGGCACCTCATGGGAGCCAATATTTGATCGCGAAGCCACACAAAATATAGGATGCGTCCAAATCGCACCTTCCAATTCTCAAATTCTATGGGTAGGAACCGGTGAAGGGAACCCAAGGAATAGCCAGAGCAATGGATACGGCGTATACAAGTCGATGAACGGCGGTAGAAATTGGGAGTTCATAGGTTTGCCAGAGACCAGGAATATTCATCGAATCCTCATTCACCCCACGAATCCGGACGTCGTATATGTCGGAGCACAGGGTCCGGCCTGGGGAACAACGGATCAGCGCGGAGTATTTAAGACAACCGATGGAGGTAAAACTTGGGATAAGATCCTATTCGTCAATGACTCTACCGGAGTAGCAGATATGGTGATGGATCCACAAAATCCGAATAAGATCATCGTTGCACTTTGGCAAATGCATCGCGAGCCGTATGTTTTTAAATCTGGCGGAAAGGGCAGTGGTCTTTATATCACGGTTGATGGAGGCGACAACTGGGTTCAGCGAACCGATGAAGATGGATTGCCCGAAGGAGAACTCGGACGCATCGGGTTGGCGATTGCTCCTTCTTCTCCCAATATAATTTACGCATTGGTTGAAGCTGAAGAAAATGGTTTGTATAAGAGTATGGATGGCGGATACAAGTGGAACCTCGTTTCCAAAAAGAATATCGGCAATCGACCGTTTTACTATGCAGATATCTACGTTGATCCGAAAAACGAAAACCGAATTTACAATCTCTGGTCCATGGTTTCCAGGTCTGAGGATGGCGGAAAAACCTTCGAAATCATCCTTCCGTATTCGGGCGTGCATCCCGATCACCACGCTTGGTACGTTCATCCGGATAACCCGGACTATCTGATTGATGGAAACGATGGAGGGTTGAACATCAGTCGCGATCGAGGTCGCACTTGGCGTTTCGTTGAGAACTTGCCGCTTGCTCAGTTTTATCATATCAATCACGACTATCAAATTCCATACAATGTATATGGCGGTATGCAAGACAACGGTTCATGGCGTGGCCCGAGTCGCGTGGCTCGTTGGGGCGGAATCCGCAATAGTTACTGGGACGAATTGTTTTTTGGAGATGGCTTCGATGTAGTTCCCGATTTAACGGATGCAAACAAAGCATTCGCCATGTACCAAGGTGGAAATGTAGCGCATATTGATTTCAAAACGGGCGTTACCAAAGGAATAAAGCCGACCCACCCTGATGGAGAGCGCTTGAGATTTAATTGGAATGCCGCAATAGCCCAATCTCCAAATAATCCCGATGTTATTTTCTTTGGTTCACAATACGTTCATCGTTCGTTGGATAAAGGAAAGAGCTGGGAAATTATCTCCCCAGATTTGACAACCAACGATTCTTCAAAGATCAATCTAGAAAGCGGTGGCCTGACCATCGATGTAACGGGGGCAGAGAATTATTGCAGCATTACCACCATCGAGCCTTCATTTACCGAAAACAAAGTAATATGGGCAGGTACAGATGACGGTAACGTTTATGTCACGCAAGACGAGGGCGAAAACTGGACCAAATTGAATGCGAAAATGAAGGGACTTCCAGAGAATGCGTGGATTCACCAAATCGTGAGCGGAGTGAATAATGGAGAAGCTTTCGTGGTGCTCAACAATTACCGCCAACATGATTACAAGCCCTATATCTATCACACGATCGATTACGGAAAATCATGGAAAAACATTGCCTCCAATCTGCCGGAGAACCATTATTGTTTATCGTTTGTCCAAGATCGCCAAGCGGATAATCTCTGGTTTGCAGGTACTGAAAATGGTTTATTCATATCCATCGACAAAGGAGAAAACTGGATGCGCTTTACCAACTCGTACCCCAATGTATCGACCTATGACATGAAGCTTCACCCGGAAACATCCGACTTAATTATCGGAACTTTCGGACGTGCGGCCTATATCATTGATAACATCAATCCACTTCGACGCGCGGCTCAATCCACAAACCAAGTATTCAAAGACACCTTGGCTTCGTTTGAAATTCCCACAGCATACCTCACCGAAATGCGAACACCTGCGGGTGTGCGCTTTGATGCAGATGCTGTTTTTTCAGGTGAAAACAAGTCTTTTGCAGCGATCATTCCTTATCACGTATTAGGGATAGATGAAGATAAGCCAAAGGATACGCTGTATTTGCACATTACAAATGAAGCTGGAGATACCGTTCGAAGTCGATTTGAAATACCTTCTAAAGAAGGATTGAATTACGCCTATTGGGGACTGGACTTTAAAGGGTTTCAAACTCCATCTCGTGAGTGGGAAGAAATGAAAAGAGAACCCGGTATTTCCTACGTACGACCAGGAGTTTACACCGTTCACTTATCATTCAACGGACATTCCTCGAGCTCCGAAGTAGAAGTTTACCCTCTTCCCGAAATGCCATACGACGGGGATGCCTATGATGAATTGATGGTTTATGTCGACGATATAAAAGAACTTTCCGATATGACGGTCGAACAAATAAAACGACTGACCAAATCAGCAGAAGTAATAGCTGACATTCAAAAACAGGTGCAAATCAATCGCGATACGACGTACGCAGCGCAAATGGATAGTTTAAAAACGTTTGCTGATTCTACGCACAAAGTGCTGACAGAAATTCTCGATGAAATCGACTACATCGATGATCGCGACGGTTATACGCCTGAAGAAGATGACTTTTTATCCGCTTATTACCAGGCCTATTCGGCGTGCTATGATTTTACAGCTCCGAACCAAACGGATCGCAATCGGTTGGAATACGCCCGCAAAAAATGGTCTGAGATTCAACCGATGATTGATTCCTTCTATGAAAACGAATGGATGGAGCTCAAGCGCATATGGTCCGAAACATCCTGGAGTCCTTTCGAGAATTAATTTTTTTTGAGGCGGGTAAATCCGCCTCTTTTTTTTCTGCGTAGGTATGGCAAACAAATTAAAAACCATACACTATGAATTTCAAAAAACACATTTTCGGATTTATTTTTATTTCGCTGATCGCCATTAATTTAAAGGCACAAGAAACAGTAGTCGTTGGAGGCGAGGCCATGTATCCAACAAAAAACATCGTTGAAAACGCAGTCAATTCAGCCGACCATACAACCTTGGTGGCAGCTGTGAAAGCGGGAGGTCTGGTCGAAACATTGATGAGCGAAGGACCTTTCACTGTATTTGCACCAACCAACGATGCGTTTGAAAACTTACCCGAAGGAACCGTAGAAACACTTTTGAAACCTGAGAATAAGGATAAGTTAGTTGCCGTATTGACTTATCACGTCATTCCTGGTCGATTCGATTTCAAAGCTCTATCAAAAGAGATTAAAAAGGGTGGGGGTAAAGCTGTATTGACCACTGTGCAAGGAGCTAAATTGACATTTGCCATGAACGGCGATAACAACATCATGGTAACCGATGCAAATGGAAACCGCGCAAACATAACGGTATCGGACGTTTATCAATCCAATGGGGTTATTAATGTAGTCGATGGAGTACTACTGCCTTAACCCAGCTATTGGGATTTTGAGAAGTACATTGGATTGAGAAAAGCCCCGCCAAAACGGGGCTTTTTTATTTTGTCCAGTTTTTACGCTTCCGCTTTACGCTTGGATAGCATTGGGACAAAATCATCGGCAATTACATCCAAATCATAGTGCTTTTTGCCTTCTTTGTCTTCCCAATGATTATTGGAAAGTCGCCCTTCGATAATCACTTGACTTCCTTTGTTCAGGACTTTCTCGAAACGTTCGGCTGTCTTTCCAAACGCCTTGACTTGATGCCATTGGGTGTCTTCGACGTAATCTCCCTTTTTATTTCGATAAACGGTGTTAATGGCGATGTTGATTCGCGCCATTTTACTGCCATTTCCCAAATCCGTTACTTCCGGATCGGCGCCAAGGTTACCAATTAGTTGAACTCTGTTTCTCATGGGTACCATAATTCGTAGATTTAGTTAAACATATGATTGAGAATTGGGTCAAATATATGTGGTGTAAAGCCAATTAGTCGGTTGGTAAGCACTTAAGTTCAAATATCCATGTGCGGTATTCGTCGGATATTTGTTTTCAAGGCTTTAAGCGTTGAGGGATTAATTGTACATTTATCGAAATCGTATATCTATGAAAATATTGAAATTTATATTGGTTTGTATACTTTGCATTGGACTTGTAACTGGATTAGTACTTCTTTTCCAGTGATTTGGAATGTAACTGGAACTCAAACGTATCGCATTAACCCAAAAGCCAATAGTACCATTATTCATGACACCAAACTGGAAAACATACGAAGCAAAAATAGAGTCTGATTTTTTTGACATTGACGGGCGTGCGTTTACGACGTGTAAATTATGTGAACGCGAGTTAATTCAATCCGACACCGAGTACATCATTGAACGAGCCATTCAACGAGGGCAGGTGGTATTTGAGTATGCGTTGTGTCGATCTTGCATGGAAAAGGCTCAATCCCGTTGGAGTCAAGAGTCACTGCGAGCCGTGAATGACTACATGCGTTCAGCAGTGCGTTTTCCCATTTATTTTCGGGAAGCCATGGATTATATAGAGTCTGAAAATCCAGAGGAGTTTGACTTAGAATCTCGACTTCAACTTTGCGCTGTAAAGAATGAGTCTCGTTACGAAATGGAGGAATATCAAGTGATGGGAATGTTTAAAGGAGATAAAATGTTGGTTTCTGTTTTCCCTTATTTACTCAGCGGAAAGGCCATCGATGAAATGGTAGATTTACTCAGTGCGGAGACGTTGGGAGAACTCGATGATTTTACCGACGAGCTACTCTCTTGGCCCCCAGAACTCTCAGACCTTAATCCAAACAGGAAACCCATTCTATTTTAATTAATCCTAATCAAAAAGAAATCATGAAGAAGTTTGCATTTGCGTTTATGGTGCTAGGAATCGTACTCTCTTCCGGCACTTCCGCACAATCCACAGATCTTTATCTAACTGTCGGAGTTCTCGGCACGACCTATCAAAATGTCGATAATGGTGATTATTCGGCACAAGTAGGCGCTGAAGGAGGATTAGGGGTGCGATTTGGTCAACGGTTTTGGATTCAACCTGGGGTATATTATCAAAGAACTTCACAGGAGTATACGCAGGCCAATTTGCCGCAAGGTGAAGTAACTCTCGATCGATCGCAGCTTCACGTTCCGATCGCATTTGGCTTTAGTCTAATTCAGTTCGATCCTCTTGATATTCATCTTTATGCCGGACCATCGGGAACAATTTTGCTCACCCATAACTCCGTTGCCGGTATTTCTAAAGAAGACTTCAATGATGCGTCGTTAGGTATTAATCTCGGTGTTGGAGTAGATGTTTGGATTCTTTCACTGGATGTTTATGCTGACTTTGGTGTTACGAATGCTTTTCGAACCATGTCCAACGATTCGCGTTTAAGTACCGTTGGTATTCGTGCAGGCTTGAAGTTGTGATCATAAATTTTTAACTTGCGAACATCTAAATATTTGTATTCATGCATATTAGCAAATATCTGTCAGTTTTATTCCTAGGAGCAGTACTATTGGGTTGTGAAGAAGACCCCGTGAATAAACCCGTAGACGACACGCCTGCGGACAATCCCAGCACGCCGCTGAAGGTGCTGACCTTGGATTTTGAGAACACTTGGAATGGAAGTCCGATTAATATGAATCAAACCGGTCATGTGAATCAGGCCGGAAATGATCTTCAGCCGTCTCTGGTCGATTACCTGATAGCGAATATTTACCTAATCGATGAAGACAATCAGCGCGTGGATTTGGATTCCGCATGGGGCTATATCAGTCAAACCCGACGTCGCTTGAGTTTTGATGTTGATGTCGAAGATTTAAACGGTAACTTTTCTGCTTTGGGATTTGAAATAGGTCTAGATAGTGTCACCAATCATGGAGACCCTTTCGCTTTTCCACCCGACCATGCCTTGGACCCCATGTTTGGTATGCATTGGAGTTGGGCGAGTGGGTATATCTTTTTTAAACTGGAAGGTCGTTACGATAAGGCAAATGGAGAGAATTCAGCGTTTGCTTTTCATATCGCAGGATTAGAAAACCGATCTTCGTACGAGGTGCCGATTAATTTCAATTTGGATTCTGACTCTACAGTAGTACATCTAGAAGCTGACATTTATGAGATGTTCGTTAATCCTATAGAATACAATTTAGAAGAAGATGGCGCATTTTCGCATTCGAGCAACGATGGCGGTGCGGTTGAAAAGCTTCTGCAGAATATGACGAATTTTATTTCAGCACAAAACGTGGAGTATTTTGAAGACTAAAAATCTGTTTTTTGGGCTCTTGAGTTCTCTTTTATTGTTGGGCTGCGACCGAGATGAAGGTCCGACATATGGGACGCCAACGGCTTATAATTACCCAACTTACAATACCATCCCTATGTTGCGTCTCCCGCAAGACAACATACCTACACAAGAGGGAGTACGGTTGGGGAAAAAGTTGTTTTTCGATGCCAATTTGAGCAGAAACGGGACACAATCGTGTGGAAGCTGTCACAATCAGCAGTTTGCGTTTACAGATAACCTCCTAGCTGTGAGTATCGGAATTAACGGACAAGAGGGATCACGGAATAGTATGCCTTTATTTAATTTGATGTGGCATAACGAGTTTTTCTGGGATGGCCGAGCCGCTACGCTTCGCGAGCAAGCCCTCATGCCCATTGAAGATCCATTGGAAATGGATCATTCATTAGAAGCAGTTGTGCAATATCTATCGAACCACAACGAATATCCCGATTTGTTTGGCTTTGCCTTTGGCACACCTGAAGTGAACAAAGAGCGAATTGGTCTCGCATTGGAGCAATTCATGCTCACACTAATCTCGGGAGACAGCAAATACGATCGCTTTTTACGAGGAGAAGAACAACTGACCGATGCTGAAGAACGGGGGAGGTTATTGTTTTTCACCGAAGTAAGCCCGACAACTCCCGGGCAAGGTGCGGATTGCTTTCATTGTCATGGCGGTGGTTTGTTTACGAATAACCAGTTTATTAATAATGGGTTAGATGAAAATCTCACCGATCTGGGTTACTACGAAGTTACCGGACTTGAATTTGACAAAGGTAAATTCAAAACACCTTCGCTACGCAACATCGCCGTATCTGGGCCTTACATGCATGACGGTCGCTTTCAAACACTTGAAGAAGTGATCGAACACTACAATTCAGGTGTAGCGGCTAATAGTCCAAATTTAGATCCTAATATGCACGCACTGGAGGACGGTCTTGGACTTACCCAGCAACAGAAAGACGATTTGATCGCTTTTTTGCACACGCTTACAGATTACACGTATCTGAACAACCCCGAGTATCAAGCGAATTGATTCCATTTGCATAAATCATTTTTGTTTCCTAATTTAAGGTAACTCACTAAAACGATTTACCATGGAAACAATGAATTGCAAAGAATGCGGGGATCGATTGGTCGGTCGGTCAGATAAGAAATTTTGTAGCGACTACTGCCGAAACACATTCAACAACCGGAAATACAGAGATCGGAGGGAAGCTATGCGTTCAACCAATCGCATTCTCAAACAAAACTATCAGATTCTACTGTCGTACTACCAAAGCGGCAAAACCGTAACTCGAACGGATGAGCTCGAGCAAAATGGGTTCAACTTCAACTACTTCACACGGTTTCAAAATGATTCGGGTGAAAAAAAAGCATATTGTTACGACATCGCCTATTCAGTAATTAACCAAGAAAAGGTATATTTGGAACGAATAGATAGTCGATGAAGCACATGAGAGCCATTTTCATTTTATTGGGTTCAATCCTTTTATTATCAGCGTGTTCGGGCACAGATAGTTATGACCCTTTGCGTGATTTTGTTTCGATAGAAAACGAATTGCGTGAGCAGTTGTACCTCGTTGAGGACAGCGGAATCATTGAACTACCCGAAGGACATTTCTTGTTTAAAAAGAGCTTAATCCTTGACGGTAAAAAGCACGTGACCATCCGTGGTGCAGGCATCGATAAAACCGTTTTGAGTTTTAAGGGCCAACAAGAAGGAGCGGAGGGAATTCGAATATCCAATAGCGAAAAGATAACGCTTGAAAATCTTACCGTGGAAGATGCTTCTGGGGATAACGTAAAAGTTACAGATACGAAAGGTATCACAATTCGCAATGTCAAGGTTGCTTGGACAGGTGAAATCAATAGCGAAAATGGCGCTTACGGTTTATACCCTGTGTTGTGCAGTGATGTCCTCATTGAAGGATGTGAGGCCATGGGAGCTTCCGATGCTGGGATTTATGTTGGTCAATCCAACGATGTTATAATTCGCCGGAATAAAGCGTATCAAAATGTCGCTGGAATTGAAAGTGAAAACTCGTACAATGTCGCTATTTATGAAAACGAGGCCTACGATAATACGGGAGGTCTCCTTATTTTCGACTTACCTGGACTAACCATGGCTGGGGCGAAAGTAAAAGCATTCAACAATACGATTTACAATAACAACCGCGATAATTTCGCTCCTCCCGGCAATATCGTGGCTACGGTGCCACCGGGAACGGGTGTAATGATCTTAGCGACCGAGAATGTTGACGTATTCGGGAATGATATCATCGATAATAGAACGGTTGGACTAGCGGTGATTAGCTATGAGCTTGTAGCTGCACTTTCTGCCGATAACGAAGGTGAGTCCAATGCGGGTTCTGCTCAACGCGTGAATTCTAATTTTGAAAACGACACCAATTATTATCCTTTTCCGGTAGATATTCGAATTGGGAAAAACAATTTTGACAACAGTTATACCCTGCCGACATTTTCGCATGATATCGGTAAGTTGATCTTTTTTAAGTTTCCATTCGGAACACCGGATGTTTTATACGATGGAATTCGCAGCAACAATGAACGGGACGTACCGATTTGCTTAAAAGATCCCGAGGTGAGCTTTGCAGACCTCGATGCGGCAAATGATTTTGAGAATATTGAACGGAATACCGATGCGTATATCTGCAAATAAAACTAGCTGGATAGCGTGGCTTTCATTTGCCGTCGTTTGTGCATGTTCTTCACCACAGCAGAAGGAAGAACAGCCTGAGGTAAGAGAGGTAAGTGGGGTAGTTCAGGCCTCAAAAACGGTTCAATCTACCGCAAAAAGACTCCTTTCGGAATACGGTTTTTTTCAAAATCCGATCCATCAGCTTCTCCCCGAAAAAGGCGTCTATCCGTACGCTTTGCAAGTGCCGCTTTTCAGTGATTATGCCGAAAAAGACCGGTTTGTTTACATCCCAGAAGACAGTACGGTAAGCTTTCACCCGCGAGAAGTCATGGATTTTCCCGAAGGTACCGTGATTATTAAGAACTTTAGTTTTCTCGGTCATGGGGAAGGGTATGTCGATGGAAGAAAAGTTGTAGAGACTCGGTTACTGGTGAAAGAAAAAGGCGAGTGGCTAGCTCATTCTTACATTTGGAATAAAGAACAAACCGATGCTGAGTTGAGCTTTTCAGGGGCGGATGTTCCCATTCAAACCACATTGGCGAATGGCCGTGAACTAGACTTCACCTACAGCGTACCCTCAGCCGTTCAATGCAAATCGTGTCATTTATTGAACGATAAAATCACTCCAATTGGTCCAACTGCCCGTCAATTAAACTCACCATTTGACTATGGGAATACTACCGGAGAAATGAATCAATTGGCATTCTGGCAAAAGCATTTCGGAATGCAAGTACCGGATGATGTAGAAACGCTTCCCAGTATGGACGATTTTGCAAACAAGGATTTGAATAGTCTGGCTCGGGCTTATTTGGACATCAACTGCGGGCATTGCCACCGAGATGGCGCACCGGCGAGGAATAGTGGATTAAATCTTCATTTTTACAATTCCGATAGCTATTCGCTCGGAATTCAAAAGGCACCAGTAGCTGCAGGAAAAGGTTCTGGAGGTTTGAGTTACGACATTGTTCCGGGGCAACCCAACGAAAGCATCCTTTTTTATCGTATGTCTAGTACAGATCCAGGAGCTATGATGCCCGAAGTGGGTAAGTCGCTGGTCCATCGTGAAGGTGTAGATTTGATTGCGGCATGGATTGAAGGAATGAATGAATAGTTTATTATATTTGAAAAAAATAATGACCATGAAGAAAATCACTGTTTTACTCGCGTTAATGCTTTCTTTTGCAACGCTTTCCTTTGCTAACTTCACTAATCCTGTAACGGTTTCTGAGCAGGAAGTTTGGGAAGAACAAGCTACTTTCGAGAATGAATTGAACGATATGTTGCAGCGTTTGGCGAATGGTGAGTTTGATGAAATTAGAGAATACGCTGGTCAGTTTGCACGTGCTGCAAAAATGATGGCAGCGAGCCATGCTCCAGAGAGTATGCAGTATCCCGGTCTGATCGAAAGTACCATTGAAATTGCCGGATTGGCATCTGATTTTGCCTACCAAGCAACAGGTGGTAAAATGGAAAATGGCGGCTTGACCGATATGATCAATGAGATCAACGAAAAATACAACGCATTGGACTTGTAAAAGAGCCCAATCATAAATGATAAAGCCCGCTTTTTGTCAAGTGGGCTTTTTTTTTAACGAAATGAAGATAGAAGAGTTTTTATATCGAGTTCAATTAAAAATTCAATGGGTTTATTAAATTTGCAATTCCAAAATTAAAACCGACAGACGTGGCAAATTCAGAGACACAAGAAAGAATAGATTCCTGGAAAAAGAAAATCGAGGAATACGAGCAAAAGTATAGTCAGAATGAGAATTCGGACGATATTTATGGAAAGCACGATATGGTCGTGAATATGCGCAAGAATTTGGATCGAATTGTGGAGTATGCGAACCAATTGGAAGGGAAGCAAGGAGCTGAAGCGATTCGTATTTCGAATCAAATGGAAGCTTACTTCATTTCGCTACACGTTGCGGAAGACAAGCTCGACACCAACATCCTTCAAACGGATGATGTGAACAAAACGAATTAATTCCCAACCCCGATTTCTCGGGGTTTTTTGTTTTATCTCGGCTAGGGCCGAGGTTTAACCCTCAAAAGACACACAGAATGATTCAAAAAAGTCAAACTGCGATGACTGATGAGGCGGTTAAAAGTTATCGCTATCGCACATTTGGTCTACACAACTTCGAGAAAATCCCACAAATCGGCCGTTTATCCGATGAAGAAATTTTCGCAATTAAAGTGGTGGGATCCGTACTTCCCTTTAAAGCCAACAATTATGTGACCGATGAGCTAATTGACTGGGACAATTATGCCGATGATCCCATTTTTCGTCTCACATTTCCACACCGAGACATGCTTTCCGAAGACGATTTCAATGAAATGGCCGCAGCATTAAGAGCGGGGCTGTCTAAAATGGAAATCAAAGAAATCGCCAATAAAATTCGGTTAGAACTCAATCCACACCCGGCAGGACAGCAGGATTTAAACGTACCGCAATTAGGAGATGTCAAACTAACGGGAGTTCAGCATAAGTACCGTGAAACTATGCTGTTTTTCCCAAGTCAGGGACAAACCTGCCATGCTTATTGCACATTTTGTTTTCGCTGGCCACAATTCGTCGGTATGGATGAACTGAAGTTTGCCATGCGAGAGATCGAATATGTTGTGGATTACCTTAAAGAACATCCTGAGGTTCAGGATATTCTTTTCACAGGTGGCGATCCGATGATCATGCGAACCAAGGTGTTGCGACCCTACATTGAAGCGCTGCTCGAAGCGGATTTGCCCAACCTTAAAACCATTCGAATAGGTTCGAAAGCACTTGGATACTGGCCTTATCGTTTCACGACGGATGCGGATGCCGATGAGCTGCTCGATCTTTTTCAACGCGTTACGGAAAGCGGGAAAGTGCTTTCGTATATGGCTCACTTCAACCACCCGGTTGAAATGGAGACACCAGCGGTAAAAGAAGCCATTGCTCGAATCCGTGCAACGGGGGCGCAGATTCGCTCGCAAAGCCCGATCATGAAGCACATCAACGACAGCGCCGATGTTTGGGCCAAGATGTGGAGAACTCAGGTCGATCTCGGAATTATTCCATATTACATGTTCTTAGCCCGCGATACTGGAGCGCAAGATTATTTTGCCGTACCGTTGGCTCGAGCCTGGAACATATACCGCGAAGCATATCAACAGGTAAGTGGGATATGCCGAACAGTCCGCGGACCGAGCATGTCAGCGGGTCCTGGAAAGGTTCAAGTGGTCGGTGCCTCAGAGGTTAACGGTGAAAAAGTGTTTACTCTTCAGTTTCTTCAAGGTCGTAATCCCGACTGGGTTCGAAAGCCGTTTTTTGCAGAGTTTGACGAAGATGCCATCTGGCTCGATGATTTAGAACCGGCTTTTGACAGCGAATTCTTTTATGAAGAGGAATATCGAGAAATGACAGAAACGGCGGTCGAAGAAGTCGTTTAGTCATAGAGGAACTGGTTCTCTGGTTTCTAATGACGTTATGATCCCAAACATAAAGATCGAACCATCTTAATTTTCGATTTACCACCGTTGCGACAGCTAAAATCACTAGCTTTCAAACATGAGCGTACGCAAAAGAACTTCAATTGCACGAGTCCTCGCTGAACAGCGTACAGACATTCTGCCCAATAGAGTAGTGGAGTATTTGAATGCACGCCTTGAGGACTACAGCCGAAGTGGACTAAAGAAAATGGTGAAGAATGGTTTAGTAGAGATCAATGGAAAAAGAGCTACTACAGCGGACTTGGTGAATGCGTCGGATGTGATTGAGGTTTTTCGTGAATTGGATTTGCAGAACGTTTGGAAAATTCCATTGAGTGTTCGTTATGAAGACGAATACATCGCTGTTGTCCATAAGCCAGCAGGAGTTCCGACAAGTGGATACGGAGCACACACCTTGACTACCGCATTGCCGCACAATATTATGTTAAATACGAGTGAAGAAGGCATTCTACCGCATCCCGTTCATCGTTTGGATCGAGATACAGAAGGCTTGGTTTTAATTGCAAAAACACGAACTGCTTCACGTGTGTTTGGCGAACAGTTTAAAAATGGTGAGATCCATAAAACGTATCGCGCTTGGGTACACGGAATTTTAGAACCTTCAACTGAATTGAATTGGCAAAGTATCATCAACAATCAACGCGCCATTACTCGTGGAAGCGTTTTAGCAGTTGATACGGAAAGAAAATTGAGTTTACTGGAGCTACATCCAATTACAGGGCGTACACATCAATTGAGAATTCATTGTGCAGAGAATGATTTTCCGATCGTAGGCGACAATAAGTACGGTGTGGATAAAGGAATGCGATTAAAACTGATCGCATACCATCTAAAATTCTATCATCCCATAATAAAAGCCAATACCATGGATATACGGGTTTCAGACAAACACTATAAACGGTTTGATAAGATTCTTCTGAGATAACCGTTAGTCTCATAATTAATATTATGTTAAATTAAGTTTCAAGCAAAAGAAAAGGCAGAACATCGTCTGCCTCTTCTATTTATAATAAGTTGATTGGAATTATTCGCCGGTTAGCTGCTTTTCCAATTCCATCATTTCTTTCATTTTATCCGACATCTCCAATTGATAATACACTTTCTTAAGTGCACTTACTGTATAAAGATCTTCTGGATTCAATTCCAGTGATTTTTCGAAATATGGCAAGGCCGCTTCGTAAAATCCTTTTTGCTCTTTTTTGAGCTTTTCGTATTCCGCATTGGTCAGCCCCTTCGCGTTGAGTTTTTCTACATACGCATTAGCGCGTTCAACCTGGATTGTTCCCAATGAATACCAAGCGTCTGCTAATTCTGGATCTAACTCTGTGGCTTTCAACAAAGGTTTTTCGGCTTCTTCGAATTTACTTAACTGAAGTAAGATCGTACCGTATACGTTATAAAGAATTGCATTGTCCGGATCTGCTGCGATTGCATCCTCCAAAACACCTAGAGCTCCTTCGTAATCTTCGTCATTGATAAAGAAGTTTGCTTTCTCGATCAAAAGGTCTTTATTACTCGGATACTTCTCTAAACCCTGATTTACATAATAACGAGCACTATCGATATTTTCAAGCTGCTTGAAATAGTACGAAATGAAGATGAAAGGCTCCGCCTCTCCGTATTCGTAATTGGTAAGCATCTTGTTGTAACGAATCCCGGCATTGTAATCCTTGGCACGCTGAGCCATTAGAGCCGCGTTGTAAAGGCTTGTAGTGTCGATTTCTCCACCACCGGCATAATACTGAGATTGTTTCAGTTCGTACGTCTTCTCAAAATTGACCATCGCCACGTTCCATTGCTCTGCATCAATTGCATCAAACGCCTTTTGCGTCACTTGCTGAACATTGTAGCGATAAAGATTTCTACCATCCTTTGTGTAGCGATCTTTCACATCGTATTTCCATAAATAATCCAACGCCTCAAGTGATACTTCTGTAGCGTTATCCGAAAGCCCTGCAATTTCAGGATTCTCACTGATTGAGATTTTGAAGTAAATATCCGCTCTTGTATACCAGAATTTCGAGTGATCCTTTTCTTTGATCTCCTCATTGTTATTGATTTTAGCCATAGCAATTTCATAGGCTTCATCAATATATTCCTTTGCTTTAGCTACATCATTACTTCTCATACGAATAATGGCCGTAGAGGTTTGTGAACCCTGCGCAATAGCTGCTGCTCCGGTTAGTAATATCGCAAATGAGAATACAATTAGTTTTTTCATTACTTCATTTTATTGGTTGCGCCGCGAATTTAAGAAATATGCGACACATGGATTTACGAATGATTGAACATTATGTTAATTCCAAGAACCTTGCCAAAATCAATCTTCCGAAGTATTTGCTTCGTTTTCAGGGTTTTCACTTGAGTTTTCGGGAGTTTCACCTGCACCTCCCTCTACTCCGTCAATAACCTCGTCATCATCCTCCTCTACCGCTACTTTCGTTACAGCTGCGATCGCATCGTTGGCCTTGAGGTTGATCAAACGCACCCCTTGTGTCGCGCGTCCCATAACACGAAGCTCGGCAAGTCCTTGGCGAATCATGATTCCGCTTTTGTTGATAATCATTAAGTCATCGTCATCCGTAACTTGCTTGATGGAAATGAGTTTACCTGTTTTCTCAGAAACATTCAACGTCTTCACTCCTTTTCCACCGCGATTTGTGATGCGATAGATCGGATCTCCGGTTTCAGGATCGTTGAGATAAGTTCGCTTACCGTACCCCTTTTCTGAAACCACCAAGATGGTAGCGTCATCCGGATCGTTTACACAAACCATTCCCACGGCCTCATCGTCGTCTCCATTGAGCAAAATACCACGAACACCCGATGCTGTACGTCCCATCGGACGAACCGCTTCTTCATTGAAACGAATGGCTTTTCCGTTGCGGGCAGCGATAAGAATTTCACTATCGCCGGTAGTTAGTTTTGCTTCCAATAAAGTGTCTCCATCGCGAACGGTAATCGCATTGATACCGTTTTGGCGAGGACGCGAATAAGCTTCAAGTGATGTTTTCTTTACAACTCCTTTTTTCGTACACATCATAATGAAATGATTCGCTACAAATTCTTCGTCGCGCAAATCGGGTACGATTACAAAGGCCTTCACCTTATCGTCGCTTGGAATATTGATCAAGTTTTGAATCGCTCTTCCTTTTGAAGTTTTACTTCCTTCCGGAACCTCATAAACCCTCAGCCAGAAACACTTACCTTGTTCCGTGAAGAACAATAAGAAGTTGTGATTGGTTGCTACAAAGAGGTATTCCAAGAAGTCTTCATCCCGAGTGGTTACGCCGCGTTGGCCCACTCCTCCTCGCTTTTGTTTCTTGTACTCGGTAAGTGGAGTGCGTTTGATGTAACCCGCATGTGAAATGGTTATCACCACTTGATCATCGGGGATCATATCCTCAATATTCAAATCTCCCCCAGCATAGTCGATTTCCGTACGGCGTTCGTCACCATACTTATCGCGCATTTCAGTCATTTCATCGCGGATAATTCCCATGCGCTTTCCTTCGTCAGCAAGGATGGACTTTAACTCGGCAATAAGCTCCATCAATTGAGCATACTCCTCTTTAATTTTATCGCGTTCAAGACCGGTTAACTTCTGAAGACGCATATCGAGAATAGCGCGTGCTTGTGCCTCTGATAGCTCGAATTGCTCGATCAAACCATTTCGCGCCTCTTCCGGTGTACGACTGGCACGGATAAGAGCGATTACTGCATCGAGGTTATCCAATGCAATCAACAAGCCCTCTAGAATATGTGCACGCTTTTCAGCTTGTTCGAGTTCGTACTCTGTTCTACGCACAACCACTTCGTGACGGTGCTCAACATATTCCGCAATCAAGTCTCTCAAATTGAGCATTTTCGGACGACCTTTGCTCAGTGCAATGTTGTTGACCGAAAAACTCGTTTGAAGTGCGGTGTACTTATACAATTTATTAAGAACCACATTTGGTACAGCGTCGCGTTTTAAAACGTACACAACGCGCATCCCTTTGCGATCCGATTCGTCGCGAATATCGACGATTCCATCAATTTTTTTATCGTTGACCAAGTCAGCGGTCTTCTTGATCATATCCGCTTTATTGACCTGGTAAGGAATTTCGGTAACGATGATGCAATCTCTACCGTTCACCTCTTCGATATTGGCTTTTGCACGAAGCACTACGCGACCCCTACCGGTTTCAAAAGCTTCGCGGACTCCCTCATATCCATAGATTATTCCTCCTGTCGGAAAGTCAGGTGCTTTGACGTGTTGACATAACTCTTCAACCGTAATATCCTTGTTATCGACATAAGCACAAACTGCGTTGGCAACTTCCGTAAGGTTGTGTGGTGGCATGTTGGTAGCCATCCCTACTGCAATTCCTGACGCTCCGTTGAGTAACAGGTTCGGAAGTTTAGCCGGAAGAACTGTAGGTTCTTTGATCGTATCGTCAAAGTTCAGCTGGAAATCGACCGTGTTTTTATCAATATCCACGAGCATCTCTTCCGAGAGCTTCTGAAGACGAGCCTCAGTGTAACGCATGGCTGCCGGACTATCTCCATCTACGCTACCAAAGTTACCCTGACCATCCACCAACATGTAGCGCAGACTCCAATGCTGAGCCATACGGACCATGGAGTCGTAAACGGCTGAATCACCATGCGGGTGAAACTTACCCAATACTTCACCGACAATACGAGCTGATTTCTTGTAAGGGCGATTGGAAAGAACGCCTAATTCGTACATTCCAAACAAAATCCGTCTGTGTACGGGCTTCATACCATCCCGAACATCCGGTAAGGCACGAGAAACAATTACCGACATCGAATAATCGATGTAGGCGGACTTCATTTCCTCTTCAATATTTATTTTTACAATCTTCTCTTCTCCGTTCATATCTATCCGGTTAGATTCTCACTATTTACAATGGACGAAGATACAAATATGCTTTGTCAGGTCAGCTTGGATTGGCATGGAAATTGACCTATTTTTACACAAATTGATGTTGATAATTACGCCACACAAAAAGAAAGCGGTTAATTTCAGTTTATCTACATTTGATCTAAACCGCAACGGCGTTTTTGTCGTTTATATAGAAAAGATCGGTACTTATGGACAATAATTTTTCACCTCGTGTAAAAGACGTCATCAGCTACAGCAAGGATGAGGCGATTCGATTGGGCCAAAGCCACATCGGAACGGAGCATCTTATGTTGGGGTTGATCCGTGAGCGAAACGGGGTCGCTATAACGATATTAGAAAACTTAGGGGTTGATATAGAGGCTTTTAAAAAGCGTGTTGAAGCATTAGCCCGCACAGATGGGTTTTCTACTTCGGTTCAAAAATCAAATATTCCACTTACTAAACAGGCCGAAAAGGCATTGAAAACGACCTTTTTAGAAGCGAAGAAATACGGTAGCAGCAGTATTGGAACCTCTCACCTCCTACTCTGCATTTTGCGCAACGAGAAAGATCCTATTACACAATTACTCGGACAGTACAGTGTAGATTACGATAAGGTGCGCGAAGAGTATCAATCCAATTACAATGAAGAATCGTCAGAAATTTCAAGCGATCGAGATTTGGACTCTCCTCGCATGAGTATGGATAAAGACGATGATTTCGATGAACCGAGCAACCCGTTTAGTGGTGGCGGTCCAGGAAAGAAAAAATCGGAGAGTAAAAGTCAAACACCTGTTCTCGATAATTTCGGACGTGACTTGACCAAACTAGCCGAGGACAATCGCTTGGATCCCGTTGTTGGTCGTTTGAAAGAAATTGAGCGTGTCAGTCAAATCTTGAGTCGTCGGAAGAAGAACAATCCACTGCTTATCGGTGAGCCCGGTGTGGGAAAATCGGCCATTGCAGAAGGATTGGCACTGCGGATCGTTAAGCGTCAAGTGAGTCGGGTCTTATTCGATAAAAGAGTTGTGACCTTGGATTTGGCTTCGCTGGTAGCGGGTACCAAATACCGCGGACAGTTTGAAGAGCGTATGAAAGCAGTTATGAATGAGTTGGAGAAAAACGACAACATCATCCTGTTTATTGACGAGATCCACACCATTGTTGGAGCTGGAGGAGCTGCAGGTTCATTGGATGCTTCCAACATGTTCAAACCCGCGCTGGCTCGGGGTGAAATACAATGCATTGGAGCCACGACGCTGGATGAATACCGCCAGTATATTGAAAAAGATGGGGCATTAGAGCGCCGTTTTCAAAAAGTGATGGTTGACCCAACTTCTGTGGAAGAAACCATGGAGATTCTGGAAAACATCAAAGACCGTTACGAAGACCACCACAATGTGACCTACACTCCCGAGGCACTCGAAGCTTGCGTTGCGTTGACCAATCGCTATATCAGTGATCGGTTTTTGCCAGACAAAGCCATCGATGCATTGGATGAAGCGGGATCACGCGTACATATTTCAAATATTCGCGTGCCAGAAGATGTTCTCAAGCTTGAAAAACAACTCGAAGCGATTCGTGAAGAGAAGCTGAAGGTTGTGAAACGCCAGAAGTACGAAGAAGCTGCTCGATTGCGCGATGATGAAAAACGTTTGGAGAATAGCTTAGAAGAAGCGAAAAAACGTTGGGAAGAGGATGTGAAGAATCATCGTGAAACGGTTTCCGAAGAAAATGTTGCCGAAGTAGTCGCGATGATGTCGGGTGTACCTGTACAACGCATCGCTCAAAAGGAAAGTCTGAAGCTCAAAGGAATGGCAGAAGACTTAAAAGGTGCGGTAATCGGACAGGACGAAGCGATTGCGAAAGTGGTAAAAGCCATCCAACGCAACCGCGCGGGATTGAAAGACCCGAATAAGCCGATTGGTTCGTTTATTTTTCTCGGTCCAACAGGTGTTGGTAAAACACAGTTGGCCAAAGAGTTAAGCATTCATTTATTCGATTCTGAAGAGGCACTTATCCGAATCGACATGAGCGAATACATGGAAAAATTTGCTGTGAGCCGATTGATTGGTGCGCCTCCGGGATATGTCGGATATGAAGAAGGTGGACAACTTACCGAAAAGGTTCGCAGAAAGCCGTATTCGGTTGTATTACTCGATGAGATTGAAAAAGCTCACCCCGACGTATTCAACCTATTGCTACAAGCATTGGATGATGGCGTGATGACCGATTCATTAGGTCGGAAAATTGATTTCAAGAATACGTTGATCATCATGACCTCGAACATTGGTTCACGTCAGCTAAAAGACTTTGGACAAGGCGTTGGTTTCGGAACATCGGCCAAGAAAACGCAAATCGATAGTCATACGAAAAGTGTGATCGAAGGTGCGCTGAAAAAGGCTTTTGCTCCTGAGTTTTTGAATCGTATAGATGACGTTGTACTGTTTAACAACTTGGAACGAGAGGACATCTTCAAAATTATCGATATCGAATTGGAGAAGTTGCTCAAACGTGTTTCGGAATTGGGATACACCGTTGAAATTTCTACCGAGGCAAAAGATTTTATTGCCGATAAAGGATTTGACAGCAACTATGGAGCTCGTCCATTAAAACGCGCTATCCAGAAATATCTCGAGGATCCAATGGCAGAAGAAATCATCAACTCGAATCTGGAAGAAGGTGATACCGTAAAAGTCAATTATGATGAGGACGCCAAGGATATCACGGTTGATGTCATCAAGGGAACGGAAAAAGCAGAGACGGAAGAAGATTCTGAAAAAGAATCATAATTTGGATTCGCCAAACAGCTTTTATCCCCTACCCACTTCGGTGTGTAGGGGGTTTTTCGTTTAAGTCCATTTTAAATCTTGACACTTTTAATCTCGACTGTCGATTATCGAACCTCGAATCAACGTTACGAGTCTACTGTCGAATACGCTCTATAACGCTTTGAATTTTTTGTTCTAGATCTGCGTCTTTATCGGTAGAAACGATATCCATTTCAAAGTTGCGGAGCGGAGCATTGTGAATAAATGCTCGTACCCATTGTCCACCTTCAAAGTCAATATTGAAAGCCACAAACCGCAATCCATTTACTTCACCTTCGAAACGTCGGTTGACCTTGTTCATGAAGTATTCATTGGCTTTCACCTCGTCAAAAATCCACTCGTTTTTAATATTCGAAGTGCTTATCGATAAATATTGCTGGTCTGTGTTTTCAAACACCCCAACCACATCGATAGCAAGTTTTGAGTGATTCAGGTTGTAAAAAAGTTTTTTAACCGCAAGTTCTTTTTCTTCACTTGCCCGATTCCAGGATGAATCCAAATCAAAGCCCAATGCCAAAAAGTCAAAATAAAAACGAGCATCCTCGGCATTACTTTGATTCGCTGTCGAGTCAACTACTGCTTCATTACGGCTTGGTTCGCCAGTTGAGCTTGTGTTGTTTTTTTCCTCTTGCGCATTAGAAGAACAGGAAATAAAAAAGATGGTAGATGCAAAAATGAATAATGAAGTCCGTGCTGACATGGTTTTGTGTTTCCCCAAATGTCAGAAAAAATTACATCTCTCGAAAATCGGAGTTTTGGAGCGTCGCGAACGGCCGCTATTGCAATCGTTTGAAGGAAAGGCAAAGTGTAATCCCGCATAAAAACTGCCTTCGTAAATCTTGCCTGGTGTCAAGAAGCCGAGGTTGTCTGAACCGACTACAAGACCCCACAGTCGCATTTTAAAGCCTACGAGTGGTTTCTGCATGTCGAATACGGTAACGGGAAGTGCAAATTCGAACCAAGAAACCTCGAAACGTGGAATGGCGTAAATCTGCGGGCGGAGTTGTACGGTTGTGTTTCCGTTAAATAGCGGAGTGCTTAGTCCTCCACCGAAGTAAAAATTACTGATGAGATGTGCGTCCCCATGGATGTTGAATTGTGCCGGAGTGTACACAGTAAATGACTCCGAGCGGTTAGTAAAATCAGATGAAAAATTTTGATCAAGAATAGCGTTTAATTCATCGAGCGTTTGGATACCCATAATTTGCAAACGATCTAAAACGACGTCACTATTGCTTTGGATTTCGCGGTAATACGCATTTTCAAATCGAATCATTCCAAGATCCGTAATGCTCGCTCCTATTCGGTACTTGTAATTCATCGGACGACATGCGCTACCTCTACCACTGAGCCATGCCGTATTGCGTTCGTTATCTTGTAATTTCACGTAAGTGAACCCAAAATCTAATCCGAACCCAGGATTATTCATGCCCATGTCCATGGCATTGCTGATTTGGACGTCGGCATTGTGTGTAACCATGTTAATGCTATCGACAACCGTATAGTCCAGGTAGTCGACAATTACATTAGAGTTGGCGTGGCCGTTGAGATATTTTACGTTCCCACCGAATGACCAAATCGAACGATTTCTGCTCTTTGTGCGCATGGAAAAGTTTAACCCTACTTCACTCCAGTTCAGTGCTTTCATGAAAAAGTCTGCTTCTTCCGCCAATCGTCGCCCGATCAATGGATTGAATTCGAATCCCTCGTAAATGTTTTTCGCCAAATGTGCAGGCATGTCTTCCACTTCTAGGACCGTGCGATTGTTGTAGAATAATCCAGCATTGAAAGACCCAAAGTTGATTTGAATTGAAGGTCCAGAAATTCGAGTGTTAACGTAACCCCATTTGCGGGTTTGAGAATAATCGTCGGTGAGTTGGTAGGTGGTCTCCCCCATGGTCATCTGATTCCATTCCAATCGATCACCAGGTTGTGTCTCTTCGACAAACAAATAATTATTGTCCATAAACATGGAGAAACCTGCAAGACGAACAGAAACTGGATTGGAGGAAAGAGAGGATACGGACGGGTTGATTTGAGATCCAAATCCGACATAACGCATCGAATGGAACTCAGCTTGTCCATTTTGAGCCCCTGCCAAGGTAGACAGTAAGCCCATGAATACGAAGAGCACAGCTCTCGTGTACATAGTTGTTGTTCTTAAGTGGTGGTTGTAAATATAAAAAATTTACAACACTCACTCACTCAGAACACTAAAAAATCAATTTGATTGGTAGATATTATTCGTCGTCGAGAAAAATATCCATGATTTCGTTGGAAACTCCTGTAGTGCTGAATCCTCCGTCATGATAAAGGTTTTGCATCGTAACCATGCGGGTATAGTCGCTAAAAAACATCACGCAATAGTTCGCGCAATCCTCGGCGCTTGCATTTCCCAATGGAGATGTTTTGTCGGCGTAATTAAAGAACGCTTTAAAGCCCTTTACACCGCTACCCGCAGTGGTCATAGTCGGACTCTGTGAGATAGTGTTTACGCGTACATTCTTTTCCTTTCCAAAGTAATACCCAAAGCTACGGGCGATGGATTCGAGATAGGCTTTGTTGTCGGCCATATCGTTGTAATCCGGGAAAACACGTTGTGCAGCGATGTAGCTTAACGCCATAATACTTCCCCATTCATTGATCGCGTCTTTTTTATACGCCACTTGCATGACTTTATGAAAAGAAACGGCGGATACATCCCAGCCCTTTTCGAGCCAGTCGTAGTTTAAGTCGGGGTATGCTCTGTTTTTGCGAACGTTCACGCTCATTCCAATTGCGTGAAGTATAAAGTCAATTTTCCCTCCCAAAATTTCCATCGACTGATCTATGAGGTTTTCCAGATCTTCCATGCTCGTCGCATCAGCAGGAATGATTTGACTACCCGTTTTTTCGGCTAATTCATTGATTTCGCCCATTCGCATGGCAATGGGTGCGTTAGTCAAAACGAACTCCGCTCCTTCTTCGTGACATTTCTCAGCTACCTTCCAAGCGATAGAGTCTTTGTTCAATGCACCGAAAATGATTCCTTTTTTACCTTTAAGAATGTTATTTGCCATGGTCATTTGGTTTTTAGAAGTAAGCAAATATAAAAAAAGAGAACGGTATCAATTCAAATTGAGAAGTTCTTCGGCCGCCTTTTTTGCGGTATCGGTCACTTTTTCACCCGATAACATTTGGGCTATTTCGTCAATGCGCTGATACTGATCTAATTCGATCATTTGCGTGGTTGTAGAGTTTTCGTCCGATTGTTTGATTACTTTGAATTGATTTGCGCCAAATGCCGCTACTTGGGGTAAGTGAGTAATGGCAATTAACTGGGTGGTTTCGGCCATACCGCTCATTCTTCGACCCATTTTCCCTGCGATTTCGCCACTCACTCCCGTGTCAATTTCATCAAAAATAAGTGTGGGCAATTGTTTTTCGCTAGCTAGAATACTTTTTAAAACCAGCACTAATCTACTTTTCTCACCACCCGAAGCAACTTTAGCGAGCGGTTGCGAAGGAATTCCCTTATTCGCACTGAACATGAATTCGATACGATTTTTTCCATTCGCGTTGAGGGTATCTTCTTTAACGATGTCAATATGAAACTGGGCATTGGGCATTCCGAGCTGTTGAATTCCATCCAACACGTTTTCAGCAATGCGGTTGGCCTTTTCAAATCGCTCTTCGTGCAAGGCTTCTGCCACTTTATTCAATTCTGTTTCCAGTTCTTGAATTTCCGTATCGAGCCGCTGAATTTCATCTTCCCGTGAATCCGCATTCTGAATCTTCCCTTTGATATCTTCTGCGACAGCTTGTAATTCTACAAGGGATTGCACGCGATGCTTGTCCATCAATCCGTTGAGAAGATCCAATCGTTCGCGTTTTCGATTTGCATCGGTTGGATCGGTATCCATATCAGAACCCGCAATAGCCAGATCAGCGGCTAACTCGCGCAATTCTGTTTCGGCCTCATTAAATCGTTCTGTATACTCTTCAAAATGTGAGCTTAGTGAAGCCAACTTTTGTAGAGCAAGGCGTATCTTCCGCAGGTTTTCGAGTACCCCCGCCTCTTCATTCTCGAATATGCTTGTGGCATAATTGAGATTTTCTGTGATTTCTTCTCGGTTCTCTAAACGATCTAGTTCATCTTCGAGCTGTTGCGCTTCGTCCTCATAAAACTTCGCCTCGTCCAACTCCTTGTGCAAAAACCGATAAAACTCGTTTTCCCTAGCCCATTCGGTCATTTCATTTTTCAAAGTCTCCTGTTCGCGCAGTAAATTGCGGTAACGCATGTATTTAATGCGGTATAGATCGAGGGTGTCCGATTGAAAAAAGAGGTACTTAAATTGAGTGGACTCAATGTCGCGCGTTTCAGACTGTGTATGTACTTGAACGACTTGTGAAGTGATTTGACGAAGAACATCTAAGGTAACTGGTGTATCATTGATAAAAGCGCGTGACTTTCCCGTTGGTGAAAGTTCACGACGAATGATAGCGGGGCTATCCCAATCTAAATCATGTTCTTCAAAAAGACTTCGGTACGAAACTTCAGACAAACTAAACCAACCTTCTACAGTACATTTTTTTGACGAATCACGTAGAACACCCATATCGGCCCGTGCTCCTAGAATCAAGCTCAACGCCCCCAAAACAATGGATTTCCCAGCTCCCGTTTCGCCCGTTATGGTAGTAAAAGATGAACCGGGTTCAAAGATCAGTTCATCAATTAAGGCGTAGTTTTTTATCCGGAGCGATGTTAACATCTATTGATTGGAGTTTATTTTACTCCATTTTGAAGTATGCGATGGAGCGATATTGTTTAAGTCATTAATGACATCTCCTTTATTGGCCACTGTTTCATCTGAGTAGATGTTTACTATTTCGTCCACTTTGGCATCCATAAACATGCGTACCAATAACGAATTTGGGCGGCGAGCGTGTACTTCGGTAAGTTTTTCGATGGCGGTAGTTATACTTTTTTGAGCTTCCGTGACATCCTTTACCATGCGGTCTAAACCTTGACGGTGATACAAATACATTGCCTCGCGAAATGCTTCGAAATCCCGATTGTTCAGGTTTTCGATAATCCAATATCGATTGCGATCTCCGTCGAATGAATTCCAACCGATGACATTGTTATCCGACTGTGCATTATTGATGATTTGTTGGGCAATATCGAAAAAAGGTTCTCCTCCATTCGGTGAAAAAGATTCGCGATCCAATCCAATGATTAAATATGCATAGAAAGCAAGCAAACTGGTCAGGTTACTTTCATAGGTGTTTTCGTTGAACAACAGCGGTTCAAATTCGATGTATTGAAAGAAAATATCGTTATCGCGGTAGTTCAATAACGTGGTGTTGTAGCTACTTCCATAGACCGGACGGCTGCTCTGGATTTGAAAACTTCCTTTAAATCGGTCTGCTCCTACTTGTTCTGAAATGGTGATTTGAATCGAGCATTCAATCCGCTCTTCCATATTGTACGTATCGTCGGTCCAGCGTCGGTTGTTCATGAATTCAAAAATCGCCTGTTGCAGGGTTTGGAAAACCTGACGGTTGGTTGACTGAACTTGCGGTGCTACTACGCGAACCTGACAATTCAGTTCTTGAGCTGATGCTCCAAACGTGATCAATGTAAGTATTGCGATGAATATTTTCTTCAAAACCAATTTTTTAGAATGTAATTCCACAAATCTTCTGCAATTGCGGTCTTTGCTTTTAACTCTATTTTCTCGGGAGAATTGTCCTTTGAAATCAAATATACGGTATTTGTATCGTGACCAAAACCTGAATTAGGATCCTGTAATGAGTTGAGGACGATTAAATCGGCATTTTTCTTTTCCAATTTACGTTTTGCATTTTCCAATTCATTTTCTGTTTCCAACGCAAAACCTACCACGATTTGACGGTCCTTTTGAGATGCCAGTGTTTTAAGGATATCCGGATTTTCAACCAATGAAATGGAAGGTATGGACTCCCCTTTTTTTATTTTTTGATCCGCAATGCGATCAACTCGATAATCTGAAACTGCGGCTGTGAAAATGGCTACATCGCATCCGGGAAAGAAGTTTTCTCCCGCATTCAGCATTTCCACTGCGGTTTCAACCTTGGTATGCTGGGCTGGTTCATGCCGTAAAACTGCTGTGGTGGGGCCAGATACCAAATATACTTCGGCACCTAACTCAATGGCGCGGTCTGCAATGGCAAAGCCCATTTTACCGGTGGATCGGTTGCCGATAAAACGTACCGGATCGATCGGCTCATAGGTTGGACCTGCAGTGATCAATACTTTTTTTCCATAAAGCGGCTGAGACTTTCGGATCGTCTCAATCATCGTTTCAAGGATGTGTTCAGGTTCTGCTAATCTCCCCTTGCCTACCAGCCCACTTGCCAGCTCTCCATCTTCTGCATCGATGACGTGTACCCCACGATCAGAAAGTGCTTTTAGATTTCTAGTCGTCGCTTCATTCTTGTACATGTCCAAATCCATGGCCGGAGCTATGTAAATTGGGCATTTGGCCGACATGTAAATAGCCGTCAAGAGATTGTCCGACTGGCCCATAACGAACTTCGCCAGGGTGTTCGAAGTCAGCGGTGCAAAGAGAATGTAATCGGCCCATAATGCAAGCTCGACATGGTTGTTCCAAGTAGCATTTTCATCATCACTCGTAAACGAATCGAGCACTGCATTTTCAGATACAGTGCTCAATGTTAATGGGGTTACAAAATCTTTGGCTGCAGGAGTCATAACAACTCGAACATCCGCACCTGCTTTTTTGAGTAAACGTACTATCATCGGAGCCTTGTATGCGGCAATGCCACCAGATACTCCGAGCAGGATGTTTTTACCGTTAAGCATAAAGAGGGTTTACTTCACCTCCGATTCAGAGTTGCTATCCGGGTTGCGGAAGTAAATCTTATTGTCCATTGCTTCCTGAATAGCAATAAGACTTGGCTTTGGAAGCCTTTCATAAAAACGAGAAACCTCAATTTGTTCCTTGTTTTCAAAAACTTCTTCTAAGCTATCGTTATTGGTAGCAAACTCACTCAATTTGGCCAAAAGCTCTTCTTTCATTTCAGTAGACACTTGATTGGCTCTTTTGCCGAGAATAGAAATTGCTTCGTAAATGTTGTTCGTTTCACGATCCAACGCTTCGCGGTCGAATGTCTGGGTGTTTCTCGGAGCTTCGATTTTCTTGAAATCCATATTATAATTCGAGTTTATCTAATTCTTGTTCTGCCTTGCGATTAATTATCGCTGCTTCTTTTAAAAATTCCGACTCTGGAAAGTTTCTAGCAAAACGTTTATACGAAGAAACTGTTTCCTTTAATCGAATTTGTTTTTTCTCATCTATTGAGTTCATCGCCAATAGATAATACGATTCAAGTTGCAAATATAAGGCCTCTTCTCGATATTTCGTGTCTGGAAAGTCATTTATCGTAATATCGAAGGCAATGATGGCCGATTTGTAGTTTTCTGTTTCGTAATACAGCTTGGCTTGCTCAAACGATTTTCGCTCCAATTTAAGTCGCAGTTTTTCAATCAACTCTGTGCAATCATCCACTAGATCGCTATTGGGATGTTGATCGATAAACAGCTGCAATTCATCGATTGCCTTGTAGGTCGAGGACTGATCCAGAGAGTATTGGGGTGAATCCTCATAGTAGCAGTACGCTGCCAAATACGCGCACTCCTCTGCGTATTCGCTTCTGGGAAATGTATTTACAAAATTCTTTAAGTGATAGGCAGCAAGGATGTAGTCCCCCATTCCCATTTGGGCTTTGGCGTAGTAATAATACACCTCTTGAGCCTTGGTCGTTCCTCGAAATACATTGATCAGTTCTTCTAGAATGGTAAACGACTTATAAAACTGTTCATCTTCAAAGTACTCTACAGCACGTTGAAACTTGTAATCCGGGTCTGGGTTTTTCAACACCGCATTGTAGCCACCACAGCTCATTAGGGTAGAAACAACAAGGATGAAAACCAATGATTTAATTGCGCTTTGAATCATGCGGCAAAAGTACTTCTTTCTGATGGATTGTTAAAAGAATATCCCGATTCGTGGAATAAACGCTGAATTGTACGGGCTTTGGGAGTCATAGGATAAATTATACAAGAGCGAAAGCGTCATGAAACCGCGGCCTCCCAACGAGGAGCGGAAACCTCCTCCCACAAAAACGGACTCTACCCATCCTCGAGTTAATTCATTGCTAAAGGGTTCAATAAATTCATAATTCAATAATTCTATCTCCCCAGCGGCAAAAATATTGGGCGTAATCCAAAAATTGTTCAACTGTCGAAATCCGTAGTAATGCGATTGAAAATCTTCGTTCAATCCGAAAAAATCATCGATCTGAATGTATTGGTATAAAACAGAAACTCCCGCGAAGTAGCGGTCTGTAACGATATATCCAACAGTGGGTTCGACAATGATCTGTGTAAATGCACCAAACGAAGCACCCATGTTTCCACCGAAGCGGATCCTTTCCGAAAAGGAAAGTTCACTGGCATCCTCCACCAATTGTCCGCAGGCACTCCACGCCAAGACCATGGTTAATGCAAAAGTAAGAAGGCTTTTCATTCGCTACTGATTTGCTAGCTAAATTACGAAGAATGAAAAGAAATATTGTGTTTATCAATCAAATTCGGGAGATAAGCCGAAAAGCATCATTTTTTCTCGACGGAAATCCGGGTATTGAATCATCTCCAAACTTTCGTTTTCATCCAACCAATCGATGTGGCGAAAATCGGCTTCATTGTATCTAAAAACGGTCCATTTGTTATTATTGTATTCCAGTGCTGTACGGTTTTCGATCCAATCCCCGCTATTGAGGTACATCACGCTTCCGTTTCTTTTCTCGACTTTGCGCATTTGCGGTTGATGAATGTGGCCGCATATCACGTAATCGTAATTGCTCTCAATGGCCAGTTCGGCTGCTACTTCTTCAAAATCTGAAATGTATTTTACAGCTCGTTTTACACTGTTCTTGATTTTCTTGGATAACGAGTACTTTTCCCTCCCCAGTTTTTCCAAACACCAATTGGTTAAACTATTCAATAAAATCAGTGCATCGTATCCCTTCCCTCCTAGCTTTGCTAGCCATTTGGCACGCTGAATACTGCCGTCAAAAATATCACCGTGGAATATCCATGCTTTCTTTTTGCCCAAGGTTAAAATCAGTTTATCCACCACGTGAAAATTACCCATGCTGAAGTCAGAAAACTTCCGCAGCATCTCATCGTGATTTCCGGTAATGTAATACACTGGAATACCTCGGGAAGCGAAAAGCATGATCTCTCGAACTACGCGCATGTGGGATTTGGGCCAAAATCGTTTTCGGAATTGCCAAATGTCAATGATGTCTCCGTTAAGGATTACTTTTTTGGGTTCAATCGATTTCAGATAGCGAACCAAATCTTTAGCTCGACAACCATACGTGCCGAGGTGTACATCGGAAATGACAACGATATCAACCGATCGTTTTTGGTTTTCGCTCTTAGGTGAAACGGGTGGGGTTTTGTATTTGTACGTCACAGCAATAGTGTTTATCAAAAGAAACATCTTCAGATAAATCCTTTGTTGTTAGCGTGTTAAGGGATTTAAACAAAACTCCCGTGCAGTGTTAACTGAACATCACTTATTCCCCAATACGAGCAATTTCTGCAGCAATTTTATTTTCAAGGGATTTTGAAACTTTGTACAGCGGCAACCGAACATGTTCCTTGCAAATTCCCCGAATTTTCAAAGCCGATTTTAATCCGCCGGGGTTCCCCTCGGCGAAGAGCAGCTGCGTAGCGTGCAGCAATTGGTAGTGCTTTTCGTTGGCTTTCTTCATTTTACGGCTCAAACCATAGCTCACCATGTCGGAAAAGGTCTTCGGAAAGGCCTGCCCAACAACTGAAATAACGCCATAACCTCCAACGGCCAGAATCGGCAAGGTCAACGCGTCATCACCTGAGATCACTTCAAAATGACTCGGCTTATCTCGAATGATTTCCATGATTTGCTCCATATCGCCACTGGCCTCTTTTACCGCAACGATGTTGTCGAATTCGTTGGCCAGTTTTAGCGTGGTAGCCGAGCTGATGTTTGAACCGGTACGACCGGGCACATTGTATAAAATAATCGGAAGCGGCGAGCATTCTGCCAATCGTTTGTAATGGCGATAAATACCTTCTTGCGTCGGTTTGTTGTAATATGGCGACACCGACAAAATCGCTGTTAAACCACTCGTATCCAGCGATTTTAATTGGTTTTCAACCTCGGTAGTATTGTTTCCGCCGACACCCAAAACAATGGGCAAGCGCCCGTTATTCGATTCTTTGACCGCTTCTAAAACCGCGTTTTTTTCATCGGCATTCAAAGTTGCAGATTCACCAGTGGTGCCGAGGACCACAAGGTAATTCACCCCTCCGTCAATAACGTAATTGACGAGGTTATCTAATCCGGTAAAATCTATTCGCCCATCGCTATGCATGGGAGTTGCAAGGGCTACGCCAGTACCTTTTAATTCTTTCATGATCGAGTAATTTTGTGTTATGCCGAGGGTTGGTTTCCGTTCATCATTTTTAAATAACGGATGATTTGTTCGAGAACATATTTTGGACTCTCTTTTCTTTTCAGTTCGATGCGAAGGTCGTAATTCGTGGTTCCTGAGATATTAGACCCCGCTTTAATAAATGCTTTTGAACAAGATGCTAAATAATTGATTGGTAGGTCATTGTCGTAATTCAATTCAATGAGTACATCAAACTCCATTTCCATAAAATTAGCGCAAACCATGGCTTTGGGAACGAAGAAAAAATCGAGATCCTTGCTTGTAAAAAAGTCAAACCGAAGGGTGGTCATCGGTTGTTCGGTAGCTTTAGTGAGGTCGACATATCCAATCGCTTTTACCGACTTTCCATCTGCTGTTAAGTCTTTGACTACAGCTTTTACTTCATCGACAATCCGGTAGTCACTCGCATTAAAAATGATACCGATGTGCTGGACGTTTGAATAAGAAACTTTTTTGTTCCCCTTCTTTCGCTCCGAGCGATTTTTTCGTGCCTTAAATGCTCCTATTTTTTCACGTATGCCTTGTAAAAATGCCATTAATGGTTGGTGTCAATCATTTGTAAAAACGTCTTTTCATCAATAATCTCTACTCCTAGGTTCTCAGCTTTTGTTCTCTTTGAAGGTCCCATTTTATCGCCGGCAAGCAAATAATCTACATTCCCGGAAACAGCGCTTACTACTCGTCCTCCATATTTTTCGATTTCGGCTTTTATATCATTGCGACCGAAATGCTCGAAAACGCCGGAAACTACAAAACTTTTTCCATCTAGCAATGCAGGCGAAGTGGCTTCTTTTTCTTCTATTTCGAATTTCAATCCTTTCGCAATCAGTCGATTGATAATGTCGGCATTGACGTCTTGATCGAAGAAATCCAAAATGCTGTTCGCTATACGCTCTCCTATTTCATCGACACCAATGAGCTCTTCGAAATTCGCTCGACGAAGATTTTCTAGCGATTTAAAGTGTCTCGCGAGCTTCTTTGCAACGGTTTGACCTACGTATCGAATTCCCAAAGCATATAAAACTCGCTCAAAAGGAACCTCGGTAGATTTTTGAATTCCTTCGATTAAGTTTCGAGTACTCTTGTCCGCCATACGGTCCAGCGTTATCACATCATCGTATTTCAGATCGTACAAATCGGCAATATCATCAATCAGATCAGCGTCGTACAACATTTCTACCGTTTCGCTTCCCAAGCCATCAATATCCATGGCTTTACGCGAAATAAAATGATCTATCCGCCCTTTGACTTGCGGTGGGCAACCGTAGGTATTTGGACAGTAGTGAAGTGCCTCGCCTTCTTTGCGCACCAGCTCGGTTTCGCATTCTGGACACGCAATTATGTACGTCAATGGTTCCGAATCGGAAGGGCGTTTATCAAAGTCTACACCGACTATTTTGGGGATGATTTCTCCTCCTTTTTCAACCTTAACCACGTCTCCTATTCGAATATCCAGCATCTCGATTTGATCGGCATTGTGCAGTGAAGCTCGTTTTACGGTGGTACCCGCAATATGCACGGGTTCCAAATTTGCGACAGGAGTAATGGCTCCGGTTCTTCCTACCTGGTAAGTGATCGATTCAAGTCGTGTGGTGACCTGCTCCGCTTTGAATTTATAGGCCATTGCCCAACGCGGACTTTTGGCTGTGTAGCCCAACTTTTGTTGATGGTCGTAACGATTAACTTTAATCACTACACCGTCTATCTCGAAATTTAATTCGTTTCGCTTTTCGTCCCATTCGTTGATGTAATTCATCACATCACCGATGGATTGAGCCACTTTTTCGTGATGGGGAACTTTAAATCCCCAAGCTCTTGCTTGCTCAAAGGATTCACTGTGGGTAGCCGCTTTTAAATTCTCAGATTGCAAACCGTACAAGAAGCAGTCGAGGGGTCTTTTGGCGACCATGCTGCTATCCTGGAGCTTCAGTGTGCCCGAGGCGCTGTTTCTCGGATTGGCGAAGGGTTCGTAGCCCGCTTCGATGCGATCCCGATTCAATTGAGCAAAACCATCGCGGTACATGATTACCTCTCCACGTATTTCAAATCGGTCGGGAAAACCCGCCCCATGAAGTTTGAGTGGTACCGAGCGTATGGTTTTAATGTTCGGTGTAATGTCATCTCCTTCTTCTCCATTGCCTCGCGTTGCCGCACGTGTTAGTGTTCCATTCTCGTACAGCAAACTGACTGCTGCGCCATCGTATTTCAGTTCACAAACATATTCGGGTTTTTCACCAAGGGTTTTTTCAATCCGCTCTTCCCACTGCTCCAGTTCCTCTTTGGAATAGGTATTGCTCAACGACAACATGGGTTGGTCGTGCTTTACTGTGGGAAAATCTTTGGTGACCTCTCCTCCTACACGAACAGAAGGTGAATTGGGATCTTTGTATTCGGGATGTTCGTTCTCCAAACGAATGAGCTCCTCCATCTGTTTATCGAAGTCATAATCCGAAATTTCGGGTTGATCTAGAACGTAATATTGATAATTGTGATGAGCTAATTCCTCACGTAATTGATCAATTCGGGCTTTGATATCCATATTTATTCTGCCGGTAAACGGTTAAACGCTTTGATCATTCTCGGATTATCGCTGATATCCAACTTGAGCTCAACATTGGAGAAGTATTCCTTAAATATCTCCACAATCTCTGACGCTTTATATTGATTGATCTCCGTGTAGACGGCTCCATTGTCCGACAAATGATTCACTGCGAATTTACCAATCTTCCGATAAAAAATCATGGGATCATCTCCTGGAGCAAATAACGCTGTAGTCGGCTCATAATCAATCACTCGAGGAGCAAGCGACGACTTTTCATCCCGAGTGACATACGGTGGATTACTCACAATTACCGAATATTTCCCCCACTTTTCCCAATTCGCTTCGTCCAAGAAATCTTCACGGGTAAACAAGACTCCCGCGTGATGAAGATCGTTGTTGTCTATCGCCACGGATAACGCCTCGGTACTAATATCAATCGATTGTACAGTGGCGTTCTTACGTTCGAGTTTTAGGGTTATAGGAATACAACCACTTCCCGCTCCTATTTCGAACACCTGATCTAAATCACCGTGATCATTCAACACCCATTCCACTAATTCTTCCGTTTCGGGTCTTGGAATCAATACACCGGGTTTCACTTTGAATATACGACCGTAAAAGTGCTGAATTCCTGTAATGTATTGGAACGGTTCGTTTTTCAACAAACGATTCAAAACACGCTGAAATCGCTGGGATTCATCCGGCAAAACGATTTTGCTCGGCAGCGTAATAAAGTCCTTTTTGGTCCACCCCTTGATGTGTTCTACACTATCGTAAAAGAGTTGTAGCGCTTCCTTTTCGGAGTAGATTTTGGAAAGCTCATTTATAAATGTAGTCCGTACTTCAATAATATCCTTCATAGCCTCGTCATTTATGTTATCAAAGTTATAATTCCCATTGAAAACGAAAAATGAACAAATGCAACCAGATATTCCTTCAACTTACGAACTCGCAATAGCTAGCTTCTGCAACATATTTGATAATATTGCGCAACGATGACGACGGATGAAAAATACATAAATCGCTGTTTTGAACTTGCGGCAAACGGATTGGGAACAACCTATCCGAACCCATTGGTGGGGTGTGTTATCGTTAAAAACGACTCCATTCTGGCCGAAGGATGGCACCGCAAAGCAGGTGAGCCGCATGCCGAACGAATGGCTATTTCTCGGGTTTCTAATCCATCTGATTTGATTGGAGCTACAGCATATGTCAGTTTAGAACCTTGCTCTCATCACGGGCGTACACCGCCTTGTGCGGATTTATTAATCTCATCCAAAATAGGCCGTGTGGTCATTTCAAATAGCGATCGAAACCCCAAAGTTTCGGGACGTGGAATTGAGCGACTTCGAAATGCGGGTATACAAGTGGATACCGATGTTCTACGCGAACAGGGAGAATGGATAAACCGTCGTTTTTTTCATTACCAAAGAACACGAAAACCTTATGTAATTCTCAAATGGGCAGAATCGAGTGACGGTTTCATAGATGTTATTCGGAATGGTAATTTGGGTTCACACCAAATATCCGGTGCAGATTCTTCTCGATGGGTTCATCAATGGCGGAGTCAAGAGCAAGCGATCGCAGTGGGAAAGCAAACGGTAATCAACGACAACCCTAGTCTCACTACGCGCAAATGGGTTGGAAGTGATCCAGTTCCCGTGGTTATTGCTTTTCGTGATGATGTTCTAGATCGAAAATTATCGAGTCGCAAGGACGCTCTTTGGCTGGATGATTTGGGGTTTAACCCACAAAGCGAAAACCCTTCTTGGGATGAGATTTTGGGGAAACTCGGAAAAAAAGAAGTCAACAGTTTATTGGTAGAAGGTGGTCGGGCTGTATTGGATGAGCTATTGAAAACAAACCAGTGGAATGAAATCCGAAGATTGGTTTCGAAAAAAAAGCAGATTCATCAAGGATTAAAAGCGCCCGATCTAGGGCAAATTTCAGTCGCTGCTTGTTATGAGAATGCAGATGATCAACTCTTTATTTATACCTCGGCGTCGTGATCTATTTGTTGTTAAGTATCCTCTCCTCTACACTGATTTTCGTTGCATTTCGCATGTTTGAGCGCAAAGGCGTGGACACCCTTTCTGGAATTGTTTTTAATTATTTCACCGCCGCATTGCTCGGATATATTTATCGTCCTTATCAACTGTCAATTGACGATTTAGCTGCATGGAACTATATTCCTGTAGTCCTCGGCATATTGTTTATTGTGATGTTTTTCATCATGGCTCGAAGCACACAGACAAGCGGAGTCACGGTTACAGGAATAGCCGTAAAGATGAGTTTGATAATTCCTGTAATGGCAGGAGTAGTTCTTTATGACGAACAATTGCAAGGCATTGACATGCTGGGCATCGGTCTGGCAATAATCGCCGTAGTCATGTCGGTTTACAAAGGAGAAAAAGGAGTTGCATTGAGTCCGATGCGGATTGTATTACCGCTTATTTTGTTTGTAGGCAGCGGTGTGGTTGACTCGAGTATTAAATTTGCACAACACACTGTGCTCACCGATGAGTCGAGCGTACATTTTACTTCTGCAGTATTTCTTTTTGCCGGATTTTATGGAACGGTAGTATTAGCGATTCGTAACCTTCGGCAAAAGCGTAAACTTCACTTTCGGGATGTGCTGGGAGGTGTTGGCTTGGGTATCCCGAACTTTGGTTCGATTTACTTCCTCATTCTTGTACTTAGCACACCCAATTGGCCGAGTTCGCAATTATTCCCTCTCAATCACGTCGGTGTGGTATTGGCGTCTGCACTGACGGGAATTGTGCTTTTTGGAGAAAAACTCAACAAATTCAATCGCGTTGGCCTCATTCTAGCGGTATTGGCCATCTTCATCATCAGCTATTTTTAATGGATTATTACAACACCATACAACCCGGCGAACCTTCTCTTTACAAAGAAAAAGGATCCAAGTTTTATGGATATGTCTTTCGTGTTACGGATGAAGAAGAAGTAAAAGAAGCCATAGAAAACCTGAAAAAGGAACATCACAATGCACGGCATTGGTGTTATGCCTATCGCCTACATCCCGAATCCGACTTGTATCGGATCAACGACGACGGCGAACCTTCGGGAAGTGCGGGTAAACCCATTTATGGGCAGATCCTTTCTGCTGACCTGTTTGAAATCCTTGTAGTGGTTGTTCGCTACTTTGGCGGTACCAAACTCGGGGTGAGCGGATTGATTACCGCTTATAAAGCAGCGGCGGAAGATGCGATTCGTACATCTAAATTAAAGTCGATTAAAATCACACGTCCTTTTTTGGTTACATGTGATTACACTGAGCTCGATCCTTTAATGCGAACGGTTCACAGCATGGATTGTGATATAATTGAACAGGACTTCACGGCCGATTGCACCCTGCGAATTGGTGTTTTAGTTTCAAAAGTTACCGAATTCCGAAATAGTTTTAATAATTTTAAGACGTTGAAAATAGAGGAATTGGAATAGCTTCAAGGCGTATTGTCAGTGAGGATAAGGCTTTTGGAGTTTTAGTATAAAAATAAGACGTGATCCTCTCACCTTATTTATTGAAAAGTACACTTTATGAAAAAGATATTCTTCGCTGTTGCGGTTTCATTGGCTGTTTTTGCAAACGCACAAAACAAAATGTACCGTGTCATTTCGGGGCATCCAATTGAATCGGAATACGCAACAACATCGTTCAAAACAATCGAACTGGGAAATGCGGCAAAGACCACTCCGACGTCCGTCGAAGATTTGGTTCGGGATGTACAAAGCAACCTGTTTAACAATACCAGTTTTGTACCGACTGATACGACGTATAGCATTGCGGGGAAGCATTACAACTTTGTACAGTATATCAATAATATTCGCGTGTACGGTTCTTCCCTCAAGATTAATACAGATCTAGACGGAAGGATTACCTCTGTTTTCAATCGCACCTTTGAGGACAATATAAGTCCGGTAGAGGTTCAGTTTCCCTCGGATGAAGTGGCGTTTAATTTTGCCTCCGCTTTCCCTCGAATGACAACTTATACTACCGAGCACGTTTACCTCTGGAATGGTACTTCACTGGTTCCCGGTGCTTCGATATGGGTAGAATATGAGGAACACAAGAAAATGGAATTTGTGATTGATCACCAAATGCAAGCCCTCTATTCAAGAGATGTGAATTGTTATTATCACGGTGGGCAGAACGACTCTTTGGTTACAGCACTTATTTTTGATCCAGACCCATTAACTACTGCTGGTTCGCAATACGTCGCGCCGTATTTGGACAATAATGACCAAGATAGCCCTGCGCTGAATGGCGAACGTCAAACTGTTACGTTTAAGGCCGGATACAACAACGGAACATACAACCTCAATGGTCCCATCGTTTCGGTCCAAGATTTCTCCACTCCTTCGACTCCAGCCTTTAGTTCTACTTCCAATAACTGGACGTTTACGCGATCGCAGAACGAGTTTGAAGATCTGATGGTATATTATCACATCGATAATTACGTGCGATACTTGCGAAGCCTTGGCTTTACTGGATTTATGAATTACGCCATTCCGGTGGATGCACATGCCTTGCAAGGTTCGGACAATGCCATGTTTTCTCCGGATGCTGGGAACGTTACAGGACGTTTGTTCTTTGGCGAAGGCGGTGTGGATGATGCCGAAGATGCCGATGTTATTTTGCATGAGCTCGGACACGCCATGTCGCACTTTGTAAGTCAGAGCAACGTGGGAACAGAACGTCGCAGTTTGGACGAAGCAATCAGCGATTACTTTGCCGTGAGTTACAGTTCTACGGTGTCTACATTCCGTGCAACGGATGTATTTACGTGGGACGGACACAACCAGTATTGGAATGGACGCATGTGCACCACAACCAAGTGCTATGACAACATTACAATTGGAGGAAACATTTATCAGCACACCGACATCATCTGCGCCAGCTTGAATGATATAGCGAATGCCATTGGTCGTAATGAAGCGGATGAGATCTTGCTTGAGAGCATGTACAGTTATTCGTCCAATATGACCTACAAAGACGCTGCACGGCTATTCGTGCAAGCCGATAGTTTGTTGAACGGAGGACAAAACTTTACAACGATCGCAGGGATATTTGATAATTACTGTTTGTACGACGCTCCAATTGGCGTTCGTGAATTAGCACAACTCAATAGCATCGAAGTAATTAATTCGGCTGGTTTTTCAAGCAATCAAAACGTAACTTTTGTGTTGGGCAACTCATTTGACGGTGCGGTATCGGTAACGAATGCAATGGGCCAGATGCTCAAAAAGGAATCCTTGAATTCGGCTGCGGAATGGACACTTTCACCGGATGGATTGAGTAGCGGAATCTATTTTGTGACGTTTGAATTCGGATCACAAATTAAAACATTCAAGCTCATTCGCTAATCGACGCGCTCAGTTTATCGATAATCCACTGTGGAGCTTGAACGGGACGTCCGGTTTTCATGTCGACAAATACTAGTGTTACTTCGCCGATATTGATAAGTTGATCTCCATTATGGATTTCGATGTGGAAGGATATTCGCGTTGTAGGTAGTTCCTTTATAGTTGTTTTGATGGTCAGGAGATCGTCGTATTTCGCTGGACGGATGTACTTGGTTTTCATTTCCAATACCGGCATCATCACACCGGACTCCTCCATCTCGCGATAACGAACACCAAGCGCGCGCAGGGCCTCTACCCGCCCTACTTCGTAGTATTGTGCATAATTGCCGTAATAGACATATCCCATTTGGTCTGTCTCGCTGTAGCGCACTCGAATATCGGTTGATTGTGTATACATTTAGGAAAATAAAAAAGTCTCAGAATGAGACGTTATATATAATATTGGCTATGCTTTGTGTTGGCGATAATTTTAGAATAAAAAACTTAAAAATCAACCCCAAAAACATTTTTTTAGTAACTTTTTTGTGAACACATTTGCCAACGCTCAAAAGGGAAATGAATAGCCTTTTTATTTTCCGATGAGAACAATTGTTTAACCTACTTAATTACGGAGATTTATTCATGGAACAAAGCGCTGAGTCCGTTTGGAACAACTGTCTGGATTTTATCAAAGACAACATCAGCTCGCAGAGTTTCAAGACGTGGTTTTTACCGATCAAGCCGATCAAGATCAAAGACAACGTCTTGAGTATTCAGGTTCCGAGTAAATTTTTCTACGAATGGCTCGAGGAGCACTACATCAAGTTGCTCAAAACAGCCATCCGTAAGGAGTTGGGATCCGATGCGAAGTTAATTTACAGCATCGTGATGGAGAACACTTACGGGAACAGCCAACCCATAACCGTTAAGGTGCCAAGTAATAATCGTGCACCGATCAAAAATCCACAGGTCAATGTGCCCGTTCAAACGGGTGGACAAGGTGGCCTGAAAAATCCATTTGTAATTCCGGGATTGAAAAAAGTGAGCGTCGATTCGCAACTCAACCCGAATTACACGTTTGACAATTTTGTAGAAGGCGAATGCAACCGATTGGCGCGTTCAGCCGGATTTGCGGTGGCAAAGGACCCAGGAGGAACTTCATTCAACCCACTTTTGATTTACGGAAGTGTAGGATTGGGAAAAACACACCTCGCTCACGCGATTGGGATTCAGATCAAAGATCAACATCCCGAAAAAACGGTGCTGTATGTGTCGGCAGAAAAATTTACTCAGCAATTCATTGAGTCCATTCGGCAAAATTCAAAAAATGATTTTGTGCATTTCTATCAAATGATCGATGTATTGATCATTGATGATGTTCAATTCTTTGCCGGAAAGGAAAAGACGCAAGATGTGTTTTTTCACATTTTCAACCATTTGCACCAACATGGCAAGCAAATCGTACTCTCATCTGACCGCGCGCCGGTAGATATGCAAGGTATGGAGCAGCGTTTGTTGTCTCGTTTCAAATGGGGACTCTCAGCAGATTTGCAATCACCTGATCTGGAGACGCGTATAGCTATTCTGAACAACAAATTATACAAAGACGGTATAGAGATGCCGAACGATGTAATCGAGTACCTGGCGTATTCCATTACCTCGAATATTCGCGAATTGGAAGGGGCATTGATTTCCCTCCTCGCCCAATCTTCACTCAACAAAAAGAAGATCACCTTGGATTTGGCCAAGCAAATGATCGACAAGTTTGTGAAGAATACCACACGAGAGGTATCTATCGATTATATTCAGAAAGTCGTTTGTGATTATTTCGATATGCCGATCGAATTGCTCAAATCGAAAACGCGCAAACGCGAAATCGTTCAAGCTCGACAACTGGCAATGTATTTCTCGAAACAATTCACCAAGTCAAGTTTGGCAACCATCGGTGCGCAATGCGGGAACAAAGATCACGCAACGGTACTTCACGCTTGCCGGACCGTATCGAACTTGGCCGAAACCGATAAGCGATTTAAAAAATACGTCGACGAAATCGAAAAGAAACTTTCGTTGAGTTAAGAATCCATTAATCACATCGAAGCAGGAGCATTTGTTCCTGCTTTTTTTTTAATTTCATGGCATGAAACGAATCCTCATGGTCTGCTTGGGAAACATCTGCCGCTCACCGTTGGCAGAAGAGATTTTACGAAGTAAAGTCAATCCCACTGAAGTTGAAGTAGATAGCGCGGGCACTTCTGATTATCACGTCGGAGAAAAGCCCGACAGGCGATCTATTGATGTGGGAAAGAAACACGGTTTGGATTTGTCGTTTCAACGGGCTCGACAATTTCAAACATCGGACTTTGACCGTTTTGACTTCATTTATGTAATGGATTCGCAAAACTACCAGAACGTGGTTAAATTGGCTCGGAACGAAGCCGACACGCAAAAAGTAGATTTGATTTCAAATGTCCTTCATCCCGGTCAAAACCGACCTGTCCCCGATCCGTATTACGGAGGAGACGATGGATTTGAACGAGTTTTTCAAATGTTGGACAATGCGTGTGAAACGATTGCCGAAAAACTGAACAATGATGAGTAATTCAGGTGAATTGTTTTTGATACCTACCCCACTGGGAGAGAATGAACCGCTGGAGGTGCTGCCTCTTTCGGTAAAGAAATACGTATCCGAACTCAGTATATTCATCTGTGAAAACGAAAAGACAGCACGTGCTTTTTTAAAAAAAATAGGTATTCGAACGCCACAGGATGATCTCGTGTTTTACGTACTGAACAAGTACACCGAACCCGAGGAAATTCAAACCTTTCTTCAGGACTGTGAAAATGGAGCCAAAGTTGGATTGATGAGTGAAGCGGGATTTCCTGCCGTAGCAGATCCAGGGGCCGATATTGTCATGATGGCACATCGCAAAGGAATAAAAGTAACTCCCTTGGTAGGCCCATCTTCGATTGTACTCGGCTTGATGAGTTCGGGAATGAACGGACAGAGCTTTGCCTTTGTGGGTTATTTACCGATTGATAAGGCAGAGCGCAAGAAAAAGATTAAAGACCTCGAAAAAATGAGTCGCCAATTGGATCAAACGCAGATTTTCATCGAAACGCCGTATCGAAACGAAACCTTGCTCGAGAGCTTGATCAAAACACTCAATCCAAATACCTTGATCGGTGTAGCGTGTGATTTGACTTTGCCTACGGAATATATTCTGACCCAGACAGCTCAAGAATGGAGTGCACAGCCGCTACCCGACTTACAGAAACGCCCGGCAATCTTTTTAATCCAGGCGAATAATGGCTGAGAAAAAAAGTGTTCAGATTCCCGAGTGGATACGAACCACCATGCGAATTCTACAAACGCTGAGTCCACGATTGGCGACGCGGTTTGCAGAGTATCTGTTCTTTCGTCCCATTCGTTTCCCCTACCCGCATTATGAAAAACCGTATTTGGATGCATTTCCAGTTGAGAAAACCCAAATCGGCAATTACAAAATCGCCTATTATCCCCAATCTGGAAATGGTCCACGAGTAGCCCTACTCCACGGTTGGAGCGGTCGAGCTACACAACTGGGGTATATCGCAAAGACACTAATGGAACAAGGCTATGACGTTACGTTGATCGACGGACCAGCCCATGGACAAAGCAGTGGAAAATCGACTCATTTGCTTGAATTCGTAGACGTCATTCGAGCATTGGAACAACAGACCCAGCCCTTCGACTATGCGGTAGGTCACTCGCTGGGTGGATTAGCGTTTATCGTACATCATCAGCGATATCAACACCTCAAAAAAATCGTCACCATTGGTTCACCGGGTAATATTCCTGATGTTATTTTCAATTTCTGCCGAATGGTTGGTGCAAAAGAAAAAATCGGCAAATACCTGATTGAGAATATTGAACGAAAATACCAACTGCCCATTGATGCGTACTCCAGTGAAGATTTGGTGAAGTCTTTTCAAACACCAGGCCTAATCATCCACGATGAGGACGACTACGATGTGGACGTTCAGGATAGCCGCGATGTGCACATGAATTGGGAAGGAAGTCGCTTACTCATTACCAAAGGACTCGGTCACCGTCGTGTACTTTTTGATCAGGAAGTGGCGACGCAGATTTTATCCTTTTTTGGTGAATAGTGAAACTCAAACTTCTTTCAAGTCTTGAGAAATTGGGATTATGAATTAGTCTTGGTTTTTTCTTTTAAATCCTACTTGGGTTCTTGGTTTTTCACGTTCTTTTACAAACTGCTTCAAATAGTTAAATATTAACTCGATCTTTTCATCCTGTCCACTAACTTTCTTTTTTATCTCCTCCATTTCAAGAAGTAAATCATTATGAGTTAAAAGCATTTCTCGCATTTTAGTGAATACTCGGATAATTTGGATATTTACATTGATGGCTACTTCGCTATTTAGAACACTGGATAACATGGCTACGCCTTGCTCTGTAAACACATATGGGGTTGTTCTTCTTCCACCCCATCTTGAGGTCGCAAATTGCGACTTCAAGTTCTCCCATTGATCATGAGTTAATTGGAACATAAAATCTTTCGGAAATCTGCTTTTGTTTCTTTTTACCTGTTCGTTTAAACGTTTTGTTTCTACCTGATAAAGCTCTGCAAGATCACTATCGAGCATGACTTTAGTGTCATTGATTATGAAGATTTTGTTCATCAAAACTTCCTCTGGGATGTAGTTATTATTTTTCATTTCCACTCGATGTTTTAGGGTTAGTCAATTCTACTTTGATGCTTGATAATAGTATTATATTACCTACTTTAATATAATATAAAAATGACGCATTACTACTTTATTAAAATAGCACACGTTGGTTTTGTGAAGATTGGAAGGCTTTTTGTTTCAGAGAACTTTGAACTATTCATTTAAAATCAAAACAGTCAACCCTTCTAAAACCGAACCTCGACTCTCGATTACCGAACATCGACCCCCGAAAAACAACAAACACCCTGTTATTACTGTTATGTCTATACTACATCTAATCCAAAAGCGGTTTAGGAACGTATATGAAAGAAACGGTTAACAATGAAAAATTCAATTTTAATTCTCTTTATGAGTGCTTTCGCATGGACGGCATGCGATGCACAGACTCAAGACACCACTAAAAAGGAAAACACAAGCGAAATGGAACAGTTTGAAATAGCCAAGAGCGAAGAAGAATGGAAAAACGAACTCACCGACGAGCAGTACTACATTCTTCGTCAAAAAGGTACAGAACGTGCTTTTACGGGAAAGTACTGGGATCACAAAGAAGACGGGTCCTATGCATGTGCCGGATGTGGAACGGTAATTTTCACTTCGAATGAAAAATACGACTCGCATTGTGGATGGCCCAGTTTTACCAAGCCTGCAGAAAAAGGTTTGGTAGTAGAAAAACTCGATCGAAGTCACGGAATGACACGTACGGAAATTCTTTGCGCTACCTGTGGCGGTCACTTGGGCCATGTTTTTAATGATGGGCCTATGCCATTAGGTACGCGTTATTGCATCAACTCCGGAGCGTTGGAATTCGAAAATGACTCAACAAACAATTCGAATCCTAAATAAAATTTTCGGGAGTGATTTTCGTCCCATCCTCAAAATGCAAGACAGTGTGGTCTTCGCTTTTATCTATTGGATTGAGCGGAGACTCTGCTGTGTATTCGTACCGTGGAATGGGTTTGAATTCCGGTTCAAAAGCGCGGAACGCCCAATCATAATGGTCATCCGCTCGTTTTCCAACCAAAAGGAAATAATTGTCCCCATACACTTCGCATCCATCTTTGAAACTGACCTTGAGATCGACGTATCGTTTTTCTTGTAGCGATATGGCGTGATAACCGTCCGGTGTTTCTTGATCCGGATTCCAGTCTTTCATTGCCAACAACCAAGCTCTACTAAAGAATTCTGGTGAAAACTCGCGGTTGTAATCACCGGGTATGTGACCAAACTCAAATAGAACATTCGCTATTTCATCGCGCATCAGGTTATCACCAAAAGCGGCGGGATAAAATGTGTCATCAAAACGTCCAATAGCCCATCCTTGCGGTGGATTTTCCAATTGCCGGCTCATTGCAGATAGAAACCCTGCCGAATAAAGGCGTTTCTCCGAATAACTTCGCTGTGAATCAGGACTGGGAGCTAACATTGAAAATGCTGCATCCCATTCATTCACCGCAAAGATACTGCGCTGGTCGTGCATGTTAAAGCAGAGATCCGGTTCGAAACTCTTGATCCACTGTTTGAGTAAACGTGTTTCGCAAGCCTGTTCCTCCAAAAAGTCGCGGTTCAGATCGACTCCTCTTCCATTGGTTCGGGTACAGTTTTCGGCACCGTCCGGATTGAGCATGGGGATGAAAAAAAAGCTGAACTTGGAAAGCAACTCTTTCTGATCGGAAATCAAACGCATGAATTCGAGCAATACGCGAGTTGAAGTAGGTTCATCGCCGTGCATTTGACTCCAAGCCATTATCCGTGTGGAGCCCTTTCCGATTTTCAGTCCGTAAATGGAGCGATTCGCTTCGCTCTTCCCCAATTCAATTCGAGAGAACTCTTTCGAAACCCCTTCCAGTTGACGGGAAAATTCAGCATATGTTATGAATCGAGTTGTACGCATAAAAAAAGCCTTCCCGTTGGCGAGAAGGCTTCAAAGTTACGTATTATCCGTGGATTGATTTACTGAACGACTTCAACCAATTCTACCTCAAAAATAAGCGTTGCCTTAGGAGGAATAGCTCCTGGATATCCGCGATCTCCGTATCCCAAATCACTTGGGATGATCAACGTGGCTTTCGATCCTTCGTTGAGCAATTGCAATCCTTCGTCCCAACCGGCAATTACTTGACCTTGTCCGACAGGAAACTCCAATGGAGCGTATTGGCGCTGTGGATTGTAGATTCCATTTTCTTGTGCTACTTCTGGGTAGGAAGTGTCAAAGATTTTTCCGCTCTCCAGCCCGCCAATGTAATTGACCTTCACAGTTTGTCCCTTTGCAGGCTTCGGTCCTGTTCCTTCCTCGGTAATCACATAAAACAAACCCGACTCGGTTTGTTGTGCATTGGGATACTTTTCTTTCACCATATTGGCAAAAGCTTCCTTGGCTGCTTTGTCTTTTTCAGCTTGAATTTTCGCCCAGTTTTCCTTCATTTCATTGAACGTAGCCGCTGCATCAAATTTCTTGGCTGCTTTCCCTACGCGAATGATTTCAACGGAATTCATCACATCGCCTTGTGCGATTTTATTCACCACGTCTTGTCCTTCCACCACATGTCCGAAAACACTGTGCTTGTCGTCCAACCAAGGGGTTTCCTTGTGGGTGATAAAGAACTGGCTACCGTTGGTTCCTGGTCCGCTATTCGCCATACTCAGGATTCCTGGGCCATTGTGACGGAGCGTTGGATCAAACTCATCGGGGAACGTATATCCCGGTCCGCCCATTCCATTTCCTTGTGGGTCACCACCTTGAATCATGAAATCTGCAATTACGCGGTGAAATTTGAGACCATCGTAAAAAGGCTCTCCCTCCGCTTTGGCATCGTTTTTAATCGTTCCTTCGGCCAAACCGACAAAATTGGCTACCGTCATCGGAACTTTTTCAAACTCGAGCATAAGGACGATGTCTCCTTTGTCGGTCGAGATTTTGGCATACAAGCCGTCTTCTAACTTCATGGGTTTTGAATTAACAGTCACCTCTTTCGGGCCTTCGGCTGCTTCACTGTTGGAGTTTGAACATGCCCCAAAACTCAAAGCGCTTCCCGCCATGACAAGAGTTAATAATAGATTTCTCATTGTTCAGATTTATTTCAATTATAAACAGTTAAATAGGTTCAATCGATAAAATTTCGACGGTCATGATCAACGTCGCTCGCGAAGGTACTTTATTTTCGTCACCATGCACACCGTAGCCCAAATGGCTTGGTATAATTAAGCGCGCTCGGTCGCCCGTTGTCATTTTTTTTACGGCTTCATGCAATCCCGACACGTTGTTGTCCTTATCCACGCGCAAATTGATCTTGCCGTTGTCCGTCGAGTTGTACACTTCTTCACCATCGATCAAGGATAGCGTATAGTCCAACGTGACTAAATCACCTTCTTTCGGAAAGTAGTTTCCGGCCGAATCTCTGGTAAATTCGATGTGCAAACCCGTACCGGTCTGTACGGTATTCCAATTATTCTCATTGATATACGCATCAATGGCTCGGCGTTCGATTTCGAGGATGTTGCGGTTCATTTGTATGATTTCCTCTTGCGTGGCCGGTTGATTTTCGTTGGGTGTACTTACAGAATTGTTTTGGTGACTGCATGAACAACCCAACAGCAGTACACTCATCACCATCATCACATATCTCAATCCATTCATTTTATGTGCTTTTTCATGAATTCGGGCACTAAGCTAACGAAATCTTTAACGGTTTCGTTTAAGCTTTTCCGCGACATTCCGCCAGCGGCATTCAAATGACCTCCTCCGTTAAAATGGCTGGCCGAAAATTCATTGGCCGGAACATCGCCTTTGGAACGGAAAGAGATTTTGATGATTCCGTCCTTTTCGGCAAAAAACGCGGCAAAGCGAATACCATGAATGCTGAGCGCAAAATTGACAAAACCTTCTGTATCGCCGGGTTTAAAATTATAACGAGCGAGTTCTTCGGCCGAAAGGTAGATGTATGCCGTTTGGTACTCTTCGATCACTACCATCCGTTCATTGAGCGCAAAACCCAAGAGGTGCATTCGGTCGATCGAGTTGGTATCGAAAATCGACTCGTGAACGGTGTTCGGAACAACGCCTTTTTCCAATAAAGCTGCGGCTACGTAATGCGTTTGGCTCGTGGTGCTTGAAAAACGAAAGCTCCCGCTATCGGTCATGATTCCCGTATACAGGTTCTCTCCAACTTCGCGATCAATCAAGTCCGTTTTGCCCCATTCTTCGATGAGAAAGTAAACCATCTGAGCTGTAGCGCAATGGGTCGGGTCGCTGATCATAACATCGGCAAAATCCGACGGGTTCAAATGATGATCTACCATAATAATGGGCGCAGTTGCTTTTCGCATGGCGTGTTCTACTTCGCCAATTCTCGACAAGTCGTTGTAATCCAGGGCTAAGATCAAGTCCGCATCAAAAATAAGCTCTCGAGCCGCTTTGGGGTCGGCTAAAAAATCGCTGACCAATTCCTGACCGGGAAGCCAATGTAAAAAATCAGGATAGCGATTCGGTACAATCACGTCTACATGTTTCCCCATCTTTTTCAGCACCAACGCAAGACCAAGCGAAGAACCCACTGCATCACCGTCTGGGTTTTTGTGCGTAGTAATAACAATCCGTTGCGCTTGAGTTACATGCTCGCCAGCACGTGTGATTTTTTCTTTATCCATAGGGCGCAAAAGTAGGGATTTTCAGTAAACAGCGAACAGTGACCAGTCACCGGTGACCCGTGACCGGAAATTTCTCTAGGCGATGTAGCACGAGCTCATCGATTATAGAACCCCGGATTACGGATTTCGATAAAAACCGCTGTTTTGTTGGGAAACTCCTTCGATGGGCACATTTGACTCAATCTGAGCCAATAGCTAGAACAATAAACTTATACTCGCTATTTGGATAAATCAATCTCGCCTCCTCATATGATTCGTTACTATATGGTCTCCCAAAGAAATATCTATCCTTGGTGCTATATGTTGCGAACATTGCTGGTCCGTAGATTTTTCTATAACGAAAACCCTGACCTTGCGTAGTCTTTTCCTCTAATGTTGTTTCATAGGTGTATAAAAATCTAATGGCATTATCTAATTCTGGAGTATTCGAGCATAAGGCTAATGCATAAAATTTAAATATAGGGGCTATTGTGACAAAAACTGTGTCTGATAATTGACTAGCGTTCAATTCAGTATTCTCATCTAAATACCCCATGTATAGTAAAGGCGTATCATTTATGGCACTATCATTTTCAAAGTAGATAATATATGCTTCGTCAATATACCTAGTATGTATATCATAAAAGTACTTACATTGTATACTATCATAATTCATATAATCCTGAGAATGCGCATTGGAAGAGAAAATCAGTATTGATATAAATAGTTGTATTACCCTAAATACCAGACGTCTTTGATAAGCCATAATCGTTATTTTTCAATTAAAACTGCTGATTTAATATCTGGTGCATTACCTATTTCTTCGTATGTTGTATTGACCTTATTTTCAGCTTGGCTAGACTAGGTGTCGTTAAAATCATTCATTAAAACGAAAACTGAAGTTACTAGCATTCAAATCTAACAAATTCAATTTGTTATTAAGATCCGGCAAAAGCAAAGTGAAAACTCACACTCTTGTTCGCCTCCCGAACATCGACCCCCGACTCCCGAGTCCCGAACATCCAACCCCCAAGTCTCCGAGTCACCTAGTCACCTAGTCACCAAGTCACCAACAAGAAAAGATTTTCCTCCCAAAATGAGTTAGCTACTTTAGAAATCTTAGCTTTGTGTAAGACACAATAGAGCGTTAAACCTCAAAACTGATCAGTATGGATAATAATAAAGAATACAGCTTATTCGATGATGTCTGTAAATTCGTTGATGAAGCTGCGGGACAGATGGATCTCCACCCCGGATTAGTCGATCAAATTAAAGCGTGCAACAGCGTTTATAAATTTACCTTCCCCATTCGTACCGAAGACGGTAGCTATCGCGTGTTGAACGGATTTCGCGTTCAGCATTCGCACCATAAGCTGCCTGTAAAAGGTGGTATTCGTTACAGCGAACATGTGAATGAAGACGAAGTAAAAGGTCTCGCCGCACTAATGACCTACAAGTGTGCATTGCTTGAAGTGCCTTTTGGAGGTGCCAAAGGAGGTGTGGAAATTGACCCAATCAAATGTACGGTGGATCAATTGGAAAAGATTACTCGCCGGTATACCAGTGAATTGATCTCCAAAAAATTCATCGGTCCAGCTCTTGACGTTCCTGCTCCCGACTACGGTACAGGAGCTCGTGAAATGGCTTGGATCGTGGATACCTACCGCGCTTTTCACCCCGAGACAATTAATGCAAACGGCTGTGTGACCGGTAAACCACTTTCTCAACACGGAATCGAGGGGCGTACCGAGGCTACAGGACAAGGTGTATTTCTAGGAATTCGTGAGGCCGTGAGTGTTGAAAAGGACATGAGCGAATTGGGCTTAACCACGGGATTAAAAGACAAACGAATCATTGTTCAAGGTTTGGGTAATGTGGGATATTATTCAGCGCTTTACCTGAGTCAGGCAGGAGCCAAAGTGATTGGTGTCGCCGAGTACAACGGAGGAATATTTGATGAAGATGGAATCGACATTGAGTTGTTGAAGGCTTACCAAATAGAACACCGCACGTTCAAAGGATATGGCAAAGGAACGTTCGTTGAGAATTCCATCGAGATGCTTACCTACGATTGCGACATTTTAGTTCCAGCAGCACTTGAGAACCAAATTACCGAAGATAACGCGGCTGATATCAAGGCCAAAATTGTCGGTGAAGCGGCGAATGGTCCGGTTACACAGGCGGCCGAGAAAATTCTTCTCGATCGAGGAATTATGGTTATTCCGGACATGTACCTGAATGCTGGTGGTGTAACGGTTTCGTATTTCGAATGGTTGAAAAACCTATCGCGCGTAAGCTTTGGTAAACTGGAGAAACGCTACGATATGGAGAAATACAAAATGTTGCTCGACAGTATCGAAAACGCTACAGGTGATAAGTTCAGCCAGGAACAACGCGATGTAATTGCACAGGGCGCTAGCGAAAGAGATTTGGTTCAGTCTGGACTGGAAGAAAAAATGGTAAAGGCCTACCACGATATGAACGATATGCGTCATAAAAAGGGCATCAAAAGCCTGCGAACCGCAGCGTTTATGCTCGCACTGGAACGCATTTCTCTCAGTTATTTGGAGCTTGGAATTTTTCCATGATTTGATAACACAATTTTTGAAAGCCGGCCTTGCAGCCGGCTTTTTTGTTTTTGTAGCCCGTAAAAACCTATCTTGGAAGACTGATTTGAAATGGAATGAAAAGAACCTTAACCTTACTGTTGTTGTGGATTCATTTTGGAGCTTTTGCTCAAGTGGATACCGTGCGCTTTTACTCCGATGCGTTTGGCACCGACCGCGAAGTATATGTGCATTTACCTGATTTTTATGCCTTTCAAGCACCGGATTTCCCCAATCCCTTTATTTACCTCCTCGACGGTCAGCATGAATGGTTTGCGAATCCCGTGCAAAACGATATTCGCTACCTCCAATACACCCACGATATTCCACTGGCCATTACCGTAATGATTCCACATGAAGACCGCAATGCAGAATGTGCAGTTCAAGAGGTTGGACAACCGCAAGCGTTGCATGTATTCATTACCGAAGAGTTGCCACGCGTCCTGCAGAAGTATTCGCCTTCCAAGAATCGAATCCTAATTGGGCATTCCTTTTCGGCTTCTTTTGCGCTCTATTCATTTGGATTAAATCCCGATTTCTACGCGGCAGTTTTTGCGCATTCGCCGCTGGATGAATTGGGGAGTAGTTTAAAGTCTATTCCGCACGAGCGATATGCCGATGTATACCTTTCGATTGGTAGTACGATACGCACTAAAGACGGATGGCATCGCCAACGATTCGACTCCATCGTAGCTCCGTATCGCGACCAAATTACCCACATTTATACGCTCCCTTCCGCCGGACATACTTCATTGCCTATTCTGGCCAATGCGCGCATGTTGTCCGAGTATTATCTACCCTTCAGCTTGCGAACGGATGAAATCGCTGCGGTTGATCTAAACTATCAATTGGTTGAAGCGCCAATGATCGTTCCCGACGAAATGGAAAAAATTGGAAAAGCCGAACGGCTATTCAACCGGCATTATCCGTTGCAAGTCAATGAGATCAATGGCATCGCCTCGCGTTATTATGCCAGCAACTATTTCGAGCATGCGGAACAGCTGATGAAATACGGAATTCGTTGGTTTCCGAACTATTACGAGTTTCATCTTTTTCTAGCCGAGCTCATTCAATACACCGAACCTATCTCAGCCATCGAACACGGCGAAAGAGCACTAGAACTTTACGACCGGTATGAAAAGGAAAGCGAGGATTACCTGGAGTACCGGAAGGAAATCGTCATGTTCCTCGACAGCATCGAACCCTAGAATCAAAAGACCGCCCACCTATTTATTGAAGTGTAACCGATGTCACCTTTTTTGAAGCAGGACACATCTACATTTGCGTATGGAAAAAATCCAGCGCACAACCGCTGATTTACATAATTAACACCACGCAAAACCATGCTTTCAGAAAAAGATTGGAATAAAATAGTCAGCCAATTGGTCAAGGTAATCGTCCTGTTGGCTGTTTTGGTGATTTTAATCCCATTGGTCATGACGGGAATTATCTATCCCGGATTCAAGAACCCAGATGACTTCAAACCTCGTGGATTTGTTGTCCCCGCTGCCAACGGAGAAACACAAAACATTGAGAGTTCTGCTCCGGCCCCAGCTGAAGTCGATTATTTTGATCGCGACTTCGATGTGAACCAACTGGGTGACGATCTCAACAGCGAAATGATCAAGTACGGCTATGCGCTGATCGCTGAAACCTACAAATATATCGGTCCGGAAAACGGTAATCCGAGAATGATCTACGCGGGAAACAACTTATCGTGTAAGAATTGTCACTTGGATGCCGGAACAAAAAAATTCGCCGCTCCCTACATCGGCGTAACAGGACGTTTTCCGCAGTACCGAGGACGTGAAGATGTGATCGGAAGTATCGAAGAGCGCATCAACGGGTGCATGGAGCGCAGCATGAACGGGAAGAAATTACCGACCGATAGCAAAGAAATGCGGGCCATGGTGTCGTATATGAGTTGGTTGGGCAAGGACGTTCCCGGAGGACACAAAGTAAAAGGAGCTGGATTCACCAAAATCACCATACCCGATCGCGCGGTGGATCTTGAAAACGGCAAGAAAGTGTACGATGCACAGTGCATTGCTTGTCATGGAGAAAATGGAGCCGGTGTGAAAAACACCGACGGTTTGGGTTACACCTATCCTCCACTCTGGGGTGACGACACGTATAATCACGGTGCCGGTATGAATCGGGTATTGACCGCTGCAGCCTTTATCAAGGGGAATATGCCGTTTGGTGCTACCGCTGATAATCCTATGATTTCTGACGAAGACGCTTATGACGTCGCGGGCTATATCGATAGCAAACAGCGACCGTTGAAAGCGAATACGGATGTCGACTATCCAGATCTCAAACGCAAACCCGTTTCTACTCCTTACGGCCCATGGGACGATGATTTTTCGGCCGAACAACACAAATTTGGTCCATTTCCTCCTATTATTGCCTTTTACAAAGAGAAATACGGAATTGAAAAAAATAAATGATGTCCAATAGACTTCTTCTTGCGATAACCCTGACCATGTTAGGGTTATTTTCGTATGCCCAAGACACAACCCGTTTTCAAGGATTATTCCACGACGCGAAAGTTTCGGGCTATTGGCGGAATTATTACATGGGAACGATCAACCGCGATTCCTTGACCGATTTTTACACCTTGAGTACGGGTGGGAAACTCAAACTCGAGTCCGGTACGTACAAAGGGTTTTCATTTGGTGTATCGTATTTTACATCGATTTTCACCGGAATAGGAAACCAAGATATTATTGACCCGACGACCGGTGCTGCCAACCGGTACGAACTGGGGAACTACGATATCAATGATCCCAACAATCATGAGATTCACCTTTTGGGAGAGGCGTATTTGCGGTATCAGAGAAAAGGTTGGACCTTAGATGTTGGCCGGTTTGGTAGAAAAACAACGATGCTCAACGGGCAGGATGGTCGAATGATCCCTTCGCTTTTTCAAGGGATTTGGCTTTCCAATAAAAGCAAGGGAAAATGGTCGGGTGAAGCAGCCATACTCAATGCCATTGCGCCACGGAGCACGTCCCGATGGTTCAGTATTGGTCGCTCTTTTCAGTATCCCCAAGGGCGTAATGTGGACGGCTCTCCCTCCGACTATCAAGGAAACATAGCATCGGATTTTATCGCTATTGGACGGATTCAATACAAACCGGTGAAAGGACTGCAATTATCCGTGTTGAATTACTATGTCGACAACGTTTTCAACACCACCATTTCAGAAGTTCGATACGCTCGAAAAGGAGATCAATGGAATACCGAGGTTGGTTTTAAGCAAATCCATCAATTCAAAGTAAACGACGGCGGAAATGCGGACCAAACGAAAACCTACTTCTTCCACGATCAATCCAATATTTTCGAAATGGAATTGATTGCTAAACGCAATGATTACACCTTTCGGTTAGCGGGTACGCGCATTACAGATGACGGACGATTTTTATTCCCTAGAGCTTGGGGAAGAGAATTTTTATACACGTTTCAAAAGCGAGAACGCTCTGAGGGATTTGGCGACCAATGGAACTTCCTGGGGGTTGTGGCAAAAGATTGGAGTCTGAAAAACGGAGATAAAGTTTCGGCATCATTAGGCCATGGGTACTACCTTCGCCCTAACCCAACCGAAGCAGAACTGAACAAATATGGAATCCCGGCGAATAGCCAAACGGACTTGGACATCTTCTATCATTTTGGAAATGCATTGCGCGGACTACAGATCGAATTCTTGGTCGTGTATAAACAAGGCCTAAATGAAGACGATTACCTGTTTAATCCTAGATTTGTACATCAGAAGGTCGATATGTTGAATTATCAGATCATTATGAATTACAAATTCTAATCCATGCGCATCTTACTTTCTCTGTTGTCCATTATTTGGCTTTTCCCCTCCTGCACCAGCTCAACGAATGATTCGAATGAGCAAAAGGTTTATTCCAATCCTGAAGTGCACCATCGCGGAAGTGTAAAAAATGTACATCGCAACCATGACTTTTCGGCACACGTGCAACTCGACACCTTGGATCCGGTGAATTTGTACGCCATTGGACCAGCCGAAGGATTGGATGGCGAATTCTTTATAATGGGAGATCGAGGTTTTGTATATCGTTTGGATACCGCAGCAAACAACACCTATACCGATAAAAATTGGCGTGCAGAAAAGGCCGCTTTTCTCGTTTGGAGTTATGTGGAAAAATGGGATACGGTTCGCATCGACCAACCATTTGACAATCTTCAGGAACTCGAACATATCATTGCTAAAAAAGCTGCAAATAACAACTTGGACACCAACGAGGCATTCCCATTTATGGCCTGGACTTTTTCGAGTTCGGGCAAGGGCCATGTAATGAATGAATCGCTTCGCCTTCGATCCGAAAAGCGCGGTCACTCCGACGCTAAATTCTCGTTTGAATGGGTGGAACAGCCCACTCAACTTCTGGGCTTCTTCAGTCCCAATCACGGCGGTATTTTTACTCACCATGGAAATCGATTGCACATTCACTTCCGTTTGGGAAACAAATACCGCGGCGGTCACGTAGATGCTATTGAGGTGAATGGCCGAGATTGGATGCTCTTGCTTCCCGTTGTGAAATGATAGCTTCTCAATTTTTGAATCCTAACATCTCTATGGGGTGAAAATGACTTTGAAGATAAAAATTATGGCCATTCCAGAAAACCATTGGATATTGCAAACTCCTATTTGATCACTTCAAAAACAGTGAGATCAATAGTCTGGAGCTTAGAGAAGGATAGTTGAATTTTTTAGGGTTATTCTAGCGTTTAAAGAACCCAGACATCTTGTGATGCGCTCAAGCCGCGCGGGCTCTTCCTTTTGGCATCGCCCCAAAAGGAAGCAAAAGGTCTAGGCCTGTGAAGAACTTTGCAACAAAACGACGAATTCGCCTTTCACAAAGTGCCCAAATGCTCTACTGACCTTTCAACACCCGTTGTACACTCTATGAGAGCTGGTGGGCCCTTTCGCACCATCCCGCGCTAAAGCCGAATTCTGTTTTGTGGGCAAACTCCTTCAATGGCCAATTATGTAAACCGGTATCCGTAATCCGTAATCCGTAATCCGAATTTAAATATTCAAAATTTTAATCTCGAGAATCGAACGTCGAATTCCGACTATCGAACTTCGAAACCCAGTCACTGGTAGCTGGTAACCAGTAACCAGAAAAAACGGGGCTACGGGTCTACGGAGTTGTAAGCAAACTCCTTCAATGGCCGAAGATTTTTGAGTCCTGAAGAAAAGGAACTTTATTAACCGAGATTGTTAAGAACTTGTCCTTAAAATGTCGACCTTTGCACCCGTTTTATTCCTATTTTGGAATAACCAAATGAGATGCTGAATGAATTTTGAAGATTTTGAAGGAACTTCTTCGATTGTAGATCGATTCGAGCGAATGATCAACGAGAAGCGATCGGAGTTTTTTGATATACACGAATTGGAAGCCATGGTTGAATATTACATGGTTTCGACCAATTGGAAAAGAGCGCTGTTGTGTGCGGAGTACGGACTCAAACTACATCCTGAGTCGACAGAACTGCTCAACATCAAAGGTCAGGCTCTAACAGTGGGCAACCGCCTGAAAGAGGCTAAACAGGTATTGGAACGCTTGCGCGAATTGGATCCCAATAATCCGGAGATCTACATGAGCCTGGGGTCGCTGTATTGGAAGATGGAGCGCAAAACTCTGTCTCAGAACATGTACAAGCGAGCTATGGCGCTTGATGATAACTTGACGTTTGACGTTTGCAGTGTTCTCGTGCAGCAATACCTCACCGAAAATCAACCTTTAGATGCTCTTCCCTATTTGGTTGAGTTGATCGAATGGGATACGCACGATGATTACGCACTGGAACTTATCGTCGATATATTCGTGGATTTAGACTTGGTCGATCAAGGGGACGATTTATTTGAGATGCTTTCGAAAAAGGAGCCGGATAACGCCTTCTTATTGTATTACAGGGCTTTGCTGCTGGGAAACACCAAGCAGTATAACAAAGCGGCTTTTTTACTTGAAAAAGCACGAAAAATAAAAGATAGCGATCTCGAGTACGATATTTTTCTTCTACTTGGTAAGTTGTACTACGATTTAGAAGAATACCACAAAGCGCAAAAAATGACGCGTAAGGCGTACGAACTGGAAATCGCTGACGAATCATCTCGCCAGATGGCAGAGATCGAAATGAAGATGGAGAACTTCCACAGTGCATTGGATTACGCTGAAAAAGCGTACTTCTTCGACAAGGAGGATTTGAACAATATATTCACCCTCGCTTCAGCTCATGTCTATTTGAATAACATGGACAAAGCGGCGAAGTTGTTTCGGAAGTACGGAAAACTGGCCTCGCCGGAAGACTATCGATTGAAGGCCGTTGCCTCCGCGTTGTTTGAATTGGGCCAAAGTGCCGAATCTCTTCGAGTTTTTGAAAAGAGCATCCTGTACTTAACCCCTGTTCCCGAGCAACAATACCACGACTTGATCGAATTCTGCGCGATCAGTGAGGACTACGACCGCGTAGTGAAATACGCGCGTAATGCCATCTCGGAATATGAACCGACAACGTATTTAATGGCGCACTTGCTCGGTGCGTATATTTTAGGCGATCAACTGGAGCCCGCGATTACGATTATCGAACACCTTCCCGTTGAAGACTATCGTTTTGTTTTTGATATATTTGAACGCTTTTATACCGAAATCACAGAGTTTGATCGGTATGTCGGTTTCATACAAAAACACATGGGCTATGGTCAATGAAGTTTCTCCGGAAGAACTGAAGAATTGGATTGAAACAAAACGCAGTGAAATTCAGATTATAGATATTCGCGAATCGTACGAATACGAGGACGGTCACCTCTCTCCTTGTCGGCACATTCCGATGGAGTTCGTGCTAGAAGCCGTTCGCGACATGGATCAAGACAAGCCCATTGTGGTTTATTGCCAATCCGGTAAGCGAAGTACGCCCATGGCCTACATGCTTCAGCGCGAATGCGGAGTGGAAAATGTGTACTCGCTCAAAGGAGGATTTGAGGCCTACCAATCCATTTTATCATGAATGATTTAAAGAAGCGAATTACGCTATTCCTGAAAGGTATGGGAATGGGCGCCGCAGACGTTATTCCCGGAGTTTCGGGTGGTACTATCGCTTTCATCACGGGCATTTATGAAGAGTTAATCGAATCGATTAAAAATGTCCATCCGCGTCTTCTAACCGTCTGGAGAAAAGAGGGGTTTGTCGCTTTTTGGAAGGCCGTTAATGGAAATTTTCTTCTCGTCTTATTTTTGGGTATTGGCACGTCGCTTCTATCCTTGGCTCACGTGGTGAGTTATTTGTTGGACACCTACCCCATTTACGTCTGGAGTTTCTTCTTCGGCTTAATTCTCGCTTCAGCTTGGGTCGTTGGTAAACGAGTACTCAGTTGGAAATTGAATCGCTTTCTATTTATGGCCATCGGTATCGCGATTGCCGTTTGGATCACCTTAACCACTCCCGCACAAACTCCCGAGGCCATGTGGTTTATTTTTCTATCGGGAATGCTCGCCATTTGCGCCATGATTCTGCCCGGAATTAGCGGTTCTTTTATTTTGTTGCTTTTGTCTAAATATGAATTTATCATTCAAGCCATCAAGGATTTAGACTTAAAAATCATTGCCGTTTTCGGAGCGGGTGCTGTGGTTGGTATAACCTCTTTTAGCCGTTTATTGAGTTGGATGTTCAAAAGATTCCACGACCTAACGGTTGCGCTTTTGAGCGGTTTTATGATTGGATCACTGCTAAAGGTTTGGCCTTATAAAGAAGTCGTAAAAACGCGGATTGATCGACACGGCGAGATCGTACCGCTCATCGAAAGAGCTATTCTTCCCGATGGTGAAATGTACTCAACAATTCCGGCCGCAGCCGCGTTAGCTCTCGTAGCTATATTGCTGATTATTGTACTCGAAAGGTATTCGCCCGAATCGCGTAAATCATGAATTATTCTCAACGCTTCATTATTCTACTTCTCAAAGGATTGCTGATGGGAACAGCAAATGTGATCCCTGGAGTGAGCGGAGGAACGATAGCGTTGATCACACGAATTTATAAGCCGTTCATCAATTCGCTGAAGCGATTGAACTTTAGAGCCTTGCTCATGCTTTTGCGCGGAAGGTTTACGCTATTCAAGGATTATTTAAACCTCCCATTCATCGTCCCTGTTGTAATCGGTATTGTGGGGTCTGTGTTTGGATTGGCCAACCTTTTCAAGTTTCTTTTTCGAGAGTATCCCATCCTCATTTGGTCCTTGTTTTTCGGTTTGATTCTCGCCTCGGTTTACTATATCGGTCGCAGCGTTAAAAAATGGAATACTTCGTCTTGGGCGCTATTTGCTGTGGGCACAGCCATTAGCTTGGTTTTTGCTTTTCTTCCCCGCGTAGAGGAAAACCACAATTTGATCTACATTTTCTTTTGCGGCTTTGTGAGCATTAGCGGTATGACACTGCCAGGCATCAGCGGATCATTTCTTTTGATTCTAATGGGCAACTACCAACTGCTGATGATCAAAAGTGTAGCCGAGTTTCACGTGCTCTATTTAACGGTATTCGCTGTAGGATCGCTGGTTGGTTTGGTTGGATTTAGCATGCTGCTCTCTTGGCTTTTAAAACACTACCACGATCGGGTCATGTCGACCCTAACAGGTTTTGTTCTAGGTTCGCTACTCATCATCTGGCCGTGGCAAACGCCGGTTGAAACTACCATCAATCCGGACGGAACGGAAATCGTTCTCACCTACGCCCGGTATTTCCCAAAGGAATTGAACACCATGAATCTCGCGGGAATTGGATGTATGATTCTCGGTATACTGGCCATCGTCCTTCTCGAAAGATCAGCACAAAATTCTACCGAATGAAAAAGTTTGGATTAATCGGGAAAAAACTGGTCCATTCCTTTTCTCAAAAATACTTTGATGAAAAGTTTAAGGAAGAAGGTTTAAACGATTGTAAATACGATCTTTATGAGACCTATTCACTATCCGAATTAGTTCAAGAATTAAAGAATAATTCGAATCTGAAAGGGCTGAATGTTACCATTCCATATAAGGAAGAAATACGAGAGTTTCTAGATGAGATTTCCGATGATGCCCGATCTATCGGCGCGGTGAACTGCATCCGCGTTCAGGAGCTCAATGGTGTTGTTTCTTGGAAGGGATTCAATACCGATTATATCGGCTTCGAGAAAAGTTTGTCGGAAACGCAATGGAACAGCATTGAAGAGGCCTACATTCTAGGTTCGGGTGGAGCATCGAAGGCAATACAATACGTTTTACAAAAGCGAGCTATTCCTTTTCACACGGTTAGTCGCAATCCGAGTGAAAATCAAATTTCCTATCGAGACATTGCTTATGATTCGCCAAAAGCAAAGCTACTGGTCAACACCACTCCATTGGGAACTTACCCCGACATCAACAGCTTTCCTCCTATTTCCTACGATAAACTCCACCGCAATGACTTTCTGTACGATTTGACCTACAATCCTGATAATACGGCATTTATGCAAAAGGGAAAAGCCAATGGTTGTGAGGTGATGAATGGGTATGAAATGTTAAAAATCCAGGCAGAAGAATCCTGGCGTATATGGAGTGGCTCGAATGATTAAAATTGTAAATTAGCGACCCTTTTGAAAAATCAAAACAAGCGATTATGACGCAGGATAACGAAAAAGACCTTCGCAACGAATCCCCAAATAATGAGGGACCGGACAATTCAGCAGGAATCGAAAACGTTTCGAATTCCGATGAAAACGAGGCTTCTCCTGTTGAGGAGAATGAAAAAACCGAAGTGGTAGCCGAACGTGAAGAAACGGAAAGCCGATCGGATGAAGTAAGTAGCGAACCTCAGGACACGACTGAAGAAAAGGCTGTGGAAGCTAAAGAGGACGAGAAAACGGTTGAAGCGGCTGAGACCACGAGTTCAGATGAGACAACTGAAGAAACTGTAGAGCCTGAGCCTGTCGAGGCAAAGGAAGAAAAGGCATCCACATCGGAGGATACGGCGAACGAAGATGACGATGACGATGATGAGGAAGATGACGACGAGGAAAATCCATCAGATACGCGGGACGAAAAGCGCGTAATACTTCCTGAATTGGATGGACTTACAGCGGAAGAGTTGTTGGAGTTAGCGCTGAACACCTACAAAAATGAGGAGGTTCAATACCTAAAACGCCCAATCGAAAAGATTCGACAAGCATTTTTTGGCTTGTTGAAAAATGAGTTCACCGAAAAACAAGAAGAATTCGTAGCTGAAGGAGGCAACGCGATTGACTTCCAATACGATCAACCCATCAAACGCAAGTTTCAGGACTTCTACGATGAGTTTAGAAATAAGCTACGTAAATATTACAGCGACCTTGAACAACGCTTAAATGAAAACCTACGCAAGCGCGAGGCCATCATTAAAGCGATTGATGATTTGACGTTCTCGGAAGAAACGGATGAAGTGACGACGGAGAAGTTTAGAGCACTCCGTGACGAATGGAAAACCATCGGTCCGGTTCCGAAAGCGAAATCATCGGAAGTTTATCGCAGCTATCACTTCCATCTCGAGAAGTACTTCGACAACCGAGTCCGTTTGAACCGCGAGTTCCGCGAGATGGAGTTCCAAAAGAACCTCGAGCAGAAAGAAGAATTGATTCGCAAAGCCGAGGAATTGTTGACATGGAGTAGCATTAAGTCAGCGTTTAACGAATTGCAGAATCTGCATAAGATATGGAAGGAAGAAACGGGTCCGGTATCTCGTGAAAAGCGCGAAGACGTATGGGATCGTTTCAGTGAGGCCACGAAAAAATTCCACGACAAGCGGCAAGAGCACTTCAATAAGCTGCGTGAAAAGCGCGAGCAGAATTTACTGGAAAAAGAAGCGGTATTGGCCAAGCTTTCGGAGAAGACCGAGGAGATTCACGATAACCACAACGATTGGCAGAAAGCCATGGAGGAAGTTAAAGCGATCAACGGTGAGTTTAGAAAAATCGGTCGCGTACCCAATGAGGACAACGACCGGATATGGGAAACGTACCTGAGCTATAACCGCCGTTTTAACCGAGCGAAAAACAACTATTACAAAGCCATCAAAAACGAATACCGCGAAAACATGGATCAGCGGATGAAGTTTATTGAAGAAGCGGAGTCTTTGATGGAGAGTACGAATTGGAAAGAAACGGCCAACCGATTGAAGAAACTGCAAGCGGATTGGCGTAAGATAGGACCTGTGCCCCCTTCGCAGAATCGCAAAACGTGGAATCGATTTACCAAGGCTTGCAATACCTTCTTCGAGCGCCGTAAGGCCGATATGGCTGAAAAGGACAAGGCCTTTGAAGGAAATTACACGGCCAAGGAGAAGATGATGGACGAAGTGGAAAAATGGACGCCGTCGGGAGACCGGAAAGCGGATATTGACCAGTTGAAATCCTTCATGAAAAGCTTCCGCGAAATTGGTCGCGTTCCATTCGATAAAAAAGGCATCAACCAGAGCTTTAGTAAGTTAGTCGATTCGAAGTTTGCCGAGTTGAAAGTCAATAAAGCTCAGCGCCGAAACTTAGAATTTAATAGCAAGGTGGAAGCACTCGCCGAAAAAGGTGAAGTGCGCTCAATCGAGCGCGAAGAACGCGATATACGCCGATCGATCAAGGATACCGAAGCGGAACTTCGGCAATTGGAAGGTAACATGCAGATGTTTACGAACTCGGCTGGAGGGAATAATCCACTACTCAAAATGGCGCAAAAGAACGTAGACAACAAACAAAAAGAGTTGGATGCGTTAAAGACACGACTATTGCACGTTATTGAGCTTCGAAACAAGGCGAAAAATGAATCGGATGAAAGCGATTCAGAAACGACTCCGGAAACTACGGAAGATTAAAACTAAGCGCCTTGAACATCCCGATGCTCAAGGCGTTTTTTTAGGGCAGAAATAAAACCAAATCAATGAAGTTTAGAATTGAATCCGAATACAGTCCAACGGGAGATCAGCCCGAGGCCATCCGTCAATTGGTGGAAGGTGTTAATCGAGGAGATCAGTCGCAAACCTTACTGGGAGTAACGGGTTCGGGGAAAACCTTTACCATGGCTAACGTCATCGAAAAAGTAGAACGCCCAACCTTGGTTTTAAGTCACAACAAAACACTTGCTGCACAGCTGTACAGCGAATTCAAACAGTTCTTTCCCGATAATGCCGTGGAATACTTTGTATCGTACTACGATTATTACCAGCCGGAAGCCTACATTCCGGTGAGTGGTACGTACATTGAAAAAGATCTCAGCATCAACGACGAAATCGAGAAGTTGCGACTGAGTGCGACCTCTTCCCTACTTTCGGGTCGCAGGGACATTATCGTTGTTGCATCGGTGAGCTGTATTTACGGAATTGGGAATCCAGAGGAATTCAATAAAAACGTCATAAAAATACACGAAGGACTTGAAATCGGTAGAAACAAGTTTCTTCATCAACTGGTCGGCGGCTTGTACTCGCGTACCGAAGCGGAGTTTCATCGCGGTAATTTCCGTGTAAAAGGCGATACCGTAGACGTTTTTCCCGCCTATGCGGACTCGGCGTTTCGCGTAACATTTTGGGGTGATGAAATCGAAGAAATTCAATCGTTTAATCCCTACACCAATGAATTTTTTGAGCGCTACGAAAAGGTGAACATCTATCCGGCAAATATCTTCGTGACTTCGAAAGATCGGCTGAATGGTGCCATCCATAACATCCAGGATGATATGGTGAAGCAGGTAGATTATTTCCGTGAAATCGGAAAGCCTCTGGAAGCGAAAAGGTTGGAAGAACGAACGACTTTTGATCTCGAGATGATTCGCGAGTTGGGGTATTGTTCGGGAATTGAAAACTACTCCCGCTACCTCGACGGTCGCGCACCTGGAACACGACCATTCTGTTTGTTGGATTACTTCCCGGATGACTATTTAATGGTCGTGGATGAAAGTCACGTGACCATTCCTCAGATCCGAGCGATGTATGGTGGTGACCGTTCGCGGAAGGTGAATTTGGTAGAATACGGTTTTCGACTACCGGCTGCACTCGATAATCGACCGTTAAAGTTTGAAGAATTCGAAACCCTGGTCAATCAAATCGTCTACGTAAGTGCAACTCCAGCGGATTACGAATTGGAAAAGTCCGATGGCGTAGTCGTAGAACAATTGATTCGTCCAACCGGCCTTCTCGATCCCATTATTGAAGTTCGCCCGAGCGAGAATCAGATTGACGATTTGTTAGAAGAAATTCAAAAAAGAGTCGAAGTTGAGGAGCGTGTTTTGGTCACGACCTTGACCAAGCGAATGGCCGAAGAGTTGACCAAATACCTGCAGCGTTTTGATATCCGCGTTCGCTATATCCACTCCGATATAGACACCTTGGAGCGCGTTGAAATCATGCGAGATCTCCGATTGGGCTTGTTTGATGTATTGGTTGGTGTAAACCTCTTGCGCGAGGGATTGGATTTACCTGAAGTTTCACTTGTGGCCGTAATGGACGCAGATAAAGAGGGCTTCTTGCGCAGTGATCGCAGCTTAACGCAGACAGCAGGACGCGCGGCTCGAAATGTGAATGGACTCGTGATTTTCTACGCTGATCACATCACCGATAGTATGCGCAGAACCATGGATGAAACGGAAAGACGCCGTGAGATTCAGATGAAATACAATGAAGAGAACGGAATCACGCCTACTCCGCTGAAGAAAACCAAAGAGCAGATTATGGCCCAAACTTCGGTTAGTGGCTTGATTAAAAGCAAACCAGCTGATGAGCAAAAACCAGCGATGGCTGCCGATCCAGTTGTTCAGTATATGAATCCGGATCAATTGAAAAAGGCGATTGACAAAACTCGTCGAGAGATGGAAAAAGCCGCCAAAGAGTTGGATTTTATGCAAGCTGCAAAATTCCGTGACGAATTGCAGGAGCTGGAAACGCTATTAAAAGAAAAGAAATAGAATTTACGCCTCTAATCCCAGCGCTGCTAAAAGTGTTTTCTTCAAGTTATCAGGTTGAAAGGGCTTCGTAATGTAAGCCGTCATCCCAAGTTCAAGCACCTCTTCTCGCACGGTAGAATTCGCATCTGCCGTTAAGGCGATAATCGGAATAGAGTCGAGCGGTGCTCCGAGTTTTTTTATTTCTGAGGTTGCTTCTTTCCCATCCATACCGGGCATGTGCAAGTCCATTAGAATTAAGTCAAACGGCTCCTCTTTTACCATTTGAACTCCCTCGATGCCATTTTCAGCTATGACAACGGTCATCCCGAAATTCTCAAGGAATTTCCGCGCAACCAATTGATTGATTTTATTGTCTTCAACAACCAAAACGCGTTTCTTTTCTAGACTTCCAGCCGGTTTCTTTTCAACTGTGTCTTCAGCGGATTTATTCTTTGGATATTCGAATGGCAGAATTACGCTGAAAGTACTTCCTTCGCCCTTAATGGAACTCACCTCTAATTCACCACCCATCAAATCGACTAATAGTCGAACGATGGCCAATCCCAAACCGGTTCCTCCGTAATTTCTGCTGGTCGAACTATCCTCTTGAACAAAACGCTCAAAAATCTTCTCGCGCTTTTCGTCGGAAATACCGATTCCTGTATCAATCACCTCGAAACGCATTAAAATGGGTTGATGCGGTTTGGATTCCTCTATTTTGGCACAAACCTTTACTTCGCCATCGTGCGTAAACTTAATTGCATTGGAAAGCAAGTTATTGAGCACCTGCTCCAATTTATAGGCATCACCGTGCACTCGCATGGTCTCAGAAGGACAGGATAAGCGGAGTTTCAATCCTTTCTCTTTCGCTTTTACTTCATGGGTAGCCATGATTTTGCTCAAGTATTCTTTCAACTCAAAATCAACGCCTTCCATCTCCACCTTGCCGCTATCGATTTTGGTGAAATCCAAAATATCGTTAATCAATCGCAACAGGCTATCCGAACTGGACTGTATCGCTTGAATCATCTCCATGGACTCCGCGTCATTTACTTTTTCTTTCAAAAGGTGATTCATCCCGACAATCGCATTCAGCGGAGTGCGAATTTCATGCGACATGGTTGCGAGGAATTCTTCTTTCGCCTTCGCCGCTTCAATCGCCTTTTCACGCGATTGGATCAATTCACTGATGGTCTTTTTGCGATGAATAGTAGACGAAAGTATACTGGCCGTAATCAAGAAATAGTCGACCATTTCGTTGGACCACAAGCCTTTGCTTCTCACTTTGTCAAACCCAATCAATCCGATCAACTCATTTCCCACGCGTAAGGGTAAGTTGATAAAGGATTGAATTTTCATGTTTTTCATTACCGGCCGAATCACTTCAGGGAGTTTCTCGAGGTTGTCTTGATCTACCTCGCGCATGTAGGCACGATTCTGATTGAGTAGATCTTCAAGCGAGTACAATACCGACATCGGGAATTCGCTGTAGTGGTTTTTATAACTCTCCACACCGTTCAATTCCGCCTCGTACTCAATACTGTAAACCCCACGATTGCGATCCAACAAGAATATATACCCTCGGTCCGCACCTGTAAATTCTGAAACTTGCTGAAGCGCATTGGATATAGCATCATCAATCAAATTGGAGTCAATTCGAATCAAGTCGCTGCTGATTCGGTTGATGAACTCGATGAACTTAAGTCGATCACGGAGCAATAATTCAGATTTCTCGCGTTCCGAAATATCGCGACCAATAAGCAGTACTTCTTCGTCGTTGATTCGATTGACTAGTCCTTCAAAAACAAACTCACCGCCTTTTAAATTCAACGTGTATTTAATCACTTGAACTTCAGAGGTCGTAATGGCTTGAGCAATGGTATTTAAAAAATCATCGCCAAAAAACGGAACCAAACTTTTCCCGATAAATGATTTTTTATCGCTGCCATCCGGCAAATCGTATTTCGCATCGTCCGGACATTCGAACTCAAGACAAATCGCCTTTTTATCCAATCGGTAAATGAAGTCCGGAATCGCCTCAATCAAAGCCTTATTCCTCGCCTCACTTTCAAAAATTCGTCCTTCCGTGGTTTTAAGCTCGGTAATGTTCTCGAACGAGTTGATTACTTGAGCAACTTTACCATCGTCATTGCGCTTAAATACACTGGTAATTTTACGAATCCACTGCCAGTTTCCATGACTATCTCGAACGCGGTAGATCAGTTGCTTCTTCTCCCCGTCTTTGAGTTCACGGACTTTACGGTAGTAGCTATCCACTTCGTCGATGTAGTCTTTGTGGAAAAGTATGCTTCTGTAATCTTCCGAATTGTTTAGAATGGCATTGAGCTGATGAGGCGTATATCCCAACGTCTGAAAAATACTATTACTCTGGTACAGGTTAACCTTTTGATCAATATCATAAATGGTATGGATGATGGGAGAGCTTTTCACTACCTGTTCCAGAAGAATCAGTGCCTTGTCGAAACGATTTGGATTATTCGTCAGTTGATCAAAGTCTTCCATCAACGAAAGCAGCACCATTTGATTTCCTTCGATCAAACGAATAGTATAGGTTCGAATCTTTTTTACCGAATCGTCTTTAAGTGAAACGGCCCAATCCCTGGGACCCGCATAACCTCCCTCCACTCTATCTCGCCATACGTCATTGGCATATTCTCGAATGCTTTCTTGCAGGTATCGCTCAAACTTTTGACCTTTTAGTGCTTCACTCGATTCCCCAAAGATATGGGCGGTGGACTCATTGGCATCAATGACTTCACCATTTACATTGAATACTACAGCACCAATTCCCGACTGTGTAGCCAATGACATGATCTCATTAACGCGCTCTTTTAAACGATTCTCTATTCGAAAATACTTCGTTAGCACTCGACTTAAATCGAAGTCAGAAGCGGGGAATACCAATACATCATCGTACAATCCGTCCGGAAGCTCTTCCGAATTGGTTGCCCAAACGATAGGACGTATTTGAGAGGTTGCAAAATCTTGTAGGTCAGTGGAAACGGCGAATAATACATCTTCACTAATACGCTCTTCAAAAGACACATCGATTTCCCTTGCTCTACACCATCGGCCAATAGCATCGGCGATTTGAAGGTTTTTCGAGTCAATTATAGCGACCTTGACAGGTTGTGTATTATTCACTTTCGGATGTTTCGTTTTGACAAAGTTAAAATTTTATCGCATCTGTAAAAGTGAATTTTTCGTTCATAAAGCGTATCGAATTTGAGTTCGGGACTCGATAATCGATTATCGAAGTTCGACGCTCGGGGGTTGCGTATTTTGGCCCTCAACGTGCTCGGGTAACTATCTTGAAGAGATTCGGATACCGGTTTACGTAATCGGCCATTGAAGGAGTTTGACTACAATTCCGTAGACCCGTAGACAAGCCTCCACACGATTCTCTATATATAAATAGAACATACTAACGAAGAGTTTCGGCTTGCGAAGCCCGAAAAAAGACTTCACTCGAGAAATGTTAGTTCATGGGTTAGGTAGGACAAGAAGGAGTTTCGTCTTGTAAAACCCGTTACTCGTTTTTTCGTTACTAGTTACCAGCTACCGGTTATTGGTGTTCTATGTGAAAGTTGAATTCGTTCTGATACACTTTACGGCCAAACCGGTGTTCGAAGAAAGTGGGTTTTTTAATGTGTATAAAGTGGCTTTAAGTATTGATTCATGACAATTAATGCTTTGAACCAACTCTATTAAAAAAGTAATTTCCGGACAATTCATTCAAAAGCCGTTCATTCATAATTAAAACTTTACATTTGCTATCTCCTGCTAGAAATATAGAGCTCCGGGTACTTATTATTCTGTCGATACGGTTTTATTTCTAGATTTCTAGAAGACGATTTAGGTTAATTAAGTATAAAGACATGATCAGGATAAACTTTAAAGGAATTGTAATTTTATTTATAATTCTTCATTCTTCTTGTAGCTCAATTGATTCGAAAAATGAATCGAATCGAAAATCAGTTGAACAATATTATAAGGGCTCTCAAGCGCTTAGTGGTGAAGGGGAAATGAAGAATAATTTAAAGTCAGGGGAATGGATTGAATATTATGCTGATGGCGTAATTAAATGGGAAGGAGTTTATAAAAATGGCATTAGAGATTACGCATCCGTTGATGTCACAGGCGGAAATTGTTATCTGGACATTAAAGGAGAGCCTGATTCTTTAAGATTAAACAAGGAATATTATTTAAGAGTCGTTACCGATAAAATTCATCCTGATGATTTAGTTGTTGCTATGAGTAAAGGGGTTGTGATGGATATAGAAGATGAGACTTATGATTATGTTTTTACGCCCATTAAAAAAGGAGAAATGAGGATTTATATATCATACTTTGATAATGGCAGTCAGGTTGACAAGTGTATTTTTGAATTTGACATTTATGATTAGAGAATGTTTCAACTCAAGTCAACTTATACGTTAGATACTTAGTAAGCGCATAATTATATTAAAAAAGCCTTTTGAGGACTTTTTGTGAAAGGCGAATTCGTCGTTTTGTTGCAAAGTTCTTCACAGGCCTAAAGTTTTTTCCCGTAAACAAGCCTCCACACGATTCTCTATATAAATAGAACATACTAACGAAGAGTTTCGGCTTGCGAAGCCCGAAACAAGACTTCACTCGAGATATATTAGTTAATGGTTTAATAGTTCAAGAAGGAGTTTCGTCTTGTAAAACCCGTTACCGATTTTTTTTTTGTTACTGGTTTTCTATGTGAAGGATAAGTTCGTTCACATACACTTAAAGACCAAACTGGCATTTGAAGAAACGGTGTTCTTATAGGAGACTCGGAAACTGGGAGACTAGGAGACTCGGACATCTATTCTTTTCATAATACGGATTATGGATATACGGTTACCGGATTTCGTAATTGGCCATTGAAGGTTTTTGCCTACAAAACAGAATTCGGCTTTAGCGCGGGCCGGTGCGAAAGGGCCCACCAGCTCTCATAGAGTATACAACGGCTGTTGAAAGGTCAGTAGAGCATTTGGGCACTTTGTGAAAGACGAATTCGTCGTTTTGTTGCAAAGTTCTTCACAGGCCTAGACCTTTTGGATACTTTTGGGGCGATGCCAAAAGTATCAGCCCGCAGGCTCTAACGCAATTAAAAATTTTCAATAAATCATATTGCAATCAACAATTCTTAAATAATTGAAAATAAAATACGAGCCTCCCCCTCCACAATACCATTTCAATTATTCCCGTTGTAAATTTGTACCTTTGAATAGAAAATTTTTGAGATATGTCAGCACCGAAGTTGCCTTCCTTTATAAAAATCAATCGACACAAACGCTTCGAATTCTCACCGAGATACTACGATGCAGATAAAGAGCGCATTGAGGCGGTGAAAAGACGGTACAGTGAATCGGGCGAGGTGAATACCGAGGATATGCGCGTTCATCTTCGCGAACGTTGGCAACAAACGCGTCGCAAAAATTCCGACAGTAAATCCACAATTCGTTTGATTCTCATTGCAGCAATTCTTTTCTTCGTGGCTTATTATATTTTATTCACGTAATGGGCGACATTATACAAGTTCTGCCCGATCACATTGCCAATCAAATCGCTGCGGGAGAAGTTGTTCAAAGACCAGCATCTGCCGTAAAAGAGCTTTTGGAAAATGCGATCGATGCAGAGGCGGACAAGATTCAATTATATATAGAGGATGCAGGTAAATCGCTGATTCAGGTCATCGATAACGGAAAGGGTATGTCATTGACCGATGCCCGTATGGCTTTTGAACGTCATGCTACAAGTAAAATCCGTTCTACAGAAGATCTCTTCGCCATCCGTTCCAAAGGGTTTCGAGGCGAGGCATTAGCTTCCATTGCGGCGATTGCCAAAGTGGATTTGAAAACAAAACAAACCGATGAAGACCTCGGCACGCATTTGTACATCGAAGGCGGTAAAACCGTACGTCAAGAGCCGTGTCAGACCCCTCAGGGGTCCATTATCCGAATCCAAAGTCTGTTCTACAACGTTCCGGCCCGACGCAAGTTCTTGAAGTCCGATAAAGTCGAACTCCGCCACATCTACGATGAATTTGAACGCGTGGCAATAGCGCACCCGGCGATTCATTTCGAATTGCACCACAACAACAACCGCGTTTTTCATTTACCCGAGTCCACACTGCGACAGCGCATCGTGAATGTATTTGGATCGAAAATGAACGAAAAGTTAGTTCCTGTTCAGGAAGAGACGGATGTGGTAAAAGTGTCGGGGTTTGTGGTAAAACCCGAGTTTGCAAAAAAATCGAAGGGAGAACAGTTCTTCTTTGTGAATCATCGCTTTATCAAAAGCGGTTTTTTGCATCACGCGGTGAAGTCGGCGTATGATCAGTTGATTTCCGCCGACCAACATCCGGCTTATTTTATTTTCTTGGAATTGGATCCGGGTTTTGTGGATGTGAATATTCATCCGACCAAAACAGAAGTCAAATTTGAAGATGAGCGCACCATTCACGCCATATTGAATTCGACGGTGAAAAAGTCGTTGGGACAATTCAATTTGAAGCCTTCCCTCGACTTTGATCAAGATCCCGATCTGGTTGAATTGCAGAATCGCAAGCCCGATCGCATCGTCGAACCGAAAATTCAAGTGGATCCAAATTACAATCCGTTCCAATCCAAACAAGAAAAACCTCGATACGAGCACCACGCTCCTCCTCGACCTGACAAAAAGGCATTGGAGCAATGGGATCAAATCATGCAGTCCTCGATGAACGATGAATCGGATACCACTACTGCATTCCACGCCGAGAGTAAAATCAACTTCGACGATGATGTCGAGAGTTCAACCGAGAAGTTATTCATTCAACTTCATCGTAAATACATTTTGACCAAACTGAATTCGGGATACATCATTCTGCATCAGCAGCGTGCGCACGAACGCGTTCTGTATGAAAAATTTCGCGAGGCCTACGAAAACACAAGGGCTACGTCACAACAGTTGCTCTTTCAACAACCCATAGAAATGGCGCCCGGAGATGCCGAAACGCTGAGTGAGCATTTATCCGAAATTCAGCGCATGGGTTTCGATATTGAGCCGTTCGGCGCGAACGCTTTTATCGTCAATGGCGTACCCCATGGACTGCAAGCAGGCGACTTGCAACAGATCTTTGAGAAGTTTGTCGAGCAAGCTCAACACAGTTCGGAAAACCTACAAAATGACAGTGCGCATACTATGGCACTACTTTTGGCGAGATCATTATCAATCAAACCGGGCAAACGGCTGGAACGATCCGAAATGATCAATCTGGCCGAACAATTGTTTGTTTGTAAAAGCCCTGCACATTCGCCCACAGGCAAAAACACGATGATAACACTCGATGCCGAAGAGCTCGATAAACGATTTCAATAAATGAATTATCAACCTAGAGGTTTTAGTTTACTCCCGGAGGTCATTAAAAACTTGTTGATCATCAACGGGCTGTTCTTCTTGGGTACCGTTGTACTCGGAGATAGCTTGGGAATCAACCTGTATGATTCGCTCGCGCTTTATATGCCTGGATCCGTCAATTTTCAGCCTTTTCAGCTGGTGACGCATATGTTCATGCACGGAAACTTCGGACACATCCTGTTCAATATGTTCGCGCTGTGGATGTTTGGTTATGCGCTAGAAAATGTGTGGGGAGGAAAACGATTTCTGATTTATTACATGATTACCGGTCTGGGAGCCGCTGCGCTGCATTTGGGAATCAACTATTTTGAAGCGATCCAATTGCAAAACGAATTACTGGCCAACGGTTTTACCATGGACCAACTGATCGAATTGCGCTCTACTCCGCTGGAAGAAGGCATGCGTTACAAAGGGATTCTTGGTGATTACGTTCTTAAATATCAAATCCCCACCGTGGGAGCGTCTGGAGCGGTGTTCGGAATTCTACTCGCTTTTGGTATGATGTTTCCCAATACGCGCATTTATCTCTATTTTGCCTTTCCGATCAAAGCAAAATACTTCGTTATCGGGTACGGCCTCCTGGAGTTGTTCAATGGAATCGCCAACGACCCGTCGAGTAATGTCGCCCACTTTGCACACTTGGGAGGTATGTTGTTCGGATTCTTGTTGATCCGGTATTGGAAAAGTAAAGGTTATTGGAATTACTGATGAGTGAGATTTTTAATGAAATAAAAGCTTCTTTTCAACGCGGCTCCATGCTGAACCGCTTGATTTATGTGAATCTGGGGGTCTTTCTCCTTTTCATGATTATCGGCGTTTTGGGATTCTTGTTCGCTACAAAAGTTTCCATCGCTGAATGGTTTATGCTTCCGGCAGATTTGTCGAAAATCGTTACAAAACCATGGAGTTTAATCACATACATGTTTTTGCATACGAGCTTCCTTCATATTTTATTCAATATGATCTGGTTGTACTTCGGTGGACGGATATTTTTGGAATACCTCAATAACCGCAAGCTGCTCAGTACTTATTTGTTGGGAGGGTTAGCTGGCGGTTTACTCTATATCTTGGCATTCAATGCACTTCCCGTTTTTCAGGACATACTCCCGGTAAGTAAAGCGCTTGGCGCGTCGGCGAGTGTTCTGGCTATTCTGATCGCTATCGCAACGTATGTGCCGAATTACACCGTTCGCCTTTTTGTTTTGGGTGATGTAAAACTGAAGTACATCGCTATTTTTTCGGTCGCGATGGACGTAATCAGCATACCGAGTGGCAACGCGGGCGGGCACATCGCTCACTTAGGCGGGGCGTTGTTCGGTTACCTCTACGCCTCGCAATTAAAAAACGGCAAGAATATATCTGCCGGTTTCGAACGGTTTTTGGATCGTTTCTTTAATTGGATCTCTTCGCTCGGAACGAAAAGTCCGCGCATGAAACCGGTGTATAAATCGACCTCGGGCGAATCCAAAAAGTACAATACCCGGAGCGACTCGGCTTACCACGCCAATCGCGAAGTTCGTCAAAAACGCATGGATGAGATTTTAGATAAGATCAAGGACTCGGGATACGAATCACTTTCGGCAGACGAACGGAAGTTTTTATTCGAGTTTAGCAAAGAATAGGATGATAAAGCGCGGTTTAGATTTTGCCGTTCACCTCGCCTCTTGGGTGGTTTTGTTGCTTGCTGGCACGGGCTATGCCGCCTATTTTATCGCTCCACGAACCTCCATTTTTCCTTCGGTTGCGGGATTGTTCATCACGGGGTTTCTCATTATTAATACAGCTCTACTGCTCTATTGGGCTTTCCGCCTTAAAAAACAGATTTTCATTCCCATTCTGACGTTTGTCCTGGGATGGGGACACATCGGAGCGCTCTTTCCGCTCAATGGTAAAACGCACGTTGAAGTCAACCAGAACTTTCGCTTGATGAGCTACAATATTCGCCAAGCCGATCCATCGCATTTTTCACCCCGCAGGGAAGTCGATACGGAGATCGCGGCGCTGCTTTCGGAGCAAAATCCCGATATCATTGCTTTTCAAGAGTTTCGCCGCACCTATGAGCTGGACGATGTCAAGACGGAGTACGCCTTCGCCACCCAAAGCGCTACTACACAAATCTGGAGTAAATACCCGATTTTAAGCGAAGGAGAAGTGAAGTTTCCGGGAGAATACAACTACGGTGGAAACTCCTTTGCCTGGGCAGATATCCAATTGCCCAATACCACCATCCGCTTGTACAATTTCCACATCAGCAGTATACGGCTCGGTGGTGCTGTGAATTTGCCAGAAAGCTTTGATCAATTGGATATTGAAGAGAGCAACGCACAGAGCAAAAAGACCTTTGCCCTACTTCGTACGGCTTTTTTATACCGCGAAAAGCAGATTGATGATCTACTGAAACACGTTGAACAATCGCCGTATCCCGTAATCATCGCAGGAGATTTGAACGATACGCCCGGTTCGCATGCTTATCATCGACTACATGAAAAGTTTCGCGACGCACATCGAGAGCGAGGTGTGGCATTTGGTCGTACGCATACCAACGCATTCTATCCCCTACGCATCGATTATTCCTTCGACAATACGGATTTCGAGATTGTTCGCGTACAAACGATTAAAGAGAAACTCAGCGATCACTTTCCGCTTGTCGTGGATTATGGGTGGTGAGTTGGTAGAATGTGGTTTAGTTTGAGCATTGCGGATTTTAGGGAGATTTGGGAAAGGTGTTGAACGTTTTTTAGCTCGTTGGGCGTTTTGTGTTGCGCTCAAGCCGCGCGGGCTGATACTTTTGGCATCGCCCCAAAAGTATCCAAAAAGTCTAGGCCTGTGAAGAACTTTGCAACAAAACAACGAATTCGCCTTTCACAAAGTGCCCAAATGCTCTACTGACCTTTCAATACCCGTTGTACACTCTATAAGAGCTGGTGGGCCCTTTCGCACCAGCCCGCGCTAAAGTCGAATTCTGTTTTGTAGGCAAACTGCTTCAATGGCCAATTACGAGATCCGGTATCCGTAGATCCATAATCCGTATTATGAAAAGAATAGATGTCCGAGTCTCCCAGTCTCCGAGTATCCGAGTCACCTATAAGAACACCGTTCCTTCAAATGCCGGTTTGGCTTTTAAGAGAAAAGTCAAATTCATTGCAGGCCGAAAGACCTTCTGAAGCTATCAACTGACTCTAAAGGAAAATTACATGCTGATAAAAACGTTTTGGACAGCTGTGAACTAACCAACAAATCAACTCTATTTTTCTTTCCGATAATCAATGACTCGGACAGAGTCTTTTGGTAAAAAAATATAGTTAGATGTAGGTCGTCCATTTTTAAAAATAATTGTATTTTCAGAATTGCAAACCTTTTGACTGCCCCCTATATCTTTTTTGGTTTCACAACTCATGATTGATACACTCTGAATACGACCCTTATCCTTCCCGACATTATTATTTTCGTATTCTATATAAACCACATATTGACCATAATTATAGATTGTCTGTGAAGACAAATGATTGCCAACCCAAAAGTCCCAAATACCGTGCTTTACACCTCCTATCAGATAACCCGAATGATACATAAGTTTACCGGTATCATAATAGTCTACTTTTTTAGTTTCAATATACACATAGGCACTACCTGTCGAATCAATATAAACAGTATCTGCGACGTCATACATTTGTGCATATAGGTGTATAGAATTCAGGAAAAACCCAAATATTAGCAATAATCGAATCATCGTTAGTGGAATTAAATTTTTTATAGCTCAATAACAACTTTAGTCACCTGAAATAATAATACATCTATAGTTCCCAGGAAGGGAGGAGTCCCTCATAATGGTCATCCAAGGACCTTTGCACATTGAAGCATCAAATGCAGTATCTTTTTGAGGTATATAGTTTATACAGTAAACTAAAGCTAAACTGTCCATGGCATCAGGTGGCCCAAATATCTCAATTATCTCCTCTGTATTTAAACCCTCAAAATCAAACTCTCCATAATAATTAACCATATCAAATCGATAGGATGAACTCTCTTGCCATAATTCCCGATTCACCTGCTTTTTCATCGCTACATAATTAGAAGTCTTACATTGAAAAAAGAAGATAAATAATAGGAAGAATATTTTATATCGATTTTTCATTATCGAGGAAACTGTTTTACATCTCCTAGTACACTATCATACGAAAATGGTCGAGCGTAACCTTTTGGAGTTTTTGCTATTAATCCTGGTTGGGTATGTTCCGTAGTGAGCAATTCGAGATGTTTGGTTTAGTTCGAATATAGTTGATTTTAGGGAGACATGAGAAAGGGGTTGAACGTTTTTTAGCTCGTAAGACATTTTGTGTTGCGCTCAAGCCGCGCAGGCTCTTCATTTTGCCTAGATGCAAAACGAAGCAAAAAATCACGGCTGTTGAAGAAAGCGGCAACCTGCTCTGCATGAATGCCAAGTTCGGCCGGGTGATCTCCGAAAACTTTCGGAGCTTCCCGGTCTCTCTAGGCATCCATTTTAAACAGAACACCGTTTCTTCAAATGCCGAATTCGATTTTAAGAAAGGAGTCGAATTCAATATTCACAAAGAAATCCAGTAACCGGTAGCTGGTAACCAGTAACTAGAAAAAGCGGGTAACGGGTTTTACAAGACGAAACTCCTTTTTAAACTATCTAACCCATGAACTAAAATGCCTCGAGTGAAGTCTTGTTTCGGGTCTACGGGTCTACGGGTCTACGGGAAACGGTCTAGGCCTGTGAAGAACTTTGCAACAAAACAACGAATTCGCCTTTCACAAAGTGCCCAAATGCTCTACTGACCTTTCAATACCCGTTGTACACTCTATAAGAGCTGGTGGGCCCTTTCGCACCAGCCCGCGCTAAAGCCGAATTCTGTTTTGTGGGCAAACTCCTTCAATGGCCAATTACGTAAACCGATATCCGTAGATCCGTAATCCGTATTATGAAAAGAATAGATGTCCGAGTCTCCCAGTCTCCGAGTATCCGAGTCACCTAAAAGAACACCGTTCCTTCAAATGCCGGTTTAGCTTTTAAGAGAAAAGTCGAATTCTTTGCAGGCGAAAATCCTTTTTAAAGCATTATTTTCTACGCTCTTTCTTTCGCTGGACTGTAGGACTGCTGTTTTGTAAGCAAAAACCTTTAAGGGCTCTTTCGAATAAAAAAACTTTATTTTAAAAAAAAATGGTTTAAGAGAACAGTTAGCCGTTAATTTGGATCTATTGACATATTGTAGCATTGTTCCAATACTACTCCATATCTATTCAACTCAATATAAATATGATAGATTCCATTTGTTCCAAATTTATCTTGTCCTGGAATAGATGTTATTAAAAAAAAGAAATCGTCTTTACTATAAAGGTTAGAAACATAAATTGTTGAATTTGAAGTTGGGTCGAAAGAATCTTTACAGATAACTACCGGACAGATATCACTCTCTCTTAATGGAAAACACGTTATGGTATCTAAATTAAATGATTCTTTTGAAGCTGTATATAACTTTTCAGTTTCATTCAATTTTAGGCTAACACAAGATAAGTATACATTAAAATAGGAGTCCAGATACGATGCAGGCTGAATCGATAGATTAATTGGGTACGCTATGCTATCGTCAAATATTGAAATGTTTTCATAGTACTGCAGACTAGTTAAAAATGCAATTTTTGCTAATTGTCCCTTGCTTAACACCGTTTCTCTTTCCGCAGACCCTTTCATTAAATTACATGAAAGGTTAGACACTACGACTAGAAAAATCATCAAAACTCTCATCATTGTCCTGCATTATATTCATCTTCACGAGCATCAGCATTATCACCTGTGTAATTACCGTCTTGATGCCCCTTATCATCTCCTCTACCGCTACTCCTCACTTCTCTTGCTCATGACCATACCAAAGGGGAAATAGTCTTGGTAGGTGTCTACGTCGGGTAGGAAGTGGGTTATGGTGCTTCCTACGGGAACCTTTCGGTCACTGATCGTACTCATCACGTTGCCGAGGTGGTTTTATTACTACTCATTAATATAGAAAAATCAAATCTTGAAATTATCACTAATCTTACCGAACTGAAAACTCAATTAGTTCCCAACCGTCATTTCTCCTTTCCAATATAAAGTTGATGTTCAAGTGTACTTCTTCATCGGAAGTATAGCATTTTGACAATACTTCTGTAGAAATAAATTCATTGTTGTAAATAAACAGTTCATTAAAGTATTCTTGCAATCCTGCATTTCCATTTAAAATTAACATTATGGGTTTACCCTTGTATTCTAAATAATAATCGGGAATTATTGGGAGCAGAACTTCCCAATATCCCCTTCGAACTGAACCCACCACAGTTTTAAAAGTATCGGAATCATTCAGCCATAAAAAGTACATCTCAATTTTTGGTATCAAATGACTATTCTCTACCGCTATCTGATTTTCCAATTCATCCAAAAGAGATATCAATTCCGACGATGCTGATACGTATTTAATTGAATCAACGCTCTGAGAAAGAGCCATATTCCAAATACTCAAAAACAGTATTGAACTAATGATTATCGGTTTCTTCATTGTCTCGAATTTGTAATACGGGTATGTAATTGTTACCACTCCGCGTATTTATAATAAGTCATCCTATCACGAATATAGGGTTCCGAGAAAATTATCCGCTCGCTTATGACCATACCGTATGGGAAATAATCTTTAAATGTTGTGGTTTGTGAGTTTTCATACTCTTTTACTTAAAGTGAATAAATGGAAACTGATCGTACTCTCTTCGATATCCGTGGTATTTCCACAAATAATCTTGGAAGCATTTTTCGATAAGCTTATTAGGCTCATCGCCCTTTAAATAATAACATACAAATAGACCATCAACTAATACCTCGTGGAATATTTGATTTGATCGTCCGGTATCAGCGCTGTAATAGTCAAATTCTGTCGTACCAGACAACCAGGTGTCTCCACTTTCTTTTCGATAACTAGACACCATTTCACTCCAATAAATTTTTCCCCCTATATCAGGCGCTAACTCTCCAATATAAAAAGAAACATCACGAAAGTCGAGTACATAAACATAACTACTATTTAAGTATATACTATTGTGTCTAGATATAACCAACTTTTCAAAACTCTCTTTATTCAAGCAATCCATAAAGTACATTATTCCATAATCGTCAGGTATTCTACACACACCTGAATCAGCAATTTGACTATATGCTTGATTAAACGCGCATGTAATGAATAAAACGCAAGTTAGAGTGTTTTTAAGTATTGCTGTTTTCATGAAGCTTTTAAACATTCATTTAATTTCCTAATTCATTCTATGCTAGATCTAACTTACAAAGCTAAATACAAGACAACTAAAATAAAGCGCTCAACGAATTAGAGCTTCTTTACAATGCATACAATAAAAATTCTGCGTTTTACGATGAATCGAATGATACTAGCCAGTTCGAATATAACAGTTTCTATAGAAGTTTAGAGACTGAATTGAGTATTTTCTTGTTGCGCACAAGCCTTTTCCAGTGATCAGACACCAGTGTTCCAACCTATTGAATGAAGGTGCCCCGAGCTAGTCAAGGGCCCGAACACCGAACCCCGGATTACGGATTACGGATATCGATTCTCAAGACCCGCCCCCCTCCTTCCGAACACGCTTGAGCGTGAGTAAATTCATGGGATTGCCTTCCAAGCCAATTAGGCCGTTTGGAATAAACCGCAGTACTTCATCGTAGTACAACGGAACGATAACAGCACGGTTCATCACGTGGCGATCCATTTCAAAGTACAAACTCCGACGAGCAGAATCTGATACGATCGAGCGCGCTTTGAGGTATAAACTATCGAGATAATCGTCCGTTGTGCGGGTGTAATTCGGCCCGTTCGGTGCATGGTTTTCGCTGTAAAAAAGTGCCATGTAGTTTTCCTGATCGGGATAATCCGCGATCCAACTGCCCCGGAACCATTCTACCTTTCCGCTGCTCATCATCTGGCGCAGCGTAGAAGGCGGAACCACATCCACGCGAATGTTCATGCCGATCTGTTTGAGCTGGCCTTGAATATATTCGCAAAGATCCACGTACGAATTGTTGGTCGACAGCGTAATCTCTGGCGCCCCAGCTTCGAAATACCCCGCCTCGCGGAGCAATTCCTCAGCGCGCTTCGGGTTGTATTCGTATCCGTACTCGGGATCTTTCGGCTGGCGCAGTCCTTTCGGAATAAACCCATTTAGCGCAGGTGTTCCGATGTTGTTTCGCAAATACCGCATCATCTCAACGCGATTGAAACCGAGGTTAATCGCCTGACGAATTTTCACATTCATCAGCGGATGATCCGACGGCAATGTTTGATTAAAGCCCAAGTATTCACTGTTGAGATACGGCTGTCGAAGCAATCGGAAATCCTTCTCGTATTTGGGGTTCAACGCGCCTGTAGGGGTTAATAATTCATCTTTATAACTCGCATCTATTCCGCTCAAAAAGTCCAAATTCCCTTTGATGAACTCCAAAAAAGCAGTTTGCTTATCGGGCACAAAGGTGATCGCTACCGACTCTAGATGGGGCAAGCGCTCCCCGTTGTCGAATTCAAAATACAACGGATTTTTCCGCAGCACGAGTTTTTCGTTTTCATACCAAACCTTGTAGTAAAATGGTCCTGTGCCTACGGGTTTACGACCGAACTGACTTCCCTCGGCCTCCACTACTTCGCGCGGAACTACGGAACAATACTGCATGGTCAACAAGCCCAAAAATGGAGGAAAAGCATTTTTTAACTCGATAACAAAAACCGAATCTGAAACTGCGTACAGTGTATCCACGGCATTCATCGTCCAAGCTCCAGGACTAGCCAGTTCTTCTGACTTGAGCCGTACAAATGAATAAACAAAATCGTCGGCAACCACGCGCCGTGTTGAATCTTCGAAATGATGGGAATAATGAAAGTAAACGTCATCGCGAAGAGTAAATCGGTAAGTCGTTCCATGATCCGTAATGCTCCAAGATTTGGCGATGGCGGGTAAAACATTCAACGCAGAGTCCAATTGAACCAATCCATTGAACAATTGATTAACCGCCCAAATATTCGATTGACTTCGCGCGAAAGCCGGATCGAGGGAGGTTATACCGGCACTTTCGTTGTACCGAAACACGTCTGCTTCACTGTACTTTGCAGATTCTGATTTACACGAGGTTAACAGCAAACCCGTGCACATGGCGATGATGGCAGTAATCCGGTAAATCATGGGACATCAAAAGTAAATGATTTATCTTTGCGGCCTATGGAATCAAGAGGAAAAGTTGCTTTTTACACCTTGGGTTGTAAACTCAATTTCGCGGAAACTTCGACGATTTCGCGTCAGTTTGAGGATGAGGGTTTTGAAAAGGTGGAGTTTGAGGAATATGCGGACGTTTACGTCATCAATACGTGCAGTGTAACCGATAATGCCGATAAGAAAAACCGGTACACCATTCGCACTGCGCTCAAGTCGAATCCGAACGCTTTTATCATTGTCGTGGGTTGTTATGCCCAGCTCAAACCCGACGAGATTTCAAATATCGAAGGAGTAGACCTCGTTCTCGGTGCCACAGAAAAGTTCAAGATCAACGACTACCTCCACGACTTGACCAAAAAGTCGCATGGCGAGGTGCACAGTTGTGAAATCAATGAAGCCGATTTTTATGTCGGGGCCTACAGCATCGGCGATCGCACGCGGGCTTTTCTCAAGGTGCAGGACGGTTGCGATTACAAGTGTACATACTGTACCATTCCCCTGGCGAGGGGAATTAGTCGTTCCGACAAATTGGACAATGTGCTGAAGAATGCCCGTGAGCTCGTGGAACGAGATATCAAAGAAATCGTGTTAACGGGAGTGAATATCGGGGATTACGGAAAAGGAGAGTTTGGCAACAAACGTCACGAACATACTTTTTTGGACTTGGTCAAGGCCTTGGATACCGTAGAAGGTGCCGATCGGATTCGCATTAGTTCCATCGAGCCCAATTTACTCAAAGACGAAACCATCGAATTTACCGCCCAAAGCCATCGCTTTGTACCGCATTTCCACATTCCGCTGCAATCGGGATCCAACACCATACTCAAACGCATGAAGCGGAGGTACATGCGCGAATTGTACGCCAACCGCGTAGCTCGAATAAAAGAGCTCATGCCCCACGCAGCGATTGGTGTGGACGTGATAGTCGGTTTTCCTGGTGAAACGGACGAGCTGTTCCTCGAGACCTATGATTTTTTGAATGCACTGGACATAAGCTATCTGCACGTTTTCACTTTTTCGGAGCGGCCAAATACCGAGGCTTACGATATGCCCGACCAAGTAGACCCGGCCGTGAGAAATAAGCGAAGTAAAATGCTTCGAATTCTCAGTGCGAAAAAGCGAAGAGCGTTTTACGAAAGTCAACTCGGTACGCGTCAAAAAGTGCTATTTGAAGAAAACAACAAGGATGGCATGATGTACGGGTACACGGAGAACTACGTGAAAGTGGGAATTCCTTACCGCGAGGATTTTGTCAATCGTTCGATTCCGGTGGTTTTGACCGAAATGGATAACAAAGGATCGGTACGTGCTGAACTGGAAAGTGTAACGGTCTGAAACCTTTGGGAAAAAGACCAAAACAAGGATTATGAAAAAACTATGTGTTTTCTGTGGCTCTTCGATGGGAACGGATCGGATTTACGCAGTAAAAGCTGCTGAATTAGGCCGAAAAATGGCCGAACAAAATATTGCATTGGTTTACGGTGGTGGACACTTGGGCTTAATGGGCGTTATCGCCGATAGCGTATTAGCGCATGGTGGCGAAGTGATTGGAATCATCCCCGAACGCTTGGTCCGTCGTGAGAATGCTCACACCCGACTGACCCAATCCATTGTCGTTGAAGGTATGCACGAGCGCAAAGCCCTCATGGCCCGCATGTCGGATGCTTTCGTATCGATGCCCGGCGGATTGGGTACACTGGATGAACTCTTCGAAATCATGACTTGGAATCAACTGGGCATTATTGATAAACCATGTGCCCTGTATAACGTTAATCGTTTTTGGGATGCCCAACTGCAAATGATTCAGATGGCACATAAAGAAGGTTTTGTAAAAGACTCGGGCATGGACTTGCTCAAAGTCTATGACGATGACGATACCTTGCTTCAAAACGTATTTACACCCAACGAAAAAATCAATCACTAATATGAATTTGAAACAAATCACACAGGAAGTAAATCGAATTGCTCGCGAAACGGGAACGTTTATTCGCCAGGAGCGTGAAAAGTTTACCCTGAGTGATGTCGAGATCAAAGGATTGAATAGTTTGGTTTCCTATGTCGATAAAGAAGCGGAAAAGCGCATTGTAAAAGAACTTCGCACACTCGTTCCGGATGCGGCAATTATTGGCGAAGAGGACGATTACAAGGATCAGGGAGAGTATACTTGGATTATCGATCCACTGGACGGTACCACCAATTTTGTGCATGGAATTCCTACCTGCGCGGTAAGCATTGCCCTGATGAAAAGCAACGAACACCAAATGGGCACCGTGTATGAAGTGAGTTTGGACGAATGCTTTTATGCCTGGAAAGGCGGAGGAGCATGGCTGAACGACCATCCGATCCACGTTTCGCGCCAAAGCGAATTCTCGAAATCCCTGATTGCCACTGGATTTCCCTACTACGATTTTCGGTACATCCAACAGTACCTCGACTTACTGAGCGAACTCATGAAACACACCCATGGTTTGCGTCGATTGGGCTCTGCAGCTACGGATTTGGCATATGTAGCCTGTGGCCGGTTCGAAGGGTTTTACGAGTACGGCTTGAGTCCGTGGGATGTAGCCGCAGGAGCGATCATCGTGCGTGAAGCAGGCGGTACGGTGAGTGATTTTTCGGATGGAGAAGACTTTGTTTTCGGAAAAGAAATAATTGCCGATAACAGCCATATCCATCAGCCTCTTCAGCAACTCATCGAGAAGCACATCCCTGAAGTCAGCTCAAAATAAGCACATGATGTCCGGCCCTGAAAAAGAAAAATCCACGATTTCCATCGATACCTTTCTTCAATCGGACCTTCGCGTCGGAACAGTACAAGCGGCCTACCCCCTTCCCAACGCCCGCAAGCCCGCCATAGTAATGGAAATTGACTTTGGTGAAATGGGAATCAAAAAAACCTCCGCACAAATCACGCATCACTATTCGCCTGAAAGCATGGTGCAAACTCAAGTCGTCGCTTTGGTGAACATTCCTCCTGTACAAATCGGAAATATCATGAGTGAATGTCTCGTCCTCGGAGCGGTCGGGTCAAAGGGTGATGTTGTACTTCTTCGTCCAGATCAAGGGGTTGAGAATGGAAGAGAAATTTCTTGAAGGAGTTTTCTGGATTATTTCACACGTTAAGATTCGTTGAGAACTTTTTGTTGCGCTTAAGCCGCGCGGGCTCTTCCTTTTGGCATCGCCCCAAAAGGAAGCAAAAGGTCTAGGCCTGTGAAGAACTTTGCAACAAAACGACGAATTCGCCTTTCACAAAGTGCCCAAATGCTCTACTGACCTTGCAACATCCGAAGTACATTCCATGAGAGCTGGTGGGCCCTTTCGCACCGGCCCGCGCTAAAGTCGAATTCTGTTTTGTAAGCAAAAACCTTCAACGGCCAAATTTTAAGTGACCCGTGACCAGAAATTTCCCTAAGCGAAGGTGCCTGAGCTCGTCGAAGGCCCGACTATCAAACCCCGGATTACGGTTTACGGTTTACGGATTTCGAATCTACGAATAGTAAGCAAAAACCTTCAATGGCCGTATTTTCAGTGACCCGTGACCAGAAATTTCACTAAGCGAAGGTGCCTGAGCCCGTTGAAGGCCCGACTATCAAACCCCAGTCACCGAGTCACCCAGTCTCCTAGTCTCCTAGTTGAAAATCGTTTCTGTGTGCATTATCACGAAAGTGCAGTTTTCGGCCTTATAATTTTGTGGGAAAATTGATGGGATGAAATATTTTGTTTGGGCACTTGGATTAACCTTCTTTTTCTCTACCGCTGAAGCACAAGTTCGAAATGACGACTTAGGCGCTTGGTACATGTATTTTTGGCAATGGAAGTCGGACACAAAATGGGGTCTACAAGGCGATCTGCAAAGTAGAAACTGGGATTGGGGTGCCGATATGGAGCAAATCATGTTGCGAGGAGGCGTGACCTTCACTCCTGTTTCGGGGATAGTACTGACGCAGGGATATGGACATATTATTAGTGGAGCGATGGGCGAATCGAAGTCCGTATCGCACGAAGAACGACTGTACCAAGAGGCGCTTTTCAGTCATCAACCCGCCAATCGCTTGTATTTCAAACATCGATTTCGCTTCGAACAAAGATGGGTTCACAATCAGGATTTTAGAACGCGATACCGCTATGCCCTATTTGCTAACCTGCCAATCAACAAGAGCAAAATGCAGCAAGGGACTGTCTATTTAGCATTGTATAACGAGCTTTTTATCAACGGACAGCGAAAAATTGGAGATGGAAGATCAGTAGAACTGTTCGATCGGAATAGAGCTTATGTTGCGCTGGGATATGGCTTGTTCGAACACGTCAACGTGCAACTCGGCTACATGCGACAAACTACTGCTGGTGTGAGTAAGGGGCAAGTTCAGTTGAGTTTGCATCAGAATTTTTGAGTGAACGGTGAACGGTGATAAACCTACACTCGTTGAGTTCCGGTTTACAAAGACAGTGATCGGTCGTGACCTGTCACCCGTGACCCGTGACCAGAAATTCCAAGAATTGAAGGTGCCTGAGACCGTCGAAGGCCCGACTATCAAACCCCAGTAACCGAGTCTCCCAGTCTCCTAGTCTCCTAAAGAAAAAGTGACTTTCATCATGAACGGTGGGTTTTTATCTGATTATCTTTATCCAGTGATATAGATAGCCATGAATATTTCGGTACAATTTCTGGGAGCTGCACAAACCGTAACTGGTAGCAAGTATTTATTGGAAATCGATGATTTTCGATTGCTGATTGATTGCGGATTGTTTCAAGGTCTTCGAAAATTGAGAAGAAGGAATTGGGACCCCTTCCCTATTCCTACAGAGCAAATTGATGCCGTAGTTTTGACACACGCCCATTTGGACCACAGCGGTTATTTGCCTCGATTGTATGCTTCGGGATACCGAGGTAAAACTCATTGTACCGATGCAACCGCTGATCTGCTCGAAGTGTTGTTACTCGACAGCGCCAAGCTGCAAATGGAAGAGGCAGATTTTGCCAAGAAGAAGGGGTATTCCAGACACGAAAATCCCAAACCGCTTTACGACACCGATGATGTCGAAAAGATGTTGCCACATTTGGTCACCCATCCTTTTGACGCGTGGTATGAAATTCATCCACAAGTTCGCATTCGGCACCATTATGCCGGACATATTTTGGGTGCTTCGGGGGTTGAAGTTCAAGTAACGGGTGATCAACAGACTAAATCGCTCTACTTCACCGGTGATATCGGTCGGGTGGACGATATGATATTGTATGATCCACGCGGCCCAGAATACACCGATGTACTGTTTATCGAAAGTACCTACGGCGATCGCAGCAACATCAACCCGGATGTACTCGATGAACTGGCAACGGTCATCAACGAAACTATCCAAAAAGGAGGTTCATTGATGATCCCGGCTTTTTCGGTCGGACGAACGCAGAATATTCTTCTCTACCTCAAAAAACTTTGGGACGATACCCGAATTCCACATATTCCGCTTTTCATGGATAGTCCGATGGCCATCGCCGCCACGGAGATCTATATCCGAAACAGCGATGTGCACAAAATTTCGCCTACCGAAATGCTTTCGGATAACAGCTTTCTCACCCTGCAAAAGAATTTACATATCGTTCGAGAAAACAGGGAAAGTCGAGCGCTGAATGAACGGACCGAACCGTGCATCATACTTTCGGCCAGTGGCATGTTATCGGGCGGACGTATTATGCATCACCTTTTTCATCGACTACCGCTGGAAAACGACACGTTGCTTCTAACCGGGTTTCAAGCCGAAGGAACACGAGGAAGGAAAATTTTAGAAGGAGACACTACCGTTTCGCTCTTTGGAATGGACGTTCCTGTAAAATGCCGCGTGTACAATTTGGAAGGACTCAGCGCGCATGCCGATCGCGAAGAATTGACCGATTGGTTAAACCGTTTTTCGGACCGACCGAAAATGACCTTTGTAGTTCACGGCGAAGAAAAAGCGTCCAAAGCACTTGCGGGATATATCGATAAAACCTTACATTGGAATGTGACGGTACCCGATTATATGGAAAGGTACCCGCTCTTTGAAGGAATATGAAAAAGAATGAACAAAATTTAGTTTACACACGTTACTATTATAATTATTAACCTTATAAACAATAAACCAAATGAGTACGACAAACGCCATTGGCTTAGATATTCAAAAATCGAAACAAGAAGCACAATTGCTCAACGAATTGTTAGCCAATTTGTCTCTATTTTATATGAACACGAGAGGATATCACTGGAACATCAAAGGCGATAAGTTTTTTGAGTTGCACGTGAAATTCGAAGAATTATACGATGACTTGAAATTGAAAATCGATGAAGTAGCGGAGCGAATCGTCACCTTGGGCGAAGTACCCCTTCACTCGTATGAAGATTACATGCGCATTTCTTCGATACAGCCGAGTAAAAATGTTTTTGATCCATACATTGCGGTGGATGAAATCTTGGCCAGTTTCAAAACCGTTCTCGAAAAAGAACGCGAGTTATTGGATTTGAGTGATGAAGTGAATGATGAAGGTACCAATGCCTTGATGAGTGACTACATTACCGAACAAGAAAAAGTAGTATGGATGTACAGTGCTTTTCGCAATAAAGCCTAAAACTTCGCTATATTCCCAAATGAAACCGTCTCAATTTTTGAGGCGGTTTTTTTGTTTATTCGGATGCGAAAGAGTGAACGGCCGTGACCAGTCACCGGTGACTCGAGACCTGCCATTCCAAGAATTAGAGGTGCCTGAGCTCGTCGAAGGCCCGAACATCGAACTCCGACTTTCGAGTCCCGATTCTCGAACCTGAAACCAGTAACCGGTAACCGGTAACCAGTACCCCCTACTTTCCACTTCCTTTTGAGATAATACCACGTTATATCAGTTTTTCAATTATTTTTATCCCGTACCAACGGATGAATACAGCAATATGAAGATTGTAATATGTGAGGATGAAGAGAATATCGCTCGATTTTTAATTCGGGGATTGGAAAGCCGTGGATTCAAAACCGTGCACTTTTCAGACGGGAAGTCCGCTTTGGAGTATATGCATACCGCAGACTTCGACTTGTTGCTCTTGGATATTCTTCTACCGGATATTACGGGTTGGGAAATTTGTGCTGAGATTCGAAAAATGAAGACCTATCATCCCATTATCATTCTTTCGGCCCTGGGGCAAACCAACGATGTGGTAAAAGGATTGAAACTGGGAGCCGATGATTACCTGAGTAAACCGTTTAAAATGGATGAATTGGAAGCGCGTATTTATGCTGTGTCCAAAAGAACTTCTGTGGCTGAACCGGTGCAGTCCAACGTTGAGTACGCCGATTTAAAACTCGATCCGCAAACCAAAATAATCGCTCGAAATGGCGTTAATTTGGACTTAACGGCCAAAGAGTACCGCTTGCTGGAATACTTCATGCGCAATCCGGAAAAAACCCTTTCAAAAGAAGAGATTCTGGAGAAGGTTTGGGAAGTTACCTTTGATGTGGGAACCAACATTGTGAACGTCTACGTGAATTATATTCGGAAGAAAATGGAAGCCGTCAATTCAAAGCGCTTAATCCATACCCGCTTTGGCATGGGCTTTATTTTAAAGGAAGAAGAATGAGTCTTCGATCCAAAATAGCCATTAGTTTCACGGTCATATCCGTCATTGTAGTTGTAATTCTGCTCTCGGTCATTTACTACACCAGTAGCAACTACACGCGCGATGAGTTTTACCGCAGATTAGAAGAGCGCGCTCAACTTCATGCGTTCATTATGCTGGAAAAAGATGAAATGTCGGTTGAGAGCTACGACGAGATTATGGACCGTCAGAGTTTTCGACTCGAAAATGAAATTGATTTTCTCCTTTCGGTAAATCGCATGGACACCATCAATCCTTCGTTGGGCGTAGATCCGTATCTCCTATCCGGAATTGAAACGGAGAAAGTCCTGCGCGGAGTTTCCAATGGAGAGTACTGGGTAGCGCTGTATTATCCCGACAATGAAGGTGAGTTTGTCGTCATCAGCAAAGCGAAAGACATCTACGGAGAGCGAAAACTCAAACACCTGCGTTTGATCTTGATCATTATTGCATTGGTTTACGCGGTGGGAATATACGTACTCGGCCTTTTTTACGCTCGAATCACGCTCCGTCCACTCAACCGGCTTATTCAACAAATTCACTCATTCGACTACCAACGTCCCGATCAGCGATTGTCAACCGACTCGAAAGAGGAGGAAGTCCAAAACCTGGCCAAAGCATTCAATGCACAGCTCGACAGTGTGGAATTGGCGATGGAGTCGCAAAACAACTTCATCAGCCACGCTTCACATGAGTTAAAAAATCCACTTACCGCTATTCTTGGCGAAGTGGAAACCAATAGCGAACAAGCGATATCGCCCAACGAATACCGTGAAAGCCTATCGCGAATAGGCCAAGAGGCCGAAAAAATCAATCAAATCACTTTGCGACTGCTCAAGCTTGCGCAAACATCGTTTGGAAACGAAAAACTGCACACTGAGTTTTACATCGATGAGCTATTGTTTTCGGTGATTGAAAACTGGAAAGATCAAAGCGCTAAAAATCGGCTTGTACTCAACCTGATTACCGAGGAGGTAGATCACGATACGTTTAAATACACGGGCAATGAGGAGTTGATCGAAATCGCATTGATTAATGTGATTGACAATGCGTTGAAATTCTCTGATCACAAGGTGGAAATCACCTTTACGCTTTCTAACACGCAAGAAATTCCGATCATTAAAGTGCGTGATCACGGAATTGGAATTCCACCCGAAGCTCTCGGTGAAATTTACAAACCCTTCTTCCGAGCGGATAATGCGCGTATTAAGCCGGGATTTGGAATTGGCTTACCCCTGACAAAAAAAATCATGGACATGCATCATTTTCAAATGGATGTGTTTCCCGAAAAACAAGGGACAACCGTTGTTTTGACCTTCGGCTAAGGTGATCTTTGTCATAGTATAGCCATATAGATCCATGTATTTTCGTCGCTTCAACATGTGTGCATCCAAAGTAATTCATGAAAATTTCCGATAAACCACTCCTCTCCTACGCATCTCACGACCTGCCTGCGGGTTTGGTTGTGTTTTTAGTTGCCATTCCGCTTTGTTTGGGTATTGCGTTGGCTTCGGGCGCACCCTTATTCAGTGGGATTATTACTGGAGTTATCGGTGGAGTTATTGTAGGCGCCATAAGTAACTCACACACCAGCGTTTCAGGTCCAGCGGCTGGTCTTACCGTAATCGTACTTACCGCTATAAATGAATTGGGGTCCTTTGAGCTCTTTTTGAGCGCTGTGGTTCTGGCCGGTATTTTTCAATTGGTCTTAGGAATTGTAAAAGCGGGAATCATCGGTGCTTTTTTTCCCAATAGCGTAATCCGCGGCATGCTCGCTGCCATAGGTCTTACCCTTATTCTCAAACAAATTCCTCACTTCTTCGGCATTGATGCCGACTGGTTTGGTGATCTCAACTTCATCGAGCCCGATGGTAAAAATACCCTGACGCGCCTGGGGACCATTTGGGATAACATGCATTTGGGAGCGTGGATTGTTGGCGCACTATCACTCGGGATTCTTATCCTTTGGGAACAACCATTTATCCGAAATCGAAAACGATTGAAAATGATTCCCGGAGCGTTGCTCGCTGTAGTCGTTTCAGTTGTAGTCAATTTGATTTTTTTTCAGCACAACGAAGTTTTGCGCATTGGAGATTCGCACTTGGTCGCCTTGCCCGACCTGACAGAACCCGGAGTTTTACAGCAAAGTTTTCGTTTCCCTGATTTCAGTGCGATCAACACACCACTGCTTTGGAAAACCGCTTTTGTTATAGCACTTATCGCAAGTTTGGAGACCTTGCTGAGTGTGGAAGCGGTGGATAAATTGGATCCGCACAAACGCACCACATCAAAGAATCGAGAACTCATTGCTCAGGGAACTGGGAATATTTTGGCCGGATTCATCGGTGGTATTCCAATGACCGCTGTGATTGTTCGTTCGAGCGCTAATCTAGAAGCTGGAAATAAAACGAAAATGTCGGCCATTTATCACGGTATCTTTCTCGTCATCGCAGCTTTCTTCATTCCGCAATTACTGAATTACATTCCCCTCGCCTCGCTTGCTTCCATTCTACTTTTGGTGGGTTATAAACTGAGTAAACCCGTGCTTTACGCGAAGATGTGGAAAGACGGCTGGACGGTATTCGTTCCGTTTATTGCGACCGTTATCGTTGTTTTATTTACCGATTTGCTTACCGGAATTATGGTCGGTCTGGGCATCGGTATATTCATCTTGTTGCGCGAAAACTACCGGTATCCTTATCACATTGAAAAAGAGGGCGATACTTCTTCCGGTGAGGAAAGGTACATCATCCACCTGAGTGAACACGTGAGTTTTATCAATAAACCATCCCTTCAAAAAGCACTTCAGGATATTCCGGATAATTCAACACTTGTTATTGACGGTTCGAAAACCAAAGCTCTATCGCATGACGTTTCCGTTGCACTCAGCGAATTTGTAGTCGTGGCGAGAGAAAGAAACATTCACCTTACGTTTCTCGCCATCGATATTCCACATTAAACTCGTGGATTTCAAAGTCTTATTTCACCACCGGCTCATCTTCTGTCAGCGATGGCTTTTCCACTATGATTTTTGTACTTTTGTAATCCTTCCAAAAATTTGAATGTAGCATGAGTACAGAAATACAAAACGATACGGATCAGATGAAGTTTGAGGATTTTAAAGCAGCCGTTTTGCGGGATTATCGCATTGCTTTAGAATCGAGAGAAGCCAGTCTATTGGGACGTCGTGAAGTGCTTACGGGTAAGGCCAAGTTCGGTATTTTCGGAGACGGAAAAGAGGTTGCCCAGTTGGCCATGGCACGTGTTTTTAAGCCGGGTGATTTTCGGTCCGGTTATTACCGCGACCAAACGTTCATGATGGCCATTGGCGCACTTTCTGTCCAGGAGCATTTTGCAGCGTTGTATGCGCACACCGACCTGGATGCAGAACCTTCTTCGGGTGGACGTCAAATGGGAGGTCACTTTTCAACTCATCTTTTAAACGAAGACGGTAGCTGGAAGAAGTTGACCGATCAAAAAAATTCTTCTGCCGACATCTCTCCTACCGCAGGCCAAATGGCACGACTCGTAGGATTGGCGCAGGCCAGCAAAATGTACCGTATTCATCCCGATTTAAAGGAAGGTTGGGAGAATTTTAGTCGCAACGGAAATGAGATTGCCTTCGGTACCATTGGAAATGCAAGTACTTCAGAAGGCGTGTTTTTTGAGGCGATCAACGCAGCGGGTGTATTGCAAATCCCCATGGTAATGTCTGTTTGGGACGACAACTACGGAATTTCAGTTCCGAGTAAGTACCAAACGACCAAAGAAAATATTTCAGAAATCCTCAAAGGATTTCAACGCGATGAAAACGGCGAAGGATTTGAAATTTTGCGCGTTAAAGGCTGGGACTACGCCGGGTTGATCGAAGCCTACGAAAAAGCCGAAAAAATTGCTCGTGAAGAACACGTTCCTGTTTTAATTCACGTACAGGAAGTAACTCAACCACAAGGGCATAGCACCAGTGGCTCGCACGAGCGCTACAAGAGCAAAGAACGTTTGGAATGGGAACAGGAATACGACTGTATCCGTCAAATGGGATTGTGGATGATTGAAAACGGTTTGGCGTCGGAAGATGAGTTGGCCGAAATGGAAAAAGAAGCGAAGAAGCATGTTCGTCAAAGCAAAGCGGCAGCTTGGAAAGCCTATACTCAGCCCATACAAGAAACAATGAACGAGGCCATCCAGATGATCTCCGAATTGGCTCAAAACAGTCCAAAAGCCGATCGGTTGAATCAATTGGTTGAAGAACTCAAATCGGCGATGGACCCTATTCGTCGCGATGTACTTCATGCAGCGCGTAAAGCTGTTCGATGGACATTGGGCGAGAATAGCGGAGAGCGCACTGCGCTTCAGGCTTGGGTAAAAATGCAAATGAAAAAAGCCGCTGAAAAATACAGCAGCCATCTGTACAGCGAATCCGATATGCGAGCTACGGCTATTCAAGAAGTAGAACCCGTTTATGGAGATAACAGCGAGGTGGTTGATGCGCGCGTAGTATTGCGCGATAATTTTGATCTGTTGCTGGAAAATCGTCCCGAAGTGATGATTTTTGGTGAAGACAGCGGAAAGATTGGCGATGTGAATCAAGGTTTGGAAGGACTTCAAGACAAGCACGGTGAACATCGTGTATTCGATACGGGAATTCGCGAAGCGACGATCGCTGGACAAGGCATTGGAATGGCCATGCGCGGACTTCGTCCGATTGCGGAAATTCAATACCTCGATTACCTACTCTACGCACTACAAACGTTGAGTGATGATTTGGCAACACTGCACTACCGCTCAAAAGGCACGCAGAAAGCTCCTTTGATTATTCGCACACGCGGACACCGTCTGGAAGGTATATGGCATTCGGGTTCACCGATGGGGGCTATTTTGAACAGTTTACGCGGTATCCTCGTGCTAACTCCGCGCAACATGACCAAAGCAGCCGGTTTCTACAACACCATGCTCGATTCGGATGAACCGGCATTGATCATCGAGTGTTTGAACGGCTACCGTCTGAAAGAGAAAATGCCGGATAACTTAAGTGCAATCCGAACTCCAGTTGGTGTCGTTGAAACGATTCGCTCGGGATCGGACCTTACATTGATTACCTACGGCAGCAATTGCCGAATAGCCATGGAAGCAGCCGAAGAGCTCAGCGGATTGGGTATTGAAGTGGAAATCGTAGATGCGCAGAGTTTGTTGCCGTTTGATTTAAATCACGATACCGTTGAAAGTTTGAAGAAAACCAACCGATTGCTGGTAGTAGATGAGGACGTACCCGGTGGAGCAAGCGCTTATTTAATGCAAAAAATCGTTGAAGAGCAAGGTGGATATTACCACTTGGATAGCGAACCACGTACCCTTACGGCAAAAGCACACCGTCCAGCGTACGGAAGCGACGGAGACTATTTTAGCAAACCGAGCGCAGATGATATCGTCGAAACCGTATATGAAATGATGCACGAAGCACAACCGGATCGGTATCCGATGTGATTTCTTTTAAATTATTAGGGTTTTTTACGCATAGGTAAAAAACCCTTTTTTTATTCCTCAATACCGATATTCAATTTTTTTCCAAGGCCTTGTTCTACGAGTCGCTGATAGGTAGAAATTTGAATGTCACTCAGCCCTCTTTCAATCCTTGAAATGTAACTTTTTTTTGTCCCAGTTCTTTCGGCCAACTGAATTTGGGTCAGTTGCGCTTTAATTCTAGCCTCTTTCAACATAACTCCAAGTCGAAAAGCCATGGACTCGGATTCAAACTTTTCCCTTTCCGGTGATCCAGCCTTCCCGTACTTTAAGTCGAGTAGCTCATCCAATGACGTGATATGCTTATCCATTCTTATTTTTAGTTTTAATATATTCCTTCCGGAATTTAGCTGCTTTATCAATCTCCTTTTGAGGTGTTTTTTTTTATAAAGAACTTCTATTCTTATTTCTCAGAAATCATGAATATCTTAAAGCCAAAAACGGCATTTGAAGAAACGGTGTTCTGATTAAAATGAATGATTAGTGAGACCGGGAAGCTCCGAAAGTTTTTCGGAGATCACCCGGCCGAACTTGGCATTCATGCAAAGCAGGTTGCCGATTTCTTCAACAGCCTTGATTTTTTGTTTCTTTTGCATCAAGGCAAAAGAAAAAGCAACAATTGTGCTAAGAGCAAATCAATGGATTTTTAATTAAGAACTAGATGACTTCATGAAATAAGTTTACCGAAAAACTAACGGGCTACACGCTTATACCTATTATAATATACTAAAGATTTTTAAAATCATGATCTCTCTCATTTTCTAAACCGAATTGAATTTATTTCTTTGCGTAAAATCTAATAGTGATATGAGCAAGCACAAGCCAGCAGATAAAATACTCGACCTTCAATATTTTGGAGAATTTGGAGGGGTAAATCCCAGTATCACCGATTCTTCGACCTTTACCTTTATGACGGCTGATGCCATGGAGGAATTGTTTGAGATCGAAAAGGAAGGATGCTATCTGTATTCACGTCATACCAACCCCAGCAACAAATACCTCGCGGATGCATTAGCAGCTATGGAGGGAACGGAAAGTGCGCAAGTTTCTGGTTCGGGAATGGGATCAATCACTTCGGTGATTCTCCAAATATGCAGTGCCGGAGATCATATCATCTCCAGCCGAATGGTGTACGGTGGAACCTATGCCTTCATGAAGAACTTTTTGCCCAAATTCAATATCGACGTGACCTTTGTCGATACACGCGATGCGAACGCTGTACAAGCCGCCATGCGTGAGAATACCAAAATGATTTACTGCGAGGTGCTATCCAACCCATTGTTGGAAGTAACCAATGTTCCGGAATTATCGCGAATAGCAAAAGAACGCGATGTTCGTCTGATCGTGGATAACACATTTAGCCCAATGATTTTTTCTCCGATCGAACTCGGAGCTGATATCGTGGTGCACAGTTTGACGAAATTTATCAATGGCACGAGCGATACAACAGGCGGCGTGGCCTGCGGTTCCAAGGAGTTTATTTCATCCATGATGGATGTCAACTCCGGAGCGAGCATGCTCTTGGGGCCGGTTTTGGATAGCATGCGTTCGGCGAGTATTTTGAAAAACTTGCATTCGTTGCATATTCGCATGAAACAGCATTCCAAAAATGCACAATACATTGCCGAAAGACTTCACGAGAAAGGATTGCGTGTCGTTTATCCCGGACTGAAGAACCATCCCCAGCACGAATTATTCACTGAAATGATGAATGATGAATTCGGATATGGTGGAATGTTGGTTTTGGATGCGGGAGATCACGACAAAGCCTATCAGTTCATGGAAATGATGCAAAATGAAAACCAAGGTTACCTAGCGGTTAGTCTCGGTTTCTTCAAAACGCTGTTCAGCCCTCCGGGTTCTTCCACTTCATCCGAGATTCCGGATAAAGAACGCCACGAAATGGGAATGAGCGACGGTTTGGTGCGATTCAGCATTGGATTGGATAACGATATTGAGCGCAGTTGGCAGGTCTATGAAAAATGCCTCGATGCTTGTGGCATCAACTAACCAAAAAGGGAACTCACACGAGTTCCCTTTTTTATTAAAGTCCGGCCATAGCGTTGAGCTTGGGAATGTATTCTTCAGCTCGTTTGCTCTCGTATTTTCGTTTTCGATATTGACTTACCCAACGAATTCCTCGTATCGTATTGGTCAACCAAATTTCATCCGCTCGCAACAGTTCAAACCGTGATACATCGGTTTCTTCCACTTCCAATCCATCCGATTTGAGTAAATCGATAATGTTTTTACGCAAAACACCTTTGACACAGCCCGAGGCGAGCGAAGGAGTTAGAATGCTATCTTTTTTAAATAGAAACACATTGGAACTCTGGCTTTCGAGCAACATCCGCGAAGGATTCAGAACCATAGCTTCGTCGTAGCCGTTTTCACGAGCAAAAATACCCGCTACGGTATAGATTTGACTATTTACCGACTTGATATTCCCCATAGAACCGGCAGATTTGTAAAAGTCTTGAAACAATTGAATACTCAGTCCTTTCGCATCGTATTCGTAACGGTCTGATGAAAGGTTCTCTGCTTCAATGACAAAACTCACAGCGCTTTCTTCAGGTGTGTAATATCCTTTGCCCTCGCGATACACCGATAATCGAATTCTCGCCGATTCATCGGTCAAGTCATTGGCATCAATGGTTTTCAGGATTTCATTTTCGAGGTATTCCGGCGACCAATTCATGGGAATCTCCATACGCAGTATGCGCATGTCCGCCATCAAGCGAAAATAATGGTCTTCAAAAAATACGATGCGGCTATTTCCGTAACGAATCGTTTCAAAAACTCCATCGGCATATTTGAACGCTCTATTGGCAACGGTCAAGCAGAAATCTTGCTCAGCAGCTAGCGTTCCATTAAAATTGATAATCATCAAAAAAGTCGTTTAAGTTCGTATTGGGCAACACGCGATAACCTCGAATACCAGCGCTCTCGGCTGCTTGTACGTCACGAAGGCTATCGCCAATGAAAAAAGCATGCTCGGGCATTGCCTTTGCTTTCGCCATGGCCCGTTCAAGCATCAAGCTTTTGGGTTTTCGCGCAAGCGTTTTGCAAATATCATCATGTCCGGGCGCATAAAACGTACCGATGTATTCCGCATTTCGCTCCGCAAACCCCTTTTCTACCCTGATCATAAGATTTTTGAAGTCTTGGTGCGTATACAACCCCTTAGCGATTCCGCCCTGATTGGTAGCAACAGCAAAACAATACCCCTGATCTCGCAACCGCTTGACAAATTCCCAAAACCCCGGCACATACTCAAAGTCGGAATCGCGGAAGACATACCTCCCGATTTCGCGATTGATAATCCCATCGCGGTCAAATATGGCCAGCTTTTTATCCATTTCTGCGAATATACAAAGGAATTTTCCGTCACATACCACGACTGGATGGAACTCCTACGTTTTTAATGCGTGATATAAATGGAAACGCGAGCAAAACTCATTTCTATTCTGCAAAACCCGCTGAAAAAAACATGTAAAGGTGTTTGAAGGTAGATATATACGAATGCAGCAAAAAGGTTATTTTCGAGTCGATAACGACAACGCTTTAATATGAATAGACTTTTTACCCTTGCAAGTGCGCTTATTCTAACTTGGACCATAAATGCACAAAACGGTTTGGATTTCGATGGAGTTGATGATTACGTTCAAACTAGTTTCAATGGCGTTCTAGGCTCGAATAATCGGACCTTTGAGGCATGGGTGTTTTTATCCAACGCACCTTCTTCAAATCAGTGTATTATCGATTATGGTACGAACGCAGTTGGTTCGAGAAATACCTTTTCAATCGGTCCCAATTTAGAACTCCGGTTTATTTCAGGTGGTACCAATGCGAATATCAGTTCGAGTTCAGGAGCTGTTTCGATTAACCAATGGACTCATGTTGCTTTCGTTTTGGACAATGGAACGGGATATCTCTATTCCAACGGCGTTCAGGTCGGAAGCGGAAATCTGACCACCGTAAATACACCGAGCGGTAATACCAATGTTCGTTTGGGTGAACGTGTGAGTGGCGGGAGCATTCCTTTAAACGGAGTAATTGACGAGGTCCGCATTTGGAATACCGCACGCACGGCGTCAGAAATTGCGAATGCCAGCAATAATGAATTCTGCAGTAATCCAACAGGCCTAGTGGCCTATTATAAATTGAATGAAGGAATAGCGGCAGGCACCAATACAGGCGTTACGACGGCTGCTGATTTGGCAATGGGTAATGACGGGACGTTGAACAACTTTGCATTGAGCGGAACTACTTCGAATTGGGTGACTGGATATGCGTTGGCTACAGGAAATGTACAGGACAGTCTTTCAGCTACCGAGTGTTTTAGCTATACCTCACCGAGTGGCGAAACATACACTTCATCAGGAATATATACGGATACGATTCCTACGGCATTTGGCTGCGACTCCATCCTTACTATCGATTTAACGATCAATTCAATCGATACGACTCTTCAGGTCAATAATCAAACCATAACGGCAGTTCACAACGGAACCAATTATCAATGGTTGGATTGTGAAAACAACTACGCTCCTATTGCCGGACAAACCGGCCAATCCATCACCGTTTCGAATAATGGATCTTACGCTGTTCAGATTGTCAGTAACGGATGCTTAGATACAACAGAATGTGCAACCATTGGCGGAATTGGACTACAAGAACCAAAAACGCAAACTCTTCATTTATTTCCAAACCCTACACGTGATCAATTGTGGGTAAAAGGATGGGAAGGTGCTTTCTCGTACGCCGTTCATGATCTGAGCGGCCGGATGGTATTGCGTGGGACTGGGGATTCAGAATCTTTTATCGATGTGAAATTCTTGTCGCCAGGAACTTATTACATCCATATTCAAAATGACGAAGATGAAGGTTTCATGAAGTTTATCGTGCAATAAAAATGTGTGGGCTTTAGTTTATGACCATCCGGTTTAGACCTAAATCATTGCGTCTACAACCCTATTGAAAAATGACTTCGGTTAACGGGTCAATGGTCACTGTTTTCCTATATCAACCACGCAAAAAGCTCCATGAACAAAGCCGTTCCGGCATGGACCACCACTCCGCCCCAAATATTTTTGGTTTTGTAGGTGAGAACTCCAAGAATGTAGCCACCAAAAACGCTGCCCAAGGACTCTAAGAATGGTTTTCCGAAATGAATGGAGGCGTAAACGCAAACCACGGGAAGCACAATCTGCGGGCCGAAGATGCGAACGAAGGTTAGGATGAAAAATCCTCGAAAAAAGAATTCAATGCTCACAAAATTAAAAAGGTAACTCGCTTCATACATCAGTACGGTCAACCATTCGGGTAGTCCGTGAATAATAGCAAAGTTGCTTCCGCCAGATTTAAAATACAGTGGATAATAACGCTGCAAATCGGCGCTGAAAATTGAAGCGATCAAAACAATTACCGCCATAATTGCAATCATCGGAATATACGGTCGGATCGATTTGAATCGAAAATCTAAACCGTAAAACGAACCGATGAAATTCCGATCGATGGGGTAAAACATCAACAACGGAATAAGGAAAAATAACAATCGAACGAAACGCCTAAACACGCTATAGGGATATCGGCAAGGGCTGAAATCTGTCCACTCACAAAACCAGGTATACATGTGCAATGAACGGTACAAAGCAAGCACAGTAAAGGCCACGAGTACCTTTAACCAAAACGTTCTGTTTTGAAACACGTCGGATTTCTGAAAGCGCACAATAAATACCGCGGGCACAACAAACGGAATCGCATGAAAAAAGAAATAGCTGATTACCCGAGCTCGATAATTTGGAATGGTATCAATTATGGAATCTTCAAAATCAAATGTGTAATTGATGGTGAAAATAGCGACCAACCAAAGTGCTGTAAAAAGATAAATGGGACCATTGAAATGATCACGGATGTAATTTCTGAGATAGGATATCAACGTTCGCATTGGGAATGGCTACAATTCGTGGAATCGGCTGAGAACTGCGGGTGGTCGTTTACGAAAGAAAAGGCGCTCGATGGATCGGCGCCTCGGTAACTTCTCTATGATCAATTGTCAATTTTTAATTGCTTTTCCCTCGCTATCGGTAAAATTACCTGTAACGATCATAATGAAATCAATAATCGTCCAAATACCTAAACCACCCAGGGTGAGCAACATAATGATGCCCGTGAGTATTTTTCCGACGTAAAAGCGATGTACGCCCAGATTGCCCAGAAAAAAACAAAGGAGCACCGTGGGAACGAAACCCTTTTCACTTTTGGGATTGTAATTTTCATCTAAAACTTCCATGGTATTTGATTTGATTGGTTAGTTATACTTTTTGTCCGGGATAGGTAATCAGGTTGCCATCACCATCTCGGTACTGCCCCACCATCAGCTGGTAAGTCACAAATATGGTGTGAATTCCATCTACGATTAAAAATACAAGAGCAAGTGTGAAGTTGCCATCGATGTAGAAGTATACCGTTGTGACGAAAAGCAAAAAATCAAAAATTCCCATTGCCCAACGCCGCAGATAAAAATGATGAATTCCGACTACACCGAATATTCCCGATAAAATTACGGCAATGACATAGTTTCGATTAGAAATTCCATTTGTTCTCTCTTCTTCGATTCCCGTATCGTCTGTTAATTGCATAGCCAAACATTTTACAGCCCGAATATATCGAATTTTTCACTTTTCAATGGTTGCAATGGTAAATCCGAAAGAATGGAAAGAATATAGCGAAGGATGATTTCTCGTCTCAAGATTTTTTATCGATAAATATCAAAGACAAACAGTCTATAAAAGTAGGAAGTTGATTTAACCGAAGCCATATTCCCTGATAGTTTCAAGCTTTGGTTAAAACATGTTTTGTTTAACAATATTATGTTTTTGTTAAACCTGATAGTATTGTATTCTTTGGCGCTTGAAATGAGGAATGAGGAGTGGTGTAGATTAGGTTGTCATATAATGCTATGTATTAACAAAAATGAACTCCTCTTTGTTTACGTTAAGTCTTATTAAGGTGCATCACGCTGCTCGTATGATTCAAAGTACAGTCTATTAATATGCTGATTTACTTTTATTTAAATCCATTTTTAAAAACATGTATCATTGCCTTGATCACGCTCCCATCACACTGCCCGATTCCAAGACATCCTTCGATGTAAAATTGGATTCATTCATCATTTCCTCATTCGAATATTAAATTTTCATAAAAAGCAGGAATCTACCCAACGGACGTTATTATCGTCCCGTATGAGTTAATGTTGTGCAACTAATTATCAAAACGATTAAACGCTAATCATAAAATCAAAACAATGAAAAAGACGTACAAATTTATTCTCACCACACTTGCACTTGCCTTATGCATTGGATTTAGTTCCACGGCCCAAACTGCGCGTGCTCAAATTATACACAACTCAGCAGATGCCATGGCCGATTCGGTTGATGTTTACCTAGGAAGCAACTTGGTGTTCGATAATTTTGCTTTCCGAACAGCCACTCCGTTTATCGACTTACCGGCAGGGTCACCGATCTTAGTGGGAATCGCCCCAAAGACAAGTACAAGTGCAAACGACACCATTGCCACGTTCACTTTTAATTTAACTCCGAACGAAACGTACATCATCATCGCCAATGGGTTGCTCGATAATGCGAATTATAGCCCCTTCGAGCCATTTGGATTGAATGTATTCCCGTTAGGTCGAGAGTCTGCTAACGGAGCGGGAAATACAGATTTACTTGCGTTCCACGGTTCGACAGACGCACCAGCTGTTGATGTATCAGAAATCGCAGTGCCTGCAGGTCAAGTTATCGACAATTTAGAATACGGTGATTTTGCAGGGTATTTACCGCTATTGAATTTGGATTACAGATTATTGGTCCAGGATTCTACGAGTAGCGTATCTGTTCGATCATACGAGGCTCCTCTCAATGCTCTTGGACTGCAGGATTCGGCTATTGTCGTATTGGCTTCTGGATTTTTGGATCCGAGTACAAATAACAACGGACCAGAATTTGGCCTGTTCGTCGCTTTGCCTTCAGGAGGTAACCTCATTCCACTTCCAGAAAGCACAGCACGTGCACAAGTCATTCACAACTCCCCGGATGCAATCGCAGATAGTGTAGACATCTATCTCGACGGCGAGTTACTGCTCGATAATTTTGCTTTCCGCACAGCCACTCCGTTTGTTGATTTAAACTCTGAGGCGCCTGTTGTTATTGGTGTTGCTCCGAAAACGAGCTCTAGCTACGCCGACACACTCGTTACGTTTACCTACACGTTGTCAACAGAAGAAAGCTATATGATTGTTGCCAATGGTTTGGTCGACAACACAGCGGGCTATACACCATTCGTCCCGTTCAATTTAGCGGTATACAACATGGCTCGCGAAGCGGCTTCAACAATGGGCAATACGGATGTCTTGGTTTTCCACGGCTCTACTGATGCTCCAACGGTAGACGTAGAGGAAGTATTAGTTCCGGCCGGAACCATCGTTGACAACTTGGCTTACGGAACGTTCGCGGGATATTTGGAACTGGCTACGAACGATTATCGTTTGGCCATCAAAGATTCCACCTCGACAACTACCGTAGCTACGTACGATGCGCCATTGAGTGGATTGAACCTGCAGGATGCAGCTATCGTAGTCTTGGCTTCGGGTTTCCTAAATCCGGCGAATAATAACGGTGGACCAGATTTCGGATTGTACGTTGCATTACCTGCAGGAGGCGATCTTGTTCCACTTACCCCAACGGTAGGATTGACAGAAAGCAAACTTGGGTCGCTCGATGTATATCCAAATCCCGCAAGTGATCGCTTGTCTTTCAGTGGTTTAGATGGAACATACAACTACTCCATCACCGACATCAGCGGTCGAATCGTGATGAGTGGAGATTCCGAAACAAGCGCTTCGTTGAATATCAGCGATTTGGCTCCGGGTACCTTCTTTGTTCGCGTTGAACAAAACGGGACGGTGCAGATGGCAAAAATCATCGTACAATAAGTACGTCGCTATATATTCTTCAGAAAAGGTCACTTTCATAAGTGGCCTTTTCTTTTTTAACCATAGGCAATATGATAACGGTTCCGATAAGAATATCAAAGCCTAAATCCGATTACCGAACACCGAATATCGGTTGCGAACATAGTTTCAAAAATTACTAAATTCGTCAGAACTTAACACAAAGCCATCGGATATGTATAGATTTACGTTTCTCCTTTTCTTGTTTGCATTTTCGTTTTCGGTAACGGCGCAAACCGATACAACCACGACGGAAGAAGAAGAATTTGACTTTTCGGATTTTGAACCGGCCGCTCCCCCATCCAAGAGTTTTTGCAACAACAAAGTTTTGGGGCAAACTCCGACAACGCTCATCGGCGTGTCCTATAATTTTCAGGGACCACAAGATTTTACGGCCGGCAATCCATCGGATAATATTGATGGGGCAGATTTAAGCGAAACCAACAACATTCAAAACACACAGGAATTCGGCATCGCAGGAAATTTTCCCATTGTGAGCCGGAATAACATATTGGTCAACCTGAATGTCGTGTATACCGAGCAACACTATAGTTTTACCGACGAATCGAGCGCTCATCCTTTTATTCAAAGTCTGCAAAACAATCCGTTACGAAGCGCAAATACTTTAGCTACCGTTTTCAAACCCCTCAATGACAAGCGCTTTTTATTGGGTCAGGCCGGTGTTTCTTTTAACGGAGACTTTAGCTTCGGTAATTTCAATCAAGACTTCAATACACTTCGTTTCTCTGCTGCTTTGATGTACGGTTTTAAACCGAGTGACTCTAAAATGTATGCGTTCGGTATAGCGAGAACATATTTGGGCGGATCGCTGAATTACCTACCGATTTTCTATTACTATCACACTTTTAAAAATGACAAATGGGGAACGGAGTTATTGCTCCCTTCTCGCGGTTTTCTACGCTATCGATTCAATAGTACGAGCTTAGCTGGAGTTGGATTCAATGTGGTTGGAAATACGTTCCGAATGAACAATTTCTCGGAAATGCCGGGCGCGATGATCCCCGGAAATCCGGAAGCCTACTCACAAGCCAGTGAAATAGAACTCCGCCGATCTGAAATCCGCGTTGGAGCCAAGTACATGCGTTCCATCAGCGGCTTCTTTTGGTTAATCGCCGAAGCGGGATACCGCATCAATTACAGCTACGATATCGATAATAACGGGGACTTTTTGCGATTACTCGGAAGCGACGATCCCTACTACATCGAAAACGACCTGGGGAATCCGCTTTATTTCACAGTCGGAATTAGCTACGTGAGTCCGTAAAAACACAAATGCAATACCAATAAAAAACCCCGGGATTGCTCCTGGGGTTTTTTGCTAATTTTTATAGAGAATATTAAATCGGCTCAAGCCACGTTTAGTGAACTGTGAACAGTAACCTGACGCAACCATTCTACCAGTCTACTAGTCTAGTAGTCTACTAGTCTACTAATAACCTAAATAAAATGCCCGAACCCCGACTATCGAGCCTCGAACCTCGAGTTACTTCTTCTTAACCAAGCGCGTCCAAACGTCTGTTCGACCGAAAACAGCTGCACCGACAAATCCACGAACTTCGATCTTGTTCTCCTCGACCAGTTCAATCTTACAATTGTACGTCGTTCCGTTTTTGGGGTCGTAGATAGTACCGTCTTGCCAAATTTCCTCATCGGCATTGTAAACGAAATCTTTAAGAACGCGGTATCCTTTTAGCGGAGTACTGCGGAGTGATTCATCGGGATTGTTCTTATCCACGCGTGGATTTCCGTCCTCATCGTTGGGCTCTTTCAACCATACGACTCGACCAAAATACTTGTTTCCGATTTTGTCGATTTTAATGTAACTCCGGCCATCACTCGGCATCCATACACCAACCAGTTGATCTCCAGGATTGTCCGATGTGTTTTCTTGTGCCTGAAAAGGCAATACAAATAATGCACTTAGAAGGGCAGTTAATAGAAGTTTCATAAAGCGCTTTAGTTTTTATGGTTAACGGTTAAAACAATTTCGGTGGAAGCTTGCATTTCATCCATGATATCCTCGGATAAGTTGACATCCAGAACCCAGGTGGCTCCTTCATCCAAAAAGAAAGGCAACAAGTCGATTTCCTCCGCTACATTTAAATCAAACGTTGTGCCACCCTCGAGCGGACTCAACGTGCCGAGCGAGGTCATTTCGTTTGAATTGCTCACGATCTGAAGTAATAAACTTTCCGAAATAGCCGCTTGTTCATCGCTCAACGTAACTTTGATAGACGACACCCCTATTTCTGTTAAATCCTTTTCCTCCACATTCAATTCCGAGGCCAATTCACTTGGCGAGATGTCCACAGGAGCTTGCAAGCTATTCGGCCCGCTGAACAACATTTCACCCGACAGAGTCGTCGTTATGACTTTATCCACACTCGTCGTGCTCGTACAGCCGATCAATCCTACAATCAGTAGGGTGCCCAAGACTAGTTTTTTCATTGTTTTCCTTTCGTTTGGTTCGTTAGATTCAAATGTAATTATAATTTTTAATTCCGGTAATGCGGTGAATAGCGAACAGTGAGCAATGAACAGTCGTGATTGGAATTACTGAAAATGAGCGAGACCGAGTTTATCGAGAGTCCGAACCTCTAAAATCCGCAACTAAATGCACTACTACCTTTCATTATAAAAAAATTCGCCCCAACTAACTCCCACTCCAGGCATTACACCTTCGTAGACAAAATCTACACTATTCCCGCGTATACGCCGGTCATAAAAAAACATCGGTCCTGCAGTAAACTTAATGTATTGGTTGTGATTTTTGAGAGGTATTTTATAGTTGAGATTCGGATAAAAAGCAAAGCGGAACCTTGGAGTAATTGGTAATCCAGTAAGCGAAAATCGATGAAAGGCAGATGCATCTGCACCAATACCAAAACCTTTGAAGTAATAATGCAATCCAGTCATTGTAGAAATGCCGTCACCAAAACTACTTCCTACTCCTAACGAAATTCCAATTCGGTGTAATTTCGCTTCATCTAACAACAAAAGCGGTTCGGTTCGCAGGAGTACACCAAATATGGCAGTTCCACCAAATTGCGACTCAACATTAACCTGCGCCTTAACCAAATTCCCTGTAACCAGGATACAGACGATGAGAATAAATCTTTTTACAACCATGCTTTTCGATAACGTTACTTTTTAATGGTGTAGAATTAGAATTCTATACCAAACGTAACGTAGAAAGCCAACATATTATGATTGTAGGGAGAATTTATGGGTGGTTCATTTAGATCAAAAACGTCGATCTGATGTTGGCGATATCCAATGCCGATGTAAGGCATGTCGTGAAATTTCAAACGGGCACTCAGATCAAATAAAAACGATTGCATCTCGCTTTCGATCACATCAATTCCCACCTTACCCAATACGTCTAGCGCTGTATTTCCATTGAATAATCCATCGAGTATATTGTAATTGACACCAAGGGACAACGCCGTGGTATTCACGTACATATTTTCCATTGGCGAACCCAATCGTTGAAAATCGTAAAACGTATTCAAATCGACATTCAGTCGAAGATCGAATCGCTGAGTGATTTCGTAACCAACAGCCATTTGAGTAGAACGCATTGTTCCAAAATCCGACAGCGTTACTTGATAGGGTGAATGTCCCAAATCCAGTATAATTCGCTGAAGCACAGTGCGCTTCTCTCCTTCTGGGTTACCGCTAAAGGCAAGAAAACTTAAAGTAAAAGCGGTTAAAAATGCTATTGTCTTTTTCATAGTTGCTAAAGTTCATACAATTCTCGCGAAATATAGTTTATTTTAGGGAGACATAAAGCGGTGTATGAATATTTTTCGGCTAGGGAGCTGTTTTGTATTGCATGCTCGCCTTCTTTAGTGACCTGTGAACAGCGAACGGTGATCAGTAATAAAAAAAACGAATAAAGGGTTCGTCTAATATTCTGTGATAGTTACATCAGGTTTAATTGTCTTTTAATCCGTCGCAATAATTATATGCTTTCTCTTCTATGTCATAATCAACCTCTCTAATAATATCAGGAAAATACTGATAATAAAAAATAAGTATCTCAATTGGATCGAATTCCATTTTGAACACTCCTTTTGGCGTATTTACGTATACCTCGTCTTCATCCGTGATATAAATAAATAGCTTATTACCGTCCATCCAAGTAATCTCTGACATAAAAATTACAGACCTTATTAAATCTAGTGGCCCAGAGTGTTCATTCTTCTTCGAGCTTAAAACACTTTTAATCAATTTACTAGAGCACCTACCGTATAACTGAGAATCCGAAGAACTTATCATAAAATGATAGTTTTTTTTAAGACATTCTGAATCTCTTATATAGCAATTCGGAGCATTCCCTCCACCAGCAATTACACCTTCATTTATTTGATAATATCCATAAACAGTATGATTACTGAGTGGGTAGTTTGCAGTCAATGTCTGAACAGTATCTTGTCCAGAAGCCGACATAGAAAAAAGTAGGGTTAAAATAATTAATATATTCTTCATAACTCATCCTTATAACTCTAATACTTCTTAAGATTAACTGGGCAATTATTTTCTGTACTTTTTGAATTCTCTTGAAAATTAAATCTTCCAAATTCCGACCTTCTGACTAATATTTTTTTGTCTTGGGAAAATAATTAAGTACCCTGAGCCCCTTGTCCAATATAAAATACAACTTTTTAAACTCTAACTTACAATAATAATGTTAATGTTAATTTGTAATCTGCTTTGATTTGAAATCTCAAGATTGTCAAAAAGCATTTTTTCAAATATTCGTTAAAAACATTATGTCGAAATCATCATATACTCTACAATTGACAGAATCATCAATTGAAAAATTTATAAGCGACATCAGGATTAACCCATTAATAATCAGACATTCTTGTTGGGATGGTGAACTCTACTGATTGGGGAGGTGACAGATATCGAATGTATTGTCCGTTATACCCGAAATTAAAGAATAAATCGATGGGATTATCATAGATTTCATCGTAATAATGATAATGTGCCGTTGAATAATTAATCCCTTTATGCCATTTTTCGATATTGATAGTATCTCCATTCGCATTCATATATATCCATTCTCCATGACGAATAGGGTGGAAATACTTCTCTTTTCTAAGAGATCGAGTATAGTCATCTAAAAAAACGATTTCACCCTCAGGTATATATGTTGTTAGCGTAGTCTTCGGCAAATAAAAAGTGCCAACTTCCATAACTATTGAATCATAGCATATGACCTGAATAGATATTTCTCTGTCTTCAATTGAAGTTTGTAACGACATAGAATCATTAAGTAAAAAGTACCCTTTGTCAATCGAACTAGATGGAACATACGCTCGAAAAGAAGACCCTCTCAAGTAAACCATTCGTGTACACGAAAAAAACAGAAAACAAATTATTACTGCTATAAATAACTTACCGGAATTGCTTAGTGACACTTTCATTTTGAATTAAAACCCTTTGAGAAAAATTATCTGCTCTAGAATTATATGTGCTTAGAAAATTTTAAAAAAAAACTGATCAACTATTCAAACACTTTATAAAACTCATTGCGAAAATTTGCTAGGTCTGAATATAGAAGTTTTTAGTGAGATTCGTGCTGCACACATTTTCGTTTTTGCAAGTAAGACATTTTGTTTTACATTCTAGCCTTCTTTAGCGAACGGTGATCAGTCGTGAACGATCATGAGCAGTGACTAAAATAAAAACGAGTAACAGATAACTAGTAACTAGTAACTGGTAACCAGTAACCAGTAACCAGAAAAAAAAACCTCCCCAAACCACATATGGCTTGAGGAGGCATGCAATGTTATAAAAATCGTGAAATAATTACTCGCAGCCCGAGGTGGCTAGTTCGCTCACGATTTCGAGTTTTACTTCAGGCCAAAGCTTTGAGATTCCGTCGCTGCCCGTGTGCAAGTCATAGCACGCTTCGTTCAAACTGTCGATACCGATGCCCGCATTCCAGTTCATCACGTCGATCACAGTTGAAAGATTGAAGGTGTTGTTTTCAAAAGTATATTCCATCTCTACATCACGACTCACTTGGTTCATCATCACGTTGACAACGGCTGTTCCCATCGTCGCATCACCATTGATGGCTACCACGTTTCCCTTTAGATTCTCTGTTCCGTCCAACATTCCAAAAAAGAATTTTTGAATCTTCATATCTCGATCGGGGTTCTGTGTGTTGACCGAACTGATCGGAATATCAAATTGCAATCCCTTAATGACTTCCAATGGGTTATCCGATTCAACGGTTCCAGAAACCGATATCTCATCGAATGTACCGCCTACTCCTACTTTTTCAGTGAATTTGTATGCCGTCCAGTTGAAGTCCGTTGTTTCTGCATTGTACGAATACATACATGCTGTGGACTCTTCCTGTGTCGCCGCTCCGTCTGTATTTTCTTCCGTCGACGGACTCGAACAAGCCGTGGCTAGACCGGCTGCGAATAATGTTGCGAATACTACCTTTTTCATTCCTTTTGTTTCAGTTTGTGGTTTGTATTTATTTTCCTTGTAATTCAACCGCTTTGAGGGTGTTTTGTAATAGCGAGGCGCGGGTCATGGGACCTACTCCTCCCGGGACTGGCGTTATCCAACCCGCTACTTGAGAGGCGCTTTCAAAATCTACATCTCCGGCTATGCGGTAACCTTTCTCTTTCGTATCGTCTTCCAATCGAGTAATTCCGACGTCGACCACCACCGCTCCGGGCTTGATGTAACTCGCATCAACCATTTCCGCTCTACCCAATGCGACAATTAGAATATCCGCCTGCTTGCAAACTTCCTTCAAGTCTGCCGTTCGGCTGTGAGCGAGGGTTACGGTACAATTTCCGGGATAGCGTTTTTGCCCCATCAAGATACTCATCGGTAAACCGACGATATGAGAACGACCTAAGACGACACAATGTTTACCTTCGGTCGGAATTTCATACCGGCGTAACAACTCCAACACGCCATTGGGTGTAGCCGAAATGAACGTATCCAATCCCAACGCCATTTTTCCGAAACTCACGGGGTGAAAACCATCCACGTCCTTTGCCGGATCAATCGCCTCGGTTACTTTCTGTTCGTCGATGTGTTTTGGTAGCGGAAGTTGTACAATAAAACCGTCGATATCCTCATCGCGGTTGAGCTTTTCTACCACTTCGAGCAATTCCTGTTCGGTGGTTGACTCCTCCAAACGGATCAGTGAACTTCCAAAACCAATTTTCTCACAATCGCGTACCTTTGAATTCACATAGGTTTGACTGGCTCCATCACTTCCGACCAATACTGCCGCCAGATGTGGAATTTTCATTCCCTTTTCTCGTCGTCGATCAACTTCGACTTTGAGTTCTTCTCGAATGGTTTTGAACGTTTCTTTTCCGTCTAGAATATTCATTCAATTTGGTTTTTATATGCCCATTCCGCCTTTGCCCTTCATCATGCTCATCAACTGCTTGGCTCCTCCGCCCTGCATCATGCGCATCATTTTACTCATTTCATTAAACTGCTTGATCAATCGGTTGACGTCTTGCACCGTTGTTCCACTTCCTTTAGCGATTCGTTTTTTGCGACTTCCGTTAATGATGGTTGGGTTTTGGCGTTCCTCGGTCGTCATCGAAAAAATAATTGACTCCACACCTTTAAACGCGTCATCGTCCAAATCAACATTTCGCAATGCCTTTCCCATACCCGGGATCATCGACAACAAATCCTTGGTATTTCCCATTTTCTTGATCTGATCGATCTGTTTTAGGAAATCCTCGAAGTTGAATTGATTCTTCGCGATCTTCTTCTGTAACTTTCGCGCTTCAGCTTCGTCAAACTGCTCTTGAGCGCGTTCTACAAGTGAAACCACGTCACCCATACCCAAAATACGATCCGCCATACGGCTCGGGTGGAACACATCCAATGCTTCCATCTTTTCTCCCGTACCGACAAACTTAATCGGTTTGTTGACTACCGTTTTAATCGAAAGCGCTGCACCACCGCGGGTATCTCCATCGAGTTTGGTCAAAACCACACCCGAAAAATCCAGGCGATCGTTGAAGGCCTTAGCCGTATTCACCGCATCCTGTCCAGTCATAGAATCCACAACGAACAGAATTTCATCCGGGTTAATTCCATTTTTAATGGCTGCGATCTCGTTCATCATCTCTTCGTCCACCGACAAACGTCCTGCGGTATCCACGATAACGAGATTGTGATGATTTTGCTTGGCATGCTCGATCGCATTTTGTGCAATTTGCACAGGATCCATTACACCTTCTTCCGTGTAAACTTCAACGCCTATTTGCTCTCCTAGAATTTTCAACTGATCAATCGCTGCGGGACGGTATACGTCACAAGCCACCAAAAGTGGTCGACGATTGTTTTTCGTTTTCAGAAAACGCGCTAGTTTCCCAGAGAATGTCGTTTTTCCCGAACCTTGCAAACCCGCCATAAGAATAACAGGTGGCTTTCCTTCCAATGAAAGCTCGCTCGTACTTCCACCCATCAATTCCGCCAACTCGTCGTGTACGATTTTTACCATTAACTGGCCAGGCTTAAGTGCACTCAATACTTTTTGTCCGAGTGCTTTTTCCTTGACGCGATTGGTAAAATCCTTCGCCGTTTTGTAGTTCACATCCGCATCCAATAGCGCACGGCGAACCTCTTTGAGGGTTTCTGCTACGTTGACTTCCGAAATTTGGCCATGGCCCTTGAGTACTTTAAACGCACTCTCTAACTTATCACTTAAACTGTCAAACATAATTGTTCGAATCTATTTTACATGCGCTCGGGAACCTCAATTCCCAAGACGCTCATTCCATTTTTAATCACATTTCCCACAAAGGTAGATAATTGAACGCGAAAAGCGATTTTTCCCTCGTCCTCCGCATTGAAGATGGGTTCACTTTGATAAAAACTGTTATAAGCCTTCACCAAATCATAAACGTAATTCGCTACCAATGCCGGACTCATATCCTCAGCAGCTTGCTGAATTACCGAAGGAAAATCCGAAAGCATCACCAACAGGGCTTTTTCGGTTTCCGTAAAATCAACGGCTTCCATCGCCGGCAGGTTCATTTCCGCTGCCTTGCGGCGAATCGATTGAATCCGCGCGTAGGCGTATTGTATAAATGGTCCGGTATTTCCGTTGAAGTCAATGGACTCCTCAGGGTTAAACATCATCCGCTTCTTGGGATCTACTTTCAGGATGTAGTATTTCAACGCCCCCAAACCAATTTTTCGATTCAAATCGGCCTTTTCATCTTCCGACATGCCCTCCGTTTTGCCGAGGTCATCAGAAATCGCTGTAGCCGTTTGAACCATTTGATCCATCAAATCATCGGCGTCCACTACGGTACCTTCGCGACTTTTCATTTTTCCGGAAGGAAGATCAACCATTCCATACGAGAGGTGATAACACTCGTCTGCCCAATCGTAACCGAGCTTTTTCAGAATCTTGAACAACACGGTAAAGTGATAGTCTTGCTCACTCCCAACCGTATAAATCAATTGGTTTAAGTCAAACTCTTTAAAACGCTGAACAGCAGTACCTATATCCTGGGTAATGTAAACAGCAGTTCCATCTCCACGCATCACGAGTTTTTCATCCAAACCGTCTTCGCTCAGGTCACACCAAATGCTATTGTCATCGCGACGGTAAAACACCCCTTTTTCCAATCCTTCGGCCACAATTTCTTTTCCGAGCAAATAGGTATTGCTCTCGTAATAGTTCTTATCGAAGTCGACACCCATAGCCGCGTAGGTCACTTCAAAACCATCGTATACCCATCCGTTCATTCGGTTCCAAAGTTCCATGACCGCTTCATCACCCGATTCCCATTTGCGAAGCATATCCTGCGCTTCACGAAGTATTGGAGTCGATTTGGCAGCATCTTCTTCCGAGGTGCCGTTGGCAATCAACTCAGCCATTTGCTCGCGGTGAACTTGATCAAACTTGACGTAATAATTTCCCACCAACTTATCTCCTTTGAGCCCTGTAGACTCAGGAGTTTCTCCATTGGCGTATTTCTGCCAAGCGACCATCGATTTACAAATATGTATTCCGCGATCGTTGATGATCTGAACCTTTTTGGTGTCTCGACCAACCGCTTTTTGCAATTCCGCAACGCTATATCCGAGCAAGCAATTACGAATATGTCCCAAATGCAGCGGTTTGTTGGTGTTCGGTGAAGAATACTCCACCATTGCAGCGGGCTCGTTGGCGCGTAGCGGTTGAAATCCAAAACGATCGTCGGTGGATTCCTCGCGAAAGAAATCCGACCATTTGCCGTCGGATATCGAAATATTCAAGAATCCCTTGACGACGTTAAAACCAGAAACTATACTCGAATTCTCCAATAAATAATTTCCAATCTCTTCACCGATCTGTTCGGGCTTTTTCTTGGCTTGACGTGTGAGTGGAAACGTTACGACGGTGATGTCTCCCTCAAACTCTTTTCGTGTTTTTTGGTAGGCGAATTCGGTGGGTTCGAGCTGAATGCCGTAAAGCTCATCTACGGCTGTACTCAACTCAGGGCCTATCCATTTTTCTGTTATGCTCATTATTGTTCGCTGAAAAGTTCTTCGATTACACTATTTAATATATCAAACGCGGTATCGGCCATTACATTCCCTTTATCGTCTAAGGTGGTATTCACTTCCACCATTTCGAAACCGATAATCTTCGGACTGCGCACCAATGTGGTCAATAACTCCCGGGCTTCTTCTTTCCATAGGCCATTTGGCACCGGTGTTCCCGTTCCGACCGATATGGATGAGTCCAATGAATCCACATCAAAGCTGATATAAATACCATCACAATCGGCCAATTGCTCTAGGATTGCTTTGGCTGTTTGGGTTGCTCCATTTTCGCGTACTTCCGCAACGGTGTGATTTTTTATTCCGTGCTTCTGAATCAAGTGATCCTCTTCTTTTTCGGTATCGCGAACTCCTACAAAAACTAAATTTTCTGGCAACACGCGAGGCTCTGGACCTTTCATGCGCTCCCAATGCTTCTTGGTGATTCCTTTCACATCGTTGTGCTGCATATCCAGGTTGTCGTCACCAATGGCAGTAGCCAAAGGCATTCCGTGTACATTTCCTGTAGGCGTCGTATACGGAGAATGCAAATCGCCGTGAGCATCCACCCAAACGACGCCGAGCTTGCCATCTCCTAAACTCGACTTTAGTCCGGCGATTGTTCCACCTGCCATGCTGTGATCTCCAGAAATCACAACCGGAAAAAATCCTGAATTCCGTGCCTTGGCAACTTTCTTGTCCATGATATCGTACAAATCGGCAATTCCCTCGATGTGCTTTCCGAAAGGAGTTTCGATTTTTTCGTACAACTTTTCGTTCTTCACCGGAATGTGCTCCAGTGGATAGCGATTAAAAAGGTGATTATTCTTATTCAGTGCAGCTGTTTCAAGCGCTTTAAACCCCGTTGAAGCTCCTCGCGTTCCCGCTCCCAGCTCCGACATCATCACCATAAACTTAATCTTGCGCATGTTATTCATATATTTTTTCCGTTAAAGGCGTACAAATGTACGGAAGCCAATGTTGCGTCACAACCCTTTTGCGATGAACGAATTAAAAATACCGTTTATACGATTTCGAGGTTCGAGGTTCGGGAGTCGGGAATCGGGAATCGAAATATGGGTTAGACTTTCTGAATATTCAAATTCTGATCACCGTTAACTGTTCTCCGGTCACGCCCGTTCACTGGTCGCTGGTCACTGGTCACTGGTCTCTAGCATAAAGGTTGAACGAGAAAGCAAATTTCAATTCATGACAGATGGTTCTATTTCACATAAGATTGTATAGATCCCGAACGTTATTTAGCAAACTGTACGCAAAGGTATTCTGCTCCCAACTCTTTTTGTATTTTTGACCGATTTTAAACCCGTTCAATGGCCAAATCCAAGAGCAAGAAAAAAACTAAACCAACCCAACCGACTGAGAAGTTCTGGCACAAGCCCTACTTCAAATCGAGTGTGGGCATTTTCTTTTTTTTCCTGTTTACATTTTCCACCATCGCTTCGGTTTCTTTTCTGCTCAATTGGAAAAGCGACCAGAGTCTACTTGCGCTTTCCTTCTCCGATTTCTTTTTGGATACGGATATTCACGTGAAAAATGTCCTTGGAAAACTGGGTGCGGCATTTGGTTACCAATGGGTTTATAAATGGTTTGGTATTTCCGCTTTTCTATTCAGCTATCTCTTTTTGGTATTTGGGATCAATACGTTTTCTGTAAAATTCAAAATGCCCGTCTGGAAAAACATTACGGGGGTTTTACTTCTCGCGCTTTGGTTGAGCACCACAACGGGGCTGTTTTCTAGCGGAAAAACCGTTCTGAGCGGCGGACTCGGTTATTTTTTGGCCACATGGCTCAGCGGTTGGTTGGGATTTGTCGGTACGGTTCTACTTTTGGTTTTTTCCATGCTCGTAACGGTAATTATACGTTTTCGTCTGTCGCCGGAATCCATTACCCAATTTTTTGCGCGTTTTAAACCGACAACGAAAACTCCGAAAACAGAGCTAACGGTAGAAGAAAAGTCAGTAAAAGAGCAAGATTCAGAAGAAGTCATTGTTGAAGATAATCCGGCACCTGACGAAGAGGAAGAGCCAGAAATGGAGCTAAAAACCGAACCCGAAGAAGAGCCGGCCGAACAGGAGTTGTCTCCCGCAGAGGAAAAACGCGAAATGGTTATAGAAAAATCCTCGGAAGAAGATGTAGAGATGGCCGTGGAAACAGCCAAAGAGGAAGAAATCGATGAAGACGAGCAAAAATCGAAAAAGCTCGTAGATGAGTTCGGTCAATATGATCCGAGATTGGATTTGGCTAAATTTCAGTTTCCCACCATTGACCTTCTGAAAGACTACGGAGCGGGAAACATTGAGATCAACCAAGAAGAGCTAGAGGAAAACAAGAACAAGATTGTCACCACGCTAAAGAATTACAATATTGAGATAGCGAAAATCAAAGCCACGGTAGGTCCGACCATTACGCTGTATGAGATTGTGCCTGAAGCGGGAATTCGCATTTCGAAAATCAAAAATTTAGAAGATGATATCGCTCTGAGTCTTTCGGCACTTGGCATCCGTATCATTGCGCCAATTCCTGGAAAAGGAACCATCGGAATTGAAGTTCCAAACACCAAGAAGAACATTGTATCAATGCGTTCGGTCATCGCTTCCAAAAAATTTCAACAAGCCGATATGGAGCTGCCCGTCGCTTTGGGAAAAACCATTTCGAACGAAACCTTCATCGTCGATTTGGCTAAAATGCCTCACTTGCTCATGGCGGGAGCAACAGGACAGGGAAAGTCTGTGGGATTGAATGCCATTCTGACTTCACTGCTTTACACCAAACATCCCGCTGAAGTGAAGTTTGTATTGGTCGATCCGAAAAAAGTTGAACTCACACTTTTCAATAAAATTGAGCGCCATTACTTGGCTAAGCTTCCCGATACGGAAGAGGCCATTATCACGGACACCAAAAAGGTAATCAATACACTCAACTCACTTTGTATCGAAATGGACGAGCGGTACGAACTGTTGAAAACGGCCATGTGTCGGAACATTATTGAGTACAATAAGAAATTTGTCGATCGAAAACTGAACCCAGAGAACGGCCACAAATACCTGCCTTATATCGTATTGGTTATCGATGAGTTCGCCGATTTGATCATGACAGCAGGCAAAGAAGTAGAGACTCCTATCGCTCGATTGGCCCAGTTGGCTCGCGCTATTGGTATTCATTTGATTGTTGCGACTCAACGCCCTTCTGTCAACGTGATAACGGGAATCATCAAAGCCAACTTCCCGGCTCGAATTGCTTTCCGTGTAACATCAAAAATCGACTCGCGGACCATTCTGGACGCCGGTGGAGCAGATCAGTTGATAGGAAAGGGAGATATGCTGTATGCGAGCGGAAGCGCGATGACGCGTATTCAATGTGCTTTTGTCGATACACCGGAAGTTGAAGAGATTACCGATTTTATTGGCAATCAACGCGCATATCCCGAGGCCTTCCAATTGCCCGAGTATGTTGGCGAGGACGGTGGCGGTGGTGGATTGGAGGACAATCCCGACGAACGCGATTCGAAATTTGAGGACGCAGCTCGCATTATCGTTCAACATCAGCAAGGGTCCGCTTCCCTCCTACAACGAAAATTGAAGTTGGGCTACAATCGAGCCGGACGAATCATTGATCAATTGGAAGCAGCCGGAGTAGTTGGTCCGTTCGAAGGAAGTAAAGCACGACAAGTTTTGGTTCCAGACGAAAATGCTTTGGAACAGTTATTGAATGGAGATAGTTAAAACACAATTTACGCATAGCATGAAAAATATTTTCACCCTTATCGTCACTGCCTTGTTTGGCCTAAGCGCCCTCGCACAGAGCGACCCAGCGGCCGAGCAAATTTTGGATCGCGTTAGTGAAAAAACAAGATCATTTGACCACATCGGAATCGAGTTCACCTACTCGATTGAAAACCCCCAGTCCGGATTGCCTAAAAACACGGTGGACGGAGAATTGATTATCAGCGGCAATAAATACCGTGTCGTGCTATTGGGAAATATTCAAATCAGCAATGGTCAGCGCATTTGGAGAATTATCGAAGACGACATGGTTATCGAAACGATGTCGGCCAGTACGAACGAAGAAGAAGGCCTTTCGCCAGATAGAATCCTGACCATGTACGAAGAGGGATACAAAGTTCGCCTGATGGAAAAACGCGTTATTGACGGCGTTGAAACACAAGTGATTCGCCTATATCCCGAAAATGTGAAAGATGTACCGTACACTCATATCGATGTGATGGTGGATACGAAGAAGAGCCAGTTGGTGCGTATTGTAGAGACCGGGAAAAACGGAACGATCACAACGTATTCCATCAACTCGTTTAATCCCAATGTTTCGGTAGATGCATACACCTTTGAATTGGATAAAAAGAAATATGCCGACTTTGAAGTTATTGAACTCGATTTTTAATCGGATTTCGTTTTGAATATACTTTCCAGATTTACGATTAGGGCCTTTATCGGCCCTTTCCTCATTACATTTGCAGTGGTGCAGTTTATACTGCTCATGCAGTTCGTATGGAAATACGTCGATGATCTGGTTGGAAAAGGATTGGAGTGGTACCTCATTGTGGAACTCTTGGTGTACACCTCGGCCAGCTTAGTCCCCATGTCGCTGCCTCTTGCCGTTTTGCTCAGTTCGATTATGACCTTTGGTAAAATGGGCGAAAACTATGAGCTGATCGCTCTGAAAAGCTCGGGAATCTCGTTTTTTCGAATCATGCGACCATTGCTCATTACCATGTTCGTGCTCGCAGTCGGTGCTTTCTATTTTTCGAACGATATCATTCCGGCAGCTAACCTCAAGAGCGGATCGCTCCTGTGGGACATTACTCAGAAAAAACCCGCATTTAACCTGCAACCCGGTACATTCTACACGGGTATTGAAGGGTTTTCCATCAAGGTAGATGACAAATCGGGCGAGAACGGTGAGTTTTTAGAAGGTGTCATGATCTATGACCACAGCGAGAACCGCGGTAACACAAAGGTCATCCGTTCTGAAAAAGGTAAAATGACGGTGGACGAAAAAGATAACCTATTGGTATTTGAACTCGAAAATGGATACAGCTACGAGGAAATGCCCGTAAAGAACCGCAAAGAGCGCAACCGTCATCCGTTTGTGAAAACCGCATTCGACAAACAAGTGATTCGGTTTGATATGTCGGCCTTTTCGATGGAAAGAACCGATGAAGGGCTCTTTAAAAGTGACTTTCGAATGAAGGACGTCGGGCAACTGAATCGCGATATCGATAGTTTGAGCACCCGAATGGATTCGCTGTTTTCGGATATCGGAACTCGTCTTACCCGAAAATACATTGCGATTATCGATACGTTGAATCGCGACAGTTTGGATCAATTGCAAAAACTCCACAAAACACCAACCGAACTACTCGCCTTGTACTCCAAGGGAGATCAACAAAACATCCTTTCATTGGCGTTGACAAAAACTCGATCGGCGCGTAGCTATGTGTCGAGTTATCGGAAAGAAGTGAGCTGGAAAAGCACGATTATTGCGCGGCATATTTTGGAGTTTCACAAAAAGTTTACCCTTTCCGTGGCGATTATCATGCTCTTCTTGGTTGGTGCTCCACTGGGCAGTATTATTCGCAAAGGTGGAATGGGAATGCCTGTTGTCGTAGCGGTGTTGATCTTTCTGTTTTATCACATTGCCACATCAACCAGTGATAAGTTGGGCAGAGATTGGTCTTTGGATCCAAACTATGCCATGTGGATTCCCGTAGCTATCTTTGCACCGCTCGGGATTTATCTCACATATAAATCGACGATGGATAGCCGACTGTTTGATGTGGACGCTTATCTCGAACCATTGAGGAAAATCACCGCTTCGAAAAAAAAGAAAAATGCGACTTCTACAAATAACCCATAAGCCTCCCTACCCTTCTATCGATGGAGGTTGTATCGCGATGAAGCAAGTGGCCGAGGGGTTATTGAGCAACGGATATCATCTCGATCTGATTACGCTATCTACGCACAAACATCCTTTCGACCCCAACGCATTTCCTCAACACGAAAGATTCCAAGTTGAGAACCATCCGGTAAAAACAAGGGTAAACCCGGTAGGTGCTCTCGCATCCCATCTTTCCGGTAAATCCTACAACGTAAGTCGCTTTTATGATCGAAAAATTGCGGGCAGTATTGCGTCTAAACTTAAAGAGAGGACTTATGACGCGGTTGTTTTAGAAAGTATTTTCTCGGCCGTCTATTACCGCGATATTCGAAAAGCATTCGACGGTCCTATTCTCTTGCGTTCGCATAATGTAGAATACCAAATATGGGAATTGCGCGCCAAGTGGGAGGAAAACAAAGTCGTCAAACGACTGCTCGATTCACTGGCCAAACGGCTAAAGCGTTTTGAGAACTACATCTGGCGATCTGTGGATGGAATTCTTTCCATTTCGCAAGCCGATACCAACGCAATTCAGAAATATTGCGATACGCCGGTTTATACCATACCCATGGGAATTGTCGTACCGGAAAACCCGGTCATTCACCAAACCGAAGAACCTCTATTCTACCACATAGGAAGCATGAATTGGCAGCCTAATGTGCACGGTTTAAAATGGCTTTTTGAGGATGCATGGCCAAGAGCGCTCGAGGCTCATCCTCAAGCGGAGTTTCATTTAGCGGGCGTAGATACCCCAAAGTGGTTTGATCACAAACGGGAAATCAACGTCATCTCACACGGCTTTGTAGAAAGTGCCACCGATTTTATGAATAAATACGATGTCATGGTGGTTCCACTATTCGAAGGAAGTGGAATTCGCATCAAGATCTTAGAAGCCATGGCGCTCGGTAAAACGGTGATTTCCACCCGACTTGGCGCCCAGGGTATTCCTGTGAATGACCGTGAAAATATTCTACTAGCCGAAGATGCCAAGGAATTCACAGCGGCACTGGAATACATCATGAACGAACCGCATCAATTGCAACGAATCGGAGAACAAGCCCGCCAAACCATTCGCGAGCACTTCGAACTGAACGTAATCAACGCCCAACTGAAAGCGGTGACTGAAGATTTCTGCTCACATTAATGGCTTAGACTGGTAGACTAGTAGACTGGTAGACTGGTAGACTGGAAAGATAATTTGGCTCAAACGATTGTTTTTAACCAAGTTCACTCAATACCATATAATCTCGAAATTGGAAGGTAGAAGTTTGGCTATTAGCGATTAGCTGTTGGCCTTTAGCTTCTGCTAATGATAGTTTGAATCCGGAAGTAAAAACAAAATAAGAACAGAGAAAATAACAGAGAATCAATCCCAGCTTCCGACTTTGTAAGCCGAAACTCTGAGAGCGAAGGCTTAGTCTCCAAATAAATCTGGAAGTAATAATACACGAAGAATACAACATAGAATCGCTCCCCAGTTTCCAAGTCATCTAGTCACCGAGTCTCCTAGTCACCGAGTCTCCTAATAAGGCTGGAAAAAATAATACACGAAGAATTTAACGTAGAATCGCTCCCGAGTTTCCAAGTCACCGAGTCTCCTAGTCTCCTAGTCTCCTAATAAGGCTAGAAAAAATAATACACGAAGAATATAACATAGAATCGCCCCCTAGTTTCCAAGTCACCCAGTCACCGAGTCTCCTAGTCACCGAGTCACCTCAAAATCTTTATTTCTTCCTCGAACTACTCCCTTGATTATATTGTTACTTTTGCAAAAAATAAGACGTCATGCTCGATTCGATCGAAAGTGCTATAGAAGATATTAAGAATGGTAAAGTGGTTATCGTTGTAGATGATGAAGACCGCGAGAATGAAGGTGACTTTGTCGCTGCAGCTGAAAAAGTGACACCCGAAATGGTCAACTTTATGGCGACCCATGGGCGAGGCCTCATCTGTACTCCCCTTCCCGAAGACCGTTGCGAAGAGCTCGATTTGGAGTTAATGGTCGGAAAAAACACTGCATTGCACGAAACTCCATTTACCGTAAGCGTGGATCTGATCGGTCATGGAACGACCACGGGAATCAGTGCATCGGATCGCGCCAAAACAATAAAAGCATTGATAGATCCGGAAATATCGCCAAACGATCTTGCACGCCCGGGACACATATTCCCACTCAAAGCAAAATCGGGTGGTGTACTTCGCCGAGCAGGACACACCGAAGCCAGTATCGACATGGCGCGATTGGCGGGGCTAAAGCCCGCTGGAGTGATTGTTGAGATCATGAATGAAGATGGATCCATGGCGCGATTGCCCGAATTGCGAAAGATTGCCGATAAGTTTGACCTCAAACTCGTATCGATTCAAGACTTGATCGCCTATCGCCTTCGCGTGGATAGCTTGATCGAAAAACTCGAATCCTCTACGGTAGATACAGCATACGGCACGTTTAACTTGACTTGCTTTCGACAAATCACCAACGGTGAAGTTCATATGGTTTTCAGTAGAGGCGAATGGACGGAAGACACGCCGGTTATGGTACGCATGCATTCCTCAACCGGACCGAATGACCTTTTTGACTTCTTAACCAATCCGAACGCTCCACTTCTGATCAAAGCGCTGGAGCATTTACAAGCTGAAGAGAACGGCCTTCTGGTTTACTTAAACATGGAATCCAATCCGCAGACCATCAGCGATCGGCTAAAGGCCATGAAAAATCCAACCGACGAATCGGACGGAAAAGCGTCGCGCGACACGCGGGATTACGGCATCGGTGCACAAATATTGCGACAAATGGGCGTGCGGAAGCTCCGATTACTGACAAATAACCCGCAAAGAAGGGTCGGTTTGGAGGGATATGACCTCGAGATTACCGAGAACGTAAAGCTCTAAAGGTCGCTCCTACACTATATTACAGAGAATCAATGACGTAGGTCTGATCTTTTATTTCGAAAATAAAACCGCTTTTTGTTGAGGGCGTGTTTATTAAACCTACCTTTGGACTTTAATTTTTACAGTATTATTACAATGAAAACAGGAACAGTTAAGTTCTTCAATGCATCCAAAGGTTATGGTTTCATCATTGAAGACGGATCAAACTCAGATCATTTTGTACACGTAACCGGATTGGTTGACGAAATCAACGAAGGAGACGAAGTAGAATTTGAACTCAAAGAAGGTAAAAAAGGATTGAACGCGGTAAACGTAAGAGTTATATAAGTGATTTCCCTTTTTAAAATTAAAAAGCCCTTTCGGAAACGACAGGGCTTTTTTTTGTATCCTACTGACTATCAGTTGAATGTGAAAATATTCAAAAAAAATCAATTTGTACTGAACAAATCTTATTTATAATTGGTCTAAATTTGTGCAAGAGATTTGAAAAATGGCTGAGGAAAACCAAGATCATCAGATGGAGAATAAGGCTGAAGTTTCACGCAAATCATGGCGGGATCGACTCGTTCCCGTGTTTATTCTAGAGTATGTCCAAATCTGGCGAAAAGAGGGCTTTCGCGCGTTAATCAAAAAGAAAGGCTGGAAGGTGGTCGTTTTAATTATTTGTTATTACCTCGTTCGCGACAGCATTTTATATATCCTCATCCCTTACTTGATTGCCAGAGGAATATTTTCGTAAATCTAAATTCTCACCGAAATAATTAGATTTGCCCTTCAACTAAAAATCAAATAAAGATTATGAAATACAACTGGATTATTTCCGGTGCACTAGCACTTTCTTTTTCGCTCAATTCTTGGGCTCAAGACGATCTAATCAATAGTGTAAAAGACAACGGTGGGGATCGCGGTTATCAGTTCGAGACCATTGTCAATCACGACGCCACAGAAGTCAAAGACCAAGGTTCATCCGGAACTTGCTGGAGCTATGCCACATCTTCATTCCTCGAGTCCGAAATGATTCGCATGGGAAAAGACCCCATTGATATCTCAGAAATGTACACCGTTCGCATGACCTACATCGACAAGGCGGAAAAATACGTTCGCTTGCACGGCAATTTGAATTTCGGACAAGGAGGCGCATTGCCCGATGTTCTTTATGTCATCGATAAATACGGAGCGGTTCCTCAGCAAGCTTATGACGGATTGGTAATTGGTTTTGATCGCAACAAGCACGGAGAAATGGAATCGGTATTGCGTGGCATTGTTGACGCGGTCATCGCCAATAAAAATGGCCGAATTTCACCGGTATGGAAAAACACTTATACCGAAGCTTTGAATGCTTACCTAGGCGAAGAACCCAAATCCTTCGAATGGGCCGGAAAAACGTACACCCCGCGCTCGTTTGCCGATGAAGTTATTGGAATCGACCCCGATGAATACGTCCAGTTTACTTCGTTTACGCACCATCCGATGAATGAAGAAGTAATGATTCAGGTTCCCGACAACTGGGCTTGGGGAACGGCCTACAATATCGAGTTGGACGCGATGATTGCAACCATCGACCACGCTCTCGAAAATGGTTTTACTGTTTCATGGGCAACGGATGTGAGTGAAAAAGGATTTTCGATTAAAAATGGTGTAGCCATCGTACCCGAAAAAAAATGGGCGGATATGTCGTCTGAAGAAATTGAAACCGCATTTGACGGAGATATCGCTGAACGCGTTATCACCCCAGAAATTCGTCAGCGCGATTATGACAATTACGAAACTACCGATGATCACGGAATGCACATTACCGGTATGGCAAAAGATCAAAACGGAAATAAGTTTTATATCGTTAAGAATTCATGGGGAACCAAATACGGATTTGACGGATACATTTACGTCAGTGAAGCTTTCGTGCGTTACAAAACGATTGGCATCCTCCTTCATCAGGACGGTGTGCCGAAATCAGTGAGTAAAAGTGTTGGATTATAACCTACAAAAAAATGAAGCCCCGAAGTGTTCGGGGCTTTTTTTTACTCCTTCTCAACGGTTGCTCAGATATACGCGTATCTTTGAGGAAATACCCTACGTATTTGAAAAACTGGTTTTGTATTATCGCTCTATTTTTCGGCCTTTCCGCAACCGGCCAGAACTACTCCCTCTCAGGTTATGTCAATGATCAGTCAACGGGAGAAGCACTTATTGGAGCCAATGTTGTATTGCCCGATTTGGGAATTGGAGCAACTACCAACAACTACGGTTTTTTCTCGATTTCCGCTCCAGCGGGAACACATCGCGTCGTAATTAGCTTTATTGGATACGAAAGTGTAGAGCGCACCTTGCCGTTCGATTCAAACATGAATCTCAGCTTTGAATTGCGTTCAGCTGGGCTTGTCGGAGACGAAGTCGTATTAACGGATCGTCGCGAAGACCAAAATGTGACGGAAGTACGCTCGGGAACCATAAATTTACCCGTCGATCAAATCACTGAAATACCCGTGGTTTTCGGAGAAGTCGATATCCTCAAAACCATCCAACTATTGCCTGGAGTAACTACTGGAAATGAAGGGAGTAGCGGATTTTTTGTTCGCGGTGGCGGTCCGGATCAAAACCTTATTCTGTTGGATGAAGCCGTGGTTTACAATGCTTCTCACCTCTTGGGATTTTTCTCTGTATTCAATGCGGATGCCATCAAACATGTCGACCTGATCAAGGGCACCATGCCCGCACAATACGGAGGTCGGCTATCTTCCGTTCTCGATATCCAAATGCGCGATGGTAACCTGAAAAATCACCAAGTGCGCGGAGGAATTGGATTGATCTCGAGTCGACTAACAGCCGAAGGACCGCTTGCCGAAAACAAAGCGAGCTATCTGGTCTCTGCCCGGCGAACCTATTTGGACTTGTTCATTAAACCCGTACTTAGCGGAACCGAATTCGAAGGGAACAACTACTTCTTCTATGATGTCAATGCCAAACTGAATTACAAACTTTCGGATAAAGACCGAATCTTTATCAGCGGCTATTTTGGAAGAGATGATTTTGAGTACCGTCCGCCCGATTCGGATTACAATTTGCAAATTCCATGGGGAAATAAAACCGGATCTATCCGATGGAACCATGTATTTGGTTCGAAACTGTTCATGAATGCGACGTTGGTTGCGAGCGATTATGACTTTCGTTTCAATTCCCGCGAAGGAGATTTTCAAGCCACGCTTTACAGCGGCATTCGGGATATCAATCCCAAAGTTCACTTCACCTACCAGGCCTCTCCAAAACACAAGCTAAACTGGGGATACGATTTGATTTTTCATTCTTTCCGCCCGGCCAACGCGGGTGGAATGGATGGTGATGTAGAACTCGACCCCAACAACGTATCACGTCAAAACGCTCGTGAATCGGCGATTTATTTCGAAGACAATTGGGACATCAACGATCGATTGAGCGTTCAAATAGGAATGCGCTTTAGTCATTTCAATTTTGTCGGACCTTTTGAGCGTTTTATTCGGAATGACAGCGGAAACATTGCGGATACGCTCGTTTTCAACAACGGAGAATCGATTCAGCGCTACAGCGGACTAGAACCCCGCTTGGCAGCTCGTTATCTCATCGATGAAAATCGATCCATCAAATTGGGTATAATGCGAAACAACCAATACGTTCATTTGGCGACCGTGGGAAGTGCCACGTTGCCGACGGACATTTGGATCCCCAGTTCCGATGTTATCGCACCACAAATTGGCTGGCAATATTCATTGGGTTATTTTCAGAACTTTCAGGATAACATGTTCGAAGCAAGTGCTGAAGTGTATTACCGCAGCTTGCAAAATGTTGTTGAGTATGCCGAGGGCGTGGATTTGTACCAAACCATTCAAGACAATCCGGACAACCTGATGGTATCGGGCGATGGCGAGGCCTATGGGCTAGAGTTGTTCTTTAAAAAGACCAAAGGAAAGCTAACGGGTTGGTTGAGTTATACGCTTTCAAAGAGCGATCGTTTTTTCGAAGAAATTAACGGTGGAGTCCCTTTTCCAAGTACGTTTGACCGCCGACACGACCTATCGGTTACTGCCAGTTATCGCTTGAGTGAGAAATGGTCGTTGAACAGTGTTTTTGTACTTACTAGTGGAAAAACATTTACTCCTCCCAAATCACGCTTTTTGGTCAACAACAGCGTCTATACCGAATGGGGCCCCAGAAACTCAACTCGTCTTCCCGCTTTTCATCGCTTGGATATTGGAGCTACATGGGTTCAAAAAAAGACCGATCGGTATGAGTCGTCTTGGACGTTCAGCATATACAATGTGTACAATCGACAAAACGTTTTCTTCGTGTTCTTTGAATCGGAAGGTGAAGTAGATAATGGTACATTTAAACTAACACCTCGTCAGGTTTCGCTTTTCCCGATTTTACCATCTGTAACCTGGAATTTTAAATTTAACTGATGAATCGCAAACTTTCCTTTTTCTTGTTTATCGCATTCGCCCTCTTTAACTGGAGTTGCGAGAGGGATATAGAAATTGAGCTGGCCGAATTTGAAGACCGGCTCGTTGTGGAAGGTTATATCATTGCCGAGGAAAACCCCATTGTATTTCTAACGCAAAATGTCGGTTTTTTTGAAGGAATCGCGCAGAGTACATTGAGTGAAATAATCATTCCAGACGCAACGGTTATCGTTCGCGGTGGAGGTCAGGAAGATACGTTAGAGTTCGTCCTGGATAACAATTACTTCCCTCCCTTCTACTATACATCCGACCAAATTACGGGCGATTACGAAACGAGTTATGAACTGATCATTCAAGCCAACGGAACAGAAGCTTACAGCAAGACCTACATTCCTAAAGCTACTCAACTGGATACCATTTACTGGGAACCCGATCCAGAAAGCGAGAACGATTCATTGGGGTTTATTACTTACCGATACACCGACCCGGACACGTTGGGCAATTACCATTACATATTGCATCAGCGCATCGGAAAAGATCCGCGCTACTACCCTTCGGTTAGTCCACTGCGGTCGGATGGGTTTGTGAATGGCCAGCAATATGAAAGTCAGTTTTTCAGAGGACGCACCGTAAAGGAAATCGGCACTGCGCCGGAAAATGCGACGGAAGATTTGTTCTACTTTGTAAAAGGAGATATTGTAAACGTTTTGTGGTGCGCCATTGATGCACGAACATATTCGTTTTGGAATAGTTTAGGTAATAACACATCCGGGAACATCTTAACGGTTCCTGCAAACCTAGAGTCCAACGTCGAAAACGCCATTGGCATATGGGGAGGATACGCTCCTTATCGTGACCTAGTTCACGCTGAATAGTTGGAAGAATTTTTACCTTTGCACAAATAAATTAAGACGATGAGCACAGAAATAGAAAAACTAAATTGTTTGATCATAGGAAGCGGTCCAGCGGGATATACTGCTGCGATTTATGCCGCCCGAGCTGACTTGAAACCTGTGATGTACACGGGCTTAGAGCCTGGGGGACAGTTGACCACAACAACCGATGTGGAAAATTTCCCTGGATACCCAGAGGGAATTGGTGGTCCGGAAATGATGGAACAACTCAAAGCACAAGCCGAGCGTTTCGGTACCGATGTTCGCTTCGGATTGGCTACTGGAGTTGAGTTTAGCGATAAACCAGGGGACTACCACAAAGTCATCATCGATGATAACAAAGAAATCCATGCCCGCACAGTCATTATCTCGACCGGAGCTTCGGCGAAGTACCTCGGTTTGGAGAGTGAAAAACGCCTTATGGGATCAGGAGTTTCTGCTTGTGCCGTTTGTGACGGATTCTTCTACAAAGGTCAGGATGTCGCCATTGTAGGTGCAGGAGATACTGCCGCTGAAGAGGCTACTTACCTCGCTAAACTGTGTACAAAGGTTCACATGATTGTACGTCGCGACGAGATGCGTGCATCGAAAGCCATGCAAAAGCGCGTGTTCAATACACCAAATATCGAGGTTCATTGGAACAGCGAGACGGAGGAAGTTCTCGGTGAGCAAACCGTAGAAGGTATTCGCATCCGCAACAACCAAACAGGCGATACCAGTGAATTGAAAGTTACCGGATTCTTTGTGGCCATTGGTCACAAACCGAATACGGATATCTTCAAAGGTCAGTTGGAAATGAATGAAGTGGGCTACCTCTTCACCGATCCGAAAACGACCAAAACCGTAAAACCGGGTGTTTTTGCATCTGGAGATGCGATGGATCCACATTACCGCCAAGCTGTAACCGCAGCAGGTACAGGATGTATGGCTGCACTTGACGCTGAGCGTTATTTGGCTGAAATTGAAGACTTGGTTGAGGAAACAGCCTAATTATTTTTTAAAATCATTTTATAAGGTCGTTCATCATTTGAGCGACCTTTTTTATTTTTGATTCGTTCTATAAACTCATTTAAAAACAAAACCGATGCGTAGATTACTCTTTATACTTTCTGTTGGCTTCATTTTGGGAGCTTGTTCATCCAATGACCAAACCGATGAAAAAACATTGGAAACCACTCCTCAAAATACCCAAACCAATTCAACGGACAATGCCCTTTCTGACGAGGTCGTTCTCCCCTATCTCGAAATCAAAGATGCACTGGTAGCCAGCAATCTCGAAAAAGCTCGCGGTACAGCCCAGAGCATTTTAAATAAAGACTCGTTCACGGATATCGAAGAGCAGTTAATGGCCCCTCTTGAACGCATCGCCCACACGGAGTCCATCGAGGAAGCCCGTGAAGCTTTCTTTGAGTATTCGCAATTGATTACCGATATGGTTACGGAGTACGGCGCGAGTAGAACGATGTACAAACAGTTTTGTCCTATGGCATTTGGAAACTCAGGAGCATTTTGGTTGAGTGCCGAAAAAGAAATTCTAAACCCATACTTCGGCGATAAAATGCTTCGCTGTGGCGAAGTACAGGCGGAGTTGTAATACCGTTTTGACAAGTTTTAAAGCCCGTGACTTCAATTTGAATTGATTTCACGGGCTTTGCTTTTTAAAACACTTGAAAAGTGAACATATCATTTTACCGATTGTGTCGTTAATTATATATAAACAAAATCGTAAGTTTGAGGCACAGAGGACACAAACATGGATAACGCTATTATCGACCTGAAGGGTATAGAGAAATCATACCGCATGGGGTCCAATTCTTTAAAGGTACTCAAGGGTATCGACCTTCAAATTCGAGAAGGTGAATTTGTTTCGATTATGGGGAGTTCCGGAAGCGGAAAATCAACCCTACTCAATATTTTAGGCTTACTTGACAATCACGACGGCGGTACGTATGATTTGGATAAAACCCGAATTGAAAACCTCTCCGAAAAAAAAGCCGCTCAATACCGCAATAAATTCATCGGGTTTGTCTTCCAGAGTTTCAATTTAATTTCATTTAAAAACGCCATGGAAAATGTGGCGCTTCCACTCTATTACCAAGGCGTAAAACGAAGTAAGCGCAATCAACTCGCTCTGGAGTATCTCGATCGGGTTGGCTTAAAGCCATGGGCCGAACACATGCCCAATGAACTTTCCGGTGGACAAAAACAACGCGTGGCCATTGCACGAGCTCTCATTTCAGATCCACGAGTTATTCTGGCCGATGAACCCACGGGAGCACTGGACAGCAAAACATCTTACGAAGTGATGGAATTGCTCAAAGAAATCAATGCGGCCGGTAAAACTGTAATTATCGTAACCCACGAAAACGATATCGCTGCTATGACCGAACGGGTTATTCGGCTAAAAGATGGATTGATAGAAAGAAGCTGATCGGTATGTTCGACTTGGATAAATGGCAAGAGATATTTAGCACGATTCGCAAGAATAAGCTACGAACCTTACTCACGGGATTTTCCGTGGCGTGGGGAATATTCATGCTTGTTATCCTTCTCGGAGCCGGCAATGGACTACAAAACGGTGTTTCTGGAGAATTTAACGATGACGCGACCAATTCACTTTGGATACGCGCTGGAGTCACCAGTATGGAATACGAAGGTTTTAAGCCTGGAAGACGTGTTCGGATGACCTTGGCCGATTACGCCTATGTACTCCAAAACTATCCAATGCTCGAGCACAGTACAGCACGCTACAACATGTGGGGCGCTAGCGCTACGTATGGCAACGATTACGGTTCATACAGTTTACGCGGTGTACATCCAGGTCATTTGATTTTGGAAAAAACAGATTTACTTTCCGGACGATATATCAACCAAACGGATGTAGATAGTGAACGGAAAGTTGTGGTCATCGGAAAGTTGATTTCTCAAGACCTTTTCAAAGGGAAAAATCCAATCGGTGAATACATTTTGGTTAACGATGTTCCTTTCAAGGTCGTCGGTGTGTCGGATGATGTCGGGAGCGAATGGGAACAACGCATGATGTATATTCCGATTACGACCGCACTTCGCGTGTTCAGTCGAAATAATCACATCGACCAAATCATGTTTACCACCGGTGAACTACCGCTCGAAAAAACCGAAGAAATTCGGGAAATGATCATCGCTGATTTATCAGAACGGCTTCAATTCAACCCCAATGACCCGCGTGCGCTATACGTGAATAACAACAACGTGGAGTTTGCAAAAATCATGAGTATTCTTCAAGGAATCCGTTGGTTTGTTTGGATTATTGGAGTATTTACGATTGTTGCTGGAGTAGTTGGCGTGAGTAATATTATGATGATTATCGTTAAAGAACGCACTACGGAAATTGGAGTTCGCAAGGCATTGGGTGCAACACCGGTGAGCATCATTGCTCTCGTGCTGCAAGAAAGTGTGTTTATAACGGCGTTGAGCGGTTACCTCGGACTGGTGGCAGGAGTCGGGTTGTTAGAATTAGTGAACAGCTACCTGCCGGATACGCCCATGTTTGAGAATCCGACGGTCGAAATAGGAACAGCGATCAACGCTACCATTGTACTGGTTGTAGCAGGAGCCATTGCGGGATTCTTTCCAGCTAGGAAAGCGGCATCCATTAAACCGATTGAAGCACTTCGATACGAATAACTATGTGGGATACGGATAGATGGAATGAAATATGGGAAGCGCTGAGCAAGAATAAGTTGCGATCAGTTCTCACTGCTTTTGGTGTTTTCTGGGGAATTTTCATGCTCATGATTATGATGGGAAGTGGTGAAGGACTTCGGAATGGTGTACAGCAGGATTTCGGCAATCGCGCTACCAATAGCATGAATCTCTGGGCCATGCGGACTTCGATGCCGTATGCCGGTTTTCAACGCGGTCGTTTTATCGATTTGAAAATCGGAGATGTTCAAGTACTTTACAACCAAGTTGAAGGAATTGATACCATTGCTCCACGTAACCGTCTCGGTGGATGGCGTGGATCGAACAACGTAATCCGAAAAGATAAAACCGGTGCCTTTAACGTCTATGGCGATTATCCGCAATACATTCTGATCGATCCCAAGGTAATCTCCCTAGGACGCTACATCAACAATTACGATATTGAAGAAAAGCGGAAAGTAGCGGTCATTGGTCAGAAAGTGATGGAAATTCTTTACGAACCTGGCGAAGATCCGATAGGCACGTTTATTCAAGTGAATGGCGTGAATTTTCAAGTCGTCGGTGTTTTCGAAAGCATGCTCAGCGGAAATCAAGCCGAAGAAGAGACCCAAACGGTATTTATTCCGTTTACCACGTTTCAACAGGCCTTCAATTACGGTGACCGAATGGGCTGGATGTCGCTGACGGCGAAGGAAAACTACGATATAGCCCAAGTAGAGCAAGACGTTCTGACCGAGTTAAAAAAGATCCACAACGTCCACCCCGAGGATCAACGAGCTTTTGGAAGCTGGAATCTCAAAGAGCGCTATGATCAAATGAATAATTTATTCAATGGAATCAAGTACCTCGCACTCTTTGTCGGTTTACTCACCCTTCTGGCCGGAGCGATCGGAATTAGCAATATCATGCTTGTCGTCGTAAAAGAACGCACCAAAGAAATTGGTATTCGAAGAGCACTCGGCGCTACACCTTGGAGTATCGTAGCTCAAATCCTAATGGAAGCTCTCGTGCTAACCACGCTTGCCGGAATTTTGGGAATGTTGGCTGGAGTTTGGATTATGGAGGGAATCAACACCTACCTCGAATCCAGCGGCATGGATTCGGGAAGTTTTAGAAATCCAGAAATCGAATTGGGCATTGTAGTTATTGCCCTCATCATATTAATCATCAGCGGCTTGATCGCAGGAATTATTCCCGCTCGTAGAGCGATTCGAATTAAGCCCGTTGACGCAATTAGAGACGAATAAACACCAATAGAACATGAAAAAGGTTTTGCGATTAACAGCAGTCGTAGTATTGCTTGGAGTTGTGGGATACACCCTGTTTTTTCTTTATCAAAAATCAGCAGAAAAACCCGTTTATTACAAAACAGAGAATCCGTATATCACGAGTATTTATAAAAAAACCATTGCCGCTGGGAGCATTTTGCCCCGAAAGGAAATTTTAATCAAGCCGCAAGTTTCTGGGATCATTGACGAACTCTATGTCGAACCTGGCGACAAGGTGAGCAAAGGACAACTGATTGCTCGAATCAAGATTATTCCGGACATGGCCCAGCTCAACAATGCGGAAAACCGGGTTCGCGTAGCCCAGCTCAACTTGGATAACGCCAAACGCAACTACGACCGATTTAAAGATTTGTTCGAAAAAGGCGTAGTGGCTGAAGCCGAGTTTCAGGATGTGGAATTGACGTATAAAAATGCATTAGAAGAACTGGATGCAGCGGAAAACAACCTGCAAATCATCAAAGAAGGAGCTTCGAAAAAATCGGGCGAATCAGCCAATACATTAATTCGTTCTACCTCAGAGGGAATGGTACTGGATATTCCTGTCGAAGAAGGGAATAGCGTGATCGAAGCCAACACATTCAACGAAGGAACAACCATCGCTACTATTGCGGATTTGGGTGAGATGATTTTCGAAGGAAAGGTAGACGAGAGTGAAGTGGGCAAAATCAGTACGGGTTTACCTTTAATCGTCAGCGTTGGAGCCATCCAAGGAACTACGTTTAATGCCGAATTAGAATACATTTCTCCGAAAGGCGTAGAAGAAAATGGAGCAATACAATTCGAAATCAAAGCGGATGTAGAATTAAAGGATGAGTTTTTCGTACGTGCCGGATATTCGGCCAATGCGGATATCGTCCTCGAAAAAAGAGAGGATGTACTCGCCATTCGAGAAAGTCTTTTGCAATTCGATGGAAAACAACCCTACGTAGAAGTCGAGGTGGGTGAGCAAACCTACGAACGTCGCGATGTCAAAATTGGCTTATCGGACGGAATTCAGGTTGAGATTTTAGAAGGTCTTAACGAAGAGGATAAAGTCAAGGTGTGGAACAAGCCGATGACCGAAGAAATGATGGCCAATCAAGGGCAGCGCGGAGGCGGTCGCGGACGTTAATCTAGAGGTCGAGCAAGGAACTCGGTTTTGGCTTTGTAAAACCCATTTTCTTGTTCAATGGCCCAAGCAGCAAACAGGTAGTCCACAGAAGCATAAAAGCAGTTTTCTAGCATGGACAGTTCCGTTGAATCGCTTCGGAAGGGATAAGTGACCAAGGCATAGGGCGCTTCCAGTTGACCATTGAACCGTTGATACAATGTATCATCAACGATGGAAAGTCCAATTCGCTCCTCCTCTACCCACTGTGCGTAATTCTCAGCGTTATCGAATTCATACTCCAAGCGATGAACCAATTGCGCATTATATGTGGCTACAAACGCCTCGCGCATGGATGAGACATCAGCAATCGCCCGAACCGAATCCGATGCGTGAATTTCAGCGCACCAATTCACCCATTCGTTGGAGGTTTTTACGTTGGAGCTACACGAGTACAGCCCCAATAATCCTGCAAAAACGATCAAGCGAATATTAACCATAAGACAATATTTTTCAGATTACCAAATTGAACGCAAATGTGTTATTTTGCAATATGGAATTTAAAGAAAATCTTACTGTTGTTATCGCCGAAGATAACGAAGTATCTCGAATACTCCTTCGCACTGCATTGCAGCGCATGAATGCGAACATTATTGAAGTTACGCGGAGCCTGGACTTGCCAGCCGCCATTGCCAATAACAAAGTAGATGTACTGCTTTTGGATGTCGGAATGCGCGCTTTAAGCGCGGGTACACTGAAAGAAATTATGGATAACGACGGTCGCAGTTTTGAAATCATCGGTTTGTACAATTCGAATCACGTGTACGAAAAAATAAAAGCAAAACGCCTAGGAATCAACCGTTTGTTGAAAAAACCGATTCGCAACGAACGCCTTTGGCAAAAAGTGACACGTGCGATCAATTAAATGCTACGGCAAAATAGCCGCGAGCTAAATTAACCACTTCCACTCCTCTTTCGGTTAACTGTTTTTCTAGCCAATTTGCTTTTCCACGCGATAACTGGCTCGATAAAATCACTGTTCCCCAAGAATCCAAGTCGCATTCATCTAAATCGATGTAGCCACTTTTTTGGTCAATGATGGTGTAATCCATAGCAATGCCCAACGCTTTGCCCCGCCACCACTGCACGATAGATTTCGGTCCGACCAAGATATGATCTCGAAAGTATAATCCCTGACGATGAAGCGAGTCGATAGCATCAAGATGAATTGGAGTGATCCGATCCTCGGTAGACAAATGATTTCCACGAATATGGAAGGCATAAGAATCGGCGTGGTAAATTGAGTCTGTGTAAAGAAACATGCGTTCTTCTCCATTCCACACGTCCATTGCAAAGCCATCCCGCAAACTGTAGAATACCAACTCATCTCGTGGCTCAGACTGAAAGTGTCGATATCCGAACAACACCAAGAAACCCGACATTAACCAGACGAGAGCGCTCGACTTACCCGACTTGAGCAAAAAAAATAGACCGATAATCAATCCATATACTCCAAATATCTCCGGTTTTGAAATCCATAGCGAATCGGTAGAACTAAAAGGAATCGCCTCAATCCAATCCACCCCTCGATTCATCCATTCAATGATCCAGCGCCACAGATCGAAAAGAAAGGACGGTATGGGAAGAAGTGTATGGAGGATAATCAACGTAACTCCGATGTACAAAACAATCGTTATCATGGGAATAACCCAGAGATTGGAAAGCAAAAACAGATTTGGAAATTGGTTGAATACCCCCAGAGCTATCGGGAATGTAGCCAATTGCGCAGCGATGGAAACACAAATCAAATCGTAGAGCCATTTCACTACTTTCGATTTGGGAGTCCACCAGGATGAAAAAATCGGTTGAAAAGAAACGATACCGATAACGGCACTATAACTCAGCTGAAATCCCACCTCGAAAAGCAATCCTGGTTTGAGCAACAATAAAACCAAGGCCGAAAGGGCTATGGTATTGTAAATATTGGTAATTCGCTTTACACTTTGCGCAAACGCAACAGCGGTAAACATGGTCGACGCGCGAACTACGGATGCCGACATGCCCGTGAAAAGGGCGTAAAACCACAAAAGTAAAACCAAGAGTACGAGCCGTATAATCGTACCGTGACGAACATGGGTCAATGGTTTAAAGAGGTAGAAAAAGATCAGGTAAATAATTCCTACGTGCAGTCCGGAAACCGCTAGCACATGCATGGAACCACTCGCTGAGTACTTTTCTAGCAAATCACTGGTAACATGCGTCTTATCTCCTGTTATCACTGCTTTCGCAACACCGTATTCGTCCCCTTCGAATCCGTGGTCTCGCAAGGTTTGTTCAAAAAAAGCCCTGAATTCATGCACTCGAGCTATAACGGGGTGAACATACCCCGAGTCGATCCGATGAATGCGCGAAGGATACTGAAACTGACTCAGAAACACGCCTTTGCGCGCCATGTACTTCCGAAAGTCAAACGAGTTGGGATTGAGTGGCTCTTGAATTTCACTCCAAGCCCCTTGAATGTACAGCATATCTCCGTATCTGAACTCTTCCTTCATCGAGTCCAAACCCACGTAGAGCAAGCTTTTATGATTTACATCTCGCCAAAGCGAATCTTTGAAAACCCATAAAATACGGACGTCGTAGGCAGTGGAATTGGCTTTCTGTTCTGCACTGGACACCACACGAACCAGTGAAGCTGTAGACTCAGTAAAAATTGGCAAGTCTGACTTTTGATCATGCCGCTTACTCTGACGTGAAAAACCGAGCATTACAATCAACGCCAGTGTGATTAGAGCGTAAGCCCTTTTCGTCCATCGGTACTTCAATTGTCGGAGGAATAGCAAAAGAAGGATTCCTCCAATCAGCCAAAAGCTTGACAAATGGTACGAAACAAAGACAAATTCGCTGAGGCAAACTCCCAGGATAGCAAACGGCAAAAGCTTAAGCGCAACGTATTTGTCCCAAATCATACCACTGTCTTGTTTCAACAGCTAAAGGTAATTTAGGGACAGCGAGGTAGTCGGTAAATAAGCACTTAAAACCGGGTGGTTTACACCTCGTCGTAGTTCACAACCACTTCAGGACCATTGCACAGCGTACTGCAAGTAAGGATATACCCCTGCTCGAAGTCTTTTTCGCCCAATGCGATATTCGCCGAGGTATCAAAGTCACCTTCTGCCTTGGCCATACATGTCGTGCAAATTCCGGATTGACAACTGTACGGAGCGTCTAATCCCGCTTCAATTACTGCTTCTAATATTTTGGTACCGCTCGGAATATTGAGTTCAGTCTCTTCTCCATTGAGGATGATTTTTGCTTTTGTATCTCCCATATACTTGGATTTACTGGCCAGATTGGCCGGTGTTTTTGTTATTTCAAAATATTCGTACAACACATGTGCACGTGGAATGTTGAGTTTGTAAAAGTATTTTCGCGTTTGATCGATCAGTTCTTCGGGACCGCACACAAAATAAATTGCCAGTGCGGGATGTTCCAAATGTTTTCGAATTAAATATTCCGCCGTCTCCAAGTTGATCCGCCCCTTGAGCATTCCGGGATGTTCTCGTCGACTTAGGAAATGAAAAACTCTTAAACGCGTCGGATATTTCAACTGCAATTCGTCCAGGCGTTCCTTAAAAATGATCGAATCGTATTCGCGATTTCCATAAAACAGGAGCAGCGAACTGCGGGGCTCTGCATCGAGAATGTGCTCGATATGTGCCATGATTGGCGTAATTCCGCTTCCAGCCGCAAAAAAGACAAACTTTCTGGCCAATTCCGGATTGGGTTCAAACGTAAATCGTCCCATCGGAAGACTCACTTCCAATTGGTCTCCTTCTTTCACTTGGTCAACCAGGTAGGATGAAACGATACCTTGTGGCACCTTTTTCACAGCAATTCGCAGCGAATTATCGCCTTTCCAAGCCTCACAAAGCGAATAACTTCTGCGATACAACTCACCGTCGATTTCAACGCGTATGGTCAAATATTGCCCGGCTTCGTATTTGTACTTGGAAGCAATAAAAAGGGGTAAGGCAAACGTAATCACTGCTGCATCGGCAGTATCGCGTTGTATGCTTTTAACTTTCAGGCGACGAAAGTCCATCTTATTGAATGATTTTAAGCTCGGTTCGACGGTTTTGTGCTCTACCCTCTGATGTAGCATTGTCAGCTACCGGTTCGGTATCGGCATATCCCTTGGATACGAGTCGACTTTTGGCAATGCCTTGGGCTACCAAATAATCAATCACCGCTCCTGCCCGATTCTGACTCAGTTTTAGATTGTCATCGTAACTTCCCACATTGTCGGTATGTCCGCCAATTTCGATTCGCAAGTTCGGGTTCGTCGAGAGAAAACGTACGACTTCATCCAATTCGTAATGCGATTCAGTTTTCAAGTCATATTTGCCCGTTTCGAAGAAAATGTTGTTGAGTACGACCTTTTTACCCACAGCAATGGGCGTTAATTCCACATCTTGCTTGACGGGATCAAGAGCAGTTCCCGAGTTAAACGAGTAGTTTTCGCTAAATGGCATAAAACCTTGTGCATCAGCAATAAAAGCGTAATTCTCGTCCGCCTTTAACGTAAGATAAAAATACCCGTCCTTTCCCGTTTGTTGGGAAAACACCGTATCCCCATTTGAAAGGTTTATCGCTACAAATTGAGTAATCACTGGAGCGCTATTCTCTTGATTGATGGTATTTCCCTCCACAAAAACAATCGGATTGGCCCGATAAGGTTTTGGCAATTGAAATTGATAAATATCTAAATCCCCTCGACTGTCTTCACCTTGATCTGTGGCAAAATAGGCGGTTCGGCCATCCGGACCAATAACGAGTCCGCTTTCATCTCCTTGGGTATTGATCGGGACACCGAAGTTGGTAGGCGTCTGAAATTTCCCATCCACTATTTTGGTATGGAAAAGGTCATAGCCACCCATTCCCGGATGACCATCTGAAGCGAAATAAAACGTTTCATTGTCCCAGTGTATATAAGGCGTGAATTCATTTCCTGAGGTGTTGATCTCCTCGCCTAGATTTTCGGGTTCCGACCAAACTTGATTGCCTTGATACGTACTCTTCCAGATGTCTTTTCCTCCGAATCCCCCACTGCGATCGCTCACGAAGTACAGCGTTTTTCCATCGGGCGAAAGACTGGGTTGAGAATCCCAACTTTCGGTGTTCAGCGGTCGGCCCAAGTTGATGGCATCGCTCCAACCTTCCACCGTCCAGTAGCTCACATATATATCGCAGCTTCCCACTCCATTGTTCCGGTTGCAACCGGTAAAGAAAATCAAGTTTCCGTCCGCTGATATCGCTTGAGCACCTTCGTTTTGGTTGGTGTTGATCTTCCCCGGAAGCGTGCGCGCTATACGCCATCCTTCTTCTTTGACGATGGAATAGTAAAAGTCCTCCTCCCATCGTCCGCTATAGGGCTGGTTGCGCGTAAAAACCAGTCGCTTGCCATCGGCAGTAATCGCAGGGAAATATTCTTTCCATCGCGTATTGACCGAATCTCCCAGGTTCACGGGGTCAAATTCAACAGGGTTTTTCACTGCTTCGGCCGCAAAAGCGGCATTGGCCATAACTTTTTTAGATTTTTCAATTCCACGCTCCGATGCCGATTCATTTTGAATATATCGACTCAAATAATCGATGCAGCGGTTGTAATCCCCCTTTTCATAAAGCATGTGGCCGTATCGATACAAAATGACATAATCGTTGGGATATTCGGTTTCGAGGATGGTGTACTGTTCGTCACTTTTGTCGAACTCGCCCATTTCGCGATACAAATCGGCCAACGCCAAACGGGCATCGCGGTAATCGGGTGCAATCTCCAAAGCGCGAAGCAACATGGTTTCAGCCTGTTCCAATTTTCCAGAACTCATTTCGCCCAATGCGTAATCAAAAAACTGAGCCGCTTTACGGGGCTGTCCCGTAAGCGAAACACTTAAAAAGAGAATTAGAATGGCGAAGAATTGCTTCAAAACTATGGGATGTTTAAATATTTGTGCGTTTGTAGGGAAACGCGCCACTTGGGATTTAATTTGATGTATTCCACAATACGGGGCATCATTTGTTCCCTTCTACTCCATTCTGGTTGCAAAAACAATACCGCATTATCGTGCATATCCGCTGCGTGATCTTCGGCCCATTGGAAATCGCTCTTGTTATACGCCACAACTTTTAGCTCGTGGGAATGCGCGTAATATTCGGGAAGGGGTTTTTTGAACTTCTTGGGTGAAAAACAAATCCAGTCCCACGATCCGGTCAACGGATGAGCACCGCTGGTCTCCACGTGTACTCGTTTACCGAGATTTCGGATTCGTGCGGTGAGTTCCGTAAGATCATACATCAACGGTTCACCTCCTGTAACCACCACCATTGGCGCTTTGGCTTTGGAAATTTCCGCTTCGATTTGCTCGTAGGTCATGAATGGATGAGCAGCGGCATCCCAGCTTTCCTTGACATCGCACCAGTGGCAACCCACGTCGCAACCGCCCAAACGCAAGAAGAAAGATGCACTTCCCGTATGCGCTCCTTCGCCTTGCAGCGTCTCGAAGTATTCCATAACCGGAAGGCCTTTTTGTATATCCAAAGAAGAATCACTCATAATTGCGTGCAAAGGTACGGTTTGAAATTGGGATTTGTGACATGGTTGGAAGCCCTTTTTATTGAGCTACGTCCTCTACGAATTGCAAATCGTACAGGTTTTTATAATACCCGTCCAACTTCAGTAGTTCCTGATGATTTCCCGTTTCGACAATACGACCTTTATCCAGTACCAAAATCTTTTCGGCCTTTTGAATAGTCGCCAATCGATGGGCGATAATAATAGAGGTCCGGTTGTGGGTCAGTTTGTCAATCGCATTTTGAATCAGCTGTTCGGTATGCGTATCAACCGAACTGGTGGCCTCGTCGAGAATCAAAACGCTTGGGTTCGCGATGTAGGCGCGCAGGAATGAAATCAATTGGCGTTGCCCAGCGCTGAGCATTCCTCCACGTTCGCGTACATTGTACTGGTATCCGCCCGGTAACGACATGATGAATTCATCTACACCAATATAACGCGCAGCTTCACGAACCTCTTCCAGTGGTACTTGACGACGCATGGTAATGTTGTTGTAAATGGTATCCGAAAACAGAAAGACATCTTGCAGAACAACTGCTACGTGGCCACGCAGGTTGTCCAGCTCAATCGCTTTGATGTCGATATTGTCGATGGTGATTTTTCCGGATTGTATTTCGTAAAAACGACTGATCAAATTAATAATACTCGTTTTACCCGCACCCGTAGCTCCTACCAAAGCCAGTGTTTGTCCTTTTTCAGCGCGGAACGATATATCCTTTAACACCGGTTCGTCAGGATTGTATCCGAATACCACATTCTTAAATTCAATTTCACCTTGTACTTCTGTCAACACCTGCGTTCCGTCGTTTTGGATTACAGCATCTGTATCCAGCACTTTGAAAACACGATCCGATGCCACCATGCCCATTTGCAGCGTGTTGAACCGATCGGCCAATTGACGAACCGGACGAAAGAGCATATTGACGAAAAGTATAAAGGCAATCAAATTTCCCAGCGTAATTTCACTGCCGATGGCGGCTTGAATACCACCAAACCAGATCAACAAACCCATCGACACCGCACTGGCGATTTCAACGACGGGAAGAAAAATACTGAAATGCCAAATCGACCGAATATTCGCTTTCATGTGATCGCGATTGATCTCTTCGAATTTCTCAAACTCCGACTGCTCTCGGTTGAAAATCTGAACAATTTTCATTCCCGTGATATGCTCCTGAACATACGTATTCAAGCGGGATACTTGATTTCGCACATCGGTAAAGGCGCTTTTTATCGCTTTTTGGAAAATACGTGTGGCAATCAATAAAAACGGGAATACTGCCAATGAAATCAGCGCGAGTTTCCAACTCACAACGAACATTACGATGATGGTAACGGCGAGTTTGAACAAATCGCCAAAAATCACCACGATTCCCTCACTAAAAATATTCGAAATGGTTTCGATATCGGATACAGCCCGCGTCACCAATTGACCAATGGGCGTGCGGTCAAAATACTTTAGTTTGAAGCGTAGGATATGCTGATAGAGTTGCTTGCGCAAATCCTCGATGATGTTTTGTCCGAGAAAATTGGTGAGATAAATCGAGAAAAACTGAATAACCGATTCTCCGATCAGCACAGCAATCATAATCAGGGTAAAGACCAAGAGCATTTCAGCATCGGTGCCCACACCCGACTCCGGAGCTACAAAATTGTCGATCGTGTACTGGATAAGCAACGGACGAGCGGTGGAAAAGGCCGATATCAAAATCGTGAGTACCAGCGAGGTAACGAACACTCTTCGGTAAGGTTTGGCGTAACTCAAAATACGCTTGAGCACGCTTAAATCAAATACTTTACCCGAAACTTCTGATGCCATTAAATATAAATTTCACTGGGATATTCCACGTCAGATAGGTATAACCCTTCTCCGGGCGCAGATGTTCCCGCTTTTTTTCGATCCTTACTTTCCAGAATGGTTGCAAACTGAGATTCTGAGCACTTTCCCAACCCCACATCGACCAATGTGCCTACGATGGCCCGAACCATGTTCCTCAAAAAACGATTGGCCGAAATATGAAAAACCAATTCATTTTCCACTTCTTCCCAATGCGCTTGTGTGAGGTTGCAAATATGGTGATTCACATCCGAACCTGTACGAGCAAATGCCCCAAAATCTCGTTCTCCGATCAATAGGGCTGCTGCGCGATTCATGGCTGCAACATCCAATTCACGCGTAACGGTCCAGGCCAAACCCTGCGCAAACGGGTTGTGAACGCGTGAAATACGATAAACATACGAGCGCGAAACGGCTGAAAAACGAGCGTGAGCTTCGCTGCGAACTGCATAAATGCGGTGCACCGCCACATCATCCTCCAAAAAGCGATTCAGTCTAAAGGCGATGTTGTCCAGGTTTGTCAGTTCTGTTATCATATCGAAATGAGCGATCATTTTGGAAGCATGCACCCCAGCGTCGGTTCGTCCAGCTCCGACTACTTCGATTTCATCCTGAAGGAGTAACGAGAGCTTTTCCATCAACTCTCCCTGCACAGTGCGCTCATTGGGTTGCACCTGCCAACCGGCAAACCTCGCTCCGTGATAACTCAGTTCCATAAAGTAGCGCATGGGAGAACACATATTTTTTAATACCATTGCAAAAGTAATATTTGAAATGAGAAGAATCGGTTTAATTAGCGACACGCATGGATATCTCGACAATCAAATCAAGCGATTGCTCGGTGAGGTGGACGAAATATGGCATGCAGGAGATATTGGAGATCCATCCGTGACGGACCAATTGGCCGAAATCAAGCCCTTACGGGCGGTGTATGGGAATATCGATGGCGAAAAATTGCGCACTCAATTTCCGCTCGATAATCGATTTAGCTGTGAAGAAGCGGATGTTTGGATTACACACATCGCCGGTTATCCGGGAAAATACAACCAGCGCGTACGCCAGATTTTGCAAGTGAATCCGCCGGATTTGATGATTTGCGGACACTCACATATCCTCAAAGTAATGCCCGATAAGAAATACCGGCATCTACACATGAATCCAGGTGCGGCCGGAAGACATGGTTTTCACAAGGTTCGAACTCTCCTGCGATTTACCGTAGAAGGAAAAAATTTCAGTGACTTGGAAGTAGTCGAACTGGGTCCCCGATCATCGGATCCGGTCCAGGGAACGCACTAAGTTTTCATCCTTTCGAATACCGCGGTTGGCCATGGATAAAAAGAAAATGGCGGCAAATGGCGTGAATGCTCCGATGTGCAATTGAGCATTTTCGGGAAGTTCGAAAAAAGGATAAATATCCGAAATCACGACACCGGCCATTAGCAAGATGAAAAACATATTGAACGTATTGATGCGCATTTGAACGATGCGTTTCTTGTAAGAGATAATAGCAATCACCATTGCAACAATTGATATCAGCCACGCTCCCAACAAAATGCGGTTATCCATTGCGGTAAACTCCAGTCCATCGGGTGTTTTCCACGTAGCGAAAACAAAAGACGTGAGAACCATTGCGATCAATGCCAATAAAAGATATACCGTTTGAATGCGTTGTATCATAGTGTAATCGAATTTTCGGTTGCGAAGATAAATATTTCTTCAGGGTTAATGGTTGTTTAAATTAATTTGTATTATTGCAACAGGAACGGAGCAAACTACTGTCCGCCGTTTCGCACAAATCAAACAAATTTTCCTCCCATCAAGTAGATATCGATACGGATATCCAAACCACTGATGATTATACAAGTTTCTAATTATTACTACTACTTATGTACGACATTCTCGAACTGAAGGACAAGAAATTGCCTGAGCTTCAGGAAATTGCGAAGCAAATTGGCATTAAACGCATTTCTCAGATTAAAAAAATGGATTTGATCTATCAAATTCTCGACACACAAGCTACCAATCCAAAAGCTGTGCGTGAGGTAGCCAAAAACACCGAAAGTGAAGCCAAGCCTGCTCCTTCCGATAAAAGAGAAGATCAGCCAGCAAAACCTCGCAGTCCTCGTCAGCCACGACAACAAAAAACGGATAAGCCGAACCGACCTCAAAAGAAAAATGAGGACGCCAAGGATTTCAAACCGAGCGGTGCAAACCCTCGCAACGAAAACAAGGACGACAACAAAGACCGTTCGAACAATCGTCGCGGAAACAATCAACGCAACGACAACCGCAATCAGAACGACAATCGTAATCAGAACGATAATCGCAACCAGCGCAACGATAACAAGCGCAATAGCGATAATCGAAACAACGATAAAAGCGATAATCGAAACGATAACCGCAATTCGAATCGCAACGACAACAAAAACGATAACCGCAACAACAACCGCAATAACGACAATCGCCGCAACAAACGCGAGGAGATTGAATTTGATGGAATCATCAAGGCGGAAGGTGTATTGGAAACCATGCCTGACGGATACGGTTTCTTGCGTTCGAGCGATTACAACTACCTTTCGTCACCGGATGATATTTACTTGAGCCAGTCGCAGATCAAGTTGTTTGGTCTGAAAACTGGAGATACAGTAGAAGGTATCGTTCGTCCTCCAAAAGAAGGCGAAAAGTTTTTCCCATTGATCAAGATCGTGAAAATCAACGGACGCGATCCGGCCGTTGTGCGTGATCGTGTATCTTTTGAACACCTCACTCCTCTTTTCCCGGATGAGAAATTCAACATCACCGGTAAGAAAAGTACGTTGAGTACGCGAATTATCGATCTGTTTTCACCTATTGGAAAAGGGCAGCGTGGATTGATCGTAGCTCAACCGAAAACGGGTAAAACCATGTTGCTCAAAGATGTGGCGAATGCCATTGCAGCAAACCATCCCGAGGCGTATATGATCATTTTATTGATCGACGAGCGCCCGGAAGAGGTTACGGATATGAGCCGTTCGGTAGATGCCGAGGTAATTGCTTCGACCTTTGACGAGCCGGCTGAGCGCCACGTAAAAGTTGCGAATATCGTATTGCAAAAGGCCAAAGCCATGGTCGAATGTGGTCACGATGTGATCATCCTACTCGACTCCATTACACGCCTTGCCCGTGCATACAACACCGTTGCTCCGGCTTCTGGAAAAGTACTTTCGGGTGGTGTGGATGCCAACGCCCTTCAACGTCCGAAGCGTTTCTTCGGAGCAGCGCGAAATATCGAGAAAGGCGGTTCATTGACCATTCTGGCTACGGCACTGATCGATACGGGAAGTAAAATGGACGAAGTGATCTTCGAGGAATTCAAAGGAACCGGTAACATGGAAATGCAATTGGATCGCAAGATCGCCAACAAGCGCATCTTCCCTGCCATCGACTTGGTTGCTTCGGGTACGCGTCGCGAGGACTTGCTTCTTGACGAAGGCGTTCTCAACCGCATGTGGATCCTGCGCAAGCACTTGGCCGACATGAATCCCGTCGAAGCCATGGAATTCCTTCGCGATCGATTAATGCGAGCTGAAAGCAACGAAGAGTTCCTGATCAGCATGAATGGATAATTTTCGCATTCCTTATAAAACAAAAAATCCCGGGTTTTGCCTGGGATTTTTTTATTAAGGGAACGGTGATCGGTGAACAGTGACCAGGAAACTGTCTGTACGAATATCTGCCAGTAACTATCGTCGGTTATCGAAACCCAAACTTCAATAGAGCTCCACAAATTATCGCTTCCTGTTCTACGTTCTTTAGAAATAGTTATCTTTGATACACGCGGGAGAAAAGGTTTAATGTTTTCTTTGAATCCGAGCGATCAAAATCCATTTTATTTCTGTTATAAACAACACATTATGAAAGAGGTCACGCTTAAAATACCTGATAAAAAATTCGGCTTTTTCATGAAACTGGTCAAAGAATTGGGTTTTGAGGTTTACGAAAAATACGATATTCCAGAAGAACATAAAGCCATTGTCCGTGAGCGAATTAAAACCACCAAATCGGAAGAAATGGTTTCATGGGAGGACGCACGAAAGCAACTTAGCTTTAAAGAAAAGTCCTGATGTCCTACTCTCTTGTCATTGATCCTAAGGCAATTGAAGATATTCAGCAAGCTATAGACTATTACGACGAGCAACAATCCGGACTGGGAAAACGCTTTGAAAGTGCGCTGAATAAACGACTCCTCACCCTTGAGAAAAATCCCTTCTTTCAGAATCGTTATGATCAGGTTCGCTGTTTACCTATGAAGAGGTTTCCTTTCATGGTTCATTTCACTATTAATGAAAAGCAGAGCATAGTGACGATTCGAGCAGTTTTTCATACCTCTCTCGATCCTCAAAAGTGGAATAAAAGGAAAAAGAAATAATCTTTACGTTCGTATCACCTACTGGAATATTGCAATAACTTTTCCAATTTATCAAGTTGGGAGGTGGGGTGAGTTCGAAATAGCATTCCATGCATTTTTAGCCGAAGCCATAATACTCTATAACCGTTCAGTATAACCGCGGGGTATAAATAACATGTTTTAGGATCATAACCATTGTCTTACCCTGAAATAGTTTGACACAAAAACATCAACATTTGAAGCTACGTCAATTACGCACTCCGCCATCTCAATGGAGCATCGAATAGAAAAAGCAAGCGCCCAAGTCTCCCAGTCTCCTAGTCACCCAGTCACCAAAAGAAAACGAATCGCGTAACCTTATCCCTTGTAGAAAGGAATCTTCACAATCTTCGCTTTCAAAAGCTTTTTGCGTACCGCAATGTAAATCTCTGTATCCGGTTGGCGCTTATCGAACGGAACGTAGCCCATTCCGATCGCTTTATCCAAACTCGGCGACATGGTACCGCTGGTCACGTGGCCGATTTTGTTTCCGTCCGCATCGGTAATATCATAACCGTGGCGAGGAATTCCGCGATCGATCATTTCGAAACCTACCAAGCGATTTTTTAAACCCTCTTCTTTTTCGCGGCGCATTAGGTCTGCGCCGATAAAGTCTACATCGAGCTTGGTAATCCAACCCAACCCTGCTTCGAGCGGACTGGTTTCGTCGGTAATTTCATTTCCATACAAGCAAAAACCCATTTCTAAACGAAGCGTATCCCGTGCTCCTAAACCGATGGGTGCGATATCGTATTCAGCTCCTGCCTCGAAAATAGCTTTCCAAATATGCTCTGAATGTTCACGATCGAAATACACCTCAAAACCGCCTGCTCCGGTATACCCCGTAGCCGAAACCAACACGTTTTCGATCCCTGCGAAAGTACCTTTGGCAAAGGTGTAGTATTTCATGTTTTCCAGGTCCATATCGTCGGTCAAGCCCTTCAGTGCATCCACAGCTTTCGGACCTTGAACGGCGAGCAGTGATGTGCGCTCGCTGATGTTGATCATTTCGATATCGCTCCAGTCGTTGTTTTGCGAAATCCAATTCCAATCCTTCTCGATATTGCTCGCATTGACCACCAACATGTAGGTTTTTTCATCCACGCGATACACCAAAAGGTCATCCACAATCCCGCCCTTTCCATTGGGCAAACAGCTGTATTGCACCTTTCCATCGGTCAGCTTACTGACGTCATTGCTGGTTACTTTTTGCACCAAGTCGAAAGCGTGCTCGCCTCGCACGATGAACTCGCCCATGTGCGACACATCAAAAACCCCTACTCCATTGCGGACGGTTTGGTGTTCCACTTTAAGACCTTCGTACTGCACAGGCATATTCCACCCCGCAAAATCGACCATTTTCGCTCCGAGTTGCTCGTGAATGGCTGCAAAAGCTGTTTCTTTCATCGCATTGTATCGTTTTCTTCCGAAGAAGTATTGTTCGTAATTCTCTCCCGCTTTCTACACGGGCTTTGTGGGCGTCAAAAGTAAGGAAAAGAATTGTTTTTTCCGGTGACCAGTGACCAGTGACCAGTGACCGGTATTAGCCAGAGTTTGAGTATGGAGCATACAGGTTCAAAAACTAGAAAACCAGTAACCGGTAGCTGGTAACCGGTAACTGAAAAAAACGGATCACAGGTCTACGGGTCACGGATCTACCCATGGATATGCTCCTTGGTACCCAAGTCTTTCATGACCTCGGCTTCAAAGTGCAATAGATCGTCCCAAAGCTGATCTACTTTTTCGCGGTCGCCGTATTGCCGAGCGAATTTGAGAAACATCGTGTAATGGTTCGCCTCGCTAACCATCAACTTGCGGTAAAATTCAGCCAACTCTCGATCTTCGAGCTGTTCGCTGAGAACCTTGAACCGTTCACAACTCCGCGCTTCGATAAGGGCTGCCACCAACAATCGATAAACCAGACGTTCATCTCGATTGGGCGATTTCGGGAAGTAATTCATGACCTGATGAACGTATGCATCCTTGCGGTCTCTTCCCAAGGTCAAACCTCGGTCGATCAATTTTTGATGAACCAACTGAAAATGACTCATCTCCTCTTTGGCCAATGCACTCATCGCCTCGACCAACTCGGTGAGTTCGGGATAGGTCACGATAAATGAAATGGCGGTAGATGCCGCCTTTTGCTCACAAAAAGCGTGATCTACCAATATTTCTTCAATGTTTTTCGCTGCGATATCCGCCCAACGCGGATCTGTGGGGAGTTTTAATCCAAGCATGTCGTGGTTTGAAAGTTTGTTTCAAAATTAAGAAAATTCGAATGATGATTTTTCTAGGAGACTGGGAGACTCGGTGACTAGGTGACTAGGTGACTTGGGAGCGATTCTCGGTTATATTCTCTGGATTTACTACGTTTCCAACTTTGTTCTTCGAATTTCCAACCACAAAAGCTAAAAGCCAAAAGCTAATGGCTAAACTTGTAGCTTTTTAGGTGACTGGGAGACTCGGTGACTAGGATTGATTCTCTGCTTTTATTTTGGGATTTACTTTACACCTAGCTTCGAACTTCCAACCACAAAAGCTAAAGGCTAACAGCAAAATGCTAATGGCTAAAGGCTAAAAGCTAATAGCCAATCTTCGAGGTTCTGATTATTTCCGATTCGGTATTTCAGTTTCCAAAAAACTTCTATTTTTGCTCCCCTGAGTTCGGGGTGTAGCTCAGTCCGGTTAGAGTACTCGTCTGGGGGGCGAGTGGTCGGAGGTTCAAATCCTCTCACCCCGACAAAAAAAGCGCTGAAGTCCAGTTGGTGGATTTCAGCGCTTTTTTCATGAGTTGATTTGCATTATCGCTTCTTGCGGCCACCGCCGGAATTTGAATTCCGTTTTTTGTTGCGATTGGCAAAAAACTCCTGCTTTCGACGTTGTTTTTCTTTTTCAAATTCTTTTTTCTCGGCCGGTGTCATCGGTTTGTCCGTTTGTGGAAACGGATTATCCGCTACGCGATCAATCTTTTGCTTGATCAACTTTTCGATATCGCTCAGGTAGGTCAGTTCCTCGGGTTCGCAAATGGAGATGGCTACCCCTTCCTCTCCGGCTCTTCCGCATCGACCGATACGGTGAACATAGGATTCAGAATCGTTCGGAACGTCAAAATTGATGACGTACTGCAACTTGTCGATATCAATTCCACGTGCCGCAATATCCGTAGCAACCAATACGCGAACTTTTCCGTCTTTGAAATCACCCAAGGCCTTCTGTCGTTGATTCTGACTGCGATCGCCGTGGATAGCCGAACTCTTGATGCCTTTTTGGGCTAGCTTCTTCGCAATGCGGTTGGCTCCGTGTTTGGTTCGCGAAAAAACCAATACCTGATCCATGTCGTGGGTTTGAATGATGTGCTGCAACAGCTTTTGTTTGTCCGACTTGTTGGTCAGGTAAACGTGTTGCTGAATCGTTTCCGCAGTTGACGATACGGGGCTTACCGCTACTTTTTTGGGCTTGGTTAGAATCTGTTTCGATAGCGATACTATGCTTTTCGGCATGGTTGCCGAGAAGAAAAGGGATTGCCTTTTGGCTGGTATCATCGAAATGATCTTCTTGATATCGTTGATAAAACCCATGTCCAACATCCGGTCGGCTTCGTCGAGAACAAAAAACTCGATATGACGCAGTGAAATAAAGCCCTGGTCAATCAAATCCAAAAGTCGACCAGGCGTAGCAACCAAAATGTCTACTCCTTTTTTAAGCGCTCGCGTTTGCGAATCCTGCTTTACCCCACCGTAAATCACCGTTGATCGCACATCCGTGTACTTGGCGTAAGCGTGAATGCTCTCATCAATCTGGATGGCCAATTCCCGAGTGGGCGTTACCACCAATGCGGTGGCGTGCTTTCCTCTGTTTGATGTTCGGTTTGCTAATTTCTGGATGATCGGTAGGGAAAATGCCGCTGTTTTTCCGGTTCCCGTTTGGGCACTACCCAATACATCGTTTCCGTCCAACAATAGCGGAATAGCCTGGGCTTGAATAGCGGTAGGCTCAATATATCCTTCGTCTTTTAATGCTTTTAAAAGAGCTGGAACTAATTTTAAATCTTCAAAAGTGGTACTCATGCATTTCGTTTGTACTTCTCCTTTCTGCGATCATTGTCTTTCGACCATCGCCATTCCATACGTACTGTAAACCTTTTACTGGGAGGATTGGGTTATGCTTACCCGAAGAGAAGTGAGTTATTCATTGGCGCGAAGATACGATTTGTTTAGCAGACGGAATAATAGGCGATTCAGTGAACAGTGAACAGTGAACAGTGAACAGTGATCAGCCGTGACCAATGACCAGTGACCGGTGACCAGATTTTGGTTATGGCTCTTTGATTGTGTAAAACATTGAAGTAGTCCAGGAATTGAAAACGACTATCAATCCCTTAATACAAAAAAACAGTAAGCTAAGGAGGGTGAGCCCGTCGAACCCCCGACTCCCGAGTCCCGAACATCGAGAAATACTCCTCTCGCTCATGACCATACCGAATGGGGAAATAATCTTGGTAGGTGTCCACGTCGGGAAGGAAATGAGTTATGGATTATTCTCTGGATGATCATTGCATGATTCGCGATTCATTTTCTGAATTAATACAATTTTAACACTATCTCGATAGGTGGTTATTATTCTTCTTCCTCTTATACGAAAAGAGTTAAAATCGTCAATACTAAGGTTCCATATATCACGTCTTACAGGCAGAACTTGTAAAGAAGTTCGATCTTTTATAGAATCATTTAAGTCTTGACTTGAGGTATCAACACTTAACACCGTGTCTTGGACATATGGCTTAAGAATAAGTGTGTTGTTCTTTACATACCAATTACCCGTTGAGGTAAGATAACTAGGTGTTGACTGTTTAGTGAATAAATATGTACTGTCATTAAACAACACAAGAGTCAAGCAAAGTTTTTCAGAGCTGTTATTTTTATTATAATACTTTCCTGTAAGATCATTTGAGCAATTTACATTGAGTAGGAAAATAATAAACACTATAATTCTATTTAACATATTCAAAAGTACCCCCTCCTTTTTTTTTCACTTTATTCATTTAACTTTTGGATATAATCTCCAAATGATTTTCCTATTTGACTTTCCTGAGATTTGTAGGGTTTAGGAAAAAAATGTCGTAATAGTCTTTCCGTTACAACACTATTTACTGAAAGACTAGTATATCGAATCAATTTTGAGTATTGAGTATCATATTTCACATAATGATCTATTGAAGGTTTCAAAAATAGGGAAGCCTTCAGTTTGGTTTGGTTCGAATATAGATGATTTTAGTTAAATCTTAGCTTGGTTTTAGAGTTTTTGGGCTTATCAGTGCTTTTTAGTCTGTTCATTTTGTCTTGATACAAAACGAACCAAAAAATCAAGGACTGTGAAGAACTTTGCAACAAAACGTAGCTTCAGTGAACAGTGAACAGCCGTGACCAGTCACCAGTGACCGGTGACCAGATTTTGGTTAAGGCTCTTTGATTGTACAAAACATTGAAGTGGTCCAGGAATTGAAGACGACTATCAATCCCTCAATACAAAGAAACAGTAAGCTAAGGTGGGTGAGCCCGTCGAACCCCCGACTCCCGAGTCCCCAAAATCGAGAAATACTCCTCTCGCTCATGACCATGCCGAATGGGGAGTAGTTTTGGTAGGTAGTATTTGTGTCTCTATCAACCTCTATTAGTTAAAATAAATAAACGGGAATTGATCGTACTCTCTACGGTAACCGTGGTATTTCCACAAAAAATCTTGAAAGCATTTTTCGATATACTCATTTCGCTCTCCATCTTTCAAATAATAACATACAAATAGACCATCAACCAATACTTCATGGAAAACTTGATTATAACCGCGTCCGCTGTCAATGCTGTAATAGTCAAATTCTTTTATTCCACTTAGCACATAGTCTCCATCAGAAATTCTTTGTTTCGAAATTATTTTGTTCCAATAAACCCTTTCGTATGTATCCTCAGTTACTTCTCCGATGTAAAAAACAACATCTTCAAACTCTAGTCGATAAGAGTAATGATCGTCTGTTAAATGTAAACTATTATGACTTGTAATCTCAATTTTCCTGACTTGATCTCTTTCCAAACATTGACTAAAAAACATAATATTGAAATCATCCTGTATAACAACTTGAGCAGAGTCATTATTCTGCGCTAATAGTTGAATCTGAAAAAATAGAATTAATAAGAAAGATAGATTTATTTTATTCATTGAAAGAGTTCATGAGAGATCAAAACAAGCTTTAATTCAAACTGGATCATCATCACCAGCATTCATATCGAATAGTTTTACCGAATCCTCAGACTCCATGCCACCTACCTCGCGCTCAAGCTCATCGGACTCAGACTCTATGGAGTTAAAAACCTTAAAGACTTCTACCGCAAGCTTTAAACCTTCTGTTGCTCTTTCGCTATATTTAAAGCTGCTCGTTGAAGGCTTCCCCCTATTCACTAGCATTCAAAACTAACAAATTCTAATTATTATTAAGATCTGGAAACAGCGTCGTGAAAAATTACACTCTTGTTCGCCTCCCGATCATCGAACATCGAACCTCGACTCCCGAACATCGAAAACCCCGTAACGAAAAAAACCTCCCATTCACTTGCTAAAATCGGATATTGTAGCTACTTTAAGATATAAATTTCAAAAACCATGAAAACTCAACTTATCACTTTCATGTTCGCTCTATCCTTTTCAGCTTTTGCTCAATACGGTCCGGCGGACAGTTTGAAACAATCGCAGCTTGAAAAAAATGCACTGGAGTATTCCAGCGAAGAGTATCACAACGATGTTCAGCGACTTACGAGAAAAACACAATTTTGCTCAGCAGCCGGAGTTCTGCTCCTATTCGCAGGTTCATTCAGCACGGCTACAATTTTTACAGACGGGTTATCCCATCAAAATTATTTCGGCGCTATGATTGGACTGGGCAGTGGATTAGGCCTTTTAGCTTCCTCAGCCATTACGCAATACCAATTAAAACGCACCCACGAACGGTACGCCAAGCAGTTCAGTCCGTAAGGGCTCTATTTTTAACACTTTACAGGAGATTCTCCACAAACTCACGGAAGACTTCCTTGTGTTTCTCTAGATCTAAGTCGGGTGAAACAGAAACCCTCGCGATATAATCTTTATCGTCTTCCTTGGTTGTTCCCTGAGTCGAGGTAGCGGGAATCGTCCAGTAGCATCCCTTCAACTGACCGTAACTTACGCAGTATTTGCTCTCATTCGGAATTTGCGTAATCATCCTATCGATGAGTTTCAGGTTCAATGCACGTTTGTAGGTTTCGCGCTCTTCGTCGGTTTCTCCTTTTGTAGGTAAATCCAATGAAAACACAGACGGAGTAAACCCTCGATCTGCCAGTTCTTCACTGACGAAATTGATTTTCGCTTCGGGAAGTACGTTTTGGATATAGTTGACAAACTCCCGCGTGTTCTTGTACGCATCCGCAATGCGCTGGTTCATCGAAGGCATTTGTTCGGCCAGAATGACCATTTGGTGCGGAGTAGCTTCATTGTCGCACAATTCGATATGTCTTTGAATATCCTCCATCAAAAAGGCAGCATGGCCATTGGCCACCACATATCCAGCGGTGCATTTTCCACCGCTCGGGAATTTCGAACCGCTTACGTAAGCAATGGTTTGAACGGTAGAAAGAATCTGACCTTCACCCAAAAAGTTGACATTCGGGCAAAACGTCTGATCCAGGATAAAAACGGGAGTAATCGCTTCTTCTCCGGTTGGTGTAACACGATTCTTTGTCAGTGCTTGTTCCAGCTTCTCCAATTCAGGAACCTCGACGCGCGGATTGGTGGGGATTTCGGCAATGATCAGCGGAACGGCATTCTCTTGTGCGCAGCGTTCCAATACACGATCTGTACTTTGGACCATGTCGTTATCTCCATCCACCGGCAAATCCATAATATCTACTCCATCAATGCAAGCCGCTACACGTCTCGCTTGATCGTTCGTTCCTCCGTAACAGTTTGGCGGAACAATAATTTTGATGGCATTACCGGGATGCTTTCGTTGGGCGTGATCAATCAAACCCATCATGATGGCGTACTGAACCGATAAACCGCTCGATCCAATGACAGGCGTAACACCGGTGTGGGTAATCGAGCGAATGGTGTCCTCGACACGTGACTTATTCTCGTTGTAATTGGATTCACTTCCTACTGCCCCATCCGAGCCAGCAATTGTTTCAAGTGCGGCTAAACAATTCGAAGGCGTCATGGCAATACTCTCGCGACGGCGTACGTGTTGTATTTCCGACACGTAATCCGCGTTATCGGTTCCGGCAGCTAAAATCACACTGCCCAATTCGGAATGGATATTGACAAAAAAGTCAACCCCACGTTTCATTTCAAATTGCTCCACTCGATCGGTGGTAGAAACCAAAACAGTGGTTCCATCAAACGCTGGAATCTCATCTGTTTTATCGATTTTTAACAACTCCATCGAATAGTCGTAAACGCGCTCAACCACATCTGGATCAAAGGAGTTTGGCAAATCATCGTAATGCACGATGCGCGTGGCTTTGTTGCGAAACAAATTGGAACGCAGAACAGCCATTATGGGCATGGTGGCCGAAGAAAAGCTAATGACCGATTCGGGAGCTACATCATAGGTTTTACCAATGTACCACTCTAAAACACTCGAAAGTGGATGTCCGAGTCGGATATAATCGTATGCTGTAGGAAGAGCGGCTAGCGATGATTGCGAAAGATTATCCGAATAATAAAGAGCCTCAAAGGCCTGAATAAATTCTGTTTTCGCATTTTCTTCATTGTAAATATCCAATCGATGGGTAGTCAAATTCAACCAATCTGACGGCATATTCTCCAACACCACTTTCATCTTCTCCTGCATGGGCATACGTTTTTATCTTTTCTATTTTGGAAGGCCGAAATTACCAATTAATTGGCGTTTTGCCATGAGATGATTCCGAATGACTTGAAATCCCTTCATATCGTTAATCATCCTATGTTTTTTCGCACTTTTGTACCACATTGTAAAGCACTATGGATCAATCGGATTTTTATCGCCTTCACGCACAAACCACAGACTTCGCATCGGCTTTTGAAGTCGAACGTGCTGAGGGAAGCTATATTTATGGAAAAGACGGAAAAGCCTACCTCGATTTGGTCGCAGGAGTTTCTGCGTGCAATGTAGGTCATTGTCATCCGCACGTCGTAAAACGTATCCAGGAGCAAGCCGCCCGACACATGCACGTGATGGTGTATGGCGAGTATCTCCAAGATGCTCCGCTCGAGTTGGTTGGCAAGTTGGATACCATGATGCCCGACCCGCTGGAAACGACCTATTTGGTCAATTCGGGAACCGAGGCGATTGAAGGAGCGCTGAAACTAGCTAAACGCTACACCGGTCGCTATGAAATCGTCGCTGCAAAGAATGCTTATCACGGAAGTACACACGGGTCGCTAAGTGTTTCGGGAAACAGTGAGTTCAAACACGCCTACCGCCCGCTTCTTCCAGGTATTCGTCACATCGAATTCAACCGTTTTGAAGATCTCGATAAAATCACGTGCCGAACGGCAGCTGTGATATTGGAAACCATTCAAGGAGCCGCGGGGTTCATCGAGCCACAAAAAGGTTATCTGAATGCGGTAAAAAAGCGATGTGAAGAAGTTGGCGCGCTGCTTATTCTCGATGAAATTCAGCCCGGAATTGGCCGTACGGGAAAATGGTATGGCTTTGAGCATTACGATGTCGTTCCCGATATCGTGGTCAGCGGAAAAGGACTAGGAGGTGGCATGAGCATCGGAGCCTTTACTTCGAGTTTTGAGATTTTTGATGTGATCAAACGCAATCCAAAACTCGGCCATATCACCACATTCGGTGGTCATCCGGTCAATGCAGCTGCAGCACTTGCCAACTTAGAGGTTATTGAAAACGAACACCTCATGGAGCAAATCCATGAAAAAGAAGCGCTTTTTCGCGATTTATTAAAACATCCCAAAATTGAATCCATCACAGGAAAAGGCCTCATGCTCGCTGCACACATGGAATCAGGGGAGTTCGTTCAACGGGTTGCGGCTGAGGCCATGCAACGCGGCGTCATTTTATTCTGGTTACTTTACAAAGGTAGCGGCCTGCGGATCACTCCTCCACTGACGATTTCAATAGAGGAAATTCGAAAAGGTTGTGAGGTCATTCTTGAGTCGATCGATGCGGCATAAAAAAATCCGCTACGACAAAACTGCCCTAGCGGATGGTCTTTTGAAAATAATGTTGGTCTAAAACAAAACAGACCCGATATGATTTTTCGTGGTTGGTTGCATCACTTTTCATTGCTTTTAGGATTGTAAATATAGAAAAAGCATGATGCTTCTCTATAATTCACCTAACTCACAATTTCTAATAACGCCCCAAACCCGCTGATAATCAATTATTGAAGTGCATACCGGATAGGCACAGTGAATTGCATTCCGACGTCTTGCCCCTTCACCTGTGCCGGAATAAAATCAGGCAATGAAGAGATCACTTCCACAGCGCTTTTCTCCAAGAGAGACAAATACTGCGCCTTATCTTCAGTCGATTCTTCGGAACTGGCCAAGTCATCGCCAGTCATTTCAGAACGAACCGCTTCGACGTTTTTCACTTTTCCCTGATCGTCGATAATAAACTGAACGTAAATCCGCCCTTCGACATTATTTTCTTTGGCTGCTTCAGGGTATTCAAAGTTTTCAATAATGTGATTGGTCACGGCTTGAATAAAGCACTGCGCACGGTCTTGTCCTGTGGCATCTATACATTCGGACGTTCCCGGAGCTAAGTCTACGTTGTTTATTGTGAGGAAACTAGGTGTTTCACTTTGCTCTACCGGCTCATCTTGAACCTCAATCACTTTCTCTTCGGTACAAGCCGGTACAAATAATAATGCGACAAGTACTGGGATGATGAAAAGGTACTTAATGAGGTTTTGCTTTGGTGATTTGTTTTTGAATAACATAGTAATGCGATTTTTAGTTAATGATGGTTTGTAAAATGAATCGGTCAGACTAAACCCGGGTAAACTAAAAGTCTCGCCCACCAAAATTTCTGCATAACGCTTGCGTCCGATACCCTTGGCGGCAATGGCATCGGCCGTATATTCGTGATTTTCGGAAATCCAATTCGCATACAAGTGCGAAACGGGATTGATCCAAAAAACCACCTTGTAAAGCGCAACGAAAAGCGTATCAATACTATGCCAATGTTGCGCATGGACTTGCTCGTGCTGAAGCAATACATCACGCTCGTGATGTTGCTCAGGTACATAGATGTATTTAAAAAATGTATGGGGTGTGGTGTCTTCGGATAGACGGTTTTTCCATCGGAAATAGCCGTAAATCAATCGGAACATGAAGATGGACGAAACCAACAAATACAACCAGTACAAACCATTTATCGACTGTTGTACCGCACTTCCGGGCTCGCCCGTTACGACTACTTCGGGAAGAAGCACAACTTCGGTGATGGGAATGGGCTGCGTGAATGTAAAAAGAGGCAAAACCAACGATGCAGCTAGTGTAAACAGCAAGTACACCCGATTGATGGTGAAAAACCGCTCGTTTCGTATCAATAGCACATAAACCAATGCCGAAACCGATAAGATCAGCTGACTTTTGAACAAATAGGACAATTCAGTCCAATTAATCATCTCCATCGCGAATGGTTTTTAAGATTTCATCTATTTCTTTTACGTCCAGGTCTTTTTCTTTCATAAAAAACGAAAGCATCTGCTTTGCAGATCCACCAAAGTAGCTGGAAACTAGATTTTTGGTGGCAAATTTCTTGTATTCATAACGCGTGATAAGCGGAAAATATTGGTGGGCTTTCCCGTACTCTTTATGACTGACGAATTCTTTTTTCTCTAAAATTCGAACGATCGTAGAAACGGTGTTGTAAGCCGGTTTGGGTTCGGGAAGGCGATCGAGGATATCTCGAACAAAGGCCTTTTCCAAGTCCCAAAGTACTTGCATCACTTCTTCTTCTGCACGGGTTAGTTCTTTCATTTACTCGTTTGTTTAATCTGACAGGACAAATATAACTAAACTTTTAGTTAATCTCCTAAATTTTTAGTTGATTGTTTTAAACTGAATTCTTTTTCTTCTGATTTTCAGAATTTTAAAACTTTTAAAAGTTGTGTGTGTAGGAAATAAAAAAAGGGTCGATCTTTCGACCGACCCCGTGTACTGGTGTGAATATTATAAAATATCCAAATTGCTTTTTTGTCAATTTTGGCGGACAACCAAACACCAGACAGAAACACTAAACACTAAAGGACACAACAAATTTAACATTTTGTTTTTTGTCATGCAACTCTGTAGTCACTTTTTGATTTCTCAACTTTCCCACCTGCCCGAGAACTGCTATATTAGCCGGACTTTCAAAAAAGGAACACATGAAACATCGAATTTTTGCAATCATTGCGCTCGCCATGGGCGTCTTCACGCTTAATGCTCAGGAAATCACATTGGAAGATATTTGGAGCTCGTCCGAGTTTAGAGGCGCCTCTGTATATGGTATCAATTCCATGAATGACGGTGTGCATTACACTCGTCTGAATTATGTAGCCGGTGGCTTTACCATTATTAAATATGCCTATTCCTCGGGCGACAGCATTGCTACTCTTCTCGATACGCGAGAAATCGATGCCGAAGTCAACTTCTCTCCTATTTATAGTTTCAGTGCAGATGAGAGCAAAGTTTTATTGATCTCGGGCTACGAACCCATTTACCGTCATTCGTACAGCGGACTGTATTTTGTGTACGACTTAGAAACAAAGGAACTCACATCGGTAGACCCCGATCCCATCATGCACGCGACGTTGAGTCCTGCGGGGAATACCATTGCATTTGTCAAAGAAAACAACCTGTTTTACCGTGATTTGGAAACGGAGGAAACCACTCAAATTACCTTCGACGGAGAATACAATAAAATCATCAACGGTAGTGGCGATTGGGTCTACGAGGAGGAGTTTGTTCTTGTTCGCGCTTTTGAATGGTCACCGGATGGTAGTGAAATCGCATTTGTCCGTTTCAACGAAAGTGACGTACCCGAGTTCAGCATGGATATGTTTCAACAAGGCCTCTACCCTTCTCAATACCGTTTTAAATACCCAAAAGCTGGAGAGAAAAATTCGGAAGTATCCTTGCATGTATACAATCTTAAAAAGAATAGCGTAGGCAATGTGGACTTAAACAACTTTCAATCCTACTATATCCCTCGCATCACCTGGGCAGAATCAGGCCGTGTGGTTGCAACGGTTATGAATCGACTGCAAAACCACTTGCAGTTGGTCAACGTTATGACAAAAGACCTTTCTACCGATTTACTTTTTGAAGAAAAAGCGGATGCGTACATCGAGGTAAACGACTATTTGACCTTTACATCCGGTGGAGATTTTATTTGGGTGAGTGAAATGGATGGATATCGCCATATCTACCTCTACGATGATGAGGGAAACAAAATTCGACAAATCACCGATGGCGACTGGGAGGTCACCGATGTTTATGGACTGGATTCAAAAGAAAAGAACATTTATTTTCAAGCTGCCGCTACATCCCCGATTAATCGCGAGGTTTACAGCGTGAGCATCCGCGGGGGTAAAATGCGCACATTGACTTCTCGATTGGGATCCAACCGCGCTTCATTTAGCAAGAGCAAAGACTATTTCATCAACTACTACAGCAATTCGAACAATCCGCAAGAGGTAACCTTGGTGACTTCGAAAGGAAAGGTCGTTCGCGAATTGGAAATGAACAAGGAGTACAAGGAGCGTCTAAAGAAATACAACCTCTCCAAGGTAGAGCGATTTGAATTCACAACGGAAGAAGATGTTGACTTGGCCGGTTACATGATCAAACCCCAAGATTTTGACCCCAATAAAACGTACCCTGTATTCATGTATGTTTATGGCGGACCCGGATCACAAACTACGCAGAACAGCTGGGGCGGGTCGAATTACTTCTGGTTCCAGATGCTTGCTCAGCAGGGCTACATCGTAGTTTCAGTTGACAATCGCGGTACGGGAGCGCGCGGTCGTGACTTCCGAACAGTCACGTATCAGGAGCTGGGGAAATACGAAACCGAGGATCAAATCGCTACGGCAAAATACCTTGCTTCGCTGGACTACGTGGATGGAGAGCGCATCGGAATTTTCGGTTGGAGCTATGGTGGCTACATGAGCAGTTTGTGCTTGACCAAAGGCGCTGATTACTTCAAAGCTGCAATCGCGGTAGCTCCTGTGACCAATTGGCGCTATTACGATACAATCTATACCGAACGCTACATGCGCACGCCGCAAGAGAATGAAAGCGGCTACGACGATAATAGCCCCATCAACCACGTAGACAAAATGCGCGGAAGCTATTTACTGGTTCACGGTTCGGCCGATGACAATGTGCATTATCAAAACACCATGGAAATGGTTCGACAGCTAGTAGAAGCCGATGTGGAGTTCGATATGTTTGTTTATCCGGACAAAAACCACGGCATTTACGGAGGAAATACCCGCCTCCACCTCTACCGCAAAATGACCAACTTCATTTTAGAGAACCTGTAATCAAATGTCTTTAGCCAAACAGATATAAAATCATATCTTCGGCAAAATCTAACCAAAACCAATACTAAATACATAATCTATGTCAGCACAATTAGACCAATCTGCACGTGGTAAAGAGTTATTTGGGCACCCGGTAGGACTCTTTATTCTGTTCTTCACTGAGATGTGGGAACGTTTTTCGTACTACGGAATGCGCGCCATTTTAGTGCTTTACATTACCTCATCTGTGACCGGAGACAATCCCGGCTTGGGCTGGAATGAATCCGATGCGCTTGCTCTTTATGGTTGGTACACCATGCTCGTATATGTCATGTCGATCCCAGGAGGAATTTTAGCCGATAAGTTTATCGGGCAGAAGAAAAGTGTAATGGTCGGTGGTTTGATCCTCGTGGCTGGACACGGAATCTTAGCCGTCGAGCAGATGTGGGCTTTCTATACCGGACTGGCATTGATTGTACTGGGAGTGGGTGGTCTAAAACCCAACATCTCGACGCTGGTAGGTGGTTTGTACAAAGAAGGCGATATCCGTCGCGACAAAGGGTTTACCATTTTCTATATTGGTATCAACGTCGGTGCCGCTGCTGCCTCACTTTTGGTAGGATACATCGGTGAAGAAATCGGATGGCATTACGGATTCGGTTTAGCGGGTATCGGAATGTTGCTCGGACAGATCGTCTATATGTCAGGACAAAAATATCTCGCTGGAATTGGCGATGCACCAACTGCAGAAGAAAAAGCCAATAGCGAGGATGGATTGGGACGCCTAATGTCGAAATTATTCGTAGAGAAAGTTCCATTGACAGCTTTTATTCTTATCGAACTATTCGGTATTTACATGATTGCAGCCCACTTTGCAGGATTACCGCTTGCCTCAATCGGATATGGTTTACTCGCCATGTTCCTCGGCTTGGTTGTCGGTTTGATGATGGTGATCTACAATGAACTGACCCAAATTGAAAAGGACCGTTACATTGTTCTACTTCTCTCGTTTATCATCGTAATTGTATTCTGGGGAGCATTCGAACAAGCGGGTGGATTGATGAATATTTACACCAAGGAAAAAGTTAACCGCGTGGTCGATTTGGGTATTTGGGCTGGTGAAATTCCCGCTTCGGTATTCCAGTCGGTGAACGCAATTTTCATTATCATATTCGGAACAATTGTAGCTGGGTTTTGGGCTTGGAGAAAGCGCAAAGGCGGCGAAGCGAGTTCACTCTACAAAATGGCCATTGGTACCATTGTAATGGGTGTTGGGTTCCTATTCATGGCAAAGGCTTCGTTGGAAGTGATGAGCACAGGACAAGCTGCCCTCGTTTGGATTATTCTTGCTTACTTGTTCCACACATTGGGTGAACTGAGCGCCTCGCCTGTTGCGCTATCGTTCATCACGAAATTAGCGCCAGCTCGCTATGTATCCATCATGATGGGAGTGTATTTTGCTGCCACGGGATTGGGGAATAAAGTGGCAGGTGCCATCGGTGAAGCATCTCAAACCGAGCCGATTCAAGCAACCGTAGCGGCCGATATGGGAACCATAGCACAAATGGTCCCTGACTCGGTATTGAGCAAAGCCGATATCTTCGAAATTGAAGGAACGGTTTATTTCGCGGGAAGTGATTTGGTGCTGAAAAGCGAAGGTGGAGAAGAATTAGGGAATTTGGTTGCGCTGAGCGATGAAGCCAAAGAAAACCTCCGCATGCAAATGGAAGGTGAAGAAGCTACGGCTGAAAATCCGTATCATCTAACCGTGACTTTCGAGAATACCGAGGATAATATTGCCATTGCAAATGGCGAAGGAAAAGCAGTTAGTCTTTCGAATTACAAAGGAGATTTAGCTGTGTTTGAAATTGTGAATAACCGCGAATTGAGAACGTTTATCATTATTACGCTATTCACAGCGGCGTTCGGGTTACTCCTGACGGTATTCCTCAAGAAACTGAAGAAACTAACGCATGGAGTCGAAGAAAACGAACGCGATCTTTCGGAAGAGTTGACCGAGGCAGAAGCTCGTCCGGAAACGGAATGATCTTTGAACGATAAATTGAAAAAATAACGTATGAAAACGAAGATTGCACTGCTGGCTATTGCATTGATTACCGTATTCTCAACCACGGCATTCAAGCCCGCAGCCGAGAAAGAAATCAACTGGGTAACTGTTGAAGAAGCCGTCCGATTGGCAGAAAAAAAGCCGCGTAAAATCTTGATTGATGTGTACACCAACTGGTGTGGACCATGCAAGCGCATGAACGCGATGACATTTAAGGATCCTTACATTGTGGATTACGTCAACAAGCACTACTATGCTGTAAAGTTCAATGCGGAAGGAAACGATACCGTCGAGTTTCGCGGAAAGGTTTACGTGAACAAGAGCTTTAATCCCGACAAAGTAAATACCCGTAACGGCACACATGAGTTTACCATGGCAGTAGCTCCAGTAAACGGACGCATTGCCTACCCTACGATTGTGTATATGGATGCTGAACTCAACGTTCTTCAACCGGTGCAGGGAATGATCGGACCCGAGCAATTCGAGCCCATCCTCGCCTTCTTTGCTGAAGATGCCTATAAAGACACGGAATGGCCTACCTTCCAAGCCAACTTTGAAAGCAAGCGGGATAATTAAAATTATTCGTGCTTTGAACACCATAAAACCCCTCCTAGCGAGGGGTTTATTTTTACCTTTGCAATTCGAAAAATTACGGAATGATTCGTCTATTCACGGTACTCATATTTTTTGGTTTTACCCATTTTTCCTGGGCACAAATCGTCAACATCGAAAACTCGCGATTGGGCAGAGATAGCGTTGGACTTTCCATCTTGGAGGATTTTAACTTCTACATCACGCAAAACACATCCAACGTTTTCAAATTCAACAACAAAGCCAATATTCAATACAAATGGAAAAAGGATGTGCTGTTGTTGATCAACGATGTGAATATCATATTGGAACGCAATGAAAACCAAGAGCGAAGAAGTCTGGAGAGCAATTACTTCATTCACCTGCGCTACAACCACGTTTTTAGTGATCGCCTAACTTGGGAAGGTTTTGTTCAAGTTCAAGAAAATGTACCGTTGCGCATTGACGTACGCGGATTAGTTGGTACAGGTCCCCGAATCAATCTCTATTCCAGCGTCAACACCAAATGGATCTTCGGACCACTACTGATGTATGAGTACGAAAACGAACTGGACAATGGAATTACCCACAGTGATTTTCGGATATCCACGTATTCCAATATCGCTCTGAATCCCGCTGAGGATATCGCTTTTGAACTTACCGCATATTATCAACCACTTGTGGACAACTTTAGCGACTATCGCGTATCGGCCATCGCTCGGCTAGAACTCAAGTTTCGTGAAAAACTATCGCTGCTTTTTAGTTATTCCACCACGTACGATTCCAATCCCGTTCAAGACCAGAGTATTCCGAATCTGACGTACACCTTGCGATCGGGCTTTAGTTATCGATTAAAATAACATTCGATGCCGTTAATTCGCGCAATTCAATTACTTTTATTTCACAATTGTACACCATGGAATGGAGTTATCATCCACTAAACATGGCCCTTCGCTTTGGGCTTGAAATAACAGCGCTCTACGTTTTTGCAACGCGTACTTTTGCGTGGTATGATGCCCCACTGAATTGGGTTGCTGCAGTTTCTGCCGTTGTTTTTGCTTCCGCCATTTGGGCTGTGTTTAAAGTTCCCGGTGATCGGTCGAGCAATGGCAAAGCGGTAGTTCCCATCAATGGCGTTGTTCGATTTTTATTGGAGTTTACGTTTTTCTTTGTTGCTGTATTCTTGCTGGTGCTGGACAAAAGTTATTGGTTTACTGGAATTTTCGGCTTTTTGATTTTCTTTCACTACTTGATTAGTTTAGACCGGTTTGTATGGCTCTTAAAAAATTGAATCCATGAATAAGAAGCTCAATATCTTGATGATGCTTTTGATGCTCGGCCTTTGGGTTCAGGCCCAAATGGAGGCTGTTGGCGAACAGAAACCGGATACCGAGTTAAATGGCTACCGCGGTGATGTGAAGTCCATGAAGCAGCGTCGGTACGAAGTGATCGAAACCGATTCGGGAGCTATTCGCGGTGAGGTCACTGGATATTCCGACAACTACAATGAAATCTTTAATCCCTCAGGATTTATACTCACCGAAGAGATCTTGTATGGTGATAGCATTTATAAAAAAGCCACCTACCGCCGAAACACCTCCAATGCCATTCTTGAGCGTTTTGTATACAGCGGTGCAAAAAAACTGGACGAACGCACCGTCATTACCCGGAATAGCGATAATACGCCCGTTCGAATTCGCACGTTTGACGGAAGCGGAAACCTCACTAATGAAGTGCTACAAACCGTTAATGAAAAGGGTTGGATAACAGAGCGAATTGAAAAAAGCAATGGAATCCAGTACGCGTTTTCTACGATGAAACATGACAAAAGCGGTAACATAACTGAATTGAACTCGTACAATCAAGATAAGGAGTTGGTTTTTCGCTATGTCATGTCCTATGACAGCGCGGGACGTCGCGTTCAGTTAAATATTTACGACGACTTGGAGTTATTGGCCAATCGCACCGAAACGGTGTACGATTCGACAGGAAACATTCTTCGAGAAACGATTTTTAACTTCAAAGGACAACCCGTCGAGCGAAGTGAATTCGCATACGACGCAAATGACAACCTCATCGAACGAAAGTTTTTCGAGGGAATTCCGCTGAAACTCATTGAACATGAAGTCATGAAATGGAATGCAGAGGGGTTTATATCGTACTACAAAAAACCATTGCCCAATACCGGTGACGTGGTCACTTGGACCTACGACTATGAATACGATGAGCGTGGAAACTGGGTGATTCAAAACCAATACCGAAACGATGTTCTCTTTTACATCGTGGAACGAAAAGTGACGTATTTCGAGTAATGACATTACCCAAAGAATTTACTGAACGCATAGTCTCTCAATTCGGTCACTCTTCCGATATTTTTCTCCGTGCTCTGGACAACGAACCGGTGACCTCCGTTCGTTTTCATCCCCTAAAGTACACTCCTGAGATGAAAGGAACGTCCATCGATTGGGAATCGCTTGGATTGTTTTTGGATGAACGGCCCGTATTTACGCTCGACCCCTATTTTCACGCCGGACACTACTACGTGCAAGAAGCGAGTAGCATGTTTCTAGGTAGCGTTTTGAAACAGATTCAACTACCGGACCATCCGATCGTTTTGGATTCTTGTGCAGCCCCCGGTGGAAAAAGTACCCAACTCCTATCCCATCTGAATGGAAAAGGTGTTTTAATCGCCAATGAAATCCTCAAAAATCGCGCTCAAGTTGCTGCCGATAATCTTTCCAAGTGGGGTTACCTAAATTTTGTCGTTACTTCGGCTTCAACAGCGCAGTACCGTTCCATTGGTCCAGAATTCGACTTAATCGTCACCGACGCCCCGTGTAGCGGCGAAGGGCTTTTCCGTCGGGATAAAAAAGCGATGGAAGAATGGAGCGTTGCCAACGCGGCGATGTGCAGTTCACGCCAAGCAGGTATTTTAGATGATCTCTGGCCACTAATCAAACCGGGGGGATATTTGATTTACAGCACGTGCACGTTTAATCCGGATGAAAATGAATTACAAATTCAACGGCTTTTAAAGAAGTCCGATGCGGAGTTCATTCCATTTGAAATTTCATCCCGTCAAATTGAGCAACCCCTGTCCGGAACAGCTGCATTTTATCCCCATAAAACCCGTGGAGAAGGTTTTTTTATTGCTGCGGTGCGAAAACGTGGAGAATCGATAGCCTCAACTGCAGATAATGACAAAACGGCAAGTGATTATTTTACATGTCCCCATGCCATTCTGCCCTTTGAAAACAAGCGTTTAGCGCTTAGCCCCGTGGCGATGGATTGGATGAAGCGATACGGGAAGGCTTTTCATATTATCAAATCGGGGTTAACCATGGGAGAAGAAACGCGAAAAGGATTTGTTCCGCATCACGATTTGAGCTATTCCCCGTTCTTCAACACGGATATATATCCCACAAGAGAGCTCGACTACTCCAGTGCATTGCGTTACCTCAAAGGAGAGTCGCTTCGGGGAATCGGAGCGAAAGGTTATCATCTCATTACTCACCACAACGCACAACTCGGTTGGGTGAAAGAAATCGGTCACCGAACAAATAATGCGTATCCAAAGCATTTGAGGATTAGGATGGATATTGATGTGAAACGTAATCCGTAATCCGGAGAACCGAAAACCGGTCACTTTTATTTGGAAAATGACATTTAATATTTTTTAAATGCTTGTATCAATTTTACAAGCATTTGACCAACTCGTTTATTCATACTGTCTAGGTGTTCAAATTGTGTGCTTGACAGATAACCCAACTTCTCACAGATAATTAATTGGGTCTCAACCTCAGCTTGGCTACCTAATGCAATATGTAGATATCTTACTCGCTCTTTAACAGACCCCCGACCATAACCTTCGGATATATTAGAAGGGATTGAGATCACAGCTCTTCTTATCTGTTGAGTTAAACTAAATAGCTCGCTCTTGGGAAAGTCAGATGTAGATTTGTACAACTCGATTACTAACTCTATCGAAATATTCCATACATCCAAGTCTTTATGTGTATTCATTTTTAGCTTATTTTGCATTGATAATACCTAAATATAATAACTTTAAACGCTATTTAAAAGACTTAGCTATATTTCCTATGCACAACGGATCACGGATTGCGGATTACGCATCTCTAAATATTTCAAATAACTTTGAACCCAGGTAAAGGAGATAACGTTTTCACTAAGATACTATTTGAGTAAGGCTCACATGAAACATTTTGACCAGCGCATCGCAGAAGATTTGGAGTTTGATACCGTGCGCGAGATTTTAGCTGCTTATGCGTATCAGCCTACTGCTGCCGAGAGACTCGCTGGACTGGAGCCCATCGATCGGTTTCATGATATTGAATACCATCTGCAGATAACCAAAGAGTTTTTGCGCATTCGCACCGACGGTGAAACCTTTCCCAGAACGGAGTTTGAGGAGCTGAAAGCCGAGATTCGCATCTTAGAAATAAAGAACTCCAGACTTACCGAAGCGGGATTTGCGCGGATTAAAAATGCATCGATAATCGCCAACGATGTTCTGGCGTTTTTTAAAGGTCGGAAAGAACTCTATCCCCTACTTACGCAATTGGTTTCTCAAGTCTATTCAACCAAAGACATTATCAAAGCCATCGATCGAGTTTTTGATCAGCGGGGAAATATTCGAGATGACGCTTCTCCCGAACTCAGTGAAATCCGAAAACATATTCGCGCACTGCGAACCAAAATCAATACGAATTTTGAACGGGAACTGCGTAAAATGCGCGCTGCTGGAATGCTCTCAGAGACCAAAGAATCCTTTATCAACGATCGACGGGTATTGAGTATTGAATCCGCTTACAAGCGCAAGATTGAGGGAAATGTGCTGGGGTCGAGTAAAACGGGAGCCGTAACCTACATCGAGCCCAAAGCAAATATTCAATTCAACCAAGAGCTGGATATGCGGTACGATGAGGAACGCAGGGAAATTTTCCGTATTCTAAAGCTCTTGACCGATGAAATGCGTGGATTTTTTGGACTCATCGTCGGGTATCAGAATATTCTTACCGAACTGGACTTTATTCAAGCAAAGGTTCGTTTTGCGATTCAAATAGAGGCCGATTTACCTCAAATCACGAAGGATACGCACATTGAATTAGTAAATGCCTACCATCCGATTTTATTGATCAACAATCGGTCGAAGAACCTACCCACACTACCGCAAACGCTGAAAATGGACCGCAAAAGTCGAATGCTTGTGATTTCCGGCCCCAATGCGGGCGGAAAGTCCATTACGCTTAAAACGGTTGGTTTACTTCAGGTCATGCTCCAAAGTGGATTGATGATTCCGGCCGATTCGGAAAGCAAGATGAGCTTCTTCCAAGTTGTACTAACCGATATTGGCGATAACCAATCGATTGAAAATCAACTGAGTACCTATTCATATCGATTAAAAAGGATGAAGGAGTTTCTAGAAAAAGCAAATCGGCGAACGCTTCTTCTTCTGGATGAATTTGGAACCGGTTCCGATCCCGAATTGGGCGGCGCGTTGGCCGAAGTGTTTTTTGAGGAGCTGTACGCCAAGAAAAGCTTTGCGGTAATCACCACACACTACTCCAACATCAAACTCAAGGCTGACTCTCTGCCTCAAGCCATCAACGGTTGCATGCTGTTTGATCGAAACAGTTTAGCGCCCCTGTATAAACTCAACACCGGACAGCCCGGTAGCTCGTTTACGTTTGAAGTGGCTCAAATCAATGGTATTCCGATGGACTTAATTGAGCGAGCCAAAACGTATCTCAGTGAAGGAACCGTCCGCATGGATAAGCTTTTGAGCAGTTTACAAAAAGACAAATCGCGCATCGGACAACTGCGCAAATCCATGGAAGACGCCGAGCGAGAAGCGCGAATTGCGAAGCGCGAAGCCGAAGCGGTTATTGCCAAGTACAAACAACGCCGCGAAAGCCAACAGCGGCTGATTGAAGACAATAACGACTTTTTGAACAAAGGAAAGAAACTCGATCAGTTCATACGGGATTACACGCAACCCGGAAAAGTAAAATCCACGTTGGCCGAGGTAAAAAAATACCTGGCCATGGAAAAAACCAAGCTGGAAGAAGAGCGCAAGAAAAAGAAAATGCTCAAGAATCAAAAGCAATCTAAAAAACGCTCTACGCCAACTAAACCCAAGGAAAACCGGAATACAGACAAAATTAAATTAGGCAGCACGGTCAAACTAAAAGACAGTAAGCAAAAAGGCGAAGTTATCGCAATGGACGGAAAAGAAGTAACCGTAACGTTTGGGGTGTTTAAAACGAAGGTGGATATTTCAAAATTGATTTGGGTGAAGTAAGGATTGGCACGAAGAAGCAAGTTTACTCCAACCCGAGTTTCTCAATTCTATTGCCAATTGAAACTTCTTTCATCTCTTGTTCGAGACTCTCAAAGTTTTGCGACGATACAGATTTGATTATCTCACCCTTTTGCAACAGAAATATCTCATCACACGTATCTTTCAAAGTCGAAAAAATATGCGAAGAAATCAAAACCGTCTTCTTAAGCGCTTTTAATTTATGGATGATCTCCGTTAATACAATATTGCTTTGAATATCTACTCCATTAAACGGTTCATCTAGGATGAAATAAGAATTTCCCTGAAGAAGTATAGCTGTAATCGCTAATTTCTTCTTCATTCCTGTAGAATAAGTCGAAGCATATTTACTGAGTGGAAGATCGAAAACATTCTTTTGTTCGATATCGAAGTCTTTTTTACCGCGTGCATTGCAAAGCAAACGTAAATATTCAACCCCCGTAATCTTGGAAAAAAAATAAGGTTCGGTCAAAAGTAGACCCAAGTGATTCTTTAAAGGACTTAAATCTGAAATCACTTCACCAGAATACGATTCCAGTCCCGCTATGCAGCGAAACAACGTTGTTTTGCCAGCTCCGTTATCCCCTACTACTCCATATACCTGTCCGCTCGAAAGCTCGAAAGAAATATCCTTCAATACTTCATTCTTTCCATAACTTTTCTTTAATCCAACAACTTTAATCATGTAGCCATTTGTTAAGCGTCAGAATCGACTTTCTGTAAAGAAAAGGAATTATTACAAGTAAAGAAGGTGGAAAATAAATCCCTAACGCAATGACTATACCTTCGGGAATATTCATTTCACGTGGATAAATAGAGTATTTCGCCAGTATTACAGTCCAAAAAATGAACAAGCCAATGAAATAAGCTAACAAAACAAGCTCATATGAATTGGGATAAAAAATTAAAAGCCCCAATACAATAGGCGAAACCAAAAGAGATACATGGATAGATCCTTCAAATAGCTTTTGCTTTAAAAACATTTGAGGAGTTATACCGTAAATCCATACATAATAATCGTGTTCGGGTTTGGAGTAATAACTTGAAGCGGTGAGGTATACTAAGACGATTCCGAAAATTCCCAAGTTTTGATTGTCGGCTTGAATAGCCACAACGCTTACTGCATAAGCCAGTGGATAAACCAAAAAAGTTTTACGAAAACCCACGGCAAACTCAAAGGGTCGTTTGGAAAAAGGTGTGGGTATTGTCCAGTTCAACCCCATATTGAATTTGAAAAGTACCAGAGTAATAGCAACTAGCAATAGCATGAAACTTCCAAGAAAATACTGATGCCAAAGGAGAATGAAAATGAAAGGCGCGATGATAATAACATTTTCAAGGACTCGGATCTTTTGCATTATAGCATCTCCATAGGTTATTCTGATAAAGTCGGTTCTATCTTTATCTGTTAATGGTAATAACAGACTGAGTCCTGCTGCAATAGCTAAATATGAAGCGAATTCTGTTCGCTCGAAAATAAAGTCGCTAATGAAGAAAAATGCAACTGCTCCTACAAGAAGTCCAATCATTGGATGAACTCCTATTGTACTTATCCTGCGTTGAATCAGAACAGCGTGTAGATTAAAGTAGTCTCTCATAATGGTGGAAAAATTAACTACTCATCAAAATTCAACCCACACCAGAGCTTGAATCGTTGCTTTTGCTCTTCCGTCGCATTTTCATTTTTAACCAACACGGGCTTTAGGAAATATCGCTCGTTAGAAGCTTGCATGCTGAGCGTGCGAACACCATAAGGCGTGCGAACCTCAAACTCTACTTCATCCCCTGGACGCATGTATTTGAGCATGTCAGATATTCTTTCGTTGGCTTTTTCTCCATTGGCATGAAGAATCGTCATTCCTACATTCATTCCAGCTTTTTGGGCAACCGAGTCCTTCTGCACGCGGTAAACTTCGAATTCACCATCTACTTTCCGGGCTCGAAATCCCAAGTAACGCGGTACGATCAAGTCGTTATCTTCCAATACCAGATCTACACCAACTTCATGCAGAAGCGACCGCAAGGTTGGAATGTAGTCCTCCGTACCATAGGTGTGATCTTCGAATATTCTTCGAATTCCACCGTCACTCATTTCGGCGCAAAGGTTTTCGTAGTCCTCTTGCGTATATCCGCTCGGCAATTTAAATCGGTTCCACAATTCGCGCATTGTACGAATAATTCCGTGCTGCCAATTCGTGGCTCTCCAAGTGTACAGATCCACCATCAAGGCATTTAACGCTCCTTCAGCATAAATACTCGTCATCCGCTCGGGTGCACTTAGCACATAACCATCCACCCACAGCTCTTTGCTGCTATCCGCCACCGAACGCACCGTTCGAGCATCGTTATCGAGATGGCGTTGGAGATTTTGCTCTTGTGTAGCTGCAAATTGTTTCCAGTTGAAAACTCCGCTTCGAACCAATGCTACATCGCCCATGTACGTGGTGACTCCTTCCGCTACGTATCCGGTAGAAAAAATATTATCTCCACTCCAATTGATCGGACTGAGTTCAATTGGCCGAACGTCTTTGATATTCCATGTGTGATACAACTCGTGAGAAGAAACGCCCAAGAGTTCTTCGTATCGTTCCGTATTCCACACATCGCGTTCTGGTCCCAATACCACCATGGTTCCCGCAAAATGCTCTACACCGTGATAACTGCGCTCAGGCGTGAGCATGAACATGAAATCGTACACCTCGGAAGGAAAACTGCCAAACTGCGCTATCTGCTCTTCGGTAAACGCTTTGAAATGCTCGATTACGTGCTCGGGCTTAGCGATGGGATGAGGAAAAGTCGAGATACGGAAATCGATATCGTTTACACGGTAACTGTAGCGATGCAGTTTTTTGGCTGCAAAAATTGGATAGTCAAATAGACGATCGTAATTCTCCAATCGAAGAACCTCCCCAACATCCATCGGAGTCACATCGAAATGTGCTGGAAGATTGAGTACAACTTCAGGCGATTCGTTTTCTGTTCCAGGAATAAACACGCAACAATTGGGAAAATTAATGAACAACAAATCCTCATCGATGAAAGTAGAGCCCGCAGTAAAGTCATTTCCGTAGTAATCGTATGAAAACGTGCATTTTACTCCCGGCTGTCCTTCTACGCGCCAACTGCTTTGATCTCGTTTATGGAGTCGAGCTATTCCATTTTCTGAAGTGAGGCTCCAACGGATGTAATTCCGCATAAAGTTGCCCGGCTCGTATCGGCCCGGTCGAAAGTGCGGGATTTGCAATACCGTTTCGGTCTCTGTCAGTTCAAATTCGAATTCAACACGCATCAAGTGGCGTTGGCGATCGTCGAAATGAAGGGTGTATTTCAGCATAGTTTTTAAAAACTCAGTTCGTGATTAGGCTGCGCCTTGCAGCAAAATTGCTAAATTCGCCGCAGAAGCAAAATAATTAAAGAGATAAGCATATGAACTTCGATCTTATTGTATTGGGAAGTGGTCCTGGCGGTTATGTCACTGCCATTCGCGCATCGCAATTGGGATTAAAAACGGCGATTGTCGAGAAAGAAAGTCTCGGCGGCGTTTGCCTCAATTGGGGATGTATTCCCACCAAAGCCCTGCTTAAGAGTGCAAATGTATTCGAATATATTCAACACGCTGGAGATTACGGCTTGAAAGTGGATAATTTCGACAAAGATTTCGATGCGGTTGTCAAAAGAAGCCGCGATGTGGCCGGCGGAATGAGCAACGGTGTACAGTTCTTGATGAAAAAGAATAAAATCGAAGTCATCAAAGGATACGGAAAAGTGGTTCCGGGAAAGAAAGTTGAGGTAAAAGGAGAAGACGGAAAAACCCAAACCCTTTCAGCGAAAAACGTAATCATCGCTACCGGTGGTCGTTCGCGAGAGTTGCCCAATCTGCCCCAAGACGGGAAAAAGATCATCGGTTACCGCGAAGCCATGACATTGGAGAAACAACCCAAAAGCATGGTCATCGTAGGAAGTGGAGCGATCGGAGTTGAGTTTGGCTATTTTTACAATGCGATGGGCACGGAAGTTACCATCGTCGAGTACATGCCAAACATCGTTCCTGTGGAAGATGTAGATGTATCGAAGCAATTGGAGCGCTCGTTCAAAAAAGCGGGAATCAAAATCAAGACTTCTTCGGAAGTAACCAACGTGGATACCTCAGGTAACGGATGCGTGGTTACTGTGAAAACCAAAAAAGGCGAAGAGAAAATTGAAGCCGATATCGTTCTTTCTGCCGTTGGCGTGCAAGCCAACATCGAGAACATTGGACTGGAAGATGTGGGTATCGCTACAGATAAAGGAAAAATCGTTGTTGACGATTACTACAAAACGAATATTCCGGGATATTATGCCATCGGAGACTGCGTTCCAGGGCAAGCCCTTGCTCACGTTGCGAGTGCCGAAGGAATTATTTGTGTTGAGAAAATTGCCGGACACAATCCCGAACCCTTGGATTACGGAAATATTCCGGGATGTACCTACTGTTCACCCGAAATTGCCTCGGTAGGTATGACCGAACAACAAGCGAAAGACGCTGGACATGATATTCGCGTGGGTAAGTTTCCGTTCTCTGCAAGCGGAAAAGCCAGCGCTGCCGGTCACAAAGACGGCTTCGTTAAGGTGATCTTCGACAAGAAATACGGCGAATGGTTGGGATGTCATATGATTGGTGCCAACGTTACCGAAATGATCGCCGAGGCGGTTGCAGCACGAAAGTTGGAGACCACAGGTCATGAAATCATCAAAACCGTCCACCCTCACCCAACGATGAGCGAGGCGGTGATGGAAGCCACGGCTGCGGCCTACGACGAGGTGATTCACATTTGATCTCGTTTCAATGCAATAAAAGCTCGCTTCGGCGGGCTTTTCTTTTGCTTTCATTTCCGTAGAATTGAAACAAAAAATCAAAAAAAATCACTATACTTCACAAACACAGTGGTGCAATACCCCTGTACATCACAAACTCAATTGAATAAAACCACAAATCGTTTATGATCGATTATATGCGCGACCTTTCTTCTGAAGTGAAAGGCGGCTTACTACTCATACTGGCTACATTTGTTGCTTTGATTTTGGCCAACTCTTCTTTGTCCCACGCCTATCACGACATTCTCAATGGTCATTTTATCATTGGTAATCCCGACGGCTTTTCAATCGACCTAAGTGTTGAGCACTGGATCAATGATGGATTAATGGTCATTTTTTTCTTGGTAGTTGGAATGGAAATCAAGCGAGAATTTGTGGTGGGTGAATTCAAAAATTTAAAAAACGCCACGACCCCACTCATTGCAGCCGCTGGCGGAATGTTGATTCCAGCCCTGATCTATGTGCTTGTAAACCATGACACTCCCTACGAACATGGATGGGGAATCCCCATGGCCACGGATATCGCCTATTCTCTCGGAGTACTTGGACTGCTGGGCCGTCGAGTTCCTCCGCAATTAAAAATTTTCTTAGTCGCCTTAGCTGTGGCTGACGACTTGGGGGCGATCTTGGTCATTGCCATTTTTTACAGCAGTTCTATCGCCTGGATGAATTTGCTCTACGCGCTGATTGTGTTTATCGCACTGCTCTTACTCAATCGGTACGGCGTTAAAAAATCATATCCCTACATCATCGGTGGTGTCGCACTTTGGATTTGTTTCTTGTATTCGGGAATTCATCCCACCATTGCCGGTGTATTATTCGCTATCTCGATTCCCATGCAGCCCAAAATTGATCCGCTCATCTTCAAACGCAAAGCCGTGGAGTACGTCAAAGCACTCGAGAGAGAAGATAAAGGCGGAATCGAAAGTGAAAGTTCGATCGGTTCGGCACAACAGCGTAAAATCATGCGTGCTATCCGCCGAGAATCTAGGTTATCCAGTCCTCCGATTATTCGGTTCGAAAATGCATTGACCGGCTTTAACAACTATTTCATTTTACCCGTCTTCGCCATTGCGAATGCCGGCGTTTTGTTGGATCTATCGCTATTCGAAATCATGACCCAAAAAATTGCCATTGGTATTTTCTTTGGGCTGTTGTTGGGTAAATCTATTGGAATCACACTTTTCGCTTGGATTTCAGCGAAACTAAAAGTCGGATTTTTACCCGTTGGGCTCAATTGGGGACATATTGTTGGTACTGGATTTATTGCCGGAATCGGTTTTACGATGTCGCTATTTATTACAAATCTCGCCTTTGACGATGCCGAATATGTTCAAATCGCAAAAGTCAGCGTACTGATCGCATCCCTGGCATCAGCAATCATTGGAGCCATCCTTACCGTTGCTGCTGGAAAAGGCAAAGTGTACGACGAAGCGGAAGATTTACATTAAAATCACAGTAAATCAATTAAATAGCGTACCTTTGCACCGGAAACGGAGGAACGTAGTGGCTTGGGTTTGTCCGTTTTCAGTCGAATAATCGACGATAACGTACAAATTTATTTATGTCAAATTTCAAATCTTTTGGCCTCCAATCCAGTATTTTGGATGCCATTACTGCGTTGGGTTATGAGAACCCAACTCCCATTCAAGAATCAGCAATTCCAACCATTCTTACCGACGATACAGACTTGATCGCTCTCGCGCAAACGGGAACGGGAAAGACTGCTGCGTTTGGACTTCCCTTGGTTCACAAAATGAACCCAGCTAAAGGTCCTGTTCAAGCGCTTATTCTTTGTCCTACACGTGAATTGTGTTTACAAATCACGAAAGATTTAGAAGGTTTTAGTCGGTTTACAGACGGAATACGTATTACATCGGTTTACGGTGGTGCCAACATCCGCGAGCAAATCAAGGAATTGCGAAACAAACCACAAATCGTTGTGGGAACACCGGGTAGAACGCTCGATTTAATTGATCGAGGGAACTTAGACCTGTCTAACCTTAAAATGATGGTTCTCGACGAGGCTGATGAAATGCTCAATATGGGTTTTCAAGAAGATCTCGATCGTATTCTGAGTACTTCTCCTACCGAAAAACAATCGCTTCTTTTCTCGGCTACCATGCCGAAAGAAGTAGAGCGAATTGCCATGAAGTACATGAACTCGCCTGAAAAGGTTGAGGTCGGTAAACGCAACGAAGGAGCAAGTACCGTTAAGCACACGTACTTTGTAATCAATCGCCGAGATAAGTTCGAAGCATTAAGTCGCCTTTGCGATATTCATCCCGACATGTACGCTGTGGTGTTCTGCCGCACACGTCGCGAAACGGGTGAAGTAGCCGAGAACTTGATGAGTCGCGGATATAATGCCGATGCCTTGCACGGTGATTTGAGCCAAGCTCAGCGCGATGTGGTTATGGGTCGCTTCCGCAAAAAGAAATTGCAAATCCTTGTTGCAACCGACGTTGCAGCACGTGGTTTGGATGTCGATCAGTTAACACACGTAATCAATTACAGCCTTCCCGATGATCCCGAGGTGTATGTTCACCGTTCAGGTCGTACAGGTCGTGCTGGAAATACGGGTCATTCGTACGCCATATGCGAACCACGTGATGTGAGTCGTATTCGTCGTATCGAAAAAATGATGAAGAAAAAATTCGAAAAAGGTGAAGTTCCCGCGGGAAGAGATGTTGTCGAAGTGCAACTCGTTCATCGCGCCACCAAATTGGGCGAAGCCGAAATCGAATACGGAAAAATTACTCCTTACCTCGCTTCACTACACGAGATCTTTGAGCACTACAGCAAAGAAGATATCATCGAAAAATGGGCTATGAATGAAATGAGCCACTTCATGACCCAATACGAAAAAAGCGGTAACATCAATGCAAATGAAAAGCCCGATCGCTCTTCGAAGTCTAAGAAAGATCGTGGCGAAAGAAGAAGTCGTCGCGGTGGAGGATCCGAAGAAGGATTCCAAACCTTCGAGTTCAGCATGGGACGCCGAGAAGGGATGTCGCCTGCATTGGTTATGGGTATCATCAATGAGAACACCAAGAACGATAAAATCGGGATTGGACGAATTGATATCCACGACAACCGCACGTACGTGGACATTGACCAAGACCACTCGGACAAATTACAGACTGCATTTCGCAAGGCGAAGTACAAGGGAACTCCCGTTGATGTGATGCCGGTTAGCGCAGCTCCTCCTCGTAATCGTCGCGATCGTCGCGATGGAGGCGGTGGACGTTTTTCAGGTAAACCCAAAGGACGCGGAAGTTCAAACGGAGCTCGCAGAAAGCGCACAACGCGGAAATAATCGAATTCCACACATAAAAAAAGTCCCTACGCGATTTTCGAGTAGGGACTTTTTTATTTCCTTCGAGTTGTATTACTCGGGCTTTTCGCCGCAGCTGGATTTCGCTTTGCTTCCACAACCCGATTTTCCAGAAGCCGAAGAGCAGCACGACTTTTTGCCACCGGTACTTCCTGTAGCAGCAAACGAAGCAGTGTAGTGATCTCCCCCATTTACCGCTTCGATGGCCGTTAAAATTTCTTCTTTTGATATTACTTCCGGATCGAATTCAATATCTGCAGTACCTTCTTCAAAGTTCACAGACGCCGATACAACTCCTTCTGTTTTCAACAAAGTTTTCTCAATGGTATTGGCACAACCCATTGCACAGCTCATTCCTTCTACCACAACCGAAATTTTTTCATTTCCCTCAGTTGATGGAGCTACAACCGTAGCGTTATTTCCCGCAATGGCAGAAATACTTACTGCGCCGAATGACAAAAGCGCGATGACGATTAGATTTCTCAGTTTATTCATGATTTATTGATTTACAGTGTATGATCCAGTTTGGTTGATATTTTTAATGATGATTTCCACATTGACCTCCGATTCATCAAAAACGATTTTTGCATGATCCGGAAGGTTTACTTCGCTGAACGCAACTCCTTCCGTGTTGTCAATTACCTTTTTAACACTCGCTACACAATGACCGCAAGTCATTCCCCCTACCGATAATTCCAATTCTTTCATATCTCAAATGTAAACTTTTATGCCTTGAAAACGTAGTTTTGTACAAATTTAGTCAATGAATCTAAATCTTCAGAACAAAGCAGCGCAGTGGGCTGTGTTTTTCCTTCTCAGCCTGACATGGGGCAGCTCCTTTATTCTGATGAAAAAAGGGATGTACGCCTTTAGCGACACCCAAGTAGCAGCACTTCGTATATTCTCGGCGTTTGTGTTCATGTTGCCCATTGGAATACGCTACCTCAAGCATTTGCAGAAAAAAGATATTGTTGCGCTTATCGTTGTCGGACTGTGCGGTAATGGAATTCCCGCATTTTTATTCACGAAAGCCGAAACGGTTTTGGACAGCAGTATTGTGGGGATCTTAAATGCCCTCGTACCGCTCTTCACATTGATTACCGGTGTTATCTGGTTTGGTTTGATTGTAAAATGGAGAAGTATCTTGGGAATCCTCGTCGGATTAGGTGGAGCGGTTGTTTTGATTTTGCCTGAGTTGCAACTTCCGGGAATGGGAAATGCCGTATATGCCCTACTTCCTGTTTTAGCGACCTTGTGCTATGCCATTTCACTGAATACCATCAAGGCCAAACTGGCCCATATGAAGTCTCTGGCGATTACCGTCATTGCGTTTTGTTTTGTCGGTCCGTTTGCCGGTGTCTATCTGTTTTCGACCGATTTTGTCCCCGTACTGATGAATCATCCCGAAGCCATTTCGTCACTTGTGTATACGCTGATCCTTGGTGTTGTGGGAACCGCCTTGGCCGTTTTGATTTTTAATGAGTTGATCAAGGAAACTACTCCCGTATTCGCAAGTTCAGTGACTTATGTTATTCCCGTAGTCGCCTTACTTTGGGGCGCATTGGACGGCGAGTTGATTCGCCCCTATCACCTATTGGGCGTTGGATTGATTCTATTTGGCGTATACCTGGTTAACCTGCGAAACCGTCGGGAAAGAAAAGCTGGAAAATAGTTCCTTTGTCCACTTCGCTATTCACGGCTATAGTGGCTCCCATCGCGTCGATTTGATTTTTCGTCAAGTACAATCCAATGCCGCGCGCATTCTTGTTGTTGTGAAAAGTGCGATACATGCCGAACAATTTATCGCCGTACTTTTCGAGATCAATTCCCAAGCCATTATCCGCAATAACGAGTTCAATTCCGGTTCCCGAATTTCTCGCATTGATTTTCACGATGGGCTTTCGTTCGGGATGACGGTATTTGATGGCGTTATGAATTAGATTGTGAAATATACTCTCCAAATACGCCGGAACACCATATATCTTTAAGTCATCCGATACATCGACGTCTACTGTTGCTCCCGCTTGTTCTATTTCCTGACTGATGTTATCCAGCTCGCTTTCAATGAGCTTTTTCAAAGGGACAAAAACATACTTATCCGTAACGTCTTCGTTTACCGAAACGATGGAGTTCAAGTGTTGGATGGTCTGTTCCAAATTCTCTGAAACTTTGGTGAGCATTTCAATGAGCTTAACCTTTTCACTTTCATCCTCTTCGCGTTGCAGTAGCGAGGTGAGCGAAGTGAAGTTTGCGCTGTGCGAGCGAACGTTGTGTGAGACGATGTAAGTAAACTCGCGCAATCGTGCATTTTGCTCTTTCGTTACGCTTATGGCACGAACTAGCTCGTTCTGTTTGGTGTAGATTTCCGTAACATCCCGCTCGACGATCAAAAAGTAAATAAATGCTTTATCCTCATTATAAATCGGAGTTCCTCGGTATTCGATGTAGCCCACCGTTCCGTCCTTACGGAACATTCTCAAGTGGTAATTAAATTCTTCTTTTTGAAAAAACGCCTGAACCAGTTGGGCGCATTCCTCCTCCTCATTGCACTGTTGTTTGATTCGGTCAAGAAAAGATTCGTTTAATATCTCCTCTTTCGAGAAACCCAACTTCGAATCCTCATTGGTATTGAACCATTGTACAATGCCCTCGGCATCACATATAATTATGTAGTCGCTCGTATTTTGCGCGGCAAGCGCTAGCCGTTGCAGTTCTTCGCTCTGTTTCTTCTCCTCCGTTGTATCCTCAAAAATCCCATACCAACGCATTTCGCCATTCTCCAACTCCTCGGTATAGGAAATGGACCGAAGCCATTTAAGCCCTCCTGATTCCGTTTTTATCCGAAATTCAAAGGTCATCCGATCATCTGCTTTGGTTTCCGCTAGTTGCCCCAAAACTATGTCGAGATCTTCTGGGTGGATTAAGCTGAATGCGAGTTCCACATTTTCGTACAACTCATCCGCTGGCACTCCCAAGTCAAATTCCGCCACACCGGCGCTCAAAAAGTCGAAAAAGAATTTTCCTTCTGCATCCCGAACAAATTCAAAAATTGCTCCGGGAACATTCTCAGTCAATTTTTTAAGTTTCTTCTCACTGATTCGAAGTCGCTCCTCGTTCTCTTTTCGTTCGGTTACATCTTGCTGTACACCAAAGTGCCCAATTATCCTTCCCTGATCATCGGTCAATAGAAAATAGTCCCCTTCAAATATGACCCGAGTACCGTCCATTCTTCGCTCATCGGTTTCCAATCGCCATCGCCCCAAGTCAAAAAACTTCCGCCAAATTTCGCGCCCTTCCTCGATGTTGTGAGCAAAAAAGTCCTTGGGCAAAATACCGATGAACTGATCCTCCGTGGCGCGATACTGATCCAACATCGCTTGGTTAATCCGCGTAATGCGTTGATGTTCGAAAACGTAGTCTAAAACCGCTTCTTTATCCACATGAGGACCCCAATCGATGGGCTCATCCATCATCATAAAAAAGGCGCCGTACATCGTATTGTTGAACAAGAGGTCAATCTCTTGTTTCCCTTGAAACAAGTCCGATTCCACCCGTTTTTCTTCGGTTATATCCGAAGTAATCGAAATCAGCGCATAGACCTCACCGTTCGAGTCACATATCGCCGAATTGAAAATCCGAACGGGAAATTCATCTCCATTCTTCCGCCTATGCCAACCTTCAAGGTTTATTTCAGGTTCCGTTTTTAATCGATCGAAAAATCCGTTCTGCACATTGGTCGAATAGGTTTTGGAAAGCTGAATGTCCTCAATCCGCTTGCCCAAAACCTCCTCCGTCTTCCATCCATAAATGCGCTCGGCTGCCTGATTCCAAACCAAAATACGCTGGTCCAAGTCGCTGACGATGACCGATTGCGACATGAATCGCATAATCTGGCTTTCAAAAGCATACTCGCCTATTCTCGGAATACCGGATGTATGTAAGGTAGATACAAAAACAAAATAGTCTTCAGAATCACCAGATGCCCGGTGAATGTCGATGACAAATTTTGTTTCTCCTTCCACATGAATAAAAGAGGATCTCGTCTGTACGGCAGAAATAAAAGCAGGCGTGTCGGACTGAAAAGAAGGCTCTTCTCCTTGCCAATGGATGGTTGCATCGGCATTTGAAAAAACTCCAATGAATGGCATTAATCCCGAGATTTTAGGTGGATGTTGCATGGGACTCGATTTCAGTACCAAGATAAAGAAATCCATCCACGCGGGTACACTCTTTTTTTAGTTAAAATCCTCTGCGATCAATTCAGCGGCTTTTGCACCACTCAGCATGGCGGCATTGAGCGATGCGTTGGCCGTAAAATCTCCAATGCGGTAAACGTTTTTTTCCGGTGTGCGAATATCCTCAGCATCAGCGGCATACTTTACACTATTGAATACGGGCAATGCCTGAGGAATATCAAAGAGATATAAAAATTCCGTCTCATCAATTCCACAGTAGTTTTCCAGTTCTCTTTTCACGCGATCAACCAGCGTTTCGTCACTCATCTCCAAATGATTGAGCACGGTCACGCTGAGCACCGACCATTCGGGATACTTCGGTGGCTTGCGCTGCAGATCTGTTGGGAAATGCAGGTTATTGATCACAGTACCCTTGTCGGCCACTAGTCCGATCAACGGGGCTCGAATACTTGAAACTGGAGTTTTAAAGTACAAATTTCGACAGCCGTGCCACTTTACTTTTTCATCGTTCGCATACGCAACCACTACCGCGTCATAGGTTTCCTCCGTTCCACGGTCGGTTTGTATTGTGGTTTTATCTCGACCTATGACCTTTTCTCCCAATCGAATTTCGCCTTTAACACGTGCAGCAAGTTGCTCTGATATCGCTCCTATACCTTTTTCGGGAACTGCGGCATGGCCTTTACTAAACATCTTGAAAACGAATAAGAACATGCGTGAAGACGTTTTCAATTCATCTTCTAAAAAGATCCCACCGTAAAAAGGTTTAAAAAAGCCATCGATGATTCGATCGCTAAAGCCGTAATCTCTGAGAAATTGAAGCGTTGTTTTCTCTTCAGAAGAAAAAATTTCTTCTTCCGACATTTTTAGCACTTCGTTTCGCAAGGTGTACACCTTCCATTTGTCAGCTAACGTGCCCACCGGCGAGACCAATGTTGATAGGGCAAACCCCATTTTTCGCAACGGATCGCCAAACTTATACGCTCCGCCATTTTGATAGACCAAGGCGCCCGGCTGAAAATTGCGCAAGTTCAGGGCTTTTACATCCAAAAAACGCGATACCGCGGGATACGCTGTAAGCAATACCTGAAAGCCCCGATCCAAAATTCGATTTTCCTCCTCATGCGAACGCACTCGTCCGCCAACACGATCCAAAGCATCGTAAATCGTTACATCAAATCCCGATTTTTCCAACTCCAATGCGGCGATAAGCCCACTTACTCCGGCTCCAATGATAGCTACTCTATTCGGCTTGCTCATGATCTCTTTTCGAACTTTCGTTTAAAATATTTGGGATACTGCCATTTCCTCGGAAGGAAGGTCAAATATAAAAAGGGATAGACCAATCCATCAAATATTTTATTGCCCGTGCTAAAATGCATGTCATCGACAATCCGTGCATTCGATTCATCGAGTTTTTGAATGCGATGCACGTGACGCCAAGTCTTCAGCGGAAAAGGAAGAACACGCCCCACATCGACAAAGTTCAGCTCATTCTCCGATTCATTCTCTTCCACGATATCGCTTATCCAATCCGAATTCAACGGAAACCCGAAGTGTATATGCACCACATCGCCTTTTCGCGAACCGGTGTATTCACGCAACTCCATGGGACCTGGGGGTGCGAGGAATTCAAATAATTCGCGATCCATAAATTCATAAACCGATTTATACCCTCCGCGAACTTTCGCTGTGATTACTATGTTCATAGGACTAAAAAATAGATAACCTTTCAATCGCAATATATGTTTATTCCATCAGCTCAGAATCATCCGAAATGGATGCGAAATGTGATGCTTGCGGCAGCGGTTTACAACATTCTTTGGGGAGCTTGGGTGGTGCTTTTCCCCGACGCCTTTTTTCACCTGGTCGGGATGACTCCGCCCGAGCCGGACATCATTTGGCGTGGAATGGGAATGGTTATCGGTGTTTACGGTTTGGGGTATTATTGGGCGAGTTTTGATCCCATCCGTCATTGGCCCATCATTGCCGTGGGATTTCTCGGAAAGATTTTTGGTCCAATGGGCTACGTTATGAACTTATTGACTGACACCGTACCGCCTGAATTTGGTTACACACTCATCACGAACGACTTCATCTGGTGGGTGCCTTTCTTTTTAATCCTAAAACGCGTTCATGAAAACGGCTGGAAGCTTGCTTAACCGAAATACGTGGGTTCGAATTACTGCGGCATTTTACATCCTAGCGGGATTCAACCATTTTGTGAGTCCTGAATTTTATTTACCGCTGATTCCACCTTATTTCTCAAATGCAGAAGTGATAAACTCACTTTCCGGTGTACTGGAAATTGCTGGAGGCATAGGTCTACTAGTTTCGGGGGTTCGCCGCTATGCCGCATGGGGAATCGGACTATTGCTATTGGCTTTCATTCCATCCCACGTATACTTCATCCAAATAGGAAGTTGCATTGACGCTGAGGGGAGCTTGTGCGTTCCCGAGTGGGTTGGCTATATTCGCCTCATGATCATTCATCCTATTTTGCTTTGGTGGAGTTGGAAAATTTCAACGTTTTAAAATGAGTCTACTCCTCATCGTCGATACCGCATTGGTAATACTGATCTGGCTGGTCCAGCTCATCATCTATCCGGTTTTCGAATACATGAATGCGGAAGATTTGAAACAGTGGCACCGCGTGTACGTGCCGCGGATAACATTGATTGTAGCTCCGCTGATGATTTTGCAACTCGTGCTGTACGTCGTTGCATTCGAGTGGGAATGGCGCTCCATTACTTCCATTGTTTTCCTGATGGGAATTTGGATCAACACCTTCCTCCAAGCCGTACCGCTCCACGGAAAAATATTCGCTCAAACGGGCGAAGCCATTGCACCTGCTGTGCAGCAATTGCTTCGCGTAAATTGGATCCGTACCATCCTTTGGTCGTTGCTTTGGATTCTTCATTTTTTTCAGTGACTCGGGGTTCGATAGTCGGGAGTCGATGGTCGAGGTTCGGGGTTCGACGGGCTCACCCACCCTTGTAAACTGTTTGTAGGAAATTTAGGAGGGTTAGGGTTCGGGCCCTCGACAAGCTCGGGCACCTTCACATAGAGGCATTCCTGATCACCGGTCACGGCTGTTCACTGTTCGAGGTTCACCGTTTTCTCAAAATAAAGGCCATTGAAGGAGTTTACTTACTATTCCGTAGACCCGTGGACAAGCCTCCACACGATTCTCTATATGTAAATAGAACACACTAACGAAGAGTTTCGGCTTGCGAAGCCCGAAACAAGACTTCACTCGAGGCATTTTAGTTCATGGATTAGATAGTTCAAAAAGGAGTTTCGTCTTTTAAAACCCGTTACCCGTTTTATTGGTTATTGGTTTTCCATGTGAAGGATAAGTTCGTTCTCATACACTTAAAGTCCAAACCGGCATTTGAAGAAACGGTGTTCTTATAGGTGACTCGGATACTCGGGCCCTCGACAAGCTCGGGCACCTTCACATAGAGGTATTCCTGATCACAGGTCACCGGTCACGGCTGTTCACTGGTCGCGGTTCACCGTTCACTAAAAAAACAACCTTAAGATTCCATTTAAACCTGAGGATTATCATCTTTCTTTTTAAGCCCAACCCATATATTTGACCAAAACGAAAGAGAAATGAAAGTAGCCGAATTTATGACTCGAAACCTCTACACGGTAGAGCCGAGCGACAGTTTAGAGAAAGCCAAACACATGATGAGCAAGCATAAGGTACGTCACCTCCCCGTGAAATCAGGGCAGAAATTGGTAGGTATTCTCAGCTTGACCGATGTGATGAGATTAAGCTTTGGCAATACGTATGCAGCCGATCAGGAAGAGATTGATAGTGCACTTTTTGAAGCCATGGATGTGGGAAATGTGATGCGTGAAAATCCAGTCTTCATTGATGTAAATGCCGACTTGACCGATGCAGCCAATGTATTTGTCGAAAAAGAGTTCCACGCGTTGCCTGTTATGGAAAGCGATGAGCTCGTAGGGATCATTACGACCACCGATGTAATTCGTGCCTTTATGGAGTTGGCAAAAAAATAAGCTTCCCCCTTGCACCCGGATTATTCCTTAACTTTGTCGAAAATCAGAAAGACTCGACAAATGAAAAGATGGATTTCCTTTATTGCAATTGTTGTACTGGCCGCATGCTCAACTGTTCCGCTCTCAAATCGCAAACGCACCGCTTGGTTGCCTTCCAGTGAGTTAAACAGCATGGCCGCTGCGCAGTATACCACCATTTTGGATTCCATCCAAACGAGTCGAGATCGCGCGCAAGTGGACATGGTGAAGAACGCCGGGAACCGCATTAAAACAGCTGTAATCACCTATTTGAATGAGAACGGTTTCGGCGATCGCGTTGAAGGATTTGAGTGGGAGTTCAACCTATTGGTGGACGATGTGGTGAATGCGTGGTGTATGCCCGGCGGAAAAGTAGCATTCTACACGGGAATCATGCCGATTTGCCAAGACGAGACCGGCGTAGCTGTAGTGATGGGCCACGAGATAGCCCATGCGGTGGCCGAACACGGGAATGAGCGCATGACGCACGGTATGATTCAGCAGTTTGGCGGAATTGCCTTAGCTGTTGCACTGAAAGATAAACCAGCAGCTACACAAAACCTTTTCTTAAATTCTTATGGCGTGGCTTCTACCGTAGGCGGAATGCTCCCCTTCTCGCGAAAGCACGAATCCGAAGCCGATGAACTCGGCTTGTACTTTATGGCCTTAGCGGGATACAATCCGCAGGAAGCTCCGAAATTCTGGGAACGTATGGCCGCTGCCGGCGGAACAGCACCTCCAGAGTTCATGAGCACTCACCCCGCCCATTCGACACGCATCAGCAATCTCAATAAATGGATGCCCAAGGCGATGGAGTATTATAATCGGTGATTTTTTATCCGTTGATCCGTTACCCGTGACCCGTGACCCGTGACCCGTTAACCGTTGACCCGGAAGCCGCTGTTTTTAGTTACTGGTTACCAGTTACCAGTTACTAGTTTTGAACCTGTATGTTCCGTACTCAAACTCTTGCTGTTTTCCGTTGACCCGAGATCCGTAATCCGGGATCTGAGGTGATGATAACTAGTCACGGTGGCTGAGCCTTCCGAAGCCCTAGTCTACCAGTATACAAAAGCTATTTGCTCAAGACTCATACTCTTGCTGTCGTCTTGACTACCGACTTTCGACTACCGATTCTCGAACCTCGAGAAATACTGGATCAGTGCAATTTTATGGGGAGAGAATGATTTTAGGCAAATATTTTTTCAATTCTAAATAGGAATAATTTGACGTTGCTGACTCCTCTTAAATTGGCCCGAAAGAGTTTGAGCTGGGCATTTAAAGACACGGCATGAGCATTAGTACTTCTTTGGTCAAAGAAGTTGAGTATACCTTTCCAATGATTCCGAATGGATTCTAGAGCGATATTGAAGTGCTCAATTTGGGCTTCTGACACGGCCTGAGCCCAGGATATTAAATCTTTGATAGCATCCTGTTTGTCCTGGTTTTGGTAAATGTTTCTAAACTGCCAGGAAAGTCGATATGCCTTTTCGATTTTGGGGTACATCTGAAAGAGTAACCCTGCCCTAAAAATCTGATTGTCTGCCCATTGATTAGGTTGTTTGTAAAGTAAATACCTGGATCGAGCAAGCAGTTGTTTAGGTGTGTCTCCGTTTTTAAGTACGATTGGTTTGTACTTTGATTTTCTCTTCTTACACTATTCAATGGCTTGGTTCTCTTTATCGATTTCTTTCCATCGTTGATCGATCCGAACATGCTGCATAGCATCCATTACCAAGCGTATTACATGAAAGCGGTCCGTGACTTGTTTGTCCTCTGGGAAGGCCAATTCACAAGCCTTGCGCATGGAAGATGCCATATCTAAACTTACCTCTTTGACGGTTTGTCGCGTTTCCAGAGGAATCTTAGCTAACATCTTCGCGATCTCTTCCGATCTTGTGCTATTGATCGATGCTATGAGCTTTCTCTTTCGCTTCAATCGGTCTCGTGAACTTACAATCGTATACAGCTCTCCTTGTGATAGCGACACCTCGTCAATAGCAATCCTCGAGGTAACGTTAGGAGGATAAACCAAGTATTTTTCAGCATGACCAGCTTGGTCCCAATGCCTAAAATCGCTACTGTGATGTTTATAGTTGCGACGTAACTTCCGAACATCTACCCGATGGTAATAGGCAATGGTACTAAAAGGATCTAACCGCGACTCAACCTCTTTCTTTTAAAAAAGCTGCCAGTTCAGCAGTAAATTTTGAGCCTTCAGCTAGAAAGCTAAAGTCTCGCGTAATTTGCTCACCTGTTGACTTATGGCGCCACCGTCTTCGTCGTATCACAAGAAAAACGGCACGGCCTCGAAGTGGGAAGTCTTGTACACGTTTAGTAAAAAACCCTTTCGACTCGTAATCCTTGGGATCGTAACCATCAGGAAGAACATTGCGCTCGCTAAAAACCACCTCTAAATAATCCTCTCCTGTAGGTTCATGGCGCTTTATGTCTGCTTGATCAATCGTAAAGTAGTCCAATAACTCTTTCGGGAATACCTGACTTAAAACCTCCACATTTGCTTCCATCACTTTTTTTCAACAAAGATAAAATTCATACCTTCTCCCCACAAAATGGTGGTGACCCACCAAAAACCCCTCCAGACCAAGAGAATAATTATATCCAAGGGGTTCTGTTTTAGAAATAAACAAATCATTCTACACAAACCGCATAAACTGGGAAGTAAGACCTGTAGGCAGAAACGTTTAGGACACTATTGCTTATTTAGTTAATAATTATTGGTTTATAGCTTAAAAATTCAGAAAAAACTCCAGGCCTATAAGTCTCTTGAGTGTATATACTTAACAAGGTTGATATGTGTGACGTAGGATAAGTACAAGCATAATAATATTTTTCTTCTACTACAAAATAATATAAAAACTTATACCATGGGAATGATCTTTTAGTAGCAAAGAAAACAATATAATTTTTACTTACTTTGGCAAGTAAATATTTCTTTTTTTTTCTCTTAGAAAGTATCACAAGCACATATGAAAATGGCTGTACATTAGAATAAATCCTATCATATATTCCTTTTTCTTCAAACACAAGAAACGTATCTGACTGTAATTGAGCATTATACAACGTATCACTCAATACGAAGTGAATAGAATGATTCGACAACCAACGATTTACTTGACTTTTTTCATTAGATGAATACACAATATCAACTTTTTCTTGAGCTAATGAGTATAATGAAATATTAATAAACATCAATAAAAATAGGGCCGCATAAAAATTATATTTCATGATCCATTACTCTTTTTATTAAAACTTTGTTTTTTCTTTTTATTTTTTTCTGAATTCTCACCTTGCTCAAGAAGGTCATTTAGCGCATTTTCAGATATTCTTTTGCTAGGTTTCGCTTCATACCCATTTAAATATATATACATTCCGAAAATACGATCATCACTATATTCTGAATTATAAACTCCGGTTAAATTATCAGGAACTAAATTTTGTGAAATTTCTCCCATTTTTCCAACAATAATATTTACTTCAAAATGTTCAAACGCAGATTGATCTCCAGGGAGATCATCTTTATCCTCAGACGCATGTAATGGAATATACTGATCTGTTCCCTCCATGTGCCACGTACGATGAGAGTGTATTGAGACATCTAACTTTCCTGCAAGACCTCCAAAATTAGGCAAACCCATACCATCGCCCAAACCTTCTACAATAGGTCCAGTTCTGAAAAACTCATTTCCAATTTTCACCATAGTATTTCCAAACTCATGGGTTTCACCTTTGGGGGTTTTAGCTCTTTCGAGAACCCTTAATGATTCAATTAATACTGATTTATGAATAATGAGCATTCCATCTTTTCTTTCAGCGGCTTTAGTAATATTCACCGGATCTGAGAAATGCCCTTTCCTTGTATTCTTTTTTATCTGTCTTTTAACTTTATTGCTCTCTACAACTGCTATTAGGTCATTATCCTGTCCATCGGTTCCTATCCACTTTCCATTGAAATAAAACTCCGTTTCTCCACTGGGATCAATAAAAACAAGTGGATTATTTAAACCAAATTTGTAGGTACTCCAACCCGGTTGTTTCGCCGCCAACGGATCCACACTAAACCACCGTCCAATCCGTCCATCATAAACCCTTGCCCCAAAGTCGTAGGCGTTGCCGGGTTGGTAGAGCTCGTCTTCATATTCCATGCCGTTGAACCCATACCGATACTCCGCACTGCTCTCACTCCCACTCCTTTCGCTCATCACCATACCGAATGGGAAATAGTCTTGGTAGGTGTCTACGTCGGGGAGGAAATGGGTAATGGTGCTTCCTACGGGAATCTTTCGGTCGCTTATGGTACTCATTACGTTGCCGAGGTGGTTGGTGAGTTCGTAGGTTTTGGAGTTTTTGCTTTTATTCCTGATTGAGTATGTAGCCGTATTAAGCAATTCGAGACTTTTGGGTTGGTTCGAATATAGTTGATTTTAGGGAGAATTATTAGAGTGATTTGAGGTTTTTTTAGCTCGTTGGGCGTTTTGTGTTGCGCTCAAGCCGCGCGGGCCAAAAAAAACAGCAAGAGCAAGAGTATTGAGCATACAGGTTCAGAAACTAGAAAAACCAGTAACCGGTAGCTGGTAACCAGTAACCAAAAAAAACGGGTTTCGGGTCTACGGGTCTACGGGTCTACGGGTCTACGGGTCTACGGGTCTACGGAATAGTAAGCAAACTCCTTCAATGGCCGAGGTGAACTAAACTTATACCTAGTTTCCCGATCTCCGAGTATCCGAGTCACCTATAAAAACACCGTTTCGTCAAATGCCGGTTTGGACTTTAAGTGTATGAGAATGAACTTTTCCTTCACATGGAAAACCAATAACCAAAAAAACGGGTAACGGGTTTTTATGGGGGAGGTAATGTGTCTTACAAACTGTAACTTACTAAGAGAAAATACTCATCCAACATTAGATCATACTATGATATATTCATTCTATACCAATTAATAAATTTTAATTTCTCCGTATTAAAGTAGTAGGTAATAATAGAGTATAAAATCAATAAGAAAAGAAAATTTTGAATATTTATGAATGACAATATTAAATGAAATGAAAAAAATATAATAAATAGAATATTCAACCTGTCATCAAATTTAAAGTGTCCTTCTAATTTATATTGGTTGTCTTTTTCAATGATAGTTCCTCTAAATACTGGAATAAATCCATTAAATCCGAAAGGAATTTTCCGCCAAACAATAATTATGTCGTCTTTGAAGGTTGAATCAAACGCCCGTATTCCATTACCTGCAGTAAAACTAAAGCTTCCTCGTACATTAGTACTATCCCTGAGCTTCGTGTAAAAGTCATCTGTTGAAGATGTTTCAATGGAGAATTGAAACCTTTGAAAAGGAATTATTGAATACTTCATTTTTTGAAAACTGGATATTTCTGTAGATAGTAAAGTACTTAAATAAAATTGTGTTATAAATTCAAAACTAATATAATTGATGAACGAAGTTCAATTTAACCTAGCATGAACGTTTAATTTACTAAACAATTAATCCATCTTTTCAAGGTTTTCGAAAATGGGGGATAATACGTCCTTACTGAGTTCATCCAATGGGCTCAGAGAATCATTATTCAAATAAGGAACCACATCTTTATAAAATGAAATAACATTGCTCGAATCGGATTTTTCAATTTTTAACGACAAAAAATTTATAAATCTGGTGGAATAAAGATTATTACTCAACGAATCTGTGCTAAAAAGTAGCATACCTAAATCATTATGTTTTCTGCTCGAAAAGATAAATCTTTCAAATTTGTTGATTGTATCATGAACTACCAAATTAACATCCTCATTGGTTTCTGTAAGTCCATTTTTATCTAGTCCTACTCTGTAACTGTCTTGAATTAACAGACGGATATTTAAATCGTTAATATCTAAAAGGTAATCACCATTATAATTTCGATTCCAAGAATAATCATAACCCGAGGGAAAATCAATATCCTCTGGAAAGTTCAGATTCGTTGAATCCTTACTTTCACTCGAACTTTGATTTTGACTTTTACAAGAGATTAGTATGGCAAATACTAAAAGTTTATATACTATTTTCATGATTGATGAGCTAACGTCACAGGATGTTTCTGGGGTAAGATATTAAAAGTTTAGTTTTCGACTTAAAACAATAACCATATAATTCAAACTTCCCTGCTTTGCATTCATTTTACACTCTCCGATCCTCCATAAATTAAAACTTTTGTTCAGCACGGGTTAATACTTTGCGTTAAAGGTGATATCTACTTGTCTTTTGCTACTTCGACAACAGCGATTTTAGATACTCATCGGCGGTCATCACGGGTAACATTGAATTTTTAAAACCTTTTCCATTTTGTATTAAAATCCCATCACAGTTGGATGCTGTGGCACTAACATATTGCAAGGCATCTTCAAAATCAACGAAACTCGAGTTTAATCCTATTTCGATGGACTGCTCATTGACGGAATAGTAGGCAAACTCCTTCAATAGCCAATTACGTAAACCGGTACCCGTAATCCGTAATCCGGGATCTTTGGGGATGATGACTAGTCACGGTGGCTGAGCCTCCCGAAGCCCCAGTCCACCAGTCTACTAGTCTACCAGTATACCAGTATACTAAAAGCTGTTTGCTCAAGACTCATACTCTCGCTGCCGTCCCGATTCCCGACTCTCGACTACCGATTCTCGAACCTCGAAAAAAAAACTCCCCAATCTCGATGAACGAAACTGGAGAGTTTTCCACTAACCAAAAAAAGCCATTTAAGCTTTACCGCGAAGCATGAGGTTCCAATACAGATAGGGTAATCCGTACTTTTTCAGAATCCACATACTCCATTGTTCTTTTGTGGTGTCGACGAATTTGGAGATCAACGGATCGCTCATGCGCTTGTTTCCGTAACCGAATTCTGCCAACAACATTTTACCGTATCCCGTTACCAGTGGGCATGAAGAATAGCCCGTGTAATCGGCATTGGTCGCTTCTGCACCCGAAATCATTTTCAGGATGTTATCCACTACTACAGGAGCCTGCTTGCGCACGGCCGCTCCGGTTTTAGCCGTCGGAAGTGCCGCTACATCGCCCAGTGAAAATACATTCTTGTAATCCGGGTTTTGCAAGGTGTTTTTGTCCACATTCACCCAACCTTTACTCGCCCCTTCCTGATGAGCGATTTTGGATTTGCTCACAAATTCTGGGGCTGTTTGTGGCGGAGCCAAGTGCATCATGTCGAACTTGATATCGACAATCGATTTTTTCTCCTCGCCAGAAGGCGCTTTAATCACACATCCCGTTTCATCGTACTCGGTTACCTCGTACGTGGCCGTTTTATTCGGACCATCTACCTTGATTAACTTGTGGTGATAGCGGTCGTCAATTCCGTACCGATCAATTACTTTCTCCAGCGTAATCGCAAATTCCTTGACGCCAAATATCACCGAACCCGGTGTGGCGAAAATCACTTCGCTCTTGTCGAGCAAATTGTGCTTGCGCAAATAATCCGCCATCAAATACATGATCTTCTGCGGTGCGCCACCACATTTGATGGGTGTGGATGGCTGGGTAAACAATACCGTTCCCCCTTTGAAGTTCTGCATTTGTTCCCAAACATACTTGGGATCGGTGTAATTGCTACAAACTCCGTTTTTGTTCATCGTCTCTTCCAGTCCTTCAATTAGCGATGGTTTCATCACCAATCCCGGAGCTACAACGAGATAGTCATAACCGAGTTCTTCTCCGTTGCGCAACACAATTTTGTTGTCGTCGGGTAAGATGTCTTCGGCGTACTCTTTAATCCACTCCACTCCATTTGGAATCAAATCCTTTTCGGGACGTTCCGTAGCTTTAAAGTCGAATGTTCCCGCGCCTACGAGGGTCCAAGCGGGTTGGTAGTAGTGCTTTTCTGAGGGTTCTACAATGGCCACATCCAATGACTTGTTGTGACGCATAAGCTGGGCTGCAACCGTGATTCCGGCTGTTCCTCCTCCAATAATTACAATCTGATGCTTTTTCATGGCTTTACTTATTTGTTACTAAAATAGGAATGGGTAGACTCAATTGGTATGACAAATGTCACGTAGGCTATGGAATTAAAAAGCCCCGAAAATTTCCGGGGCTTTTCCAACCTTTTACTATAGCCATGAACGGATTATAACATCGTGGTTGGCTCGACGTAATCCGAAACTTTTGCTCCGTCTTCTTTCAAGGCATTGAATCCACCGGTAATGTTCGTTACGTTGTGGTAGCCACGCGACTTCAAGATCGAAATGAACACCATCGAACGGTATCCGCCCTGGCAATGCGCGTAATACGTATCCGTATCGTTGATTTTGTTCATGTTCTGGTTGATGAAGTCCAACGGAAGGTTGGTTGTCCCGATCATGTGTTCGGTGTTGTATTCGCTTTCGCGACGTACATCCAATACGTGATCGTTCACTTCTTTATTCTTCACAAATTCCGCAGCGCTGATTTCCTCTACGGTATCTACTTCTTTACCCGAGGCTTTCCAGGCGTCAAAACCACCTTTCAAATATCCCATGGTATTGTCGTATCCCACGCGCGATAAGCGAGTAACCACTTCTTCTTCGCGTCCTTCATCAGCTACGAATACGATCGGATGTTTAAGGTCTGTAATCAAGGTACCTACCCACGTTGCGAAATTATCGTCGATTCCGATAAAGATAGATCCTGGAACATGTCCTTTCGCGTAATCAGCCGGTGTACGCGTATCGATGATGATGGCGTCCATGGCTTTCACCACGTTTTCGAAATCGTCTGCCGAAAGAGCTTTGTTTCCTTGCTCCATGACTTCGTCAAACGAGTCGTACCCCATTTTATTCATGACCGCATTTTTCGGGAAGTATTGTGGAGGTGCAACCAATCCGTCGGTTACCGCTTTCACAAACTCTTCCTTGCTCATATCAGCGCGAAGTGCGTAATTGGTTTTCTTTTGGTTGCCCAACGTATCTTCCGTTTCTGAGCTCATCATTTTACCACAAGCCGAACCTTGTCCGTGCCCTGGGTAAACGATGGTTTCATCGGGAAGTGTCATGATTTTGTTGCGCAAACTGTCGAACAAATGCGCAGCAAGATCTTCGCGAGAAAGGTCCGTTTTTACGGCCAAATCCGGACGACCCACATCGCCAATGAATAAGGTGTCTCCTGTAAAGATGGCGTGTTCTTTTCCGTTTTCATCGATCAATAAAAACGTCGAACTCTCCATCGTGTGTCCAGGTGTGTGCAATACACGAATCGTGATATCACCCAGTTTTAGATCCTCGTTATCCTCAGCAACATACGCATCGTAGTTGGGTTGTGCAGTAGGTCCGAAAACGATCTTTGCTCCTGTTTTCTTCGCCAAGTCAATATGACCGGAAACAAAATCGGCATGGAAGTGCGTTTCAAGTACGTACTTGATTTTAGCACCGTCTTTTTCAGCTCTTTCGATGTAAGGCGCTGTTTCGCGCAATGGATCGATGATCGCTGCTTCACCATTCGATTCGATGTAATAAGCGGCTTCCGCCAAACATCCGGTATATATCTGCTCTATTTTCATGTGATAAATATTAATTGGTTATTCAAATTTTACATTTCAAAAATAGAAACCGTAAAACAGATAACGGGAAACATTTGTCACATAAAAACCTGATAAAAGTCAGGAAAACAAGGGCTTAATGAGGCAATTTCTTGCGCAACATCCCGTAGGCAAAGGTTCCGGCCACCGCTGCAGCAATCACTACAACAAATACCGAATAACCGCTACCGAGCAAGGTAAACATCGGTCCAGGACAAGCACCGGCCAAGGCCCAACCGAGTCCAAAGATGATTCCACCTAGAATATAACGCTTGTACGTTTTGGCTTTATCGTTGAACGTAATCGGATTGCCGTCTACATTCTTCAATCCGCCGCGCTTCATCCATTGCACCATGATGATTCCGAGGGCTACAGCCGAACCAATCACACCGTACATGTGAAACGAACCGAACTTGAACATCTCGTAAATGCGATACCAACTGATGATTTCAGATTTCACCGCAATGATTCCGAAAAGTATACCGATCAATAAGAATTTTAGAAATTTCATGAGAATGCGTTTACATGGTTAGTATGACAGGAAGAATGAAGTACGTCATGATCAAACCTCCGATAAAAAATCCAATGACTGCGACGAGCGAGGGCAACTGAAGGTTGCTGAGACCCGAAATGGCGTGTCCGCTGGTACAACCACCGGCATAACGCGCTCCGAATCCAACCAAGAATCCGCCGAGTACCAAAATAATCCAGCCCTGAGCAGTACCCAAAGCCTCCCAAGTGAAAATCTCCCCGGGCAAATAACTCTCACCGGCATCGGCAATGCCGAAGTCCACCAATTCCTGACGAACATTTTCGTTGATTTCTACTTCCGTGGACGAACTCAAATAATTCGCTCCGATAAATCCACCAATTACGGTTCCAGCAGCAAATACGAGGTTCCACACCTGGTCTTGCCATTTGAAGTCAAAAAATTCACAGGTTTTTCCGCCTCCAATAGCCGAACACATAACACGGAGATTCGCTGACACTCCAAATTCCTTTCCGGAATAAATCAGGAGAAACATGACCAAAACAATAGCCGGACCAGCTACGTACCAAGGCCAAGGTTGCATGATAATTTCCATTATAGATTGTTTTTAGTTTGGTTTTACAAATACAAAACATCAAAAAAAAAGCCCGAACAAATCGGGCTTTTCCCTTTATCTGTTTCTACTGCATTACGCCGTTTGGTATTCGACAATATCACCTTGCCAAGACATGATTCCACCTGCCAAGTTATACAGTTCGCCGAATCCGATTTGCGACATAAATGAACATGCTGTTCCGCTGCGATTTCCCGAACGGCAATAGAGGTAGTAGTTTTTGCTCTTATCGAGATTCTCTACTTCTTCCTTAAAGCGTCCGCCCATGATGTCGATGTGAATCGCACCGGGAATGACTCCTTCCATGATTTCTCCTCGTGTGCGCACATCGATCACTACGGCATTCGGATCGCTATTGATTTTCTCTGCAAATTCAGTTGCTCTGATATCCTTATACATGATTCTGATTTTTCTTTGTTTGATTAAAGTGTTGACGGACAAACGTAGTCGGTCTTTGGCAATTCGGTTTCTTCTGCAATTGCACTAAAGCCGCCTTTGATATCCACGATATTGGTATATCCACGGGACTTCAAAATACTTGCTGTGATCATCGAGCGGTAACCTCCCGCACAATGGATGTAGTATTTTTCATCCTTATCCAATTGGGCCATGTTTTTGTTGATGTAGTCCAATGGGAAGTTCTCAGCCGCCTTCAAGTGCTCCGATAGATATTCGGTTTCTTTGCGCACGTCAATGATATTCTTCACTTCGTTTGCATTCACACGATCTTCAAACTCCGAAGCATTGATCGACTCAATAGAATCCGTCTCGAAACCAGCTTTTGTCCAAGCTTCCATTCCACCTTGGAGGTACCCTACCGAGTTGTCGTATCCCACACGTGCCAAACGCGTAACGATTTCCTCTTCGCGACCTTCTTCAGCTACGAAGATGATGGCCTGGTGAAGGTCTGTAATCAACGTTCCGACCCATGAGGCAAAGCTTCCATCAATACCAATGTTGATCGAGTTGGGAATGTGTTGTTTTGCGAACTCCTCAGGCGAACGCGTATCCAACATCAACGCCCCTTGGTCGCTCGCTAAGAATTCGAATTCTTTAGGCGAAAGTGCTTTGGTCCCTTGACTCAACACCGTATCGATGCTGTCGTAACCCTCTTTATTCATTTTCGCATTCTTCGGGAAGTATTGCGGCGGAGGTAGAATTCCGTGTGTCACTTCCTGAATAAACTCTTCACGCGTCATGTCGGCACGCAGTGCGTAGTTGGTTTTCTTTTGGTTACCCAAGGTGTCGGTCGTTTCTTTACTCATGTTTTTACCACAAGCCGATCCCGCACCGTGCGCAGGGTAAACGATCAAATCATCCGATAAAGGCATGATTTTGTTGCGCAGACTGTCAAACAACAACGAAGCCAAATCTTCCTGTGTCAAATCGCTTTTTACAGCCAAGTCCGGACGACCTACATCACCGATAAACAGGGTATCCCCACTAAAAATAGCGTGATCTTTACCGTTTTCATCGCGCAACAAGAAAGTAGACGACTCAGGCGTGTGGCCTGGTGTGTGCAATACTACGATTGTAATATCCCCCACTTTCAACTCTTGGTTGTCCTTAGCTTCAAGAATGTCATAGCTCGTTTTGGCTCCCGGACCATACACGATGGTTGCTCCTGTTTTCTCCGCCAGGTCGATGTGCCCTGAAACGAAATCCGCGTGAAAGTGCGTTTCTAAAATGTACTTCAACTTTACACCGGCTTCTTCGAGCTTATCGATGTAGGGTTGTGTCTCGCGCAATGGATCGATTATAACTGCTTCTCCATTGCTTTCGATGTAATATGCGCCTTGCGCTAAACATCCTGTATATAACTGTTCAATTTTCATGTGTATATGACCTTTAGTTTTGGTTCTGATTAAACGTTTTAATTTTTTCCTTTTACAAATTTAATGTACCTACAAGAGTACTTTTGTAATATCTGTCACGCAATGACTTACTCCTCGTTCTCGCCGTAATAGCGTTCAATTCTACGCGCCGCACGGAAGAAGCGAATTACGCCAAAAATAGCGACGACAACACCTAAAATTACGCTGATAGCTCCGAGCCAGCGCATTTCTTGCAGAATCTCCAACTTGAAAACGGCTGTGGCGAAAACAATGAGGTACAATCCCGTGCGCAAATAAGACAGCAACGTACGCTCGTTGGCCAAGTGTGTGCGATCCAACGCTAATTTATCGCGCAAAATCATATCAACTTTTGTTTTGTATGCTTTACCCATTGGTTTGTAAGGTTACGTCTTGAGGTACCGAGCGGTTATTCGATTCGTAATAGGTCACAGCCTCGTTGACATGTGAAAAGAATCGCTCCTCGCCCAAGTGATTGATAAATCCATTTTTTGTGAGGTAATCTCTCAATGGTCCGCGAAGTCCACTGATGTAGAACTCCACCCCTTTTTCTTTATAATCGTGAAAGCGTTCCTCCAAGAAGTGAACAGCCGAAGAGTCCATGGCGTTCACGGCTTTGGCATTAAAAACAACACATTTCAGTTGATCGCCTTTCGGTGCTTCCCATGCATCCCACTTGTCGCGGATGTAATTGATGTTGGCAAAGAACAATTGACTATCTGGACGAATAATCAACAAATCATCCCGATCAATCGCATTTTCAAAGCGCGCTGTATTTCTAAACTGATCCGTTCCCTCAACTTGTCCGAGCTTTGCAACGTGCGGATAGGCGGATCGATAAATCACCATGATCAGGGATAGAACAACGCCTATTAAGATTCCTTCCTCGATACCCAAGGACAACGTCGCGACGAAAGTCACAAAAAGCATCGCAAAATCGCGCTTGTCGTTTTTCCACAAGTGCTTCGCCTCTTTAAAATCAATCAATCCGAACACGGCAACCATAATTACACTGGCAAGAATGGCTTTTGGAAGATAATAAAACAGCGGAGTCAGAAACAACAGCGTTAAAATGATCAGTACAGCGGAAATGATCGATGCCAATCCCGTACGCGCTCCGGCTTGATCATTTACTGCCGTTCTAGAGAATCCTCCCGTTACCGGGAACGAACTGAAGAACGATCCCAGAATATTGGCAGCTCCTAAACCAATCAACTCCTGGTTGGGCACCACTTCGTAATTCTTGTGTTTGGCTTGAATCGCTTTTGCTACGGCGATGGACTCCATAAACCCAACCAGCGATATAGCGAGCATAGTCGGTATGAGAGACGTAATCGCCTCACCGTCTAAATTGGGTGCGCTAAGTTTCGGAAGTCCACTCGGCACTTCCTTTAAAATTTTCATTCCACCCTCATCCAAGCCGAAGAAATATACAGCCAAAATACCGAGAAAGACAGCGATTAGGGGACCCGGTATTTTCTTGTTAATCTTCTTTACCGCGATAATTACTCCGATGGCCACTACACCCAAAATGAACGTTGGCCAATGAATGTTTCCGAGGTTTTCAAACGCTTGCTGCAGAATAACATGTACAAATTTACTCCGGCCCAAATCAACGCCGAGTAAATGCTTGAGCTGACTCAGCCCAATGATCAAAGCTGCTGCGCTGGTAAAACCCGAAATGACGGGATGGGACAGAAAATTGACCACGAATCCCAAGCGAAATACCCCCATCATCAATTGAAAAATTCCGACCATGAGCGCAAGTAGAATCGCCAAGGTCACATATTGATCACTGCCAATTTCGGCCAAGGGAGCGACACCGGCTGAGATGAGAAGAGCAACCATAGCCACAGGACCTACAGCTAACTGGCGAGATGTTCCGAGCAAGGCGTAAATGATAAGCGGTATCGTTGAGGCGTAGAGTCCGTAAATGGGCGGTAAACCCGCCAGCATGGAATACGCCATACCTTGAGGGATGAGCATCACTCCAACCGTTAAACCCGCTGACAGGTCGCCGCTGAAATCGCGACGGTCGTAGGACTTCATCCAATCGAGAAAAGGAAGATATTTTTTGATGGTCTGCATTTTTTCCTAAAGTTTTTTGCAAAGGTAAATCCGCAGAGCACTGACCATCGTAACCTTTATCACAGTTCGGGCAAATTCAACACGACAATGCGGTTACGCCCCAACTCGACCATACCGTCGTTTTCCATTTTCTTGAGCAATCGACTGATTACTTCCCGACTGGTATTGAGTTCCTGGGCTATCTGCTGATGGGACAAGTGCAACTCGTTGGTACGGCTCGTAGCCAAATGCTTGGCCAAATAATCAATAAGTCGTTCATCCATTTTGTGAAATGCAACGCTATCCAAGGTATTGATCAACTCTTCGTAGCGGTGATTAAACGTGTTCACCACAAAGCGGTACCAGTTTTTAAATTCAGACATCAACAGCGGCATCATGCGCATGGGAACAGCCAGCACTTCTGCATCATCCACAGCTACGGCGCGAACGATCGAGTTGTTGTTATTCACTCCGCATGAAAAAGTCAGCGCACAGGTGTCTCCGGGGTTCAAAAAGTATAAAAAGAGCTCCTCACCTTCTTCGGTGACACGAAGCACTTTTACTCTTCCAGTCAACACCAACGGAATGAATTTCACCGTGTGGTGGGGCTCCATCAAACTTTGTCCGGCAGGTACTTCAATGAGTTGCGACTCTTTCAAAACCTCATCGACAAGGTTGGTTTCATTCAGGTCAGGAAAGCGACGTAAAAAAATCTCTTTAATTATTTCCATTTTCTTCAGCTATAGTCTCATTTTTCACTATCTTGAAATCCAACTCGTACAAACTATGGCCATTCGTACAATTATCGTAGATGACGATCGGATTTTTCGATTTCTGATTTCAAAGATACTGGATTCTATCAATCCTGAAATCGAACAGCGTTTTTTTGAAAACGGTCAAGAGTTTGTAGAGTTCATGAAGACACAACCCCAAGGTGACTTTTGTGACATAGTATTACTGGACATCAATATGCCCGTGCGCGACGGTTGGGGAGTTTTAGAGTGGGCGCAAGAAAACGGCTTCCATGCGGAAAACTTTCCGAAAACTTGCATCGTGAGTAGCAGTATCGATCCGAGTGATTTGAAGCGTTCTAGCGAACACCCGCTGATCAGTGATTACCTTGTAAAGCCATTGTCGATTGATCAAATTAACAAAGTATTTTCTCAACTTAGCAGCGCAAATTAAAGGCGTATGCAAAAGATCATTTTAAAACCGGGAAAAGAAAAAGCACTACTGCGAAAACATCCCTGGATATTCAGTGGAGCAATTGCTAGTGACCGTGGAGCTGAGGATGGCGAAATGGTGATGGTATGCGCGAATGATCAATCCATTTTAGGTTATGGCCATTACCAAAGTCGCGGGAGTATCAGCGTACGAATGCTTTCCTTTGGAAGCCAACCGCTCGCTTTTGATTTTTGGAATACGCGATTGCAAAATGCCCTTGAACTGAGAAAAAAACTCAATCTCATTCGCCCCGATAACGAAATCTTTCGATTGATTCATGGAGAAGGCGATGGATTGCCAGGATTGATTATTGACGTCTATGGCAAACATGCCGTCGTCCAACCGCATCATCTCGGGATGGTTCGCTCCGTTTCTGCCATTGTTAGCGGATTGAAATCTCTGGACTATTCCTTGGAAACGATTTACATTAAGCATCCCGATAAAAATTCCAACGCAACGGATGAATTCGTCTTGGGCGATACAGAGGAAACGGTAGCGCTCGAAAATGGCGTGCCTTTTCGTGTGAATTGGGTGACGGGTCAGAAAACTGGTTTTTTTATCGATCAGCGCGAAAATCGACATTTACTCGGTTCGCTGTGTAATGGAAAAAGCGTTTTGAACCTTTTCTCCTACTCCGGTGGGTTTTCGATGTACGCCATAAAGAACAATGCTTCGAAGGTGACATCCGTGGACATTTCACAAAAGGCCATTGACTTGTGCAATGCCAATGCCGAGTTGCAGCAAGACGTGGAAGTACATCATGGCGTGGCGGAAGATGTACTCGCTTTTTTGCGCGATTCCGAAGAAGTATACGACATCGTTATTGTAGATCCTCCTGCCTATGCGAAGTCGCTCAAAAAGAAGCACAGTGCTGTACAAGGGTACAAACGGCTCAATGCCGAGGCCTTTAAGCACGTAAAAAAAGGAGGCTTTATGCTCACCTTCTCGTGTTCACAAGTAGTCGATCGAGAGCTTTTCTACAATACCATTACAGCTGCAGGCATCGAAGCCGGTGTTGAAGCGCGCGTATTGCAGCATCTAGGGCAAGGTCCAGATCATCCCGTAAATCTTTTTCATCCCGAAGGAAGTTACCTCAAAGGCCTCTGGATGGAAGTAAATTAATAATTATATCTCATGAAACTTTTCATTACAGCCTTTGCATTGATTATCTCGCTGGGCGTATCGGCCCAAGATGTCAATGAGTTCGAATACGACGCAGGTGATACCACGTACGTCATGAAGAAATACTACATGTGTTTTTTGATGGCGGGAGAAACGCGTTCGCAAAGTGAAGAAGAAGCTGCGGATATTCAGAAAAAGCACCTTGCGCACATTGAGAAGTTATCTCAGGAGGGGAAAGTAATAATCGCTGGACCGTTCGAAAATGGTGGTGAATACCGTGGGATTCTTATTTTTGATGCAGATTCCGTAGAAGAAGTCGAACGCTTAGCAAGCGAAGATCCGGCCGTAATTTCAGGTCGGCTTTCGGTAAAAGTTATTCCTTGGTGGGCTGCCAAAGGCTCGGTTTTAAAATGATATTTATGAAACGTACAATTCAATTCTTTCTTTTCACCTCACTCCTTTTTATCGCGGCATGCTCGAGCAACAGCGATGAATCTTCAACCAATTATACTGGAGAAGTTTTCATATCGGGAAATACCGTCTACCTCACGGACTGTAGTACAGGAATAAAGTACGAAGTATCGGGCAACAATACAGAACTGATTTCTGGTGCGAAGGACCGAATTACCAGTGGCGAAAATCAAGTATTTGCGACCATTCAAGCCGAAACGCTTGAAGAGTACAAATTGCAATTGATTGCCATTGACGGCTACCTCGACCAGCCGCCTGCCTCATGTACGTATCATATGGGATACCTCACCACATTAGCAAAAACCCAATGGAAGATAACCGCCGACGAGAAAGATCTTCAACTCGAAATGAATGAAGAGGAATGGATATTGACGGTGGAAGGACAAGAGATTCTATTTCCACCTGTGAACGCCCGAATTACAAACAAGTTTTTGGAATACGACAGTTCCACGCTTTGGAACGATAATCAGTCATTTATTCGAATCGCCATTATGCCTCGCTCGTGTGAGAATACGCAAGATGAGAGATCCTTCTACACTGTAATTACACTCGATAACGAATTGATTAAAGCCTGTGCCTCGATGCCCTAATCGGGATTAGAAATTTCCTTCAAGGATTCTCGAAACCCGGAACAATGCATCCTTGGCTGGTTGATAGTCCATGTTGATATTGAGTGCTGTTTCGTAATCCCGCTTGGCATCTTCAAAACGACTCATACTTTCAAAGGCATATCCGCGCGCGTAATACGCCTGGAAATAGCGGTCATCGGCCTCGATGGCTCTTGTAAAGTAAGCAGCGGCTTGTTCGTTGAGGTCCAATTCTAAGTGAATATATCCCAAGTTAAAAAAGGCATTCTTGTTCTTGTTATTCGCCTGAGTTGCTTTGGTGTATGCTTCGATTGCCGAATTGTAATTTCCTCGGTTCTGTTCAAAAATACCGACCTTGTAGTATTGATCCGAGCTATTGGGCTTCAGCTCGAGCGTTTTGTTATAAAACTGAAGCGCCATACTATCCCCGCGCTCGGCATAGATCACTCCAAGCATGTCGTAGGCATCAAAATAGTTTTCATCCGCATCGATAGTTTGCGTGTAAAATGTAATGGCCGATGCCGTATCTCCCAATTCTTGATAAATGTACCCCTTCAAAAATAGCGCCTTCGCCAACCGACCATCTAACTGTAGTACTTCGTTGATTTTTTTAAGGGCTTGCGGATAATCTCTCACGGCCAAATACAACTCGGCCAAACGTTGGCGGCACTCAATATTCTTCGGATCCATCTCAGCGCAGCGCTCCCAGCTTGCTCTCGAGATGCGTGTGCGATTCGTCATGTAGTACACTTGTCCGTGCAATTGCCAAATAGCAACATTTGAGCTATCTAGGGCAAGTGCTGTATCGATATCGGCCTGAGCTTCTTTCAGCAATCGGTTATCGTAATAATATCCCGCTCGCGCGTAATAGGTTTCAGCATCGGCATTTCCGGCCTCAATGATTGAAGTCAAGCTGTCCTCCATCGCATTGAGGGGTTCAGCTTCGGTTTCCTGAGTATTTTCATGCTCAGGTGTGGATTGACAAGAAAAGAATAAAACGGGTAAAAAGACTAGGAGAAATTTTTTCATGAATCGTGTATTAGATGTTCAAAAATAAAAAAAGCGATGCAACTCATACGAATATACACCGCTCTTTGAACTGTATTCCGCCAATCCTAGGCGTTCATCTTTTCTTTGATCTTGGCTTCCAACTCTTCGGCCAATTCAATGTTGTCTTTCAGCAACTCTTTAACAGAGTCGCGTCCCTGGCCGAGTTTGGTGTCACCGTAAGAATACCAACTACCGCTCTTCTTCACAACATCAAAGTCCACTCCCAAGTCAACGATCTCTCCTACTTTACTGATTCCCTCGCCGTACATAATGTCAAATTCTGCCTGACGGAAAGGTGGAGCTACTTTGTTCTTTACCACTTTCACACGAGCGCGGTTTCCAGAAACACTATCACTGTCTTTGATCTGACCAATTCGACGAATGTCAAGGCGAACACTTGAATAAAACTTCAACGCATTACCACCCGTCGTCGTTTCAGGATTACCGAACATCACTCCGATCTTCTCACGAAGCTGGTTGATAAAAATACAAACGCAACCCGTTTTGCTAATGGTTGAGGTGAGCTTTCGCAAAGCCTGTGACATCAATCGCGCTTGCAGTCCCATCTTGGAGTCTCCCATCTCTCCTTCGATTTCACTCTTTGGAGTTAGTGCCGCGACAGAGTCGATAACCAAAATATCAATAGCGCCAGATCGAATGAGGTTGTCGGCAATTTCAAGCGCCTGTTCTCCATTGTCGGGCTGAGCGATGTAAAGGTTCTCCACATCAACCCCCAACTTTTCGGCATACGTACGATCAAAAGCATGCTCCGCATCAATAAAGGCGGCAATTCCTCCTTTTTTCTGTGCTTCGGCGATGGCGTGCAGCGTAAGCGTAGTTTTACCCGAACTCTCCGGTCCGTAAATTTCCACAACACGACCTCTTGGATATCCGCCAATTCCCAAAGCCATATCCAGTGCTACCGAACCCGATGGAATGGCATCGACTTTCACGACCGATGATTCATCCATTTTCATAATACTCCCTTTGCCGTAAGTTTTTTCCAACTTGTCGATAGCAAGCTTCAGGGCTTTCATCTTTTGATCTTTATCACTCATGGTATTTTGTGTTTCGTAGAATTAAAAAAACGTGTTCATGAAATGCTCATGAACACGGACAAATATAATTATTACCGATGGAAACAATCGGTACTTAAGCAATTAAGTTCAACTCGAGTAGCTGTCCAAAATCTGTGCAGCGTGATCGGTTGTTTTTACCTTTTTAAATACTTTTTCGATTTTTCCATTCTCATCAATCACGTAGGTAACGCGGTGAATTCCGTCGTATACACGCCCCATGAACTTCTTCTCGCCCCAAACCTTATAGTCCTGAATTATCTCTTTTTCTGTATCGGCGATCAGTGGAAAAGGAAGGCTGTATTTATCGATAAATTTCTGATGCTTTGCTTCGGTATCTGCACTCACTCCGAGCACAACAAAACCCTTTTCTTGCAGATCCGAGTAATTGTCACGCAAGTTACACGCCTCTTTTGTGCAACCCGGTGTATCGTCTTTGGGATAAAAGTACAAAACAACTTTCTTACCACTGTAATCACTCAATGAAATGGTGTTCCCGTTTTGATCCTTCCCCGAAAATGCGGGAGCAACATCTCCTTCTTTTAATAATTCCATGATTAATCTTTTTTAGTTTTGCTTTGTTTGATTACAAAAATCAATACGAGTTTGTTTTACATCGAAGGATATGACAAAAAAAGAAAAAGCGCAATACGTTGTTGAAAAATTGGAAGAACTTTACCCCGAAGTTCCCATTCCACTTGATCATACGGACAACTACACCCTGTTAATTGCCGTTTTGCTCTCGGCTCAATGCACGGATGAAAGAGTCAACCAAGTAACTCCCGAGCTTTTTCAATTCGCATCCAACCCCAAACTCATGGCCGCTGCAGATGTTGGCGATATTGAGAATATTATTCGTCCGTGCGGATTAGCTCCAGCTAAATCCAAAAATATCAAAAGGCTATCCGAAATTTTGATGGAAGAGTATCAGGGAGAAGTTCCAGAGGGTTTTGAAGCCTTGGAGAAATTGCCCGGTGTGGGGCATAAAACCGCTAGTGTCGTTATGTCGCAAGGATTTGGCCACCCGGCCTTTCCTGTAGACACACATATTCATCGCTTGATGTGGCGCTGGGGATTGAGCACAGGGAAGAGTGTGGAGAAAACAGAAAGAGATGCAAAGCGCCTTTTCCCAAGAGAGAAATGGAATAAATTGCATCTCCAAATTATTTTTTATGGGCGAGAGTATTCGCCAGCTCGAGGTTACCGACTCGAAAACGATATCATTACCCAAACCATAGGACGGAAGAGTTTTATTCGTTCCGTCTCGTAGCCTCTTCGTCCATTTAGCGAACTACGATACGTTCAAATCTTGTCGATTGATCTGTGGTAAGGCGAACTTGATAAACTCCACTGGACCAATTGCTAACATCGATTCTTTGATCAGCAGATATGGTATAACTTCCCATCATCTGTCCAGTCGTCGTGTATATCTCAATTTCGACATTTCCATCGATGTTGGAAACCTGAAGAAAATCCGAAGTTGGATTCGGAAACAGGCTAATCTGAGCTACTTGACTATCCTCTAGTCCAACTGTACTCGGTGAAAAATCATATGCCCATACATCGGTCGGGAAGAAACCAACTTGTCGATTATACCCGCCAAGAAAATAAACGACATCATCTATTACGAAACTGTTCGGCGCCCAACGGCTTATTCCTGGATGTGGAGGCAATTGAACCCAATTGTCCGTTGCGGGATCGTATTCCCAAAACTCACCCGTGCTCATGAACGAATGGTTATCTCCATCTCCACTTAAAACATATCCCATTCCATTGTTCCCAAATTGAGTTCCAGCCACACGCGCTTCACCAGGAAAATTATTCATGGTGGTCCACTGTAGCGTGGCGGTATCCAACATGTACCAATCGTCATAAATCACCGGACCTCCATGTCCCATTCCCGCATACACATTTCCGTCGGCCTCAAACATAAACGGGTGATGACGACGAGGTCCCGGTAAGTCGGGAAGCTGTACCCACGAATCTGAATTGATACTATACATCCACCAATCTTTCAAATCACCGAAATCACTTCCTCCCAGTCCGACATAGATGTGATCATTTGCGATAACAAAGGCGGGATGGCTTCGTCCTTGGCAGGGACAACTCGCCAACTGCGTCCACTGATCGGTCGACGGGTCAAAAACCCACAGATCATTAAAATCCGTATTGTTATCTACGCCGAAACCCAGATACCCTTTTCCTTCATAAGCCGCACCGATTGCAAAGCTGCGTGCTGGCCCTGGAAATGCAGGTAGCGTCGTCCATGTATCGGCAACGGGATCGTATTCCAAAAAGCTTTTGGAATAACTCGAATTGGTCAATGTTCCAGTAACGGAGTAACCCTTTCCATCAATCGCAAAGGTAACAGGATGGTGGCGTCCGATGGGAATATCGGTTTTCTGAACCCAGGTCTGAGCAAATGTAAAAGTCGAAGTAAAAAAGATGAATAATACTGCGTAAATGCGCGTCATAAATGCGTTGTATTTAGATTTTCGAATATATATACGTTTAGATCTCCAAAAAAGTTGTTACCGGTTTCAACTTTCTTGAATTAGTTGGAAGGAAAAGCAAACAAAAAAGCCCTTCTGCTTTTAAGGCAAAAGGGCTTGAAAAAAACGACTCTTTTCAGTTAAGCTGCATTTCATAAGTCCGTCCTGAATTTTCACTTTTGCGAACGGTATACGATTTAGAAAAATCGATGATTGATTTTACAGTATTTCTCGAAGGGCGAAATTCAACCGTTGAAAGTTCATCCTTCATTCGCTCAATTTCCATCCACTGTTGGTAAACTTCAGGTGAAGACTGGATATCGGAAAGTGTACTCTCAAAAGACTGATGCGATTGTTCGCCGTAACTAAACTGAATAAGATTTAAAAGCGTAGAGGTTTTAGCCATATCTGGGGTTTTGATGTTATGCAAGGATAACGCAATGCATTCGGCAAATATTATACAGCGATATAAAAAAATCGCCCCTTCACGAAAGCGTGAAAGGACGATCAATCAAACCCAATTAAAAACTGTTACAAGGATAGGTTCACGTGGTTCGCTTCGATCATCTTTCTCAAGTTGATCAGGGCGTAGCGCATGCGACCTAGAGCCGTATTGATACTGACCCCTGTGTGCTCAGCGATTTCTTTAAAGCTCATTTCCGCGTACTGACGCATTATCAACACTTCGCGTTGCTCTGCGGGTAACTCGTGAATGAGCTTGCGCACATCACGGATGACTTGATCTCGAATCAATTCTTTTTCGGCATTGCGTTCACCGTTACTCATCAAATCAAATAGGTCGAAATCGTCGTAAGTGGTCTCCACAAACGGCATCCGCTTATTCCGGCGAAAATGGTCAATGATTAAGTTATGAGAGATTCGAAGTACCCAAGGCAAAAACTTACCTTCCTCGTTGTATTTTCCCTTTTTCAGTGTTTTGATCACTTTGATAAAGCAATCTTGAAAAATGTCCTCTGCCAACTCTTGATCCTGAACTTTGCTAATGATGTAAGCAAAAATACGCTGCTCATGGCGATTGATTAAGACTTCAAGTGCCTTTTCATCACCTTGTTGATACACTTTAACGAGCTGGGAGTCTTCTAACTGCAAATACTGCATACCTCTCTCTGTTTAGTAGTTATAAATGGTCTATTTCAGAGTACAGGTGTTTCGATATACAGTATATTTTTGGTTTGCGTTAAAAACTATTTCACGAATATAAGAAACAAATTTAAACAAACATTTCATTTTTCCAAATTTCATTTTGATAATTTTGCGAACTAATCGCAGTAGTAACAGTTTTATAAGCTACAGATCGCTTAACACTATATGTCAGACACAAACACGCACAGACCCATTGATCAGTATTCCCCGGATGATTACATCGTCGTTAAAGGAGCTCGCCTTCACAACCTGAAAAATCTGGACGTCGCAATTCCCCGAAACCAATTCGTCGTCATTACAGGATTATCGGGATCCGGTAAAAGTTCTTTGGCATTTGACACCATTTATGCCGAAGGTCAACGGCGGTACGTCGAATCCCTATCTTCCTACGCCCGACAGTTTTTAGGTCGATTGAACAAACCCGAGGTCGACTACATCAAAGGCTTGGCTCCTGCCGTGGCAATCGAACAAAAGGTCAATACCCGCAACCCTCGATCAACCGTTGGAACGACCACGGAGATTTATGACTACTTGAAACTACTCTACGCCCGAATTGGCCGAACTATCAGTCCGATATCCGGAGAAGAGGTAAAGCGCGATTCGGTTTCAGATGTGGTCGATTTCATTTTGTCGCTCACTGAGAAGACAAAACTGATGATCATGGCTCCGTTGATTCAAAACCCCGATCGCACGGCTAAACAAGAAATGACCATACTTATACAGCAGGGTTTTTCGCGTGTTTGGAAAAACAAAGAGGTCATTCGGCTCGAAGATGCCTTAGAAGACGAATCATTCGACACCATGGAGGGAACCTACCTCATCATTGACCGGATAGCCGTGAAACATGACGACGAAGATTTGAAGACGCGTTTAGCAGATTCGGTACAAACGGCGTTTTATGAAGGTCATGGCGAGTGTACGCTGTGGAATGCTGACAAGGACAACCTTCATACCTTCTCCAACCGTTTCGAAGCGGATGGAATTTCATTCGACGAGCCCACCGAACACCTCTTTAGCTTCAACAACCCGTTTGGTGCTTGCCCGAAATGCGAAGGTTACGGATCGATTATCGGCATCGACGAAGATTTGGTCATTCCCAATAAGAATCTCAGCGTCTATGAAGATGCTGTTGCTTGTTGGAATGGAGATTCGATGAGCGAATACAAGGAAAACCTCATTCGTAACGCCTATGAATTTGATTTTCCGGTGCATACTCCTTATCACGCGTTGACGGAGGAACAGAAGGATTTGCTTTGGAATGGTAACAAGTATTTCGTCGGAATCAACGAGTTTTTCGAGTTTCTAGAAAGCAAAAGTTATAAAATACAAAACCGCGTCATGTTGGCGCGCTATCGGGGTAAAACCAAATGTCCAGCATGCGACGGCAAAAGGCTTCGCAAAGAGGCATCCTATGTTCAAGTGGGTGGAAAGGCCATCACAGAATTGGTTGATCTTCCCATCCATCGCCTGTACGACTTCTTTCATTCTATTGAGTTATCCGAACACGATCGCGAAATTGCTCGACGCATTCTCATCGAAATTGAAAGCCGTCTGACTTTTTTAATGAAGGTCGGCCTGAATTATTTAACCATCAACCGACGTTCATCTACCCTTTCCGGTGGTGAGTCACAGAGAATCAACCTCGCTACTTCATTGGGAAGCAGTTTGGTGGGGTCCATGTATATTTTAGATGAACCCAGCATCGGGTTGCACTCCAAAGATACAGAAAGGCTGATTGAAGTTTTGCGCGAGCTGCGCGATTTGGGAAACTCCGTTATTGTCGTCGAACACGATGAAGATATCATTCGTGCAGCCGATTACGTCATTGATATTGGTCCGGAAGCCGGAACGCTTGGTGGTGAATTGGTCTTTTCGGGTGATTATTCTTCACTTCTGAAAGAGAGCGATGGACTTACTGCTAAGTATTTGAATCACAAAATGGAAATTCCATTGCCCGACAGTCGAAGGACTTCCAACGAATGGATTCAGCTGAGAGGGGCGCGCCAGTTTAATTTGCAAAATGTAGATGTCGACATTCCTTTGCGAACGCTATCGGTGGTTACAGGAGTATCTGGTTCAGGAAAATCCACCTTGATCAAGGAGATCCTCTACCCCGCAATGAAACGAGAGTTGGGCGGAAACGCAGGTAAGCCCGGTGAATATGAATCGCTCACCTTTAACCGTTCAAAGGTTTCGGATGTTGAGTTGGTGGATCAAAATCCAATAGGCAAAAGCTCCCGTTCGAACCCCGTTACCTATATCAAAGCCTACGATGATATTCGCAACTTGTTTGCCAGCCAAAAGCTGAGCAAAATGAGAGGTTACAAAGCCAAGCACTTTTCATTCAATGTACCCGGTGGCCGCTGTGAAACGTGTCAGGGTGAAGGTTCGGTAACGATTGAAATGCAATTCTTGGCCGATGTCACGATTACGTGTGAAGAGTGCGGTGGAAAGCGTTTCAAGGATGAGGTTCTTGAAGTGAAGTACGCCGGTAAAAACATCTACGACATTCTAGAACTGACCATCGACGAAGCCATTACTTTCTTTGCTGAAAATGACGCCACCAAAATTGCCGATAAACTGCAACCGCTGCAGGATGTTGGTTTGGGTTACGTCCATTTGGGACAGTCCAGCAGTACGTTAAGCGGCGGTGAAGCACAACGTGTGAAACTCGCTAGCTTTTTGGGGAAAGGCAGTAATGCCGGAAAAATGGTATTCATATTTGATGAGCCGACAACGGGACTGCACTTTCACGATGTCAATAAATTGCTCAAGTCGTTCAATGCGCTGATCGACAATGGCCACACCGTTATTGTAATAGAACACCATTTGGATATCGCAAAAAATGCCGACTGGTTGATTGATCTAGGCCCCGAAGGAGGAGAAAACGGAGGGCGATTACTGTTTATGGGTCATCCCGAGGAAATTGCTCGTGTATCGGAATCGCATACGACACCGTTTATGCTCGAAAAACTCAAAATGCCACAAGAACCGTAAAGTTTTTAGAACTTTGCCCATAAACAAACATTGACCATGTCGAAAAAGCCATCTACTCCCAAAGGAACAAGAGATTTTTCTCCTGCAGAAGTTGCCAGAAGAAACTACATCATTGAAATTCTGCGGAAGCATTTTGAACGATGCGGTTATGCGCCCATTGAAACTCCCTCCTTTGAGAATCTCGAAACGTTGATGGGTAAGTACGGTGACGAAGGAGATCGACTGGTCTTTAAGATTTTGGGTAATGGCGATTTTTTAAGCAATTATCGCCGAGCGGACAAAAATCCATTGGAAGAGGACATCAATGATGTTGTAAAGCAAATCTCGAAGAAAGCGCTGCGCTATGATTTGACGGTTCCATTTGCGCGCTATGTGGTTCAGTACCAAAACGAAATCACCACACCTTTCAAACGGTATCAAATTCAACCCGTATGGCGAGCCGATCGACCGCAAAAAGGTCGTTTTCAGGAATTTTATCAATGCGATGCCGATGTGGTTGGCAGCACATCGCTATGGCAGGAAGTTGAGTTGACACAGATTTACGATGGCGCTTTCACGGATTTAGGACTGGATGTAGAAATCCGTCTCAATAACCGAAAAATCCTCAATGGCATAGCAGAAATCTGTGGCATCGGTGATAAGTTGGTTGAAATGACCGTTGCCTTAGACAAACTGGACAAGGTTGGAAAGGAAGGAGTAACCAAAGAGTGGAGCGAACGAGGAATCACCGAAGAGCAAATTTCAAAAATGCTTCCCCTACTCGACCTGGACGGATCAAATGAAGAAAAACTAAATCACCTAAAATCCTTTTTATCCAATTCAGAAATTGGAATGGAAGGCGTTCGCGAGTTGGAGTTTGTCGTTCGCCAAGTGACCACTGCAGGTTTGGGGAAAAGTGAACTCGTTGCCGATGTGACCTTGGCGCGAGGGCTCAATTACTACACCGGAACTATCTTTGAAGTTACGGCCAAAGGCGTCGAAATGGGGTCAATTGGCGGTGGAGGCCGATACGATGACCTCACGGGAATATTTGGATTAAAAAATATGTCTGGGGTAGGAATTTCTTTTGGTTTAGATCGTATTTACTTGGTGATGGAGGAACTCGACCTTTTTCCAAATACAGTTCAAAACAATACCCAAATTCTCTTCATTCATTTCGGAGAAAAAGAAGCCGAACACATTCAGCCCGTCATTCGCGAATTGAGAAGCAGAGATTACCGCGTCGAAATGTACCCGGATGCTGCCAAATTGAAAAAGCAGTTTGGTTATGCCGACAAGAAAAACATTCCTTTTGTAGCCACGGTGGGCTCTCATGAAATGGATAATGGAATTATTGTATTGAAAGATATGAAAACGGGGGATGAAAAGTCGTTTTCTCCGAACGAGTTGTATTCCTATCTATCCGAAATCCTATAAACCTTGAGCTCATACCGCAGGACATATCTTGCAGCAGTTTTGCTCATCCTTCTATCTACCTGTTTGCAAGCGCAATCCTTTTCGGTACGGGGACAAATAGTAGAAAACAACGGTAAGCCCATTTCATTTGCCTCCATTGTCATTGACGAACTGAGCGTGGGAATGGCTGCGGATTCCATGGGAAATTTTCTGTTTCAAAACATTCCCGCAGGTGAATATCACATCCATGTCGATGCCATAGGCTACGCACACGGCGAAGTTGAGCTCCAAGTGGTTTCCGATACTTCCATTGTTATTTCATTGAAGAAAAACAGACTGTTTATCGACGAAGTGGTTGTTCAGGATGAATTCAATCAGCGCATTGATCGATCCGGCACCCAAACCGTAGACCGTTTAGGAGGAGAAGAGCTGACCTTGTCGATAGGCAATAATCTCGCCCAAAGTTTGGAATCCATAAGTGGGGTTCGTTCCATGAATACGGGTGCGGGAATCGGTAAACCAGTTATCCGCGGATTCACCGGTACGCGAATCGTTGTAAACCACAATGGCCTGGCTCAAGAAGGACAGCAATGGGGAATGGAACACGGTTTGGAGATTGATCCATTCAGCAGCGAGCGGATTGAGATTATAAAAGGTGCCCAAGCTATTGCATACGGTTCGGATGCTATGGGAGGCGTTGTGAATATTATGCCCTCGCCTATTCCTAATGCACAAACCATCAACGGACGTATTCAGAGTTTGTACAAAAGCAATAATCACCACATTGGAGGCTCTGTGAATTTGGATGCGCGATTGGAAAAAAGTTATTTCCGCATTCGACTCAGTCGGCAGCGATACCAAGACTATCGCGTTCCTGCTGAAGATTTTATCTATAACAGTTTTCGTCTTGAGCTTCCGGAAGGTAGGATGAGCAATACGGCTGGAGAAGAGTCCAATATTTCTCTTTCAGCTGGCAGTATATGGAAAAGCGGAAACCTAGAACTCACCTATTCGCGATATGCACTAAAGGCAGGGATTTTTGCCGGAGCTATGGGAATTCCACGCCAATACCAACTTACTCCAGATGGCTCATGGTGGGATATCGATTTGCCATTTCAGGATGTAATACATCAAAAAGTGGCCTTGCGGTGGAATCAACGATGGGACAATGTGCGCATGGTCGCTAATGCAGGAGTTCAATACAACGAACGAGAAGAAAGAACCCGCCCTGATTTCCACGGTATTGTAGCCGATAGTTCAACCACGTTAGGCAATGGACTGGATCTCCTGACAGCGAGTGCGAACACCAAATTCTACTGGAACATAGAGCCGTTTCATTTCATCTCGGGGGCGAGTATCCAGACTCAGAAAAATATTCGCGATGGATTCGAATTCATCATACCCGAATTCAATCACAGCGAAATGGGGTTGTTTCATGTGGTTCAGTATAAAAAAGGAAAAACGACCTACGAAGCCGGATTGCGATGGGATTTGGGGCACTACAATGTCGTTGGTTACGATCGCGAGGTACTCAAGTTGGAAAACAACGAGATTGTATTGGATAGTTTGGATACGCGAGTTCGCTCTTTCGAAAGGACTTTTTCGAATTTTAGTGGTTCGATTGGTCTTAACTTTGTACCGACTGAGGATTGGACGTTAAAAGCCAATTTAAGTCGGAGTTTTCGCGTACCCAATATTGCAGAAATAGCTGCAAATGGAGTTCACCACGGCACATTCCGACACGAACAGGGCGATTCGACTTTATCGAGCGAGCGAGGCTGGATGGTCGAAGTTACAGGAATCCGTTCATGGGAGCGAATTACACTGCGAGTGAATCCCTATTTGAATTACTTTGACAATTATATATTTCTCCGGCCAAGTGCCCAATTCAGTTATCTACCCGACGGCGGACAACTGTATATTTACACCGAGGCCAATGTCTTACATACCGGAGCTGAGCTCAATGCCTACTGGGATATTGATGAGTATTGGAGTGCGGAGTTGATGGGTGCGTATTTGTATACATACAATTTTCAAAGCAATCTCGCCCTGCCATTTACTCCACCGGGTGATTTTACACTTGCTCTCAATTATAACCAACCTTTTCAGAAACATTCGCTCAGGATTCGATTGGAAAACCGATGGGTCGCTGCCCAGAACAGAACCGATCGAAATGAGCGAACAACTCCGAGTGCATTTCTTCAAAATGTGATCCTCTCCTACCGAATACCATTGGCTCAAAGTGATCTGCTATTTGGATTGCGAATCAGCAATGCATGGGATACGCCATTTTTCGATCATCTGAGTAGATATCGTTTGCTGAATCTCCCAGAGCAAGGAAGAAATATCATTCTGCAAATAAAATATTCTTTCTAGTTGCAACATTGTTGCATTTGTTTTAGGTTTGCATAAAAATCAGAAACAATGAAAAGAATACTTCTTCCCGCGTTAGGACTTTTAGCATTGGTTGCATGTGACAAAGACGAGCCAAACAATGCCCCAGAAATTTCAGCACTTGAGGTCAATGGCGAAGACCACGACATTGATATCGATGCAGGCGAAACAGTTACCGTTTCGGCTATGGTAACGGATGATATCAATCTCGGCCAGATCAAGTTCACGGCACATAACATATTCGATGGGCACGATCACGGAAAAGTAATGACCTATATTCCCTTTGAAGCAACGCATATCCAAGACCTCAATGGAGAGTCGGCGAATGTAACATGGGAAATGACCGTAGATCAAAATGCTACGGCTGGTCCTTACCATATCCTCGCTCAAGCTTTTGATGAAGACGGAAACGAGGCCGAGTTCAAAGAAGTAGATTTTATGATTGAAAACGATGGAATGGCTGAAATCGATGTTTCTTCACATGATTTCGATGCCGGCTATATCGATGCCGAACCCGGTGAAACCATTGTATTGTCGGGTATCATTGATGACGATATTGATATCGCTGAAATTACAATTAAAGTAGCCAAACATGGCCATGATGATCACGACCACGGAAAAACAGATGATGATGTTATTTACGAAATGGATTGGGATTTGACCGGTTCGAACGACACATTTTGGCATTTTTATATTGATGGAAATGTTGAGTTTACTTTTCCTTCAGACATTACAAGTGAAGAAGATTTTGAAATTACAATTCGCGTAACGGATTCGGATGGAAATATCACGATAGAAGAAGGTGATTTCCACGTTCACTAAATATTGATTCATTCAATTGAATTCAAGCCCGCTCATTGAAGCGGGCTTTTTATTTATGATGGCTTTGTGGCTTGATTTTTGTTGTTTTGTAGCATTGAAAAAACGAAACGATTGAAAAGTCATTTTAGATGAATAAATACCTGCTTACGGTTATTGGGATACTGATTTTTTCTGCAATTCACGCTCAAATCATAACGGTTTATAACGGAGAGAATAATCGACCATTGGAGTTGGTAACCTTGTGGAGCGAAAACCCAAAGACATCGGCAATCACCAATGCCAAAGGTCAGGCGGACATCTCATCGTTCGAGGGCGCAGAAGAGATTAAAATTCGGTTACTGGGGTTTGAAGAAAAAAACATCAGCTATTCCGAACTAAGCGCTGTCGAATGGAAAGTCTACATTTTCCCCAACAACATCTCCCTTAATCAAGTCGTGGTTTCAGCCACCCGATGGGATGAGTTTCAAAAAGATGTTCCGGCTAAAGTCACCGGCATTACACCGCGTGACATTTCGTTGCAAAATCCCCAAACCACGGCTGATGTATTGGGAACAAGTGGCGAGGTTTTCATTCAAAAAAGTCAACAAGGAGGAGGAAGTCCGATGATACGCGGATTTGCTACCAACCGCTTATTGATCGCTGTTGATGGAGTGCGAATGAACAATGCCATATTCCGAAGCGGAAACCTACAAAACGTTATCTCAATCGACCCGTTTACCTTGGAGCGCACCGAAGTACTTTTCGGCCCAGGTTCGGTGATATACGGTAGCGATGCCATTGGCGGAGTCATGAGCTTCCAGACGATTACACCACAGTTTTCACTTTCTGATCAACCGCTCGTTACGGGCAAAGCCGCTACGCGATACTCATCGGCCAACAATGAATTTACTGGTCATGTGGACGCACAAGTGGGCTGGAAAAAATGGGCGTTTGCCACCAGTATCAGTCAGTTCAATTATGGGGATTTACGAATGGGGTCCAATGGGCCTGAAGAATATCTCCGCCCCGAATACGTCGTTCGGATTGACTCCACTGATCGAGTCATTGCCAACGATGATCCTCTTGTACAAAAGCACACCGGTTTTAGTCAATCCAATGTGATGCAAAAGGTTCGTTTTCGCCCCAATGCTAAATGGGACTTTCAGTACGGTTTTCATTATTCTGAAACCTCGGATTACGATCGTTATGATCGATTGATTCGATATCGAAACGGATCACCGCGAAGTGCCGAGTGGTATTACGGCCCACAGATTTGGATGATGAATAACCTGAATATCAACTACAATGCAAATAACGCTTGGTTTGACCAAATGGATGTGCGTTTGGCTCATCAGCAATTTGAAGAAAGCAGAAATGATCGCGATTTTGGAGATGATATTCTGAATCGCCGCCTCGAAGAAGTTACAGCGCTTTCCGCAAATCTCGACTTCCGAAAATTTTTCGGTGATCGCCACGAATTATATTATGGAGCGGAGGCAGTTTTCAACGACGTTCAAAGTACAGGGATGTTCACCGATATTTCGGACGGATCCATGGGTGATGCTCCCAGCCGCTACCCCAACTCTACGTGGGGAAGTTATGCCGCTTATTTGAACTATCAATTCCAAGCGTCCGAAAAAATCAGCTATCGAGCTGGAGTGCGATACAATCAGTACCTCTTGAATGCGAATTTCGATACAGCATTTTACAACTTCCCATTCCAAACAGCCGAGATTAACAATGGCGCCGTGAGTGGAAGTTTGGGAGTGATGTATCATCCATCCGAACGCTGGTCGATAAGTGCTAATTTGAGCACGGGATTCCGGGCTCCGAACATCGATGATATCGGGAAAGTGTTTGATTCGGAACCTGGAAGTGTAGTGGTTCCCAACCCTGATCTTTCTGCCGAATACGCTTACAATGCTGAGGTCGGTATTGCCCATATATTGGGAAACAGCGTAAAAATTGATGCTACTGCTTTTTATACCCTTTTGGACAATGCTTTGGTACGCCGAGATTTTTTACTAAACGGCAATGATTCGATTTTTTACGATGGGGAGTTAAGTAATGTACAAGCCATCCAAAACGCTGCCCAAGCACGTGTATATGGCTTTCAGGTGGGCATTGAAGTAAAGTTAGCTCGCGGTTTAGAACTCTCTTCTCGTTACAACATTCAAAAAGGTGAGGAAGAATTGGATGATGGCAGCACGAGTCCGTTGCGTCACGCTGCACCTGGGTTTGGTCTAACACGAATCAACTATCGCGTTCAAAACCTAACGCTCGAAGGAAATGTACAATACAGCGGAGCCATGCGTTTTGAAGATCTTCCTTTTGGTGAGGCGGATAAAGACTTCATTTATGCCATTGATGAAAACGGCAACCCCTACTCTCCTGCTTGGTATATGGTCAACTTCAAAGCGATGTATCAATTGAGCGATATCTGGACCTTAAGTGGTGGTCTGGAAAACATAACGGATCAGCGGTATCGTCCTTACAGTTCGGGATTAGTAGCTCCGGGAAGAAATTTCATACTCTCCTTACGCGCCCAGTTCTAAGTTGAATCACTGAACGGGAGGAAAAAGACTGCGAAATCCGTCGATAAACATCTGAACGGACATTATGAGCAGTAGCATCCCCATTAAACGCTCCAGGGCCGTCAATCCGCGATCGCGTAGGATTCGATACAGAAAAGGAGCCAGCAATAAAATAGCCGCACTCATGGCCCACGCCAAAACCAACGACCAAAATAGATCCGTCGTGTGTCCGGGATTTTGATTGCTCAAAACCAGAAGTGTAGCCAATGCAGAAGGTCCTGCAATCATAGGCATAGCGATCGGAACAACGAAGGGTTCCCCGGTACCCGCGTAAAGACTATTTCCGTTGGCAGGCGGAAAAATCATTTTCATTCCGATGATAAAGAAAATAACCCCACCAGCTATGGTCACTGCTGTTGTCTCGAGATGAAATAAATTCAAGAAGTCACTTCCGAAAAAGAGGAAAAGCAATAAAATCGCGAGTCCAATAATCAATTCACGAACGATGATTCTAAACCGACGTTTTTCATCGACATCTTTGAGAATACTCAGAATCAATGGAACGTTTCCGAATGGATCCAAGATGAAATTCAATAAGATAGCCGTCGATAGAATTGAAAAAGAATTTTCCATAACCCTCAAATTTTGAGCGCGCAAAATTACGACAATTTGCACAATGGAATACCGAGGAAATGGAAAATAATCAGGAGCGACATTGATCGCAGAGTCCTTTTATTTTAAAAGCTAATTTTTCAGCGACGAAGCCTTTCGGAAGGGCAAGTTGGTTGATATCAATTCGATCATCCAGGCAATAGGTCTTGTGACATTGAATGCATTCGAAATGAATATGGTCGTCGTCATGCGTATGTGTAGTGCAGCCATCACTGCAAAGCGCATAGTTCATTACGCCTTGGTCGTCCATGATTTTATGAACGATTCCATGTTCTTCGAAAGTCTTAAGTGTGCGGTAAATGGTAACCCGATCCAACTCGCTCAAAAGTTCTTCCATCACAGGGGTTGACAGTGCGTGGTCGGAATTAAAGAGCGCATCCAAAATCATCTTACGCGGAATGGTTTTCCGCAATTTCTTGGTTTTTAACAGTGCTTGCGCATCGGTCGAATCATTCATAATACGAAAATACAAAACGGATTGTGTTCCTGCCAATCTTATAAGGGCTTTGAGTGCGATCTTGTTTTATTCTCTTGCAAAGAAAATTAACTTTGTCCGATCAAAATCAAATCGACCATGTTTCAAATTTCTCCTACTCCACTCGACTTAGAAACTATTCATCACATCATTCGCAATGAACAGCAATTGGAGCTTTCGGAAGAAAGCATTCAACGCATCAAATCGTGCAGAGCGTATTTGGACCAGAAAATGGAATCGTCGGAAGATCCAATATATGGTATCAATACGGGATTCGGATCGCTTTGTAATGTAGAGATTGGGAGAGCTGAACTCGAACAGCTTCAAGAAAACTTGGTTATGAGCCATGCTTGTGGAAGTGGCGCTTATGTTGAAGAGGAGATTGTTCGGTTGATGATTTTGTTTAAAATTCACGCGCTTTCACTGGGACATTCAGGAGTTCAGTTGGCTACCGTCGAGTTGTTGGTCGAACTTTTTAATCGACGCATCACACCGGTGGTTTATGAACAGGGAAGTTTGGGCGCCTCGGGTGATTTAGCACCACTGGCCCATATCAGTTTGGTATTGTTGGGAAAAGGTGAAGTTTGGTTCGACGGCGAGTTGCGTTCTACCGAAGAAGTTTTTCAGGAAGTGGGATTATCCGCTGTTACTCTTCGATCCAAAGAGGGCTTGGCTCTGTTGAATGGCACGCAATTCATGAGTGCTCATGGTGTTAAGGCACTGCTTGAAGGTTACCACTTATTGTACTTTGCCGACTTAATCGCGAGCGTTTCTCTGGATGCATTCGATGGCCGAATCGAACCGTTTGATGAGCGATTGCACATTCTTCGAAATCATACTGGACAAATAAAAACAGCCGAACGCATTCGCGAATTCCTCACCGATAGTGAGATCATTACTCAATCCAAAAAACACGTTCAAGACCCCTACTCTTTTCGCTGCATTCCACAAGTTCACGGTGCCACTCGGGACACCTTGAGCTATGCCGAAAAAGTGTTTATTGATGAGGTAAATGCAGTTACGGATAACCCGACTATTTTTGCCGAGGATGACCTTATTATTTCCGGTGGAAACTTTCACGGGCAGCCGGTTGCTCTGATTTTAGATCAACTAGCCATCGCATTGGCCGAAATTGGAAGCATTAGCGAACGTCGTGTTTTTCAACTCGTCAGTGGTCTGCGCGGATTACCCGAATTTTTGGTAATGAATCCAGGACTGAATTCCGGGTTCATGATTCCACAATACACAGCTGCGGGTATTGTGAGTCAAAACAAACAATTATGTACTCCTGCTTCAGCCGATAGCATTGTCTCGTCCAACGGGCAAGAAGACCACGTGAGTATGGGTGCAAATGCAGCGACAAAACTCATGCGTGTCATTGATAATTTGTACACCATATTGGGTATAGAACTTATGAATGCATCGCAGGCTATCGAGTTCAGAAGACCTTTAAAAAGCAGTGCATTTATTGAGCAGTTTTTGGATGTATATCGCGATGAGGTACCGGTTCTAAGTAATGACGATGTGATGTATCCGAAGATGGAGCAAAGTGCACTCTTTCTTATGGACTTTGAAATCGATTTTGAACTACTTATTCAATAAACCCCAGACGGTAAACTCAATCAAAAGTACTTTTCGGTCGTACTCAAGTGACTAGGTGACTAGGTGACTAGGAAACTCGGAGACTCGGAGACTCGGAGACTCGGAGACTCGGAGACTAGGAAACTCGGTTACGGATTACGGATTACGGGTGACGGGTAACGGGTAACGGAAAACAGCAAGAGTTTGAGTTTTGAGCATTCAGGTTCATAAACTAGTTACTGGTAACTGGTAACCAGTAACCAGTAACTTAAAAAACGGATTACGGGTAACAGGTCTACGGGTAACCGATACGCGATTTCCGGCCAACAAACAATCAACGCCTACAAAATAGATTAGCCCCTGTATTAAACTATAGGTTATTCTGCGTTTTATAGATGAAAATATCTTAGCGATTTTTTAGTTTTTTTACTATGTTCGAAGTAGTAAAGAATAAGGGTTAATAGTGTAAATAGTATGAATACATCTTTCGATAAGCATTGGGCCATTGTAGATGACGATACGATTTTTCAATATTCTATTGGCCGATTAATTCGCAGCGTTGATCCATCCATAAAAATCACACCGTATTTTGACGGAAACGAATTTCTTGCTTTTCTAAATTCGCAAAATCGAGATGATCTTCAATTACCTTCAGATGTGTTGATGGACATCAATATGCCTATGATGGATGCTTGGTCTTTTTTGGAAGAATATGAAAAACTAGACCTATTTAAAGAGAAGTCTTTTCGGCTTCACTTAATGACCAGTAGTATTAGTACAGAAGATCGAAAACTTTATGAGGAAAAAGACTATCTCGGGCACTACCTCGTAAAGCCGATTAATGAAGAAATCATTAAAACCATCCTCGATAAAAAATAAAAAAGCGGAGAATAAATCTCCGCTTTTATTTTATTTGGTTAAAAAACCGTATTCCTTGCTATACATCAACATCTGTTCGGTAAAGTCATCGGGGTAAGTGATGGTCGCATCTATCACCTCACCGTCCTCCATTACAGGTAAAATCACGGGATTAATAAACCCACTGTATGGAGCTAAATTTAGACTTTCACTACGCTCCAGCACTTCTCCGTGGAGATCTTGGTTCACTTTAACACCATAATTCTCAACAAGGTTTTTCCCCGCTTCGTAATCTCCTTGAGATTTAATGCGTTGAATCTCGCGCAATAAATCACCAAACAATTCACGCAGACGTTGGTAGTCGTTGATATTGTAATAGGTTTTTCCGTCTCGTTGAACTTGCTCAATAACATTCTCGGCCAGACCTTTTTCATAGACCCAAGCAGCAACCAATTGGCGGTTACGCATGTGTGACTCTTCAATTTGCTGTCCGGGCTCAATGCGGCGAAGCTGTGTCATTAGACCGTTAAGAATATACTGATCGTATTCGGCCATACCCACTTCGAGGTTTGGCATCAAACCGAGATCTACCATTTTTTGATCGTAGATGTAATACAGTGCAACCAAGTCTGCCCGCGCTTCTTCCAAAGTACTTGAATAACTCTTGAGGGTCTCTTTGGGAGTTCCCACACCCGGTTCGATTTGACCCGAGGCGTGGCCTACCACCTCGTGCAGGGCCGTATGCAACTTGCTGGCCAAGTTTCCGTACTGCATAACCCGGTCAATTTCTTCCTGATCATGAGCAAATTCATTCAACATGGTTCCACCGGCAGCTTCATTATAAGCCTCAACGATATTGCCCAAACTGACACTTTTCGAACCGTGCTCAACGCGAATCCAATTTGCATTCGGCAAGTTCACACCGATCGGAGTACTTGGCGATGCATCGCCTGCTTCTCCAGCTACTTGAACCACTTTATAGGTTACTCCTACCACATTCTCCTTTTTGTGTTCGGGTAAAAGCGGTGCATTGTCCTCAAACCATTGCACATTCTCTTCGAGCATTTTCATGCGCTCAGAGGCATCAAAGTCTTTAATCTCAACAATTGACTCATAGCTTCCTTTGTAGCCTTTCGGGTCGTTGTACACTTCCACGAAACCTTGGATGTAATCAATATCTCCTTTTGTAGCTTCAACCCACATCACGTTGTATTCATCCCAAACTTTCAAATCACCTGTTTGGTAATACTCGATCAGTTTACGCAAAGCGGCCGCCTGTTCTTCCGTCTCGGCAACGCCAGCAGCTTTATCCAACCAATAAATCACTTGTTGAATTGCCGGGCCATACATCCCGTCGGCATGGTATACTTCTTCTTTTAAAGTTCCGTCTTCGGTTTTGACCAACTTTGAGTTTAATCCAAAAGAAACTCTCTTGTCTTCTGTGGCCTGCTTGAGCGCTGCGTAATACGCATCAACTTCAGCTTCCGTGACTCCAGGATCGTAAAAATTAACCGCTGATCCTTTGACCAAGCCCTTATCTGGATCCAAGTTTACTTTCTTCGCATCGTACTCGGGATCAAAAATGGCACGCAGCGCTTCGTCACTAATTTCAGCACCGGTAGCTTGCAGTAAGCCATCGAAATAGGCCTCCTCAAAACCGGGAAGTATTTTGTGCATACCGTAATGATGATGAATACCATTGCTGAACCATACGCGCTTGGTGTACGTCATGAACGCCTCCCACTGTTCGCCCTCTCTCGGTCCTTCAAAATTGTTGACAATGTTTTCAAGTACAGAACGGATCTCGAGATTGTGACGATAATTCTGATCCCAGATCATATCCCGGCCGGCCAATCCAGCCTTTGTAAGATAATACACATAAACGCGCTGTTGAGCGGTGAGCTTCTCAAAACTGGGAACGCGATAACGAAGTATCTTAATGTCGGCAAAACGCTCGCTGTAAAATTCAAATTCGTCATTGGATTCGCCGTCTTGAACAACAGTTGTATCCGTGTTCTCTTCTTCGCTCTTTTCCGAAGCAGGTGAACAACTGCTCATCATAAGTGCAACAGCTGCACCGAATAAAATTACTTTCTTCATAGGGTTTATTAAAATTGATTGTATTCCGAAAAAGTTAAAATCGAAAAATGCCTAATGAAAATATAGGTTGGATAAAAGTAAGGAATTATTTTTGGGTACATAACCAAACACACATAGCCATGAGATTTATTAAGATCTTTCTGATTGTGGTCATTCTGATCCTCGCTGGATTTTCAATATGGAATGCCACCCTTCCCGAAACCTACGATTTCAACCGCAGCGTAACGATTGATGCTCCTGCCGAGCGCATTTTCGAACAAGTTAACGATGTTGAAAACTGGGTAAATTGGTCCCCTTGGGCAGCAATGGACAATACTGCAGAGTTCACCTACGACGAGCAGACCACCGGAAGTGGCGCTTCTTACTCGTGGAGTGGTGATACCGTTGGTAGCGGAACGTTGACAATTGTAGAATCGACTCCTTTCAGTTCAATTAAAACACGATTGGAATTTACCGAACCCAATCAAGTAACGAGTTCGGGATACTGGATTTTTGAAGAAGAAAATGGACAAACGAAGGTAACCTGGGGCAATACGGGAAGTCTTCCCTTTTTGATGCGGTTTATTGGAGCGATGATGGATCGACAGCTAGGTGAGACTTTTCAGGATGGATTGAATAATCTAAAAGCACTGGTTGAAAACACTTCGCAAAGCGAAGAAAACGAGGAACCCCAACATGGTCAAATCGATATTGTAGATGTAAATGGTGGAATGTATGTAGGAAAACGATACACCAACTTGCCCTGGTCTGAAATGGAAGCCGCTTACTCCAATGGCTGGCAGGAAATTTACAGCGTTTTGGGAATGGAAGCCAAGAAAATCACAGGCCCGCCGTTTGGGTCCTTCGTCACTTGGAACGAAGACGAGCAGCTCACAACTATGATTGTGGGAGTTCCTGTCGAGACGGATATCGCTATCAGCGAACCATTGGAAAAAGGTCAAATGTACAGTGGAAAAGCGATTCGCTATACCCACCTTGGAGCGTATGAACTCACCGGAGAAGGTCATATGGCTGTAGAACAGTATTTCATTGACAACGACTTGACGTATAACGGAGAACCATGGGAGTCCTATGTTACCGATCCCGGGGCTGAACCGGATACGAGTAAATGGTTGACATACATCTATTATCCAGTACAGTAGGTCAGATAAAATACTTAGGTTTTTAGAGCCCTTGGTGATTCCGGGGGCTTTTTTTTATCGATCGTCGTCATCGATAAGGTGGTTCTCGATAATGGGAAGAAAAACCGAAAACACGGTTTTTTCCTGATCGGAATCGAAGGAGATCGAACCGTTGAGTAATTCGACGTAACGTTTTACGATGACCAATCCCAAACCTGTTCCTTCAAAGCTTTGAGCATTGGCCGCTCTTGAGAATGATTGGAATAGTTTGGATTGATCTTTTGTCGGAATTCCGACTCCGTTATCTATTACTCGAATATTTACACCGCTATCTGAGGGCTCAAATTCTACATGAACTGTTTTAGCTGGAGAAAACTTTAATGCATTATCCACTAAATTGGAAAAGATGGTATTGAAAGCTTTTTCGTCGGTTAAAAAACGAAGTCGGTCTACCTTCGTATGTAGTTTTACGTGGCGCTTGGCAAACTTAATGTCAATCAAGTATTGAATAACTTCCTTGAGCTTGGCCACCAAATCCACTTCGACCAGTTCGAGTTGTCCGGCTTTCACTCCCAAGCGATTCATATCAATTACATCCCGCATCATTTCACTCATTCGCTCTACCTGGGCAGAAATCCGATCGAGGTGTTGCATAGCTTTTTGATCGTTCAGCTTTTGAATACGGGGGATTAGGAGTTCTAAACTTGTACGCATACCTGCAAGTGGGGTGCGCAACTCATGCGAAACGATATTAATAAAATTGGATTTTAACGCGACCAACTCATTGGCTTCATTGATGCTTTCGCGCAAGTTTTCCTCGTAGTTCTCCTTCTTCGTGATGTCGACAAGCGATCCGAATATCGCATCTCCATCCAATGGATTCTTGATGAACTCCAAGTCGAGTTTATAGATTTTTTGGCCCTTCTTACTCTGCCATGTCACCTTTCTAGAAAACTTACCCGAGCGCTCCTCTTTTAATTCCTTGAGCCATCGCTTCCCATTCTCTTTGAATGGGCCACCGATCGCATTAATCGTCTTACCGATTTTCTGCTCTACCACACCTCCGAAAAAAGTGTCAATATTATCGCTAAGGTAGTTGATTACGCCATCGCTTGTCACAATAAATACGAGGGCTTCCATGTTGTTCAGAAAAGCCGAAAAAATTGCTCTTCCCTGATCGAGATCTACTTCGTTTCGGCGGATGGTAGTGATATCGAAAGCATATCCAAGGTATACCTTTTCATCGGCAAAGGTAAGCGGCTCCAAACAACGATAAATCAATTGCGGATCCGCATTTTCCACTCTTGCAATATCTTCCCACTCATGTTTTTGATTCGTATCCCGAACCTTTTCCAAGTTTCGTTTCCCCCACTCTCTAAGTATCTCACCCTCAGAGCGTGGCTTTAATTTCTCTCGATCTTTAAACTTGAAAGCAGTACACTGCCCTAAGAAGTTGGCGTAGCGAATCTCGAAATTGCGATTGAAAACAACCAGTTCAACTGGAAGTTTTTCAAATATCTCGGCTGCCAATAACTCGGTCCTATCGTCCGCCATGCAACTCGATGTTTATCGATTCATCAAAAAGCTAAGTTGGGCTCGGCTTTCGATGCCTAGCTTCACATAAACCGACTTCAAGTGCTGGTTTACCGTACCCGTACTGATGTTCAAAACATCTGCGATTTCTTTGTAAGATAATCCTTTCGCAATTTCAACGGCTACCTCAAACTCGCGACGCGTCAATTTGGTTTTCACCTGCTCCACTCGCTCTCTTGACTCAACGAGGTTATTGATGATCATTTTAGTCGCTTCTGGCGAAATCAATGGATAGTCGTAACTGCGATTCAAGATAGCTTCGCGAATCTCGTTCATCGAAAGATCTTTAGTAAGGAACCCATCGGCACCCTTCATAAAGCTTTCTACCACGCTTTTCTTGTCAATCAACGCCGTTAGCATGATCACAGCACTTCCCTTCGATTTTTCCTTGATCACCGGAATAGTATCTACACCCGATTTACCCGGTAAACGAATGTCGAGTAGAATAATGTCTACAGGATTTTCTTTGTCTTCACGAAATCGACGAGTAAACTCCTCGGCACTTGCATAAGTAAAGGCCAATTCGAAACCATCGGTGATTTCAAAGTACTCTGCGTAGTTGTTTCTCAAGCTATCATCGTCTTCGATGATTCCAATGCGGTAGGTTTTTTCTGACATCTTAATTGGGTTAATTATGTAAGAGAAGACTAAAGTAATAAATTCAAATTGTAGAAAATACCTTATTTATTGATTATCCAAATAAAAAAGCTAAACATTACTTAATGTAGAGTTAACAAAACTGGACAATGGTCCGAACCCATGATATCTGTAAGGATTTCAGAGCTCTGAACTCGGTCCCAGATCTTTTCGGAAACGATAAAATAATCGAGTCGCCAACCGATGTTTTTCGCCCTGGCGTTCATGCGGTAACTCCACCAAGAATATTTGACCTCATCGGGATGAAGTTCTCGAAATGCATCTTTGAATCCGGCTTGAAGAAGTGCATCCATCCCATCAATTTCTCGTTGAGTAAAGCCGGCAGTTTTGTTGTAATTACTTTTGGGACGAGCGATATCAATTTCGCGATGGGCCACATTCAGATCTCCACAAAAAATAACCGGCTTCTCCGTATTCAATTTCTCAAGGTATGACCTTAAGTCGTTATCCCATTGTTCGCGGTAATCCAATCTTTTCAATCCATTTCCACTATTCGGAACATAACTGTTGACCAAATAAAAATCCCCAACATCTACACGTATCAATCGTCCTTCGGTGTCGTGTTGCGCAATTCCCATATCGTTTTGATTACCCAAAATTTTCTTTCGGGACAAAATAGCAGTTCCGCTGTAACCTTTACGTTCTGCTTCATTGGCAATTACTTCGTATTCTTCCAAGTCAGAGACGGCCTCAGCAGTTTGTTCGGCGGTTGCTTTGGTCTCCTGCAGACACAGAATGTCTGGGTTCAGTTCTCGAATAATATCGGCAAACCCTTTTTTAGCCACCGCTCTTATCCCGTTGACATTCCAACTAATTATCTTCATAACACTTCGAATTCTCTGATTTTACGTCCTCTTCCATTTGCGGGATGAATATACGAATATGCCATTGGAAATTGGGTTACTTTTAACAACACCTCCACAATGTTCGAAATAAAATTCTCGTTATCCACGCAAACAAAACCCAATCCGATGAAAAGCAAACTCTTACACATTCCTCTTCTCGCCTTGCTATTTTCTTACCTCTTTACAGAAAGATCGGTAGGAATCAATTTAATCGCCTTTCATTCGGCTGCTCTAGCCTTTATCGTTTATCACAAACCCGAAAGGCAATGGTCTCGCCATCAAATACTGCTCTTTTCGAGTTCTGTTTTACTCCTTTTATTTTCTTTTCTCCATTACTCCACTTGGGCTATGGCGTGGAGTTGGATCGCACTAGGAACCACGGCCATTGTCTTTCAATCGAATGAAGTTCGCCAAATTGCACTATCCACTCTTTCCGCCTTTACCGGTGCATTTATTACTCCCATCCAGTTTATTTCGAAAATTACAAAGCGCGTTTTTCATGGAACTCCTCGAAAAGCATCCGCTTTTCTGTATGTCATTCCCGTTTTGGCCATTGGGGTTTTTAGTCTTTTATATGCCCAAGCCAATCCGGATATAGATAAGGCGTTTCGGTTGGTCACTGGCCATTTTTTCGAAAGTATTGCTCAGTTCTTTTCCAACTTCTTTAGTCCATCCTTCTGGATGACTTTACTGGGTGTGGTGATTGGCTCCATCCTACTCTACGGTAAGTTTCTTTCGGCATATCGGCACACCAATCAAATCAAAAACGATGACTTAAAAAGAGAACGAAACCCTTATCCCGGTTCCGTTGATGTTCTAAAGACCTACTATAAATCAGCCGTGTATACCGTTGGCTCGTTAATTGTAGTGCTTTCTGGGTTCTTGTTTTTCGAGATTCGCGACGTTTGGATTAATTTCGAATGGAATGGAGGCGAGCTGAAATACTTTGTGCACAGTGGAACATATATCCTTATCTTTTCCATTATCATTTCGGCGCTTTTAATTCTTGTCTTTTTCAATAACCGTCTAAATTTTTATCCCGATAACAAACTTCGAAGGCTCAGTTACATCTGGCTTATTCTAAATGGTGTTTTGGCGGCTTCCGTTATTGTCCGCACCATGCATTACATCGACAATTTTGCATTGGCTTATTTACGAATCGGAGTAATCTTTTTCATTCTCGCTTGCTTCGCAGGTCTGTACTCCGTTTACCTCAAAATCAAACAACGCAAGTCCTTCAATTACCTTTTGCACTTCAATTCTATTTCAGTCTTAGTCGTTGTTTTGGTCATTTCTTCGGTCAATTGGGACCGCGTGATCACGCAGTATAATTTTAATCACAGTAAAAAAGCCTTTGTCCATCTCCGCTACCTCAGCGAAATGAGCGACAAAACCCTACCGCTATTGGTGCGAAATGCGGATGAACTGGAGGAATTGAAAACGACCCAAGAGCAATTGAGTCATTTGGATACTCGAAGTTCATACTATATCACGAAGGAAGACTATCAACTGCGAATTGAGCAGCGCATTGAACGTTTTAATCAAAAGTGGGAGTCAAAAAGTTTTTGGGAATGGAACCTTCCCGAATATTTAGCCTATCATGAGTTGAACAGAAAGTAAAAGAAAGTTTATCTTCACTTTTGAATAAACTACTTTGCATAAACCAAAGGTTATTACTATATTTAGATATAACCTAAAATATGTTCATCATGAATTCAATTAAAAAAATTACAGCAATTGCGGTACTCCTACTTACTGTACATGTAGCCTTCGCACAGATCTCTGTTCCGCTGATTCCGGGTCAGTATTACATTGTAGAACTGTTCAATGGGAAAGCATACGTCGGTACGCTGATTGAAGAAGGCGAAAAAGATTTTACGCTGGAAACCATGGCCGATGGTGAGGTTACCATTTTGAAGTTAGACGTGGACCGTATCGACCGAGCAGATAAGTCGATGATTGATAACTACGGACGGATTCGAAGTAAAAACCAGTCGCCCAACCGAACTTTTTATCTGCCCACGGCCTTTGCGTTGCCCGAGGGTTCGAGTACAGTAAGTTTCAATGTATTTGGATTTGATTATCATTATTCGGTTCGAAAAGATGTCACGTTCAACATTTCATCCTCCTACATTGGCGCTCCGATACTAGGTTCTGTGAAAAAGACCGTGAATGTCAGTGATCGTTTCCGGTGGTCTTATGGAGGAACATTTGGCTGGGGAAGTTGGTATAGAATGGCAGGAGTCGGAGCCGCTGGATTCGTTAATGCCACATGGGGCCAGGAAAACAGCTATTTTTCAGTAGGTACAGGTTTGGGTTCGTTGGGTGTTTTGGACTCTACCAAACTCAATGAAAATGGAGCCTACTTAACACTAAGTGGTCTTATGCCGATGGGAAGAAAAGTATTTTTGAGTATCGAAGGGGCTTATCTCTATACCACAGAAAATGAATTTTCTACAGAACCCATTTTATTAATCACGCCGGCCATACGCATCAATTTTGATAGCGGAGACGCCTTTCAATTTGGCTTTTCTGGCGTAGTTATCGATGGAGAATCGCTCCGTCCTCCTTTTCCAAGCCTTCAGTACATTTGGAAACTGGAGTAAACATTTGATTCAACCACGTTTTCTAGGTCGCCTCTTTGATTTATTCAATGGGGCGATTTTTTTCACAAGCCACTGTACAAGTAATATCCAAATACAAAAGAAAAAACGACTTGCTAGCTGGGAATGAATTTGAATCTCGGTAAGAAGTTGAAAGACAGCATATCAAATAAAAAAGCCGCTTCTCCCGAAGCGGCTTTGATGCTTAATATATCTATCGATTATTTATTCACGATGATACGAACGCTTTTGCTATCGGCTCCGTCTTGAATATTCAAGAAGTAGATACCCGATTCGATCGAGCGAACATCCATTTTTACTATAGAACCCTCAGTTGAGAAATATTCTGCTCCGTTTAGTACAACTTTTCCAGTTACATCAGTCAAAGTAAAGTTGACATCAGAACTGAAGTCATTCAACGGAATGTTTACGTAGTCCACAGCCGGGTTAGGATATGGAGTTACGTCCGTTAGTGCATTTTCATCTACACTAATGTCATTTTCCTCCATTTCCAAAGTCATTGCAGGGTACGTAGCGCTCGCCCACGACGACCAAGAACCGTCAACAGTAATAAAGTACACTGGCTGGAAACCAGTAGTCTCTTCATTCAAGGAGTAATCCAATGCATCGTTAAAACCAAAGTAAACTGACGTGTAGTACGAAGTTACACAGATCATGTAACGCTGGTTATCAGCTAGCGCAATAGGGTTAGCGAACTCAAGGTAGACAAGAGAGTCCGCGTAGTTACCTGCATAAGCATATGCCTCTGTTGTAATTGGCGTAAAAGCCGTTAGTCCCAAGTTCGGATCAGTTACATCCGTAAATTGATCATCCCATGCACTTACCGTTACATCAAAGATTTTTCCTTGAAGAGAGTCTGTAGCATCCGTGCTTGCACTAAAGTGAACTCCTTTGAGCAAAGCGCGAGAGGCATTTGCATTTACAATAGGTAAACACATTTCGTACGTCGAAGTAAATGTTGCCGGACGAATTCCTTGTAGGTTGGCCGGCTTACCATCTGCATCTGTTTCAACTACGGTGTAATAGTTATCATTTATCAATACGTTGGTTGTAAACGTATTGTCTCCTGCGAACTCATCACCAGCAAAATCGATGTTGTACGAAAATTCGTACGTACCATTCGAGTAAGTTGGTTGTGAGAAATCGGCGAAAGTGATGTATACACTATCTAAAGATGTTAAGTTGAATGCTTGTGAGGTTTCTGTAAAAAGATTTGTACCGTCTTTATTTACCTCAGCAGTTACGGTTACACCAGTTTGGTTAGCAGAACCATCGTTGTAAATCCAAACACCCATTTTTGCCGAATACTCCGCAGCTGTTTGAACCCATGGTCCAAACTCAGCTGTCGCACGAGGAAGCAAGTAACGTCCGCCGCGCATCGCTAAGTCATTGGCATAATATCCTTGCTTATTCCCGATGAAAACAGTGACAACATCACCATTATCAATTGCACCGCGAATAGCAGCACCTGTAGCATTGTCCACAAATGTCACAGGAATAGTCACGTTAGCTCCTTCGGCTCCTCCGTTCATATTGACTAAACCCGGTTCGCGATTCACGATAATAACTCCTATCGCACCAGCGTTCTGAGCATTTTCAGCTTTCACTCCAAACCCGCAAGTATTGCGGTAGATCAAAGCGATTTTTCCTTGAATGTTGTTAATGATAGAATCACAACCTTCATTAGCGATTGGAATACCTTGTGGGTTCAATCCTGGTGTTCCATCGTCAACAACGACTACAGTATCCAGAATAGCGTCGGCGGGATCATTCAAATCAGCCAGTCCCCAACTCGAGCCATCACCGTTGCTCGTAAAGCCATATCCGCCAGCAATAGAGCTAGGAGATACAACATCGAAAATGACTTGCCCAAAAGTCATAAGCCCAGACATCACTAGACCAAGAGAGAGTAATAGTTTTTTCATAACAGATTAAATTTGATTTGTGAAGTGCTAAAATAATACATATCCTTAGTATTAACTACAAAAAAAAGGAGAAGTTCACACTTCTCCTTTTCCTCAAAAATACTATAAATGGTATTGTGATTACTTCACAATAAACTGTTGAGCAGTTTTCAAACCAGCAGCTTGAACTTCTAGAACATAAATTCCAGCATTCAAATCATTTACATCAACTGAGAACGATTGAGCACCGGCATTACCTCTCTCAGTAGATTGGTAAACTACTTGTCCCAGTGTGTTCAATACTTGAATACGAACATCCGAATCAGCATTCAAGTTCACCTCGAAATTGATTGCTGATGTAGCAGGGTTCGGATAAAGGTTAGACATCGCCAACTCCTTATCCTCTATGCCAACAGTATTGTAGGCTCCAGCGATGTAGTGATATGTGGTTGGCAACAAATCATCGTTTTGCTGTAATTCCTGGCGTACGATATGCACGGTATATCCGTTGTTACCATCGTCAAATGCGTAGTTTCCAACACAACCAAAAGCCGTAATTCCATCATCTGCGGTACCTAGCGTCGGTGAAATAACCGGTCCCCATGTACCATCTGAAGTGTAGTATGCACGCGTGTAAGCATTAGGGAAATCATTATCGAAAACACCGTAAAGCAAAGTATCCGTGTCAAAGAAAGTGTAAAGAATTACATCGCTGTTTGGCGAGTTAGACACCTGCGAGCGGTTATCTTCTGTCAACGTTCCGAATGTTCCGCGAAAAGTTTGAGTTAGAGAAACCAAATCACCTGTTGCGTTATTTCCATCAAAACGCACCGAGAAAATTCCAATGAAACCAGGAGCTGTTCCGATTGAATAGGCTGTTGACCCTTCAGCTCCGATTGCACTTGAGAAGTGGGCTACACCGTTAGCATCTACAGTCAAGTCCGAATCAAATCCACAAGTCAAACTAGAATCTGCAGGAACCTGTGGAAGTGTTCCACTGAACAATGTTGTGATATCAACTCCTACTGGCTGACTCCAAGTCAAACCACCATCGGTAGTTTTCATCATAACAGGATACTGAGAACCTACGGTTCCAGGACCACCTGGAATGTTTGCGATAGAAGAAATATAACCTGTCTGTCCATCTGGAGAGAAAGCGATATTGCAATCGTAGATGATTTTTCCTGTTCCACCCGTTACATCGTCATAAACAGGGAAAGGAATTTTAGTCAATGTGTAGCTAAGTGCACCACCCGTTACACTCGCACGGCGGTATAATAAAGTGTCCACATAATCAGCATTCGCATCTGTACTTGGCTCAATCATATGAACTGTTCCATCAGGCGTATACCACATCGAATTCGCGATGAGGTTGTATACATTATCCGCTGTATCGGATTCAATAACTGAATCAACTGGCGTGTTAGCACCAAGGGGATCTGCAGCAAAAACTACTCCACCCCATGATCCATTCGACCCTGAAAGTGAAGGTCCACTCGCAACAACAAATGCGTTCGATGGTGTAGTATTCCCCGCTGGATTGGCTATTACCACAAGTGGATAACGACCATCGCCACCGTTGTAGATCGGACCTACGTTCATATCCCATGTAGCTCCTCCATCGGTTGAAGCATCATATCGGAACGAACCCGAACCCGCATCTCCGTTAGCCGCGGCATCAGAGCGGTGAATAAATACAATCGCATCCAATGCAGGATCTGCCCATACATTCGTTCTAGGGCCAAAAGCTGGACCGTATGCGTTTGGACCGTTTCCGATCAAGGTTCCCATTACCTTATTCGAGCTAGGAGAATAAGGTGCTTGTGCCTCATCCATAGCGATACTCGCTTTCTGGCTAATGGTTAAACCACTGACTTCCTCGCTCGTTTTCGACTGAGCTGACAATGCCACGCTCAATCCGATTCCGGCGATACATAGTAGAGTTCTTTTCATAATGAACAGATTTTAATTATTTGTTAAGTTTGGTAAGGTGAAATAATAAAAAACCTTTCAAGAAAACAACTCTGTGTTAATTTTTTCTACGATCATAGCAATTCCGATATATCTCGAACTCCAATATACCTCCTACTAGTAAACCCTTCTCCGTACTCCACTCCAATCTGCCGTCCAAACTCTGCTGCTCGGCGTGTATGACTTTCCATAAACTGCTTGCTCGAAATCGGAGTTTCGGGTTCTTTACTTCCAGGTTGATAGAACTGAGAAGTATATGCTTGGATCGAGTCCATCTTTAAATCGATGGTTTCACTCACGTCAACAACGAGGTCGGGTACGATATCTCTATACTGGATATAATGATAAACGCTCTTGGGACGATGAGGACTTTGTTTTTCCCCTTCCCAATCGGTTTCTACTTTGCGAAGTCCTGCAATGAATACGGCTCGTTCCAACAGTTCAGCTGCTCTTCCGTGATCCGGGTGCCGATCTGTTTCTGCATTGGCTAAGATCATCTTCGGACGAAAACGACGAATTTGCACAACCAATTTCAAGAGGTTTTCTTCATTTACTTCGAAAAATCCGTCTCGCATTTGGAGGTTAACTCGTGTATCCACTCCCAAAATTTCAGCAGCATGAGCCGATTCTCGGTACCGATCTTCTATCGTTCCTCTTGTGCCTAACTCTCCTTCCGTAAGGTCAATTATAACTGCACTTTTGCCCGATTGGGTTAGCTTAGCCAACGTTGCACCGCATCCCAATTCCACATCATCGGGATGGGCTCCAACGGCCATCACATCATAATTCATGGTCTATTTCTTTACTCGGTTTCTTCTCACTCTTGAATCCAATTGACAATTTCATCATCCAACGGAGAAACCCCGGATGATAAAGATTTCACCCAATTTCCCTCTTCGTCAATCAGGTATTTATGAAAATTCCATTTCGGTTGAGCATCTGCTACGCCGTTTTTCGTCTTTTGGGTTAACCATTGGTATACGGGGTGCTGATCATCTCCTTTAACACTTACTTTACTCATCATTGGGAAAGTCACACCATAATTCTTCTGACAAAACTGTGCGATTTGCATATCCGACCCCGGCTCTTGACCACCAAAGTTATTCGCTGGGAATCCGATAATGGTAAACTTATCGCCTCCAAAATTCTCATACAACTCTTGCAGTTGCTTGTATTGCGGTGTGTAGCCACACTCACTTGCAGTATTGACCACCAATACTTTCTTGCCTTTGAGCTGTTCAAACGAAAATTCTTCGCCATCGATGGTTTGTACTGTAAAACTGTAAAATCCCATATTTTCAGATTTAAGTGGAAGCGCGATCAATGCCAACGCAGCCACTGCGGTGAATACTAACTTTTTCATTGTTTTGGTTTTTCATTTTTGGATGAAACGCATTTGCCCCTAATCCGGTTCATTCTTGTACCTTTGTTTTATGTTTCGAATCTCCCAATTCAAGTCATTATTGCAACTGGAGTTTTTGCTCGAGTGGCGAAGTCGTTTCGCCATCTACACCGTTATCGTGTATGCATTGAGCACGAGCTATATCTCCTATTTGGCTTTTCAAGGGGACGTAAATTTAAAAACTTGGAACTCACTTTTGTGGATTATCATCTTATTTAGTGCCGTTTTTGCTGCGCAGCGATCCTATTCAGGGCAATCCGGTTATCGTTTTTACACCTTTTATCAGCTCAGTTCTCCAGCCGAGCTACTCTTGGCTAAAGTAACTTATCAAATGCTTTTTCAAGCGGTCATGGCGATTTTCATTTATGCCGTCTTTTCACTTCTTCTCGGAAACCCTGTTGCTTCTGTGACAAATTTTATATTGACATTGATTTTTGGCGCTATGGGGTTTGCAGGTGTTTTATCCATGACCTCTGCCATTGCCTCAAAAACAGATTCAAACTTGGGTCTTGTGAGCATCCTCAGTGTTCCGATTATGCTTCCCATTCTACTTTCGGCCATGAAAGCATCCTCCATTGCACTGATGGACGCAGATGCGGATATACGTCTTTATCTCTATGCGCTGCTCGGGTTAAATGCGACAATAATCATGCTTAGCTACCTTTTATTTCCGTACATTTGGCGCGAATAAAATTGGACAGCCATGAAAATGAGTTGGTGGAAAATAGCGGGTGTCATTCTAGTCATATATACGATTGTGATGGGCTTTCTCGGTGAAGTTCCGAAGTTGGCCATACTGCACGAAACCATCCGAAACTTATACTTCCATGTCACGATGTGGTTTGCGATGATTGCACTGCTCGTAGTCAGTTTAGTTTACAGTATCAAACATCTTCTTTCCGATGGAAAATCTACCGCTCAAGCGGGTAATGCAGTAGACTCTAATAGTTGGAGCAATCTCTTATTAAAAAACGATACCGTTGCGGCAGAAGCTGCCCATGTGGGAATGTTCTTAGGTTTAATGGGACTTTTCACCGGAATGCTTTGGGCTCAATTTACTTGGGGTAGTTTTTGGGTGAATGATCCGAAACTGAACGGTACAGCCGTTACGCTTTTGGTTTATACGGCTTATTTTATTCTACGCGGTTCGTTCAATGATGAAAACAAAAGCGCTCGAATCAGCGCAGTGTACAATATTTTTGCCTTTGTGCTGATGATCGTATTTATCGGCATTCTTCCGCGAATGACCGATAGTTTGCACCCAGGCAATGGTGGCAACCCGGCATTCAGCAATTACGATTTGGACAGCAACATGCGGATGGTATTTTATCCCGCCGTAATTGGTTGGACGCTAATCGGAGTATGGATGCTTACGCTTCGGATACGAATCAAAAAACTCGAAAATAAAATTCAATGAAAAACGCGGTCATTTATTTCATCGGCTTTTTTCTGACGCTCAGTCAGGCCTTATTCGCTCAAAATGAGTCCATGACAGCTGAATTGATGCGTGAGAATGGAAAAATCTACGTGGTAGTAGGTGTTTTGGTGATCATTTTCATCGGAATTATTGTTTACCTCATAACACTTGATCGACGGATTAGCAGAATGGAGAAAAGTGAAGAATCATGAAGAAAACACATATCATATTAATTTTAATCATCGCTCTTGGAATCGGTGCGGTGATCAGTACCATTGGAGACGCAAGTACCTATGTTTCCTTTGATAAAGCGGATAAAAATCCCGGTAAACAATACACCGTTATCGGCTACCTGGATAAAGAAGCCGAACGAAATTACGACCCGAGGTCTGGGTTATTCACCTTTACGGCCATTGATAAAGATGGTGAAAAACGCGTGGTAGTTTACAACGAGCCCGAGCCACAGGATTTCGAACGTTCGGAAGAAATTACCCTGAAAGGCTATGCCAACGATTCTGTTTTCGTAGCCGAACAGATCCTCATGAAGTGTCCTTCCAAGTACAATGAAAACAATCAGGTGGAGGAAGGAGATAATGTCTATTACGAATAATCACTATGGAATATATCAATGAACATACGTTGCCGGGACAAATCGGTCAGCTGGCGATTGTCATTTCTTTTGTAACCGCCCTTTTGGCGGCTTTTTCATATTACATGACAGCTTCCGGTCGCGAGCAGTGGAAGTCCCTCGCACGCGGTAGTTTTTATGTGCACGTAGCAGCTGTAGTCGGCATCATTGCTGCTTTGTATTACATCATGTTCAACCACTATTACGAATACCAATACGTATGGCAACATACGGCCAATGAACTTCCGATATACTACATGATTTCCTCCTTGTGGGAGGGGCAAGAAGGAAGTTTCTTATTGTGGATTTTCTTCCAGGCGATATTGGGCGTAATCATCGTTCGCACGGCAAAGAAATGGGAAGCACCTTCCATGACCATGTTTGCATTGGTGCAAGGGTTTTTGACGAGTATGCTTTTGGGGGTCTATATTTTCGGAGCGAAAGTAGGTAGCACACCTTTTATTCTCATCCGCGAATTACCCGAGTACATCAATCTGCCGTTTACAAAAATGCCCAACTACCTGGAAATGGAGCAATTTCAAAATGGTCGAGGTCTGAACCCGTTGCTGCAGAACTATTGGATGGTTATACACCCACCTACCCTATTCTTGGGGTTTGCTTCTGTTTTGGTTCCATTTGCTTTTTCCATTGCGGGATTGTGGTACAAAAAATACACCGAATGGATCAAGCCGGCACTTCCTTGGACGTTCTTCGGTATAGGTGTACTCGGATTGGGAATTCTAATGGGCGGTGCTTGGGCTTATGAAGCGTTGAGTTTTGGTGGTTTTTGGGCTTGGGATCCGGTTGAGAACGCCGTTTTGGTTCCATGGCTCACATTGGTAGCCGCTGGTCACTTGATGCTGATTTACAAAGCGCGAAAAACCAATCTTAAAACGACCTATGCTTTGGTTTTCATCAGCTTCATTTTGATTTTGTATTCGACCTTCTTAACGCGCAGCGGTGTTCTTGGAGATTCCAGCGTCCACTCGTTTGTCGATTTGGGACTCAACGGTCAACTCCTTCTCTATTTGTTCTTTTTTATTGGCTTATCGTTGTTTCTATTTTTCTATCGATACAAAAATTTACCCAAGAGCAGTGGCGAAGAAAAGTTTTGGTCGCGTGAGTTTTTCATGTTTATAGGAGCTTTGGTTTTAACCATCAGCAGTTTCCAAGTCACGTTTAGTACATCGATTCCTGTTTTGAACAGCCTAAACGTCGTTGAATTCATCAATCCGATTCGCGGTTGGTTTAGCATGGAACCGCTTGAAAATATCGCACCTCCAATCGATCCGATTGATCATTACAACTCGTGGCAACTTCCGTTTGCATTGGTGATTACTTTTCTGATTGGGATAACTCAATTCATGAAGTACAAAAACAACGACACCGCCGAACTGGTCAAAAAAATTCTTCTGAGTTTGATCATCAGTGTTGTTCTGACCGGTCTCATTGCATGGGGCTCACAGATGGATAATCGCCTATACATTTTGATGTTGTTCACCAGTTTGTTCGCCATTATTGGAAACGGAGATTACTGGTTGCGAATGGTGAAAGGAAAGTACAACTTTGCCGGTTCGAGTATCGCTCACATCGGTTTTGGACTAATCATGTTGGGGGCATTGATTAGCAATACAAACAAAGAGGTTATCTCAAAGAATGACACCTACATCGCTGAAGGATTTCCGGCGAACGAAAACATTCTGATGGAACTGAACGACACCCTACAAATGGGACGGTACAATGTGGTTTGGAACGGCGAGTCGCGAGAGGGACATCACCGCAAATTTCATATGGACTATTACAAACAGAAGTCCAATGGAGAATTGGAAAAAGTTTTTGAGTTGGAACCGTACATTCAGATGAATGAAACATTTGGAAATGTCGCGGAACCGTCTACCAAGCATTTCCTCACCCACGATATTTACACGCACATCACCTATGCCGAACCCGATGAAGTACGCGAAAAACGCGAGGCCAATGAAGGGTACGGCCGCGAGGCGGATGTAGAAATGAGTGTGAACGATACCGCTGTTTATGCTCAGCATTTTATCATTCTCGACTCATTGAGTATCGCCAGTGAGTTATCGCGTTTTGATGCCAATGGAAATCCCATGTCCATCGCTGTCAAAGCCCACATGCGTGTTGTGAATGTAGCTGGACAAGCCTATCCAGCAGAGCCCATCTACTTTGTTGAGGATGCTGGAGTGAAGCACATTGATGCCGATATTGAAGACATTCAAATGAGAATTCGTTTCGAAGATGTGGATTCACAAACCGGAAAAATATCGCTCAAGGCCTATCAATACGTCGGTGATGAGGAGGATTTTATCGTCATGAAAGCCATTATTTTCCCGTACATCAATTTGCTGTGGTTGGGATCTATTTTGATGGTTATTGGAACGGTACTCGCTATTCGTCATCGAATTAGAAAATCGGCATAATGCAAACTTTTTCGCTCATCGGTTGTGGCAAAGTCGGAACGAGTATTGCTCGCCGGTTGGTAGAAAAGGGATTTTCTGCTCGATGGATTTATAACCGTACAGTCGAAAAAGCAACCGAGTTGTGTAGTGAAATCGGTGGTCAAGTGGCCCATTCACTGCAAGACGTTTCGAGTGAAACCAATTGGATTATCATTTCGGTTTCCGATGATTATGTGGGCGAGGTTTCCGAACAACTCGAATCCACCAAAGCTCTGGTAACGCACACATCCGGTGTACTCGCTCCTGAAGTTTTAGCCCCTCGTCGGAAAGGATATTTCTACCCCTTGCAAACCTTTAATAAAGATAGAATTCCAGACTGGTCGATGATTCCGATTTTTATTCAAGCGAGTAACGAGAATGACCGGGATTTCTTGAGGGAACAGGCAGGACGCGTTGGAAGCTCTGCTCATGAAATTACCGCCGAACAGAAGAAGCAACTTCACCTAGCTGCTGTTTTCACCAACAACTTCACCAACCACATGCTCACCATTGCCGAGCGAATTGCAGAGGAAAAACAATTGGATTTCTCTATATTTCACGCACTTTTGCGAGAAACCGTGGAAAAAGCCATTGCCATAGGGCCAAAAAACGCGCAGACCGGACCGGCTGTGCGCGGTGATCAGAAGACGATTGAACAGCACTTGGCACTGCTCCCGGACGACTTGAAAGAACTGTATAAAATCACAACCCAAGACATACAAAAGAACAAGTGAACAACTACAAAGAAATAATGAATAAAATCTCCACGTTTATTTTTGATGTGGATGGAGTTTTAACCGATGGAAGCGTCATGATTTTTCAAGACGGACAATTGGTGCGTACGATGAATGTGAAGGATGGATATGCTCTGCAATTAGCTGTGAAGAAAGGATATCGCATCGCGGTTATTAGTGGTGGAAACAACATGGATGTCAAGGAGCGACTCAGCGGACTGGGAGTTGTGGATGTGTACATGAAAGCCAGCGATAAAATCGAGGCGTTGGAGGATTTAAAGAATATATACGACCTGAAAATGGAAGAAGTGCTCTACATGGGCGATGATATTCCAGATTTGCAAGTCATGAAAGAATGCGGATTAGCCACATGTCCCGCCGATGCCGCTGAAGAAGTTAAAGCCATTTGCCATTACGTCTCACCGCGAAATGGAGGAAAGGGATGTGCTCGCGATGTGATAGAGCAAGTACTCAAAGTGCAGGGGAAATGGATGAATAATGGTGATCATACCTGGTAAGTTATGTTAACGGCCTATTTGAAACTCGTTCGCTTTCCCAACTTGGTGATCATTGCACTGACGCAATATTTTGTGCGTTATGCGCTGATTACCAATTACGGCATTCCTCATGCTCTAAGCGATTTTCAATTTTCACTTCTCGTACTGGCGACCGTACTGATTGCCGCTGGTGGCTATGCGATCAACGATTATTTCGATGTACGCGTAGACCAAATCAATCGACATGATGAAATGGTAGTGGACGTGCATATCAAGCGCCGTGTTGCAATGGCTTTACATTTTGCTTTCAGTGGAGCTGGTATATTGATTGCTGTATTTTTGGCCTACAAAGTGGGAATGCTCAAATTGGCGATTATACAATTTGGCTGCGGCGGTTTACTTTGGTTTTACAGCACGCACTTCAAAAAACAATTTTTAACGGGAAACATAATTATTGGTTTCCTGACTGCCCTGACCGTACTCGTAGTGGGTATTTATGAAATTGTACCGGCATTGACTCCGGAAGCTGTTAATAGCTCTCGCGGATTATTTCTAATTATTACGGGTTATTCCATTTTCGCTTTTATCAGCACACTGATTCGTGAGATAATTAAAGACTTGGAAGATTTAAAAGGCGATCGTCAAATGGGTTACAACACGCTGGCGATTTCTTTTGGCGAGCGAAAAGCGAGGTCGATAGCTATTCTGCTTAGCTTAGTCATGCTACTTCTCATTATCATCATCAGCTATAAGCTGTTTAAAGATGCTGTTCCGCAATTGATTTACATCACTGCAGCAATTATTTTACCGCTACTCTATCTGATTTATGTACTGAGCTACGCCAACGAAAAACAAAATTACTCACGAGCGAGTAACCTCATGAAGTTGTTAATGCTCACAGGTATGTTTTCGATGCTCGCTTTCCAATTGCTCGAAAAGCATGTCTAATTCCCCACTGAACACGGATGGCATTCGCATTATTCTCGCTAGCGGTTCACCACGGCGAAAAATGCTTTTAGAATCGTTGGATCTACCTTTCGAGGTGGATGTACGTCCGGTAGATGAAACCTATCCCGAATCACTTCGATCTTCTGAAGTAGCCGAATATCTCGCAGAGAAAAAATCGCTTGAATGGGGTGAGTTGGAAGACCATCAGTTGCTCATTACCGCAGACACCATCGTCAGTTTAGAAGATCGTATTCTGGAAAAACCAACCAGTGATGCCCACGCTTCTGAAATGTTGACCAAGCTGAGTGGAGCAACCCACACGGTGTTCTCAGGCGTATGCTTACGTACGGCTAAACAGAAAATTTCATTTACGGATCAGACGGATGTGACGTTTCGAGAGTTGAGCGATGCTGAAATCGAGTATTATATCCAACGCTATCAACCTTTCGATAAAGCCGGAAGTTACGGCGCTCAGGAATGGCTGGGAATGATCGCTGTCAGCCACTTGAACGGAAGCTACTTCAACGTTATGGGTCTTCCCGTACACCGCCTGTATTCCGCATTGGAAAATCTCTTGAATCGTCGCTAATTCTTTCGTTTCCCTCCTCTTTGAGTAAAATATTTGTAACCTCACGCACACCCGTTTCATGTCGATACATGTATTTTAGCCAAAAAATAAGTCATGAAAGAATTTTGGAACGAGCGATACGGTCAACAGGAGTTTGCATACGGAAAAGCACCCAATCGCTTCTTTGAATCACAACTGTCGCATATTGCGCCCGGAAAACTTCTTCTTCCAGCCGAGGGCGAAGGACGAAATGCGGTCTTTGCAGCCGAATTGGGATGGGATGTAGATGCCTTTGATATTAGCGAAGAAGGAAAACGGAAAGCGGAGCAATTGGCGAGTGAGCGAAATGTCACCATCAACTATATCAATGAAACGTGGGAACAATCGGGACTCAATCAACCGGGAGCATACGATGCGGTTGGAATTATTTTCAATCATTTTCCGCGGTCGGTATGTCAAAATTACTTCACTGAATTTGCCCGTGCATTAAAACCTGGCGGGACGTTGATCGTTGAAGTGTTCAGTAAAGAGCAGATCGCCTACCAAGAGGAACACAATTCGGGCGGTCCGAAGTCTGTTGATATGCTCTTTTCAGTTGATGAGTTACGTGAAATATTTGAAGAGCTCATCCATTTGGAGTTGATCGAAAAGACCGAGGTCGTATTGGACGAAGGTCCTTACCACAGCGGTCCGGCTTCGGTTATCCGTGTGATGGGCAAACGCAAATAAAAAAGGCCCAGTTAAACCGGGCCTTTTTTTTGTATTTGTATGTAGTCTTAAATCCCAAATCCGGGAGCACCTTCCGTATATACGGATTTGCTTTGTTTCGGGTGCATCGACATGATGGGGATCTGGCTGTGATAAATCATCGACTGAGCCAGTGAACCGATGAAGTAATCGGTAAAATTACTCTCCTGTTGGGTCATTACCATAACCAAGTCAGCGTTTTGCTCATTGGAGTAATTCAATAATACTTCATGGATGTCTTCGTCCGGAAGTGCTTTGATCATATCGTACTCCACCTCTACCTCGTGCTTTTTCAAGTACTTGATCACTTGAGCCATGTTCTTTTGAAGATGGTTAATCACATAGTCGTCATTTTCGCGATAAGCTGATATAACGTGAACTTTAGCTCCGAACAAACGAGAAAGCTCGATGGCTTTACCCACTTTTTGTTTGGTTTCTTTCTGTAAATCCAGCGGTAGAATTATGTTCTTAATTCCCGGATTATTTTCTTTACCATTAATCGAAATCACCGGGCAGTGCGACATGGTCACTACGCGATAGGCATTACTTCCGATCACCTTCTTACGAAAACCTTTCGGCGCTCCATCGGTTCCCATGATGATGAACTTGGCGCGTACCATATCCGCAACATCTACGATCTCTTCGTAAACAACTCCAGCACTCACCATCGTTTCAATGGCAACACCGCTTTTCTTTCCGTATTCCTCAGCCACTTCATCCAATTTTTCGCCCACTTTGTTTCGGGCTTCGGTCATTTTACTTTTGTCTTCGTACAGAAAAGACAACAGACCTTTATCCTCTTCGATAACTGATAATAATACAATACGTCCATTAATGCGCTTTGCGAAACTCAAGGCTTGCTCCAAAGCGATAAAACTTTGATCTGAAAAGCCGGTTGGTACAAGAATTACAGGTGTGCCACTCATTTTTTGTTAGTTTTGAATCCGGAGTAAAATTAAAAATATAATGAGAAAAATAGCCGATAGTGAATTGATATTAAATGAGGACGGAAGTGTCTATCATTTAAAACTGCTTCCAGAGCATGTTGCAGATGATGTTATTGTAGTGGGTGACCCAGGACGAGTAGAACGCATCACGAGCCGATTTGACGCTGTGGAAGCAAAAATTCACAACCGCGAATTCATCACACATGTCGGTAGAATTGGCCAAAAAAAAATAACGGTTTTAGCCACAGGTATTGGTACGGATAATATCGACATCGTACTCAATGAACTCGATGCGGCAGTAAATATCGACTTGTCGACGAAAACGGAAAAATCCGAAAAGAGATCGCTTAACATCATACGCATGGGCACGAGCGGATCGCTCCAAGCCGATGTTCCTGTAGATTCTATTTTGGTATCCGAATCGGCCTTTGGTTTTGACGGGGTTCTTCATTTTTATGACAACGGCACCATCTTCGACCGCGAAATCATGGACGCATTTTCTCGTCACATGGATTTCCCAGATGCAATGGCCCTACCCTATGCGGTTAATGGCTCGGCTGAATTAATTGATTTGATAGCCGATGAAAACACCATCAAAGGAATCACCATTACTGCAAATGGTTTCTACGGCCCACAGGGGCGCCAACTGCGCCTGCCCATCGCCATTCCAAATATGAACGATCGCATGGCTGAATTTAAATTCAACGGAAGGAAAATCACGAATTACGAAATGGAAACATCAGCGCTGTATGGCTTGGGACAACTTTTGGGACATAAAACATGTACGGCTTGCATCATTATCGCCAACCGCCCAGCAGGAACCTACTCTGAAAACCACATGGCCAGCGAAGCAAAGATGATCGACCACGTTTTGAGTAAAATCAGCGGTTAACGCTATTTAAAATCGTATTCGTACTGCCGGTAATAGTCGAGAATGGCAGCATAAAACTCATAATCCGAGGCATTGAAAACGAAGTTAGCCGAAAAACGACAAAGCCCCATAAATCGCTCCAACTCGAAACCCGACAAGCCCGTAAGCTGAGCGACTATTTCGGGACGAAAGCGCAGTTTTAGGGCTTCTTCGTACGCGTCTTGTTCTTCTAGCTTAGCCAGTTCGCGCAATTGTCGAGGTTTGTTTCCAAACATTTCGTACAAATAATCAAATGGACTGGCCAAAGTAGGTGGCACCGTTTTGGGTCGTTCCGTGCTGTATTCTGGCGGTTCTTCGACGAATGGTTTCTCGGGACGTTTCATCCGTTCGTCCATCTCAATTATCTTTTGTTTCAACCGGTCGTAATTACCTATTCCTTCAACCTCAACTTCATCCAATGCATAAATTCGAGGCTCGAGCAAAACCTGGGTATAGTGTTTACGCGATGTAATCCAATTCAGCGTCAAGGTATCGGCTGCGTAGTTGACACTTCCAATGATAATGGTATCCAAGTTGGAAACTTCGATGTAAAACGTCCCATCGTTGGCGGTCGTGGTTCCTTTTCGCGTTCGTTTTACGATCACGTTAATGTTGCCCAACGGATCGAGGGTTTCGCTATCCAACACTACTCCTGAAAGAAGAATTTGCCGCTCTTGCGCATAGGTCTCCTGGCTTGTGATCAGCAAGCCGAAGAACACGAAACCGATATACCCGAAAACTTTCTTCATAGATTCACAAACATCGGCACTTTCTATGCCATTTCCTATTGTCTATTTTTCGATATTCGCAGTTGAAATCAATTCTACAAAACATGAGTGACGATAAGAAAATTATCTTCTCGATGGTTAACGTTTCCAAATCGTACCCGGGAGGAAAACAAGTTTTAAAAGACATATACCTTTCATTTTTCTACGGGGCCAAAATTGGTATCCTAGGTTTAAACGGTGCAGGAAAGAGTACATTGCTCAAAATCATCGCTGGTCAAGATAAAGCGTACCAAGGTGAGGTGCATTTCAGTCCCGGATATTCGGTGGGCTACCTCGAGCAAGAGCCCAAGCTCGATGAGAGCAAAACCGTGATGGAAATCGTAAAAGAAGGGATGGCCGAAACCGTTGCTCTTCTCGAAGAATACGAAAAAGTAAACAACTCCTTTTCGGATCCTGAAGTTCTTGAGGATCCGGATAAAATGGAAAAGCTCATCAATCGTCAGGCTGAGCTGCAAGATAAAATTGACGCGACCAATGCGTGGGATATTGAGACCAAGCTAAATATCGCAATGGACGCACTTCGCACGCCCGAGGGAGACAAACCCATTTCTGTGCTATCCGGAGGTGAACGTCGTCGTGTTGCGCTTTGTCGATTGCTTTTGCAGGAGCCGGATATTCTTTTGCTTGATGAGCCGACCAACCACTTGGATGCCGAGTCGGTATTGTGGTTGGAGCAGCACTTGCAACAGTACAGCGGAACCGTAATTGCTGTAACCCACGACCGATATTTCTTGGATAACGTAGCGGGATGGATTCTGGAATTGGATCGCGGTGAAGGAATTCCATGGAAAGGGAATTATTCATCTTGGTTGGACCAGAAATCAAAACGTCTGGCCCAAGAGGAAAAGCAAGAAAGCAAACGCAGAAAAACTCTCGAACGAGAATTGGATTGGGTGCGCATGTCACCAAAGGGACGCCAGAGCAAAAGCAAGGCGCGTTTGAGCAACTACGAAAAGATGCTCAGTGAAGAATCTCGTCAGAAAGAGGAGAAACTGGAGCTGTATATCCCGCCGGGACCGCGATTGGGTAACAATGTCATTGAAGCCACGCACGTGAGCAAAGCCTTTGGTGATAAACTCCTATATGAAGATCTGAACTTCAATTTACCTCCCGCGGGGATTGTCGGGATTATCGGACCGAACGGTGCCGGTAAAACCACGTTATTCCGAATGATTATGGGACAGGACCAGCCCGATTCGGGTGAGTTTAAAGTGGGTGAAACGGTGAAGATTGGCTACATCGATCAACAGCACGCCGATATCGATCCGGAGAAATCCATTTGGGAACAAATCTCAGGGGGGAATGAAATCATCGAAATCGGCGGAAAATCCATGAACAGCCGTGCATACGTTTCGAAGTTCAATTTTTCTGGCGCTGATCAGCAAAAGAAAGTCGGTGTGCTATCGGGTGGAGAACGAAACCGTCTACACCTCGCCATGACCTTAAAGTCGGGAGCTAACGTACTCCTGCTGGATGAGCCGACCAACGATTTGGATGTAAACACACTACGAGCGCTTGAAGAAGCGTTAGAGAACTTTGCCGGATGTGCCGTAGTTATTTCTCACGACCGCTGGTTCTTGGATCGTATCTGTACGCATATCTTGGCATTTGAGGGCGATTCGCAAGTGTATTACTTCGAAGGTTCGTTCTCGGATTACGAAGAAAACAAGAAAAAGCGCTTAGGCGATGTCGATCCAACACGCATCAAATACAAAAAGCTAAAGCGAGATTGATCAAGAAAATCGCATCATTATTATTCCTATTGGGCCCCTTATTGGTGTCGGCTCAAGCCGGCACCAATAAAACGGCCAATGTAAATCTGGATAATACGATTATCATTTCCGGTAGTACCGGAGTCCCCAACCTTGTCGGCCTACAGGCGAGATTTATTTTTGACGATAGCTTTTCGCTCGAAATGGGCGGTGGAAGCAACGGCGTTTACAATACCGCACATGTCGGATTGGATTACATCTACCTTCGGGATCAGAAATACCAAAGACGAAAAGGTTTTACGCGATTTCAAACATCGGTCGGTGTGAAGTTTCACTACCTCATTCGAAATGAAATAGCCAACGCATGGGTCGAAGATATTCCCTATTTTGAATTTCAAAATACTCCGGCCATCAGCGCTGCTTGGCGAAAAACGTACATCCGCAAATCCACATTCTCTACCCAAATCGGAGTTTGGTATCAGTTCGATTATACGCAGGCCTACAGCAACAACGTCAGTTCGCTCATGGCTTTTCTTCCCTACATCTCTCTCGAGTGGGGTTTCCCCATTCGATTGTGACTAGGTGACTGGGTGACTAGGTGACTCGGAGACTGGGTGACTCGGTGACTTGGAGACTTGGAGACTAGGAAACTCGGTGCGGTTCTTTGCTAAATATTTGGGTTTGATTCCCCTTTCTGCGTAGACGCAAGATCTTGCGTCTCCACGAAGGAGCTTAGATAAGGGATTTCGGTTCACGGATTACGGATTACGGATTACGGGCCTACGGGAAACAAAAGAAAATATACGGCAATCCCCGTACTTTCACTGCTGGAATTTTGTCTACATTTATATCATCTGAAAAAAGATGAAATTCTATGAAATTATCTACCCCCTTGCTCCTCTTGCTGTTGTCTTTGTCAATCGGCACGTTTGGGCAAAATGAGAAAATAGATTCGTTGCAAATCGAGTTGAACAACCAGCCCAACCGACTAGAAAAAGCTAATATTTTGATAGAATTGGTCAATCAGTGGAGGGAGTACAATATTGATACAGCAGAAGTGTATCTGGCCAAAGCCGAGAGTCTTATTCCCCAGATTGATGATCAAAAAACAGTGGCTCGTTTTCATCACTTGAAAGGGAACATCTACAGTGATAATGGACAGTATAGCGACGCAGTTGAGTCCTACAATTATTCCCTCATGATCCGCGAGGAAATTAACGACACGATGGGAATATTTGATAGTCACAACAATATCGCACGCGCCTACTTTTTCATGGACGAATACGAAAAAGCCCTGAATTCCTTTCAATTTTGCTACAACTGGGCGAAAAATTACCTCGATACGGTCAACTATTCCATTGCCGTTGGAAACCTAGGTGTGGTGTACAATTACATGAATGATAATGAAAATGCCATCAAATACATGCTGGAGTCGGCAACCTTGGACGAGGCCCTCAAGGATACAGTTGGCTTGGCTAAGAATTACAACAACATTGGAATCGCCTATGAATCGTTGAACTTATTCGAACAAGCGGAATATTATTTCGAAAAATCAATCGAACTCCGTCAGCAAGCTGGCGATATACGCGGGATCTACAGCCCGCTCCTCAATCTGGGATTGGTGTACAAACGACAGAATAATTTCGAGGGTGCACTGGAATCGTACATGAAAGCATTGGACGCTGCTGAAAAAACAGCATACGATTACGGGAAATCTTTGGCCTTTGCCAATATTGGAAATGTGTACAACAATATCGGCCAATACGAAAAGGGCCTAGAATACCACATGAAAGCGCTCGAGATAGATCAAAATATGGATAATCCGGGCGCAATGGCTCGGAATTATGTGAATATAGGCGACTCGTACCGTCAAATGGGACGTTATTCCGAAGCGGTCGATTACATGAAGCGCGGTATTGAAGGGTTTGAAGAAAAAGGAAAAATCGAAGATATTATCCAAGCTTACCGAACCATTAGCGTTACCTACCGCGAAATGGGCGATTATGAGCAAAGTTTAGCATTTGTCGAAAAGTACAACGTACTCGAAGACTCACTGCGAAGTACTGAAGTCCAAGAAAAAATGCTCGAATTGCAAGCCAAGTACGAAGATGAAAAGAAAGAAAACGAAATTCTTCGCCTGCAAAAGGAAAAAGCACAGAGCGATTTGCAGATAACCAATCAGGAGTTGATGATTACCAACAACCGATTGATTATTAGCGGAGTGGCATCGATTAGTATTTTATTGATGGCCTTTTTGGGCTATTGGTTTCATCGCAATAAGCGCAGACTCGAGGGACAATTGGCGACCGAACGAATCAATTATCAACAGGAATTACTCCGAGCTACGGTTTTGGCCCAAGAAGAGGAACGAAAACGAATCGCCAAGGAATTGCACGACGGGATTGGCCAACAGCTAACCGCCTTAAAAATGCGCTGGCAGAGCATTTGTGATGAGCTGGAGCGTATTCGGGAACAGAAAAATGATGACTTCAATGCGATCACGAGTTTGGTCGACAACACTTCACAAGATGTACGCGAAATTTCGCACCGAATGATGCCGCGCACCTTGGGAGAAAAAGGTCTGGTTGAATCGGTAAGCGACATGCTCAACACCCTTATGGGTAAAACCGATATCGAAGTCGAGTTCGAATTCTTCAACGCGGATAAACGCTACCCCGAAGAAATCGAAGTAAGCGCCTATCGAGTAATCCAAGAATTGGTAAACAATGTGGTAAAACACAGCCGCGCCACACAGGTTTCGGTTCAAATCATGGAAAACCGCGAGAAATTGGTTATTATCGTTGAGGATAATGGAGTGGGATTTGATCCAGAAAAACAATCCGGTGGAATTGGACTTCTGAATATGCGCAGTCGGATCAATGCACTGGATGGAGAACTCAACTTTGACCCCTCTCCTTCCTCGGGAACCATTGCCATGGCAAGAATTCCCGTTTCTTTAAGTCAAACCGCCTAACTATGGATAAAATACGAATCATCATCGCCGATGATCATCAAATTGTGATCGACGGAATCCGAGCGCTCATCGGTAAAAACCCCAACTTCAAAATCATTGGGGAAGCCCGAAATGGAAAGGAAGTTTTAGAATTGCTCCAGTATTTGCACGCCGATGTCATTCTGATGGATTTGGACATGCCCGTGCTCAATGGACTGGATGCCACCGTGGCTGTGAAAAAAAAGTATTCCAAATGCAAAGTCATCGGATTGACCATGCACAGCGAACCGGGCATGATCCGCGCGATGATGGAAAGCGGAGCAGACGGTTATGTTTTAAAAACGGCCGATCGTGAAATGCTGCTGGAAGCCATTGATAAAGTTCTGATGGATCAAAAGTATTTCTCGCCAGAAGTGACCGAAACACTCGTGCGAAATAATGCCCAAGGCACAACTTCGGATGGTTCGGAAAAAGAAAAGCTGACGGACCGCGAAGAGGAGATTCTCATTCTAATTGCCGAGGGGTTTAGCAACAAAGAAATCGGAGAGCGACTTTTTATCAGCCACCGCACGGTTGATACTCACCGCACCAACATCATGAAAAAAATTGATGCCCGGAACATTGCAGGAGTTATTCGCTACGCGATAAAAAACGGCTACATTCGATAAAACCAAAATCCCCTTTTCTGCGTTAGTTTAGAAAAAGAACTATGCAACGCGTATTAAATATCTCGATTTTATTTTTGGCGCTGGGCTTTACCACAGCATGCCAGTCCGAAAATACGACCAGTGAAAAGATGAATATGGATCAGGAAATGAATGACGAAAACAATCAATTGGATACCGCGACCTTTGGAGCGGGTTGTTTTTGGTGTGTCGAAGCAGTTTTTGAACGGTTGGAAGGAGTTATTTCCGTAGAAAGCGGTTACAGCGGAGGTACGGTCAAAAATCCGGCTTACCGAGAAGTAACAACTGGGCGCACGGGCCATGCAGAAGTGGCTCGGATTGTTTACGATCCTTCGGTCATTTCGTTTGACGAATTGCTCGAGGTCTTTTGGCAAACGCACGATCCCACTACACTCAATCGACAAGGTGCTGATGTGGGCACGCAGTACCGTTCAGCGGTATTTTATCACTCCGAAGAGCAACGCGAAAAAGCAGAGTATTATAAGCGTGAACTCAACGAAAGTGGAGCGTTTGACAGCCCAATTGTCACCGAAATTAGTCCGCTCATCAACTATTATCCGGCTGAAGATTATCATCAGAATTATTTTAACAACAACGCTGCTGCACCGTATTGCCAGTACGTGATTGTGCCGAAAATTGAAAAACTTCAAAAGGTATTCGCGGACAAGCTCAAGAAGAATTAATTGAATCTTAGGAAGCTTTTTTTCTACGTTTAGAAGCAACCCAGCGAGACCCAAGCTTCGGACTTAAACGAAGTACTCTCGGTGTCATGGCAGTATGGTAAATCGATTATCCATTCATTCGATTGCTAGAGAACGATATTGAAACAACGATAAAATCTACTGGAAAATCCATTTAGGGATTGTACATTCGAGATACCAAATAGATCAAAGATGAAAAGATACATTTTCTTTTGCGCGATGGGAATTGCGTTGAGCTTCAATGGACTTTCCCAACATTATTTTCAAGTGGGCACAAATTTCCCCTTGCAACACAGCTTTCGCTATGACTTTCGCCCCATTGATGCCGTTAGTGTTTTTGTTGAACCCGGAGTTCTCACCCAACCCTACGATCGAGTGATTATGGAAATTCTTCGCGCTACAGGCACGGATGAAAACACCGTTGAACTCATTGAAAACGCATTTGAATTTGGCTATTTGGGTAAAGCAGGAATCAATTTTCACACAAAAAAATGGTATTTCGGCGCATTCTATCACTATTTGTTCTTAACCGGAAATGAAACACCTGCCAATGCCATCAAAGCCTATTATGACATCAATGTCAATCCGATTTTGATCGGACCGGATTGGACGGGACTTAAAGACGATGTATTTGTCGAAAGTCAATTGCATCAAATCGGTCTAACAGCGGGTCGTTTGATTGAGTTTGGAGATGGTCCGTTTTTTATGCGCATTGATTTTTCGCTGAGCAAAAATATTGCTTCAGAAACTCAGATGTATAGCAATAATAACGACTACAGCGAGGAAAGTGCAGAGATGAATGAAAACATGAAAGAGACGTACAAGAAGTATGCATACCTACCGGGAATTGGGCTCTATCTCGGTTATACGTTTTAAATTCTAATTTCGTTTTGATTCAAATCCTTTTGCTAAAAGAAAGCATTTAATTATATTCTGTCTACAGAAACCCCCATGAAAAACCACCTATGAAAGCAGCACAACCGCATAAACGCGAAGAAGAGCGAATAAAAGAGTTGCATAAATACGATATCCTCGACTCGCTAGAAGAGGAAGATTTTGATATTCTTACCCGTCTAGCCGGGCAAATTGCCCAAACTCCCATTTCCTTAATCAGTTTGATCGACTCGGATCGACAGTGGTTCAAATCGAAGGTAGGTATCGATGCCACGGAAACATCCCGTGACATTTCATTTTGCGGCCACGCGATCAATGAAAACGGTGAAATCTTCGAAATTCCAAATGCAAAAGAAGATGAGCGATTCCACGACAATCCACTGGTGACCGGAAGTCCAAATATTTCATTTTATGCCGGAGTTCCTCTCCAGACATCGAAGGGCCTTCCGCTCGGTACGCTCTGTGTAATCGATTCCAAACCCAAAAAACTCTCCGAAGAACAAGTTAGCGCGTTACAAGACCTCGCTCGTCAAGTGATGAATACCCTTGAGTTGCGTCGCAAGACCAAACAACTCAATCAAACGATGAAAATCATCGAAGACCAAAACATCCAATTGCAAGAGTTCGCTTCCAACGCCGCGCATGATTTAAAATCGCCAATTGCCAATATTTACAGCATTTCAAATTTGATCGAGTCCGAATTAAAAAGTCAAAATACGACAGAAGCGCTCAATTTGAATCGCTACGTTCGCGATAGCGCGGAATCGCTGTTGAACTTAACCGTTGAGATGCTCGATAGTATCCAGACCTCGAAGGCAGCTGGATCGATGGAAAACTTCACGAGTTTTGAAGAGTTCGAAAAAATGGTCAACAAACTCTATCGCATTGAAAGCAATTTGGATATCCGATTGGATTTTGAAGTAACTGTACTTCCTATTCCGCCCATCACAGCAAAGCGGTGGTTGATCAATTTTGTTTCCAACTCTATAAAACACAACAACAAGGACCAAACCGTCGTATCGATCAAAACCCGCTTGAAGAACAAAAAGTTAATCCTATCTTTTGGGGATAATGGACCAGGAATTCCAGAGAACAAACGTCAGTCTATTTTCGACCTATTTGAAACCCTGAGCGGTACGGATCGATTCGGTAGAAAAAGTCATGGAATCGGGCTGAATTATATCAAAGAATCGGTCGAAGAACAAAACGGTACAATTGAAATTGGAGAAAGCGAATTGGGAGGAGCCGAGTTTTCGATTTCTTTTCGTCCGAAAGAAGAGCCTCACAACGCTAAACACGAATATTCGACCCATTGAAAGTCCTAATGGTTTATCCCGAAACGCTTCCCGCAATCAAGTACGGTGGGAGTCAGCGTGTGGTATGGAGCTTATTGGAAAGCCTGCACAGTTTAGGCCATTCGGTTGATTTGCTGAGCAGTGAAAGCAGCCGAAACCCATTCGGAAGAAGAATTACAGCTGATTCAATCACGATGGATTTGTATTCATCTTACGATGTCATTCATTTCCATCAACAACCCAATAAAGAAACCGTAGAGAGCCTCAAAACACCCTATATCGTTACGGTGCATGGAAACGCAAAGCCGTCGACCGAATTGGATGTCAACAGCGTTTTCGTTTCGCGGAATCACGCCCAAAGACACGGTTCCTCGGCTTATGTGTACAACGGTCTGAATTGGTCGACTTATCCGAAGCCGAGGTTTCAAAAAACCAATGACCTTCACTTTTTGGGCAATGCGGCGTGGAAGGTTAAGAACCTAAAAGGTGCAATAAATACCGTTCATCAGCTGGAGGAAGGTAAACTACATGTACTCGGTGGAAATCGCCTCAATTGGAAAATGGGATTTCAATTCTATCCTTCTACCCGAACCAAGTTTCACGGCATGGTCGATGATCGACAAAAAGCAGAAGTTCTCGATCGCTCTTCTGCTCTCCTATTTCCCGTGCGTTGGCACGAACCCTTCGGATTATCGATCATTGAAAGCCTGTATTTCGGTTGCCCTGTGTTCGGAACACCCTACGGTTCGCTTCCCGAGTTGGTGGGAAAAGAATGCGGCTTTCTTAGCCATAGCGCAAAAGAACTCGCTGATGCATTATCCCATAGAATGGATTTCGACCAAAAGATGCTGCATGAATATGCCCGAGATTCATTTCATGCCGATACCATGACAAGAAACTATCTCCGGTACTACGAATCCGCAATAAATGGAAATCCGATCAATTCTGTTCGCCCGGTGAATAGCAGTTCGTCGAATGTTTTGTTACCGTGGGAGGGGTGAGGTTTTTTCTGGTTACTGGTTACCGGTTACCAGTTACTAGCCACTCGTTCGGTGTGAGGAATAGAGCAGAGAATGTGGTTCGGGAGTTGGGGGTTCGACAGGCATACCCTCCTTTGCATACTGTTTGTGGGAAAATTGGGGTTCAGACTCCGGTCTCAACTGGTCACTGATCACCGGTCACCGGTCACCGAAAAACTACTCCACTAACAATCGATCAGTAGCTTCCCGACTGAGCGTGCTTTTTTGATTGTCGTGCGTAACGTCCATGCTTCCGTCGAATTCTACGCGTTTGTGAACCACTAATTCGGTACCTAGCTCGATTTGTTTATCGTTCAGGAAGTGCAGAAACTCCTGGGAACTTTTAGAAAGTGCTTTGAGAACAACCTTCTCGCCTACCTTACAATCGCTCAATCGGCGAAGCGATCGTTCGGGAATCGACCCGTCTTTTCGCGGAATGGGCGACCCGTGCGGATCGACCAGTGGGAATTCCAGAATCTCGTCCATGCGATCAAAAAATGCGTCGCTTTTGATGTGCTCTACTTGTTCAGCGATATCGTGTACCTCTTCCCAACCAAAATTCATACGCTCGACCAAATACATCTCGGTAAGGCGGTGTTTGCGAATAATTCGAGCCGCCTCCAAACGCCCCACTTTGGTCAAACTTAGCGGTTTGTATTTCTCGTACTCCACCCAGCCTTGCTCTTTTAGCTTCTTCATCATACTATTCACCGTCGGTGCGCGAACACCCATCTCAACACTCAAGTCAGATAGCGAAACCGACCCATTCACGCCCGTTGTAAAATACAGCGCTTTCAGGTAATTCTCTTTGGTTTGCGAAGGCATAATTCTCGATTTGAACGACAAATATAACAGATTATACGAAGGTCACCCTCGACAAGCTCGGGTACCGAGATGAAAGAAAAGTTAATCCGAAGAATCCAAATAATATAGCGTAGAGTGGATCCCAGTCTCCGAGTTTCCCAGTTTCCGAGTCACCAAGAAAAGTCGGGAATTGAAGGGTTTAGGAATACATTAAGAATTCCATGATAGAGATACAAGATATTGCGTCTGTACACTGGATGGGTCGAAGATTAAATATTGTCGGATTACGGATCCCGGTTTTCGATCCCAGTCACCCAGTCTCCAAGTCAAATTATTTTCATAGATTAGTTCAATCTTAAAGAGCCCCTCCGAAAACCCATAACCAACATAGCCTTTTCATCTAACCCAAATCTTTCGGAGGGCTTTTATTTTTTGTCCTATGCGCAATACTATTTTCATCGCTTTGATCCTCGGCGTTACTTCTTGCGGATCACCGCAACAACCACAAACGTATTGCAGTCCAACGGGAACGCATGAAGTGCAGATAATCAATGCACAACGTTTGGCTTTTTACAATTTGGAAATGGATAATTCCGATACAGGAAATTATCGCATCATCAACGATAGCATTATTGTGAATCAGAAATACATGGGACGTGTGTTCGGGGACTCGCTGTACCTCAACGGAATTGTCTACACTCCTACCGAGCCCAAAACCACCGTAAAACTGGCTCCCGAAGATCTCGTCGGCTCCGTATTTGTCGCTGTTAGCGAGAGCAACTCGATGCTTGATACGCTGTATTTTGAAAGCGAAAAATTGTATTACGGATCCAACCCCGAAAAAAGTGTTGCTCGTGATGATTGGTTTCTGATCGAACGTGACCATCGCCAATACCTGTTGTTGCAGAATGGCGCCTATAAGCGGTACATGCTGGTAAAGGACCACAACGATTCCGGTATTTCCCTCGCCTACTTCCAGCAAAACATACGCGAAGTTTTTGAGATTACCTTACAGCGATGAAGACCAAAATACAACGCGTCCCTTCCATCGAAGAAGATCTGCTCCAAACGGTATGGAGTTGGTGGAACGAGGAATTCCCCGTCGAATTTGCCAAAGATCGCCAACAGTTTGATCAATGGCTGAACGGTCTCGCCCATCGCATGCACTATGTACTTTTTTCCGGTGAAACATTTTCGGCCTGGGCCATGACCTTTGACCGGGACGATGAACGTTGGTTTTCTATTCTCATTCCCAAAGCCAACCAAGGAAAAGGATACGGACGGCAATTGGTACGAGCACTACAGCAAAACGAACCCCGTTTTTGCGGCTGGGTAATCACCGAGAAAAACTTGAACAACAGCGAAGGAAGAACCTACCGCTCCCCGCTCGACTTTTACCTGAAGTTAAACTTCCGCCAAACGGACATCCAACAAGAATTCACCCCCAACATCCACCCGGTAAAGATTGTTTTCCCCTAGCTAAAATCGCTAAATAACTACCAAAAAAATCAACAAGCCCATCTTCCAAAATTACGAGTAACGGAAGACAGCAAGAGTTTGAGTACGGAGCATACAGGTTTGGAGACTGGTAGACTAGTAGACTGGTAGACTGGGGCTTCGACAGGCTCAGCCACCATGGTTATTTATCGTCACCTCGGATTCCGGGTCTACGGGTAACGGAAAACAGCAAGAGTTTGAGTACGGAGCATACAGGTTTGGAGACTAGTAGATTGCTAGACTGGGGCTTCGTCATGCTCAGCCACCATGGTTATTTATCATCATCTCGGATTACGGGTCTACGGATTTCGGATTCCGGGTTTCGGGTCTACGGGTAACGGGAAACAGCAAGAGTTTGAGTAAGGAGCATACAGGTTCAAAAACTAGAAAACCAGTAACTGGTAACCGGTAACCGGTAACTGAAAAAAACGGGTCACGGGTCTACGGGTAACGGGTAACGGGTATCGGGTATCGGGTATCGGAATACGAGTTACGAAAAACCCTTTGTCTTTCTCCATAATAAACACTAGTTTATACAAAAGACGAAAAATGAAAAAGCAGCATTACGATACATTGGTTGAAGCAACTGAAGAATTAAGAAAGCAGGGATTTACGGCCGACTTACAAGCCGTAGAAGGCGGAATAGAAAATCGATCGAATCGAACCATCAGTTCGGTGGAAAACGCAACCATCCATTTCTCTCAGCGCTTCGAAGGCATGACCAATCCGGCAGATTCATCGGAAATCCTCGCCATAGAACTGGACGACGGAACAAAGGGCATTCTGGTCGCCGCATTCGGAGCCAAACACTCCCAAAACACAGAAACCCTCAAAGCGCTTTCGCGGTAAGGGTTCGAGAGTCGAGGTTCGATAGTCGAGACTCGATAGTCAGGATTCGAACACCGAACACCGACCATCGAACACCGAACATCGGGTCACGGAAAACAGCAAGAGTTTGAGTACGGAGCATACAGGTATGTAAACTGGTAGACTAGTAGACTGGTAGACTAGTAGACTAGTAGACTAGTATACTAGTAACTGGTAACTGGTAACTGGTAACTGGTAACCGGTAACTGAAAAAAACGGGTCTACGGATAACGGATTACACACTTTTATCCAAGTCTCCGAGTCTCCAAGTCTCCAAGTCTCCGAGTCTCCGAGTCTCCTAGTTTCCTAGTTTCCAAATCTCCTGTATTCAATTATCTTTGCCTCCCTATGAAAATATCCGGATTCACATTTATCAAGAACGGCACGAAGCTCTACATCCCACTCCGCGAGGCCATCGAATCAGTGCTACCCATTTGCGATGAATTCATTGTAGCCATGGGCGATAACGACGAAGATGACTTCACCGAGGAGGAGATTCGCAAGATCGATTCGGATAAAATCAAGATTGTGCGTACCACGTGGGACCGCGAGGCGTACCCCAAAAACACGGTTTTTGCCCGCGAAACGGACAAAGCACTGGACGAGTGCACGGGTGATTGGCTGTTTTACATCCAGTGCGACGAGGCGGTGCATGAAAAATATCTCGAGGGAATCCGCCATGCCTGTCAGAAGTATTTGAACGATGAACGCGTGGAGGGATTTTTGTTCCAGTACAAGCACTTTTGGGGCGACTTTTGGCATTACCACAAATCGCACGGCTGGTATCCCAAAGAAGTACGCATCATTCGCAACCATCCGCAGATCCACTCTTGGCGCGATGCGCAGGGATTCCGTTTTTACGACGAGTTCAACTACACCTACGACGACTACCGCGAAAAGGTAAACAACCGCAAGCTGCGCGTGATAGAACTCAACGCCGAAGTATTCCACTACGGCTACGCGCGCCCTCCGGACTTCATGACGCGCAAGCGCAAATCGAACTACACCTCGTACCACGGCGAGGAACAGACCAAGAAAGCCATTACCGAAAAAATCTTCGACTACGGCCCGATGGACAAAGTGTATCGCTTTGACGGCGAGCACCCGGCTGTGATGAAGGATTGGATTTCCAAATTCGACTGGGCCGATCTGCTCCAAAAAACCGGAAAGCGAGACCCCCATCGCCCACCGCACAAACACGAGAAGTTCAAGAACCGAGTTCTCACCTTCATTGAGCAGAATTTCTTGGGTGGAAATCACATTTTTACGAGGAAGAACTATGTGATTATAGGACGGTTTCCGGTGACCAGTGACCCGTGACCAGTGACCGGGAGTGAACGGTGAGCAGTGAACAGTTCGGCCAACAGCTAATAGTTAATCATTGAGCTTCGAGCTCATCTCCTCATTCTCTGCTCTCATTCTCATTCTGATTTGGTGACCCGTGACCGGGAGTGAACGGTGAAAAGTGATCTGTGAGCGGTACGACGATTAGCCAAAAGCCAACAATAGAACTACCAATAGCCAATGGCCCATGGCAAAAGGCTAACAGCTAATGGCCAACCTTCCAACTTCCAGCTTACCTAGGAGACTCGGAAACTGGGATACTAGGATACTAGGTAGTAATTCTCGGCTATATTCTCTGCATTCATTTTTGATTCGAGCAATTTTGTGTTTAGGTGTAACTATTGCGTCTCCATCCACGGTCTAATTGCAAATCGATCCTATACACTGGTCGAATTCCATCCTCCAACACCGAACACCGAGTATCGAGTCCCGACTATCAAACCTCGATTACTAGAATTTTTTGTATACTTGAAGATAGATAGTATTCACCTCATGAACAGGGAAAATTTGCAAAAAAGCAGGTGTTTTTCGGACGGCATAATGATGGATTTGCCAGAAGACATGGGCGAATCCGAAGGGAAGGATGCAAAAAAATAAAAGTTAATTGATATTGTTGCAATTGTTGTAGGCAATTTGAAGAACGACAAGCATGGACGAATTAGAAGTAAATTGGGAACAAGAGCGACCTAGTCAAATTCAGCTTGTTGGACTATGGGCTAAAATGAAATTTGAAAGAGTTGAAAATTGGACAAGCTCTACCGAAGTCTTAATTGAAAAAATCGGTGAAACTCATGTGAACGGTGGAATTCAACTACATAGATATCAAGTAAGCAGCAATGACCATTTTAATTGGTTTGCTTCACGAAATCGTCTTGACGAGATTGATTTTGTCAAAAAGACTTTGCGACACAAAAACTTAAGCGATTACAGAAACGACTTGGAAATCAAATCAAAACCTGAAATCCAAATTACGAAAAGTTGGACTGACATGTACGATTTACCAGGTCGACTCGCTAGAATTCTAGGACAAGGCGGAGCTTATAAAAAAATCAATCAAAAAGAAGCTTGGGAAGTAGTGACAGACTTTATTAAAAGTGAATTTGACAACCGATTTGAAGAAGTTCTATTATTCGACTTTGCAATCAAGAATGCTGAATGGTTCTTCGACATAGCTTGGGATTATTCGACCATGCTTTTTGACAAAAGAAATTATACCGTAACGATAATTGATATCACAGACACGGATTAAAAAAAATAAAAACTGCCTACAACAATGGGTATAAAACATAGGGCGGACAGTGGTTTCCGCAAGTTTCGGTCTCTTAGCAAACTTTGTCTCGGTGGACAAGTACGTAGCTCTGAAATGCCCTACGTTTCATACCCGAGCCGTTGGCGGTAATTTGAAAATGAAGAAACTCACGACTATTATATTAACCTTTCTCCCTTTAATAATTTGGGCACATCAAGACAGATACTATACTTATGAGTACGGCAATGTGACTGTAAGATTTAAGACAGGGTTTTTCTTCGAAGAAATAAACAACGCCAAAATTATTGGACAATATGCTGCGGCCCTTTCTGAAAGCTTAGACTATAAAAAACCAATTCTACTAGACTTTATCCATGATTATGGACATTCTTATAAAGGCAACACTTATAGTTTTCTTAGTATCGGCTCAGAAGAATATGAAGTTGTTAGCTACTATGTGCAAGAGCATGATAGCTTATTAGACGGAAACGTTTATCACATGGTTCCTTCTGACTCAATAGAATTCATCAAAAATGTAGAGAAAGAAGTTTACACTGTTCCAGGGTTTAATAAAAAGAAGAATATTGTAGTAAGGCAATTTGCTTATCATTTCGACATTAGAGAAACACTGAATCTTCTTTCATATGCACTTACAAATCAAAGTAGTGTTCGGGAAAGTTCTCGCCCCGACACTCTATCAAGCTACTTAAGGAATATGTATTACAGTTTTGAGTCAATTCCTAGGAATAGAATCGATTCGATAAAATCCTCTAAAATGACATTTGTGGAAAATGTCCTAAACACCAAGATTTATTGTGAAGTTGATTCCATCAATCGGAATCGACTATACTATTCTTATTTCGCACAAAATGGCACTTACCAAATATTCGCCTCGATACACGATAAAGAAATAATACTAGATACTCTTGAACAAGTTTATTCATTCAATCCATGGGAATACATGCCAGAAGCACTTTTTGTTTTTGAGACCCCTAATCAAATGAGGAGCTACGCTGTAATGACATTTATGGACAATGAAGTTAAACGGTCAAAAAAACATCGAATTGAAATTGACCCATATGAGTACTTAAGAAGCATAGATATAGATTGGCTTGGAGACGACATTTACATAATCGACTACAGTAATCGCTTTGGGTGGACTCCTGTAAAAAGACTGATCTATCTTAAAAATGACGATGTGATAATTGATGATTTTGAAGATTATATTAATTCACACCGAAAAGAAAATAAATAAAAACTACCGCCAACAATGGCTAAAAAAATCATAGCTGCCCTGCGGGTCAGCAACGCTTTTTAGCCGGAACGTTGTAGAGAATTGCTAAACATGAAAAAACTTATTCTTTCAATTCTATTCTTTGTTTGTTGTCTTTTGACTGCATTTTCTCAAAGTTATCCGACAAAAACATTAAGTAAGACATTTAATGAAGTGCAGCTAAGAGATATTGAAAGGATTATTAATTACATGGATAGTTTAGTAGTCCATCACCACCCAAATCTTGACAAATCAAAAGCGTATCATACTTTTTTTGACTCGCTTAGAATAAACTTTCTCGAACCTGATAGTGTAGATGGGTGGATTGCTATAGATGAAAAAATTAAATATGATTTTTTACATAGTCTTGATAGTACAACTTTTCATGCGATTTGGGTTGATTACAGCCCATTAATGGTTAGAACAAGAGATACCTTGATTGAAAATCCGCCTTATTACCACTCACTTGATATTAATAACCAAGGAAAAGTGATGGTTTATTTAAAGCGACTAGGAAAAAGGAGTAAGTATTTTAAATCTGTTCATGAGTCAATTGAAATGTCCGGCTCAATAGGACCTTTATTATTTCCCGGAATGTTTTACAAGCATGATTATCTTGACTTTGAGAAAATTGATGACAGATTTTGGGCTGCTATTTTTTACTTGACAATTGAAGAAAGTATTGAGCAGAAAATTGAAAGATATTATAAATAAAAAACTCTCTACAACAATCTGTATAGTGCATTGTGGGTAAGGTAGTTGGGTAAGTTGAGTTGCTATTTAAAGGTCGCAAAATCCGCAAGCGGATTTTTCACAACGAAAAAGAAACAAAACCGCAAAGCGGTTTTTGCTAAGTGCTAAATTGAAAGTGTATCTTTATCAAAACCACAACGACACTATACAGTAAACGTTGTGTGCAATTTAAAAATGAAACATCAAGTTCAAATATTGTCAGTTGACCTGATGGACAAGTATGAAGGGACTGTTCAGTTTGAAATTAACGGGAACGGCTACAAAGCATTTTTCTACGGAGAAGAATACGAACCAGGACAAAATATTGAAGTTGAACTTGACCACTTAGAATCTTCGCTTGAATGGAATGCGATTTTTACTGAGAACAAAGACAACGAACTAAGAATTGAAAAATCGAAGAATTCTGATTGGAGCTACTATGGATATGGAAGAATAAAATCGATTAACCCTGTCATTGCCGACTTTGGAGACATTCAATTGGAACTTGGCAAGTGGACAAATGACCCTAAAGTAATTGGAGAATACATCTATTGGACAATTGACCGATTGGATATAAGTAAGAAAAAAGAATAAAAAAACTGCACACAATAAAACCTAAACCTAATGCGGCCATTTGGTCTACGGCAGACAAAGAAGCGGTTGACAATGACGATCTCGGTTCGTTAGGAATTTACAGATTGTCGCACTAGCTTTAGCCAAACCGTTGGGCTTCATTGGATGAAAAAGTTTACACTAAAATACTATCCATTTATATTGATGTTAGCTTTAACAGCTTGTTCTTCAAATCGAGTTGACGATAATTCAAAAACCAGCAAATATTGTGAGAATGAAATTAGACTTTTCTCAATTCAAGACTCGATGAAAAGCATTGCGATAACCTATAGCCAAGAATCTGATTCGATTATTAGTTCTATTCAACAAGAATTGCAAATTGACTTGTGTTGGAAAATGGTCCACTTTGGTTTAGAAATTTCGAAAACAGCACCAGTAAAAGTACAACTGTTGAAAGAATGTTTTGATGGAGTCATAAGATGTTTTAGGAGCTTCCCTGAAGTAAGTATTTTGCTCAATCAAAGCGGAAAGCTTATGATTGAAAACAATACAATTGCAATTGATTCTGTCAAGTTCTGGATTTACCACAATTTTCCAAATGAAGAACAATATGACTTAGAAGAAATTTCAATTAAATGGACAGCGGAAACTCCAAAGGATAGTATTGAGAAAACCTTGATTAATATAGTAGATGGCTATCTGCTAAAATATGAAGAATTGTCTGAGAACCTATTTTCAGAAGCAGTCTGTGATTTGAGAGAATCCCAAGTAGACAGTCTGAGCAATATATTTCCATTTAAGGTGAGATTAGGAACGGGTAATATTAGTGTACCGCCTCCGCCACCACCTCCACCAGTTCCTCGCGAAAAACTTAAAGAATAGAAAAAAAACAGCGAAAGCCCAACAAAAGCTATACGTAATGCGGATTTTAGCGCTAAATTGAAAATACGTGAATATTAACAAACATATCGATAGTCGGACAGTGGAGTGCTTTCTAATCCCGCACTACGCATAGCCAAACTGTTCGGCATAATGTAAAATGAAACTACATACGAAAATATTGACATCGATTCCAAGCATTTTAAGTCTACTTTCATTAATTGACATGTGGACAATTAAATTTATGTGGAAGACATTTCCGGGTATGGATGCGTATCACACACAACTGATTTCAATTTTTATTGCGGGAATTATTGCGTGGATATACTTACTTAGACGACTTTGGTCATTTAAGCGAATACCAAAAAATACCAAAACAACTTGGACTCTGGCAATTATTTTCGTGTTCAGTCAAATTATGACACTCTACTACATATGGACAAAAGACGACCAACTTGCGAGAGAAAATAAAGAATTAGAATCGACTGAGAATTCATTATTGACTTGAAAAATAAAAACACTATGCCAAACAACGCATATAGCTTATGGCCGGTGAACGGCTGCCAGCAAGGTTTTCGCTCCGTAGCCAGTTTTGGTTTCGGCCTTGCTCCGCTGAAGCTTCGCGAAGGCGCAGTGGACCCTCCTTCGCAGAGCTACGGTCGGGCAGGCAGGAAAGTGCTTCGAACTGCGAAGCACTCACAAACGCCATAAAAAGAAATAAATTTGTGAGTAAACCGCCACAAGCCATATGCAAACCGTTGGGTTTAATTTAAAGAAACGAACAAATATGAATAAACTAATCATATTTCTTGGACTAGTATTTCTTTTTTCCTGTAATGGACAAAGAATGAATGATAAAATTCAAGGTATATGGATTTTTGATAGTAAGATAAACAATCTGTACTTAAATGACACTTCTGGATTCTTTGGGCATCAGTACCCAATAATTTATGATTTTAAAGATAATGGAGAATTAGTTATTAAAAATTATGGATACAAGGACACCATATTTAACTGGTTTCTTAAGTCTGATACAATTCTGACAATTGACAGCTTAGATTATTCAATTTACTCATTAAATCAGGACAGCATTAGCTTAATTGATTATAATAGAGCTGATACTTTTTGGCTGACATATAAAAGACCTAAGGAAATAAAACTTGATTTTAACAAAGCTGAAATTGAAAACATATTACTTTCACATGTTTGGTCAATTGACGATACATTAAATCAAGATTGGGCAACCCATTTCGAATACTTCGATAACAAAACAATGATTTATCGTTATAAGATATTTGACAGAAATTTTAATGATACAACAGATAACCTTCAATTAGAAACTTGGGGAGTTGCGGAATACGGAGGTTATTATTTCTTATATAGTTACCATGACATGATGCTTGGGAATGGTAACTTCGATAGAATAAATCAAATCATTGACATAAGTCAAACTTCGTATGTGATTTCTGATTCATATAGTGAAAACAACGAAATAATATTTAATGTCAAAAGAGTAAATTCTAATTATCAAGATAACACAGAAAAACTAAAAGGTAATTGGAAAAGTTATAACTCAAAGAAAAATACTTATGGAAAGTATATTCCAAATAGAGCTATTGAGCATGGACGAATCGCTTTGTTTGAAGGAGACCTAAATTTATCCATAAAAGAGAATGCTATATCTTTCGACATTGACACTTTAGAACCTTTAGAGTATAATTGGCAATTGAGTAAAGATGGAAAAACGTTGGTTCTTGAATATCACATTGACGAACCAGGAAGAAAAGGCATTCATGTTGAATATGCAGATATTTTGGAACTAACAGAATCAAAGTTAACAATCAGGTTATTTGATAACAATTACTATACTGGATTGGAAAAACCAAACCGATATTTACTAAATCTAATTCAAGAATTTGAGAAAGTTGAATAAAAAACTAAACCCGACAATGTGTATAATTCATAAGGGTTTCAGAGGTTTTCGAGCGTTATTTCCCGCATCAATTTTGGGTTGTAAACTGATAAGTTTGAATTCCGCAATCCCTTACGAAATCATACACTAAACGTTGGGCAGCATTAAAAAAAGACATTGAGGAAAGGTTGTTTAATATCGATTGGTGTTTTGGTGATTGTATTGATTGGACTACTAATTGGGGCGAAATGGTTTTTGACAGAAGCCTTCGGCCCTAAATATCGAGAAGTTGAGATACCAATATCGACTGACAAAAAAATAAGAGGTGAAGAGACCTATAACGCTGATTTCGCAGCTGTTTTCTATGACGTTGATTTGAGCCTAATAAATGAAAAGGACACAATAAAACTCGGACGTACAACCTTTAAACGTGAAGATTGGGAAAAGAATCTTGATCTTATTGAAAATGGAGAATGGACATTACTTCTAATAAAAGACAACACCTACTTTCAAGTTTTAGGAAAAAACAAAAAAACAGACCAAACGATTGATACAATATTCTCACCACTTGAACTAAGATATGATAGCCTATGGAAACAAGAGAATACAGAAATTCCAGCATGGACTTATTCAGGAAATTCCAAGGTTGACTCGGTAATAGAAAACAATTTTTACGTAAACTTCAATTATCGAATGGGACTATATGAACCTTTTGAATTTTACGACCAAACGATTTTATATACTTTGAATCAAAACACAGGTGAATTTGAAACGACTAAAGTATTTGAGCCGAAAAAGAAAAAATAGTGCTTGCCAAAAACACCTATAACTTATGGCCGGTGAACGGCTACCAGCAAGATTTTCGCACCGTAGCCAACTTTGGTTTTGGTGGATCCATCGGCATGGGACTTCGACCGCGTGTCGCTGAAGCTTTCCATGAGAGCCGAAGCCTTTTGGCGAAGGCTTTAGCGGAGGCACAAAACGCCACAAGCCATATGCAAACCGTTCGGCAAAATTTGAAAATGACGACAGTACCGACGAATAATCTTATAAAAATGCTCCACGATATGAGCAAATTAATCATACTTGTGGCGACACCATTTTTGCTGACCTCTTGCACACAGACCAATCAAGAGACGGACCTAAAACAGCAATCAGACTATCCATTACCTACTTACTTTTCGACTTATACGGATACTCTGCTGGAGCTTACACCCGAGCAACAATCCGCTTTCGATGCATTAAACACATTGCAAGTAAGCACTGACGAAAAGGATCAATTTTACTCAACTTTTGCAGGTTTCACTCAACCATGCTATCCGCCTGACACCAGTTTGACGATTTCACGTTCCAAATTGCTGACCGCTATGGAGCAGTTTGTGACAAGACATTGCACAAACCTGACAATGAAAGAACGTAGTGAACTTATCGCAACTGCGGTTCTTGCTCAAGAGGAATATATGGTATTACATTGCACCGATAAATCATCCAATTTCGATTATGAAAACGGACTTCCAATGACCGGCACTTGGGTTATTCCAAGCGTTCTTGGTCGTAGGGATGTTATAATTGTTTGGTAATAAAAAAGAATTAAAAAACGTTTCACATTAACTAAGTATTCCCCGAAATCATCGGGGCAGGCAGTGCGGTGCGTAGCGCACAGGTGCATATGCAAACAGCTCGCAATCATATAAAGAAGTGAGAAAGGTAATGATTTACATACTAATTGGATTTGGTTTGGCTAGTTGTAATTTTGAAACGACCAACAATAATCAAACTAGTGAGAAAAAAGAGGAATCCAATAAGTATATTGGGCTGTGGGAATCTGTCAAACGTCCTTTTCCGTATAAATCGCATTTGACAATAAATTCAGACAGTACTTTTTGGTTTGAATATGGAGCTTGTACGAGTTACGGGTTTTCGAATGGAGCCTGGATTGTGAGAAACGATACTTTGGTTTTGACCAGCGATCAAATAGATTCATGTATGTATTTATCGTATTTTTCTGCTGACTGCGTGGAAATACCAAGTGATTCCAACACGATAGTAATTGAAACGACAATAATGAACTGTGAACCACAAGGAACTGACTATTATATCAATTTCGATAATGAAGAATTTTATTTTGAAGCCGATACATTGAGGCATTTAGCAAATAAACCAAAACGCTGTCCTGAACTGAGAAATGACTTCTATAGCGTTAAAAAAGACACAACTGCTAACGCGAGAGAAAAATATGTGAGAGATAATGCGAAGTACGAATGATATGGTTATTGACAAATCACTTGGCAAACTGATTATTAGCTGCTTCGAAGTACCCAACATTTATTAGTTCCAACCGTTGCTTACCATTTGAAATATGATATCGAAATCAAAAAAGAAAATACTAATTCTGACTTTGAACGCGTTAGCTTTTATAGCTCTTATTTTTATTCAAGACACCAAAGCCAACAACCTTGTACAAGAAATAACCAAGACTCCAGATTTTCAAGAGATCACTTTGAAAGCGAGTTTGATGGTGCACAGTCAGTCGACTTACAACTTGATTGCTCAAATCTGTTTTGGCCTTATGGTTATTAATATAGTCGTATATCGCCAATGGGTAAAGTCCAAAAGGTGGCTGCTCGAACCAATCTTGATTTTGATTATTTCCTATGCTTTAACATTCACACTTTCCACATACCAAACATTCGAAATGAGAGACGAACTAATGGAAGAAGGATTCATAAAAAAATAAAGCACATCAACATTCCAAACCCCGCATAAACTTGTATCCTCAACCCAAACCCACTCCCCCATCCATCTCCACCCCAATAAAACTCTCCAAAACCCTTTCGAATCAAAAAGCGGTCGTATCTTTGCCGCGCTATGCTCAATATACCGGATTCAAATCGAAAACGCGTGGTCATCATTGGCGGGGGATTTGGCGGAATTATTCTTGCCAAGAAGCTCAGTTCGTCGCCCTATCAAGTGGTCCTGCTCGATAAGCACAATTATCACACGTTTCAGCCCCTGCTCTACCAAGTAGCTACCGCCGGACTCGAGCCGGATTCCATTGCCTACCCGCTGCGCAAGATTTTTGCCGGACAAAAAGAGTTTTACTTTCGCATGGCCGAGGTAAGCGGCGTCAATTCAGCCGAAAACTGCGTGGAGACCAACATCGGAAAGCTGAACTACGATTACCTGGTGATCGCGACGGGAAGCAAGACCAATTACTTTGGCAACAACGTGATCGAAGCACACAGCATGCCGATGAAAACGGTTCCCGAAGCGCTAAACCTGCGCAGTTTGATCCTACAAAATTTTGAAAAAGCACTGCTCACCGACGATCTCAAAGAGCGCGCACGCTTGATGAATTACGTGATCGTAGGCGGCGGACCTACGGGAGTGGAGTTGGCCGGTGCATTGGCCGAGCTCAAGAATCACGTCCTACCGAACGACTACCCCGACCTTGATATCCGACGCATGTCGATTCATCTGGTCGAAGCAGGTCCGAACTTGTTGGGGGCCATGAGCGATACATCGCGCGCTAAATCGGAAGCGTATTTGGAAAAAATGGGCGTACATACCTGGACCGATACGCTGGTCGAGAGTTACGACGGACAGTTCGTGAAAACCAATAAAAAAGACCTACAAACCAGTACCTTAATCTGGGCCGCAGGTGTGGCCGGATCGGGCATTTCAGGATTGGAGTCGCATTACCAACGCGGGAGGTATCAAGTGGATGCGTACAACCGCATTGGCGATTTGACCAACGTATTCGCCATTGGCGATGTAGCCGGAATGATCACAGACGATTACCCCAAAGGTCACCCCATGGTGGCACCCGTGGCTATACAACAAGGCGAGTTGCTCGCCAAAAACCTGAAACGGATTCAGCAGAACAAAGCGCTTCAGGCATTTGTCTACAAAGACAAGGGCTCGATGGCCACCATAGGCCGCAACCGCGCGGTAGTGGACATCAATAAACTCCATTTTGGCGGCACGTTTGGCTGGTTGGTGTGGATGTTTGTGCATTTGATGTCGCTCGTCGGGTTTCGAAACAAAGTGGTCACACTGATGAACTGGCTGTGGAGCTATGTGAAATACGATAAAGGCGTGCGCCTGATTATCCGACCTTTCAATACAAACAAGCTATGAGTGCAGGTATAAAAGATTATTTATCGCTGGTCAAGTTCAGCCATACTGTTTTTGCCCTACCCTTTGCACTAACCGGATTTTTCTATGCCTCTATTGCCGATGAATACGGCTTTTCATGGATGCTGTTGGTGGAAGTATTGCTGTGCATGGTCTTCGCCCGATCGGCGGCCATGGCGTTCAACCGCTACTTGGATAGCGATATCGATACAGCCAACCCGAGAACTGCCGAAGTACGCGAGATTCCGCGCGGTGTGATCCAGCGAAAACAAGCGCTCATTTTCGTTATCGTCAATAGCGCATTGTTCATCTTGACGACCTATTTTATCAATGCCTTGGTATTCTTCCTCTCGCCCATCGCCCTATTGGTAATTTTGGGATACAGCTACACGAAACGCTTCACGGCGTTTTGTCACGTGGTACTGGGATTGGGCTTGAGTCTTTCGCCCATTGGTTCGTACCTCGCCGTTACCGGACAGTTCGATTTGGTTCCCATCCTCTTGAGCTTGGCCGTGTTGTTTTGGGTCAGTGGATTTGATATTATTTATTCGATGCAAGACCGCGAATTTGACCGCGAGATGGGTTTGTTTAGCATTCCCGTTGTCCTGGGCGGAAAGAACGCCCTTCGCCTGTCCAACCTCCTGCATTTGGCTTCAGCCGTGTGCATCATTTGGGTGGGCATGCGGGGAGATTTTGGATGGTTTTATTTCGCTGGTGCCCTGATTTTCTTGGCGTTGCTGCTGTACCAGCACACCTTGGTCAGCGAGGACGATTTATCCAAGATCAACATCGCCTTTTTTACCACCAACGGAATTGCCTCGATCGTATTCGGTGTGTTGGCCATTGTGGACATGTTTTTATACGCTTGATTCATGTGCACTGTAACCTACTTACCTACCCCCGACGGATTCATCGTAACCACCAATCGCGATGAAGGCACCCAGCGTGCAAAGGCCGAACCGCCCGCACAACGTGGCAGTGATTCATTGGTCGTCTATCCGCTCGACCCCGAAGGTGGAGGAACTTGGGTGGCCGCTGCAGAGGATCGAGTGGTGTGTTTGATGAACGGAGCATTGGGTCCGCATGTGCGAAAACCGCCTTATCGGCACAGCCGAGGAAAGATCGTCGTCGATGCCGTAAAGACAGCGGACATAAATGATTTTATCAACAATTACCCACTGCACGAAATCGAGCCATTCACCTTGATTATCGCTCAAAAAGAGGGAGTTATTCAACTCGCTTGGGACGGAAAACAGCGCCATATTCAAAACCATTCATCCGAAAATCCTTATATTTGGTCTGCTCCGATGCTGTATTCGGCAGAGGCGCAGAGAAAGAGAGAACGTTGGTTTGCACAATGGCTCGGCCATAACCCAGCATTCACCATGGAGAAAATCACAGATTTTCACTTGAACGCTGGCGAAGGAAACGAAGCGATTGATTTGCGGATGAACCGCGGCGAAAAGGGGCCACAAACAGTGAGTATCACTAGTTTGAAATGGACGCCCAATAGCTTGGAGGTAGAATACCGCGATTTGCTTTCCGATGAGATTAAAACAATGAAATGGCCGTGAGTCCTGTAGACAAACATATTCGGAACTTCCCGAACGACACGATTTACGCTCCGAAAGCGCCCAAAATCGTTCGTAAACTCCTGAATTGGGAGTACTGGCCTATGTTCTTCCTCTATTTTCCCGTTTTTATTTTCGATACGATTTGTGGGATTATCCTGCGTAATCCGTTCTATTTTAAAGCCGTTAATCCGGGACTGGAAAACGGCGGGATGTACGGACAGAGCAAATGGGATTTGTATCAAAAGATCAATAAAAACATTCAACCGGACACGACAATTGTACCGAGTGGGCACAAGTTGTCCGAAGAAGAAATTCAGCTGTTGATTCAGCGCTTTGGCTTTCCAATGATCATCAAGCCCGACCGCGGAGAGCGCGGGAATGGGATTCATATTTTGCACGACGAAGAGCAGTTGAGAAAAGTTCCGGTAGTGCAATACGACAACATCATTCAAGAGTTTTTGGACTATCCTTTGGAAGTAGGCATCTTTTACATTCGCAATCCTCGATTGGAAAATGGGGTCATTTCCTCGTTGATGTTCCGTCATTTCACCCATCACACATTCGACGGAAAACAGACCATCGGCCAATACATTCGCCGTCATCCGAGGTTATCGCTGGTAGAAAAGAAACTCAAGCGCGTTTGGAAAAAGCGTTGGCGCGAGGTTCCGGCCAAGGGCGAGACGCTACAACTGGTCAAAACGGGAAACCACAACAAAGGAGCGATTTTTATCGACGGAAGAAAGTGGATTACGGCAGAGTTGGAGGAAACAATCAATCGCGTAGCGAAAGACATTCCCGGGTTCTATTACGGGCGTTTCGATGTCCGCGCCAAGAGTTGGGAGCATTTGTGCCGTGGTGAATTCGTATTGATCGAGCTCAATGGTGCCCACAGCGAACCCGCTCACATCTACAATCCTAAATACCCGTTCTATCGCGGTTGGTGCGATTTGATCAAGCACCACTACTTCATGGCACGCATAGCGGGTTACCACTTGAATCGCGGCTACGATACCGGTCGTTTTACACCGAATCTTCTGGCTCTTCAGTTTGAGTATAAGTATCGGAAGTTGATTTCTTGATTGGTTACTAGTTACTAGTTACTAGTTACTGGTTACTGATTAATAAGGTCGTAAATCGAGGCTCAGAAAATGAAAGTTTCTTGCCTGTCTTGTACATCAAACGGCAAGGTGGCCAAGCTAGTCAAAGAATAGGATCGAAGCTTCTAGATTGAGAAATTGGACACTTATGAATTCTGTTTATTTACTCGGCGAGAGAAAATGTACGCTCCTATTCCCAAAATTAAATAAAGGGTAACGATTGCGACCATTTGAGTCCACTGGTGGGTTAATTCGTAGTAGAGAATGAATACACCTCCTGTGAATAATCCGACGATAGCCGAAGCTGTAATCCATATAGAAGATTGTGTTTTCGATCGAAGTTTAAAATTTGCTATAGCCATTAAGAAAGATACCAGAAGAAAGGTTATACTCCCAAATTCGAGAATCAGTTCTAGCCCGCCAACTAGAATTAAAACACACGCCATCGCGGCCATTCCCAGAATGGCATACACTGGAATTTTATTTTTTCGCACCGCAAGCCATGAAGGGAAATATCCGTCTGATGCTATTACCGCGACTTGACGACTGGATCCAAAAACAGTTCCACTGATTGCACTGCTGGTGGCCAAAACTGCACCTAGAATAACGAGATTAGACCCCAAACTGCCCAATACATCTCCAGCTCCCGCTGCCAGTGCAAATTCCTTATTTTTAATAATATCTTCGGTAGGAATAGCAAAAAGCGCAGCGATTGAAATAACCACGTAAATAATTATTGCGAGAACGATTGCCGAATAGATGGCTCGAGGAATGTTTTTCTCTGGCTGGGTCATTTCCTTTACGGCATTGATAACTAATTGAAACCCCTCGTAGGCGACAAATGTAATCGAAGCAACTATAAGAATAGAGAAAACACTTGATTCCGCGAAGTCCACTGACATATTTTCGGCGAACGTTGGCCAATCGGTTGAACCGTTACGAATCAACACAACAGAGATAGCCGTGAGAATCAAGAGTTTGGTATAAACCATTAAATCTTCAATCTTTCCCATCCCATTTACACTCCAAACATTGATCCCAGTAAACAGCGCAATTACAGCTATAGCGATCGCTTTGCGAATCCAATCAATATCCGAAAATGACGTACCGCTAATCGCGTAAGATGAAAATGTATATGCGTAAAGGGCCAATGTACTTATGTAACCAAAAACAATGAACCAACCTATGACAGAAGCCGAAAAACGAGAATTGGGAAATGTCCGTTTAAAAAAAGAATACGTGGCTCCCTCGTCGCGATAATAAAGTCCGAGCTTTACGTAGGAATAAGCGGCCATGGATGCGATAAGTCCACCGATGATGATTGCAATGGGAGTTAGGTTCCCAATTTGTGCAACAGCCACACCGAGAATGGTGAATATTCCCCCTCCTACCATTCCTCCCAGGGCAATAGCAATCAATTCGAGTAATCCAAGTTGTCGATTTCGATTACGATGTATAGCCATTTTAATTCGATTTACAACAGGTAGAGTAAAACCCGAATGTAGTAAATGAAAGTTAAAACTTCTATTGGGATTCTGACTATATCACACGAAGTGTAATCGTCCCCAAATCGCGAATGGTTCCGTCTGGGCCTTTGGCTTTTATTTTTTCGATATAGAGTTTCTGTCCGGACCTTAATTCGCGAATAATAATTCTTGCATCGTTGGTAAGGCGCGCTCCTCTGCACGGTGCGTCAACGACACTGCCTCTTACCGTCGCAGATACTGTATAAGAAACGATCTCAAACCTAGTATCAAACTCAAAGTTTTCCATTTTGGCTATTACGCCCTGGGCAGCCATTAAATCTCTTCTCGGGATATTATCAGACCCGGTTTTTCCACCAAAAAAAGGTTTGGGATCCGGAATGTGTTTCACGCGAAACTCCTGCAGATTGATCAACGCAGTATCTTCTCCAACAGATGAGACGCGTAGGGTAACAACTTGACCTCTGCCGGGAACGATGCGGTATTGACCATTGGACTCCAAAAGCTCACCATTGGTTAATTCAATACGAAGATTCTCCGATGATATCCCAGATGTAATTAGTTGAATCGGATTTTCAACTCCGCGATACAACATTTGCGTTGCTGTTGGGTAAGCAAATACCGAAGGTTCAGGCTCTAAAGTGACCGTATCACGAACGATTAACGTATCGGTCAAAACTTCAGTTTGGGATTTATCACCGGACGAACAGCCCGTGTATAAGAAAGACGAAAGAAAAAGGGCAACTGGAAAGACGTAGATTTTCATCGAAGTGGATTTATGGTTCGTGCTCCCAAGATAAGCTAAAATTCACATCATCAGCGCCTTATTCGTTTTTTGAAGTCTGAACTAGGGAACTTTCACCCAATACTCGACAATTTCATCGCCTTCTTCGATATAAGAAAAAGTCAACCTTTCTGCCTCGATGTTTAACCCATAGGTTCTGATTTGGTTATCGCGTACCGTTGTAAGCGAGTCCAGCGCTTCTGTACATACAAACTCTCCTGAGTTCTCATATCCCGAGCCCCGCGCTGTATAGTTCCCGCGCAAGTCGTCGGGCGAACCGGACGTTGAGAACACCAAATAATCGCAACACATGATGGATAAATCTCCAATGTTGTTAACCACTCTGGAGTCCAACTTCCACTCCCCCAAAATACCAGCATCCTCCAATCGATCCATCGTTGGATACACTTCATCATCGCAAGAAATGAGAAAAAAGGACAGGCAAAACGCCAGCATATAAACAATCCACTTCATTCTACGTGTTTTTCGAAAAGTCGGAAATAAAATGCCGTATTCAAGGACTCTTCCATTATCCTTTTGTTAATCAGAGATTAGGCTTTTTAGTTGAAAAGTCATTTCCACAATCAAAGCAATGTCGAGTCTTTCGTAGAAACGGAATGGGAAAACCCAGGAGCAGAAAAGAAATAGCAAATACCCGTCGCGAAAACTCGGGCTTTGATACATCGGTTGAGCCACATTTGGGGCAAGAGAGCAATTCTTTATTCATCAAAACAAAGATTACATATTGAATAAAAACAATATCCAGACATAAAAAAGCGTGAGTATTAAAAAGACGATTCCTGCCAATATCAAAAAACGCAACTCAACACGGAGTCGATTCAACAATGCCATTGATCCGGTCAATCGGTCGATCATACTCCAGAATCCGAATGGTTCGAAATCCTTTTCCTTCAGGTATCCCAACTCCAATAAAATTTCAATCGCTCTTTTTTCGTCTGCGCGAAGAACTTGCAACTTGACGCCCCCAATGGCATTGGAATAAAAGTTATACACTTGGACTGTAAGTTCATCTAACACTCTGGTGGCAATTCCTTCGGCCTCTAATCGACTTTTATACGGCAATACCTCAGTGGGGTACATAAACGTAGCTATGGTGACGAAATCATTCAATAATCAGAGAGTTTTATGAAAATAAAAAGATAAAAGTAATAAAGTAGAAAGAACAAGAAGTTCCATATGGGTTTAGGAACTGACTCTTCTTAATAAAAGCGTGTGACGTTATTTCTATGAAATAAATATGGCCACCATGATCCGAATTCCAAAAGCACCAGAATTGAGTGGTATTCTATCTCCATCCAGCTGATAGGTATCGGGATTCAATTCACGGTTGATATAGTACAAGTTATTCATACTCCCAAACAACTTATCAGCACTGAAGGTGTAGTAAGGCTCAATTGAAAATCCTTGAACGACCAATTTCAGATTGACTTCGAAATCCATGTACAGCATACTTTCCAAGTCCTCCCACTCCTCATCGCGTACTGTACCTTCTCGGGCAAAACGAGACTTCACCTTAAGCGAACCGACATTCGTTCGCAAGCCGAGAGATATCAGACCATCATGTGACATACGGATAGGAATCCCAAACCCAAAATTTCCAGTATTTAACGAATAGCGAATCTGTTCTTCGAATCGGGTTCCGTTGGCATCAAACACGGCGATTTGTGATTTTGAGCGATTATCGTAACCAATCTCGAGCACTCCGCCGGCAAAAAAATCGTTATCACCCCAAGCCAAATAAAAGTGATACGAAATCCCATCCAAATAATTGAAATCTGGTAGTTCCTGCACCAAATTGGTGTAGCTGGAGTTGTACCGATCTACCAAAACCTCAAACCCCTGTCCGTTGGTGAAATTCATGTTGTATCCGAGGCGAAGTCCACCTACACCCTCTTGAGCCTGGACTGATAAAGAGGAAAGAAAAAGAAATAGAATTCCAATTCTATAAACTGACTTCATAACATAAAGATTTAGACTTTGAATATATCAAAATATTTGAAAATCAATCTTTTACTATCCAACTCCAACTTCCATTGAGTAAGCTCAATCAATCATATCCATTGGATGTGGTCAAAATGGTGAACATAGCGCGAATACCAAATGCGCGGTAGCGAATGGGAATATTTGCTCCGTCCAACCGATAGGTATCGGGATTTAGACCTCTATTCATCAAATACATATTGGAAACCTCGCTCATTGGACCGTCGAGCGAAAAAGCGAAATAGGGTTCAATAGAAAATCCTTGCGTCGTAAATCTCAAATTGATCTCCATGTCCATGTATCCCTGATCATGCAATTCATCCCATTCACTTTCTTTCAATTTCCCTTCGGAAGCCGTTCTCGACCTCAGTTTCAATCCACCAAAATTCACACTCGTTCCGATATTCAGAAAGGTAAATTCGTCATCACTCAAGATAATCGGAAAAGCCACTCCAGCGTGAAACATATTGAGTCCGAAGCGAACTTCTTCCTCGTACCTTCTTCCCCCATTGGCTGTAAAAATGGCGGTTTGCGATTTGGAACGGTTGTCGTAACCTAGTTCGATAATGCCCCACAAATAGGTGATGTGATATGAAAATCCATCCAGGTAATTGAAGTGTCCCAATTCTTGAACCAGGTTGGGGTTGCTGGCATTGTAGCGATCCACTACGGTATTCATGCCTTCCATATTCACGAAATTCATGTTGTAGCCCGCACGCAGCCCCCAAACGACTTGTGCTTCAGAAAATACAGCGATGGCCATAAAAACTGAAAAGCAGAGGATTTTTAACGATTTCATTGCTGTGAGATAATCTCCCAAACACGGTGGGTTTGAGATTCGTTTATGGTTGCAAACTAAGCATACTTTTTGAATTTCCCCATCTGACAGTCAGTGAAGTACGGTTTTTATCGTAGAATCAATTCAACGCGATATAAAGCACAGATAGAGTTTGCAACAATGCCACCGGCGCCCAGATGCGCTCAATTTTGCTCGGGGTAATGGAATTCATGATAATGGACAGACCATAAAACGCTGCGACAATCCATATTGCCCAGTTGGTAATGGAATGCAATACCGGAAAAGCAAATTCGGCATGAGCTAAAACCACAGCCGAAAGCAAGCCGATAACGGCAGCGTTTACCACAGCTACAAATCGCATTTTGGATGGATAAACTCCCGGATATTTTCCACCCATGGAAGCAGCACCCCAAGGAGCACCAAGTGCCAAACTGAGTTGAAACAGGATCAATACGGCGGAGAAAAACATGAACGAATAAAGGGCAAGGGTATCTAACATGGCTTGGAATTAAGGGTGGGCAAATGAGTTTTACCAATAGCCCAAGGCGTCGATATAATTGATGAGGAGTGTATTGCGGACTTTGCGTCGGTAAAGCTTCAGCTTCATTTTCGGACTGGAATGGTAAGACTTGCCCGACGAACCTTTCATTTTATGCGGAAACGACATGTCGGGTTGTTCTACATTCAGAAAATTACAGATTTTTTCCCATTTGTTTTCCTCTTTCATATCCAACACCAATAGATCTTCCGGACGTTCTGAAAAATAGCGAATAACGCGTTCATTGTGTTCGGTAAATACGCGGATGGCATTTTCCTTATCCTCTTTGGGCAACCCTTTTCCACGCCCGTAAATCCATTCGTGCTGTGCTGTGCGTAATTCAGAAAAATGACGACTGGCACTTTTAAACCACGACTCTTCGTTGCGAACCGTTAAAATGAATTTCGATCCCGGGTAAAGCGCATCGAGTTTTTCAAAAATCATGAACCAGGGCTTATCCTGGAGCGCATCGTAGGGATCTATGATGCGGCGAATTTTTTGATCGTCGTTTTTTAAAATTGGCAACAGGGCGCGTGGTGTGTTTCCCTTTACTTTGAAGCCCAACTTCTCCAATGCCAGACCGAGAGAACTCGTTCCGGTCTTTTCAAAGCCTACGCAGAATATCTTAGGGTTCATGATGCTGAACTTTCGATGAAATGGGTTTTCCGTCAACCCTTTCTTTTGTGAATTGTGTTTTTGAGGCTTCGAAAGTAGAAAAAATAAATTTTGTGCTTGGGAAAGACTTATGCCTCGCGGCGTTTGTAGAGAATTATAATTTGGACGAGGACCGCCATAATCACCAGAAATATAATCTCTACTTGCGTAAACAAATCGATGGTTTCCATGGCTTTATTGCTCATATCCATTTGCCGCTTGCCCTCCTCTAGCTGTACTTTCGAAAGATCTCGAAGGTTGTTGTTGATATCCACGATGATCGGATCGAGATCTACATCACGAAGCTCTCCCGACTCGGTGTACAAGTCTTCCAAACGCATCAGCTCATTGGTTCCTTTCCGCATTTGGCTGAAAAAAACTTTTTCCTTTTCTGTCAGTTTGGTCTCTTGATACCGACGGATAAGCTCTTCGATCTCGCGATTCGCATTCTTATAACGTTCTTGATAATACAACGAATCTCTGCCCACCATGGCCAATTCTTTCTCTTGAATCAAAAGGGATAATTCAAAAATCAAATCGCTAGCGACGATGCGGTCTTCATAAATCGTTGTGATAGATTGGCGTATACTATCGTACTTTTCGCGATCCACAAGGTTGGTTACCAACACAATGGCGAAAACAAGCATAATACTCGCTGCCCAACGAATTTTATTGAAAATGGTCATGATTCTCCGTTTTTATCAAGTCGAATAACATTCGAACGAAATGCATTCGAATTCCGAAGATAAAAGAAATACATCATATAGCTTCAGTTCCCTCGAGTCAATCGCCCTTAAAACCTCCGAAACGGAATACGGTGTTGTTTTAGCGCGTTAAACTCGCCTTCATTCCCATAAAAAATTACCACATCCTTTCCATCTAAACCCCACATCAACATTCTTTCTTCGGCAGGATCGTAGTGGTGCAAATTGAATGGATGGTGAACGCCTGATGCGCGAAGGGAATCATGCAGCGATGTCATTTCACGATAAACAACTTCTCGAAAACAAGGCCCAAAAAGAGACTCGGGATCATAAGGGGATAAATCATACGGATTAAGAACCATTGAAATAAACTCCTGATGCAACCATTTGGAGTGCTCAATAGAAAAGCAAGGCGTAACAGGATGCCAACTTTCATAACCATTGTGCAGGTAGTTTTCTGGAGGATCGGAAACCATGCTATCGCAAAACACAGGAATTTCAACATCGTAGTTTTGAAACGGAAAATTGCCGTAGCCGGATTGCGGAGTGTAAAGCGAAAGCTGAGTAGATGGATTTTTCTTTTGATAGTTTTCTGCAATTTCCACAAGCCGCTCATTAAATGCTTTCAATGCAAAAAAATCAGCTGCGGGAAGTGGACCGAATCGTTTTGTGATTAACACGGATACAATACTATCTGAACGAAATGGAAAATCCACATCTACTGTGAGGAACAGCGGTTGATTACAATTCGCGGATTGGCTAAAAAGCATCCCTTCCAATAATTGCTCTAGGGCCAGAAATGTCGTGTCCCATGGATATTTGGTGAACCGTCGATTCACTTGAGGTCGATCGACATCTTGACCTTTAGGGTAAAGGAAAACCGGACGAACAAAAATATTTTCTACGCAATACGGATTTTCCGTGAGCAACGAGGTATCGGGATTCATGTATTCCGGATAAAGCCGTTGAAGACCTAACTCGGAAGAAGGCGCGTGTTTGTATTTTTTGAAATAGGGATGGCGTTGATAATGCAATACATTTCCGTAGGGCGAAATGAACCTCGGATGATCGAAAAATCGAAAAAAACGAAAAGGATCTATATTTTCAACTTTAATAATGCTCAACCATTTATTGGAAGTTTGACTCGGCTGAACAGCAATTCGACCTAAACCGCTGTAGCGCGACACGAATGGATTGGATTGATTGTACGGGTAATCGAATTCCCTCCATTGCTGAGAAAGCGCGTATTGTCTGAGGTCTTTAGCCGGAACGAAAAAATCACCCGATTGAAAGTTGAACTGAAAAGCATAATCCGAGGTGTCCGCTGGGTCGAAGGAGAAAAAAATCCTCATTCGCTCTTTGGTCTTGGGGTGGACGGCAAACACTTCTACCGAATCTAAACCAAGGATGGGAAAAGAAACGTAATACCAATCTCTGTATATAAAAACATCGCCTTTGCCGTATAGATGAGGAGGAATAGCTTTCATTATCGGTCCCATGTTGTAGCCATAAGCCGAGTCCGTATTCCCCAAATCCAAGTGCATTTCAAAGTTTCTCAGGGTATCTAGTCCCCCATTGTCTGGATTTCGATAAACGAAGTAATAGAAATCGTCTAGGGTTAGACCTTCAATTTTCAACCGCAACACACCGTGCTGCTTTTCTCTTTCAATATCCCAAGTGGTCTGAGCACGGCTACTTAAAAACGAAAAAACCAGCAATGAAATCGCAATCAGGGCGTATATAAATGTTCGGTAAATGGAGTTGGTCATAATAATGGAAGTCGTAGTGAAAACGAATAAACCGTGCTATTGAGTTGGTTATATAGCTATTTATTTAATTGTCACTTCAAGTGCATTTTCATTCCCTCGTGTGTTGCTCGAAATCCCAATTTCTCATAAAATGCGATCGCATCAGGTCGCTGCTTATCTGTAGTTAACTGCACTACGTGTGCATTCTTCGCACGAGCACGAGCAATTGCCCAGTCTAGCATCTTCTGTCCCAGGCCAGCACCTCGCTGGTCCTTACGAATGCGAACAGCCTCGATTTGAGCCCGAATTCCACCTTGATAAGTGAGGTATTGAATAAAGGTAAGTTGAAAGGTTCCGATCACCTCTCCTACATTATCCTCAACAATCATCAACTCTTGATTCGGATCATTTACTATATTTTCAAATGCTTCGATATACGTTTGAGGAAGTGGTTGCTGATAGTTTTCTCTTTGGCTACCCAATTGATCATCGGCAATCATCTGAACCATGGCGTCCAAGTCGTTAATTTCGGCCTTGCGGATTTTCATTTTTATTATTCTTGGTGAAAGTTGGCAAGGTATGGCATATTTAAAAAAAAGGACCCGATATTCGAGTCCTTTCTGTTTCAAATCTGAATCGTCGCTTACAGTGCTCCGTTTTTGATTTCTTCGACCACGTCTGGATCCAACAGTGTCGAAGTATCACCCAAGTTGCTTGTATCTCCCTCGGCGATTTTTCGCAAAATTCGGCGCATGATTTTACCCGATCGGGTTTTGGGGAGCCCACTGACGAACTGGATTTTTTCTGGCTTGGCAATTCGGCCTATTTCCTCCACTACTGCTTCTACAATTTCCGCTCGTACCTTTTCTGGATTGGTCACGGGCTTGTTGGTAATCACGTAGGCGTAAATGGCCTGACCTTTGATTTCGTGAGGATAACCCACAACCGCGCTCTCAGCCACTACCTCATCCAGCGAATTGATGGCGTTTTCGATTTCTGCGGTACCAAAACGGTGTCCCGAAACATTGATCACATCATCGACTCGACCGATAATCCGATACATACCATTCTCATCGCGCTTGGCGCCATCTCCCGTAAAATAATATCCTTTATAATGACTAAAGTAGGTGTTCTTACAACGTTCATGGTCTCCGTACGTCGTGCGCAACATGCTCGGCCACGGATGCTTGATGGCTAAATAGCCCTCGACATCGTTTTCCGTGATTTCATTGCCTTCTTGATCCAGCAGTACCGGCTGAATTCCCGGAAGCGGATAACCCGCATGAGTGGGTTTCATCGGCGAATGACTTCCCAAACCCGAAATCATAATTCCACCTGTTTCGGTCTGCCACCACGTATCAACGACAGGACTTTTTTCCTTACCGACATGAATGTGGTACCATTCCCAAGCTTCTTCATTGATGGGTTCACCGACACTTCCCAGTACTTTCAATGAGTACAAACCGTAACTCAACACGTGATCTTCACCATGCGCCATCAATGCGCGAATCGCCGTGGGAGCGGTATAAAATTGATTCACTCCATGTTTGTCGACAACCTGCCAAAAACGACCCGGATCCGGATACGTCGGAACCCCTTCAAACATCATGGTGGTAGCTCCATTCAACAGCGGACCGTACACGATATAGGTATGTCCTGTAATCCATCCGATGTCCGCAGTACACCAATACACATCGCTTTCGTCGTACTGAAATACATTGGCAAAACTATAACCGGCATACACCATATATCCCCCGCAAGTATGTACCACTCCTTTTGGTTTTCCGGTACTTCCCGAGGTATACAGAATGAACAACATGTCTTCTGCGTCCATCGGCTCGGCCGGACAAACACTATCGACTGTTTCCATTTCATCGTGCAACCAAAAATCTCTTCCTTCTTGCATTTGGACGTTCCATCCCGTGCGCTGGCTTACCAGGACGGATTCGACACTAGGACAAGTTTTCAATGCCTCATTGACTACCGCCTTCACAGGAATTTCTTTTGCTCCGCGGAACAAACCATCCGAGGTCAGAACCATTTTACACTGCGCATCGTTGATTCGATCGGCTAGTGCGCTGGCCGAGAAGCCCGCAAATACGACCGAATGCACTGCTCCAATCCGAGCACAGGCGAGTACCGCTACTGTCAAATCGGGGATCATCGGCATATAAATGGCTATTCGATCGCCCTTCTTGACTCCGTGCTTCTTAAGTACATTGGCGTATTTACACACCTCGCTGTGCAATTCGCGAAACGTGTAGCGCACAAAACGCTCTTTGGGGTCGTTGGGCTCCCAAATTAAAGCGAGCTTATTTCCGCGTTTTTCCAGATGTCGATCGAGGCAGTTCTCCGTAATATTGAGTTGAGCACCTTGAAACCACTTAACGCTGGGTGTCTCGAACTCCCACTCCAAGGTTTTGTCCCATTTTTTTTGCCAGATAAAATGATTGGCGATGTCCTCCCAGAATCCTTCGGGGTCTTCAACACTTTTTTTATACTGAGCTTGGTATTCTTCGTATGAACTAATCTTGTAAACAGTATCCATATTTCAATTAGATTTTCGGATTAAAAACTTCTTTTATTTCATTGATTACTTCTGGATCATCTATGGTAGAAGGGACTTTAAACTCTTCGCCATCGGCAATAGCACGCAACAATTTGCGCAAGGTTTTGCCCGATCTCGTTTTGGGCAATCGCTTCACGGCATGTACCGTTTTCAACGCCGCTACAGGCCCTATTTCGGTACGCACCATCTGAACGATTTCTGCCGAAATATCGTAAATCGTTTTGCTGTGGTTATTCAAAACGACTAGTGCCACTGGAATTTGTCCCTTCAACTCGTCCGCCGCACCAATTACTGCACACTCGGCAACATTGGGATGCGTTGCAACGACTTCCTCCATTTCGGCGGTCGAAAGGCGGTGTCCCGCCACGTTTATGATATCATCGACACGTCCGGTGATATAAATATAGTTGTCCTGATCTTTATAACCGCCATCACCGCTAAAATAATAGCCTGGAAACTTTGTGAGATATCCCTTTTCAAATCGCTCATCGTCTCCCCAAAGCGTTGGCAAACAACCTGGAGGCAGTGGTAGTTTCACGGCCACAAAACCCTCTTCTTCTGGGTCTGCCGCGCTTCCATCTGCCCTGAGTATTTGCAGGTCATATCCACAAACCGGAACGGATACCGATCCGGGTTTGACCGGAAGTGCCTCAACACCCATGGAGTTGGCGAGCATCGGCCAACCACTTTCGGTTTGCCACCAGTGATCAATAACAGGAACGTTCAGCATTCTTTGGGTCCATTGCAGTGTCGCCACATCGCAGCGCTCGCCGGCCAGAAACTGATATTTCAAACTGGACAGATCGCGCTCTTTTATAAACTCACCCTCCGGATCTTCTCTGCGGATGGCGCGAATAGCAGTTGGTGCGGTGAACATGACTTTCACTTTATACTCTTCAATGACGCGCCAAAAGGTAGATGCATCGGGCGTTCGAATGGGTTTCCCTTCAAATAAAACAGTTGACGCACCGTAAATCAAAGGCGCGTAAACAATGTAGGAATGACCTACGACCCATCCAATATCCGAAGCGGCCCAAAACACATCACCAGGTGAAATATCATAAATATGTCGCATGCTGTAATTCAGTGCAACCGCATGACCGCCGTTATCCCGAACTACTCCTTTGGGTTTACCTGTGGTTCCTGAAGTATAGAGGATGTAAAGCGGATCCGTAGCTTCTACGGGAGTACACCCGACAAATTCAGCATTCTGAATCATTTCCTCAAAATCCACATCGTAATCCTTTGCTGATACCATTGCACCCAGTTTACGGTTGAACAATACCACTGCATCGGGTTGATGATTGGCCAATTGTATGGCTTCGTCTACCATTGGTTTGTACGATATAATCCGATCTACTTCGATTCCGGATGAAGCCGTTACGATAACTTTGGGATGAGCATCATCAATTCGAAGTGCGAGTTCGTGCGGGGCAAAACCCCCGAATACAACCGAGTGAATTGCGCCGAGGCGCGCACAGGCCAGCATGGTCATCACGGCCTCGGGAATCATCGGCATATAGATTACAACAGTGTCTCCACGTGATACACCCAACTTTTTAAGACCACCGGCAATTCGAGCCGATTGATCGCGCATATCGCGAAACGTGTACTGCTTTTTGGTTTGTGTAACGGGCGAATCGTAATACAATGCGACTTGATCTGCTCGACCGTTTTCTACGTGATAATCCAATGCGAGATAAGCCGTATTGAGCATTCCTCCTCGAAACCAGCGATAAAAACCATTGTCATCGCGTGATAAAACACGATCCGGCTGACGGTACCAATGAATACGCTCTGCTTCTGCTCCCCAAAAACCCTCGGGGTCGGAAATGCTGTGTTGATGTGTTTTTTGATAATTCATGTTAATCTGCTAAAAGTTGTTTGACATTTTGGAGCAATTCGCGCGTTGAAAACGGTTTGGTTACGTACAAGTCGGCACCAAGTGCATATCCCTTTTCGATATCCGACTGCTTACTTTTGGCCGATAGGAATACCACTTTGGCGTGGTCAAAGCGCTCGTTCTGGCGCACGTACTGGCATATCTCATATCCATCGACATCGGGCATCATGATGTCGAGTAAGATCAAATCCGGTATTTCACGTCCCAAAATGTCCATGGCCTCGGTCCCATTTCGAGCGATAAAAACATCAAACTTGTTTTTGCGCATCAAAAACTCAAGCGACATGACTATGTTGGGCTCATCGTCCACGATTAAAATTTTGTTACTCATTTTTCGGTTGATTTATACACGGGCAAACTAAACGAGAACCGAACCAATCCCTCGTGATTCTCTACAGCGATCCGCCCGTTGTGCATTTCTATAATGTTTTTACAAATGGCCAACCCCAATCCGTGGCCCGTAGGTTTTTTGCGTGTCTGATTTCGTATTTGATAAAACTTATCAAAAATATTATCCAAATCTTCGGCATGAATCGGAGTGCCGTTGTTGGAGACGTTTACTTTGATATAATCATTCTGCCGATAAGCCGTAACGCGAATCAATCCGTTCTCCTGATCGCAATACTTCGCCGCATTTCCAAAAATATTGGTAATCACTTGACGAATGCGCTCTCCATCGGCGAAAACAAAGTCGAGTGAATTGTTGATTTCTACCTCCAACCGAATGTTTTTCCCATTGATTAAAGGTTTTAAAGCGGTAACTTCATCTTGAACAAGCGAATGAAGGTCGAGCCGATCGCGCTCGAGCTGTTGGCTTCCGCTCTCAAACTTTTCCAAATCCAGCACGTTTGAAATCAACTTACTCATGCGTTCGGCTTCGTAAATGATATTGCTGACAAACGTTTCACGTTCTTCCGTCTCCAAATCTGGATTGTCCTCCAGCAGCTCGCTCAGGGCCCGAATAGATGTAATGGGCGTGCGCAATTCGTGGGTAACGGTATACAAAAACTCGTTCTTGAGGTCGCTGTACTCCTGAAGTTTGGCATTGGCCGCTTGAAGTTTGTCCGAGGCTTTGGCCAGCTGTTGCGATTTGAGTTGTAGTTCCTTGTTCAGCCGGATGGCTTCTTGCGATTCGTGAAGAATATTGATTACATCCTTCATATCGACCGTTTCCTCTTGCACCACTTTACTCACCATAATGCGCGCACTGGAAGGTCCGATGATTCCGGTCAGAATACGTTCGACATATGAAATCAACTTGCTGTCTACCTGTGGGGTTTTAGCCCAATCAATACCATTACTTCGCGCATAGCGTTCGAGAATGGCATCTGTGCGTCGTTTTCCAATAAACTGACTCAACAAGGAATGCAGGTCGGGAAAATATGCCGTTCCGCGCCAAGCCACCGAACTATCAAATGTCCCGGAGTAGCGAAAAATATCCACGAAAAGTTCCGCTTGATTGAGCTCCTTGGCGGACTGTTCAGAGGTAAAACTGAAATACACGTAGCATCCGATATTGACCATTAAGCTCAGGATTATGGCAGATGAAGTCCTCGAAACACCCAATTGGTCGGTAATTTCACTGATAAACCGAGTTGAGGCACCGCTCGCATCGGACTGTAGCCATTGCAGCAAATTCGTTTCAAGAATAGGCCAAACCAAAAAGAAAAACCAAATGACCAATCCAGAAATAATACCGGCCATAGCGGCTTTTTTGGTCGCTTTTTTCCAATACAACCCACCAAAAAATGCGGGGGCGAGCTGCGCAATAGCGATGAATGAAATGATTCCGATTTCGACGAGTGTCTCTTGATAAACCAATGTTTTGTAATACGCCCAAGCCAATATCATAATGATAATGGTGGAAACCCTTCGCCAGAGTAAAAGCTTACTCTGATAATCCTTTCGCTCGGTCGCTTCTTCTTTTTGGGTATTGAGTACCAGCGGAATAAAAATGTAGTTACTCATCATTGTACTCAGGGCCGTAGTCGATACCAATATCATACTGGTTGCTGCTGATAATCCACCCAAAAACACCAAAATCGCCAGAACTTTTTGTTCCGCGAACAGCGGAAGGGAGAGCACAAAAAAGTCGGGATCATCATTGGGTAGTAAAACCAATCCCGCCATGGCGATGGGAATAACAAAAACATTGATCAGCAAAAGGTACATGGGAACGACCCGCATAGCGGACAATATATGCCGTTCTTTACCCGCCTCAATGCTGGAGAGCTGGAACTGACGGGGAAGCAATAGAAAGGCAATTGCACTAATCAACGAAATGAAAAACCAATCCGAATAGGCTCCATCCGATGCAAAAGAAGTGAGCTGGGCCACATCAACCGTTGCGGAAGCGCGGTCAAAAATATCGCCAAATCCATCGAACATGCCGTAAACCACAAAAGCACCAAGAACGATGAAAGCGACCAATTTGACCACACTTTCGGCAACAATAGCTGAAATCAAACCGGGCTTTCGCTGGTTTGCATCTACATTCCGAGCACCAAAGAGGATTACAAATACCGTCAGTAAAAAAACAATCAACAGCGAGGCATCAAAAAGCGTTGTAGCGCTCATGATATGGATACTGCTATTGATGGCCTTGAATTGAAGTGCGATATAGGGAATCACGGCCAGAAAACTCGCGATAGCTACAACCGTTCCCAACTGGGCATTTTTCCCGTACCTACTCGAAATAAAATCAGCGATACTTGATATCCGCAATGTGTGGGTTATTCGGACCATTTTTCGGAGCAAAAACCACCAAAAAGGGACCGTGAGCAAGGGGCCGATATAAATGGCTAAAAAATTAACACCTTCGGTACTCGCTCGTCCTACACTGCCGTAAAACGTCCAAGCCGTGCAGTACACCGTAAGAGAAAGAGCGTAAACCAGACCGTTATTCGACAGCCGAGAAAAATACTTTTCTCCGAAATAAGCCAAAAACAAAAGCCCGATCAGATACGCTGCGACGATAAACAGGATGAGATACTCGCTCATGGTCTTTTCTTATTCACTAATCGGCTTGTAAAAAAAATGATTCCAAGTATGGCTAGCATCCATACGGCAAAGAGGAAAAGGACATTGGCCGGAATCCCGAAAATGATTCGATCACTATTAAAAAATGCCAAAATGGGGTACTGGCAACATAAAATGAGCAGTACTCCCATTGCGGCAAGATTTCTATTTGATCTTTTGTTGGTCATTCGAAACGTTTGAAGCCCTCAAACTACTAAATTCAAATCAATGATCGTGTGCTTCTCCTGCTCCAGATGGAATACGAATCTCTTCGACCATCTCCTGTACGTCTTGTGGCGGAGGTGAGGTCATTTTCGAAACCGTGATGGAAACGATGAAATTGACGACCATACCGATGGCTCCAAATCCTTCTGGAGAAACTCCGAACCACCAATCTTCCGGTGAATCCGATCCGATCAATCCGAATTTGAACTTGAGAATGTAGAATATAGTAATCAAAAGTCCTGTGATCATTCCTGCGATAGCACCTTGCTTGTTCATCCGCTTACTAAAGATTCCCATGACAATGGCTGGGAAAAACGAAGCCGCAGCAAGACCAAAGGCCAGAGCTACAACGGCAGCGACATAATCCGGTGGATTGATTCCAAAGTAACCTGCAACTACAACGGCGGCAGCTGCAGCGATACGTGCTGCAATCAATTCTCCTTTTTCGGAAATATCGGGCTTGATTTGCTTCTTGAATAAATCATGTGCAACGGATGTAGAAATCACAAGCAATAGACCTGCAGCTGTTGAAAGTGCTGCAGCGAGCCCTCCCGCTCCAATCAAAGCAATCACCCAGTTTGGCAATTGTGCAATTTCCGGATTGGCAAGTACCATAATATCGCGGTCTACACTTAACTCGTTACCATTCCAACCTTTTTCAGCGGCGATGGCTTCGAAGTCCACATTTTTATCGTTGTAATACTGCACTTTGCCATCTCCGTTTTTATCCTCCCAGGCCAGTAAACCGGTTTGTTCCCAGTTCTCCACCCATTGCGGAAGTGTCGCATATTCTTGGTCATTCACCGTTTCGATCAAATTCGTACGAGCAAAAACCGCTATGGCCGGTGCCGTAGTGTACAGAATAGCAATAAACAACAAGGCGTAACCCGCGGATTTACGTGCATCACGAACTTTTGGCACCGTAAAGAAACGCACAATAACATGCGGCAGTCCGGCCGTACCAATCATAAGCGCGGCTGTAATACAGAATACGTCAAACATTCCCTTCGACCCATCGGTATATGCTGCAAAACCAAGCTCTTGATGAAGACCGTCTAGTTTATCTAAAAGATAAGTCCCTTCTGCTCCTGTACTACCAAATCCCAATTGGGGGAATATATTCCCAGTCATTTGGATCGAGATGAAAATTGCAGGTACCATGAAGGCAAAAATCAGTACGCAATATTGCGCTACTTGGGTGTAGGTAATTCCCTTCATTCCGCCGAGTACGGCGTAGAAAAACACGATCACCATTCCGATGATTACACCGGTTTCGACCTCAACTTCTAAAAACCTAGAAAACACTACACCAACTCCGCGCATTTGCCCGGCTACGTAGGTAAAGGAAACAAATAATGCACAAATTACGGCTACGGTTCGTGCCGTATTGGAATAGTACCGATCTCCGATAAAATCAGGAACAGTAAACTTTCCAAATTTGCGCAGGTATGGGGCCAGAAGAAGTGCCAAAAGCACGTATCCTCCCGTCCAACCCATCAGATACACCGAACCGTCATATCCCATGAAAGAAATCAAGCCTGCCATGGAAATAAATGACGCGGCTGACATCCAGTCGGCTGCCGTTGCGAGTCCGTTGGCCAACGGTGAAACACCACCGCCCGCAACGTAAAAATCCTTTGTAGAACCGGCTCGCGACCAAATTGCGATACCGATGTAGAGCGCGAAGGTGGCTCCTACCAAAATATATGTCCAAGTTAAAATATCCATTGTCTTATCTTTTTTTTATTCGTGGTGACCGAATTCTTTATCCAATTTATTCATGAGGCGTACGTAGACGAAAATCAAAATGACGAAAACGTAGATTGAGCCTTGTTGGGCAAACCAGAAGCCGAGCTTAAACCCTCCTATCCGGATAGCGTTCAATTGATCGACGAGTAGAATGCCAAATACATAGGAAACCAGGAACCATATTCCCATCAAAATGGTGAGGTAGGAAAGGTTTCGCTTCCAATACGCTTGAGGTGTTTTGTTGTCCATATTCATTTTTTTAGAGGTAAATCATTGCCTGAAGAGTGATTTCAGGTCGGTTAACAACAGCATCGATATCTGTGAAATCAGGACGATTTCGGTAATTCAATGTGAATTTGGCATGATGGCCATCGAGGTAAAAATTAGCTCCCAGATCCAGTACACTTACAGGCACAACGTCGCCGCTTGCATTGGTAAGGCCTTCGAATTGGGCATTGGAATACGCCACATAAGGCTGCAACTTCACTTTATCTGAGAAGTGCGGTACCAAATAGCCAATTTGGGTATACAGGATCGTTCCAGTTCCCAACACAGGCAGTGCATTTCCGCGGAGTGCTCCTCCTCCATTGGCCGGATTCATTATTCCGATATTGCGAACGTTGTTCGGACCAAAGTCATAGTTGTAATATACGGCGTACGCAGTCAATGCATCGCCTCTTTCCTCATTGAGCGGCAAATCGAGAAATGCATCCACAGCCCAAAGCATGATATCCGAATTCAACGTATCTCCCGCATCGTTCTGGTACCACATTCCGCTCGGGTTGTTGTGGAACCCGGCTCCGATATTGAATACTTTCTTCGTTCCTAAATACGATCCAACAGCGTACGGCAGAAGATTGGACTCGCTCTCCCAAAACTGCCAGCTCGCATATCCCGCAAATATCTTCTTGTTATTTCGGGGATTGTACTGTGCTTGATTAAGGGAAATTGTCTGTGCCGAATTCGTTGCAAATGCGTCATTCACGGCCAAACGGTAGTCCAGTTTGCCTATTTTACCTTTTGCAAATACCCCGATATTCCGCGCGAACTGATCGGTAGCCTCGATGGTCGCCCAGTTAAATATCGGGGCATCTATGGTCATTAAATTCAATGTGGATGCGTTGGTCAAGCGTGAAATCCCGTTCCAATAATGGAGTCCCAACCCCACGTTGAGGTATTTTTCAAATACGGTGAAGTCAACCCAGGCGTCGTGCATGTAAAGCTGTGGCTTTTTACCATCTGTTCCCAGATATCCGCCACTTACCGCGTTTTGGTTGTTGATTCCGAAATGAGTTAAAATCAAAAAGCGCTTATTGATCTGTGCATACATTAAAAAGCGCGAACGGCGTAAACCGTAGTCAAAAGTTTGTTCTTCGGGAACTCCTGAGCGAAGACTTCCCGTATTGTTGTCGTTATATCTGGCCCACACTTGATGCCAAGTGATCAAACGAAAATATTTCGAGCCATCTTCGTTTAGCTTTACTTTGAGCCCTCCCGTGTATTCATCAGATCCCTGCGCGAATGCGAGAGACGAAAGAAATATCGTACACAGCGATAGGAGTATTTTTCTCTTCATGTTACAGTATGTTTGGGTTATGGTAACGGTCTCAAAAAGAAATCAGTAGCAACCGGGCTCTGTGCAGCTGAATCGTCTTTTCGGACAACTCAAAGAGAAAAATTCCAAATCGATTTATTGGTTTTACGAATACTCAATTGGTAAATAGATATATATACATCAATCTTTAAAGCGTTCCCACTTGATCATCATGAACTTATCGCCTAGTTCCGTAATCATCATTCCGGCTCCACTCAAAGCCTCTTTCTTTTTCATGAATTCAACGAGCTCCTCATGGGATAAAATTCGGTAGGTCGGATGGTAATCGTTGTTTTCAGGGCGCTTGATTTTGTACTTCTTCACCCAGTTCATTACACTGACATGACTGACGCCCAATATGCGTTCAATTTCGCGATAGCTCACGCCCTCAACGTATAGCTGAATAGCCTTTGTGACGTAATAATCCGAAATGGACTTACCCATTTTATCCACCGTGAAATAGTAGGCGCATCGCTTGCATTTGTGCCGTTGGCGGTCGTTTACAATCCCACTTTTAATCACTTTGGTCGAATGGCATTTTGGACAGGTTTTCATGAACTATAATATTTTAGCATAAATATAATAATTTAGCAATTAAGTTAAACGATTATTCGCCATATTTGTGTGGATATGAATCGTTTGAACAAAATAGAACGCGAGTCGATCGCGGGTCGGCTTGTAGAGTTCCTCATCGTGCACCCTCCATTTGATCAGATGGCCGAAGCCGATTTAATTTCTCTCGCCAATGAATCGGGGGTTCAGTACTTAGAAAACGGAGAAGTGCTATTCCGCCACAACGACACTCCGCATGAATCCATATACGCCGTGCGCAAAGGAAAAGTTCGGATTGAGGGCGAGCATGGAGAATTGATCGACGTATGTAGCGAAGGAGATTTGTTTGGTGCCCGAGCTTTTATGGACTCCGAGGTTTATCGGGCGAATGCCATAGCCGAAGATGAAGCCTTATTGATCTTGCTTCCCGTTGCCAAATTGCGCGAAATCGTCGCTTCGGATCCGAAAGTTTTGGAATTCTTTTTTGGCGACTTCAGTTCAGGAGTAGCCATGCGCAAAAGGAAACTTGCCGATATCAATGCACAAGTTTTTCAATTGCAAAAAAGCAATGCTCTGAATTTTGACTTTGAGAATAGTCGGATCACCTCCTTTAAAGATCCCGTCACTTGCCCTGCCGATTATTCCATTCGTGATGCGGCTCATAAAATGACAGAACAGCACGTGGGTTCGATCCTGGTGGTGAATCGGAAAAAGTGTCCAATTGGAATTGTTACCGATACCGATTTGAGAAAGAAAGTGGTAACGGGGCTTGTATCGATTCAGGAACCCGTAGAGCGCATCATGTCCTCCCCGGTAGTTACGGTGCCTCGAGGAAAGTCCTCAGAGGAGTATTTGATGCAAATGCTGGAACGCAAAGTCCATCACCTTTGCGTTACGGAAAATGGATTGGAAAACGAGCCGGTTCTTGGAGTAGTCACGGATCACGACTTGCTCGTTTCTCGCGGTAGTAACGCAGCTGCATTGCTCAAATCCCTGCGCAATACAAAACGCGACGATCGGCGTAAAGAGATTGTGGAGCGCTTTGATCAGCATATATTGAACTTGGTTCTTCATGACTATCCCATTCTCGATGTAGCTCGGATCAACAGCGTTTTTAACCGCGAGTTGCTGGCCTGCTTGATGAACGACGAGTTAAAAGGTGTTGAAGGTATATCGAAAGATGACTTTTGCCTGATTGCCTTGGGAAGTATCGCTCGAAACGAACAGATTATCCGCACCGATTTTGATAGCGCTCTCATCCTTTCCGACCGTTTAAAGGACGTAAAAGATCAGATAAAAGAACTCATGGACCGGGTGTTCGAAAAACTCGTTGCCTTCGGCTTTCATAGTGATAAAGCTGGAATTCAAGCCAATAATCCAACATGGATCTTGACCGTGAATGAATGGCGGCAACTCTTTCGAAGATGGATGGAGGAACCGACAGAAAAGTCACTTTTGCATTCCACCATTTTCTTTGACCTCACTCCGTTTTATGGTCATGATGAATTCGCTATTGAACTTCAGCATTTTATCCAAGACAAATACCTCGGAAACAAGCGTTTCACTGCATTCTTGGCCCAAAACGCTCTTCAAAATCCTCCGCCATTGGGATTTTTTAAAACCTTTTTGTTGGAGAAATCGGGAGAACATCGGGATGCATTTGATATTAAAGCACGTGCGATGATGCCTTTGGCTGATGCAGCAAGACTGCGTTCACTGGAAAACCAAGTGATGTTTCCCTCCTCCACCATTGAGCGGTACCAACGACTTCGTGAAAAAGACGCGACACACGCCAATCGATATGAAGACTGCGCTGTGGCGTATGAAATATTCATGCGTGTAAGAGCCAAACAGGGTTTACGCGGTGGGCACGACGGACGCTATATTTCTCCAGACAAGCTATCGACGGTCGAAAAGCAAATGCTCAAAAAAGCCTTCGAACCCATCGCAGCAATTCAACACTTAATTAAGCCAATGTGATGTGGTTTTGGAGAAAGAAAAAACGTTCGGAATGGAATGAAGCATGGCCCGAAGAGGTAAAAGAATATTTCCAGAAGGATTTCCGTAAAAGTCACGAATCATATGTCGTATTTGATTTGGAAACGACCGGTTTAGACCCGAGAAAGGATAAAATCCTATCGTTTGCTTTTCTCCGCATCGAAAAAGACATCATTCAGATTCAAGATCGCATGGAAGGATTCATTCAGCATCCGGTGTTATCGGATACGAGTTCGACTGGAATTCATCACGTAGTGCACAGCGACTTACAAAACGGAATACCTCCACAAGAATTCTTGAACAAGACGTTAGCTTTCATAGGAAACTCAATACTGGTAGGGCATCACGTGGCCTTTGATGTAGCTTGCATCAATGAGCTATTGATGGAAAACTTCGGATTGGAAATCCGCAACAAAACACGAGATACCGCTAAGATAGCTTCCCGCCTCGAACGTGCACTTCCCGACGCCTACAACGCCACTAAAAAGTACAAAACCCTGGACGAACTTTGCGAGCAGTACGGCATTCGTCCAGAAGCAAGACACAGCGCTTCAGGGGATACGTTTACCACAGCTATGCTCTTTTTAAAAATTAAAAAACTGGCGAAAAAGAGGAAAATAGACGTTTAGTCGGTCAATTATAATCGGATGGCTTTTTCGTTTTTCTTTCTAAACGATAAAATAGTATAGCATTTACTCTGGACGGGGTTACGGGTTACGGATTATGAATTTCGAGTATTGAAAACTGAGTCAACAGAAACTCACGCTCAGTGCGTACAAACGGATGCCACCTGATCAATTGTTATTTAGAGTTCGCTATAATCGCTTGATCAATCAACTCAAAATCAGCGGGCTTTGTCCAGCACTCGATAATCAAGCCCGAATCAATTGCAGCTTTAAGTTCTTCGTTTAAGGAGTATCCCGTTAGGATAAAGCACTTTTTATTTTCGAATTGTTCTTTTACACGACGAATAAATTCGAGACCCGACCATCCCGGCATGCGCATATCACTGATCACGGTTTGAATATCCCGATGCTCTTGTAGAACATCCATTCCCTTTTCACCGCTTTCTGCCGTAATGACATCGTACTTTTTCTCCATAATCTTCTGAAAAAGCATCAAATTGATCCGCTCATCATCCACGTAAAGTATTTTGGCTTTGCTGCTCATAATCATTGATTTCTCGGTAAGACAACACGCACCTTAGTTCCCCGATTCACTTCTGATTCAAACTGCAATTCACCCTGGTGTTCGTCAATAATTGTTCGCGTTATGGACATGCCAAGTCCTGTTCCTTTTCCGGGTAGTTTTGTAGTGAAAAATGGATCTGTAATTCTTTTGAGGGTATCGGCATCCATTCCATGACCATTATCGGTTACCTGAACGACTACTTCGTTGTCTTTGTCCACAAGTCGAATTTGAATCTCTCCTTTATTATCGATCGAATCGATAGCGTTGGACAGAATATTGAGTAGTGCTTGATTCAACCGCCCATTGTTCCCCTCCACAACGACGTTGTTTCCTTCCAGAGACTTGCGTACCGTAATTCGGTCCTTGTGCTTGTGCTGAAGTACCGATAAACTATCTTCAATGATTTTCTCCAGATCACACTGTTCGTTGTTATCCTCGTTATTTCGACTAAAAAGATTCAAGCTACGCACGATATCGGTAGCGCGATCCGTCCCTACTTTAATCCAGTCGAGGTATTCTAAAACCTCATCCTTTGAGACGGTTTCCTTTTTCTCCAGAATATCCCGAATCACGGTATATCCACCCGAAATATAATTCAACGGGTTGTTAATTTCGTGCGCTATACCTGCAGTTAGCATTCCTAGTGTTGCCATTTTTTCCGATTGGATCAGCTGAGCTTGAGTTTCTTTGAGTTTTCGGATTACACGCTCGCGTTCTTTGGCTATTTCCATTTCTTTGGTCACGTCCCAATTGGTTCCCAAAATGCCAATGGCTTCCCCGTTTTTATTTCGCTCTACTTTACCTTTTGCACGGATATACCGGACTTTCTTTGTTCTCGCAGGAACTATTCGAAATATGGTGTCGAACGGTTTAATTCCTTCAATTGCAGAATTTAAGTCATCCACCGCCCGTTGCTTATCCTGAGGATGCAAACTGGTTTCCCACGCTTCATAGGCTCCCGAAAAATCCGCTTTATCCACTTCGTACAGTCGATACATGATATCATCCCAGCTCAGTTCATCTCTTTTAATATTCAAATACCATACTCCTGATTCCGATTGCTCGGCAGCGGTGCGGTAATCTTCAAGTTGTTTTGAAACTTTAAGAATTTTCTTCGTGCGCTTCTTTACGCGCTTTTCCAGATTCGCGTTCAGCAATTCCAACTCTTTTTCGGCTTCCTTCTGTTTGGTAATATCCAAACCAATTGAATCCCAAATAATACTGCCATCCGGTTGGAGAACAGGTGTTCCCCGCATAGAAACCCATTTGATTCGTCCATCCGGAAATAAGAGTCGATGCTCGTAACTCCATCTCGAAAGCTTACTGGCCGACTCCTCGATCGAATTCAAATATTCTGGTAAATCATCAGGATGAACTCGCTCCCATAGCAAACTATTGTCCTCGAGTGCTTGATTGAGCGGCACTTCATAGAGTTCGGTAATGCCTTTACTCATGTACAGCAATCTATCTGTTCCATCTAGAAACCGCTGATATTGCAATAAAACTCCGGGTAAATTATTGGCGATCATCCGATACCGCTGCTCGCTCGTCTTGAGTGCTTTTTCTGCTTTTTTCTTTTCGGTGACATCTTCCCCTGTAGACAGAAAATATTCACCAAAAGGAACCGTACTCATGCTTAAGAATTGATCCGTAGGTTCAAAATAGGACTCCCACTTTTGCGCTTCACCCGATTCAATTAAATCTGAAATCATGGGTCGGAATTGACTCACGGCATCGTAACCAAATATTTCATTGGTTGTCTTCCCGACAACTTCTTCTTTGGTTCTACCCCAAGATTTCAATGCTGAAGGATTTGCATCTACCAACTCCCAAGTGCGGATCTCACCATGTTCATTCCGAATGACTTTCCATAAATGCACCTCATCAGCCAGGTTATCGAAAAGCATCTGATACAAATCCTTGCTTTCTTTGAGTTGTTCAATCATCTTCTCCAATCGTATTTGCGATGTATTCAGTCGCTCCTCGAGCTCCTTAACGCGCTGATTTGGATCAGAGACGGACATGACTTTTGGTTTCGTTGGTTTTGCTCTATGCTTTGACTATCCGAAGACCTGGATGTTGTGAAAACATATTGATCTGAAGTTAAATGTAGATAAAATTTAAATAGAACACCGCTTTTCATCAAATTTAATAGGCTTCAACAAAAAAAGGCCGAACGAATTGCTCGGCCCTATTTCATATCAAATCTACGGTATTCAAATCTCCACAAATAAATCCGTTAGTGATTTCCTAACCTTTTTGCTGTGCTGAGCTTTGTCATCACTCGCTCGATAGCCCATGGCCAGAATCACACAAGCATTGAGACCGCGTTCGGGGAGTCCGAGAACCTCGTTGACTTGCTCTGGCAAAAATCCCTCCATGGGCGTACTGTCAATTTTCAATTCGGCACAGGCACTCATCGCATTGGTCATGGCGATATACGCTTGTTTTGCCGTCCAATGAAAAGCCTCATCCGCCGTTTTTTCTGCCACCTTCTTCTTCACAAAATCTCCATATCCCGCAAAACTAGCTTCATCGACATTTTGGGTTTTTGCTTTAAGCGCAACGTATTGGTCCACCACCTCATCTCCCGCTTCGACATAATTACAAAACACGAAAACATGAGACGCATCCGTTATTTGAGACTGATTCCAACAAAGCGGACGTAGCTTCTCTCGCATATCACGATCTGTGATGTCCAGAACAACATAAGGCTGTAAACCATAGGAAGAGGCTGCTAATTGAACAGCCTCTTTGATGTATTGTAGGTCATCGTCAGATATCCTCCGAGTAGGATCCATTTTTTTTGTAGCGTAGCGCCACTTTAGATCATCGATCAAGCTCATTACGCCTCTTGTTTGGTGAATTGAGCATCGACGATGATTTTGACCGAATCTGAAACCACAACACTTCCGGCTTCGGTTACGGCACTCCACGTCAAGTTGAAATCCTTTCGGTTGATTTTCCCACTGATTTCAAAACCGGCTTTGGTTTGACCGTAAGGGTCGACGGCTATTCCATTGAAATCTACATCGAGCTCTACTTCACGAGTGACGTCACGAATGGTGAGCATCCCGACCAATGTTTCGCCGTCAAAAGAAGATGAAGTAAACTTCATTTCGGGGTAGGCCTCTGCGTTGAAGAAGTCATCCGACTTCAGGTGTGCATCGCGATCACTGTTCTTGGTATTGATAGAATCAATCGCAGCGCTAAATTCAATTTTTGCATTCTTGAAATCATCCCCATCCGATTCAATGTTTGCACTAAAATCATTGAAATATCCGGTGACGGTTGAAATCATCATGTGTTTCACTTTAAACGCAACTTCTGAATGTGCGTTGTCAATAGTCCATTTTGTGTTTGACATGGTATTGGTGTTTTTGTGTTGTTAATAAAATTGATTTATAGTTGCATGGGAACTTCCATGAGCAAAACACGAGCATCGGTCGTCGCTTTTACGTCCAATGCATCGGTGTTCCACACGCCCATTCCGTCCCGTTTACTCAGTTTTTCACCGTTCAGTTCTATCTCGCCTTCCAAAACGAATGCATAAACTCCATTTCCCGGCTTCTTAATAGCGTATCGATCTGCTTTTCCATTTTCAAAATCGCCCAAATGGAACCAGGCGTCTTGATGAACCCAAACTCCTTGGTCGTCGGGATTAGGAGACAGAACTTGATAAAACGCATTCTTTACATGAATATCGCGAATCGAGATTTGATCGTACCGCGGTTCCACACTGCGCACCTTCGGAAAGACCCATATTTGGAGAAAACGCACTTCTTTGTCGCGATTTTTATTGTACTCCGAATGCGTAATTCCCGTTCCTGCACTCATTACCTGCACGTCCCCTTCGCGTATGACCGCTACATTGCCCATGCTATCTTTGTGTTCCAAATCTCCTTCCAACGGAATGGAAACGATCTCCATGTTGTCGTGCGGATGGGTCCCAAATCCCATTCCAGGCATCACGCGATCGTCATTCAAAACACGAAGAACTCCAAAATTCATGCGTTCGGGATTGCGGTAGTTGGCAAAACTAAACGTGTGATACGACTCCAACCATCCGTGATTGGCGTGTCCTCTTGTATTGGCTTTGTGTATTACAGTATTCATGGTTCTGTTTTCTTTATTGGGCAAATGATTGAATCCAACTTGTTCCATTAATCGATCATAAGTCGATGTCTCACTTTCTCTCGTATTTGCTCGAAGTACATTAGGAGCGATTGCTCCGATAGATCCAGCGACAGCAATTGATTTTAGAAACTTTTTACGATCCATAGCCCATTGATTTTTGTTGAGTACAAAGATCGTGGCGTTATGATTCCTGTGGAATATTAAATCGGGAGAAAACCTTATGAAAATCCGATATTCAAGCCGTCAATTGCTCTTTTCGAAAAGTGGATGGAGATAAATTCGTATGTTTTTTAAAAAATGCACTGAAGTTAGCAGGCTCGCTAAATCCGAGCTGAAAACCAATTTCTTTATTCGATAAATCGGTAAAGTAAAGCAGGCGTTTAGCCTCTGTAATAATCCGAGATTGTATGTAGTCCTTTGCCGTCCGACCGGTTTTGGATTTGAATGTTCGGTTTAAATGATCCGGTGTGATGTGCAATCGATCGGCGTAGAATGAGGTCCCGTGCTCTTTAGCGTAGTATTGATCTACTTCTTGTTTGAAACTTCGAATCGTCGAATTGGCGGCTGCCTCTCGCTCGAGATTACTGGAATCCAAATCGCAAAACGTACTGCACTGAATCAGCAACAGCTTCATGTACGCCCCTATCGACATCAATTTCATGGGTTCATCGGATTGATAAAGAGCATACATCTTTTCGCAAAACTCATGAATGAGTTTGAAATGCGCTTTGGACAAGTTCAAGGGTGGGCTTTGATCATAACCCTGAAAAAGGTTCAAATCAGAAATAAAGGAAAGAGGAATGGAATTTTCGATCAAAAAATCCACTGAAAACGTCATGACATACCCCTCAGAAGGGCTATTTTCAATGATTTGATGAACTTGTCCCGGAGCCACGAAAAACACTTGTTGCTCACCCAATTCATAGCTATTGAAGTCTATTTTGTGTGTACCCGAAGCATTGCGAAGTACCAAGACTGTATAAAATCGATGGCGATGTGGGTCATCTGGAGCTCCACCGCGCCGAGCGTAAATATCCTCTGTACGCGACATTCCGAAATGGGCGTCGCGATTACGGGCATTGGCATTTTGATAGGTTTTAACGGAGTCCATCCGACTTGGTATTTCCATCAAAAATACACTTAATCAGAGTAAAAATCGACAAATCCAGTTTTAAACCGATCAGTCTGTGATTATACGTTCAGCCGCATGGTAAGCCGATTCTATTGCTCCGTGAACCATGGACTGATTTTCTATTGACAAGGCTTCACCCGCGAAAAAAACTTTTTTCATCACGGGTTGAATGATTCGCTCCAGAGTTGCTTTGGATGGCCCATTTACAGTGTAAGAATATGCACCCTCTACAAAGGGTTGAGCCGACCAGTTTTGAACAACATGCTGTACGTAATTTGGTGTAGCTTTACCTTCAAATACCCCATCCAGTTCGTTCAAAATTTTCTGGATAATATCTTTCTCGGATTTTAACTCCGTGTAACTACTCGCCTTTTCATTGATGGCAAAAAGACCTAATACATGCCGCTGGGTTTCTTTTCGAAAGGCGGCATCGTAATAAAACTTTTCCTCTTCGCGAAATGCTTGAAAGATATTGCCAAACGTCAAAACATCGGGATAAAACCTTTCTTTAAACTCGATAAAAACTTTTATTCCATCGCCCATGTACAGTTCGTCTATAGCGTTTTGCTTTTGACTTGGTAAAGCGGGAACAAATCGGATGGATCGATTTTGTAACATTTTAATCGATGCTGTTATCAATACCTTATCGGATATAAACTCCTCTCCATTGCGAGTTGAAACAATCACCTTGTCGCCTCCGTATTGAATTTCAGAAACTGGCCTATTGAGGAAGATGAGATCCTTAATTTCTGGTACAATGTTTTGATCAAAAAAATCGAACCATGTCGATTGAGCAAACTTCCATTCACTATAAACGTGACGGATAAAATTGCGATACTTCAGTTCACCTGCTTTCCATGTTGCTATGGTTTGTGGATTGTATACCAGCGTTTGAACATTTGAATTCCGTTCTTTATTTATCAATAGTTCTGATAAAAAACGAGGATGAGTATGAATCCATTCAGCACCAAGATCCAATGGAAAGTCGACAAACCCCTCCACTTTTTTCAGCCGTCCACCTATTGCGTTTGATGCTTCCAATATAGCAAAGTCGACACCGTGATTCTTCAAATAATAACCCGCTGCCATTCCTGCTGCTCCAGCACCAATGATCAATACTTTACCCCTAAAATCGGATTGAATATGCGGAACTAGAGCGCTTTTAGACCTGCATCCAAAAAACAGGTCTGAACCCAAAAGGAAAACTCCCATTCCCATCCTTGCGCTATTCAAAAGAAAGTCTTTTCTGTTCACCAGACTCGATTGTTGAGGGTCAAAAAATCCTGTACGATAGTCCGAAATAAATCACACTATTTCTCAGGTCTCTGTCTTGAACAATATTGGTCAAACCTTGAACATATCGAACACCTATAGCAAACTCCTCGTCGATCTGAAATCCAACTCCTGCCAGTACGGAAAAGTCAAACGTTTCGAATTCCGTAAGGCGAAGTTCGTCAGGAATCGATTTGCTTGTATTGACAGTGAGCAAACCGAGCTGAGGACCAAATTCGGCATACCACTTACCCTCTGTCCATTTCAGTACGACGGGAATATTCAAGTAGGAAATATCGTAGCGGCCTTTATCTTCCGATTTTTCACCTTGCAATGACCAAATAATTTCAGGCTGTATTTTCAGTGTGGTATTGAGCTTATAGGTGGCGTAAACGCCGAATGAATAGCCGACCTTGCGGTCACTTTCAGGAATAGCATCCTCACCAAGCAGCTCAGCAAAGTTAATTCCTGCTTTTATGCCATATTGATCCGATTTAGCGTCTTTCGTTTCCTGTCCAATCGAAGAGAAACTAAAGGACAAATTAAAAATCATGACAATTGCAAATAGAAATTGATTAGTGTTGAACATCTAAGTATTTGTTTATAACGGGAATAGTACAGTCGTTAAAAATCCGATTTTCAACGTAGAATTGAATTGATCTAGATCAAATAATCACTCCGCGCGCAAACGACTCAGTGTCTCACGAGTGATTCCTAGGTACGACGCTATATAAGAAAGCGGTATGCGATTAAATATTTCAGGTTCCAGTTCCATTAGTGAGTCAAACTTTTCTCGAGCTGATTTCATATGGAGTAAAAAGAACCGATCTTCTAAGAAAAGAGCATATTCAAAAATTGCTTTGTTGACAAAGTCATTAACTTCTGAATTGTCTTCTTGCAGACGTTTCAACCCTTCTATATCGAAGGCGATCAACACACTATCCTCCACTAATTCAATCGTTTCACGTGAAGGTTGTGTGTTGAAGTTGCGAAGCGAACCCAGTACTTCATTTTCTAGAGCAAACCATGTATGGACCTCAATTCCTTTGGAAATATAGTAACTGCGAGATGCCCCCTTTACCATCCAATACATTTTTGTCGACACCTGCCCTTCGTCCACTAGAACTTGCTTCTTAGGAAGTTCAACAACCGACAAATAGGACTTCAGCAGAGCCTTAGTCTTTTTACTCAGTGGAGGATTGCGGGCATCCAGAAAGTTTTCGATAATCATGAATTGATTTATTATTAGGACTCTCAAAACATCCGTTCAGGAAAAATGATCAATTGAATGAAATTGAATTCGATGTTATCGAAACCAACTCGTGAATTCGGATCAACTTCCAGATACAAATCCGGGTACCAACGAAGGTTGGTTCGCAGCAACCAGCTCTGTATGCGGTTCGGACGAATATCCCAACCCACGGTAAGTCCATAACCGAGTTTGTTTTGAGTGAGGTTATATGTCAAATCTCCTTCGAATTCTTCGCGAAATTTCAAGTTTTCATAACTGACCGTAGGACCTAGAAAAGGAGCAAAACCGTGATAATCGAAAAGGTACTTGGTGGCTTCGAGTAAGAAGGATCTGCGACGAAGATTTTGGATCACACCGTACGTATCGGTAGAAGTTCCGTACCCTCGATATCCCAGCGCCACGTTGATATCCGGTTGGTGAAAATAGTATCCCAACGTGAAGTCAGCCGTGATTGCCGAGGTATAAGTCCCGATGTACCGGCGATTGTTCCAATTGTATGTGTTTTGATCCAACCAAAATGCCGATGAAATCCCCACTCCAAAATACCAGCTGTTTAGCCCTCCGTCTTTGGCTAACTCTCGGGTAACGCGTTCCGTTCTTCCCGATTCCCAATCACGCTCGGCACTGAGTGTTGTTTCCAACAAAAATTTATAACCCAACGTAATAAATAAGGGTGGAGTTTCAATATCAACCGCTCGTCCGCGCGCTACGTAGTAACGTTGTTGGTTATCATAATTCCAGGCAAAACCCAACTCAAAGAGATGACTACCCGAATTATAGGTCAAACCACCTAGCAAAGGGAAACGTCTGAAAACCAACTCGGGACCACTCGAATACTCAAAGTTTTGATTTTCCTGCTCGTAGTAAAACGGTGCCAGCGATGTTCCGATATAAGGGCGCAGTTGATTATGTTTTATTCGATAGGGGTAAAATTTAAAAACCGTTTCAACATCACGAAGTGCCGTTACCTTTTGATTTTCTCGCGTCAGGGTAGGTTCCAACAAGGGAATAGCGATATAAAAATCCGCATGGCCCCAAAAATGCGTTCCACCGATTAAAAAACGAGGAGTAAACGTACTTTCCAGATTGAATGAACTGATGTTTCCTTGGGAATTGAGGTAACGAGCCGTACCGCCAAAACTTCCTTGCAAGTCCATTCCAAGCGTTAGCTGGGCAAATCGATGCCGCGTCTGCTTTTCGAGGTAAACCTGAGCTGTAGAAGTAAGTGCCATTCCAAGTACAAGGAATAACAAAACGCTCTTTATTATCGTTGTGCCGTTCATTTCGCGCCTATCGGTTCCAAAAGGTTCTAATGTACTAAAAATCAGAATGGAAGTGTAACGAAATACGCCAGCGAAAACCACTATTATTCAATAGAATCATTTACTTAAGTCCAAACTTGAGTCCTACAAAGAATGTGCGCGGACGAATGGGTCCATAAACATATCCGGCATCCCGATCTGCACCTCTATCAAAGTCGTTCTGGAAACTATTGGTCAAGTTCTGTATTCCACCAAAAAACTCGACTTGATACTTATCGGTAGCGTTTATCGTGTAAGCAATCTTGACATTGTTTTCGAAAAACGATTTCGTTCTTTTGATGACCGTCCGCTCGGTTTCTGGGTCGATGACGTGGGCTACGTCCATGGCGCCAGTAATCACGCCCGAATAAGAAATGGCCCACTGCGTGGATGGATTGTAAACCAGAGAAAAATAACCGTAAACATCTGGAGTGCGAAGTAATCGATTTGTTGTCGTTGACTGAGTTTCAGAATCCGTTTCCTCGGGTGCCCAAATTTCTTCCTCGACGTTATAACGAGCCGTTTGTATGGTGGCTCCTGATTGAAGAATGAAGACACTTCCAAACGCAATATTGGCATCCAGATTAACACCTGCAACAGAAGCGCCCTCTCCATTGCGTTTTGTGATTACGGCTACACCACTAGGCAACTCTTCCTGATCGGCAAATATGAATGGATTGTTGAGTTGCGTATAAAACCCTTCGGCAACGAAGTTCATTTGGTTCTTACCGACATATTTATCGTAGTTGAGAGAGACGACTGCGCTATTGGAGCGTTCCACTTCGAGATTTTCTCCCAAACGGATAAAGCGCGCAGCTCCGCCAACCGTTTCAATATGGAGATCTTCATCAAATGCTTGAGGACCTCGGTATCCTTGCGCAAAGGACGCGCGAAGTTTTAGGTTGTCTTTTAGATTATACATCGCTGTAAATCGCGGAACAAAAACGTTGATGCTCTGCCGGTTGGCAAAACTTTCATCAGCCAAGTCGTACCGACCATTGATGCGAAGCTGATCAAAACGACCTCCTAGGAGAAAAGTGAGCTTTTCATTGGGTTGAATTTCCAGTTCAGCAAAATTACCCCACGTTCCAACACGTTGATCTATCGCTCGATCATAGCCCGGCATTTCATCGATAACGTCATTATAAATGTACTCTGAGCCCAACGTCAATTGGAAATGAGGATTGATATACAGGTTGTATTGCGCTCCGCTTACCGTTGAAATATCCCTCGAGTTTCCATAAGCATTGATAGCCAAAATATCATCCGGTGTTAGCGTGTCGCCCGGGGCAAGAACTCTTCCTCCACCACCGTAATAACTGTCTCTTTGGACATTTTGTAATGACCCGTAGATGGAGATTTTGTGTTTATTGTTTTTACTGCGATGATCAAACGCTAGGTTCGTACTGAAAATATCGTGTTGCAATTCCTCCGTGATATCGGTTTGATGTGGAGCCAAATCGAACTTGTTCCCTCCGCGACGGTATTCGTTGATGTAATACGCTCCCAGTTTCAGCTGCTGTCGTTCATTGAAACTGTAAAAAGCGTCGAAACCGAAGGTATTATTCCGCAATTGAACCATTTCCGAAAAACCATCGCCATTGGCATCCCAATGATCTCTGTTGCGATTAAGTCCGAAAAAAGTGATGCCACTGCTCAAATCTTCGGATACTAAAGAACCGTTAAAATTCACCGTGCGATCCGAGGCCTCTCCGTTGATCATGGATTGATTCAAACCTACTTCGAATGTATTTTCCACCGGATCTCGGGTAATGATATTGACGGTTCCCGCAATGGCATTTCCTCCGTACATGACCGATCCGCCACCTCGAACCACTTCGATTCGATCGACCATATTGGCCGGAAGCATTTCCAGCCCGTACACTCCGGCCAAGGCCGAAAAAATAGGTCGATTATTGATCAATACCTGGGAATATGCCCCATCCAATCCGTTCATTCGAAGTTGGGTAAAGCCACAGTTCTGGCAATTATTTTCTACGCGTAAACCCGGAGAAAAATTCAAACCCTCTGCCACATTCATGGATTGGGTTAGTTCAATAATTTTCGCATCCACCGTGTTTACGATAACGGGAGAATTGTAGCGTTCTACCCGGTTTCTCGAACCGGTGACCACTACCTGCGACAAGTTTAGAACATCTGGTTTTAATTGGAACGATTGGCTGAAGGCTTGATTATCCGATATGGATATCGTTTGCGACTGCTGCATATAGCCAATGGCACTGACGAGAATGGTATATTCTCCCGCAGGAACATCATTCATTTCAAACTCTCCTTTCTCATTGGTCGCCGTTCCGATGTCTGTTCCTTGAAGAACGACATTAGCGAGCTCAACGGGTTGGTTCTCGGTCATAACCCTGCCGGAAATACTCGATTGAGCAGAAACCTCCGTTGCAACCCATGCCAAAATCACCGTAATCCAAAATCGCTTCAACTTTCTCATAAACACCTTTAATCCGTCAGGTAATTTGATAGGCAAAATTAATAAGTTAGATGTGTCTAACAAAAGTATTTAGAGAAATGTTCTTGTGAGATAAGCTTAACGTATATAATGAAGTCGATTTCTCGAATTGGCGCCTTCTGAATAATAAGCCTACCGCTTTATTTTTTCCATTTTCCTGCCCTTGGCCAACTCATCCACCAACTTATCCAAATACCGAACATTGCGATATAGTTCAAATTCGTCAGCGATATTCTCAATTCGGTAGCCACAGATAACACCAGTAATTAGATGGGCATTGGGGTGTATACTCGCCTGAGCAAAAAAGTCGGCAAAGGTCGTTTTTTGATCGAGGTGCGATTTGAGGTTTTCGTCGTCAAATCCGGTAAGCCACCGGATCACTTCATTTAATTCTTCTACCGTCCTTCCTTTCTTCTCTACTTTCGTTACGTAATGCGGATAGACCGATGCCAAGGTCATTTTCCCAATTTTCTCATTTTTTGCTGCCGTTACTTCCATAAATTGCGTTTCTTACCTACTATTATTTGTTATTATCGTCGAGTAAAATAATTGCTTCCGTGGTTCTCGCCCGTATACCCATCGTGGGGAAAGCGATTGATCTGAAGCGTATCGTTGTAGTAAATCAATTCTAACTTATCGTCGATATCCAAGTCGTTTTTATTCACATCCACTTTGATTTCCAAATACAACTTACCATTATCCATGTACTGATCTCGCACTTTGAATTTACGTTCCGTTATTTCCTCATCATCAATTCGAAAACTCATTCGATTTCCATCAAAAAATGAGACTTGTGCATTGAATCCATCCTCTGATGGATATCGATAATGATGTATGTATTCGTAATCAAAGACCAACCAATTGACCTCTAACCAGTAACTATACTCCCAGCCCCATGTTCCTTCGAGCGGAGCAAGTTCATCGACGAATAAATCCTTTTCACAACCCCATAATAACAATGGGATACAAAGCAAAAACAGTTTTCTTTTCATGGCATTCAGTAATATCAAAAACTTCAGGTTTTTCACGGTTTTTCAGTTTTTTTTTTGCGCTCTAGTATTGCAGTTCCTACCAATGCCAGTCCAATAAACACACCAGAAATCGAGTCGATCCACTCGCCACTTTTATAACCTGCATAGGTCCCTGTAAGGACAGAAACAATACCAACTCCGATAATTAAACCTATTGTTCTCTTGTTCATCCTTCGTAATTGATTCATATTCATTAAAACTAATGCAAACAATATAGTATTTTTAATTTAATACGCTGAATACCACACAAGTGCGATTGTAACTTATGGTCCAAAAACCCTCTTTTTGAACCTGATTAGAGAAATTCGGTTTGTGCTTTTGGGTTTAAAGCAATTCGAATAAACCGCACTATGATAAGCGATGGTCAAGAAGACCTGATAGGAACACAAAAATCGACGATGGCTATTCCTTTTGGGTGTTCGTTCGGGTTGTTATGATAAATTTCGAAAGGATCCATATCGGCCTTGGTATACCCATTCTCCTTCATCCAAGCGAATAATCCCGTCCATGCTTTCTCATACTCATTCATCCCGATCTCAAAACGACCCACGATGCAGTTATTCGGCGTTATGGTTTTTGGAACTACCTCTCCACTACCCTCTACCGGCTGATCCAACAGAATACAAGCACTCATCCGAATGCGATCTGGCTGTGTTACTTTGAAACTGTCGTGGTAGATCGTCACCATTTTGGTGTTCTCATTCAAAAAACCTCTCGGAGCTGCCCATTGCATGATGGTTCCGTAGGCATTCGCAGTTTGCTGAGGTCCGGTAAAAGAAACTGCAGCCAAGTTCATTTCAGGTAGTTGTTTTACCTCTATCGTTGCATTCATGGTAATCCAATTTTTAGTTTGTTTAGAATGCAAAGGTAGGATTCATGATCCGGGTAGCCTTGTCCAATCTTGCTCTTTAATTGATAAATCTTGGTATGCCGGTGTCGATTCTGCGCTTGAAATTGGGTTGGGCTGAGGTCGTAAAGGTTGCTAGACCACCAAAGAACCAACCTATATCATTTTATCCGCAATCCAGACTGCAAAGGCAATACCGATCAAAGCTAAAATCAACCCAAAGGCCATTCTCTGTTTTCGACCAGTTTGCAAGTTTCGAAAGCGTAAAACGGTCTGAAGTAGATGGATTACTGTTTCGTACTTGGTCGATACACCGTAGGACTGCATTGGGCAAATTTTACGGGTGCTGTAATTCCGAATTGATAGTCTTGAATAAAATCATTGACAAGCTCTTCGAATCGTTTTTGTTTTTCTTCGCTTGGTTGATTTTCGACATCCCCTAAAAACTGAAAGAGAAAATAATCTATCGTTCCTTCGGGTGTAAAGTAAATTCGATTGTAACACCTTCTGGGAACATCCCACTCAAAATCATTTGCAGCTAAAAACGCTCCCAAATCCTGAAGGAGTTGTACGTATGAATTGTATAAGACTTTTACATCCTCGTCATCCGTAAATACCGCTTGTGTGCTATCCACATGTACGGCGCTTTTATTTTCAGCATCAAGCGTTTGAATCGAAATACCTCGGGTTTCGGCTTCGGTAACCGAAAGGCCCACTCCCTGACCTAAAACGCCAAAGGAAAAGGCAACCGATAAGAATAAGAGAGCTATTGCATTCCTCATTGTCATCATTTTAAATTGGTCTTATCAAACTAAAACCTTTCAAATTGAAGGATTATGATTTTTGCCTCGGTCCTATCTCACAAACCAAGCTCGAACAATCAGTCCATCGACCACTTCATAAATGGCAACAATTTTGAACTCAGCATCCCTTCCCGTAATCCACTCATGGTCAAAAACGAAGTTTCCCTGAACCATTCTTCCCATCAGAGTAGATTTATTTTGCGGGTTATTGCGAAACATCGCTCCGTATCGTTCATGAATTTCAGCACGTCCCTTCATCGCGGGGACCGTATCTCCTATGTTCATATATACTTCAGCATCTTCGGCAAATACGGCAGCAAACTCATCGATATTCTGAGCATTATAAGCGTCGAGTTGCTTTTGTACGACAACTAGTGGTGAATCTTGAGCATGAATAAGGTTTGAAATTCCGCCTATTAAAAACAAAAAAATACACATTGTTTTCACTTTTACTCCTTTCCCCCAATCCAAACTAATTGTATCCATGACATTATTTCTTTATTTGTTGAGTATTCAACTTTTTCTATTCCTAAAACCAAACTCTCCTCGTTCGACAAAAAATCACATCTTCTGAAAACGAAAAACACCTTCTAGATCGCCTTCCATTTGCAATATGTACAACCCGGGCTGCAAATCGATAGGTAATCGATACGCATCAAAAGCACTAATTCTATCGGAATACAGTTGTTGTCCTTTGAGGTCATAAATACGGATTTCCGATATCCAATTTTTTCTGGTTTTCGCATCGATGATGAGATGCTGATTTGCGGGGTTGGGATAGATCAAGAAATTCGTTTCCCGAACGGCATATTCGGGTGAACTCAAGTTAAAAGCCATTTGAAAATCGGGCAATCCATAACCCAATGTGTCAGATGGCGATGTATAGGTGCTTCCCGATTGACGAATCATATCGGCTATCTCTTCGCTGTGCAAGGCAGGGTAAGCTTCGATCAAACATGCCGATAGCCCAGCGATTAAGGGAGATGAAAAAGACGTTCCAAACGAAATATCCACCTGCCCCTGACTATTGATTACGGTGGTTGGTGAGCCCTGGGCTACAACATCCGGTTTTACTCTTCCATCCGCCGTAGGGCCTATACTCGAAAAAGGAGCATAATCCCCTTGCCACGAAACAGCTCCGATGGTCAATACCGAGTCGCCATCAGCAGGTACAGCGATGTAGGGATAAGGGTTGGCACCTTCGTTACCAGCAGATGAAACCACCAAAATCCCTTTGGACGCTGCCATGTCCGCCGCACGGGTAATTGCAGCTGTATTTCCATCCATGTCGCTGTAAACGAAATCGTATTGGGGATCGTCAAATACGCGATAGGAAAGCGATGAGTTGATTACATGCGCCCCGACACTATCGGCAAATTCAGCCGCCATAATCCAATGGTCCATTTCAAGTGGTGTTTCTTGAAACACATTCTCGGTGGTAAACAACCAATAATTCGCATCCGGTGCAGTTCCGATAATCGTATCGGGGATATGCGCCGCCATAACCGACAGTACACTTGCCCCATGACTTCCCCAGCCACTAAATACATTGGTATCGCCTGTAATAAAGTTGTAACTGCCCAAAAGACGTTGGTCATTTCTCAAACTATCAAAAGCAACACTCTGCACAAACCCCTCGTAGCCCGCATCAATAACAGCGATGGTAATACCTGTTCCGGTAAATCCGGATTGATGAAGCAAATGCCCATTCACCATTTCGATTTGCCCCGTAGCAAATCCGTAGCTCAAGGTATCCGAAGACTGAACCTCAGTGAGCAAACTTTTGTGTTTCCTCGGGTACTCAATGTGATCAACAAACGGTAAGGCTATAATGTCTTCGGGGTGAACACCTTGAACATAAGCGTAATTGAGCCATTTGGAATGAGCCAACACTTCTCCCCCAAGTTCTTTCATCGCTTGAGTGTACTCGGAAGCAATGGGTAGGTCGCTGTGTGTAATCGGGATGTTTTGCAACGCCCGACGCTCTACAGCCGCGGTAGACAAAAAGCTCGCGGGTGAATCCATCAATTCCAAATTGGTCCCCTTGTCCTTAAAATACACCCTGAATCCATGATTCTCTTGAGCAATAATCGATGTACTTAAAGTAAGACCAAGCAAAAAACTAAAAATAACCTTCATAAATCTGTTTTTGTCATTTTGTTCGGACAGGCACCCGAGCTAAGATGAGCAATGTACCACTAATCCAACAAAATGTATGAGACTTTATACACGTGAACTTACCACCAATTGATTTTAGAGCAAAAAGCTCGCAGCGCAAGATTACGATAGATAGACTCCGTTTCTATTGACTTTGGTTAAGAAAACCGAATTTAGTCAGTTGGCTAGATGATTACTGCATTAAAATCATTCAGTGAGTTCCAGCAATGTAACCCCACTTGCGTTGGTGTAACTGTGTACATGCTACATTAAGATTTTTCTATTCCAAACCCTGACAGAAGTCATTTCAATTCAAGGTTATGACCTATAGATTAGAGGAGAATTCAAATGTTTTCAACCATGAAACCAGCTGTCCCCATCCTCAGAATCCTTCTCGGCCTTGTAATAGCTGTATTGACATCCAGTTGTAGCAAGCCTGAACTCCTTACGGATAAATACGTCACCATAAAAAAGACACCGCTATACCAACATGTTACCGTTTCGGGTAGTTACTACGACCATCTCGAAAAGGGTGATACAATCTATGCCAAAGACACTTTTGAAAATTGTATTTCACTCAAGGTTAATGGTAAAAAGAGATATGTCCTTCTAAAAGACCTCAAAAAGATTGACCTAGCTCCTGAAGAGGTAATCGTTTCTGAAACATCACCTCTTCCACCGCTTGCTCAGCAGTTTTTATACAAATACGTGAATTATTGGAAGTGGCCGTTTTGGGTTATTGGCATCGGATTATTTGTATTGATTTTTCTCTTGTTCTCCATGGGCATTGGTTTTGAAGCTTCGTTCAGCGCCGATATGAACTTGTCGGACCCCGGCATAGAACTCTTTCCCATTTTGACTTTCTTGGCAGGTTTGATTGTAGGAGTGTGGTACTTTTTCGCACCTGAAACAACCCAGCGCGTGATTTATTTTGCCGAATTCATGGAAATTTGGCCTGAGAGTAACACTGCTTGGCTCGTACTCATTCTCTCCGTACTCATCGTTTTACTCAACATCCGATTGCTTATTCGCAACCTATGGCGCTATAAAGGTTACGGGTTGTACGTCTATGGAATTTATACCCTTTTCGGTATTGCTGCCTTGGCCTTTGCCATGTTTTTAGCCATTGCATCCATCGTCGTTCTCATACTTGGTACGCTTATTTTCTTTGGGTTAAACGTTCTCAGTGGGTTGGCCGATACATCGGGTTCATATTCACCAAGAGAAAAAACTCAGGCAGAAAGAGATCGAGAGAATCGGGAAAAAGATATGGCTCGCAAACGAGAACTAGCTCGCGGACACTACATCAATACCGGTGAACACAGAGATCCCGAACTGTTTTAACTCTTATAAAATGAAAAATTCCGCAGCCCACGATCATATAAAAAAGACCTTAATCGAATTGAAAAAACGATTCGAGCAAGACAAGTATTCTGATGAAGCGATGCACGTGTTGACAGAATGGTTAGAAGACGAAAATGCGAGCGATCAAGCCATCGCCTATGACTTTCTCGCTCAGGTTTATAGCGAGGCGGGGGAATACAGAAAGGCCCTTGTGGTGATTCACGAAGCACTGGAAATGGCAACCGAGGAGTACGGCGCAGGATCCATCGAAGTGGCTGTACTTCAAAACAATTTGGGACGAATCTATGATCAACTCAATGAGACGGAACTGGCTTTACAGCATTATGATGAAGCCCTCCAAATTGGCATGAGCCTACTGGGCAGCGATGATGCGTTTATTCTTCTCCTACAGTCGAATATCGCAATGACCGTCATGCACGGTGGAAATCCCGAAGAAGCGCTGTGCCAGTTCATGCAAGTATATGAGAATCGAAAAGCTCTTCTAGGAGCTCAACATCCCCTTACCTTGCAAACGATGAACAGCATCGGGGTTTGTCATCAACTTTTGGGAAGTTATGATGAAGCTGAACAGTGGCTTCAAAAGGCATACAGCCAACAAAAAGAAATCGTCGGTGAAACCCATCCAAAAACATTGATTACCCTAGCCAACCTAGCCAGTCTTTGGATAGAACAAGGCAAATATCAAAAAGCTGAAGTACTACAAAAAGAAGTGCTTGAATTGAGCCGGAAAACGCTGGGAAGCAACCATATGCGGAGTATTGGCGCAGGGCTGGAATTAGCGAACTTATTTGGTTTACAAAAGAAATACGACCAAGCGCGTGACTGCTATAAAGATGTAATCAACGTTTTGGAGGATAACTTTGGAGATGAAAACCCGAAAACTTTTCATGCTAGATATCAATTGGCGCTGCTCAATATGGAGCGAGGTGAACCTGGTGAAGATGACTTTTTGGCCTATTCGAAATATCACATTCAAAGAGGAAATCAATCCCTTGAAGAAAACGACCTCATCGGTGCAAAGTATTTTTTCGAAGAAGTCATTGCCGTAAGCGATCAAATACAGCCCGAAAAACGCACCGACTTCTTCACGGCACTCAAAGCCCTCGGCGACATCTGTTTTCAGGAAAAAGACTATCCCAAAGCGGTCGAATATTTCGAAAAGCTCGAGGAATTGGGAAAAAATGCACTCGGTGAAGGAAGCCGCGCTCATTTGGAATTTCTCACGCTGAAATCCTATGCATTGTTGAAAGCTAACGACAAAGAAGAAGCTTGGAGAGGTGTTGTTTTTCTGAATACTCATCATGATGAGATGATGGAGTTCAAGCCCGAAATTATCCGTCGTGTATACCAGAATATGTTGGTCTTCTTTCAGGATTACCAAAAGATGATTGAACACTACGAATCGTACGCTATTGATGCCAACGATCTATTTAAAGAAGTAGGCGATATGGCACTTGAATTGGTCGAAGCAGATGCACGCGATCCGAGAAGTTTTAAGAAAGCGGATGAAATGTTGGAAAAAGCCGAGAAATTGAATGAAGAGTTCGGATTGACCCAACCCATCGTATACCGCGTAAAGGCGAAATTGCATTATCAACTTGAAGAATGGGAAAAGGCAATCCCTGTTCTCCAAAAAGGATTGGTCTACTTGGCCCGTTGGGATCACGAATTCACCCTAGGCAGCCTGGCCTATTACATCGAGTTGGGAAACTTGTATATGCGCTTAGAGGATGTAAAACACGCCTTGGAGAGTTTTAGGCAAGCGGCTCGTGTTATCGAACAGAACCAAGATATCGACCCCGCGGAGGTCATTGATGTGTATTCCAGTTTGGCCCTACTCCACTACGAACTTTCGGATGTGGAATACGTGGCTTATCATGAAAACGAGGCCAAGAATTGGATTGAAAAAGCCATTCCACTAGCTGAATCCCGAAAAAACGAAGATCCTGAAATGCTAGAAAACTTAAAGAATTTAGAATATGTCTTAACCTCTTAAGTCATGAAAAGCAGTACATCCATCCACGATGTTTTGAATTCGCTTGCGGAGCGTATGAAAGAAGACGCCACAGGAAAATACCGCTTTTCATCAGGTGTAGACATGAAGCGAATGGAGTTAATCGAAACGGCATACGGCATTTCACTTCCGTCGAGTTATCGGCAGTTCTTAGAGCAATATGACGGGGGAATGATCACAGAGGATCCAGCTTCGTACTATTGTGACATGACCGAAGAAGAACCGGACGGGCCAATTGACACGAGCAATTCATTTTTCTCCTTATCTAAAATGCACGACGAGTATGAAAATTTGTATTTGAACGATGCGCTAGTTGATGAGGAGTTTGAAGGGATATACCCGGTAATTCCCATCGGACAAAGTATTGATAAACGTATCTTTTTTACGCTGAGTCAAATACCCAATACTTCTGAACCTCCGATTTTTATTGGGAATATGGAGCACAAGAGTTGTAAACTGGTTAGCCATGACTTTGCAGCTTTTCTTTCGCTTTACGTGAAGCATTCGGGATTTCCAGTATTACCGTTGGAAAAGTCGGAAGATGAATGTTATTCTTATATAAAAGAACACATCGAGAAGCAGGACAAAAAAGAATTCGAAAACCCTGAAAAAGGCATTGAGCGCTGCAATGCGCTAATTGAGCTATTTCCCGATGAAGCATGGCATTACAACCTTCGTGGGCTTTATTCCCAAGAACTGGATAAGACCGACAAAGCACTTTCCGATTTTGACCACGCTGTAGAACTGGAAGGCGAAAACGCTTATTACCGCTATTGCAGAGGGTACTTTTATTTATTGGAAGGAAAACCGAAAAGGGCACTTTTGGATTTGGACTTAGCCGTTCGATTGGAAATGGATGATCCGCTGTATCGCTATGCCCGGGCCTTGGCATTGTTCGAATTATCCCATACGTCCAAGGCGTTGTTGGATTGCCATATGATTTTGGACCAAGACCCCAATACTCCGCTAGGATTGAGCTTGAGAGAATCTTTGGATGCTGCTATGAAAACAAAAGAAAGAGAAATGAGCGCGAAACGAGAACAAGAAAACAAGAAAAGTTAATCTAATTGTTCAAACTCCCACTCTCAAAAGAAATTGCTCTTTTCGCCTGTTTAATATGTCTTAAGTTATGATAAACAACTACTCTCAACGTATCTCCCAACCTAAGCTTTATCCATTTAGAAATAGAAACCGAAGTTCTAACTTTAGTCAGGTTCGTATGACGTGCTCTTTCCAGTAGTTCGAGTAATTGATCTTGTTGTTTTATGAATGTGTTTACCGTACTCATTTCCAAATTACTATGAATAGGATTCATCGACCGAAACGTTTTCATTCTATTCGGTTTTTCCTTTGGCAACATACTTTGAGCAAAATAATTCCCAAGGATTCCGCTGTTGAACAATTGAGTCGGACCATGATTCGAGTTTGATAGCCGAAAATCTATTTCAGGGATATAAAAATCTCCGTAACGATTCAAATGCTCGATGCATTCCAATGCACTCCAGCTCTCCTGATTCTTTTTGCGCTGAAGATATTCCAATGGTAACTTCTTGAGGTATTCACCTTCCTCTCGATTTTGTTCAGTGAGGGCTATTAATTCATGAATTAAATCATCGGTTTTCATAACTTTCGTTTTGCACAAAAATCCACAAATCATCAGGTATAAACATTGACTCAAATCAAGACTTTTTTAATCGAGACAGTGTTTCAGGTGACATCCGTAAGTATGAAGCGATGTATTTGTTTGGCACTTCTTGAAACAATTGCGGGCTGCGTTTCAATACGCGTTCGTACCGCTCCTTGGGAGATGAAATAAGCAAATCTTTTTCCCTTTCCATTTGCTGCACAACCAACTCCTGTAAAACCAGTATCCAGAGCTCATTGAGCTCTTTATCTTCACTGATTAGCATTTGAAATACAGGCTTTGATATTACGTTCAATTCGGTTTCCTTCAAAGCTTGAATCCCATATTCAGAAGGTTTGCTGGTGATAAAGCTGTCTAGTGCAGTTATGAAGTTGTTCTTATATCCAAAACGGATAGTGTGTTCCGTATGATCTTCGGTCATAAATACTCTTAATGCACCTGAATTCACATAATACAGATTCCTTTCTGTTGCTCCCAATGTTGTCAAAAACGCATTTCTTTTGATAGTTATGGATTTGCTCCAGGCATTTTTTTGCTCAATTCGCTCATGTATCCTTTCAATTACTGTCATGAAAAATTGGTATTTTCTAGCCAGGGGTCCGTTGGATTGTCGGGTCTAATTATTTCATACGGGTGATTGAACGATACCAAAAGCTCTCCTCCTACATCATAGACAAAGTTCACGGGGCCGGATTCGGGCTCCAAGTCATAATCTATCCCTGCAATTTGTAAAGATTCATTCTTTCCGAAATTTAAAAAAAGCTCCTCTAGAAAAACTTCCATTTTAGTAGCCATCGTATAATCCTGAATGACCTCAATTTCATTCCACTTGAATTGAGCCTGTTCAACTCTTTTAGCCGGAGAATTTAAAAATTCAATCGTCTCCAAAACCTTGAAATTTTCTTCCGTGTAGATTTCTTCAAACCCTTTGTTCGCAAACGTGAATCCTCCAAAATTGGGGTTCCATGCCAATGAATAGGTGGTATGACCAAAAACCAATTCTACTCCGCCGTCAATCAACCAAAACTTTCTCGTTGGGTAATGAAAATAATGGTCATTAACTTGAAATAGCCGAATTTCGCGTAAAGGGTAGCTCCCTATCGTTTTTCTGAATGTAGATTCTATTGGTTTCATGTGGGAGTGCGGTTTTTCACTTTTGTGAATAGTTGAGATTAACAATGCCAATAACAGCCTAACTATTCTCCATCAACGCTTTTTGGATTTTTTGAAAATCGGCCGGTTTTTCGAAGTACTTTAGAATTAGTCCTTTATCCAATGCTTCTTGAATCTCTTCGGACAAACTATAACCCGACAAAATAAAATAGGCTTTATCACGCCATTTTTCCTTGGCCTTTGCTATGAACTCCAAACCATTCATTCTTGGCATTTTCATATCGCTAATCACAAAGGTAATATCTGAGTTTTGTTCCATCATTTTCAGTCCTGAATCTCCACTATCCGCGGTTAGAACCTCAAAATACTTTCCGAGTAATTTCTCGAGAATTAAGAGGTTTATTCGCTCATCATCGACGCACAAAACTTTTTTCATGACCTTGTTTCATTTCGTTTCGGGAAACTCATCTTCACGCTTGTCCCCTTATTCTGCTTTGAAGCGATGTCCAGCCTACCATTGTGTTCTTGAATAATCGAGTTTGTAATCGAAAGCCCCAAACCTGTGCCCTTGCCAGGAGGTTTGGTCGTAAAAAAGGGGTCCATAACTTTTTCGATTTTCGAATCTTCAATACCTCGGCCATTATCGCTGACAACAACAATCCATTCATTTGAGTTGGATTTCGTTTCGATGACGACTTCTCCTTTCTTCTCAATGGCATCAATCGCATTGGAAAGAATGTTGAGCATGGCCTGGTGGAGTTTACCGCTATTTCCCTTGATCCACAATTGACCAGCGACATATTTTTTTCGAATATGAATTCGATCTTTGTACTTATTGTGCAGCATCAAGAGGCAATCTTCAATGACTTGATGCAGATCAAATTCTTCTGTTTTCTCCTCGGTATTTCGACTGAATAAATTTAGACCCTTTACAATGGTTGTAGCTCGTTCGGCCCCTTCTTTCACCCAGCTCAAATACTCTTTGAGATCATCTACTTTGATTGCCGCGTGATCTTCCAGTTCTTGTTGAATGGCATAATATCCACCCATAATATAATTCAGTGGATTATTCAGCTCATGAGCAACCCCTGCTGTGAGTATACCTAATGACGCCATCTTTTCAGACTGAATCAGCTGAGATTGTGCATTCCTAAGCTGATTCAATGCTTTTTCGCGTTCATCCGCAAGTTTCATTTCTTTGGTAACATCCCAATTCGTTCCGTACATGGAAACAACCTCGCCCTTTTCATTTCGCTGAACTTGTCCTTTGGAACGGATATACTTCAAAGTTCTCGGTTCGCCTACCCATATTCTAAACATGACATCCAGTGGTTTTCCCGTTTGAAGCGAAAACTCTAAGTCTCTTTGTAAAGGATCTATATCTTCTGGAACGACCACTTTCATGAAATCATCGATATGGATAAAATGATCGGGATATTTCGACTTTTCGAACTCATAGATTCGAAATAGCGTATCGTCCCATTTCGTACTTTGGGCAGCTACGTCAAACTCCCACACCCCTACCTCAGCATTCCCAGAAGCCTGCTTGTAAACTTCCAGTTCTTGAATGATTTTTTCCTTTTCCTTGGAGAGAAGCACTTCATCAGTCACGTCCCAATTGGTTCCAAAAACAGCTATCGTTTTTCCTTCTGAATTCTTCTCCACCTTTCCCATTCCCCTTATATATCGGACTTCTTGGGTTCTGCGATGAATTATGCGAAACAGAATATCCAAATCCTTTCCTGTTGCAATGGTATCTTGAAGCGCTTGTACGTTTTCTTCAATATCATCGGGGTGTAAACTCGATTCCCATGCCTCATAAGCACCTGAAAACTCCTCGGGCTCTATTCCAAACAACTCGTACATAATACTATCCCACTCCAGCGCATTGGTTAATACATTGTACCTCCAAACTCCGGACTTCGAATGTTCCGCTGCCAACCAATACTTTTCCAATTCGACAGAAAGTTGAATAGCTTTTTCAGCTCGTTCTTCTACGAGTTTTTCAAGATTTGCATTCATTTGCTCAAGCTGCTGCTCGATTTCCTTTCGTTTAGTAATATCAATGGAAGAAGTTGGATAAATCTCATTACCATTTTCATCATATTCTAAACGAGAAAGCATCAATAAAACAAACTCTGACCCATCCTTTCGTTTCGCTCTTAGCTCACCGGTATACTCTCCTTTTTCCCGAAGTATCTTGACCAGCTTCGATGGAAAGTCTGGATCTACACAAAGGTCTCTTGGTGATTTTCCTATCAATTCGTTTGGACTATCGTAACCGAACATTGCGCTGTGCGCGTAGTTCACGTAAACGAATTCTCCCTCGTGATTAACAATGTCAAAGCCACTTTGGGAATAATCAATTGCCTTGGTTAGCATTTCAAGCCGACTGGCTTTCCTTTTCTGCTCAGTTATATCCTGAAAAACACCAGAGATCCGGACGGTTTTACCATTCAATACCTCTGATTCACCTTTGGAGTAAATCCACTTTAAGTTACCTTTCGCAGTGATTATTCGGGCTTCAAACTCAAAGGATTCCCCTTTCTCGATGGCTTCATTTACTGCTTCTGCAACGGCATCTCGGTCTTCAGGATGATAAAAATCAACTGCTTCTTCTATCGTAGGGATATAATTATAGGGCACTTCATGAATGTCATAGGTGGCTTTGGTCCAGATAGGCCGGTCAAAATTGCCATCTAAGTACCATCCACCTACCTTGGCTAGGGCCCCAGTCCGATTTAAAAAGTCTTCGCTTTCTTCCAATGCTTTCTTCGCATTCTTCTCATCGGTAATATCCCGAGTTATTCCGATGAGCGCTACCGGATTTCCACTTTCATCACGCTGTACTTCCGCCGAAACAGAAACCCATTTTCGTTCACCAGAGCGCATCACTATGCGGTGCTCAATCTGATAATTCGATTTTCCGTGAATGGCATCGTTAAACGCCGCTGAGACTCGAGGCAAGTCGCTTGGATCTACCGCTGCACTGAGGTCGCTTGTATCGTACTCCTTGTCGATACCGAATAATCGAACCCAGTTCTTGGAAAAGCTCCATTTTGAATTAACAATATCATACTTCCACGATCCTTGTTTAGCAATATCCTCTGTGTATTCCAGTAAACGCTGACTCTCTTCTAACCGCTGACGCGCTTTGCGGTCTTCGGTAATATCTTTTCCCGCAGAAATAAAGTACTCACCCAACGGAATGCTGGTCATTTGTAAGAATTGTTCCGATGAAGGAAAATAATCTACCCATTCATGGGGTTCTCCCGTAGCGCATATTTTTTGTACGACCGGCATGAATTGTTCCGTCGCCTTCGGTCCAAAAATTTCCTCTGTTGTTTTACCAATCACATCTGACTTTTCCCTTCCCCATGCCTCAAGTGCAGAGGGGTTTACATCAACAAGACGCCATGTACGGATACTATTGTCTGGATTTCGAACAATTTCCCACAGATGAACTTCATCTGCCAAATGATCAAATAGCCCTTTATACCGACTCTCTAGCAGCATAAGTTTTGCCTCCGCTCGTTCAGCTCTTTTTTCAGACTCGATGAGTCTTGCCTTGAGTTGTTCAAGTTCGGATTTAGGATCAATTGAACTCATACACTTGTTCTTAGGTTGATTCTAGAGTTGGCTTCATCTGAAATGGCGGGTTCTATAAAATCATTTCATCATTGAAGCGAGTGAAATTTCACAATAAAGCGTGAAAAAAACAATTAACTTCGACAAATATTGACATAAATACATACTGTGCGTCAATATTTGACTATGACTATTTTCTAAACGCTCCAACCAATTGAAGCAGTTTGGGTTTAATCACTTCTTTCACGAATCATTAGGGTGAAATAAACCGGATAATAGAGTAATCCTACACCTTAATGCTCTCCCAAATACTTCTGCGTTAGTTTTTTAATGGTCAAACCTTGAACGAGGATGCTAAAGACCACAATCGTGTAGGTCATACTCAGTATCAACTCCCGCCCCATTTCGGCGGGAAGCGATAGTGCCAATGCAATCGAAATTCCTCCGCGCAGCCCTCCCCATGTAAGAATGGTTGCCGTACCTGGAAGCAGTTCGAGCCGTTTTTTAAACAACTGAACCGCTGGCCACACTGCGGCATATCGCGCTAAAACGACCAGTGGGATCAACACTACACCCGCTAGTAACCAGTTGATGTGGTACTCGACCAATAAGAGTTCAAGTCCGATGAGCACAAATAAAATGGCGTTAAGCAATAAATCTACCAGCTCCCAAAATTTGTCGATATACAATTCGGTTTCGCGCTCCATTGCCGATTCTCGCGCGCGATTCCCGATGAGCAACCCAGCAACCACAACAGCTAGAGGAGCCGACATGTGCAAATAAACCGCAACGACATGCGTTGCCATCACCAGTGCCAGCGTAATCAATACTTCCACCTCGTAGTTGCTTATACTCCGCATCAATCGAAAAGCAATGTACCCCATTACCCATCCAAAAATCAACCCTCCAATCACCTCAATACCGAATAGCTTAACGACGTCCATGGTAGTCACGCTGCCCGAGTTGGATGCCAAGCTCAAAAGGACAATAAACACAACAACAGCTACACCGTCATTAAAAAGGCTTTCTCCTGCAATCTTGATTTCCAATTTCTTGGGAACCTTGGCTTCCTTCAATATTCCCAAAACCGCGATGGGATCGGTGGGTGAAATCAATACCCCGAATAGCAACAAGTACATGAATGCTATTTCAATACCAAACCAACCCAGAATCAAATAAGAAGCACCGGCTACCAAAAAAGCACTGAGAACTACGCCAATAGAGGCCAATGAAATAATGGGTCCGATGTAGCGCTTTAGCCGATCATAATCGGTGTGAAGCGCACCGGCAAAGAGCAGAAAACTCAACATGATATCCAAGATGACCTCACTTAAATCTATACCTCCAATCAACCCTTTGGCATCATCCAAAACACCGGGAATGGCAACATCGATCAATACGATTAACAAACTCATGACCAGTGATATGGCCATCAACCCTATCGTCGTAGGAAGTTTTAAAAAACGAAAATTGATGTATCCAAAAGCCGCTGCCAAAACAGTTAAAAGGGCAATGATTTGAAAGGTATTCATGATTGCGTTTTGTGTAAACTTGAATAATGAATTTAATAAGACCTACAGGAATGAAGGTAATTAATTCTGGAGCTCTTCCTCGATTGCCACGCGCAAATCCAGAACTTTCTGCTCCACTTGGGAGTAATAACCCAAAACAAAATTACGGTTGGCCTGCATCTTCCACAGATAGATTAAAAATTGCCTTTCCTCCGCAGCAGTCAGCTCAATAGGCGTTTGAATGCCGACAATTCGCTTTTGATCATCCAAAAGAATGTATGGAGCGAGCATGTCATTGATGCTTTGAAAATAGTTTTGTTGGAATTGCAATTCGAAATACTCCTCTTCCATTTTGCGGAGGATATTGTAATCGTACTCAAATAGGGAAATAATCTGTGAACGCAATTTATCGTCCTCAACGAGTTCGAGTCCTTTGGATTGAAGGGTTTCGTATCCGGAGGTGTTTTGTATGGAAATAAAATCGCGCGTGAGGTTGAAGTAATGAATCAAAAAAGAATCTTTTGGAACCGGATTGCCCGCTATCAAATCATGAAAATATGCCGACGCTTTCACTCCTTCCTCATGTCCGTATTGGTTCATGTGAATATCTTCCAAGTCTTTGTCCAAACCATTGCGAATTTCGGATAGAATCTTACTCTCGGCGTTTCGGTTATTTCGATTATCGTTCCAGTTATTTAGGGCAAACGCCGAGATTACTGCAACAAAAATGGAGAGAAACTCGAGCGTGTATTTTTTCCAATTCTTTGATCTCTTTTTCATGGGAATAGCAAGATTATTGATGATGCCAATGCCGTTATCACGGTTCAAGATAAGGTTTATAATGAATTCCTAATCCTGCTTTGGAAAATTAGTTGGAATCTGAGTTAAACCCACATTCAGGTCATCACTTCATATCCAACCAATACCAAAGGCCAAAGTCCTTCAATAAAGCTCAGTTTGTAAAAGTCCATGAAAAGTAGGCCAGCCAATAAAAGAAACGCAGTCCTTATTTTCGAGATGGAAAGGGTAATTCAAATGCTATGGAGATTTCGCTTTAATCAACCTTTCGGTAAAAATGGAATCATTGGTTTCAATCACCAAGAAATAAACGCCATCCTGTAAGCCTGAAATATCCAAATCTTTATTGAATTCAATGGGTCCCTGTGCAAAACACCTCCTACCCTGCGCATCCCACAACGTCATGTTGCGAATATCCACATCACGGATTGTTCTAACCCGAAAGAAATCGCCTGCGGGATTGGGATATACGACAAAAGCTTCATCCAAATTTTGCTCTTGGAGATGCAGATCATTTTGAATAATGGACTTAATCGCAAAGTATCTCCAATTGTTGATTCGGCTGTGGCTCAAATTGTTGGACAGTGACAGTACGCCATACGACACATAACGCTGTCCATTTTCCACCTGAATAATCGAACTTCCACTCTCTCCACCATGTCCATTGGCATTGGAAACACTAATTCGGTCGGGAGTAACATCATTCACCCATCCATAGTTGTAATACAAGGTATCTCCATTGTACGCAACTGAGTCAATTAGTGGATTATAAGTGCTGGGATATGAACACTTGTAAAACAAATCGTCACGGAGCAGCGAGTCGTTATTCTTAAAACCAATGCCAATCCAGCCGGTCGAAATTCCGATAGGATCGGCCATTTCGAGTACAGCAACGTCTTCACCTTGCAGGGTCCAATTCTTAAAAAAATAGACTTTGGAAACTTCTGATCCCGGAAAGTTTGAATTGAAACTCCCATTATCATAGGCAGGAGCAGCATAAATCGAATCAAACAACAATTGGTTGGAGTTGAGCAGCGATACGCAATGAGCGGCAGTAATCAGGTGTTTTTGACTGATGATGCTTCCGGAACAAAGATCGCTCATAGTTCCATTCTCTACGTAAAAAAGTTTCACGCTTGTACGTACGGGGTAACTATTCAAATCGTACTCCAAAGCCGTTCTTCGCTTGGTTGTAAAATGGCTTCCCGGAAAAACAGGCACCGCTGGCGTATCGGTTTCCAATGGGGCGATTTGAGCATTAAAAGATCCAAAATGATGTACTGTATTTGCGCTGGTAATGGAGGAGTCAAAACTCACGGGCGCAATGGAATCAACCGTTTGTTGAACTAGATCAAAAACCAATATTTTTTTTCCTTGACCAAAAACCGCGCTACTGAAAAGTAGAAATGCAAAAACCGTCCATTTTATCATGCAAAAAGAACGGTGTGTTTTGACGCTTATTGCAGAGTGGAACTGATATACCCACAGATTCAAAATGGGGGTTCGGGTCTCGAGACTCGGTAGTCGGTAGTCGATAGTCGGGAATCGATAGTCGGGAATCGATAATCGGGAATCGATAGTCGGGAATCGATAGTCGGGAATCGATAATCGGGAATCGATAGTCGGTAGCCGGAAATGGGTTGTTGGGATTTTGATATCTACACGCTATCAAGACGTGCTAACTCTTGTTCTGTTCAATAGGAAAAAACTCATCCTAACGCGTCCATGTTTCAAACTGATTGGCGTTTGCAAACTTTTCGCCATCGAAAATACACATGCCTTGCCAGGTGCCAAACCACATGTTTCCGCTCCGATCCTGATAGATGCACTGCACTACATTGGTTGTCAAACCATCATGGGTCGTGTAATGCGTAAAATTCGTTCCATCATAGCGATACACGCCATAACCTTCCGCTGTAAACCAAACATTTCCATCCACATCTTCATAAAAATTATAGGCCTCAGGGCCATCTATGGCTCCATTCTGCGTATAATTTATAAAGTCTTTACCATCAAAGCGGCTCACCCCAGCGTGATAGGTTCCAATCCATAGGTTTCCATCTCGATCCTCCAAAATATCCGATGTATTGTTATCCAATAATCCATTTTTCGTAGTGAAATGTTGGAATGACTCTCCGTTATAGCTGTAAATCCCTCGCCCATCGGTTACGATCCAAGTGGTTCCGTTCCGATCACATATAATTTTAAAAACCGCCTTATCCGAAAGCATCGATCGTTGATTCTCAATTGAGGCTTCAGGCAATTCAAACGGTACAAAATGCTCATTTATGAAATGGTAAACGCCGTTATCCGCACCTACCCATAACACGCCGTTTTTATCAAAACACAAACTCCATATTTCATGACTATTTCGGGTTGTTGCATTCGGAATGGAAAAGACGCTAAAATCACCGTTACTGTATTTTATCAATCCTTCGGACGTGCCGAACCAGATGGTCCCCTGCTCATCCTCTACGATTTCCATAACACGCATTTTTGAATGAACTCCTTGAATCGCTACAGACTCCAAAGTATCTCCGTTATATCGAATAATGCCGTCCCCATTGGACCCAAACCAATAGTTTCCATCGCTATCCTGATACATGATACGAACAAACTGACGAACCATACCATTCAAGTTGGTGTGGATTTGAGGAAAAGTGTGGTCATTCATGGGAACAGGACCCTGCATTAAACCCGAGGAATTATTCAATGCTTTTTCTTCACCTGCATTCTCCTGGGCGGTACAGGACAGCATAAAAAAAGTCAGAAGTAGGAGTATAAAATTGGATGACCTAAAAGGTGGAAAGTTTTTCATTTTGTGTAAAGGTCTTTGTTCGCCAAAAGGGAAAGAGTAGACAATAATCAATCGTCATCGGTTTCTATTTTCTACGATGTTGGAATCCGTAACTTATGCCAATTCCCGGAATTGGGTCACCCTGCCATACAATTGCGGGACGATTATCACGAACTCCTCTACTGTATGCCAAAAGCACACCTGCGGAAACTTTCAGATAGGCGCCTTTCACAAAAGGAAATGTATAATTGACATTGGGATAAAAAATAAATGCGAGATCAATCGCGCTTCGGTCTACTGCCGAAAACGGCACGGGAGTAAAACCCGATATTTCTCCTCCTATTCCCCAGTTTTTGAAATAATAATGCAAGCCGGATTGAGCAATCAAGGAGCGCTGATGCAAGCTAAGGCCTAGCCCCACTTGAATCCCGATTCCATGCGTTTCTGCGCTGTCAAGGAAGGTAATCGGTTCCGTTAATAATGAATACCCAATAAAATTGGATCCTCCAACCTGCACTTCAAAGTTCAACTGTGCGCGCACAGAAAAACCGATCAAAACACAACCGATTAAAAAGATTTTTTTCATGTATCCCAACTCTTTATTTTTTACTTCTAGAAAACACTTCAAAAAACGACGAAGGTTTACCGATGAACAAGTTAAGGATTACGCACCAATATTTCGAAGAAAGATTTCGGAATAGCACCTTTTTCGGGTGGCGGTACGATTCCGGGGAATTTCACCGCAGTTGGCACATCATGTTTCGCGAAGGCTAGGAGATAAAAAATCAAATGAATGTTGCGATCCATTCGATACGATTCAATGTGCATTGAACCGTTGAAAAGGGATGTAAACGAATTGAAGACTGCGCATTGAGGAGGTATATGAGGCGCTGACATATTGTAATGAGAAATGCACAAGCGGTTAAAAACTAACCGCTTGTGCTATCTCATCTAGTAAATTACTCTTTTATGAGTTGGATAATAGCTTTCTGATCATCGGATTCAATAATCACGAAATACATTCCTGCAGGTTGATTGATCTCAAGCTGAACAACATCTGTTTTGTCGTATGATTTAAGTACAATTATTCTTCCACTTAGGTCGGTCAAGGACACAGAAATTGAATTGTACTCCCTTCCTAGATCCACAGAGAAGTCGCCACGGGTTGGGTTCGGATACAGCGTAAATCCGCTTCCAAAAGTACTTTCATCAATTCCTACCGTATTAACCTCAACACACTCCGAAGTATCTACACAACCCGACTCAGTAATCTCCACAGCATAATTACCATTGGCACTTGGAGTAAATGACTGACCTGTTTCGCCGGCGATAGCCGTATTTCCCGCGTCACAATCCAACCAACGATAGGTTCCATTGGCGTTATTTGCAGTTATTGCAGCCCCAGAAATGGAAGTCGTAAGGTCAGAGACCGAATTGATGGTCAAATTAATTGTGATAATCGAGTCGCAATTCGCAGCATTTAGGATGGTGTCCACATAGGTATTGGAAGTTGTCCAAATATAATTTCCGCTTGGTGAGGTATATGAGTTACAAGCCGTTTCTGTAATCGCAGAGCTCGTACTAACACAAGTAGAATCGTATTCAATCAAATAATACATCGCGTTGGTATGATTAATGTCGTTCCACTGCGAAGCCACGCCAAATGGCCAACCATCCAACGATAGTGCAAGAGCGTCTTGGCCCAAAAAATTATCAGGTTCTTGACTGGAAAAATTATTGTACAGACCTCCAACAGGTCCACCGCCGCCTAGAGCCAATCCTTGCCAGAATTGTGGACCGACATTGTCGTTGTCACCATCCCAAATCCAATCTCCTTCCGAGGCCAAATCATTCCCTCCTAGCCAAACATAGGCTCCACCTCCACCGTCTGGAGCTGTGGTACTGCTGAATGTGATACTGGCGTTGTTAATCAACTCATTATAAATAGCCGATTGTTCGTTGGCATCGTTAATTTCTGCTAAATAACCTCCGCGCGAAACGGCACAGCTGGCCGCATTGATCCATGTTTCATTTTGCTTTACCACCTCGTAGGTCTTTCCATTGTACGTGAATGAATAGATATTCGATGGATTGGCACACTGAGATTGTGCCGAAAAATTAAATGCTAAAAAAAGCACAACTGCACTGAATTGAATAACTGTCTTCATGATTGTTAATTTTAAAATTATCAAACCGTGGTAAGGTTTTTTACGACTTCGTTGACTGACATAGCCAGATAAACCTTCCGCCTGTTATTTACACCAGCGCAAATGTCATTTTAACAACAAACTATGGCATTCACTCATGTCCCTAATGCATACAATCATGTTGCAAAAGAGCTTGAAAACACCAGGAATTACGGCAAAAACAAAATTATCTCATCAGTTGAGTCGGCGGAATGCCGAATTGATCGTGAAAGCATTTAGAGAAGTAACTGGGACTGTTAAAACCAACTCGGTAGGCCGCTTCTTTTACAATTACTCCTTCATTTATGATCATTTCCATAGCTCTCTTCAAGCGATAGGAACGGATAAAAACGGAAACCGAAACATTGGTCAATGCTTTGATCTTTCGGTGCGCTTGAGAACGACTTAGATTCATAGCTTCATTGAAGTCGCTTACTTCAAACGCTCCATTGTCTAAGTTGGCCTCTATTATAGCTTCCGCTTTTTCTACAAAGGCTTTGTCTTTAGCCGACAATACCTGACCACTCTTTGAAAGCTTTACACTTTGCATGCTCGATTCGAACTTCTCTCTAAGGGCTTTTCGCAAACCGATGAGGTTATCGATGCGTACCAATAATTCTCTTTGATTGAATGGTTTGGATAAGTAGTCATCTGCCCCAAAGGATAGTCCTTCTACACGACTTTCTATCGATGACTTTGCCGTGAGGATAATAACAGGGATATGAGAAGTTAGGTCAAAGTCTTTCACCTTGGCGCACAACTCCACCCCGGTGACCTCAGGCATCATGTAGTCGGTTAAAATAAGGTCTGGAAGATGTTCTTGAGCCAATTGCCAAGCTTGTTCGCCATCAAAAGCCTGAATGACCGAGTAATTCGTCAGGCAGCTTTTTAGGTAGTCATTCAACTCTACATTGTCTTCAGCTATTAAAACAATTGGATTGCCGTCGTTAGAAATTGCTGAAGCTGTTGGTTCAAGCAATGGGTTGACTTGATTTTCCAAGCCTAAAACGTCATCATTCACAAGTTCAGTAGCCCGATCAGAATGAACGATAGGAAAAACGACTTGAAAAGTACAACCACCATCCACATTGTTTCTCACGTTAACCGATGCTCCAAGTATTTTTGCATATTCTTTAACAAGAGCAAGTCCAATTCCGGTACCTCCTTGCTTTCTCTTCTCAGAGTCATCAATTTGATAAAACTGTTCAAAAACGGTCTCGAGTTTATCTTCGGGGATTCCGGGGCCTTGGTCCTGTACCTTTAGAATTACCGAGTCTTCTACTCGATTCAAACTCACGCGAACAATGGTGTTCTCTCGCGAAAACTTCAGAGCATTGCTCAACAAGTTGATCACAATGCGTTCTACTTTACGACTATCAAAGCTGGTATCAATTGCCTCAGGTGAAGAATTAAACGTCAATTCTATATGCTTCGAATCCGCTAAGTGTTTGGATTTAGAGCATATTTCTGCTACAAATGCGGCGATGTCCCCTTTGCTGTAATTCACAGGCATCTTGCCTTGCTCCATCTTATTAAGGTTGAGTAGCTGATTCACTAGATCTAATAAATCTGCTGCATTCCTCTTGGCCGTGTGTATCAAGTTCTTATCGGCCTTCGTTTTGCTTCTTTCGTAAAGCTGCTCCAATGGCCCTATAACCAAAGTAAGAGGAGTTTTGAATTCATGGGTGATATTGGAGAAAAAATGACTTTTCGTTTGTTCCAAATCCTTAAATCGTTCGGCTTCATTTCGATTAAAAACGGCTTCAACTTCAAGGCGCTTTCTTTTTTCCCGAATCCTGAATAAGAGGGTTAACAAACCTATGCTAAGCAATAAGTAGGTTAAATAAGCCCACCCGGTTTTATACCAAGGTGCGGAAATAGTAAATGGAATCGCAAGTGACGATTGGTTGATATTTCCCATCCAATCTGTTGCCTTGACTTCTAGTTTATACTCTCCTGGATTAAGATTGTAGAAGCTCAACTTATTCTGATATCCAATATCTATCCATTGCTCACGCTCAGATAGTCTATACGCATAGCTATGATTCTCGGGTTGATCATAATTCAGCCAGGCAAATTCAATTTCAATTCGTCTTGATTGGCTGAACGACAATTTTGCTGCGGAAGTCCAGTCCTCTATCAACTGCACTTTTGTCGTATCATCGATTTGCTCTTCGTAAGCAAAACGGTTCAAAACGATGGGATGATTCTTTGGTTGCTTTTGAATTGCCAAAGGGTGAAAGGCCGTAACCCCATTCATACCTCCAAAAAAGATTCGTCCATCATCTATTTGAGCAAAAGAACGGGTGTTGAATTCATCGCCTTGTATTCCATTTCTTTTTCGAAAGTTCACCCAGTTATTTTCATCCGGTGTAAAACAAAAAATACCCGAATTGGTGCTAACCCAAATACGACTTAATTCATCTTGGGCAATCGCATAGATCGTGTTGTTCGTGAGTCCGTTTTTTTGACTCAACACACTCCAAGAGTCTTTTTTTAGGTCGTAGATAAACAATCCTTTGTTCTTGGTTCCCACCCAGATTTTCGTCGTATCATCTTTATCCTGATGCAGTGCACTAAAAGCTACATTTTCAAGCTTTTTACCATTAATCTCGATCCATTTTCTTTTGACTTCACTATTCTTTTTATCGAACAGATATAGCCCCATTTCCGTAGCCAACCATAACTTTTCGGGATGGTCAAAATAGCTATTCAGACCATCTTCTCTCGGGGGTGGGTTTTCTATTTGGTAGGAATAACGCTCAAAACTTTTCGTCTCTTCATCGAAAGCTTGTAAAAGCCGGGGTTTAATCACCCAAATTTTTTGTTCGTTATCTTCGATTATCCCAACGATACCATTAAATGGGTTCATTCCATTTTTAGTGGATTCGCCACTGTAAATACTAGTACTTCCATCTCGTTCTTTACAATAAATTGAACCGTTCGTTGCAAGCCAATTTCTCCCCTTGCTATCTTCAAGATATGCCCTAGCATCGATGGTTTCAGGTTCTTTTAATAGCTCCTGTACCCACCTTACGTGATTGACCCATTGTCCCGTTTTTTCCTCTAACTTGATCACCTCTCCTTTCAACATCAACAACTCATCGTTGCGGCTTTTGGTCAATGCACCGGCATACATCTCATGGCCAGCTTCTATGCCATATCCATCATTTCCAATGTTTACAAAAGGGCTGTTTTTTGGTGAAAACCGATACAACCCAAAACCATCGGTTCCAGACCAAATGGTGCCATCTTTTGATTGATACAAGCAGGTGCTGATAAAATCCAGCTCATAGAATAAGCGGCTTTTTTGATCATACAACGTGGCCGTTCCAACGTGTTGCAGCCAATTAATGCCGTTGGCATCTTTTTTAAGCGCACTGATGCCGAGGTGTTTGCCGCGTTGAGAATAGCGGTTGTGATGTAAAACTAGCTCTCCCTTCAACAAGAACAAATCACCTTGCCAATTGCTCAACCATAGCGAGTCCCTATTCATCCGAAGCAAATCAAAATGGTCCATAGGGCCACCTGCGTCGGGCAGCTGTAAAGTTCTGGAGATTAAGGTGTCTGAGTTCGAGTACGGTTCGTCAATAATTAAAACGTTATGTATTGAACTCAGCCATAGGTGACCATGTTGGTCAAACACCAAATCCCTTAACCTCCGGGGTTCTTTCTGGTATTCATCAATAACGGTTACATAGGATACTTCGGCGTTCCAATTGGCATTTTCTTTCTTCTGATCAACAAGTTTTATCCGGCAAATACTATTGATTTGTAGCAGCCAAATTTCTTCGTTATGAAAAGTTAGCTGCACGAAGTTTCGCTCTTGACTCTCAATATACCCACTGAGATGCAGAGAATGAAAGCGCTTTTCCTTTTCATCGAAAACGGAAATAGTTCCATTATTAAACAACACCCATACGCGCCCCAGGTGATCCTCTAATATTTGATCGACATACTGTCCCTTAACTGAAAAAGAATCGTTTGGATTTTCGGTGAAGTTTTCAAATGTTTTACCATCGAATCGGTTGAGCCCGTTCAACGTACCTATCCATAAATAACCATTATGGTCTTCGAACAAGCTAGTGATGTATCCTTGGGTTAAGCCATCTTCTACCGTGTAGAGCTTTTTGGAATAGATCGCCTTCATAGTACTATCAATCGCCGATTGAGCGTACCCGTTGGAGCTATAAATCAATATATAAGCTATAAATAAAAATCGGCGCAAAAAGCTCATGTTGTTTTTTCAAAAAAATCATTTCCACAAAACCATACGAAGGTATTTTAGAAAAATTGATTGTTACCTGTCGAACAAGTTAGGGATTACGCACTAATATTTCTAATATAAAATTCAAGCTCGCGTTTTCGCCGTTGATGTATTCCTCGAAAGTGGGAATCACCTTATAATGCGGTATTACACCTCGGCCAAAAGGCAGAGTTGGACTCACATTCATAACAAAATGCAGTGTGGGGATATACACTTCAATTCTAGAGTTTGGTAGTATCAACTGCTTCATGTATCCGCTTGTATTGCCGTAGTAACCACCGCCAGTCTCCTGACCAACAAAGGTTGCCAAACCCTGTGAATACATCATATTGCTAAACTCACTACCACCAGAATATGTCAATGGACTAATAATTACGTACACCTCACCTTCAAACTTATACTTCGGCTCTTTTTTATAGGCCATAAGGCCTTTGCCGAAAACTTGTGTTCGTTCAAGGCTCCCATCGGGCATTGTTTTGGTCGTGAAAATTCGCTCCGCGAAGCCGTACGTTTTGAGTGTTTTCGGCGGATCTACTCCATTGTCCAAAACTGCTTTCGGCGTTTTTGCCAAAACCTGTGTGTACTTCTGATAATTCTCACCAAAATAAGAATACAGCAAACCTTCATTTCCTTCTGATCCACCCGTATTCTTGCTGACATCCACAATAAGGGTTTGAACTCCACAATCGGCAATGAGTTGAAAGCTATGTTTCAAAAACTTCGATAGCCGCTTGTATTGGGAGTGTTCTTTTATTTCGCTATTCGAAAAGTCATGGATACCCAAGTACGCGACAGAATCTCCAACAAACACAAGTTCCAAAGGGGCTTGCTTTTCTTTTTCTCTTGTTTCGGGATATCGATTCTTAAGTTGTTTGTTGATGGTCGCCAGGTTTTGCGACTCCATGATTATCGGTTGCGCCTCTCCTTCGAAAACGATCTCAAATCGATCCGTTCGTCCATGATAGTAGAAATAGTACAATGCAAAGCTAAATCCATTTAAATCACTGTACTTCACCGTCTTGATAAAACCATCCGAAGCGAATAACGTTCCTATTTTGTTGACGATTTCCGATGGGGGTTCTCCATTGATCGATGTGATAACCTTGCCCTCCATATCAAAATCATCTATGTTCGAACCGTTCTTCACACAATACAGTTCTTCACCCAAAAATACGACGGTCAATGGGAGAAAAAGAGTATTTTCTTTCAAACTGCGTTTGACCGTTTCCGGTAGATAAACGTTGGTGTGATCTTCGCGAGATAAAGCGACTAACGGGGCTATGATCTTATGAAATTCAAGAACGTTTAAATCGGAATCAATTTGGAGCTTTGCCATTTCAAATGCGGCATCCACACTATCTTTTGGTGTATACCAGTACATTCCCGTATGCAACTTGTCCAATCCTTGATGAAGTAACTCAAGATCGCTCCATAACTTTTCCTTTTCAATTTTCGGGAAATCACCATAATCTTGGCCCAATACGAGTTGAGCAATAAGCACAAGAAGGACTATAGCGATTATTCTTTTCATCGATTAAATTCGTTTAAACTCACACGAAAATCGACTCCCATTATTTACATCGATGATAAATTTTCGACAAGGAGTCGAGTAATCATGAGACTTGGGTAGATAAAACCATTCTCTTAGGGCGAGAGAATATTTTACAATATGGTCAAGTTAAAGAAATTCAATCAAATGGCTTCCGAATTAAATCTTCACACCAAACTTCAACATACCTCCTGAGTTGATGTCTCCGTTTTGATAGGGTTGAGTAAAAAGCTTGATTCCCATCATGAATTTATCTGTAATGGAGTACGTGTTTTCGATAACAACGTTCAACCCAAATGAATTTCGCTGATCAAATACGTAGTCGGCATCTACGAGAACTCCATCTTGATAAACCGCTGAAATTTGATAGGTATCGGCGACGGTATACCAACTCAGTCCAGTTCCGATTCGGAAGTCGTTCACGCGCGAGTTCTTAAACGGCGAGAAGTAGATGTTGGCATTCGTTTGAACAAAGGAGGCTTGTTCGAAAACACCGTTATGACTTCTTCCAAAGCCCAGCCCACCAGCAACCGCAAAGTATTCATTGAGGTTTACATTCAGTTCGTTCTCAACCATCAACGTCAGCATATCTCCTGTTCCCAAAAGCGAGGACCCCAAACCAAACCGAAGGTCGATGTTCCTTTCGGCATCTTGAGCGTTAACGGATAATACGAAGATTACAGCAGTGAAAAGAGTTGTGATTTTTTTCATGTGATTTTTTTAAGGTGGATACGCTATTAAACAGAAATACTTCTTTTTAGTTTAACTCAAATACCGCACCAAAAAATGGCTTGTTTCACCAGAGATTTAAGCTAAAGGTTTTGGCTAAACCATTGAATCAGCACCTTATTCAGCTCATCTCGATAACCTCGAAATGCATGATTGGTGGGATAAGTCTTCAACTCACACCGATAGCCCGCTTGAATCAGTTGTTCGGCTAAGTCCTTGCTTTGATTCGGGTTAACACGTTGATCATTCGAACCAGCGAGAAGAAGAAAAGAAGTATTTGGATTCAAATCTTCGACCCAAAAAATAACCGATCGGTTGGTTAATTCCTCGGTCTTGTTTTCCCAATAATTCGGAATATATTTCGAATAGACGTATTGCTCCATCTCAGGTCTATGCTCAATGGATTGGAACATATTTGAAACGCCATTGCCGACTACGGCAGTTTTAATTCGATCCGAATTCTTTATAGCCAAATAGGTCATCATTCCACCTCTGGACCAACCGAACATTCCAATTCGGGCGGTGTCAACTTTATCAAACGCCGATGTAATCTGTATCAATGAAAGCACATCCTGAACATCGCGTCCACCAAACTCATCATTGTTTCGGTAGTTGCTGGCCAGAATCACATATCCGGCACTCGCTAATTTGCTGGTTGCAAATACGAGCGACTTAATCGTGAGCCTACCTTGTTCTTTATTGCCCCCGCGATTAAAGATGATCACCGGCAGATTGCTCTGGTATTTCGGCTCGATGGAGAAACCTTCAACGATTTGATCATCGCTTTGAAAAGTCAACGAATAGAACGCCAAACTATCCAAATGAGCAAAGCGAGGAAGTAGGTGCTCACCATCGGTAAATGTGTTTTTGAAATACGGAAGTTCCGTGAGATCTATTTGTGTTTTGGAAAGCAACCTTCCACTGCTCCACTCGCTGTCATTCTGCGCACTACACCACAATGTGGCAAAAAAGAATAATAGGACTGCTGAGATTTTCATTAATTTTCATTTTAGACGAGAAAGGCAAAAACCCTTCTTTTTTGCAGTGGATACGGGTTTTATAATCGCATTAATCCACTCTTTCAAAATTAAACGTATAGTGATAATCGGTTATTACGAGCTTTCCATTTTGGATCTGTTCCACAACGAGAGTTTGCTCGCCATCGTTCTCGGATTGGCGCTTGGCGAATAACTGCTGGCCCTCCAACCCTTGCACCTGAAATATTCGGCTTCTCGATGAATCCAAGTGAAATACCTGGTATTGCTGTCGTATCCCAAAAACCTCTTCATGAATCACCCAATTCCAACGCTCTTTTTGAATATAGAATTTCACAATGCTATACGTCGAAGAGTCCGATCTTTTGAATGTCTCGACATGGCATTTGATCTCATCGCCATTCACCACCTCGCACTCACAGCGGGCATAAAGCTTATGCCCCATTTCGCTTTTCCATTTGCCCACCATAAAGCTCATGTCGGTAACCGTAATATCACTTTGCGTGCAACTAACGGAAAACGCAAGCATGAGAATTGAAATCGCTAAACGGTAAAAAGCTTTCATGGATTGGTTTTTCAAAGGCAACACCAGGCTGCATTTCGACTATTTTCAAATGGATTAGTGATTGGCGGTTCTTTCATTGGACAGGGTCGTGATTCTATTTTTATAGTCCTCAAAATCTTTGTAATCATTGGGAGACTCCTCGATTTGATCATAGAAAAACGAACCGTCTTTACGCGGATAAATGACGACGGTTTCGCCAAATCGCAAATCAAAAAGCTTCATGTTCACGAGCAACACAGAGTGTCCATCAGGGCTAGCCGAAAACACCCAATCAAACGTCTGATCGTAAACGTTGAAAACTCCCTGAGCGGTCAAATACGGATAATTACGTGATTCAACCAGAGTCGATTCCTCGGCGTTTAGGTCATCAGTCAGCACCCATAAGGTCAGCTTATCGGTTACTTTCTCGCCTTCCGGGCTATCGTACTCACCGATTCGTACTCCTCTAAACTGCTTTCTACCCATATCGATCGAAAACGGAATACTCGACACCGCATAATCATATTTCGCCACGGGAAATGGCGATTTGTTCAACGGGTAGCTTTCAAAAACCTCCGAATACTTCGCGTACGTCTCAACGTCTTGGCCAAACAACAGGGTATCCCATTGGGTAGGATCCAAGTACTGTTCGGCGCGGATTTTTAATCGTTGGGTATCCCAGTCCTTCTGTGGCAAATCATCTTGGTCAGTAATCGAAGAACCTCGATGGGTACAATTCGCCAACAATAGTCCGAGCATAAAAGTGAGTAATGGGATGATTTTCATGTTTGTGTTTAGCCGAAATGGTTATGCCGAATTACGTCTTTGATCATTGAAAGCCCAAGATACTTAAAACCACGAGAGCGTCGTTCGTTTTCGTTTTTGAAATGTACGAGGTTAGTGGTAGACTGGTGGACTAGTAAACTGGTAGACTAGTAACTAGCAAACCACTAGAACAAAAGACTCGCTTTTCTTTCGAGATTCGAGGCTTCGAACTTCCGTCCCTGTATGCTCATTACTCTTGCTCTTGCTGATTTTTGATGGACTGGGGCTTCGATTGGTTCAGGCACCACAGTTAGCTATCACCACCTCGGATTACGGATAACGGGTACCGGGTCTACGGATCACGGTTTTGGACAATTGAAACGCTATCCCCAACAATGTTTACCCTGTGGCGGGAGTCGTTCGATTGGACATTTATGTTGTTGTGCTACGCACCGCACTACCTGCCCCATTGTTTTAGGGTATAGTTAGCTATTGGTGGGATTTGGCATTTCTTTTAAATCTTCAAATTCTTTCTTAGAAATAAATCCGGCTTCAAACATCCAATCAATTCTTTCATTTTGCAATTCAATTGGTCCGGATATATTTTCCAAGTATTTTTCCGTTACATACTGTTTTGATTTGGACTTTAATTTCTTGATGAAGTTATCAACTTCATCCGAATTTGATCTAGTTCTAAAGAGAGCTAGGTTACCTTGGGTAGTAGCTATATATGCCTCATTAATCCAATTAACATAAGAAAGGACTAAAGAAACGCAAAAGGCAACTCCCAATCCAAAAATCATTTCCCAATCAGCTTTTGTTTCAGAAATTAAGATTTTTGAAATAAATGTTGCAAAAAAGAAGAATCCAGTCAGACCTGTCATTCCGATCCAAAACAACGGGAACTTAGATTGTTTCATGGATAGATTAATTCTTAATTCTTCATAAGGTAGTTCAAACTCAACAAATTGATTGAAAATTCTATTCTCCCTGTACGCGAAACTTTCTTCTTTAAGTTCAATTTTACGCTTCGTAAAAAATCTTCTTTGATTCAGTATCATTGTTTTATAATAACGCCAAAAAGATGGCAAATTAACCTATAAATACCCTCTCAACACATCGCTCAGCGTTCGATTTAATCGTCTCTAAATTCATAGAAAGCTCCAATTTTCACACTCTATTCTAGGACTTCGGAAATGCCTCGATATACCTGTTTTATTTTCTGATGATTTTCACAATCCTATTATTAATGATTTCCGATAAGTTCCAATAGTATAATTTAGGGTCTGTTGTGCTATAGAACTCAACGACGACCGCGTCAATGTCTTTGTAATAATGTGCAAAACTTTGATACCCAGGAACCCAACCTGAATGTTCGTATTCATATAATGAAGAATAGATATCTTGTTCTTCTGGATCTAACAGTGACCCATCATTCAGTGCTCTTAAGAACGTGCCTACATCTTCCACCGTGGCTACCATGCCATAATCATCCCCCTTTAAATCATAGGGATGTCCGACGTGGTAACCACTCATTATATCCTCCATATTCACTTCAAGGATTGATCCGAAGGTGTTTTGGAGGTTTAGAGGGGTTAGAATTTGTTCTTGAATAAACTGAAAGTTCGAGTAACCAAGTACATCATCCATTATTCTATTAATGAGAAGATAATTGGTATTGCAGTATTCATACTTTTCACCGGGCTTAAAATTAGCTGGCTTATCCAGAATAAGTGAAAGACTTTCATCATATCCTCTGGGAGTTGCCCAATAATTCGGGGTGTCTGAATAATTAGGAATCCCACTCCTGTGTTGTACCAACAAGCGCAAAGTGATTTTGTCTGAATTTTCGATTCTACCCGCAAGTTCCGGCAAATAATCAGCAACGGTTTGATCTAAAGAAAGACGTCCATCACTTACCAATTTCGCAACAGCCACAGCATCATAGAGTTTACTGATGCTGGCAATTTTAAACAATGCATCGTGTTGGGCCGGTATTCTCAATTCCCGATCATGCCAACCGGAAGTGATATATTGGGGTGGTTGCCCAGCTTGATCCACGTAAACAATCATGCCGTTAAATCCATGGCCAATGGCTTCATCTGCCTGTTCCTGAATCGTATCCGGTAACGGTAAAACCCAGGCCTTTACAAGTAACCACGGAACGAAAAACAAGGACCCCAGTGACCCGAGAATTAGTGATATTTTAAATATTCGTTTACCGTTTTTACTTGTCATTCTATTTTTCTTAAATCATGAAATTCTCCCATTGAATTTCTTTGATCCATTTGCTTTTTTTAATCCGAGATCGATTCTTTGAAGACCTTCCATTCCAATTTAAAAGAGGGCTTAAAACCTATACCCCAAATTAATTTGAAAAGCCACATTATAGCCGAATGTTTCAAAGAGTTTTTGGCTAGCAAAGGAATCGTACGGAATTTCGGAACTCTTGCTGGAAGTGAAAACTCCCGTACTGATATTCGTGCCTAGATAGACTCCTTTAAATGCATTGATTTCGAAACCGTAACCGCCGTTCAAAAATAAATAATTGTACTTGGTGGGATAGTACGTGTCACGAGCAATATAGACGTAAGTAAAACGAGTAATTAGGTAAAGATTGAATTTATTCTCAGTTCCATTTGGGAAGTATTTATAGTTCAATTCACTACTGACTATATTTTGAAATTTACGATCCGAAATATTGAAGCCCACACCCACTTCGAGTTGGCTTTTTCCTTTCGTGTAGGATATACTAGGGACGAGCCGTAGCGGATAAATTTCGCCGTTAACACTAGAGTTTAGCGCGAAGCCAAGACTTCCTGTAGAATCGTTGGACTGTCCTTTTACTACAAATGGAATCAAACTAATTAGCGCAAGAAAGATATAGTTCTTCAAAATACTGTATACATTGTTTTAAACGTCTTATTCAATCGACCTTACAATTCGACTATAGACTCGTTCAAGTTTAATCCAAAACCACTCCTTACTGCTCGTATTAACAAACTGCACAACCACGGCATCTAAATCGCTATGATAGCGTGCAATACTCGTGTAACCTCCTATCCAGCCCGTATGCTCGTATTTATAGATTTTCGAATAAATGGCTTGCTCTTCCTCATTGAATAACGTTCCATCGATGAGCGCTCGCAAAAAAACTCCCACATCTTCTGCCGTTGCCAACATTGAGCCACCCGGCCGGGTATGATCTATTGATTTTAAATCGGGGTCGTACCCTACAAAATAACCACTCATCACATTATTCGAATCAACCTCGCTGTAAAGGTTGAACGTATTCGATAGTCCAAGTGGAAGTAATATTTCATCGGTAATGAACTCATGATGAGAATACCCCAGGGTGCGATCGAGGATTTCTCCAATCAGGAGGTAATTTGTATTCGAATATGCATATTTTCGGTCGGGCGAAAAGTCCGAAGGTTTACCGTATATCAAGGCCGCCGTAGAAAGATAACTCTCATCAGTCCCACTGTCAAAACCTGGTTCATAAATATATTCAGGAATTCCGCTGCGGTGCTTTAACAGCATTTCTAATGTGATTTGATCCGCATTTTCAATTTGTCCATTCACCTCCGGGATCAATTCGGAAAGTGTTTGATCTAAAGCCAATGAGTCAGCTGCTACAAGCTTGGCAGTAGCCGCTGCAATGTAAAGCTTACTAATACTCGCAATCTTGAATAATAAACTTGGATCGGCCAGAGTTTGCTTTTCTCTGTTATTGAAACCTGAACTGTACAAAGTAGACTTACCCGCCTGATTGACATAGACAATCATCCCATCAAAACCATTTTCAACGGCTTTATCCATCTCCTCCTGAGTAGACCCAGTTAGATAAAAAATATCTTTCGAACATCCGGCCAACAAAAAAGCACTAAACAGAAAGACTCTTGCCAGAGCACAAGATAACCTGAGTATTCGATAGCTGCGATTTCTACTTTTTTTTATCACGATACTCGTGTCATCCATCATCCAATTACTTAACCCTATTGTCTAAGCAACTAATTTAGCTTTTTTCAAAATCATGTTGCTACTTTAATTCGAGAATTTGAAAAATGGAACCTACACAACAAAGCAAGTCACGATGGCATCGCGTCTTTTTAAACTCTATTTCGTTATCCAAAAGTCTGAAACCTAGTATCCACGCGATAAAACTGTATTGTATTTTTACAATCCAATTGTTAAATCAAACCCGATAAGCAATTTACCCATAACAGGGAGTCGTTCAACATCGCATTCATGCTGGTGGTTTGCGTTGCTCTGCCCACTCGTACAATTTCTATCAAACTCAAATAATGTAGTGCGTTTTTTTTCTATTTCCACCCTTCTACTATTCCTGCTTGTTGGATATATTCAGATAACTTTTCATCTTTTAACCCCTCAATAGACTTTAACTTAACATATCTCGATTCTCCTGAGCCCAAAGGTGGTTTAGATGTAAAGGCTGCACCTTTGAGGAAAACAATGTTGGCTGAAATATCATATGCTGCTACCTCAATGAGCCATCCCAATTCTTTTGTTCCATAAAATGCATTTCCCCATTTAATAGCATAATATAAATTGGGAATTAAACCATGAATATGACTGTCAATTTTCTTAATCAACGGTTTAATACCTGGCATTATTCGGTCTTCCATCCAATCCTCAATGACCTTGTAGTCATTCGACGGAATTGGAGGTTTTTTGGTTGAAAGGGGTTTACGCTGTTTTTCCATTTTGAATGAATTACTGTCGTCCTTGTTCTATCGCTACCAATCACTTATGTACGCTAATTCTCGTAATACATGGCTCAGTACATGGGTTTGATTTTGGATTTTTTCCAATGGGGTCATTCATATTTTTTCAAATTCATAGTCTCTTTCAACTATCGCTATTCGGGTTTTATATTGTTTGTACCAATCCTTCCTACCTTTCAATTGGGCTACACTATGATCTGAATGCTGCTTCCACTTTCTGATCGAGTCTAAATCTCTCCAATAGGATACGGTTACACCGAGCTCATTACGAGCACTCTCTATGCCTAGAAATCCTTCCTGCTTGCTGGCTAGCTGAATCATCAAATCGGCCATTTCATTGTATCCTTGATTACCTTCAGTTCTTATGGAGCTAAAAATAACAGCATAATAAGGAGGTTTGGGTGTTTTGGCTATCATGTTGTTGAATTCCATTGTTATTTGCGTAGGGTTTATCTCATTGTATGCTTCCTCGAAATACTTTCTGTTCAAAACATAAGAGGCATAAAGTTTCAAATATCAAATTTTCAGGAATGCTTCGCAGTGGCGCCTCGTGTTATTTGTTCTTTACTGGTTTTATTTTCCAGAATATCCAATTAACTAAAAAAATGGTCATGAAGGTCATGATCAAGGATATTACCTCTTTAAAATCCCAAATGATGCCAGGAACATAGTCCCTATGGAAGTCGACGAGTATTCGCAAAAACACAATATGCCAAACTATCCAAATGGAGTAAATTGAAACCAGTAGAACTGACAACCTCCATAAAACTATCCGATTGAAAAAAGTCTGTCCCAACAAAATCAGAGTCGGAATAATCATTACCCAATAAGATTCGACCCCCAAGAAACTATCCAAAAAGAAAAGCTCGAGATCGTCAATCCAGACTATAGCCCAATAGATTAGAGCCAGTCCGTAGATAACTCTTTGAACCTTGTCTTTTTTAAGTTGAGCCAATATCGATCTGATCATTCTAACTTCCTTTCCGTGTGTTTTTATCTTTTGTTCCGCCCATAGCACACAAAATCAAGACAACCCACAGGCTATAGCGATTTTATGGGCAGAGGTTGAAGTCGTTTTTATTCTTTCAACATCCAGTGGATTAAATCCTCTTTGTCCACGATTGCCCAACTATGAGGGTGCCTTTCGCCATTTGCCCTGTATCCTTTATTGAATGTAGAAATGTATTCAACGCGCTCATACCCTTTTTCAATTAGACTTTCAGACAACTTTTTTATGTAGAAAGCATTCATTTGTTCGTAATCTGCCATTCGATTTTCCTTCCACCAAAGGGTGTCAGGTTCTGTGTAAAGTCTAATTTTAGTTCGCTTAAGGCGTGTTAAGTTTGAGATGTTATCGGTGCTGTAGGTGTAAACAGCATATTGCTCATATTTCTCAATATTTTCTTTTGGAGTACCAAAGCGATTGCCCAGTTTTTCTAATAGCCATGTGCTTTCTTGAATTGAAGGCTCCGAAAAGTTCCGTTCTATGTTCTTTTTAGATGAATTGTACAATGCAACCAAGTCTATGGGTGAATCCACAATAAATACACCTTTCGGGTCAATATAGAATTGTTTCATCCCTGTAATATAGTTGCTCAATAAAAGACTGACAATTCCGCCACTTGAAAATCCCCCGATAAAGATGTTGTCGACCGGTAATTGATTTGCAACGATCACATGCTGTAATTTCTGAGCGAGTTCTTGATTATCGCCTTCCTCAAGCCATAGTTTTTGGTTGTAGTTTGAAAACAACACTGCAATTCCACTTTCTATTGACATATCCCGGATTGGAAATTGTCGTTTGATATCAACCGCATTCTCAGGATAACCTCCAAATAAAATTAAAACGGCCTTTACTCCATTGGTTGGTTTATAGAGTTCAAAATTTTCCGTTATAATTTCGGTAAGCTTATTCTCTTCATTTGCAACCTGCTCTTTTTCCTCCCTGTTCCGATGACAAGAAATGACTGCTGTAGTTATTAGGATTAAAGTGAGTATTCTTTTCATTCGACAGGTGGTGTTGTATTCATTGAGCTAAACTGCGTTTTAATGCAGTTCAAGATCGGGTGATAACCTCATTTTATTATTCTTTTAAACATGATCGATTGCCTGAAAAGCTTTTCAAAGTCCCCTTCATCAGCGTTTATTGTAATCGGTGCCGCTGGGCTGTAGGCCTCCACTTGGTCGGAAATGTCAAAAACTTTCTCCTCTAGAGAGTCGAAGGACTCACTGAGAACTTTTCCCTTGTAATTCACATAGACATGATTCCCCGCTGAAAGCATCACCTTATAAACGCCAAATTCTCGCATCCGATTGTAATAGTCGAAATAGCAAGAGTCGCATATAAAGAGTTGGTTTTTGCTAAAATCATAAAGTCCCGAAGTATGAGTCGTCGAATCTACCCATGAAAAGTTGCCAAATGTGCTTGAAAGGATGGATCGGTAGGAAAACCACGAAGATCTTGCGGTACCGCTTTTGTCAAATAGCCTTTGCTGCGACCCAGGATATCCACTGGTATTCTTTGTGCTTCTGAACTGAGTCAAAACAAACGAATCGACCAGGTTTTTGCCGACCAACCCCCGGTATTGATACTTAATTGACCTCGAAGAATCTCTGAGGGGAAAGGTTGCGAATGGTTGGAAATCAGGAGTGAAGATTCGATGAAATCCATTTTTCATGTCATAAATAGGAATAAGGTTATCGTGCGGTTGATAGCCCACATTTCCAGCGACATAGGACAACGAAGCATCGCTCTCAAATGCCTCGAAAACAACCTTACCGGTCGAGTCGATTAAGTGGATCATACTGTGGTTCGGGTTTATGCCGTTTGTAGTTGCGCCAAAGGTTCGATATCCCGCTATGCCATAGCTGTTGAAATTGCTGACATCAGCAATCTGCTCCCTATTGGTATGTAAATGAAAGGCTACGTTTCCAAGGGTGTCGATAAAGTAATACGTTTCCAATTCCCTAACCACCGACAAGTAAGCGTTAAAGGGACAATCGGGATTGCGCACAAATCCGCCTCGAATGGGAATAAATACATCTGAGGCTCTGAACTTTGGTTCAATTGCTATGTTGCCTTCTCCATCCAGGTAGCCATTTTGACCATAGGAAATGCCCAGGTCTGCATGAAGACCTATAAACGGATACAGAAAAAATGTGCGCCGATTGTTGTTCAACGTGCCAAACTCGAGCAAGAATGATACATTCTCAAACCGAAGAACGGTGTCGAACCGGGTGTTGATCACAGCGAAATCACCTCGGTGGATTTGTGATGTTCGATTCGTGTTTTCAAGATCTAACCGTGGATAGCGGGCCCATTCATTTCGGTTTGAACGCACGATGGCCAAACCATGTCTAAATTTTGGTTGTCTTTTAATAAAGTCCGTCATTTGAATGCCATCCTTCGAGAAATAAGCCTCATGATTTAGGCTATCCACAACCAATATCAATCCGTCTGAACAGTTGGATGGAGGATTCTGATATTCAAAGGGAATCACGATTTCATTCTTGAAGTTGACTGCACCGTACAAACCAGCTTTGCGACAAATGTTAATGCCTTCAGACCATATTCTAGTGAATTCACTGTCGTACTGCGGTGGTACGATCCATTCTCCTTCCGTATTCATCCATCCGGATTTTCCATCTACTGTAGCTCTGAATATGGGATATTTTGTCTCGGGACGAATTGGGCTGTAATCCACAAAAACAGTATCCAATGAGGATGAAATTTGCTCCGTCTTAATACTTGAATCAGACGTATTTTTGACCGATGCACACGCAACCACTAACCAAGTGCTCAATAGGGTCCAAAATAAATTCAAGCGAATCTTCATAAATGTGTTTCTTGTGGCCGTCGGTGGCTTTATGGGCAATACAACCCTTTCGGGCGCATTACCAAAAAATCATTATTCGGCGTGTGTATATCTCAAAATTTCCTTTCAAAGGTCTTTCCGTTAAATGTGTATACTTTACCATCTACCATGCCAAACCACAATTCCCCATGGCTATCTTCAAAAATGGATAGCGCATTATCATTTGACAATCCATCTTTCTTCGTGTAATTCGTCATCAATTCACCATCGTATTTCCAAATTCCTGCATCTCTATCTCCAAACCAGATATTCCCTTGACCATCTTCAGCTATCGTAAAAACGTGTTCGAGTGTACCCGGTGGTGACCTATCGCCTTTTCTGCCACTTGTTGGATATATTAGGTTTTTTTCTTCTGAAAAGTTCGTAATTGAATCGCCTTGTTTGAGCAATACCCCTATTCCATTATTCCCTATCCAAAGCCTGCCTTTTGAGTCTTCTAAAATACTTCTTATATGAAGAGGTGCGATACTCCTATCGTATCCCAAGGTTTCGTCATTGATGATGGTAAACTCACTTCCATTATAGCCAAAGACACCGGCGTACGTAGCCATCCAAATCATATCGTTCATTCCTCGCGAAATGCTGGTTACAGCAAATAAATTATCGTAAAGATTAAGGAGCTTTTGAGGAGGAAATGCTAGATAATCTATTTTATGTCCATCAAACCGATATACCCCTTCCTTAACCCAAGCTCCAAACCAAAGATCACGATCTGATTTCGACCATTGAGCTTGCAATACTTCATTATCCTGAACCGGTAAATTAACCTGTGGTCGCTCCATGCCTACGGGGGTATGATTCACGATTTTTTCGCCATCATAACTGCTCACTCCTTGTTGCGTATCAAACCAAATAACTCCGTCTTGATCTTCTTGAATGGAAAGGACTTGGTTATCTGTTAACCCGTCAAAAGTATTGAAGTAGCTGAATGATTCACCGTTGTAAACCGCTACTCCCTCTTGAAGACTTCCGAACCAATAATTACCCTTGCTGTCTTGAAAAATGGCACGGATCCCAGAGGTGAATTTCAACGTGTCCATTAACGAAGTTTCCCCCAATTCAGACGTGTTAATTTCTCCTTCGGTTAATTCCTTTTCAACGCAGGAATAGTTCAATAATAAAACGAGTAGAAGGTAATTCAATTTGTTGTTCATCTCTGATGTATATTCTTTAATACCCAATGGTATTCAATTCGAAACACTGCCCCACAAGGTACTAATGCTTATCGGTATGGTTAGCTGAAGCAGCTAGTATTATCTTCCACTCAGATTCTATTTCTTCCCTATTCAGACCCGTGATCTCACTTACGGTTCGAATAATGTTATCAAATCCCATTGAGTTTGCAGTCATTAACTGAATGATCCCCTCATCTCCACTTGCGTTGTACACCAGCTCACAAATTGCTGCTCCAGCAGGGTAGGCGGTTTGATAGCCGTTAAATCGAACGGTTTGGGATACGACCGATTGAAAATTGATTTTTTCAGGATGGTTGATTAGGTCCTGTGCCAGTTTTTGCATCAGCTCTTGATATGCAACTGTATCTTCTTTGGTTCCTAAAAAGGTGGCCAATCCTTCTTCTATTACGAAGCCCCTGTTGGAATTTAAAGGAAGTAACTTGTGGACGAATTCGTGGGGGTAAAATTCATTTCCCTTGGAAGTCAATATCATTGCCTCTCTTGCCTTTCCACTAGTTATTCCGACGAAATAGTAGTCGAAATTTTCCAGCAATCCCATTTCGTCCTTGCTACTTGTTACATAATATTCAAAGCCGTTTTGATAGGAAGGATTGAATCGTTCAATTATTTCATTACAGAAAGCCTTGCCTTTATCGGCTTCCCGTTGATCAAAATCATGTGTCGGTGGATAGATGTACGTGATGAAGCCCACTTGCTTAGTCGACCAATTCTTGGATAACTCCACTGCTACATTTTCGAAAACCCATTTTTGATTCTCTCGAACGGCATTTAGCTTTTGAATGCACCAGACCTTCGAACCCGCGTATTTCGGGTCTGTTGTAGGAGAAGAAAACAGCACCCTAATTTGATACTTATGACCATTGCCAATCGGTTCGACGGACATTACAAAAGGTGAAAAGTATCTGAACAAGGTTTCTGCGGTCATTCCGCCTTGAAAAATGCTAGAACGAGAGAAATCAAAGTCTTTATAACGCTCTTTTTCTTTTGAGTTCCAATATGGATTATCGTATATCGAATCGGGTTTTGACTTATAGTAATCTTCGTAAAGTTTAATTATTGAGTTTATATCCTCAGAAGTTGTATCGACCCGCGAACTAACTAAAAGTTTGATTATCGTTGAATCCTCTTGAGCGCAGATGCTACAGCTCATAGTCAGCATAAATAGTACAAAGAGTCTGAATTTCATTTCATCTTGTATTACAGTCATTAGCGTAGCCAAACTGCGCTTTAATGCAGTTGAGGATTTGATAACGCATATTCAACGACCCCCAAGCAATTTGGAAAAGCCTGATGTTTAGCGAACTTCCCTACCCCGTGGGTTTATTAATCTTTATCTGATGAAATCTATGAAAAAAAAAGAAGTTATCGATTATTAAAAAGGCCTGCGCCGAAGTCAAACTACAAGCCGGGAGTCGTTCGATTGGACATTCATGCTGGGTGCTACGCATAGCACGAATGATTAGTTATTGTATACAGTGTTTATTGCTTTTTTATTAGTCCAATCCGATATTTAATCATTCGGACAATTAATCCTTTCGGCAATGGTTTGTCAAATGGAAACTGAACCGAACCTTTCGCACGTTTGTAATCGCTCAATTCAGAGTCAAATTTTTCCATAGTAGTTGGGTGCGGATAAAGTCCAACGTGTTCTTTATTTCCCGCAATCAAAATCTGCTGTTCCCTTTTTCCATTTACCACTAAAGCGTACGCCGGAATGTTGTAGTTCAACAGTTCTGTTGCATTCGGTTCCGCTTGTAGAATACATTCTTTCAATTCTAAAAGCATTTTTCTTGCGTTTTCGGGTTGAGCGTCAAAATATTCGTCAACATTTTTAAATTCCACTTTTCCACTCATTTTAATTCCAATTTAGTCTCGAATCTCGAGCTTTTACAACTTGCATACAACAGTTTATGAAAATTAGGCAATATCGAAGTTCTAAGCTTTCGGTTGTGCACAACACTTAGAAACCAGCCAAAACCCTTGATTAATCTAGTAGTTCGTCCATTTTTCAAATCCATTGTATGCGGTTCGGGTCTACTCATTCATTCTTAGTCTCAACTGAAATACTCGATAAAATATTTACTCTTGAACAATAGAATTAAAATAACGGTGTAGGTCACTAATTCAGAGGTCATCGCAATGTATCTTGTCGAGCTCGTCATAAACCCAAAGGTTTCTATCACACATATTGTAAATAGCATGGTATAGGCTGATAGCATAAATTCTGGTGTTCCACTCCATTTGGTGAAGTAACCTACCAAGAATCCAACGGAAGTAATACTCACTGAGCCCCAGTGAATGGGAAGTAACCATGTCGGAAAGTCCAAATTCGTATAGGGTGTCCAAGGGACTTTGAAAGAGGTCATCTCAACCATCCCACCCGCCGACCATAGCAGTAGGAAGAGGTGAATGACTACTAAAACGTATCCTAAGTATTGCATTGTCTATTTATTTTTATCTGACCGCTAACGGTTCGGGTATAGTGTCCTAGCTGAAGTCAGGAAACTATGCACTATACCCATCCTAAGTTGCCATTTCGATTTTATGCTATTTTCATTTTTATTCCATAATACGCATTGATTAGATAAAGAACGTTAATTAATGGTCCTGTTGAAAGCTTCAAGAATAGGGAAGCCTTCAGTACCGTGTTATGTACTGGCTTTATTCAGCTTTCGTTTTAAAGTCGATTAAGTATTCTTTGATCGGTATACTTTTAAGACTCCTAAATCCTGAACCAATTGTAATTTGATATTGATTATTAGGGCTTAAATCTTCTATTTCAAGTGTTAATGATTTTCCGTCTTCTGACCATCCAACTACATTTTTTATTCGCATGAGGGCATCTTCACCCAAAGGACCATATTTAAAATTTCTAAAACCTTGATTCATTGGTTCGGAAAAAACAATTGTGATTTCATTTATTCTTGGGTCAACACTTTGTTCTTTGTTTTCAAAAGGTTCTATTGCAACCACTGTTGGTCTGCTATTCTCAAACGATTCTTTGTAGGTATTTAAGGTTTCGTCAAAGTATCCCGACTTTTCGACAAATGCTATCAAGTCAGTTTCATTATTGTAGTCGAGTTCTATCATTTCCTTAATTGCCTTTGTTTTGTCGGATGCATTATTGTAATAGCTATCACAAATTGCATAGCCTACATAATAGGCCAAATCACGCATTTCAAATTCATTATCAGCACTGTTCCAAATCCAATTAAATAAGTATGGTGAAAACATTTCGAGCGTATATTTCGCTTTAATTTTTGCATCGTTTTTTCTTCCAAATTCAATTTGTGGGTTTGGTGAGTTGATTTCTAGAGCTTTCTCAGCTAAAAACTCTGCTACTCCTTCTATTACTGTCTGAGCTAACAAACTATTTCCGATTGTCGTTTTTTGCTGGGTGTGGACATATTCATGAATATTTAAAAAGACAATATTTTTACTTGGCTCTGAGTCGAAGTAGTTTCTTAAATGTGATAGGTTTTCAGGAAATTCGCTCGTTAGTGTATTTTTATCTGCCAATGCTAATTCTGACCCAATGAGGACTAAGCTGTCCATAGTTGTTCCGTTTGTCCTTAAAGCTCCTATGGTAAAATAGATTTTTGCAGGCTTTGTATCAGGATAGATTTCTTTGAATTTTCTGATTCCTTTTTCTAATTCAGGACTAAGTTGTTCCGCTTTCAATGTATTTTCCCTAATTGAATTCCAAAATTTTGGGTAACTATTGATTGCGTATATATAGTCCTGTGACGTATAGTTTCTTGCCTGTCGAATAGCATTTAAACCATCGGTTCCTTTTTGAAAGTAAAGGCTATCAATCAATTTAAGTTGTAAAATTGAATCCTGGGTTGCTGTGATTTTGTCGTAGGCTATCCAAAAGTTCGCGATATCATTAGTTACAATATTACTTGAGGGCTCTTCGGTTTCACAGCCAATCAAAGTCGTTACGATAGTCAATAAGGTCAGAAGTTTTTTCACATTCTAAGGTTCTATTCTTTATTCAGCCAGCACATAACGGTTTGGCTAAACCGCGTTTTAATGCAGTTTAGGTTTTGTTAGAAAAAGTTTTAATTCAAATTTAATATAGCAGGTTCATAACTATAACAGCTAACTAAGCTTGGGAAATCTTCTGATAAGTAATTCACAGATTTAGTATTTCCATAATAACTATTCGATCGAAGGAACATGAACCGATGATCTGGAAACATCTCATACACTTGACCACTTCCATGAGGAAAAATATAAGATTCAATAGTATCCAAAATTTGGTTATTCTCAAATGGTCCCACATAATACTTATGGTAAGAAAAGCCAAACCAAGAAGAGTCAGTTTTTCTTAGCACTGTGAATTTTGGCAAAAGTTCACTCTGAATCCGTTCATCAATTCGTAGAAATAATGTATCAGAGCTATTTGTATTATTAATAGAATCGATCTTAATCATAAATACAGAATTTATTTCGCGATAAAAAAAGACGGTGTCATTATCTAAGTTAATATCATCACGAAGAGAATAACCATGCCAGCCTGTTGTGTATGTTGAATTATCCTCTATAGAAAAATAGCTTGATCCAGGTCCGGATTCTGAGTCATATTCGAATTGATACGACTCATTAATCTCGAAAAATCCACTTTCATCAGTTTGGGTTTCAAACTGAGCATCTTGATGAGCATACTTTACGCGTAATCCACTAACGGGTTCTTCTCTGCATGGGTCAAAACAGTAACCATTTAGGCTTACTTCTCCCCGATATGTATGCCTCTCGCAAGACAAGAATGCTAATGAAGTAAAGATTATTAATATAATGTTTTTCATTGTTTCTAACGGTAGAGTCTAAACGTAGTGCGGGTTTTTGGCGCGACTCACCTTCCAACTACACTAAACTTTAATAGAAGCCAATATACTCAGTTTTAGGGACTCAGCCCGCATTACGCTTATACTATGTTTGCCTTGTTTTTTCTCTTTCATCCATGGCATATCATTCATGGTTATTCAATTTCAAGATTGAATTATCTATTTTTTCATCCACGCTTATAAATGGCCTATCTCTTTCTATGCTCCTTCCTTCCATAACTGTATTCACTTGTGAATCTGATGCCATGTAGATTTTTGATTTAAGGGGTAATTCAAATTTTACCTTTTGAAATGGTAAAAACCATTTTACAAGCGTGTTATTCCCTTCCTGTTGCGGTTGGTAGATTATAAAAGTGACCTTTTTAGGAAATATGCTATTGTTTTTTAAATAAAACTGAACTTTTGAAGTGCCTACTGTTATAGCTTCCGTTTGATATGGCATTGAATAGCTATTGGCTTGACCTGTCGTATAATTGAACGACAAGAGCATTAATACAAACGTTGAAATCTTTGCCTTTCTTTTAACAAGCTCTCGGTTCATAAAGTAGTCCAGACTGAATTTGCCAGGGCCGAATAGTAAGATGCAAAGGCACATAATCATAAAGAAGAACGAAATTAATCCTGAGTTTCCAAAATCTCCGTTATGATAAATGAAGGTAGCGGTAAAAGTCACAATGACATTGAACAAAGCGGCAGGACGGGTAAATAACCCAAGCATTAATAAAATTCCGCCAAAGAATTCAGATAATACCGCAACCCAGGCAAAGAAGGTCGGAAATGGAAAACCCATATTAGCCGTATCTTGAATGAACCATTCTTGTGGACCCCAAATACCGTTTTTTGGTAAGAACTTTTCAAAGACTGTGCAAAGTGCAAGTCCTACAAAGAAACGAAGAAGTAAGAAGCCAATATTTTGACTAATAGAGTTTTGTTGATTACCAACAAAAAGGAAGGCTTTGATTTTCTTGTTCATATTACTACGATTTATTTGATGAGTAGCAAATATGAAGGCTTATAATCGCCTAAACGCTTCAAATCTAGATTTGGGACATGCTTTAGGAGAAGCTTTTAGTCGGATGTTGTTGTCCTTTGAGTCATTTTGACGAATTCAGAAGGCGTTACTCCACAAGTGGACTTGAATACTCTATTAAATGTGGATTTGGAATTAAAGCCACACTCATACGCTATGCTTGTCAAGGTAAAGGTCTTGTTTTGTCCTTCTTTAATTCTTTCTTTGAAAGCTGCAATTCGGAAGTTATTGATGTATTGGTTGAAATTCATTTCTACTCCCTTGCTCAAGATGAAAGAGCAGTGTTTTTCAGAAATCTCAAGGTATTTGGATAGAAGTTCAAGATTCAAGTCTGGATTCAGAAAAACCTTATCTGTAGTCATTAGTAATTCCAATCTTTGTAGTAATTCAGATAATTCATTTTCGTCAATAACTGAATCTTTTTGGCTGGGTTTTGAGGTAAATATCTGTAAAGGATAATATTGTTTGAAACCGTTTATGGATATCCAGAATACAAAAGCTGAAAGCGTAAATGTATGCACGAAGTAAAATGGGAAACTCGATAAATAGGAAGAAGATGTGTTGTATTCTATCAATGAAAAACTAAATTCCATAACACCAATCAACAACATTCCTCCTGAGAAATTCATGAGCCATCTCTTAATGTCAGCTGTCCAAAAGTAGGCTTTGATGTCTTTCTTTTTCAAGTAGGATAAAGAAAAAATAGTGTATCCAACCAAAAAAATCGGGAAAAGAAAGGACTCTATTTGAAGGTATATCCGAAAGGCATTTTCATCATAAAGCATCGATTTGAATTCGACTGAACGGAATCCTATGGAAAAATAAATCACTGCCTGTATGATTGGAATAACCAAATGAACCAAATCAGATTTATTCAAACGATAGCTGAATTTCGACTTAACAAAAAGGTAAAAAAGAGGTGCTATACTTAATGAATAGTAAATTGGTGTAAAGTATAATTGCTTAATTCTATTGCTGATTCCTGAAGTAACTAAAATATCATTGAATAATGTCAATCCCGAAAGAATGAGCAGGCAACCCAATATGTTTATGGATATATGTTTCTTGTCTTTTTGAGACAGCAATAGGACTCCCATAAATATCGATACGGATATACCCACACTGCCTATGGCAATGGCAATTAGACTCGATATTGGAAGTGTGATTTCCATTGATTTATGTTAAGGTCGGCGATTTTAAATCAGGCATAATGTTTTGCTAAACTGCCTTTTAATGCAGTTTAGGTTTTGTTGAACGAATCCCCAAGCAATTTGGAAAAGCCTGATGTTTAGCGACCCTCCCTACCCTGTGGGTTTATTCAACTTTAACTGATTAAAACTATGAAAAAAAAAGAAGTTATCGATCATTGAAAAGGCCTGCGCCGAAGTCAAACTATAAGCCGGGAGTCGTTCGATTGGACATTCATGCTGGGTGCTACGCACCGCAATGCCTGACCCGGTTGTTTTGGGGAATGGTTAGTTATTAGGTGTAGTGCTTATTTTTGCTCTTTCAATTTTGGCTCTAAAACATTCTTAATTCCCCATTTGCTTAATTCACTAAATAAGGGCCTTAGGCTCTCTCCTTTTTCTGTCAAAGTGTAAATAACCTTGGGGGGCACTTGCGCAAAAACTTCTCTGTGTATTATCCCGTCATTTTCCAATTCACGAAGTTGCGTGGTCATCATACGCTTACTACAACCGGACATCATTTGTTAAACGACAAAAGATTGTCTAAATGGTAGAACAGCAATATTTAGAACTCAATGTCGATTATCGTCTGTTCGGTTTTTTAGTTTGCACACAGCGGCGCAGTATTGGTTGTAAATTTAGTGTACTATAAGTTTTCGAGTCATTTTTGCTTGACCGGTTTCAATCAAGATAAAATAAACGCCCTTCTGTTCGATATGTACGCTGATTTCGTTTTGCTTTAATTGAGTATTGAAAATCAGTCGTCCTGAAATGTCTACGATCGTGATGACTGAATTATTTGTCGGATGTGAAATAGTAAACTGTCCGTGTGATGGATTCGGATATATCGATACTTCTAACTGTTCTTCAAAATTTGAATTAGCCGTGAAGTTCTCAAATATCGTTGTATAATTATTTGCATATTCATAGGTGGTGCCGCAAGAACCGACTGCATCCCAATTGATAGACCATGTCATCATACCTCTTAATGAAGGATATCCACTTGAATTTGATAAGACATAAGTCCCGGGTTGAGTGGCATTTCCCATTAAATAATCTATTGCAGATTTAACCGTATCTACATCTACAAACCCACCTCCTGCTGCACTTGTGCAAGCTGGTAATCCTATTGCTACTTTGCTAGCTGGCAACCCACCAAACATTCCACCCGATGTGCTAAATCCTTGAATTACAGCTTCCGTCATAGCGAGAATGAAATCAGCCGTTCCCTGGGTGTAGATGTTTTGATCTATCCCATACATTGTACCACTATTGTATAGTTGAACTTGTAACACATCAAGCGAATCTCTTAATGCATCTATAATAGGCAAGTATCCTCCCCAAATACTTCCAAACCCCGATTGCCCACCTTGCACATAGGCGGTTTCTGGGGCCATTGTAAGTAAAAGTTTTTGTGAGTGGGTAGAACGATAGTTTGCCATTATCTGTCGAATAGCATCAATTAAATTGACTTGTGCAACGTTACTTGGTGCACCTATTGTGCCTCCCGTTATCAAAATAGCATTTCCGTGTTCAATATCAATGTCAATCCCATCAAATCCATAGGTATTAACTAGGGCTGTAATTGAATTTATAAAAGCATTCTTATTAGCTGTGGTGGTTAAATCGATACTTGCGGTGGCACCTCCAATACTTAAGAGAACTTTCTTCCCCTGATTTTGTAATGTCTGAATTTGTGATATAAATTGGCTTTGAGAAATAACGTCAGGCGTGAATTGCATCGTCATATCTGACGGAGAGGTTGGGACTGCAAAAGCAATAACAATAACATTGTAGCGATCATCGATGGAGTCTAACTGTATATACGGGGCGTTTATGTCGTTCCAATTATGCCAGTAGCCAATTAAGGCAGGGTCTGGCATTTGTGCCTTTGCAATAGTTGTAATTAGTACAAATGAAAGGAAAAAAAAAGTGTGTTTCATTCTTGTTAAATTAAATATGGACTAGATTTTTCAATCCTTTTTTTAATCAAGTTCAAAACAATAGTTGGTTAGAATTGAAAGTGCTAGTATGCCTAATGTCTTATTCATCGTCTTTTTTAATTATGTTCAACGGTTTGGCTAAAGCTAGTACGGTTATCCGTAAATTCCTAAAGAAGTAAAATCGTCATCGTCAATAGTGTCCGTGTATGCCGAAGACGAAATGGCCGCATTAGCTATATGCGTTGTTGCCACAGTATTTTTTAATTTGTCAATGTCAGTTCAATAGCCAATAGACTGTACTTGTTTTTAGACCTATCCAATGGCGACTTATTCTTCAATACTTTTTTCCATTGACCTTGCATGTAAATCCAACTATTTTCGTCAGTTTCAGCAGGTATAGTTCCAACGGAAGGTTCGTAAGAAACCCCTTTCATTTTCTTCTTTGAACCTTGCATTGTATACTCATATTCATATCGGTTTTCATCGATTATAAACCATTCAATTGCTATGAAAAAGCCATTTCTCGGAAATTCAATGCCAAGGTCTGATAAATCTACCTCGGTCACTTTCTTTCCTTTTCTAGCAATTCCTATGATGTTCTTGTCGTAAATATAATTGCCCGGTTCACCATTTTCATTGACATCATACAATCTAACATTGAATTTAGCATCCTTAACATCACTGTTTGTCAATATTTTGATCCCCTCTAAGAATCTAGTTTTGCTATAGATCTCATCATATGGAAAATATCTAGCAGTTATCCACGGTTTGGTTCCAACAGCAAAATAATGATTGATAGTTGATCTTCTGAAATTTCCAATGGTCAATTTAAGATTCTGTTCACTAGCAGTTACAGTGACTTCCTCTAGGTGGGTAGTAGAGGTTTTAAGCTCTACCTTTTCTGTTATTGAGTCGGATTGAATTCTTGTAGTTTCAAATCCAATTGCCGAAAAGACGATAACTGCCGAACTATCAATGTTTATCTCAAACTCTCCCTTTTGATTTGAAGTAGTTCCAACATTCCCACCTTTTATCCAAATATTAACATATGGAATTGCTTCTTTAGTCTCCATGTCAATTACAACTGATCTTAACTGACTAAAGCAATAGTTTGAAATGAGCGCAAATGTTATTATAAGTAGTTTTCTCATATTGTGGGAAACGGTATAGACAAACTGCGTATTAATGCTTTTTAGGTTTTGTTAGGCTCCTTAATTTTTCCCATTCCTCGCTTTGATCCTTCTCATACTTTTCAATCGATCTTCTTTTATCAGAGATAAGTAAATCGAAAATGTAATTTGAAGTTTTCGAAATAACCCAACAATCATCAAATGGTCTATTAATGCAATGTACATTCTCTTTTTTGTATTGAAAATATCCAGATTGAATAACGAGAGAATCAATATGTATGTCTAAACCAATCGGATTTTCACCTATTACCTTTACGAAATCTATAATCATAGTATCTTTTTTAGATAGGATACAAAGCCTGTAGTTTGCAAATGGTGAAATTCTACCAAATTCCAATAGCCTATAGTTAGGATAGCTCGTAGTGTCCAAGTGGTACTGAATAGATGCGTTTCTTGATTCAGAAACACTGTAATCAATCTCGGAGTAAATGTTTTCGGATAAAAAAGTTGTATCACTTAACAAATAGCAACTAATTGAAACCAATGAGTCATTTTCAATATTAATTTTATTGCCTGAACTGTCACATATATTATGAATGCTGATAGTACCTCCTCCACCAGGCTGATAATATGAGAGTGTCGGAAAAAACAATAATATGAGAATAAGTTGTTTCATTTATAATAGAGCCTAACGGTGAGTGTATGTGCTGTAGCCCGCCGATAGGCGGCTATAACATATACACAGCCTAAGTTTACATTTCAATACTTTTAATCTATAATCAGAAAGAACAAAAGAGCAGAGTAAGGTTATTATAGCTAGAGTGCATCAAGCACGTCAACATAGTGAATCCCTGCTTTTTTTCACCTCAAATCCGTTTCGTACTCTAGGCACTAAGCACAATTTCAGGTAGATGTAAAAAAGGTGCGTGTTCTTTCGTAAAACTTAAAGATATGGAAGTTATCGGAATTGACATTTCTAAAACTAACGCTAATCGCCGTTTCCAACAAGCTGATCAAACAAGCCTTCGGAGTAGTGAAAAACGATTTAATCTACGACCCAAACTATGTGAGTGTGCAACCCTAAAAATCTTAAAATTTTACTTGGAATTTAGCTTAGTACTATGTTGTGCCTAGTTTTTTTTTCCATTCTATGTCCAATACATCTCGAAATCTGTCGAGACTTGACTTTGACAGAAATCTGAATGCAAGTCCGATAAACGCATACCGAATTATCAAAACCTGTCCAATCGCGACTAATATCATAATCGGTGAAAAGTCTTCTGTCCCCCTAATTATCATAATCAAGAGTCCAATTATTGGAAACATTAGAAATAAGCTCAATAATACTCTGAAAACTTTATGGATTTCAACTTTAACTTTTCCTTGGTCATTTGAGATTTCACCTGTTAATACACAGAAAGCACCACGTCCTATAGCGGAGGATATGATTTTAAATCCTGTCCCGCTGATTATTCCACGGAATGATTTGTCGGTGTATTGAGAAGTCAGATTTTCAGAGTGTTCTGTTCTTCTTTTCAGTCTGTCTAAAGTTTCATCTTGACTGTCGATAAGTCGGAAACTAATTTCTTTTGTCGGGAATATCTTCATTTTCAAATTAGGCACAACGGTTCGGCTAAAGCTAGTGCGGTTATCCGTAAATTCCTAAAGAAGCAAAATCGTCATCGTCAACCGCGTCTGTGTCTGCCGAAGACGAAATGGCCGCATTAGCTTTAGGTTTTGTTATGTGCCGGCTTTATTTTTTCATTTTTGTTTAAGTTCTCAAGAATGCTGTGCATCAGTGTTCTCGCTCTGTTAAGTTGATTAAGGTCTTCTGGTTGAACTCCTGTCCAAATTTCAATTACTTCAGTGTCAGGAGGTATTTCTTCGTTTTGCATTCTGCCATATTTTGAAATTCGAATTTCTAAGTCTGGGAAGTCTTTGGTCAGTGACTCAATTGACTCCAGGGGAATTAGATTTTCAAAGTTTTCAAGGCTTGTTTCAATTTTCAACTTCTCTGTCGAGCTGAAAAGTCTTTTCAAAAAAGATGTCGTTCTTATTGTTAAAGTCCAAGAGGGGTCAGTCGATACCGGAGTTGTAATAGAAAAGGAATTCGCTTTATTCGCAAAAGCAGATGCGGTAGCAGATTTATTAAATTTATTCTTATAAAAAATTCGAAACCCTTGAAAGTCTTCTTGCGCCTGATAAATTTCCTGTTTACCATAGAAGTAGTGGTTTTCTTCAGAACCATCCTTTAGTCCGTTTTCTGCAATAAATGTTTTCCAATTTTCTGAAACCCTCTTCCAATTCACAGGTCGTCTTTTAGCTTGCACACAACGGTTTGGCTATGCCCAGTAAGGGAACCCAAAGCACTTCCGTTTCAATTTATTACTAATTTTCATTACTTGCATTATATTTCAATTAATCACAAAAACCCTTATTGGGTATAGCCTTTGTTATGCCTTTGTGCTTTATTTCTCCAACTTTATGTACTCCAATAATTCTCCACACTCCAAGGGAATTAACTCATTATTATTAATTATCCATTTCGTCCATTTTAATGTTGGGGGAGAAACCAAAATTGGGAAATTAGCAAGAGTCAAAACAAAATAATTGCTTCCTTCAATTTGAGCATGATATTCATTATAATCAATTGAGATTTTTGAAACTGAATCTGTGTCGAATTTAACTATTCCAGTATCATTTGTTTTTCTGATGTCTTGACAATTTCCATTTATCCATACATCGAAATCTTTCACCGTGTATTCCGCTTTTGAATAGTCATATTTTACACTTGTCGGATTTCCATCAATATACAAAATATAATCACCGCGAAACTTTACTGAAGACGTGTCATTTACCTTAATCTTTATGACGGTTTTACTATTCAATGAGTCAATGAATTTTTCTTCAACATTAGAAATTGTCCAAGGGGTTTCATAGTTTGAAAGAACCAAAGTGTCATTATTGATTTGCCAATTCCCTTTCGACATTGTTGAACCAAGTTTAAATGAATTTTCATAGATAAATGTTGAATCATTATAAAGGTCAAGTCGATAATAAAACCTTCCGTCTGAATAAGAATATGATTCAAACAATTTTGTTTTGTCTTTCTGTCCAACGGTCAAAAGAGGAATAAAGGTCAATATGTAAACTAATATTTTCATTATTGTTTCTGTCTACTTAGCATAAGGCATAACGGTTTGGCTATGAGCAGGCGGGCTTTAGAAGCACTTTCCTGTCAACCGAGCCGAAAGTTAGTTAATAGTTTTATCGTTTCGTATTTCACTGTCGCTCCGCTTGCTTATAGTTTTTGTTGGCAGCTGGCTTTTTTTCTTTTCAGTCAGCTTGATGAATCCAAATGTATTTTCCTTCCTTAAATGTTATTAGTCCACCACCAACTTCTTCTTTTCTAACGACAATTGATGGATTGTCAAGTTTGACTTCTCTGTCTCCAATAATTTCAGTGTCTTCAATAACGATTTCATAAGTCTCAGAGTCGTTTACGAGTCCCCAATAGTCAACCCAATTAAACTCAGTCAAGTGAGCAAAAGGCTCTCCGAAGCCAATTTTGATTTTCTGATTAGTTTCTCCGTGAGTTATTATAATTACTGAAGTTTCATTTTCTTTTTTGAAAATTGCTTGGTCAACATTTCCGTCTCCGTTAAAGTCTGCGGTTATTGTGTCCGTCAGTTTGAATATGGTTGCGTCTTTAAATTCATAATTCAAATCTTGATTATTCTGCTCAGTCTGTTCGGATGAACTTTGTTTCAAGTTTAGTTTTGTAGTATCTGCTCTAGACTCCACATTAACAGTGTTGGATTCGGCTGAAATTTCGTTTTCAGATTCCTTGTCAGAATTTGATTGACCACAACTAGCTAAAATCAAAAAAGTCAATATGTAGGTTATATGTTTCATTGTCGTTTTAGCTTGCTGCCAACGGTTTGCATATGGCTTGTGGCGGCTTGTGCCTCCGCTAGAGCCTTCGCCAAAAGGCTTCGGCGCTCACGGAAAGATTCAGCGACACGCGGTCGAAGAACTTTCCTGCCTGCCCATCCGTAGCTCTGCGAAGGAGGGTCCACCGAAACTAAGGCTGGCTACGAAGCGAAAGCCTTGCTGGCAGCCGTTCACCCGCCATAAGCTATATGCGTTGTTGTGCAGCGTTTTTTATTATTTTATTTCTGTTAATCAGTAGTCCTGTAGCCGTGAAGAAGGAGATTACTGCTAGTCCAATCAAAGTATATTGAGTTAGTCTCAATTGTCCTTCTTGTTGGTCTATTTTTTCTAGTTCTTTAGTTCGTTCTTCATTGGTCATTTCATCTGCGTCCATGTCCACAAAAATTCGTGCATGTTCAATTTGGTATTTGTCGGTCACCATAGTCCCAAGTAGTCCATAGCCGATCACTGGAATAGCCAAATACAGCAGGACTATTATTGTCGCCAATTGCCAAGATCTCAGTTTCATTCTTTGTTACTCGGTTCTATTTTTTAAATGCTGCACAACGGTCTAGCTATGAGCAGTAGTGTCCCGCAGGGCACTATTGCTTATAGGTTTTGTTGGCTGTAGTTTTTCGTTTATTAATAATTCACTATTACTAGTATTGACTTTTGATAATATGGACTCCAATACAGGGAGCATATTGTTTAAATTCTTCGTTTTAATTAGAAAATTCCATACAGGTTCAAATTTCTTCCATCCACCAGTATAAAAGAAGTGTTTTAATTTATGTTTTGTCGAATCATGATGCATACTAGACTTGTAAATGTTCGACCAACGATAAAATTCTTTATATGCCCAATCATAGCCGTTCTTTAACTCTTCTGCCGAAAGATTTGTTGTTTGATAAACTACATTTCTTGTATCATATAAATCCCAATTCCTCGTTAAAATACGACTTTGGTTTTCCATGTCTTTAAATAGTCTAGTACCTGGATAAGGAGTCAAAACATGATAAGTTGAGGTTGTTATTCCATTTTCAACTCCCCAGTCCACAGTTCGTTTAAAAACGTCTCCATCATCCTCATCAAGACCAAACACAAAGCTCCCATTTATCATTATACCTAATGAGTGAAGACGATCTACCGCTTTTATGTAATCCTTCTTTAAATTTTGCTTCTTGTTACTTTGTTTGAGGTTTTCAGGTGAGAAAGTTTCAAAACCTACAAATAAGCTTCTAAGTCCAGCCTCAGCTGCCTTTTCTATTAAATTACCACGTAAGATTGAGTCAACCGTTGCAGCACCTTGAAAAACTCTATTCATTCCTTTCATTCCATCAAAGAGTTCACCTGCAAACTTTGAATTACCCAATAAGTGGTCATCAAGAAAGTATAAATGTTTCCCAGGTAGTCTATCTATTTCAGCTAATGCATCATCTACCATTTGAGTATAAAATGAACGACCACCTTCAAAAAAAGCATCTTTATAACAAAAATCGCAATGGTGGGGACATCCTCTAGTAACAACAATTGAATTAGGAACTAAATACCTGTTTCGTTTTATCAAGTCTCGTCTAATAGGCGGGATTTTTTCTATGGTACGAATACTAGAACTGTAAACCTTTTTTGGAGATTTATTTTTGAAGTCTTTTAAAAACTGCGGAAAGGTTTCTTCTCCTGGACCTAAAAAAATGGTGTCTGCATGTGGTGAAGCTTCTTCTGGAAGTGAGGTAACATGAAGTCCACCAAGAATAACATAAGAACCTTGTTTTTTATAATGGTCTGCAATTTTGTACGCACGATATGCATTTGTAATATAGACTTGAATAATTACTAAGTCCGGACTATCATTTAAATTTAGTTCTTCAACGTGTTGATCTTGAAGGTCAATTTCATCATCAGGAGATAAATAAGCTGCTAATGTAGCAAGTCCTAAAGGTGGAAATAAAGAGTATTTTATTGGTCTCCAAAACGGGCTTTCAGCTTCTGCAAGAGCAGGTAAAATCATTTTTACTTTCATACCTATTTCAAACTCTTTTTTCTGAATATTATTTGTCTAACTCTAGTTTTTCCTAGAATATTCATCAAGAATGAAATAAACACAATTGCAAAATCAACAAATATATTGTTGTTTTGAATGTAGTATTTATCCCAAAACCAAGAAGTCTTGCGGTGCTGTCCTCCATAAATTTGAGCATACCCAGTAATTCCTGGTTTTTGTTTCCACCTTACATAATGAAAATCGCCATTCCAATTTAATCTTTCAATATCATATTTTGTCAATGCTCTTGGGCCTACAATGCTCATATCACCTTTTAAAACATTCAGAAACTGTGGCAACTCGTCTAGTCCTGTTTTTCTTAAAACTCTGCCTGTCTTTGTAGGTACTTCATTAACCAAAGTCTGAAATTTTAAAATCTGGAATGATTGTTTGTTTCTTCCAACCCTTTCTTGTTTGAATAGTATCGAGTGTTGTTCTCTAATTGATAATAAGAGTGAAATAATAATTATCGGTATAGCGAAGACTAATAATGCGATAAAGGAAAATGTTATGTCGAAAAGTCTCTTCAATATTTAGGTTGTTTAATTACAGCCAACGGTTTGCGGCTTTGCGTTGTGGGGGATTTTTAGCACTGCTGTTCATACGAAGCACAAATGTTGAACCTTGCACAAATGTTTCTACGGAGCACGGCAGCCCCCATAACGCAAAACCGCTGTTAGCTGCTGCCGTATTTTTTGTCCGAAATGTTGTCATAGGTGCTATAATATTGCCATTGACTTAGCAAGGTTGCCGATTGTTACACCTTTGAATTCTGCTTGTCGTGTTGTATCGTAAAATTCTACTCCGTTGTCAAAAAGGTCTTTGAAGAAGTCGTCTGCTTCAACGAAGTTGGTCGGTTTTGGGAGCCAGTTCTTTATGTAAGCCTCATATGCTAGCAACCAATTTTCTGAATATAAAGAAGAGGCAGTCATTTGATTTTCCCAAAGTGCAAAACTCACACCGCCTGGAAACAGTCCTGAATGATGAAGGTCTAAAACAACTAACGCTACAACAGAATTGTCAATTAAAACGACTTTATTAGCTGTTGCAAAGTCAATGGTTATTCCTAAACTCTTGCAAATCCACAAACCCCACGAAACTTCAAAAGTGTTTTCAAGTTCACAGTGATAAATCAGAAACTCATCAAGCGTTTCTTTTATTCTCGCAATGTTTAGTGGTTTACCTGCGTCACTGTTTAGAAGCAAAAGACACAACACATTCCGAACAATTTTTGGCTCTGCCATTAATGACTTTAAGAGTAAACTTTCAAATAGTTCAAAGTTGCTGTCGTCAATTGCTACGAATTGTAATCTTGGTATTGCATAAGGCAATACATAATCGTCAGGATATTTTTCCGTGAAGTCAAAAGCAAGATTGAAGTATTCCATGAGTTCATGCTTTTGGCTTTTTGGATGTGTCCCAAACTTAAAAGTCCGCAACTGTGTTACCCACGGTTCAACGGTTACAGACGGAAGTTCTGCAATTTTCAATTTGAGTGGGTTTAACTCTAACTCATATTGTTTAATTGTGGTCTGAACTATTGATTTTGCTTTTTCAAGTTCTGCAAGTGTCTTAAAGTAAAAATAGAAATCGTCTATGTGCCGTAGCCCAACAATAGTTGGAAGTTTTGATTTTAACTCTTTATCAATGGCAACTCCGATTATTTCTGAAATAATTCTCGATGTGTCAGGTCCAATAGGAATTCCAATTGTCTGTTGGTCTTGTGAGTTGCGAATAGCTTCGTCAAGAAGATTGCCGTATAAAGTCCTGAAAGCTGGAGTTCTTATTGATGCTTTTGCAACAGGTCTTGTATGTATTGCCCAAGGAATGCTATGAGTGTAAATGGAAGCATAAAACCTTGAGATGTCAAGGTGAAGCAAATACTTTGATGAAGTTGAACGAACTATTTGTTGGTGTGTTTTGTCAACAAAATCGGGCTCGTCAATACTTCGTCTACTTGTCGGTGAAAGTGTGATAGGAGTAACAGTGAAGGTGCTTGCTGATAAAAATGTATTAATAGCCCCCCAATTGTCTTCAATGAGTTTTGACAACTTGATATGATGAAGCGGGTTAGGAATTCCAAGATTTCGTCTGAATGATTTTAGCTTAGGTATACTCAAGTTTACACTCTTACTTTTCGTTGTCGCATAAGTCGCAAGCTTAGGCAAAAGTGTCGGCAACAGGTCGGCTAAATCCTCTGTGTTAAATGGTGGAGCAATTTCATCTGGAAAGTATCCTTTTCTTATTTGGTTGTCTGTTGTCATTCTATTCTTTTTGTTCGATAATTGCTCTTCAGTTTCAAGTTAGCACTGTCGCCAACGGTTGCAGGTAACGGTTTGCATATGGCTTGTGGCGGTTTCGAAGCACTTTCCTGTCTACCAAAATAAAAGCTGGCTACGAAGCGAAAACCTTGCTGGCAGACGTTCAGCCGCCATAAGCTATATGCGTTG